>Ga0209810_1000037_pt1 | contig 404841 bp, 442 predicted proteins | sample Coa_R1_7_FD_187159 | JGI IMG/M metagenome (GOLD analysis project Ga0209810, IMG submission 187159) | Surface soil microbial communities from Centralia Pennsylvania, which are recovering from an underground coalmine fire - Coalmine... | ecosystem: Environmental > Terrestrial > Soil >...
GGCCGAGGCGTCGGCGATGATCGTGAGCGGCTTCGTCGAGCCGATCACGAAGGAGCTGCCGCTCGAATACGCAGTCGAGATGAACCGCCTGATCCAGCTCCAGATGGAAGGGTCAGTGGGTTGATCGTCGAGCGCACCGACTTCATCTCGGTGCCCGTAACGGATCTCGAGCGGTCGACGCGGTTCTACGAGGAGACGCTCGGCCTGCCGAAGATCTCGGACGCGGGGACGTGGCCGGAGTTCCAGCTCGGCGAGAACGTCTCGCTCTATCTGATCGACCCGACGAACATCGGGCAGACGTTCACCTCCCCGCACACGGCGCACATCGCGTTGCGCGTGCCGGACGTCGCAGAGACGCGCCGCGAGCTCGAGGAACGCGGCGTCGCATTCGAGGGCGAGATCCTCGACACGGGGGTCTGCCACATGGCGTTCTTCGAGGACCCGGACGGCAACCAGCTGATGCTGCACCGGAGGTACGCGCCCCGTGACTAGCCGCACCGCCGCGCTCGAGGCCTACCGCGGGCTCCCGCTCCCGGACACGACCGAGGAGCACTGGCGCTTCACCGATCTCCGCGACTTCGATCCCGACGCGTTCTCCGGCGCGGCAGACGGCGAGATCTCGACGATGCTCGACCTCGACGTCGCCGGCCACGCCACCGTCACCGCAGACGGCATCGAGATCACGCAGGTGCCCGATGGCATCCGCTTCGAGCCGCTCCCGGAGGACTTCGACCGTCTGTATTCGCTCGTCGGCTGGGACGAGAAGTTCGCCGCGCACAACGCCGCGATGTGGAAGCACGGCCTCCTCGTCGTCGTGCCGAAAGGGCTCGAGCTCGCGAAGCCGCTCTACGTGCGCGTCGCCGTGACGGGACAGACCTTCTGGCGCCTCGTCGTCGTCGCCGAGGAGGGCGCGCGTGCGTCGTTGATCGAGGAGTACGCGTCGCCGGGCTCCCGTACGGGCGCGTACTCGAACGCGGTCACCGAGCTCTTCGTCGAGCCGAACGCGAAGCTCGAGTATGTCTCGTTGCAGAACCTCTCGACCGAGACGTGGCATTTCGCATCGCATCACGCGCGCGTCGAGCGCGACGGCGAGCTCGACTGGGTCGCCGGCGGCTTCGGCTCGAAGAAGGGGAAGGTGCGCATCCAGAACGACCTGAACGGCCGCGGCGCCACGTCGCGCGTCACCGGCGCATACTTCGCCGACGGCGTGCAGCACCTCGACTACGACACCTTCCAGGAGCACATCGCGCCCGACTGCGAGTCCGACTTCGCGTTCAAGGGCGCGCTCCGCGATCACGCGACTGCCGTCTGGCGCGGAATGATCCGCGTCGAGCCGAACGCGCAGAAGACGAACGCATACCAGGAGTGCCGGAACCTGATGCTCTCGCCGACGACGCACGCAGTGCCGATCCCCGGGCTCGAGATCATGGCGAACGACGTGCGCTGCACGCACGGCGCAACGGTCGGCCGCGTCGACCGCGAGGACCTCTTCTACCTGATGTCCCGCGGCCTCACGCGCAGCGAGGCGGAGCGCCTGATCGTCCGCGGCTTCTTCCAGGACGTGCTCGACCGGATCGAGCTCGAGCCGGTGCGCGAGGCTGTCACGGCCGCGCTCGAGGCGCGGATTCCTCAGGCCTAGTCGCGAACGCCGCGCGCAGTTCTTCGGGCGTCAGCCGCGCTCGTGCGTAGGTCGACGTTCCGTGCTCGAGCAGCTCCCGCGCGGCGGCGGCGAGCGCACCGTAGGCGGCCCAGGCGAGCAGCCCGCCCGTCGAGGCGCGACGGACGCCGGCCCCCTCGAGCTCCGCCACGGACGGGCCGTCGGCGAGGAGCAGCACGTTGACCGGTACGCCGACCGTCTCGACGACGCGCTCGATCTCGCCGAGGTCGCGCAACCCCGGCGCGTATACGACGTCGGCGCCGGCGTCGCGATACGCAACGAGCCGTTCGATCGTCTCGTCGAGATCGGCGCGACCGTGGAGGTGGTTCTCGCAGCGCGCGGTCAGCACGACCCCCTCGCACGCATCCGCCGCCTCGCGCACCCGCGCGACCGCGACGGCGAAGTCCTCGATTCTCTCGGCGACCGGGTCGTAGTCCTCGATCGAGCAGCCCGCGGCGCCCGCAGCACGCAGCAGGCGAACGGTCTCGGCGACGCCGCCCGGCTCGTCGGGAAAACAGTTCTCGCTGTCGACGTTCAGCGGAACGCTCGTCGCCGCGGCGAGCGCGCGCACGTGCGCGACCAGCTCGTCGCGTGCGACCTGCTGGTCGAGACGGCCGAGCGAGGCGGCGAAGCCCGAGCTCGTCGTCGCGAGCGCCTCGAATCCGAGCGACTCGAGCAGCCGTGCCGAGCCGACGTCCCACGGATTCGGCATGACGAACAGCCCGCGGGCGTGGAGGGAGCGGAAGCGGTCGCGTCGGGATTCCATGGGCATCGCCGACGGTTATACGCTGTCGACGGGCATGTCGCGCGGCTCGTCATCGATCCTCGCCGCGACCGGGGTCGTCTCCGCCGTCACGGCGGCCTCGCGCGCGGGCGCGCTGCCGGTCCGGGAGCTCGCCTCCTCGCCGCAGACGTTTGCCGACGGCCGGGTCTGGCTGCTCGCCACGAGCGCCGTGCTCGCCGACCGACCCGCGACCGCGTCGATCCTCGGCTTCCTCGTCGTCGGCCTCGTGGCCGTCCACCTCTGCGGCCCGCGGGTCGTCTGGCTCGCCGCCGCCACCGGCCATGTCCTCTCGGGCGCCGTGGTCTATCTGGCCCTCGGACTCGCCCGCCTGCTCGACCCGCGCGCCTTCGAGCACGTGCTCCGCCTGCCCGACTACGGCACCTCGGCCGTGATCGCCGCGTGGATCGGGGCGATCGCGACCGACATCTGGCGACGTCACCACAGGGTCGGCGCGGTCGGCCTCGTCGTCGTCTCGGGCCTCGTCGGGTGGTACTTCAAGGGCTCCCTCACGGTGATCGACACCGAGCACGCCGCCGCGCTCGCCTTCGGCGTCGCGGCGATGCGCCTCGTGCCGGCCCTGCGGCTGCCGCGTCTGGGCCCGGCCGCCGTCCCCCGCGCCGAGCGGGCGTAGCGGGCCGACCGCAAAGATCGCTCATCTCTCCCTTAGCCGAGGATGCACAATCTGGGGGAGCGGAATACGACGAGGGGAGACGACGTGGAACCGGCAGAGGTAAGCGAGCGGCTCGAGCAGGCGCTCTTCGAGATCAGACGCGTCATCGCGGGTCAGGACCAGATGCTCGAGCGCGTGCTCGTCTGCCTGCTCGCTCAGGGCCACCTCCTGATCGAGGGCGTGCCCGGCCTCGCGAAGACGCTGACGATCAAGACGACCGCCGGCGTCCTCGGCGGCACCTTCGCGCGCGTGCAGTTCACACCCGACCTCGTGCCGGCCGACCTCGTCGGCACGCGCATCTACCGTCCCGACCAGGGCACGTTCGAGACGGAGCTCGGGCCGGTCTTCTGCAACTTCCTGCTCGCCGACGAGATCAACCGGGCGCCTGCGAAGGTGCAGTCCGCGCTGCTCGAGGTGATGCAGGAGCGGCAGGTCACGATCGCGCACACGACGTATCCGGTCCCGGAGCCCTTCCTCGTGATGGCGACGCAAAACCCGATCGAGTCGGAAGGGACGTATCCCCTGCCGGAAGCGCAGATCGACCGGTTCATGCTCAAGATCGTCATCGACTATCCCGTGCACGACGAGGAGCTCACGATCGTCCAGCGCCAGCTCACCGCACCCCCGCAGCTCCGCGAAGCGCTCACGCTCGACGATCTCCGCGCGCTGCAGCGTGCCGTCTTCGACGTCTATGTCGACCCGTCGCTCGTGAGCTACGCGGTCCAGCTCGCGACCGCGACGCGCCGGCCGGGGCCCGAGCACGCGGAGCACATCGCGTTCGGCGCGAGCCCGCGCGGGCCGATCAGCATGACCCAGGCGGCGCGTGCGCTCGCGCTCGTCCGCGGGCGCGACTACGTGACGACCGACGACATCCGCGCGCTCGCGAAGGACGCGCTGCGCCACCGGCTCGTGTTGAGCTACACGGCGCTCGCGGAGGGCGTCGGCCCCGACCAGATCCTCGATTCCGTTCTCGCAACCGTGCCGGTGCCCGAGGTGAGCCTCGCGCGGCCGTGACCGCGACGCCCTTCTTCGCGCGCACGACTCCGGACCGCCCCGGCCCCGGCCCGCTGCCGGCCGATGCCCTTCGCGCCTTGCAGATCCACGTCGTACGCCGGATGCAGGGCCTGCTCGCCGGTGACTACCGGTCGTCGCGCTTCGGGGACGGGACGGAGCTCGCGCAGCTGCGGCCGTACGTCGCAGGCGACGACGTCCGCACGATCGAATGGAACGTCACGGCGCGCACCGGCGAGCCGTACGTGCGCGTCAACCTCGCCGAACGGGTGCTCGTCACGTGGCTGCTGCTCGACACCTCGCCCTCGATGGAGTTCGGGACCGCCGATCGACGGAAGGCAGACGTCGCCGACGGAGTCGCATTCGCGATCGGACACGTCGCGACACGCCGCGGCAACCGACTCGGCGTGGTCACCTTCGGCGACGCCAAGCCGAAGACGCTGCCGCCCCATCAGGGACGTGCGGGCCTGCTGGGCCTGCTCGAGGCACTGCAGCGCGAGCCGCAGCGCGAGGGCGGCGGCGCAACGTCGCTCGGCTACGCCGTCTCGCGCGCCGCGTCGATCGCGCGCCAGCGCGGAGCTGTCGTCATCGTCTCGGACTTCCGGGGCCCGCTCGACTGGCGGAAGCCGCTCCTACGGCTGATGAGCCGGCACGAGGTGCTCGCGATCGAGATCCGGGACCCCCGTGAGCAGGAGCTGCCCGACGTCGGGGAGCTCTGGCTCGTCGATCCCGAGACCGGCCGGCAGGTGCGGGTCGACACGCACAGCTCGGCGCTGCGCGAGCGCTTTGCGCACGCCGCGGCGGAGGAGCGAAGCGGCGTCGCGCGGGTGCTGTCCGCCCTCGGCGTCCCGCATGCGGTTCTCTCCACGTCGGGCGACTGGCTGAGACCGCTCGCGGCCTTCCTCGGGATGCGCCGATGACCTTCGAGCGGCCTCTCGCGCTGATCGCGCTCGTGGCCGTCCCGGCGCTCGCCGCCCTCTGGCTCCTTCAGCAGCGCCGCCGTGCGTCGGCCGCCGCGGCATTCGCCAACCCCGCCCTCGTGCCGAACCTCGTCGACGGGCAGCCCGGACGGCGGCGGCTCATCCCGCTCGGGCTGCTGCTGCTCGCCCTCACGCTCCTGCTCGTCGGCTTCGCGCGGCCGCGCGCGACGATCACCGTGCCCCGGCACGCGGCGACGATGGTGCTTGCGATCGACGTGTCGCGGTCGATGCTGGCTCAGGACGTCCAGCCGACACGGCTCGACGCAGCCCGGCAGGCGGCAGAAGCGTTCCTCGCGAAGCTGCCGTCGCGCTACAGCGTCGGCGTCGTCGGCATCGGCACGCGTGCTTTCGTCGCATTGCCCCCGACCACGGATCGCACGTTGGCGCAGGACGCTCTGCAATCGCTCACACCGAGCGAGGGCACGGCGATCGGCGATGCGATCGTGCTGTCGACCCGACTCGCGGAGCGTCAGCGGACGAGCGACGGCGTCGTCCCGCCGGCAGCGGTGCTCGTGATCTCGGACGGCGAGCCCGACGGCGGGCGCACGTCGCCGCTCACAGCCGCCCGCCGTGCGCGCGCGCTGCACGTGCCGATCTCGACCGTGCTCGTCGGCACCGCAAACGGCGTCGTCAGCGCGAAGCTCGTCGGCGGCTACACCGAGCAGATCCACGTCGCGCCGAGCCCCGGCACGCTCCAGCAAATCGCGCGACTCTCCGGCGGCGAGTTCTTCCGGACCCGTACGACCTCGGCGCTCACGGCGGTCTTCAAGCGACTCACGACTCGCGTCGGACACACGACCGAGCGTCGCCAGATCTCGGATATCTTCGCCGGGGGCGCGCTGCTCCTCCTCCTCGGCGGCGGCGGCCTCTCGACGCTCTGGTTCCGGAGGCCGCTCCCGTGAGGCGCCTGCTCGTCGTCGCTGCGCTCGCCGGCACGTGCGCTGCCGCCGCCGCTGCGCCCGCGGCCGCGACGAACGAGTGCAAGGGACTGCAGGTCTGCGTGCCGGTCGCGGGCCCCTGGGTGCTCGCGGCGCCGGGTCTCGTCCAGTTCCAGCTCTCGTGCCCCAAGCGCTTCATCGTCGGCGGGCTCGACGCCGAGGTCTCGAGCCGCGGCATCGAGGTCGGCTTCGTGGGCAGCCTCGGCAGCCCGGTCAACCCGGGCGTGACGACGACGTCGAGCGCCGTGTTCCTCGGACGGCTCGTGCGCGGACGCGACCCCGCCCCCGCTTTCCGTCCACATCTCGGCTGCATCCCTGCGTCGGGCGGCGGCGGCCGAGTCCCGACGGCCTATCACGCGTTCCCGCCGAGCAGGCCGAGCGCCCGTCGCGTGACGGTCGTCTTCGTCCACGACGGAACCCGGCGCCGCGTCACTGCGCGGTGCGCACGCGGCGAGCACCTCCTCACAGCCACGCATGCGATCGGCTTTCCCGCGCAACCGACTGCAGCGGAGGCGCACGCCGTGCTCGTGACGCAACACACGGCCCGGAGGGGTGTGACGCTGACGATCGCGTCGCACACGGGCGCCGTCGTGCAGATCGACCTCGTGTGCGGAGCGCTGTGAGCTTCGGGGACCCCCTCCTGCTGTTGACGCTGCTGCTCGTTCCGGCAACGCTGCTCTTCCACCATTACGCGATCGCGCGGCGCCGCGTCCGCTACGCCGTGCGCTACACGAACGTCGACGTGCTCGCGGCCGTTGCCGCCGAGCGTCGTCCCTGGCGTCGCTGGCTCACCGCAGCGTTGTTCCTGCTCGCACTCGCCGTTGTGTGCATCGCCGTCGCCCGCCCCCACATGCACCGACTCGTCCAGAACGAGAACGCGACGATCGTCCTGGTGCTCGACGTCTCCGGGTCGATGAACGCGCAGGACGTGAAGCCGACACGGCTCGGCGCGGCGCAGCGCGCGCTGCACATCTTCATGCGCAAGGTGCCGTCGCGCTTCAAGGTCGGTCTGATCCTGTTCGCGGGCGAAGCCGAGGTTGCGACGCCGCCGACGCAGGACCATGCGCTCGTCGACGAGGCGATCGACAACGCCGGCGACTTCAACGGCTTCGGCGGCACGGCGATCGGCGACGCGCTCGCCACGGCCGTGCGCGTCGGCCTGCAGTCCGTGGGGATCACCGGCAGCTCGACGTCCGCGCTGCCTGCGTCACGGGAGCTCGCCGCGTCCGTGACGCAGGCGAAGCCGCATCAGAACTCGCTCGTCTCGATCGTCTTCCTGTCCGACGGCCATCAGACGCGCGGCGTGCTCTCGCCGCTCGCAGGCGCCGACCGGGCGAAAGCGGCCGGCATCCCCATCTACACGCTCGCGCTCGGCACGACCGGCCAGACGACGATGCGCGGCTTCGGCAACGGCGGCCTCGGCGGGGGCGGCGGAGTGCTCGGCTACGGCTTCGGCTTCGGCCTGCAGGGTCTCGCGCCCGACCCGAAGACGCTCCGGGCGATCGCCGAGCGCACCGGCGGCAAGTTCTACCGCGCGAAGACCGCGGGCGCCGCCGAGGCGGCATACGCGTCGCTCGGGTCGAAGCTCGGCCGCCACGGCGCCAATGTCGAGATCACGGACTGGTTCCTCGTCGGTGCAGCCGTCCTGCTCGTCCTCGGCGGCGCGCTCTCGACGTGGTGGGCGCCGCGGTTGCCCTGAGCGTCTACGCCCGAACCAGCGGCTTGTACTTGATCCGGTGCGGCTCGAGCGCCTCGGCGCCGCGCGTCTCGGTGATCCACGCGGCGTAGTCGCCCCAGCCGCCCTCGAACCACGTCGTCTGCGAGTCGCCTTCGAACGCGAGGATGTGCGTCGCCACGCGGTCGAGGAACCAGCGGTCGTGCGTGATCACGACGGCGCACCCCGCGAACTCGAGCAGAGCCTCCTCGAGCGCGCGCAGCGTGTCCACGTCGAGGTCGTTCGTCGGCTCGTCCAGCAGGAGGACGTTGCCGCCGCTCGCGAGCAGCTTGGCGAGGTGCACGCGGTTGCGCTCGCCGCCGGAGAGGTCGCCGACACGCTTCTGCTGGTCGCCGCCCTTGAAGTTGAACCAGGAGACGTACTGGCGCGAGTTGACCTCGCGCTTGCCGAGCAACATCGTGTCCCGCCCGCCGCTGATCTCCTTCCAGACGGTGTTCGCCGGGGCGAGATCCGCCCGCGACTGGTCGACGTAGGCGAGCTGCACGGTCTCGCCGATCCGGAGCACGCCGCCGTCCGGCGTCTCCTCGCCGGCGATCATCCGGAAGAGCGTCGTCTTGCCGGCGCCGTTCGGCCCGACGACGCCGACGATGCCGGCCGGCGGGAGCGAGAAGGTCAGGTCCTCCATCAGCAGCCGGTCGGCGAAGGCCTTCTGCACACCCTCCGCATCGATCACGAGCTCGCCGAGCCGCGGCCCGGGCGGGATGTGGATCTCGACCCTGTCGAGCTTCACCTGCTCTTCCTCGGCCAGCAGCTTCTCGTAGGCGCCGAGGCGCGCCTTCGACTTCGCATGCCGCGCGCGCGGGCTCATCCGCACCCACTCCAGCTCGCGCGCGAGCGTGCGGCGGCGCGCCGACTCCTGCTTTTCCTCCATCGCGAGGCGCTGCTGCTTCTGCTCGAGCCAGGACGAGTAGTTGCCCTGGAACGGAATCCCGCGGCCGCGGTCGAGCTCGAGGATCCAGCCCGCGACGTTGTCGAGGAAGTAGCGGTCGTGCGTGACGGCGACGACGGTGCCCTTGTAGTCGGCGAGGAAGCGCTCGAGCCAGGCAACGGACTCGGCGTCGAGGTGGTTCGTCGGCTCGTCGAGGAGCAGCAGGTCGGGGGCGGAGAGCAGCAGCCGGCAGAGAGCGACACGCCGCCGCTCGCCGCCGGAGAGCGTCGAGACGTCCCGCTCCGAGTCGGGCAGGCGCAGCGCGTCCATTGCGTGATCGAGCGCCGCGTCGAGCTGCCAGGCATCCGCACGGTCGATCGCGTCCTGCACGACCGCCTGCTCGGCGAGCAGCGCGTCGAAGTCGGCGTCCGGCTGCGCGAACCGCGCCGAGATCTCGTTGAAGCGGTCGAGCAGGTCGCGCAGCTGCCGGACACCGTCCTCGACGTTCCCGCGCACATCCTTCTCGTGGTCGAGCCACGGCTCCTGCTCGAGCAGGCCGACGGTCGCGTTCGGCGCGAGCTCCGCGACGCCGGACGACGGCTCCTCCTTGCCAGCCATGATGCGGAGGAGCGTCGACTTGCCGGCGCCGTTCGGGCCGAGCACGCCGATCTTCGCGCCGGGGAAGAACGAGAGGGAGATGTTTGCCAGCACCTGGCGTTCCGGGCCGTAGAACTTGTCGACCCGGTACATCGTGTAGATGTATTCGCTGCTCATTCGGCCTGGCACCGTAGCGAATCTCGGTACGGAGCCCGCCTCGGGGCGTGCGGCATGCGAGCATTCGCGGCGCCGATGCCGGGCTGCTGCTCGACGGATTATCGCCGCTTCTTCAATCGCAAGGTCGCGGCGCGTGACCTGCGCCGCTACCGGCGGCGCGGCCTTTCGGCGACCGAGCGCGACCTGGTCGACCTCGTGGGCGACGTGCACGGCGCCTCGGTGCTCGAGGCGGGCGGTGGGATCGGCGCGCTGCAGCGCGAGCTGCTCGACGCGGGCGCAGCGCGGGCGACGAACGTCGAGCTCTCGGCGGGCTACGAGGACGCGGCACTCGAGCTGCTCGCGGGCCGCGACGTCGAGCGCCGGATCGGGGACTTCGTCTCCGATCAGGTGGCGCCGCACGACGTCGTGCTGATGCACCGAGTCGTCTGCTGCTACCCCGATGCCGACACGCTCGTCGGTGCCGCGGCCGCGCGGACGGAGCGCGTGCTTGCGCTCACGCTGCCGCAACAGCGCCGCTGGATCGGCCTCGGCTTCCGCGCGGCCAACCTCTGGCTCGCGTTCCGCCGCTGCGGCTTCCGCGCCTATCAACACCCCTTCGCACGCGTGGCGGCCGCCGCGGAAGCGGAGGGCCTGCACCTCGAGCGGCGCATCCGCCGCGGGCTCGTCTGGGAATCGGCCGCGTTCGTGCGCTAACGGAGGATGCCCGTATGCCCGAGCGAGTAGCGCCCCGGCTGCGGCCAGACGCAGACGCCGTGCGGGCCTGCGCCGACGGGGATCTTCGCCAGCAGCCGTCCGGTCGTCGTGCTGATCGCGTAGACGACGCCGTTGTACCGGCCGCTCAACCACAGCACCTTGCCGTCGGCGCTGATGTTCCCCATGTCGGGGCTGCCGCCTCCGGGGATGCGCCAGGTCTTCACGATCTTCTGCGTCTTGAACGAGATGACGGAGATCGAGCCCTCGCCCCGGTTCGTGACGTAGAGGTAGCGGTCGTCGCGGCTCGGATAGAGCCCGTGCGCGCCGATGCCGGTGTGCATGAAGCGCAGCACCCGGAAGCTCGCGCCGTCGACGAGCCAGACGCCGTTCGAGGTCAGGTCGGCGACGTAGAACACCTTCCCGTCGGGCGAGAGCTTCACGTCCTGCGGTGCAGCGCCGGGCCGGAGCGTCAGCACCCCCACCACACGCTCTTCCGGGATGTTCACCTTCAGGAGCTGGCCGGAGAACTCACAGCTGACGATCGCATAGCTCCCGTCGGCCGAGAAGTCCATGTGGTCGGCGCCCGAGCATGGCACCGGCAGCGAGCGATGCAGCTTGAACGTCGTCGCGTCGCGGAAATCGAGCCGGTGCAACCGCTCCGCGACGACGATCGCGTAGCGTCCGTCCGTCGTGAAGTACATGTTGTACGGATCCTCGACGGGAATCGTGTGCGAGCTCGGCTTGCCGGTGTTCGGATCGATCGGCGTGAGCGAGTTGCCGAGGTCGTTCGTGACGTACAGCGTCTTCAGGTTCCACGCCGGGACGACGTGCTGCGGGAGCAGGCCGACTCGGAAGTGCTCGACCACTTTGAAGGTGCGCTGGTCGATCACGTCCACGGTGCCGCTGTCGCTGTTCGGCACGTAGACGTACGGCTTCGCGTTCCGTACGACTGGGCTGAGATTGCCCGCGCGATCGGCGGCGTAGACGTTCGTCGTCGTCACGCCGAGCGTGGTGCGCCGCGCCGTGCGAGTCGACGGGACGAGCTCGGTGAGCGATGCGACGGTGCCGGTCGCGCCACGCCCACCGGCAAGCAGAATCGTCTTGCCGGTCGAGACGGCGGCGAGATCGGACAGTGGCGCATCGAGACTGCCGACGAGTCGCGCTTTGCGCGCAGCGAGGTCGATCGCCACGATCGAGCTGAGCGGCGAGTCGGCCGCTGCGCCGCGGCCGCCGATCACGAATGCGGTGTCGCCGATCGCCGCTGCGGCCGCGTGCGTCGTCTCGCTCGGCAGCGTCGCCACCTGCGTCACCCTGCGCATGGTGGGTGTGTACGCATACACCACTCGGCTCGCGGTGCCGTTTTCGAGCGACCCGCCCGCGATCACGAGCCTGCCGGCCGCAGCCGTCACCGCCGCATACCGGAGCGTGTGCGGTAGGTGCGCGACGACGTGCGCCGCGTGGCCGGGCCGCCAGGCGACAATCGTGTCGAGCCACCGGCTGCCGGTATAGCCGCCGACGATGTACGCCGTCCCGCCGACGGCTGCACCGGCCTGGTCCGAGCTCGGCGCGGGCAGCCGGCCGGCGACCTGGGCCGCGCCCGTGCGCGGGTCGACCATCAGGATCGTGTCCAGCTGGCCCACGCCGGTGCCGCCGCCGAAGAGATACGTGTCGCGACCGAGCGTGACGGCCGCGGAGTCGTGCAGCGCCGTCGGGATGCGCCCGACGAGCCGCGAGCCGGCGCGGGTCGCGGTGACGATCGAATCCGAGGAGACGTCGGCGTCCGTCAGGCCGCCGAGGAGCACGGCGCCTCCGTCGAACGGGGCCGCCGCCGCGTCCTGGACCGCGTTCGCGAGCGTGCCCGCAGCGCGCGGCACGAGGTGCCGGATCGGAGCCGCCTGCGCGGCCGCGCGGTGCCGTTTCGCCGCGGCAAGCTGCGCGTGGGTCGCCGTCTGCCGATGAGAGCCGCCGCACCCCGCGGCGAGCACGCCGAGGACGAGAAGCGGGAGGGCCCGGCGCATCGGTCGATGCTGCCACAGGCCGCGTGAAGCCCGGATGAAGAACTTGCGACCCCGCCGGACCGCTGGCACTGTCCGCCCATGCGCCTGCTCGCCGTCGTAGCCGCAGCCCTCACGATCGTGCCCGCGGCGTTCGCGTGGGCCCCCCTGCAGGGGCCGGTCGGCCTCACCGTCGTACCCTCGATGCTCGAGACGTCGGCGGGAACGACGCTCGTCTCCTTCGAGGCGCAAAACGGCAGCCAGATCCTCGTCGCGCGAAACCACGGAACGCCGAAGGTGGTCGTCGCAAACGACCCGATCGGCGGCCAGACGCAGCTCGTGCAGCAGCCGAGCGGCGCGATCCAGCTCTACTTCCCGAATGCCGGCGGGGTCGCGCGCCTGCAGTCGACCGACGACGGGCAAACCTGGACCGGGCCGTTCCCGACGCAATCGCGCGACACGGCCGGTGTGACCGGCGCGGCGGTCGCGCCCGACGGCACGCCGTATTTCGTGCAGTGGCACACGGGCGCGGTGAACGTCTTCCGCGGCCTGAACGGCGATACCTCGCGGAACGTCTACTCGCCGTGCTGCGGCTACGACGTGTCGATCGCCGTCGACTCGACAGGCCTCCCTCAGGTCGCCTTCTACTCGAACGCAACCGCGACCGGCTCGGCGATCTACGAGGCGCTCGACTCGAGCCTGGCGCCGACGGCCTCCACGCCGCTTGCGCCGACGCTCGAGCACACGCCGGCGGTCCCGCTCGTCGCCGATCACGACGGCAACACGTTCATGGCATGGTCGCCGGGCAATCCGACGGCGACCGGCGTCACGGTGGTGCCGTTCCGCGGCGGCCAGCCGGCGGGCGACGGCGTCGACTTCGAGGGCAACTTCGGCGGCGGCGACCCGCACATGGCGCTCGCCGTCGATCGTGAGGACCGGCTCTGGGCGGTCTGGTCGGCCGGCGGCGGCGTCCACGTCGCCCGCTCGCGGAGCCACGGACAAGACTTCGGCGCGATCGTCTCGGCGAGCGTGCCCGGGACGATCTACCAGATCTCCGCCGCGCCCGTCTCCGCCGGCGTCGGGTCGATCGACGTCATCGTCAACACCGGCTCGACCCTCGTCGAGCAGACGTTGCGGCCCGGGCTCTCGGTGCGTGTCTTCAAGACGACGAGGAAGGTGGGCAAGAGAAAGCTCGTGACGCGGTGGGCGCAGGCGCTCGACGACGGGTTCGGCGTCGCCGGCGCGACGTTCCACATCGCGGGACGGACGATCAAGGCCGACGCCGCCGGCAAGGCAAGAGTGCCGCGCGGCTCAGGGAAGGCTGCGGCGGCCGGCTACGTCGGCGCGCCTTTCAGAGTCGCCTAGTCCGTACCATGCGTCCGTGGCTGTTCCGGCCCGGACGACGCTCGACGCCCGCGCGCTGCGCGCGGATTTCCCGATCTTCGAGCAGCTGATCCACGGCAAGCCGCTCGCCTTCCTCGACTCCGCCGCGAGCTCGCAGAAGCCTCGTCAGATGCTCGACGCGATGAACGAGTTCTACGAGACGTCGTATGCGAACGTGCACCGCGGCGTCTACGTGCTCGCCGAACGCGCGACTGCGGCGCTCGAGCACGCGCGGGAGAAGGTTCGCGCGCTCCTCAACGCACCGGACGCACGCGAGGTGATCTTCGTGCGGAATGCGACGGAGGCGATCAACCTCGTCGCGTACTCGTGGGGTCTGTCGAATCTCGGCCCGGGCGACATCGTGATCGTCAGCGAGCTCGAGCACCACTCGAACTTCGTGCCCTGGCAGTTCATCGCCGGGAAGACCGGGGCACAGCTGGCGATGATCCGCCTGACCGAGGAGGGGGAGCTCGACCTCTCGTGCCTCGACGAGCTCGCGGGCCGCGGCAACGTGAAGGTCGTCGCCACGAATCACGTCTCGAACTCGCTCGGGACGATCAATCCCGTCGAGCGGCTCGCCGCGTGGGCCCACGAGCAGGGGGCGATCTTCGTCTGCGACGCGGCGCAATCCGCGCCGCACGTGCAGGTCGACGTGCAGGCGCTAGGGGTCGACTTCCTCGCCGTCTCCGCGCACAAGCTGTGCGGGCCGAGCGGAGTCGGGGCCCTCTGGGGCCGCGCGGAGCTGCTCCAGCGGATGGAGCCCTTCCTCACCGGCGGCCACATGATCAGCTCCGTCCGGCTCGACCGGACGACCTGGGGCGAGCTGCCGCACAAGTTCGAGGCCGGGACGGCTCCGATGGCCGAAGCCGTCGGCTTCGCCGCCGCGATCGATTACCTGACCGCGATCGGCTTCGACGCGATCGAGGCGCACGAGCACGAGCTCGCCGCCTACGCGCTCGGGCGATTGTCGGAGATCGACGGAGTCACGCTCTACGGTCCGCCCGCCGAGCGGCGTGCCGGCATCGTCTCGTTCAACGTGGACGGCGTGCACCCGCACGACGTGGCACAGATCCTCGACATGCAAGGAGTCGCGATCCGTGCCGGCCACCATTGCTGCCAGCCGCTGATGCAGAAGCTCGGCGTCGCGGCGACGAACCGCGCGAGCTTCTACCTGTACACGGTGCAGGAGGAGATCGATCAGCTCGCCGAGGGGCTCCACGCCGTGAAGAAGGTGTTCGCGTGAGCGTCGGCCCGACGGAGCTCGCCGGGGAGCGGAGGCGCCGGGAGCGGCCATGAGCGAATTCGATCAGATGTACCGCGAGATCATCCTCGACCACTACAAGAACCCGCGCGGCCACGGCGTGATCGAGGGCGCGGACGCCGAGGCCGAGGGCCAGAACCCGCTCTGCGGCGACGAGGTGTCGATCTACGTCGCGTTCGGCGACGACGGCGAGACGATCGACGAGGTCAAGTTCTCCGGCCGCGGCTGCGCGATCTCGCAGGCGGCGACGTCGATGTTGATGGAGATGGTGCAGGGCAAGTCGGCGACGGACGTCGCGAGGCTCGACAAGGACGCGTTGCTCGAGGAGATCGGGATTCCGCTCACGCCCGTGAGGCTGAAGTGCGCGATGCTCGGCCTGACGACGCTGAAGGTCGCGCTGCACAAGGCGAAGGGCACGCCGCTGCCGGACGGTCTCGCGGGCTTCGACGAGCTCGAGCTCTCTTGACGCAGATCGACGTCGTGCCGGCGGACGAGTTTCCGCCCGGCTCGGTCAAGCTCGTCACCGTCCGTCCCGGGGAGCTCGTCGGCGTCTACAACTGCGGCGGCCGGCTGTACGCAATCGAGGATCGCTGCTCGCACGACGACGGTCCGCTGTGCGAGGGCGACTGGGACGAGGACACGTGCACCGTCGTCTGCCCGCGCCACGGTTCCGCGTTCGAGCTCGCAACGGGGCGGCCCCGCTCGCTGCCGGCCTGGGAGCCGGTCGCGACGTATTCGGTGGAGGTCGTCGACGGAGTCGTCCGCGTCACCGTCGACTGACCGAGAGCGCTGCTGGCCGGCGACCGATCCGCTCTACGTCGCCTACCACGACGAGGAATGGGGCCGGCCCGTGGCGGACGAGCGGGGCCTCTACGAGCGACTCTGTCTCGAGGGCTTCCAGGCCGGCCTCTCCTGGCTGACGATCCTGCGCAAGCGCGACAGCTTCCGACGCGCGTTCGCCGACTTCGATGTCGATCTCGTCGCGCGCTACGGCGAGCGAGAGGTGGCGCGGCTCCTCGAGGACGCAGGAATCGTCCGTCACCGCGGCAAGATCGAGGCGGCGATCGCAAACGCGCGCGGCGTCCTCGCGCTGCGCGAAGCCGGGACGCCGCTCCCGGAGCTGCTGTGGGAATACCGTCGCGACGGCCCGGCTCCCGAGGAGTGGCCCGCCGAGACGCCGGGGTCGCGCGAGCTGTCGCGACGGCTGAAGGCCGCCGGTTTTCGCTTCGTCGGGCCCACGACCGTCTACTCGTCGCTGCAGGCGTGCGGGATCGTCAACGACCACCGCGCGACGTGCTGGGTCCGTGACGAGGTCGAGCGCGAGCGGCTCAGGTTTCCAGCAGCTGCTTCAGTCGCTCGAAGTCCTTCCTGAACTGCTTCTCGGCGCGGCGTGCCATGACGCCGGCGGCGAAGCCCGGCAGCATGCCCGCATCGCCCTCGCCGACGACGCGCAGGCGCGTGCCGGCGCCGCTCGGCTCGAGCTCGTGCCGCACGCTGAAGGGCACCGGACTCGTCAACGCGCGCAGCGCGAAGACGCGCGGTGGGTCCTCTTCCTCGATCTCGAGCGTCGTCCGGAGCTCGCGGCCGAGCATGTGCCGCGACTCGTGGATCCGCGATCCCTCGCGCCTGGCTGCGTGCACGCCCGACTGCCACCGCGGCAGGTTGGAGACGTCGGTCAGATATGCGTACACCTCCTCGGGCGGCCTCGCGATCTCGACGACGACCTCCGCGCGCACGGCGGGAGCATATGCTGCCGCCGTGCTCGACGACCGCGTCCGCGCCGTCCTCGCGCGCCTCGAACGGGAAGATGCCGAGGAGCGCGAGCGCGGCGTGCCGGCCGCGGAGCGCTCGCGCGCCGTGGCGCCGACGACCGGCCGCTTCCTCTTCTCGCTCGTCGCGCCGCAGACCGACTGCGAGGTGCTCGAGCTCGGCGGTTCGCGCGGCTACTCGACGATCTGGCTGGCGGCCGGCGTCCGCTACCTCGGCGGGCGCGTGCTCTCGCTCGAGCGCGATCCTCGGAAGATCGACGCCTGGCGGCGGAACGTCGCCGAAGCGGGGCTCGAGGAGTGGGCCGAGCTCGTCGAGGGCGATGCCCACGAGACGCTGGCCGCGCTCGAAGACGTGTTCGACGTCGTCTTCCTCGACGCCGAGAAGGACGACTACGAGACGCTCTTCGCGCTCGCACGCGCGAAGGTCGAGCCCGGTGCGCTCGTCGTCGCGGACAACGTCCTCTCCCACCCCGAACCGCTCGCGCGCTACTCCGAGGCCCGTCAGGCCGACCCGACGCTCGTCTCGCTGACGGTTCCGCTCGACCGCGGGCTCGAGCTCAGCGCCGTCCTGTCGTGATTGCTATTTTGGGACTACCGCGGAAAGGAGGTGGTCCGGCAGTGATTTCATCAAGTACGGGCAGTGGAGGTACCAGCGGGTAGAGGCGTGTCCCCGGACCTACGGGGAATCGCCTAGCCAGCGTAGGGGACGACGCGTTTCGCGCCGCCCGGACGGATCACCTCCGCCGGAGCGAGCAAGCGCCTCTACCAATACGAGCTGGTAACCGGATCGGGGGCCCGAAAGGGCCCCCTTTCTTTTGGCGGCACGCCGATCGTCCGCGTGCCGCGACCGCGCGTGTCGGCCGCGGCGACAGGTCAGGCAGCGACCTCCGCGGGCGCTGCCGCAGCGGCGAGCGTCGATACGACGAGGCGCAGCCGCTCGAAGAGCTCGGCGTCGAGCAGTCGCCCGTGCCGGTCGAAGCGTCGATCGGCCCGCGCGACGGGCAGCTCGTCGCCGACGACGCGGGCGCCTGCGATCCCGAGGATCTTGCGCAGGTCGGCCTGCGCCCACACGGCGCCGAACTGCCCCGTGCTCGCGCCGATCACGGCCACCGTCTGGTTCGTCAGCGCGGCCTCGAACTTCGGCCGGGACGCCCAGTCGATCGCATTCTTCAGCCCGCCGGGAACCGAGCCGTTGTACTCGGGCGTCGAGAAGAGGATCGCGTCGGCCGAGCCCCACGCCTCCCGCAGGCGCTCGACCGACTCCGGCAGCACGGTGCCTTCGAGATCCTGGTCGTACGGCGGCAGCGCCGCGAGCGCGGCCGGGTCGTAGAGATCGACCTCCAGCCCGACGGGTGCTGCTTCGATCGCGGCGCGCAACAGGTTCGTGTTGAACGAGCCCTCGCGCAGCGAGCCGGAGACGGCCAGGATCCGCATCGCTATTCCGCCGCCTTCACGAACGCGAGCTCGGCGATCAGCTTCACGGTGTTCGCGAGGTAGTCGCCGCCGCTCTGGTTCGGTGCGTTCCAGCTGACTCCGTACTGCGTGCGGTCGATCTCCGCCTCGAGGCGGACGCCGAGGCGCTCGCGGCCGAAGGGATCCGTCGCGGGATCGGAGATCGTGCCCTCGAGCGTGATCGGGCGGGTGACGCCCTTGATCGTCAGCTCGCCGGTGCCGGAGAGGCGCTTGCCGTCGCGGCCGAGGCCCGTCGCGGCGAACGCGATCTGCGGGTAGCGCTCCGCGTCGAAGAAGTCCGGCGTCTGCAGATGGCCGTTCAGCTGCTCGTCCTTGACGTCGACCGACGCGACCTTCGCCGATCCCTCGAGACGGGGGCCGTCGAGCGTTGCGGTGAACTCGCGGAAGCTGCCGCGGAAGGTGTTGACGCCGGCATAGCCGACCTCGAACGAGACGTTGGAGTGCACCGGATCGGCGTGCCACGTGCCGGCCGGGGCGAGCTCCGTCGTGCTTTCGATCACTGACATGTGAGGATTGCCTCCTGAAGGGTTCCGTGTATACTTGAGACGTCAAGCAATATAGCGAGGAACTGTTGTCGAGTCAAGTATTGAGGCCACAAGTAACGACGCCGGTGGCGTGGATCCGCTTCCTGCGGGCCCACGCGGCGATCACCCGGCAGCTCTCGGCGCGGCTCGAGGCCGAGCACGGCCTCACGCTGAACGACTACGAGGTCCTCCTCCAGCTCTACTTCGCGCCCGAGCGGTCGATGCGCCGCGTCGACATCGCCCGCGCGGTCCTGCTCACGGCGTCCGGGATCACGCGGCTCCTCGACGGGCTCGAGCGGGCCGGCTGGGTCGAGAAGCGTGCCTGCAAGAGCGACGCACGCGTCTCCTATGCGGCTCTCACGACGGCGGGCGCGCGGACGTTCGAGGCCGCGCGCGAGCGGCACCTGGCCGACATCCAGGAGCTCTTCGGCTCGGCGTTCAGCGAGGAAGAGCACGACCAGCTCGCGTCCCTGCTCGGCCGCCTGCCGCTCGCGGAGACGAGCGAAGCCTGCAGCGCATGAGCCACGCCTTTTCCTCCCTCGACGAGCTCGGCGACGGTCCCGGCTTCCGCAAGGTCCGCTCCTCGCTCGGCGTCACCGCCTTCGGCGTGAACGCCGTCGTCTATCCGCCGGGCCACGAGGGCTTCGCGCACTACCACGACACGCAGGACGAGCTCTACTTCGTCCATCGCGGCAAGGTGCGCGTCGAGGTCGAGGGAGAGACGCGCGACCTCGATGCGGGCGGGCTCTTCCACTGCGAGTCCACGACGCCGCGCAAGGTCTCGAATCCTTTCGACGAGGACGCCGTCGTCTTCGTCGTCGGCGGCAAGGGCGGCTACGTCGAGCACGACGGCCATCTCGTCGACCCGGCCGACGCCGAGCGGCGCGCGCGCTTCGGGAAGTCCTAGAGCAACGCGACGGTTCGCACGCCGGTCGGAGCGTGCAGCTCCTCGAGCGCGTCGGGCACGGCTTCGAGCGGGACCGTCTTCGTCACGAACCGTGCGAGGTCGATCCGACCGTCGAGTGCGGCCTGCGCGAGGAACGGGAAGTCCTGCTGCGGGATCGTGTCGCCGCCGTGCGTGACGTTGATCGAGACCTTCGGCTGGAAGAGGTCGGCGGCGAGATCGACGTCCAGCTTCCGGCCGGGCGGCGGCACGCCCACGAGCGTCGCCGTGCCTGCGTACGCGCACATGCGCACCGCGTCGACGAGCCCCGACGGCGAGGTGATCGCGGAGAACGCGTAGTCGACGCCGTCCGTGAGCTCGCGCACGCGTGCGACCGAATCGCCGCCGCTCGCGTCGACGACATCCGTCGCGCCGAGCTCGCGCGCCAGCTCGAGTTTCTCCGAGAGGACGTCGACGGCGACGATCCGCTCGGCGGCGGCCAGTCGTGCACCCTGCACGACGGCGAGGCCGACGCCGCCGCAGCCGATCACCGCAACCGAGGAGCCCGGTTGCACCGGCGTCGTCCAGAGCGCAGCTCCGGCGCCGGTCGAGAAGCCGCACGCGAGCAGGCACGCCTGCTCCGCGGGCAACGCGTCGGGGATGCGAACCGCGACCGCCTCGTGGACGATCACTCGGTCGGCGAACGTGCCGCAGCGCAGCACGGGTGTCAGCAGCGCGCCGTCGGCCGCGCGGCGCATCCGCCGGCGCGCGCGCAGGTTGTTCGAGCAGCGGCGCCGGTCGCCGCGCCGGCACGCGCGGCAGGCGTCGCCGCACGGCGCACGCCACGCGACGACGACGCGGTCGCCCGGCGCGACGAGCGTGACGCCGTCGCCGACCCGCTCGACGACGCCGGTGCCCTCGTGCCCGAGCAGGATCGGGAACGACATCCCCCACCCGTCGGTCTCGACGACGTGCAGATCGGTATGACAGACGCCGCAGGCCTCGATGCGAACCTCGACCTCGGCAGCACCAGGCTCGTCGAGCGTGATCTCCTCGACCGCGAGCGGCGCGCCCGGCTCCGCGTAGACGACGCCGCGCGTCATGCCGCCGCGCGGCGCAGCTGCTCGTCGAGCGGAACGAGCGGAAGCTCGAAGGTCTCGACGGCGCTCGGATCGGTGACGACGTTGTCGCCGAGCTGCAGCATCGTCAGCTGATCGCGCGTGACCGGAGCGCCGGGCAGCCGTTCGGTGACGAGCGCCTGCGCGCGCATGACGCCGAACGGCACGTGGACGGAGGGCCGCCGCGCCCCGAGCACGCGCTTCAGCCGGCTCCAGAACTCGTTCCACGTCGGCGCGTCGGGGCCGCCGAGCTCGAACGTCCTGCCGACGACGTCGTCGCGCTCGAGCGCCTCCGCGTAGTACGCGGCGACGTCCTCGACCCAGATCGGCTGGAGCCGCTGCGTCCCGGGCCCGACGATCGGCGTCACCGGCGCGAAGCGGGCGAGCCGGACGAACGTCGGCAACACGCCGCCGTCGCGGCCGAAGACGAAGCTCGGCCGGAAGATCACGTGGGGAAGCCCCGATTCGCGCACCGCACGCTCCATCTCCCATTTCGCGCGGAAGTACGGGACGGCGTCCTTCGTCCGCTCGTCGAGGCCGAGGGCGCTCGCGAGCACGAACCTCGCGACGCCCGCGTCTCGCGCCGCGGCGGCGACGTTCCGCGTTCCCTGCGCCATCACGCTCTCGAACTCCGCCGGCGTCCCCTTGATGATCGCGACGAGGTGGATGACGGCTTCGACGCCGTCCGTCGCGATGCGCAGCGACGCCGGATCCGTGACGTCGCCCTGCACGAGCTCGACGCCCCAGGCCTGCAGGCGCCCCGCACGGCGGGGGTCCCGGACGAGCGCTCGCACCGGCAAGTCTCGCGCACGCAGGGCGTGCACGACGTGCGGCCCGACGAACCCCGTCCCGCCGGTCACGAGCACCGTCATTCGAAGTTCTTGTAGTAGCGGCTCGGCGTCGGGCCCTTCTGTCCCTTGTACTTCGAGCCGAGCTCGGAGGCACCGTACGGCGTGGCCGCCGGCTCCGTCATCTGCATGAACGAGATCTGGCCGATCTTCATCCCCGGGTAGATCGTGATCGGCAGGTTCGCGACGTTCGAGAGCTCGAGCGTGACGTGGCCGTCCCAGCCCGGGTCGATGAAGCCCGCGGTCGAGTGGATCAGGAGACCGAGGCGGCCGAGGCTGGACTTCCCCTCGAGCCTCGCCACGAGATCCTCGGGCAGGCGCACCCGCTCGAGCGTCGAGCCGAGCACGAACTCGCCCGGATGGAGCACGAAGGGCTGCGTCTCGCTCACCTCGACGAGCTCGGTCAGATCCTCCTGCGCGGTCTTCACGTCGATGAACGGGTAGCGGTTGTTGTGGAAGACGCGGAAGAGCGTGTCCACGCGCACGTCGACGCTCGACGGCTGCAGGAGCGACTGGTCGTACGGATCGATCTCGATCCGCCCTTCGGCCAGATACCGCGCGATCGTCGCGTCGGAGAGAACCACTGGGCGGATGCTAAGCGGCCGCGCCGTCGCGGCGCTGTCGTTACGCTGAACCCGTGGCTGCCACACGCTCGATCCGCCTCCAGACACAGGTTCCCGGGCCGCGGTCGCAGGAGATCCTCTCGCGCAAGAGCCTCGTCGTCGCCGATCCGCTGTCGGTGTACCTGCCGATCGTCACGGCCGAGGGTCGCGGCGCGACGCTCACGGACGTCGACGGGAACACCTTCATCGACTTCGCCGGAGGCGTCGGCTGCCTGAACGTGGGCCACGCGCATCCCCGCGTGGTCGAGGCGGTGCAGGAGCAGGCGTCCCGCTTCTTCCACACCGACTTCACGATCGTTCCGTACGAGCTCTATGTCACGCTCGCCGAGCGGCTGCTCGCGCTCACCCCCATCGTCGGCGAGACGAAGGCGGCCTTCTTCAACGCCGGCACGGAGGCCGTCGAGAATGCGGTCAAGTTCGCGCGCGCGTTCACGAAGCGCCCCGCCGTGATCGCGTTCGAGGGCGGCTTCCACGGCCGCACGCTGCTGTCGCTGACGCTCACCTCGAAGACGCACCCGTACAAGGCGGGCCTCGGGCCGTTCGCGCCCGAGGTCTACCGCGTGCCGTTTCCGAACGCCTACCGCGGTATCGGTGCAGCCGACGCGCTCGCAGCGCTCGAGCGCGCCTTCGCGACGCAGGTCGCACCGGAGACGGTGGCGGCGATCGTGGTCGAGCCGGTGCAAGGGGAAGCCGGCTTCGTCGTCGCGCCGCAGGAGTTCCTCCAGGGATTGCGCGAGATCTGCGACCGCGAGGGCATCGTCTTCGTCGCCGACGAGGTGCAGAGCGGGTACGGCCGCACGGGCAAGATGTTCGCGATCGAGCACTTCGGCGTCGAGCCCGACCTGATCACGGTGGCGAAGTCGATCGCCGGCGGACTGCCGCTCTCCGGCGTCCTCGGCAAGGCCGCGATCATGGACGCACCCGGCGACAACGCGGTCGGCGGCACCTTCGTCGGGAATCCCGTCGCGCAGGCAGCCGCGCTCGCCGTGCTCGACGTCTTCGAGGAGGAAGGGCTGCTCGACCGGGCGGCGCGCATCGGCGAGACGATCCGGGGAAGGATGTCCGGATGGCAGGACCGCCATGCCCGGATCGGCGACGTCCGCGGCCTCGGTGCGATGCTGGCGCTCGAGTTCGTGCGGGATCCGGAGACGAAGGAGCCGGCGCCGGAGCTCGCGACCCGCGTCGCAGAGGAGGCGGCGTCCCGCGGCCTCTTGCTCTTGAAGGCAGGAGTGGCTCAGAACTGCATCCGCGTCCTCTGTCCGCTCGTGATCGGCGATTCCGAGCTCGACGAGGCGCTCGGCGCGTGGGACGAAGCGCTCGAAGCGGTGCTCGCGTAGCCGCAGCGGGCGCTCGAGCGTTCTACCTCCGTGGCTTCCCGCGCGACGACCTCCCCTGCCCGCCAGATGGTCGGTGAGGTGATCGCCGGCCGCTACGAGCTCGAGGAGCTCGTCGGCGCCGGCGGCATGTCCAGCGTCTATCGCGCTCGTGACCAGCTGCTCGAGCGGCGCGTCGCGCTGAAGATCCTGCATCCGCACTACGGAGACGACGCGGAGTATGTCGAGCGCTTCCGGCGCGAGGCGCGCGCCGTCGCACAGCTCTCGCATCCGCACATCGTCACGGTGATCGACCGCGGCGAGGACGACGGGCAGCAGTACATCGTCTTCGAGTACGTCGACGGCGAGAACCTCAAGCAGCTGCTCGAACGCACGGGACCGCTTCCGACGCGCCGGGCGCTCGAGCTCGCAATCGAGATCGCCGACGCGCTCGCGTTCGCGCACGAGCACGGTCTCGTCCATCGCGACGTCAAGCCGCAGAACGTGCTCCTGACGCCCGACGGAGACCCGAAGGTCACCGATTTCGGTATCGCCCGCTCGCTCGACGTCGAGCACGGCGTCACGCAGACCGGCACGGTGCTCGGCACGAGCAACTATCTCTCGCCCGAGCAGGCGAGCGGCAAACCGGTGACGCCGGCTACCGACGTCTACTCGCTCGGCGTCGTGCTCTTCGAGCTGCTCACGGGCGACATTCCGTTCCCGGGCGACAACTTCGTCGCGGTTGCGATGAAGCACGTGAACGAGCAGCCGCCGGACGTGCTCGAGCTTCGGCCCGACATCCCGCTGCGGCTCGCGGCCGCCGTCGACCGCGCGCTCGAAAAGGATCCGGCACGCCGCTTCGCTTCCATGGACCAGTTCGGGTGGGAGCTGCGGCAGTGCCTCGCCGAGCTGGACGCGCCCGACGAGGCGCGGACGTTCATCGCGCCGAGCCCGATCGTGAAGGAGAGCCGCCCGCGCCGGGCACGGGCCCGCCGGAGCCTCGCACCGCTCTGGGTCGCGCTTTCCCTGCTCGCCGTCGCCGCGATCGTCGCCGGCGTCCTCGCGCTCGGCGGCTCGAACGGGAAGCGCCCGAAGGGCGGCGGCGGCGGCAGCACGACCGCGAGCGTGAGGCTGCACGGCGTGGGCGACTACGACCCGCAGGGCGACGGCAGCGAGTACGGATCGAAGGCGCCGCTCGCAACCGACGGAAACCCGTCGACCGCGTGGTACACCGAGCACTACGACTCACCCGCCTTCGGCGGGCTCAAGTCCGGCCTCGGGCTCGTGCTCGACGCGCGCCGCGCGGTCAAGCTCGGCAAGCTCACGGTGACGACGTCGACGCCGAACTTCACGGCGCGGATCCTCGCGGGCAACTCCCCCACAGGCGGCTTCTCGCCCGACTCGACCACGCAGAGCGTCGGTGCGACGACGACGTTCACGCTGAACGGCAAGAGCGCGCGCTATTACGTCGTCTGGATCACGCAGCTCCCGCCGGGCGGCTACGCACAGATCCAGGAAGTCCGCGCCGGTCAGTAACGGAGATTGCGCCGGCGCTCGTGCCGCTCGAGCGCGAGCGCGATCAGCCGGTCGACCAGCTCGCCGTAGGCGATGCCCGACGCCTCGAAGAGCTTCGCGTACACACTCGTCGCCGTGAACCCCGGCATCGTGTTCAGCTCGTTCAGCACGACCTCGCCGTCCGACGCGCGCACGAAGAAGTCGACGCGTGCAAGTCCCTCGCATTCGCACGCGATGAACGCGTCGACGGAGCGGCGCTGCACGAGCTCGATCGTCTGCTGCGGCAGATCCGGCGGGACGACGAGCCGCATCCCGTCGTCGTCGTACTTCGACGCGTAGTCGTACCACTCGTGCCGGAGCGTGTCGATCGCGCCCGGCAGCGAGGCGGTCGGCGGGGGAACGCGGTTGCCGAGGACGCCGCACTCGACCTCGAGACCCTCGACGAACTCCTCGACGAGCACCTTCTCGCAGTGCCGAAACGCGAGCGCGACGGCGGGGTCGAGCTCGTCTTCGTCGTGCACCTTCGAGATGCCGACCGAGGAGCCGAGCGACGCCGGCTTCACGAAGACCGGATAGCCGAACGGATTCTCGACCGGGTCGCCGAGCCGGATCGCGTGATGGCGCGCCACCGGGATGCCGCTGTCGCGCATCACCTTCTTGAAGAGATCCTTGTCCATCGCGAGCGCCGAGGCGGCAACGCCCGCGCCGACGTACGGGACGCCGGCCAGCTCGAGCAGGCCTTGCACCGTGCCGTCCTCCCCGAAGGGCCCGTGCAGGATCGGCAGGACGACGTCGACCGCGCCGAGCTCGGCCATCGTGCCGTTCGACGCAGGGACCGGCAGCGTCTCCGCAGCGCCGCTTGTAACAGACTGTTGCAAGCTCGGGGTGGAGCCGCCCGATTCGAGCTCCCACCGGCCGTCACGGCCGATCGCGACCGAGATGACGTCGTAGCGCGCGGGGTCGAGCGCCTCGAGGACGGAGCGCGCCGACGCGAGCGAGATGTCGTGCTCGCTCGAGCGCCCGCCGGCGAGGAGCGCAACCCGGACGCGCTCGCTCACGTCGTCGTCGTCGGCGTGGTCGTCGGCGCCGTGGTCGTCGCCTGGACGAGCTTGCCGACCGAGAGCGTGATCTGCGTCTTCGCCGTCGCCTGCGTCCCGCCCTGCGGCGTCTCGGCGAGCACGACGCCGTCCGAGTTCGGGTCGGTCGTCGGCTCGTTCACCACCTTGACGTTCGTGAACCCGGAGGCGCGGAGCGTCTGCTCGGCGGTGCCCACGTCGGTGCTCGTGACGTCCGGGACGGTCGTCGTCGTCGGCCCCTTCGAGACCGTAAGCGAGACGATCGAGCTCTTCGCGGCCGACGAGCCGGCAGACGGGCTCTGGTCGATCACCGTGTTCGCCGGCTGGCTGTTGTCGACGTAGCGGGTCGACACCTTGAAGCCGGCAGCCTGCAACGTCGAGCTCGCCTGCTCGATCGGAAGGTTGACCACGTTCGGCACGGCGATCGGCTGCGGCCCCTTCGACACGTTGATCCGCACCGGCTTGCCCACCTCGAGCTTCGTCCCCGCCGGCGGGTCCTGCGCGAGCACCTGGCCCGCGGGCATGTCCGACGGGACCTCGTGCACGTTCGGCTTCAGGTGCAGCTGCGTGAGCGTCTCGACGGCGGCGTTCCCCTGCTTGCCCACGAGGCTCGGCACCGTCGAGCGCGGCAGCCCCGTCGAGACCCAGATCGTCACGGGCTGCCCCTTCGGCTGCCGCCGGCCCGCGACGGGGTTCTGACTGTACACGAGCCCCGCGTCGGTCGTCCGGCTCGAGTGGTGATTCACGACGGGCACGAAGCCGTCGGCCTTGATCTTCTGGCGCGCGTTCAGCTCCGGCATCTTCAGATACAGCCCGACCGGGATCGGCTTCGTCGAATTGAGCTTGTTCGAGATCTCGCGGTAGAGGAAGTAGCCGCCGATCGCGGCGGCGATCACGAACAGGAGCGCGGCGACCCAGGGCCACACGGGGCGCCGGTGGATCGGCTCCTCCAGGTCGTAGTACACGGGCGGCGGCGGAGGCGGCAACGTCGCAGTGCGCCGCGGCGGGGCGACCATCGTCGCCGCCGTCGCGGCGAGCGGCACCGTCGGCGCACGCATGATCTGGGTCGCCGACTCCTCCGTGACGCGGGAGACGGCGGCTCCGCGCAGGAACCGCTCGAGGTCGGCGTCCATCTCCTCCGCGTTCTGGTAGCGGTCGGCCGGATCCTTCGCAAGCGCGCGCGTCACGATCAGGTCGAGCTCACGCGGCACCTCGGGGCGGCGCGCCGACGGCGACTCCGGCACGGTCGAGAGGTGCTTCATCGCGATCTCGACCGGCGTATCGCCGTTGAACGGAAGCGTCCCCGTGAGCAGCTCGTACAGCACGATGCCGAGCGAGTACAGGTCGGAGCGCTGGTCAACCTCGGTGCCGCGCGCCTGCTCGGGCGAAAGGTATTGCGCGGTGCCGACGATCGAGCCCGCCTCCGTCATCTGCGACGTGCCGGCGCGCGCGATGCCGAAGTCCGTCACCTTCACGCGTCCCTCGGCGTCGACGAGCACATTGTGCGGCTTGATGTCGCGGTGGACGATCCCGTGCCGGTGCGCGAAGCGGAGCGCGGAGAGGATCTGGCGCGCGTACTCGACCGCGACCGTGATCGGCGCCGGGCCCCGCTGGACGATCAGCTCCTTGAGCGACCGCCCGTCGAGGAACTCCATCGCGATGTAGTAGGTGCCCTCCGCCTCGCCCCGGTCGTAGATCGAGACGATGTTCGGATGCGAGAGGGCCGCGGCGTTCTTCGCCTCGCGGCGGAAGCGCTCGACGAACTGCTCGTCGCCCGCGTGCCGGTCGTTCAGGATCTTGATCGCGACGCGCCGGCCGAGCTCCTGATCCTCGGCCAGGTACACGTTCGCCATCCCGCCCGAGCCGAGCTTGCGCACGACCTGATAGCGACCGTCGAAGAGCGTTCCGATGAGCGTGTCCGAGACGGCCACGGGTGCCCCTAGAGGGTACTGGGAGCGTCAGCGCCCCAGCAGGGCCTGGATCACCTGCTTCGCGATCGGCGCCGAGACGGCGCCGCCGAAGCCGTTCAGCTGCTTCTCGAGCACGACGGCGACCGCGACCTGCGGGTTGTCGGCCGGTGCGAAGGCGATGAACCAGGCGGTGTAGACGTTCGGCACGTTCGTCTCGGCCGTGCCCGTCTTCCCCGCCACCTTGATGCCCGGGATCTGGGCCGCCGTGCCCGTGCCGCCCTGCACCACCAGCTGCATCATCTGGTTGAGCTCGGCCGCCGTCTGCGGCTTGATCGCGCGGCCGAGGCTCGAGGGATGCGTGGTCTGGATCGTCGAGCCGTCGGCGCTCGTGATCTTCTGGACGACGTAGGGCCTAGGCACGACGCCCCCGTTCGCGATCGTCGAGGCGACCATCGCCATCTGCAGCGGCGTCACGAGCAACCGCTCCTGGCCGAACGCGAGCCGCCCGGGGTCGACCTGCGACGCGGGGTCCTTCGGATCGAAGAGATGCGAGCCGTTGTAGAGCCCGCTCGCGTAGCGCTCGTCGGCGGGCGTCTCGAGCGGCGGCGTCCGGTAGAAGCCGAACCGCTTCGCGTATGCGAGGATCGTCCCGGCGCCGATCTGCTTGCCGATGTTGCAGAAGACCGAGTTGACCGAATGCTCGAGCGCCGACGAGAAGTCGAGATGGCCGAAGACCTCCCGGCCGCCCTGGTCGGGGTTGCCCGCGTTCGAGATCTGCTTCCCGTATTCCGTGCAGTAGCCGGGGTCGTAGAACGTCGAGGTCGGCGTGAACGCGCCAGTGTCGAGCGCTGCGGCGGCGGTCACCACCTTGAACGTCGACCCGGGCGTGTAGAGACCCTGCGTCGTCCGGTTGTAGAGCGCGGAGGCGCCGCTGCAGGCGCCGCGGATCTTCAGCACCTTCGCGTAGCCGTTGGGCTGGTCGATCAGGTTGGGGTCGTACGTCGGCGCCGACGCGAGCGCGTAGACCGCCCCGGTGTGCGGATTCATCGCGACGACGGCGCCGCAGCGGTTGCCGAGCAGCTGTTGGGCAAGACGCTGCACGCGCGGTCGTAGCGTCAGCTCCACGTTGTCGCCCTGCACCGTCGCATTGCCGAGTCGGTCGAGGATGTGCCGGAACGCGTCGCTCAGGTTCGTCGTCGAGCCCGTCAGGTAGCCGTTCAGCGAGCGCTCGAGCCCGGCCTGCGAGCGCGACGCCGTCGAGTAGCCGACCGTCTGCGCGGCGAGCCCGTGCTGCGGGTACTTGCGGAAGTACAGCGTCTCGCCGCGCAGCTTGCGCTTCACGTTCGTCGCGAGGATCGTGTTGCCGGCCTCGATCAGCCCCCGCTTCACGGTGAACTGCACGACGCGCTGGATCGCGTTGTCCTGCTTGTCCTGTAGACCTGCCACGGCCCACGTCTGCCAGTACGTCGTCGCACCGACGAGCACGACGAGCAGGACGATCGCGAGCACGGCGAGCCGGTTGACCTGCCTGTTCACCGCGCGCCCTCGAGCTCGGCGTTCGCGCGATTCGAGACGAGCATCAAGCCGGCGAGAACGAGGAAGTTGGCGAGGATGCTCGAGCCCCCGTACGAGACGAGCGGCAGCGTGATGCCGGTCAGCGGAATCACGCGCAGGATCCCGCCGACGATGATGAACACCTGAAACGCGACCCCGAAGGTCAGGCCGACGGCGAGCAGCTTCGAGAAGCCGTCACCGGCGAAGAGCGCGACGCGGAAGCCGCGCAGCACGAAGACCATGTAGAGGAGGATCAGCCCAGCGGCGCCGATCAGGCCGAGCTCCTGCGCGATCGCCGAGTAGATGAAGTCGGTGTTCAGATACGGGATGATCTGGCCGCCCGCGGCGTTCACGAACGTGCCCTTGCCGAGGCCCGTGCCGCCCATGCCGCCGTGGGCGATCGAGTAGAACGACTGCACCTGCTGATAGCTCTGGCAGTCCTGCCTGAACGTCATCTGGCCGCTCAGCGGGCAGAAGACCTTGTGCGTCGTCCACGGCGCCAGCCAGTTGATCACGCGCTCGCGGACGTGCGGCGTCCCCTGGTAGACGGCCACCGCCCCGGCGAGGAAAAGGCCGATGCCGGCCGCGACGAACGCGATGCGCGCGGTCGCGACGTACAGCATCCCGAGGAAGATCCCGTAGAAGAGCAGGCCGCTCCCGAGATCGTCGGTCGCGAAGAGCACGAGCATCGCGCCGCCCCAGATCACGAGCAGCGGCCCCCAGTCCTTCAGCCGCCCGGCCGCGAGCACCTCGCGCTTCTCGCGCAGGTAGGCCGCGAGAAAGACGATCAGGGCGATCTTGCCGAGCTCTCCGGGCTGGAACTGGAGCCCGCCCGCGTGCACCCAGAGGCGCGCGCCGTTGACCGTCTGCCCGATACCGGGCAGCAGCGGCATGAACAGGAGCCCGATCGCCCCGAGCCCGAACAGGTACTTGTAGTTCTCGAGCACGCGGTAGTCGCGGCGGAGCCCGACGAGCGTCGCAGCGAACACCGCCACGCCGACGACGACCCAAGTCCCCTGCTTGAGCGCGTCCTTCGGACCGAGACGATAGATCTCGATCAATCCGATCGCCGTCAAGAGCGCTGCGATCGGGAGGAGATACGGATCCGCGTGGGGCACGGTGAGACGTGCGACGACGTGCGCGGCGAGATACAGCGCGAAGAAGTACGCCGCGTACGTCAGCGACGTCCCGGAGACGTTCGACTTCAGCGCGATGAAGACGGCCGCGAAGCCCGTCGCCGTGACGATCCCGACCAGGATCAGGTAGACGAGCTCCCTGTTGCGACTCGAGAGCGTCAGCGCAGGAGCCCCCAGACGAGCAGGACCGCCGCGATCGCCAGCAGCACGAGCATCGTCAACACGAGGCGGACGCGCGCAGCCGGGCTGATCGGCTCGCGCCGCGTCACGGCGGCCGCCGCGGGCGAGCCCGGCTCGACGAAGACGTGCTCGACCTCCTCGGGGGCGACGACCATCGTGTCGACCGCGGGCGCGCGGACGTTCTCGAGCGTCTCCTCCGCGTCGACGGCCGGCAGCCGCTCGGTCTGGCCGGCCGCGTCGTCGGCCGAGATCCGGAACGCGACGACCGTGATGTTGTCCTCGCCGCCGCCGCGGTTCGCTGCCGAGACGAGCGACTTCGTCACGCGGTCGAGGTCGTCGTGGAAGCGGTCGAGCACGCCGAGGATGTCGTCGTCGCCGACCATGTCGGTGAGCCCGTCGGAGCAGATGAGGAAAACGTCGCCTGGCTCGGCTTCGATCGTGAAGGCGTCGACGTCGACGTCGGGATCGGTGCCGACCGCACGCGTGATCACCGATCGCTGCGGATGGGTGTCGGCCTCCTCGGGCGAGAGCTTGCCGCTCTTCAGCAACTCGTTCACGAGCGAGTGGTCCTCCGTCACCTGCTCGATCGCACCGCTGCGATACCTGTACGCGCGCGAGTCGCCCACGTGCCCGAACGTCACCGTCCGCCCCTCGACGAGCGCGACCGTCATCGTCGTCCCCATGCCCGAGGTCGAGGGATCGGCGGTCGCGCGCTCGTGCACGCGGCGGTTCGCCTCCTGGATCAGCGTCGTCACGCGCTCCTCGCCCGACGTCGCACCCGGGTCGGTGTCCTCGAGGGTTGCGGCGGCGAGCTTCGACGCGATCTCGCCCGCCTGGGCGCCGCCCATGCCGTCGGCGACCGCGAAGAGGGGCGGCGCGACCACGTACGAGTCCTCGTTCCGGCGGCGCTTCCGCCCCGTGTCGCTCGTCCCTGCGTACGCGGCGACGCTCATGTCCGCTCCGTCGAGCCTACGCTCATTCCTCGAACCTCAGCTCGGTCTCGCCCACGCGGACGACGTCGCCGGTGACGAGCTTGCGGGGGCGGTCGATGCGGACGTTGTTCACGTAGGTCCCGTTCGTCGAACCGAGATCGTGCACCCAGACGCCGTCTCGCCGCGGCTCGATGCGTACGTGCCGCGCCGACGCATACTCGTCGCCGTCGATCGGGATGTCGTTCTCGCCGCTGCGTCCGATCGTGACGGCCGTCGAGTCGAGCTCGTATTCCTCGCCTCGCCGGAGCACCTCGCCGCCGACGACGACGAGCCGGCCAGGATGGATCGCCTGGCCGATCGCACCGCCCGCGAGCGAGCCCGGCCGCAGGATGAAGCTCTCCTGCGGCAGGCGCAGGTCCTTCGCCGCGGTGCGGACGATCCGCCAGATGAAGAGGTAGAGCAGCACGAGAAAGGCGATCTTGAGCGCGAGCAGCGCGCTCTCGTAGCTCGTGCTGGCGAGGGGCGGCGTCACTCACGCTCCGTGCGGAACGACACGTCGGTCGAGCCGACCGTGAAGACGTCGCCGGGCTCGAGCTTCGCGCGCTTGACACGGCGGCCGTTCACCTCGACCCCGTTCGTCGAATCGAGGTCGACGATCCAGTAGGTCGATCCCTCCTGGCGCAGCTCGGCGTGCCGGCGCGAGACGTTCGGATCCTCCACCTGGACGTCGCACTCGCGCGAGCGCCCGAGCAGGATCCGGCGCTTGTCCACGCGCTTCTCCTGTCCGTCCCACGAGAGGATCGCCACCTCGCGCTCGATCCCGACGGCCTCGTCCGGAACCGCCTCGGTCGCCTGCGGCGGCACCTTCGGCTTGTAGATCATCGTCGCGCCCGACTCGACCTGCCCGTCCGGCTCGTCCGACGCGCGCTTGCCGCGGCGAGGCTGCACCATCCGCGTCGCGATTCCGAACTCTCCGAGCGCGAGGTCGTCGTCGGTCTCGAGCAGGACGTTCGGCGGCGTCAGGAGCGCGTAGCTCTCGCGTTTCGCGTGCTCGGTGAGATAGTCCTCGAGCTCCGAGCGCAGCGAGTCCTCGTATCCCTCGAACTGCGCGCGGTCCTCCGAGGAGAGGAAGACCGTGTACTCGTTCGGGACGTAGACGCGCGACACCGAGACGGTGCGGTGATCGTCCATCTCCTTCGCGAGCTTGCGCGCGAGCTCGACGGGCTGCACGTTCGTGCGAAACGCGCGGCCGAAGACGCCCTCGAAGAGCGCCTCGATCTTCTGCTCGATTGCCCTGAGGACCATGAGTGCGGGAGGACATTACCCCCGAGGACGACTATGGAACGCGGACGAGCAGCGCGCCGGCGGTGAGCCACGCGGTCGCGACGAGCGGCCAGGGCGCGGCCGCGGGAACGGCCAGCACCGACGCGGCGAGCAGCGCTCCGGCGAGCACGACCGCCTCCCAGCGGCTGCGCCTGCGGACGTACGGGACGAGCACGGCCGCGACCGCGAAGACGAACGCTTCCGTGAGGAGCGCCGGCTGCGCGGACGCGGCGTGCGCGAGCGTGCCGGCGACGTCGAGCGGTCCTCTCGAACCGGCAATCCCGAGCGCGAGCGGCGGCCGCGCGCCGGTGAACGGCAGCGGCGCACCCCGGATCCCCGCGACGACACCGGCGAGGACTACGGCGAGGGCGGTCTGCGCGGCGCGCCGAAGCGCGGAGCGCAGCGGCGCGACGGCGAGCGCGACGACGCCGACGAGCGAGAGGGGCGCGAGCAGCGGACCGAGCGTGAAGAGCAGCGCACCCGCCGGCTCCCGCCACGAGAGCGCGAGCCATGCGGCGGCAAGCGCGGCGTAGAGGAGCGCGAGGCCGAGCGAGACGTTGCCGAGCGGAAGGACCGGGATCGCGAGGGCGAGCGCGGCGCCGAGCCGCGGGCGCACGAACGCGGCGACGCCGGCGGCGGCGGCGAGCGCAAGCGGCCAGCCGTGCGGGAAGAACGGCAGCTCGGCGGCCGCCCAGCCGGCGAGCAGCGCCGCGAGGAGCGCCGGCACGGCCCGCTCGACCGACGCGGGCACGCCGGCCTGCGCGGGGCGGACGCGCTCGCTCCGCGTCGGGGCCGCGGCGCCCCGCAGCGCCTGCGCGAGCTCGGCCGCGCTCGGGCGGCGGCCCGGGCTGAGCGAGAGCGTGCGGTCGACGAGCTGCAGCAACGGCTTCGGGAGGTCCGGCCGCAGCGTCGCGAGCGACTCGGCGCCGTGCTCGATCGCCCGCGCGGTCTCGAGCATCGACGACTGCCAGAACGGGTGCCGTCCCGAGAGCGATTCCCAGAGCATCACGCCGACCGCCCACACGTCGGCGGCCGCGGTCGCGTCCTCTCCGGCGAGCCGTTCCGGCGCGATGTACGCGAGCGTGCCGGGAACGTCGCCCTGCGCGGTCAGCGTCTCCGCCTCCGCCATCTGCGCGAGGCCGAAGTCGAGGAGCCGCGCCGAGACGCCGACGCCGTCGGCGAGCAGGACGTTCGCCGGCTTGACGTCGCGATGGAGGATTCCCGACGCGTGCGCGTGCGCGAGCGCCTCGCAGATCTGCGCGCACGCTTCGATCGCCGCTGCGTCGTCGAGCTCGCCCGCGCGGATCGCGTCGCGATACGTCCGGCCGGGCACGAACTCGTACGCGATGTAGACGTGGCGCGGATCGCGGCCGAAGCTGTACGCGCGGAGACAGCCCGGATGGCGGAGCCTCGCCGCAGCCGCGGCTTCACGCTCGGCGCGCGCGGCGGCCTTGCCCTCGCGCGCGACGATCTTGAGCGCGACGTCGAGCCCCGTCTTCTCGTCCCGCGCGAGCCAGACCGACCCCGAGCCGCCGCTGCCGAGCGGGCGCAGCGGCCGGTAGCGGTCGAGAACGAGGCCCGCGCCTTCGAACGCGAGAGCGGCATTCGACATGGGTTTTCCTCGTTTGGCGGCGCACCGACGGTTTCCTCTCTGGCCGCAGCCAGGGTTAGTCTCTTCCCGGCGGCCGAGCGCAGATGAGCACCTACGACGACGACGACGACATCGAGTTCGAGTTCTTCGACGAGCCCGAGACCGTCGAGGCGACGCAGCGCCGGCGGCTGCCGCGGCTCGAGCTGCCGGGAGGCGGCGGGCGTGACCGCCCGCCGCGGCCGCCGCTGCGCGCCCCGACCGGGCTCGTCCCGCTCGCGCGCCTCGTCGGCCTGATCGCGCTCGCGATCGCGATCGTCGTCGCGCTCGTCTTCTGGGTCGGGTCCTGCCAGGGCCAGTCGAAGCGCGACGAGTACTCGTCGTATGCGAGCAAGGTGAGGACGGTCGCCGCGAGCGACACGAGCCTCGGCAAGGAGTTCACGAACGAGCTCGGGTCGACGCTGAAGGTCTCGGATCTCGAGAGCAAGCTGCAGCAGTACGCGCAGCAGGAGCAGCAGGCCTACACCGAGGCGCAGCAGATCCGCCCGCCGGGACCGCTCCGCGCGATCCACCAGAACCTGATCGATGCGATCGAGCTGCGCTACAAGGGCCTCGCCGGGCTCGCGGAGGCGCTCGCCGTTCCCGGTGCGCTCAAGAGCCAGGGACAGACGACGGCGAAGCTGACGCAACAAGCCGAGCTGCTCTCGGCGAGCGACGTCGTCTGGCAGCAGCTCTACCAGACCCCCGCGACGCAGCAGCTCAAGAGCGAGGGCGTGACGGGCGTCGTCATCCCGTCGTCGCACTTCGTGCCGAACCCCGACACCGTCAGCGCGCGCGCCTTCACGGTCGTGCTCGCACGACTGGGCGGCGCGTCGAGCGGCGGCGGCGGCACCGGAACCGCGGGCGGCAAGCACGGCGACCAGCTGCTCGGGGTCCGCGTCCTGCCGCAGGGAACCGACCTGGCGACGAGCACCGCGACGACGGTCAAGGTCTCGTCGAACCTCTCGTTCCTCGTCACGGTCGAGGACTCCGGCGGCTTCCAGGAGCTGAACGTGCCGGTCACGCTGACGATCGACTTCGGCTCCGGCTCGCCGATCAAGAAGGTGAAGCCGATCTCCGTGATCCAGGCGGGGCAGCGGGAGACCGTGACCTTCACCGGCTTCCAGCTTCCGACCTCCGCGTTCGGGAACAAGGCGACGATCAAGGTCGACGTCGCGCCGGTCCCGGGCGAGGTCTACACGGCGAACAACTCGGCGTCGTACACCGTGTTCTTCACCCTCAGTTAGCGTGGCGCGATGCACCTGAGCGCCACCGCCGCCGGCTGGATCGCGATCGGCGCGGCCGCGGCCGCCGTCGCCGCGCTGCTCGTCGCGCTCGCTCATTACCTGACGCTTCGGCGCGTCCGCGCCGCCCAGCTCGTCCTCCTCGGAGGCGGCACCGGCCGCGACGACCTCGTCGACTTCGCCGTCTCCCTGCAGGGCCGGGTGGACGACGTCCACCGCGCGGTCGACGAGGTCAACGCCGCGCTCGCACGTGTCCATCAGCGCGTCGACGAGACGGTGTCGAAGACAGCGATCGTCCGCTACGACGCGTACGAGAACTCGGGCGGCCACCAGTCGGCGTCGGTCGCCATGCTCGACTCCTCCCGCACCGGCGTGATCCTCTCGGCGATCCAGGGCCGCGACTACGCCCGGATCTACGTGAAGGAGCTCGACCGCGGCCGCGCCTCGGTCGCGCTCTCGCCCGAGGAGCTCGAGGCCGTCGAGCGCGCCATGGCCTCGTAGGCCGCGTTCACGGCTTCCGCACGACTTCTTGGACTCCGAGACCGGCGGCGGGGTGTGGAAACCCTGCGAAATCGCGCTTCGCTGGTACCTTTTTCCCAGGGTGCAGCAGGTTCTGGTTCTGAACGCCAGCTACGAGCCGCTCAACGTGTGCACGGTGCGGCGCGCCCATGTGCTGCTCTACAAGGGCAAGGCCGAAGTGGTCGAGCACCTCGATCGGCCGCTCCGCTCGGCGACCGGCAGCTTCGTCTGGCCCCATGTGATCCGGCTCCTGCACTACGTCCGCGTGCCGCGGGCGATCCAGCGCAAGATCTCGCGCCGGGCGCTCTTCGCCCGCGACGGCTGGCGCTGTGTCTACTGCGGGACGTCGACCGGCAGGCTGACGCTCGATCACGTCGTCCCGCGCTCGAAAGGCGGCGAGTCGATCTGGGAGAACGTCGTCACGGCCTGCGCTCCGTGCAATCTGCGCAAGGGCGACCGGACGCCCGAGCAGGTCGGCATGGAGCTCCGGACGAAGCCGCGCGCGCCGCAGCCGGTGCTCTTCATCAAGCTGGCAGCGCCGCGGATCCCCGAGCGCTGGACGACCTACCTCGGCGAGCTCGGCACGTCGACCGCGGTCGCCTAGCCTCGTTCGATCGGCAGCCCGCGCTTCGACCAGTCGCTCCAGGAGCCGGGGTAGAGCGCTCCCTCGCGGCCGCGCAGCCAGGCGCGGTGGAGGACGACGCACGCCGTGATGCCGGAGCCGCAGTAGGCGACGAGCTCGCCGTCGGGCAGCTCGGGCTGCGGCTCCGCCCACGGCGCGTTCCGCGCTCCGGGGATGCGTCCGGGCGGATCGTCGATCGCGTTCGGCTCGCCGCGCCAGCGGTCTGCCGGGCGCGCATCGACGAGGAGGAGCGACGGATCGGCGAGCCGCCGCGCGAGCGCCGCGGCCTCGACGGTGTCGCCCGAGCGCACCCGCGGCACGAACTCCGCCGGCTCGATCGCCTCTTCGCCGCCGCGCAAGGCGCCGCCCCACGCGTCGATGCCGCCGACGAGGACGGCGCAGTCGTCGTGACCGAAGTGCCGGAGCAGCCACCACAAGCGCTCGGCGCCGCCCAGTGAGCCGTACGCGACGACGAGCGTGTCCGCGCCGATGCCGGCGCGCGCCGCCGCGGCCGCGAACCGCTCGGCCGACGGGAGCGGGTGACGGCCGGCGTGCTCGACTCCGGCATCGGACAGGTCGCCGTCGACGTCGAGAAACGCGGCGCCGGGAACGTGCCCGGCGAGGTACAGCTCCCGCCCGCGACCCGGCGCGCCGAGCTCCCATCGGCAGTCGACGAACTGCACACGCATCCTGCCGACGCTACCTGAGGGATTGCGCCGCGGCGCACAAGGGGAGTACAACGCGCAGAGGACAATGCACCGTCGGGTCTGGGTCGCCGCTGGCATCTTCCTCGCCGTCGCCTCGGTCGCGCTCTCGGCGACGGCCGCGTACGCGTACGTCTGGGACCGCGACCGTGCGGACGTGATCGCAAACGGCGTGACCGTCGCCGGCGTCGACGTCGGCGGCCTTCACGCCGCGCAGGCGCGGCGGCTGCTCGCGACCCGCCTCGCGGCCCGCCTCCGTCGGCCGGTCGAGCTCGTCCGGATGGGCCGCACCTTCAGCGTCCGCCCGAGCGGCGTCGGCGTGCGCTCCGACCTCGACGGGATGGTCGCCGCGGCGGTCGCCGCCTCGCGCAGCGGCGGGCTCTGGCACCGCCTCAGCCGCGAGCTGCGCGGTCAGCGGCTCGACGTCTCGATCCCGTTCCGCGCGGATCTCTCGCACAGCCGTGTCGAGCTCGTCGCCCGCCACGTCGCACGCGTCCTCGACACGCCGGCGAAAGACGCGGCCGTCGCTCCGAAACCGCTCGCGCTCGGCCTGCGCGTCAGCCCTTCGCGCTGGGGCGTCGCCGTCGACCGGGCGAAGCTCGCCGCCGCCCTCACCGATGCGCTGCTTCGCCTCGACGGGCCGCGCGAGCTGCGCGTGCCCGTCCGGCCCGTGCGACCCCGCGTCAGCCTGCGCGAGCTGATGCACCGCTACAGCACGTACATCCTCGTCAGCCGCGAGACGTTCACGCTCCGCCTCTACAAGAACCTGAGGCTCGTGAAGACCTATCCGATCGCCGTCGGCCAGGCGGGCCTCGAGACACCGGCGGGCGAGTACACGATCGACGACAAGCAGGTGAACCCGTCGTGGCACGTGCCGCTCAGCTCGTGGGCGGGCGACCTCGCCGGCCGCGTGATCCCGCCGGGACCGGACGATCCGATCAAGGCCCGCTGGATGGGCTTCTACGACGGCGCCGGCATCCACGGCACGGACGAGATCTCGTCGATCGGCACGGCGGCGTCACACGGCTGCATCCGCATGACGATCCCGGACGTCGAGGATCTGTACCCGCGCGTCCCGCTGCACACGCCGATCTACATCGACTAGACAGGCTGGATCCCGTCCGGCTCGCTTGCCGTCGCCGTGCGCACGTCGTAGGGTGCCGAGGCAGAGGGGAGGAGCGTGCAGAAGGCTCCATGGCGAGGTGTTCGGAAGTGCACGCTGCTCACCGGCCCCGGCGTGCACCCTCCGGTCGGCCGGTCGAGCCGCCCGCCGCGCCTGCATCCCGGCAGGCCGAGTCGGGCGCGACCAGGGAGGAGCGGGCCCTCCAGCTCCGCCCTCCACCCGCGCACGGCCGCGAGCCGGCGTCGTCCCGCGAGGAGCGGCGCCGTCCTCTCCCCACTCGCGCGCCGTGCGCGGCGGTGAGGCGGCCTGACGGCCGCCTCACCGCCTCGTCGTCTCTCCTTATGCCGGCTCGGGCGCCGGTGCGGTCGCGGGCTTCGTCGGAGCGTGTCGGTCGTGCGCCTCCTGCGCGGTCTCCCACGGCGGTCGGCTCGACCACTGGCCGTAGCCGCCCGGAACCGGGATGTAAAACTCCGGATAGCCCCACATGCCGTGCTCGTGCACGTCGAGGCCCTGCGACTCGACCGCCGGCTCGACGCGGATCCCCCACACCTTGTTCAGCACCCACAGGCAGCCGTAGGAGGTGCCGAAGGTGAAGACGCCGACCGCGACGAGCCCCAGCGACTGCACGCCGAGCTGGTGGAAGCCGCCGCCGTAGACGAGGCCTTTGCGGCCGGTCGCGAGCACGCCCGCGAGCGAGGGAACCGCGAACAGGCCGCACGCGAGCGTTCCCCAGACACCGGACATGCCGTGCACCGCCACCGCGCCGATCGGATCGTCGATTCCGATTCGCTCGACGAAGATCACCCCGAAGACGGCGATCACTCCCGACCCGGCGCCGATCACGACCGCCGCCCACGGCGCGACGAAGCCCGACGCCGCGGTGATCGCCACGAGCGCGCCGAGCGCGCCGTTCAGCATCATCGAGATGTCCGGCTTCCCCAGCTTGAGCCAGGCGATGACGATCCCGGCGACCGCGCCGCTCGCCGCCGCGACGTTCGTCGTCAGCGCGACATACGAGAAGAAGCCGAAGCCGCCGAGGTCGACCGACAAGGTCGAGCCCGGGTTGAACCCGAACCAGCCGAACCAGAGGATGAGCGTCCCGAGGACGGCGTACGGGATGTTGTGGCCCGGGATCGGATTGGCGCGGCCGTCCTTGCCGAACTTGCCGATGCGCGGGCCGAGGATGAGCGCGCCGGCGAGGCCCGCCAGCGCGCCCTGGTAGTGCACGACGGTCGAGCCCGCAAAGTCCTGCATCCCCTTGGCGAAGAGCCAGCCGTGCGGGCTCCAGATCCAGTGCGAGACGATCGAGTACGTCAGCGTGAAGTAGATGCCGAAGACGAAGTAGACCCAGAGCTTCGCCCGCTCGGCCATCGCGCCCCAGACGATCGCGAGGGAGACGCCTGCGAAGACGACCTCGAACAGGTAGCCGGCCGCGCCGGGGATCTCGGCGAACCAGTCGTACGGCGCCTTGCCGACCGCGACGAGCTCGCCGACCGACGGGAAGAACCCCGCGCTGCCGCCGAACCAGCCGCCGTCGCCGAATGCGATCCCGAACCCGACGGCCCAGTAGACGATCGAGCAGAGACCGAAGATGAGGACGTTCTTACCGGCGATGTGACCGGCGTTCTTCATCCGCGTCAGCCCGGCCTCGAGAAAGGCGAAGCCGGCCTGCATGAACATGACGAGCACTGCCGTGACGACGACCCAGATCGTGGACGCCGCGATCAGCAGGTCCTTGTTCGAGACGGCGGCGGCGATCACGAGACCTCGACCTCCCCGAGCGGCATTCCGGTGCGGTTGTGCGTGACGTGGTCGACGCGCGTCGTCCAGACGAGGCCGTCGCCCGACTCGTTGCCGCTGCGCGCGGCCTCGGTGATCGCATGGACGACGCCGTCGGCCTTGTCGTCCTCGACGACGAAGACGAGGAGCGCCTTCGGCAGGAAGCGCGACTCGAAGACCCGGCCGCGGTACTCGTGCGTCACGCCGCGCTGGCGGCCGTGGCCGACCGCTTCGATCACGGTCACGCCGACGTGACCCGTCTCCTCTTCGACGGCGTCGATCACCGTCTCGATCCGCTCGCGGATAACCACGGCTTCGACCTTCGTCATCTGCCTGTCACCTCCGATCGCCGTTCGAGCAACAACACGTCCCGCCACGCGCCCTGCGCCTCGCCGAGACGCTCGCGCACGCCGACGAGGCGGAAACCGCAGCCGAGGTGCAGGCGCAGGCTCGGCTTGTTCTCCGGGAAGATCCCGGCCTGCAACGTCCAGATTCCGCTCGCCTCCGAGCGCGCGATCAGCTCCTCGAGCAGCGCGCGGCCGACGCCGCGCCCCTGCGCCCACGACGCGACGTAGACGCTGTCCTCGGCGACGCCGCGGTAGCAGCGGCGGTCGGAGCAGCCGGAGAGCGCGGCCCACCCCGCGATCCGCCCGTCGAGCTCGGCGACGACCCGGATGCCGGAATGCGCGGCCGCCCACGCGTCCCAGCTCGGCACGTCGGTCTCGAAGGTCGCGTCGCCCGCGCGGATGCCGTCGAGGAAGATCGCGGCGACCTCGGGCCAGTCCGGTGACCCGAGGTCGCGGATCTCGAGTGCGAGCGCCGCCGTCACCTAGCAGTCGTAGTAGAGGGCGAACTCCAGCGGGTGCGGCCGCAGCCGGACCGCGTCGACCTCGTGCTCGCGCTTCCAGTCGATCCAGGTGCGGATCAGCTCCTCGCTGAACACGCCGCCCTTCGTCAGGAACGCGTGGTCCGCTTCGAGCGCGTCGAGCGCCTCCGCGAGCGACCCCGGCACCTGTGCGACACCACGGTCGTCCTCGAAGAGGTCGAAGTCGGACGGCTCGCCCGGATCGAGGCCGCGCTCGACGCCGTCCAGGCCCGCCATCAGCATCGCCGAGAACGCGAGGTATGGATTCGCGGTCGGGTCCGGGCAGCGGAACTCGATCCGCTTGGCCTTCGGCGACTCGCTGTAGGTCGGGATGCGGATGCACGCGCTGCGGTTCCGCGACGAGTACGCGAGATTGACGGGCGCCTCGTAGCCGGGAACGAGCCGCCGGTACGAGTTGGTCGTCGGCGCGCAGAACGCCATGAGCGCCGGCGCATGTGCGAGCAGGCCGGCGACGTAGCCGCGCGCGAGCTGCGACAGCCCCGCCGGGCCCGACCTGTCGGCGAAGAGCGGCGTCCCTTCCTTCCACAGCGACTGGTGGCAGTGCATGCCCGAGCCGTTGTCGCCGTAGATCGGCTTCGGCATGAACGTCGCGGTCTTGCCGGCGGCGAGCGCCGTGTTCTTGACGATGTACTTGTAGAGCAGGACCTGATCGGCCATGCGCGTCAGGCTCTCGAAGCGCAGGTCGATCTCGCACTGCCCGGCGGTCGCGACCTCGTGGTGATGGAACTCGCACCTGACGCCGAGCCGCTCGAGCGTGAGCACCATCCGCGTGCGCAGGTCGTGCAGCGTGTCGTGCGGCGCAGGCGGGAAGTAGCCCTGCTTCTCGCGGATCGTGTACCCGAGGCCCGGGTCGCCGGAGTTCCAGTGGCCCTCGCTCGAGTTCACCTTGTAGCGCGCCTCGTTCGGCGTCGAGGTGTACGAGACCTCGTCGAAGACGAAGAACTCGCATTCGGGACCGAGGTAGCACGTGTCTGCGATGCCGGTCTCGCGCAGGTACGCCTCGGCACGCTTGGCGACCCGACGTGGATCCTTCGGATACGGCTCGAGCGTCACGGGCTCGGCGATCTCGCAGACGAGCGAGAGCGTCGGCACCTCCGTGAACGGATCGAGGATCGCAGTCGCCGGATCCGGCATCAGGATCATGTCGCTCTTGTCGATCCCCTGCCAGCCGCGGATCGACGAGCCGTCGAAGCCGAGCCCCTCGTCGAACGCCGACTCGTCGAACGAGCCGATCGGCAGCGTCACGTGCTGCCACGTCCCGAGCAGGTCGCAGAACTTGAGGTCGACCATCGCCGCGCTCGTCTCGCGCGACCACTCGAGGGCCGCGCGCGGCTCGACCGAGCCTTCGAGGTAGTGCCGCAACTCCTTCTCGATCTCTGCCATCTCCGTCTCCTCGCTTCACGTGCTGGACCACGAAAAAAGCCCCACGACTTCGAAAGTCGCGAGGCTCCGTTGCCTCGGCGCCCGCCGCCACCGGCGGACGTCCTGCCCGGCACCTTAGCGGACCGCCCGGACGCGTCAAGATGACGCCATGGCGAACTACACGGTCAAGAACATCAGAGAGATCGACAACGCCGCCGAGCGGTTCGGCATCGAGGGGATGGAGGCGCGCTTCGCGCGCAATCCGCTCGAGCTCGAGAAGTTCGGCTTCAGCGTGCAGGTCCTGACGCCGAACTACCGGCAGCCGTTCGGGCACCGCCACAAAGGCCAGGAGGAGGTCTATCTGGTGCTGCGCGGCGGCGGCCGCATCAAGGTCGACGACGACATCGTCGAGCTGCGGGAATGGGACGCGATTCGCGTTCCCGCCGGCGCCACACGCCAGATCGAGTCGGGCCCGGAAGGGCTCGAGTTCCTCGCGATCGGTGCGCCCGAGGGCGGCGACGCGGAGATGGTCGAAGGGTGGTGGTCCGACTGACTAGTTCGGGCGGTGCGGCACGAAGAGCGCCGCCACGAGGCCGAGCGCGATCAGGACGGAGCCGCCGAACCAGCGCTCGATCCGCGCGATGCGCTGCGTGCCGCGGAGCCGGTCGGCGATCGAGCCGGCGACGACCGCGTAGCAGGTGTCGCTGAGCAACCCGAGCACGGCGAACGTCAGCCCGAGCGCCATGATCTGCAGCCAGACGTGCCCGGCCCCCACGTCGACGAACTGCGGGATGAAGGCGAAGATGAAGACGATCGTCTTCGGGTTCGTGAGGTTCACGATCACGCCCTGCGTGTAGAGGGCGCGACGCGTCCGCGCCGCCGACGAACGGACGCCGTCCTCGGTGCGCCGCCGGAGCAGCCGCTGCACGCCCAGGAACACGAGATACGCGGCGCCGACGTAGCGGACACCGTCGAAGGCGACGTGCGACGCGAGCACGAGCGACGAGAGCCCGACCGTCGCGAGCGCCACGTGCACGACGGTTCCGGTCGTGATGCCGAAGACCGATGCGATCCCTGCGCTGCGGCCGTGGTCGATGCTGCGCGTGACGACGTAGAGCACGGCCGGACCCGGGATCGCGAGCAGCACGAGACCGGTGAGAACGAACACGCCGAAGGTCGCGGGCGAAGGGATCTAGCGAGCGTACAGCGCCGTGAGCTCGCGACCGGTCGCCGCGATTCGCTCGCGCAGCTCGTCCGGCTCGAGCACTTCGAGCTGCGATCCGAACCGGAGGAGCTCGCGATACGCGTCGTCCAGCTGCGCGAACGCGACGACCGTGTGCCCGTCGCCGTCTACGCGCGGATCGCCCGGCAGGAAGCGCCGGATCTCGTCCGTCACGCGAAGCCGCACCTCGACGCGCGCGAGCTGCTGCTCGAAGTCGCGCGACCACGCGTCCCAGAAGCGGCGCAGCTCGAAGTCGGGTGACCGCTCGAACTGCTCCTCGAGCGCACGCACGGACACGACACGCGAGACGCGGTAGACGCGCATGCCGACCGAGCGGCGCGCCACCAGGTACCACGCACCGCCCTTGAGGACGAGTCCGAGCGGATCGACGGTGCGACGCACGACGCGGCCGCCTTCGCGATAACGGAGGCGGACACGGCATCCGCTCCAGACGGCAGCCGCGAGCGCGGGCAGGTGCGGCACGGTGTCCTCGGCGCGGAACCAGCCGCGCGTGTCGAGATGGAAGAGCCGCGCCGCCCGAGTCGCGCGCTCCTGCAGCTCGTGCGGCAACGCCGCGAGCACCTTCAGCCGCGCCGCCGCGAGCTCGCCGCCCAGGCCGAGCTCGGCCGCCGGCCCGGGGATCCCGGCTGCGAAGAGCGCCTCGGCTTCGTCCCCGGTCAAGCCGGTCAGGCGCGTCCGGTATCCGCCCGCGAGGCGGTAGCCGCCGGCGGGCCCGCGCACGGCTTCGACGGGAACGCCGGCCGCCGCAAGCGACTCCACGTCGCGATGCACCGTCCGGACGGACACCTCGAGCGTGCCGGAGAGCTCCTGCGCGGTCAGCTGCCCCCGGGTCTGCAGGAGCAGGAGCAGCGAGACGAGTCGTGTGGCGCGGATCGCTTAAAGATGACAGAAGATGGCCTCTTTGTCTGGCAGAGTCGGCCCATGACCGCACACGACGAAGCCACCGGCAACGTCGTCGAGCTGCTGTTGCGCGAGCCCGAGATAATCGCCTGGCTCGAGCCGGAGGTCGACGACGGGGCAGACGACGACCCGGAGCCGCCGCGCGCCGCATGAGCGCTGCCCCCCTCCCCTGGCACGACTTCGAGCAGGCTGCGCCCGAGATCGCACGGCGTGGTCGCGAGCTGCTCGAGCGCTTCCAGTTCGTGCTCGTCGGGACGTTGGCGCGCGACGGCTCGCCGCGCGTCACGCCGGTCGAGGCGTACATCATCGACGGGCACCTGCTCGTGAACATGATCCCGCGCTCGCTGAAAGCGCTCGACCTGTTGCGCGATCCGCGCGTGTACGTCCACGCACCGGTGACGGCGAAGTCGGGCGACGCCGAGTTCAAGCTCGCCGGGCGTGCGTTCGTGCTCGAGGACATCGGGTTGCGAACGAAGCTCGACGACCGCTTCTGGGAGCTGATCGAGTGGCGGCCGGCGGCCGACTCGCACTACTTCGAGCTTTGCGCCGAGCGGGCGGCCTTCGTGACCTACGACGGCAGCGGCCGGACGATGCTGCGCTGGCGCGAAGGCGGCGACGAGCAGACGAGCTACCGCCCGGGGATTTGACGCCGTGCAATGGGTTCCCTATTCTTCGTCGGCCATGTTGCTCGGAATCGTGAACGAACGGATGCCGGAGGGCAGTCGCACTCGCCTCGCCGGCCCACGCGGACACCGGTAGGTCCGCGCGCCGCCTTCAGGCGGCTTCACGTTCTCCGATTCCACCCGTTTCGCAAAGGAGCAGCATGTCTTCGCTTGCAGCACGCACATCATTCGTTCCATCCACGCGCCGCGACGTGCCGGCGGTCGAGGTGCGCAACCTCCGCAAGGAGTTCCGCCGTCGCGACCGCCGGGCGGGGCGCTTCGCGCGCCGGCGCATGCCGGCCCTCGCCGGGCTGACGTTCACGATCGGACGCGGCGAATGCGTTGCGATCCTCGGCCAGAACGGCTCGGGGAAGTCGACGCTCGTCCGCCTGCTGTCGACGCTCTTGATCAACGACGCCGGCGAGGCGCGCATCTTCGGCCACGACGCGTTTCGCGACACGCGGGCGATCCGCCAGCTCGTGAACCGCGTCTCGGTCGAGGCGAGCTTCTTCAAGAAGATGTCGGCGTCCGAGAACCTCTCGTACGCCGCGCGGTTCTACGGCTTGGGCCCGTCGAAGACGCGAACCGCCGTGCCCGAGATCCTCGAGAGGGTCGGCTTCCCGGCCGAGCGGCGGCACGAGTCGATGGAGAACCTGTCGCGCGGCATGCAGCAGAAAGTGGCGCTCGCGCGGGCGCTTCTGACCTCGCCCGTCCTTCTGCTGCTCGACGAGCCGACGACGGGCCTCGACCCGCGGTCGAAGCTCGAGGTGCAGAACTTCATCCGCGACGTGCGGGCGACCCACGACGCCACGATCCTGCTCTGCACCCACGACATGGCAGAGGCCGAGGCGCTCGCGGACCGCGTCGGGCTGCTCGACCGCGGCGAGCTGCTCTTCCTCGAGCCCGTGGCCGACGTGAAGCGCCGCTACGGCGTGGCGACGCTCGAAGAGGCGTTCTTCGCCGCGACGGGGCGCGTCTTCGAGGAAGAGCACTCGGAGGACGACGAGTTCAGAGAGGTGTTCGGCTAGATGACGGCGATCGGCGCAACGCTTCGACAGGAGCTGATCGGCCTCGGCGGGATCGTCGAGCGCAACGTCTACCTCACGAAACGCTACTTCCTCTGGGACCTCGCGTTCATGGTGTGGACGATCGCGAACACGCTCACGATCGTGTTCATCGCGCGTGCGGTGCATCTCTCGCCGGCCCGCGAGAACGAGCTTGCGACGAAGCTGCTGGTGGGTGCGGTGATCTGGGCATTCCTCGGGATCATCTTCGAGTTCGTCACGGAGACGGTGGCGTGGGAGCGGTGGGAAGGGACGATCGAGTACACGTTCATGGCCCCGGTGTCGCGGACGATGCACCTGTTCGGCATGGGTGCGTACGCCGTGCTGTACGGCCTCGTGCGCGCGACGATCCTCTTCTTCGCGGTCGCCGCGTTCATCGGCATCCATCTGCCGCACGCGAACTTCGGCGCGGCGCTCGCGCTGCTCGGCGTCGCCTCGATCTCGTTCATCGGGATCGGGATGATGACGTCCGTGCTGCCGCTCGTCTCGCCGGAGAAAGGCGCGCAGCTCGGCTTCGTCGCGCAGGGGATGATGCTCGCAGTCTCGGGCGTCTACTACCCCGTGACGGTGATGCCGGGCTGGATGCAGGCGATCGCGAAGATCTCACCCGCGACGTACGCGCTTCGCGGAGACCGCGCGTCGGTGGTGAGCGGCGCCGGGCTCGCGTGGGGGGACGTGTGGCCGCTGCTCGTGATCGCGGTGCTCGCGATCCCGCTCGGGCTCGCCATCTTCCGGGTCGGCGAGCGCTACGCGAAGAAGCACGGCAAGCTGAAGCGGTCGGGTTAGGAATCCGGCCGCTTCGGCTATCCCCGTTTCGTGGGCGGGGTACGAGTCCTGCTCGTCGACGACGAGCCGCTGTTCCTCGCGGCGCTCACGGCGCTGTTCGAGCACGACGATCGGATCGACGTGGTCGGGACGGCGTCCGGGGCGGACGCGGTCGAGCTCGTAGGCGCGTGCCGCCCGGATGTCGCGCTCGTCGATCTCGGCATGCCGGGGATCGACGGCTTCGAGCTGACCCGCCGGCTCGTGGCGGCCGACCCCGCACCGCGCGTCGTCGCCGTCTCGGGCCACGCCGACGGCGAGCGCGCACGCGAGGCAGGCGCGAGCGAGTTCCTCTTGAAGGGCGGCCTCCACTCGGAGATCGCGGACACGATCGTGGCCGTGTCAGACGAGTCGCGCGAGACAGGCGCGTAGCCCGTCCCGCCAGTGCGGCAGCGTCGGCGCCCCCGGCCGCTCGCTGCGCAGCACGGAATACGCGGGACGCGGCGCCGGTCGCGCGAGGTCGGCCGTCGTGATCCGGCGCACGCGGCAGTCGATGCCTGCTTCCTCGAAGATCGCTTCGGCGAACTCGGCCCACGTGCAGTCGCCGTCGGCGGCGACGTGCCAGACGCCGTAGGGCAGCGAGAGCAGCTCGCGCACGGCGTCGGCGAGGTGGCCGACGTAGGTCGGGCAGCCGCGCTGGTCGTCGACCACGGCGACTTCCCCGCGCTCGCGGCCGAGCCGCAGCATCGTCCGCACGAAGTTCTTGCCGGTCCAGCCGAAGAGCCACGACGTCCGCACGATCCACGCGTGCTCTCCGGCCGCGGCCTCGCCGTGGAGCTTCGTGCGCCCGTACGCCGACTGCGGATTCGGTGCGTCCGACTCGACGTAGGGCGAGCGCTTGCCGCCGTCGAAGACGTAGTCGGTCGAGAAGGCGACGAGCGGGGCGCCGAGGTCGGCTGCATGCTGCGTCCCTCCGACATTGACCGCCGCTGCACCTTGCGGGTCGGCCTCGGCACCGTCGACGTCCGTCCACGCCGCCGCGTGCAGGACGAGATCGACATCGCCGAGGTCCGCCGGCGGTGGAAGCGTGACGTCCCACTGCGAACGCGTGAGCATGCACGCGCCGCGGAACGACTCGCCGAGCGCCGCGCCGAGCTGGCCGCCTGCGCCGGTTACGACGACGTGTCGCGGGCCGAGAGGATCGGCGACGTCGTGCTCCATAGATGACGCACACGCGGATCGTCCCAGGGCACACCGTGCTCGTCGGGATCCGCGGGGTCGTACTCCTCGGTGACGAGATACATGAAGAGGCAGTCGGTCAACGCCTCGTAGCCGTGCGCGTGGATGCCCGGGACGTAGACGGCCGCCGGGTTGTCGTCGCCGATGTCGAGCGTGAAGACGTCGTCGGTCTCGCGGTCGAGCACGACGACGCGCACCATGCCCTCGAGGCAGACGAAGAGGTCGTCCTGGCCGCGCTCGTGATAGTGCAGCCCACGGATCACGCCCTTGCGCGAGCGGGACAGATTCGCCTGGCGAATCTGCTTGGGCAGCGTGCTCGCGCGAATCAGCTCGGCGAACCACCCGCGCTCGTCCGGATGCTTCGTGAGCGGGAACGTCAGGACGTTCATGCGCGCCGGCTCCGCACGAAGTCGTTGACGGAGTAGTACGCGTCGATGGACTCGCCCGCGTCGCCCCAGAAGCCGCCCACGGCATCGGCTTCCATCTCACCGCGGCCGACGTACCAGTTGTTCACGTCGGTGATCTCGAGCTCGCCGCGTCCGGACGGCTCGAGCGTCGGGAGCACGTCCCACACCTGCGCGTCGTAGAAGTAGACGCCGGTGACGGCGAACCGCGACGGCGGGGCGACCGGCTTCTCGACGATCTCGACGACGCGGTCGCCGTCCATCCGCGCGACGCCGAGGTGCCGGAGATGCTCCTCCTCGGCGACCTCGGAGAGCACGATCCGCGCGCCGTGCTCCTGGCGCTCGAAGTTCTCGACGACGGGACGCAGCGACTGCTCGAAGATGTTGTCCGCGAGCAGCACGCAGACCTTGTCACGCGCGACGAAGCGCTCGGCGAGGCCCAGTGCCTCCGCGATGCCGCCCGCCTGCTCCTGATAACCGTAGGCGAGTCGGTCGATCCCGTACTCGTGGCCGTTTCCGAGCAGGCGGAAGAACTCGCCCGCGTGCGTTCCGCCGGTGACGAGCATCAGCTCGTCGATCCCTGCGTCGACGAGCGCCTCGACGGCGTAGGTCACCATCGGCCGGTCGTAGAGCGGCAGCAGGTGCTTGTTCGTGATCCGTGTGAGCGGATGGAGGCGCGTGCCGGACCCACCCGCCAAGACGACGCCCCTCATCGCCCGCCGATGCTACTGGGAACTACGAGTGGAGAGGCAACGCGAGCAGCAGCACCGTCAGCGCCCCCACGAGGGCGACCGCGAGACGAAGCCCGAATCCGCTCCGATCCATGCCTCCGACGGTAGGGCGGCGGGATAAGAGCTTCGTGTCAACGATGCAAAGAGAGCGTTAACGTTGCGGCGTGGCTACGCGCCCGCGGCGCTCGTGTCTGACCGTCCCGGCGTCGAGACCGCGGATGCTCGCAAAGGCCGCCGAGCTGCCGGCGGACGAGCTCGTCGTCGATCTCGAAGACGGCGTCGCCGCAGCCGACAAGCTCGCAGCACGCCGGCAGCTTGCGTCCGCTCGAGCGCACGGCACGCTCGCGATCCGCATCAACGCGGTCGGAACGCCGTGGTGGGAAGCCGACCTCGCCGCCGCGACGAATGCCGACGTGATCGTGGTCCCGAAGGTGGAATCCGTCGAGCAGGTCCGCGCCGTCGCCGACCTGCTGCCGTCGCCGGTCGGGCTCGAGGTGCAGATCGAGACCGTGCGCGGCCTCGTCGAGGTCGAGCGCATCGCCGCGTTCGGGCCTCCGCTCGAAGCACTCGTCTTCGGGCCCGGCGACTTCGCGGCCTCCCTCGGCGTGCCGGTCCTGACGATCGGCGCACGCGCCTCCGAGTACGCGCTGGCGCGCATCGCCGTCGCCGCACGCGCGTACGGATTGCAGCCCGTCGACGGCCCGTTCGCGGCGATCGAGGACGAGGCGGGCCTGCGCGCGGCCGCCGAGCGCGCACTCGCGCTCGGCTACGACGGCAAGTGGGCGATCCACCCCCGACAGCTTGCGGCGATCGAGGACGTCTTCACGGCAAGCGCGGAGGACGTCGCACGCGCCCGCGAGATCCTCGCGGCCGCCGACGGCGCCTCTCGGGTCAGCGGCGAGATGGTGGATGCGGCGACGAAGCGTCTCGCCGAAGCCGTGCTCGCGCGCGCTTCCGCGCCCTGACGCGCGGCAGGTGGCGCACGGAGGCGATCCACGCGTAGAGCAGAAGCGAGAGCGCGGCCGCGAGCAGACGAACCGTCCGTCTCACGCTTTTCACGCTAACGAGAAGCGGGTACACATGAAGCGGATGACCGGGAGACGGCGCGATCTCGACGATCTCCAGGTGGAGATCCAGGAGCTCTTCGCGGATCTGTGGCAGGTGCCCGGGTTCGCCGGCATGCGCCGGGGCTTCCGGCCGCAGTGCGACTGCTTCCGCACCGACGAGCCGCCGACGCTGCACGTGATCGTCGAGCTTCCGGGCGTCGATCCGCAGTCGGTCGAGGTCTCCGCGAACGGCCGTGTCCTGACGATCGCGGGGTCGAGGGAGCGTCCCACCGTGGCCGGGGCGCGTTACCAGTCCATGGAGATCGAGTACGGCAGCTTCCAGCGGCGCCTCGAGCTGGGCGAGGAGGTCGACGCCGCCCGTGCGAGCGCGACCTACGACCGCGGGATGCTGAAGCTCGTCCTGCCGGTGGCCGCAGGATGAGCGAGCCCGAGTACCAGGTCGTCGTCTCGGCGGAAGAGCAGCAGCACGCCGAGGAGCTGGGCGAGGAGCTGCCGGCGACGTTGCCGGTCCTTCCGTTGAAGGAAACGGTCGTCTTCCCCGAGTCGATGACGCCGCTCGCGATCGGCCAGGAGCGCTCGATCCGCCTGATCGACGACGTGGTCGGCGGCGACCGGCTGCTCGCGCTCGTCACCGTGCAAGACGAGACGGCCGAGACCCCCGGCTGGGACGACCTCTACCGCGTCGGCACCGCAGCGGTCGTGCACAAGATGATTCGCGTTCCCGACGGGACGCTGCGCATCCTCGTGCAGGGCATCCGCCGTGTGCGGCTCGAGCGCGAGGTGATGGAGGAGCCGTATCTCGTCGGCGAGTTCGTCGAGGAGCCTGACCTGCTCGAGGAGTCGAAGGAGGTCGAGGCGTTGACGCGCAACGTCCAGGGCCTCTTCGCACGGATCATCGGGCTCGTCCCCTACCTGCCGGAAGAGCTGCAGATCGCCGCCGCGAACGTGGACAACCCGAGCGCCCTCTGCCACCTCGTCGGCTCGACGCTGCGGCTGAAGACCGAGGAGAAGCAGCAGCTGCTCGAGTCGGCGGACGTCGAGGAGCGGCTGCGCCGGGTGTCGCTGATCCTGAACCGCGAGCTCGAGGTGTTCGAGCTCGGCACGAAGATCCAGTCGCAGGTCCAGTCCGAGCTCGAGAAGGGCCAGCGCGAGTTCTTCCTCCGCCAGCAGCTGAAGGCGATCCAGGAGGAGCTCGGCGAGTCGGATCCGGAGCAGGCGGAGATCGCCGAGCTGCGGGGCCGGCTCGAGGAGCTCGACCTGCCCGAGGACGTGGCCAAGGCGGCGTTCCGCGAGCTCGGCCGGCTCGAACGCCTCCCGTCGGCCGCGGCGGAGTACGGCGTGATCCGCACCTACCTCGACTGGATTGCGACGCTGCCGTGGAACGTGACGACGACGGACAACCTCGATCTCGTGCGCGCCCGCGAGGTGCTCGACGAGGACCACTTCGACCTCGACAAGGTCAAGGAGCGGATCATCGAGCACCTTGCCGTGTCGAAGCTGCGGAACGACCCGTCCGGGCAGATCCTCTGCTTCGTCGGGCCCCCCGGCGTCGGCAAGACATCGCTCGGCCAGTCGATCGCGCGGACGCTCGAGCGCAAGTTCGCGCGCCTCTCGGTCGGCGGTGTGCGCGACGAGGCGGAGATCCGCGGACATCGGCGCACCTACATCGGCGCGCTGCCCGGCTCGATCATCCGCACGCTGCGCGACGCCGAGTCGATGAATCCCGTGCTGCTCGTGGACGAGATCGACAAGATGGGCGCCGATTTCCGCGGCGACCCCGCCTCCGCGATGCTCGAGGTGCTCGACCCCGAGCAGAACAAGACGTTCCGCGACCACTACCTCGACCTGCCGTTCGACCTGTCCAAGGTGCTGTTCATCTGCACCGCGAACACGACCGACACGATTCCCGGCCCGCTTCTCGACCGGATGGATGTGATCACGCTCGCCGGCTACACCGAGGAGGAGAAGCTCGGGATCGCAAGACGCTATCTCGTGCCGAAGCAGATCGCCGCGCACGGCCTCGATGCGTCACGCCTCAGCTTCTCCGAGCGGTCGCTCAGGCTCGTGATCCGCGCGTACACGCGGGAAGCCGGCGTGCGCGGACTGGAGCGCCGGATCGCCGACCTGTGCCGCAAGGCCGCACGCAAGGTCGCGGAAGGACACGATCGAGCCATTCGGATCGACGAGCGGCGCGTCCGCTCGTGGCTCGGCCCGCGCCGCTTTTCCGCGGAAGCGCGCCGCCGCACCGCCGATCCCGGCGTCGCAACCGGGCTCGCGTACACGGCGGCGGGCGGCGACGTCCTCTTCGTCGAGGCGCAGGCATATCCCGGCAAGGGACGTCTGACGATCACCGGCCAGCTCGGCGAGGTGATGCAGGAGTCGGCGCAGGCCGCGCTCTCGTGGGTGCGCTCGCACACCGGCGAGCTCGGCCTTCCGGAAGACTGGTTCGCGGGGCACGACGTCCACGTGCACGTGCCCGCAGGTGCCGTCCCCAAGGACGGCCCGTCGGCCGGAGTCACGATGGCGACCGCGATCGCGTCGCTCGTACGAGGAACCGCCGTGTCCGACGACCTCGGCATGACCGGAGAGATCACGTTGACCGGACAGGTGCTCCCGATCGGCGGCGTGCGCGAGAAGGCGCTCGCTGCGCAGCGCGCAGGCCTGAAGCGGATGATCCTGCCGAGCGAGAACGGCGTCGATCTCGACGAGCTTCCCGCCGAGACCCGCCGGGAGCTCGAGTTCATCCTCGTCGACTCGATCGAGGAGGTCTTCGAGGTCGCCTTCGACGGGGCGGCCGCCGACGTCGGCCACCCTGCTCCCGTCTCCGAGCGCCAGGCTGCTAGCGGCCGCTGAAGGTCGCAAAGAGCAGCGCGCACGCGCCGTCGGGATCCGACCCGTCGGCGGCGAGCTTGCACAGCAGCTGATACTCCGTGCGGCCGATCAGGAAGAAGCCGATGCGCGTCGCGTCGAAGCGGTAGGCGCGGATCTTCCGTCCGCCCACCGTGACCGTTTCCGCCGCGGTCAACTTCGTTCCCGACGCGGCTGCGAGCTTCGCGGCGATCCCGTCGAGCTCCTTGGCCGCAGCGCGAAACCGCGCCGGGTCGTAGCGCTTGACGAGCGTGAACGTGCGCACCGAGACCGCGCCGTCGCGCGCACGGGCGACGACCGTCCCCGGCGTCGTGGATGTCCGCCAGCCGCGCGGGATCGAGAACTGGAAGCCGCTCCCGTGAACCGCGCGCGTCGAGCCCTGCTTCGCACGCGCTGCACCGCCGCAAGCTGAGAGAATGAAAAGAACCGCGAGGGGTAGGACCACCCTCGTCAGCAACCGAAAGGATCCGCGGAGAATGGCCAAAACGAAGGACAGGGTCTCGGACGCAGCCGGCACCGTAAAACCCTACGTCGACCGCGCGCTCCACGACGAGGAGCTGCGTGAGAGCGTCCGGAACGCGTACGAGTCGGCCCGCACGGTCTACAACGAGTTGATCGGCCGGCGCGGCGTGGCCGGATTCGCGACGCGAATCGCGACCGACAAGGACATCCAGGACGAGCTTCGCGCGACGATCGCGGAGCTGCGGAAGGCAGCCGACCGCGTGCAGGGCCGCGAGGAGCACAAGAGCCGGAACGGGGCGCTCCTCTTCGTCGGCATCGTCCTCGGCGTCCTCTTCAACCCGGTCACGGGCAGCCAGACGCGGAAGTGGCTCTCCGACCGCCTGCTCGGCGGCGGCGACGACTTCACGTACCAGGGCGGGAACGGCTCGTCGAGCAACGGCTGAGCACTACCCGCCGCTGCCGACGACGGGAGGCTTCGAGGCGGGCGGCTGCGCCGACGGGGCGAGCAGCCCGCCTTCTCCCTCCTGTGCGTTCGGCGCGAGCACGCGCTGCAGCGAGCCGGGGTCGAGACCGCTCGCGCTCGAGATGTCGTAGCTCTGGAGAAGGATCGCGCCCGCCTTCGGCGCGGGGGCGGCCGCGTGCGGCGACCAGCCGGCGACGACGTCGAAGCGAACGTTCTCCAGGTGCTTCCAGGCATCGAGGTAGCGCGTGGGATCGACCGCGCCGTCGTAGCCGAGCCCGAGCAGGCCCACCGGATGAACCTCGAAGTGGAGGTGGTACGGCGTCCCCTGCGCGTCGCCCGTGTTGCCGACGAAGCCGAGCACGTCGCCTGCATTGACGACGGCACCGTTCACCGCGAGCGGCGAGTAGGCGGAGAGATGTGCGTAGTAGTACTCCCAGCCGTTGTCGTCTCGAAGCCACAGGCGCCAGCCGCCGATCTTGTTCCAGCCGACGGAGAACACGGTTCCGTGCGCGACTGCGAGGATCGGCGCGCCGAGCGGCGCGAAGATGTCGTCGCCGTGATGCCAGCCGCCCGAGACGTCGCTGCGGTTCGCGCCGTAGGTGTCGGTGTAGGACGACGGACCGTAGACCGGGAAGACGTAGCCCTGAGGGCTGAGCGGCGGCGTCACCGTCTGCGGCCGGCTCAGCACGGGTGGTAGCCCGCTCGTGCTCGGCGCCTTGGGCTTCGGCGTCTTCGCCTGAGTGGTGGTCGGCGTGGAGGGCGCCTTGGGCAGCGGTGCGGGAACGCTTGCCTGCGCGTTCGCCTCCGCGTAGCCCACCTGGATCTCGCTCTGCGCGGGGAGCCCGCCGTGCGGCGCCGTGAGGAAGACGTCGAGCGCGGTGACGAAGCCGTGGTAGCCCGGCGTCGGCTGGTCGACCTGCTGGCTCTTCTGCTCGAGCGCGATCGCGTAGCCCCAGTCGGCGAGCGGGATCTGTTGATTCGCCGTCGGCGTCACGGGCTGGCCGAGCACGGTGAGCTGGGTGATGCCGGTGACGCCGACGTCGCCCGACGCGCTCGCGCTCGACGCGTTCGCGTGCGACTCGCCCGTGATGCTCGCGGCGGTGATGTCGCCCTTGAAGAGCGTCAGCGAGGTGACCTGTGCGGTCGCGCCGGCGCTCGCCTGCTCACCGCTCGTCGCCGTGACGCTCGTCGTCACGGAGCTCGCGCTCACGATCGAGCCGTCCGTCGGATACGCGAACGCGCCGTCGAACGCGACCGCGTCCTCCGGGGCGTCGAGCTCCCGTGTCCCGATACTCGCCTGGCCGGGGACGATCACCTTGATCGCCCACGCGCGCGCCGTCGCCCCGGCCGAGCGGTCCGCGGAGCCCTCGGACGCGCCGACGGCGAACACGCACAGGAGGGCGGAGGCCGAGATCAGGAGCGGGCGACGCACCTCCGCCGAAGTATGACGAGGTCAGCTGTCGAGCTGCTGCTTCGCGAAGGCGCGGAAGCGCTCGCGCGCCGCGTCGTCCGGCCCGAGCCGCTCGTCGTCGGCGTATTTCGGATCGGCTGCGATCTCCTCTGCGACCGCCCGCACCTCCGCGGTGAGCGCCTCGTGATGTTGCGGATTCTTGAGCAGGGCCTCCACCCAGCTCTCGGAGCCGTCGTAGTCGGGCACGTCGTGGTCGAAGAGCAGCTGGCCGAGCCGGACGCCGCAGCGGATGTAGGCGAACGTGCGGAACGCGAGAATCCGCCGCGGCGATTCGACGAGGCTCGCGATGTCGGGATGCTCGTCCACGATCTGCTGGACGATCCCGCCGATCGGCTCGTCGACGAGCGGGATCCAGAGGTCCTCGAGATCGGCCATCCGGTGGATTATGGCTGCTTCCGGCGCGCCCGCCACGCGATCTGCGCCGCCGTCGCCAGCAGGAGCACGGCGAAGAGCTTTCGCAGGACGTGCTCCGGCAGCGATTCGGCGAGCTGGGCGCCGCCGATCGTGGCGCCGACCGACGCGATCCCGATCACGGCCGCCGAGCGCCAGCGGACGTTCCCGTAGCGCTGCTGCCGCCACACGCCGACGACCACGGTCGGCACGATCGCGAGCAGCGAGGTCGCTTCCGCGTGCAGCTGGGTGAGCCCGAGCCAGGTCAGCGTCGGCACGAACAGGATCCCGCCGCCGACGCCGAAGAGGCCGGCCAGGACGCCGGCCACGACGCCGAGCAGCGCCGCGAGGGCATACGTCATTGCAGCAGCATCCGGATCGCGATCCCGACGAGCAGCGCCGCGAAGAGGAGGGAGAGCGTCCGAACCGGCAGCCGCTGCTGCAGCGACGCGCCGCCCGCAGCTCCGGCGGCCGCCGGGACGCCGAGCAGGACGGCATAGACGGGCCGGACGTCGCCGTGGATGACGTAGGTGATCACACCCGCGGTCGCCGTGACCCCGATCGCCGCGAGCGACGTGGCCGTCGCCGAGCGAAGCTCGAATCCGGCGGCGATCACGAGCAGCGGCACGATCACGATTCCGCCGCCCACGCCGAAGAGCGCGCTCAAGAAACCGGCGGCGAGCCCGATCAGGACGAGACGCAAGATGGTCATGCTAGGGCCGGCCGTATGCTACGAGCGTGGCCGTCACGAACGCGCTCGACCAGCTGACGGCGGCGCCCGACGACACGGCGATCTTCCTCGACTTCGACGGCGTGCTCGCGCCGATCGTCCCGCGCCCCGAGGATGCGTACCCGCCGCCCGAGGCGCGGCGCGAGCTCGCGCGGCTCGTCGAGCGCTACGGGCTCGTCGCCGTCGTCAGCGGCCGCGCGGGTGACGACGTCTCGGAGCGCGTCGCCGTCGACGGCGTCGTGTACGTCGGCTCGCACGGCCTCGAGCTCGATCGGCAGGCGGCGCGCTGGCGGCAGCAGATCGTCGACTTCGCGTCGTCTGCACCGTGGGCGCAGCCCGCGATCGAGCTGAAGGGGCTGTCCGTCGCCTTCCATTACCGCGATGCGCAGGACGAGGCCGCGGCGGTCCGCGAGCTCGAGGCGATCGCCGACGCCGCGCGCGAAGACGGGCTCGTCGCGCGCTTCGGCCGGAAGGTGCTCGAGGTCCTACCTCCGGTCGGCTCGAACAAGGGCACGGCGGTCCGGCATCTGCTCACGGGCGCCGGGCTCTCACGCGCGCTCGTCGCCGGCGACGACACGACCGATCTCGATGCGTTCCGCGCCGTCGACGACCTCGAGCACAAGGTTCGCGTCGCGGTCCTCTCGCCCGAATCGCCCCGCCTGCTCGCGGACTACGCGGAGATCGTGCTCGAGTCGACGGACGCGTTCCTCGAGCTGCTCCGCTCGTTGTAGTGCATCTCGACGAGCGTGCGCTCCGGCCCGTTCGTGAGCGCTACGGCGAGCCCGTGGTGCTGCCGTGGGACGGAGAGGTCAGCGAGGCGGAGTGGGCACTCGCGACGTACAACCCGAAGCGAACGCACGACGTCACGCTCTTCATCCTCGATCCGGCCGAGCGGATCGCGCTGATCCGGAAGCCACATTTCGCAGCGGGTGTCTGGCGGCCGCCGGGCGGCGGCATCAGACCGGGCGAGGAGGTCGTCGCCGGCGCAGTGCGGGAGGCGCTCGAGGAGACCGGGCTGCAGATCGTGCTCGAGCGGTACCTCGTCGACGCGCACGCCGTCTTCCGGAATGCGGGACGGGAGCTCCACTGGCGGACGCACGTGCTGCTCGCACGGACGGCCGATCGGAGACTGGCTCCCGCCGATCGCGACGAGATCGACGCGGCCCGCTGGGGCACGCTCGCCGAGCTGCGCGGCCCGCTCCGCGAGCGCCTGCTGGCGACGAACCGCGCGCTCTGGCGCTACCGCGTCGCGCTGCACGATGCGGCAATCGGTCAGCTGGGGGTCGATCCCCCGCTGGTTGACGCCGTCCCGGACCGCGGTCCGTTCTAAGAAAGTTCTCAACGGCGCAACACGTCCCAGGCCCGGCGCACGTCCTTCTCCGTCGTGCGCGCATTGCCGATCGCGAGGCGCAGGACGTAGCGGCCGTCGAGCTTCGTGTGCGAGAGGAAGATCTCGCCGCTCGCGTTCGCGCGGCCGAGGATTGCTTCGTTCTCCTCGTCGGAGCCGTTCCGGCGGAAGACGACGAGCGAGAAGCGCTGCGGCGCGACGAGCTCCCAGCCGGGATCCGCGTCGACCCACGACGCAAAGAGCTGCGCGAGCCGGATGTGCTCGCGCTGAATCGCGCGCAGCCGCTCGGCGCCGAAGCAGCGCAGGACGGCCCACAGCTTCAGCGAGCGGAAGCGGCGGCCGAGCGCAGGCCCGTATTCGGACAGCGCATACGCGTCTTCCGGCGTGCGCAGATATTCCGGGACGAGCGAGAACGCCGTGCGAAACTCGTCCGCCCGCGACGTCCACAGCAGCGAGCAGTCCATCGGCGTCGCGAGCCACTTGTGCGGATTGACGACGAGCGAATCCGCGAGCTCGACGCCGTCGGCCGACCAGCGCTCCTCCTCGCAGATCCACGCCGATCCCGCGTATGCGGCATCGACGTGAACCCAGGCGCCCGCGGCGTGCGCGCGCTCGGCGAGCTCGCGCACCGGATCGACGGATGCGAACGAGGTCGTGCCCACCGTGGCGACGACCGCAGCGACATCGTCGAACGGGACGTCCGGTCGCATCCGCAGCTCCGCGTCGACCGGCACCTTCCGGAGCTCCATCCCGAGCATCCGCGCTCCCTTGTCGACCGAGGAGTGCGCGTGCTCCGAGCACACGACGACGTTGCGGCCGGTCACGTGGCGGGCCGCGATCAGCGCCGCGAGCGTCGAGGTCGACGCGGTGTCCTCGATATGCCCGTGCCAGCCTTCCGGCAGGCCGAGCAGCTGCCGAACCCAGTCGACGACGCGTAGCTCGAGCTCGGTCGACGCGGGCGACGCACGCCACAGGATCGCAACCTGGTTCATGCTCGCCGCGAGCAGCTCGGCGAGGATACCCGGTTCGGACGCGGTGACCGCGAAGTAGGCGAAGAAGCGCGGATGCTGCCAGTTCGTGAGCGCGGGGACGATCAGCTCGTCGAGATCGCGAAGCACGTCGGCGAACGGCTCCCCGTCCTCCGGCGGCGACAACGGCAGCTTCGCCGTCATCTCGCCGGGCTGCACCTGCGCGAGCACCGGCAGCTCGTCGACGCGCTCGAGGTAGCGCGCCGCCCAGTCGACGGCCGCGTACCCGTCCTCCCGGAAGCTCACGGACGCTTCCTGCGCAGCTTCTCCACCTGCTTCCACGTGCGTGTGTTGACGACGTCCGCCTGCTCGAGCCAGCCGCGGCGCGCCTGACCGATCCCGAGCTCGACGTAGTCCTGCGCCCGAACCTGGTGCGCATCCGAATTGATGCAGAGCTTGAGCCCGGCGTCTTTCGCGGCACGCGCGTGGACGTCGCGCAGGTCGAGCCGGTCGGGCTGCCCGTTGATCTCGAGGAAGCAGCCCGTTTCGAGCGCTCCCTCGATCACGCGTTCGACGTTCACGTCGCGCGGCCCGCGGGTGCGAATGCGCCGACCGGTGAGATGGCCGATGCAATCGACATACGGGTTCTGCATCGCCTCGAGCACGCGCTCGGTCGGACGGTTCTCCGGCGCCTGGTGCACCGACGCGACGACCCAGTCGAGCAGACGCAGCTCTTCGTCCGGAACGTCGACCTCGCCGTTCGTGCGAATGTTCGCCTCGATCCCCGCGAGCAGCCGAAGCGCCGGGTAGCGGGCGCGCAGCGCCTCGATCTCCTCGAGCTGCTGCGCCAGCCGCCCGTCGCGCAGGTAGTGCGAGTGATCCGTGACCGCGTAGTACTCGTAGCCGCGGTCGACGGCGGCGGCGACCATCTCCGCGAGCGTGTTCTTGCCGTCCGCCGACCAATGCGAGTGCGTGTGCAGGTCGCCGCGGAGATCGGACAGCTCGACGAGCTGCGGCAGCGCGTCCGCCCGCGCCGCCTGGAGCTCGCCGTTCGACTCGCGCAGCTCCGGCGGAATCGGCTGGTAGCCGAGGAACTCGTACAGCGCATCCTCGTCCTCCGTCTTGAAGACGTCGCCGGTCTCGACGGTCGTCACGCCGTACTCGGAGATCGAGAGGCCGCGCCTGACGGCATCTTCGCGAAGCGCGACGTTGTGGTGCTTCGAGCCCGTGAAGTGCTGAAGGAGGTTCCCGTACGACTCCGGCGGGACGACGCGGAGGTCGAAGCGCAATCCGTCGCTCGAGATCACGGTCGCCTTCGTGTCCCCGAGCGCGACGCGCTCGGCCACCCACGCGAGCTGCGCGAAATACCGTGTCAGCTCGGCGGGGTCGGTCGCAGTCGCGATGATGTCGAGGTCGCGAAAGGTCTCCTTGCGGCGGCGGACGGAGCCGGCCTCGGAGACGTGCACCGCCGCCGGATGCTCGCGGAGAACCGACACGACCGACTGGACGGCAGGGAGCCCCTCGCCCAGCAGCCGCCGGCCGGCGTCGGGGTTGTCGGCCTGGAACGCGAGCGCCGTCAGGATCTTCTCCTCGCTCTTCGCGCCGAGGCCCGGCAGCGCGCGGAGCCGCTGCGCCTCCGCCGCGGCCTTCAGCTCGTCGAGCGTCGCGATGCCGAGCTGCTTCCAGATGCGGGCGGCCGTCTTCGGGCCGAGGCCGGGCAGCCGCATGAAGAGGACGACCTCGGCCGGGATCGTCGACTCGCGCTTCGCGAGCGCCTCGATCTTCCCCTGCTCGACGATCTGGACGATCTTCTCCTCGATCGTCTTGCCGATGCCCTGGAGCTCCTTCGCGCGTCCGTCCAGAGCGAGCTGGGCGATCGACGCGGAGGTCTCGCGCATCCGCGTCGCGGCGCGGCGGTAGGCGAGCACCCGAAACGACTCCGCGCCTTCGAGCTCGAGCAGGTCGGCGAGGAGGTCGAACTGATCCGCCACCGCGGCGTTCGGCGGGAGGGGGGCCACGCCCGCATCGTATGCATGCGTACTGCGGATTAAGTCGCCGTTAAGGACCCACGCGGAGCGGCAGTCCGCCGCAACCGGCGGTTCTACAGTCGCAGGCGTGCGGACCGCAGCCGTTGCCGCGCTCGTCGTCGTGGTCGTCGCCGGCAGCGCTTTCAGCCTCCAGGCCGCCGGGCTTCGCTCCACGCCGCCGGCGAGCACGATCGCCGCGCGGGCCGCGCGGTGGCTGCTCGGCTACCGCTACGTCACGAGCGCGATCGAGGTGCGCGGGCGGACGCTCGACGGCCGTTGCTACCACGGCTGGTTCGTCGGACGGCGCGGCCGCGTGCAGCGGGGCACGCTGCTGCTGCTCTCGAACGGCGGGTTCGTGCGCGCAGCCGGTTCGAAGCGCCTCCTGGCCGTCCGATCGTTCACCACGGCGCCGATGAACGCGCTCGAGGTCGCCGGCTGCACGCACGTGCTCGGTCCGCGGATCGCGTCGCTCGCGCAGTTCGACCCGTCGATCAGGCTCGCACGTGCATGGCTCGGCGGACGGCGCGTGAACGCGCTGCACTTCTACCACCTGATCCTCCTCGTGGCGCCGAAGACGAGCCGTCCGGTCGGCGTCCTGCTGCACGGCATCAAGAGCCGGATCCAGCTCGAGCGGGTGAGCCCGGCGCTCGCCGCCCGGCTGGAGGCGACGTGACCGCGGCGGTCGTCGAGCGCCCGCCGGCCGCCGCCGCACTCGCGTCCCGTATCTGGATCGTCGGCTGGTGGGCGGCCGGGCGCACGCTCGTCCTGGCGACCGCCGGCCTCCTGGAGGCATTCGGTCCGCGCGGGCTGATCGGAAACGACGAGACCGCGCACGTCCTCGGCGCACTCGGCGCATGGGACGGCCGGTGGTACCGCACGGTCGCCGCGAACGGGTACCTGCTCGAGCCCGGACGGCAGAGCGACCCGGCCTTCTTTCCGCTCTATCCGATCCTTCTCCGCGGGCTGCACGCAACCGACATCGGCTACGTCACGGCCGGCCTCGTCCTCTCGAACCTCGCCTTCCTCGCTGCGCTCGCGCTCGTGGAGACGCTGACGCGCGAGCTCTTCGGCGCCGCAACCGCGCGCCGGACGACCGTCTATCTCGCGCTCTTCCCGATGGGCTTCGTGTTTTCGATGGAATACCCGGAGAGCGTCGTGCTGTGCGCGATCGCGCTCGCTGCGCTCGCCGCGCTGCGCAGGCGCTGGACGCTCGTCGCCGTCCTCACTGCGCTCGGGACGCTCGCGCGCCCGGAGATGCTGTTCGTCTCGCTCGCGCTGCTGCCGCTCGCGCTCCGCGAGCCGGCGCCGGCGAGGCGCGGGCTCGCGCTCGGCGCGCTGCTCGCACCGCTCGCTGCGCTCGGCAGCTTCGCCCTCTACCTGCAGCTGCACCTGCACGACCCGCTCGCCTGGACGCACGCAGAACGCGCGTGGGGCCGGAAGTTCACGCCGCTCGGCGTCGTCCGGGCGATCCAGGACGTGCCGACGGCGTTCGCCGGCAACGCCTGGATCGTCCGCGACGTCGCTTTCTTCCTCCTCTACCTCGGCCTGCTCTGGCTGGCGTACCGCCGCGGCGTGCCGAAGGCGTGGATCGTCTCGGGCGCGTTGATCGTGATCATGCCGACGTTCAGCGGCTCGTTCCATTCCGACGCACGCTTCGGCCTGCTCGCACCGGCCATCTTCTGGGGCTTCGCCGGGGTCGGAGAGCGTCGCTCGTTCGACACGGCGATCCGCTGGACGTCGGCCGCGCTACTCGTCGGCGGGACGGTCTCGCTCGCATACGTCTTCCCGTAGCCTCCGACCCGTGCGCGACGCGACGATCTGCCTGCCGACGTACAACGAGCGCGAGAACCTCGAGCCGATGCTGCGCGCCCTCGCACCGCACGACGTGAACGTGCTCGTGATCGACGACAGCTCGCCCGACGGGACCGGTGAGCTCGCCGACCGGCTCGCGGTCGAGCTCGACTTCGTGTCGGTTCTCCACCGCGGACGCAAGGAGGGGCTCGGGCCGGCGTATCTCGCCGGGTTTCGTCGCGCGCTCGCAGACGGTGCGCAGCTCGTGCTCGAGATGGACTGCGACTTCTCGCACGATCCCGCCGATGTGCCGCGGCTGATCGACGCGTGCAGGCAGGGTGCGGACCTCGCACTCGGATCGCGCTACGTCCCCGGCGGCGCCACCGCGAACTGGGGGCTCGGCCGGCGCATCGTCTCGTGGGGCGGCTCCTTCTATGCGCGCGCAGTCCTCGGTGTTCGCATTCACGACCTCACCGGCGGGTTCAAGTGCTACCGGCGGGAGGTGCTCGAGACGATCGACCTCGACGCGATCCGCTCGAAGGGCTATGCGTTCCAGATCGAGGGGACGTATCGCACGTTGCGGAAGGGCTTTCGCGTCGTCGAAGTGCCGATCCGCTTCGTCGACCGGACGACGGGTCAGTCGAAGATGAGCCGCGCGATCTTCCTCGAGGCCGTCCAGCGAGTTCCGGCGCTCCGACTGGCCGCGCTCACCGGACGTTTGTAGGGAACGCTGCGAGCGCCGCATAGAGCTGGACGAACGCAGCCTGCTGCAGCAGGCTGGCTCGACCGGAGTAGCGGAAGAGCCCGGTCTTCACATTGCGGGCAGAAGCCCACGCGTCGTCGCCGTACGCGCGCGCTGCATCGACGTAGTCCGTGTCGCCGTCGACCGCGGCGAGCGCGAGCAGGCTGCGGAAGAAGACCGCGGCGAACTCGGCCGGCTCACCGTTGCGCCAGCGCGAGTCGAAATAGTCGATCGCGGCGTCTGCGACCGCCTCCGCTTCGTCCAGTGCCGCCGCGTCGCCGGTCGTCTGGTACAGGAGCAGGTTCGCCTCGATCACGCTGCCCTGGTTGTAGCTCCACTCGCTCGTGTCGAGCTTGCCGGTGAGGTCGATGTGATCCCAGTAGAGCCCGTTCGGCGCACGCATGCATTGGTCGACCCAGGCGAGCATCTTCTGCGACCACGCGAGGTACGACGGGTCGGCGGTCGCGGCGTAGAGCTGCAGACCGACGATCGCGCCGTTCGCCGTCGAGACCGTGTTGCGGTCGCGATTCGTGTTCGCATTCGTCCAGAACACGCCGCCGGGGCACGGATGGCCCGGGACGTCGTCCCAGGCGTCGGTGACTGCACCGAAGATCGCCTCCGCACGCTGCTCGGCGTCCGGGTCGCCGGTGAGGGCGTTCCAGGCGAGCAAGTCCTCGGCGAGCCATTCGTTGTCGTCGACATAGACGTCGCCGCTCGGCCACGCCGTGTAGGTCGCGCCCTGGCGGAACCGGCGGTCGAGCTGCGCAAGACGCGCGCGAACGGCCGCCCGCCGCGCCAGGCTCGGGATCGACGCGATCGCGATCTGCGCGGCGAGTGCCTGCGAGTAAGGCCACGCGTGCGAGCCGGGAGGCGCGCCCGGCCGCTCGCGGTAGTCGCCGGTCGCGCGGTCGTAGAAGACGTGCTCCATCGCGGCGAAGCTCGCGGCAGCGCGAGACGTGTCGTCGGCGTGCACGGGCGCCGCCGCCACCGCCGGCCAGACGAGCACCGCCAAGACGAGCAGACACCCCACGACCCGGAGCACTCCGCAGAGCTTAAACGCGGCTACCATCCCGCCGGTGCGCGAGCTCGACGGGGCGACCTTCGACGACGCGATCGCACGCGGTCCGATCGTCGTCGACTTCTGGGCGCCCTGGTGCCGGCCCTGCCGCGCGCTCGAGCCCGTCCTCGAGCAGCTCGAGGAGCACGTCGACATCGGGCGACTCAACATCGACGATCATCCGGAGCTCGCCGGCCGCTACGAGATCCTCTCGATCCCGACCGTGATGCTGTTCGCCGACGGAGCCCCTCGCGGCACCGTCGTCGGCCTCCGCCCGCTCGCGCATTTCGAGGACTGGCTAGCGGAAGTGCTCCCAACCGGCGAGGTCCACGGGCTCACCGCGCAGCGTGACGGCGACGCCTGAGCCGTCCTCGCAGCGCCCGATCACCGGAAAGCCGAGCGGGTCGGGCGTCGCGGCGAGCAGCTCGTAGTCCTCGCCGTACCCGACGTCCTCGAGCAGCGCCCCCTCGGCGAGCGGAACGCGCTCCAGTTCGACGGCGACGCGGCAACGCGAGCGACGGGCGATGTGCGCGGCATCGACGGCGAGGCCGTCCGAGATGTCGAGCATCGCCGACGCGACCTCCGCGAGCCGGCGGCCTTCCGCGACGCGGATCGGCGGCCGCGACAGCCCGCCGGCGCGAAAGGCGGCACCCGCGGCGCCGAGCGGGCCCGTCACGACGAGCACGTCGCCGGCGCGCGCGCCTGCGCGACCGGGAACGCGGCTCGACCGGCCGAGCGCCGTCACCGACAGGACGACCTGAGCGGCGCGCGTCGTATCGCCGCCTCGCACCGGCACGCATGACTCGTTCAGCCCTGCGTAGAGCTCGAGCACGTCCTCGAGCGCCGACTCGCCCGGAAGCCCGAGGCTGACGAGCAGCGCGAGCGGCTCCGCGCCCGACGCGGCGAGATCGCTGATGTTGACCGCCGCGGCGCGGAAGCCGAGCTCTCGCCACGAGACGAGGCCGAACCGGAAGTGAACGCCCTCGACGAGCGCATCCTGCGTCACGACGAGCCCGTCCACTTCCGCTGCGTCGTGCTCGATTCCGAGCACGAGCCCGCGCCGCTCGAGCTCTGCGAGCAAGCCGAGCTCGCCCGTCTCGTCGAGCCTCATGCTTCGTCGATCCGCGAGCGCTCGTCGAGCGTGTCCGGATCGAGCGCCGCGAGCGCGTCGTAGAGCGCGGCGTGGAAGCTCCCCGGGCCCTCGGCGCGTCGTGCCGCCTCCTCGGCGGCGACGCCGAAGGCGGCGAGCGCCTCTGCCGCGGCCTCGAGCGGCTCGTCCGGCTTCGCCGCGAGGAAGCAGCCCGTGAGCGCCGAGGACATGCAGCCGGTGCCGGTGACGGTCGTCAGCAGCTCGTGGCCGTTCGCCACGGCGAGGGCTCGCTCACCGTCGCTCACATGGTCGATGCGGCCGGTCACCGAGGCAATCGTGCCCAGCCGCTGCGCGGCCGCGCGCGCGAGCTCCGCCGCCTCGAGCGAGGCGCCCATCGACTCGACGCCGCGGACCTCCGCCTGCTCGCCGGCGAGCGTCGCGATCTCCCCCGCGTTCCCGCGCACGACCGTCACGCCCACCTGCTCGAGCAGCCGCAGCGCGGTCTCGGTCCGGTAGCGGGTGGCGCCGGCACCAACCGGGTCGAGCACCACGGGGATCCGACGCCTCGTCGCTGCGCCGCCTGCCAGCAGCATCGCGTCGACCCAGGCGTGGGAGAGCGTGCCGATGTTCAGGACGAGCGCGGAGGCAAGCCCGGCCATCTCCTCGACCTCCTCGACCGCATGCGCCATCACGGGCAGCGCGCCGAGCGCAAGCGTCGCGTTCGCCGTCTCGTTCATCACGACGTAGTTCGTGATCTGCTGGACGAGCGGCTTCTGCCCGCGCAGCGTCCGCAGCGTCGTTCCCGGCGAGATCATCGTGTCCGCACCCCCAGTACGTCGACGGGACCCTCGCCTGCACCGAGCTCGACGAGGCCTTGCAGAACCGCGCGCGATGCCGCTGCAGCTGCGCCGCGCGCAGCGCTCTCGAGACTCTCGCCGCGCGCGAGCAGCGCAGCGAGGGTCGCCGAGTGCGTGCAGCCGGCGCCGTGCGTTGCCGCAACCGCGTGACGTTCGACCGGAATCTCGACGTGCCGCTCGCCGTCGAAGAGGTGGTCGACGGCGGGCTCGCCGTGCCCGCCGGTCACGACGACGGCGGGAGCGCCGAGGGCGTGCACGCGCTCGGCGAGCTCGCGCCTCGAGCCGTCGCGGCCGGCGAGCGCCCGCGCTTCGGGCAGGTTCGGCGTCACCACCGTCGCGAGCGGGAAGAGCTCGCCGACGAGCGCGGCGACCGCATCCTCCTGCAGGAGCCGCGCGCCGGAGCTCGCGACCATCACCGGATCGACGACGAGCGGCACGCCGCGCCCGCGGAGGTAGCCCGCGACGGTCTCGATCAGCACGCGCGAGAAGAGCATCCCGGTCTTCGCCGCGTCGACACCGATATCGCCGAACGCCGCGTCGAGCTGCCGCAGAACGAACTCCGGCGGCAGCTCGTGGATACCCGTGACACCCGTCGTCGTCTGCGCCGTCAGCGCGACGAGAACCGACTGGCCGTGCGCGCCCGCCGCGGCGAACGCCTTCAGGTCGGCCTGGATGCCGGCGCCCCCGCCCGAGTCGGACGTCGCGATCGTCAGTGCTCGTGGGACAGGCGTCGCGATCTCCCTTCGCCGGTACGAACCGGATCAGGTTCAACGGGTGTGATCTCAGCCGCGAGCGCGGCACCCCGGTGACGTCAGGCTAGCAATGCTGTACCGGTGAAGCCCGTCCTCATCCGGGTCGGGCACGATGGCTCGGTATGGCGATCGACCCCGTTCTGACCGAGCCCTGGGCGGACATCCTCCGCGGAGCCGAGCTCGCGCACGCCGAGACGGTCGCGGCACGGCCGCCGCGCACGGTGCCGCTCCCGGGCGAGCTCCACCCGGCGGTCCGTGACGCGCTCGCCGGCCGAGGGATCACAGCGCTCTACACCCATCAGGCTGAGGCGTGGGCGGCTGCTCGACGGGGCGAGCATGTGATCGTCACGACCGGCACCGCCTCCGGGAAGACGCTCGCCTTCAACCTTCCCGTGCTCGACGCGCTCGCGCGCGAGCCGAAGAACCGCGCGCTCTATCTCTATCCGACGAAGGCTCTCGCGCAGGACCAGGCACGCGCGCTGGGAGAGCTGGCGATCTCGCGCGTGCGTGCGGCGATCTACGACGGCGACACGCCGACCGAGCGGCGCGGGCAGATCCGCAGGTGGGCGAACCTCGTCCTCACGAACCCGGACATGCTGCACGTCGGCGTGCTGCCGCGGCACGACCTCTGGGCGGACGTCCTCCACAACCTCCGCTACGTCGTCGTCGACGAGGCACATGTCTACCGCGGCGTCTTCGGCTCGCACGTCGCGAACGTCCTGCGCCGCCTGCGCCGCCTGGCGCGCGTCTACGGTGCGGATCCCCGGTTCCTGCTCGCCTCGGCGACGATCGCGAACCCGGGAGAGCTCGCGCACTCGCTGCTCGGTGTCGACGTCTCCGCGGTCGGCGACGACGGCGCTCCGCGGGCCGAGCGCACGATCGCGCTCTGGAATCCCGAGCTGATCGACGCCGAGCTCGGTCTCCGCGCGAGCGCCCTCGGCGACGCGTCTCGCATCATGGCGGAGCTCGTCAAACGCGGTCTGCGCACGATCTGCTTCGCGAAGAGCCGCAAGCAGGCCGAGCTGATCCATCGCATGACCTCCGACCGCGTCGATGCGCAGACGGCGAAGCGGCTCGCGCCCTACCGCGCCGGCTACACGCCGCAGCAGCGCCGCGACATCGAGCGGCGTCTCGTCGGCGGTGAGCTGCTCGGCGTGTCCGCCACCGATGCGCTCGAGCTCGGCATCGACATCGGCATGCTCGACTGCGCGCTCTCGGTCGGCTTCCCGGGGACGGTGGCGAGCCTGCGTCAGCAATGGGGCCGAGCAGGCCGCCGAGGACACGGGCTCGCCGTGCTCGTCGCGAGCGAAGATGCACTCGACCAGTACTTCATGCGCGAGCCGGAGACGCTGCTCGCGCGCCGGGTCGAGGCGGCGATCCTCGACCACGCGAATCCGCGCATGCTCGACGCGCACGTCGCCGCGGCGGCGTTCGAGGCACCCGTCGACGACGCCGAACGCGCGACGCTCGGCGACGAAGCGCTCGAGCGGGCGCCGAAGGTCGAGGGATTGCAGCACACGAAGCACGGCTGGGTCTGGGCGGGCAGGGACTATCCCGCGGCGCGCACCCCCCTGCGGTCGGCGAGCGCGGACTCGTTCACCGTCATCGATTCGGCGACCGGAACCGTGCTCGGGATCGTCGAATACGAGCGCGCGTTCTCGACGATCCACGAGGGAGCGGTCTACCTCCATCTCGGGGAGCAGTGGCTCGTTCGCGACCTCGATCTCGCAGCGCGCCGCGCGCTCGTCGAGCCGCATACGGGCGACTGGTACACACAGGCCAAGAAGGAGACGAACACGGCGATCGAGGAACCGCTCCGCACCGAACGGAGGCTCGGCCTCGAGCTCACGTTCGGCCGCGTCTCGGTGACCGAGCACGTCGTCGCCTACCAGCGGAAGGGGATCCGCGACCAGGCGACGATCGCGACCGTGGAGCTCGACCTGCCGCCGACGGTCTTCGAGACGGAAGCGATCTGGTTCGTACCGGTAGCGCGACACCTCGAGGGGCTCGAGCAGATGCCGACCCTGATCTCGACCCTGCACGCCGCCGAGCACTCGCTGATCGCGCTGCTGCCGCTGTGGGCGATGTGCGACCGCTGGGACATCGGCGGCCTCTCGACGAACATCCACCAGGACACGGGGGCGCCGACGATCTTCGTCTACGACGGCCACCCGGGCGGCGTCGGGATCACCGAGCGGGGCTTCGCCGCGTTCGAGGGCTGGGTCGCCGACACCGTCCGGCTGCTGGAGGGCTGCCCGTGCGAGCGGGGCTGCCCCTCATGCGTGCAGAGCCCGAAGTGCGGCAACCTGAACGAGCACCTCGACAAGCACGGGGCGCTGACGCTCCTCCGTCGGATGTCGAAATCGACGTAGCCCGTTCGTCGTAGGAGCAACCACACTCTCCCGAGGAGGGACGCATGAAGTACGCACTTCTCATCTACTCCGACGAGGCCCGTGCGCAGTTCGACGAGCTTCCCGAGGCCGAGCAGCGGTCGATCATGGGCGAGTACTTCGCCATCTCCGAGCTTCCCGGCACGGTCGGGGGCGCGCAGCTCCAGCCGGCGACGACGGCGACGACGGTCCGCGTCGACGACGGCAAGACGCTGACGACGGACGGCCCCTTCGCCGAGACGAAGGAGACGCTCGGCGGCTTCTATCTCTACGAGGCCGCGAACCTCGACGACGCGCTCGAAGTCGCGGCGCGGATCCCGGCGGCGCGACTGGGCGGCCGCGTCGAGGTCCGCCCGCTCGTCGAGCGTTGATCGAGCAGGTCTTCCGCAGCGAGCGTGCCCGCTGCATCGCCATCCTCGGCCGCGTCCTCGGCGATCTCGATCTCGCCGAGGACGCGGTGCAGGATGCGTTCGTCACCGCCGCCGAGCGCTGGCCGCGCGACGGCGTCCCGGCGAATCCCGGCGCGTGGATCGTGGCGACAGCTCGCAACCGGGCGATCGACCGGATCCGCCGCGAGCAGACGCTCGCGCGGAAGACCGAGTTGCTCGCACGCGCCGAGTCGCTGCCGCAGGACGTAGACTCGGTGATCCCGGACGAGCGCCTCGAGCTCATCTTCGCCTGCTGCCACCCGGCGCTCGCCGCGGATGCGCAGGTCGCGCTGACGCTCAGCCTCGTGGGCGGCCTCGCGACACCCGAGATCGCGCGGGCGTTTCTCGTTCCGGAACCGACGCTCGCGCAGCGGCTCGTGCGCGCGAAGCGAAAGATCCGCGACGCCGGGATTCCGCTGCGCGTCCCGCCGGAGCACCTCCTCCCCGAACGGCTCCGCTCCGTGCTCGCAGTCGTCTACCTCGTCTTCAACGCCGGCTACGGACCGCCTGTCCGCCGCGAGCTGTGTGCGGAAGCGATCCGTCTCGCCCTGCTGCTCGCGACGTTCATGCCGGACGAGGCCGAGGTGCACGGCCTGCACGCCCTGCTCCTGCTGCAAGACGCGCGCCGCGATGCCCGCGTCGACGGCGAGGCACTCGTCCTCCTCGGCGACCAGGATCGAAGCCGCTGGGACCGGGCGGAGATCGACCAGGGCCGGGCAGCGCTCGAGCGCGCGCTCGCCCTGCGCCTGCCGGGGCCGTATCAGGTCCAGGCGGCGATCGCCGCGCTGCACCTCGAGGAGGAGACCGACTGGCGGCAGATCGCGCTTCTCTACGGCAGGCTGCTCGAGCTCGCGCCCTCCCCGGTGATCGAGCTGAACCGCGCGGTCGCCGTCGCGTTCGCGGACGGGCCGGCCGACGGGCTCGCGCTCGTCGATGCGATCGACGGGCTCGCCGGCTACTACCTCTTCCACGCGACGCGGGCCGACCTGCTGCGACGGCTGGAGCGATCGCACGAGGCGGCGGCGGCATACGAGCGCGCGACCGAGCTCGCGCCGAGCGAGGTCGAACGCCGCTTCCTACGTGGGCGGCGCCGTTCGCTCTAGCGCTTCCCACCCGGTGTCGCGCTCGCGTTCCCGCCGCTCGGCCGCCGCGCCGCCGCGCAGGCCGAACAGCCGCTTCGCGAGCAGGAGATAGATCGCGATCGCCAGGTTGATGAGAAGCGCGACGAGCTTGAAGGCGGTGACCGTGCGGCTCAGCTCGTAGACCTCGTAGGGCAGGAAGATCGTCGTCGCCACGAAGGTGAGGTACTCGGCCCAGCGCCGCTGGTACCAGAGCCCGACGGCTTCGCATCCCTCGAGCAGCGCGTACGTCGCCGCAGCGAGCGCGACGTAATAGAGGGTCGACGAGCGCAGCGTGAGCACATGCGCAATCGTTCCCACGACGCCGTGCGTGTGATGCACGCCGCTCGAGCTGCCTTCGACGGCGTTCACGACGCGGTAGAACGTACGTCGCAGACCCAGCTCGTGCGTCGCGACGAGGAACACGGCGATCGCGAGCGCGGTGAGCAAAACGACGTGGATCGCACGGTCGATCGCGATGATGCGCAGCACCACGCGGTCCCGCAGCGCCCTCCCGCGTCTCGGCAGCTCGGTCTGCGACCGCGGCGGCAACGTGTCGCGCGAGGGCAGCGCCGGCGGCGGCAGAGGGAGCCACGAGTCGCAGCGGACGCAGCGGTGCCAGCGGACGCCGCCCGCTTCGCGGACGACCACCTCGTCCTCCGGACGGATCGTGCGAACGTCCGTGCCGAGCAGCTCGTGCCCCGAGACGCCGCAGACGAGCAGCTCCCAGTGGAAGCGCGGCCGGAACCGGCTCGGTCGCTCCGTTCCGGGCGGGCCGGGCATCCGCCGATGCTAGAAGACGGGTGTGGCGGAGCGGGCAGCGCGCGGCGGAACGCTCATCCTCGGCGGCGGCTTCGCCGGCGCCTACGTCGCCCGCCTACTCGGCGCGCGGGGCGCGACGGTCTCGAGCCGCGAGAACTTCATGCTCTACACGCCGATGCTCCCGGAAGCAGCGTCGGGAACGCTCGAGCCGCGCCACACCGTGGTGCCGCTCCGCGTCATGTGCCCGCACGCCGAGCTCCTGCTCGGCGAGATCGCAGCCGTCGACATCGAAGGCAGGACCGCGTCCGTGACGACGGCGGCGGGCCGACAGGTCGTGCGCTGGGAGCGGCTGGTGCTCGCGCTCGGCGCCGTACCGAGAACCGTGCCCGTACCCGGGCTCGCCGAGCACGCGCTTGCGTTCAAGTCGCTGCCGGACGCGATCAACCTGCGCAACCACGTCCTCCGCCAGCTCGAGGCGGCGGATGCGGCGCAGGACGACGCACGGCGCCGCGCCCACCTCACGTTCGTGTTCGTCGGCGCCGGGTATGCCGGCGTCGAGGCGCTCGCAGAGCTTTCGGATCTCGTGGCCGACGCGCTTCGCTTCTACCCGCGCCTCCGGTCGGCCCGGCCCCGCTGGGTGCTCGCCGATGCCGCGCCGAAGATCCTGCCCGAGATCCCGTCCCGGCTCGGCGACTACGCCGCCCGGGAGCTGCAGGAGCGCGGCGTCGAGATCCATGTCGGCACGACGCTCGGCTCGGTGACCGCAGACGAGGCCGTGCTCGGCGACGGCACCCGGATTCCGACATACACGCTCGTCTGGACGGCGGGCGTTCGCCCGAATCCCTTGCTGCAGGAGCTCGGCCTCCCGCTCGACGACCGCGGCCGGGTCGAGGTCGACGAGTTCCTGCGTGTCCGCGGTGTCAACGGGGTCTGGGCGCTCGGCGACTGCGCCCGCGTCCCGAACCGCTTCTCGAGCGAGCCGGATCCGCCGACCTGCCAGCATGCGCTGCGGCAGGCCCGCCGGCTGGCGGAAAACCTGACCGGCGATCTGCAGCCGTACGGCTACCGGATGCTCGGGCAGGTGGCGACGCTCGGGCGCTACAAGGGAATCGCGGACGTGCTCGGCCTGCGGCTGCGCGGCTTCGTCGGCTGGTTCGTCACGCGCACGTATCACCTGTACCAGCTCCCGCTGACGCAGCGCCGCCTGCGCGTCGTCACCGACTGGACGGTCGCGTTGCTCTTCCGCCGCGACATCGTCGAGCTGGGCGCGCTCGGCCATCCGCAGAAGCTCGACTAACGCAGCGCGGCGAGTGCGCGATCGAGCCGCTGCCGTACCTTGAGCACGCCCTCGAACAGGTCCCCGTGCTCCCGGATGCGCTCGCGCACGACGTCCATCGTGAAGGCCGCCGGATCGAGCTCGTCGTTCACCTCGTCCCAGCGAAGCGGCGTCGAAACGGGGGCGCCCGGCCGCGGCCGCACCGAGTAGGCGGAGGCGATGGTCTTGCCCTCGCCGTTCTGATTCGAGTCGATCAACACGCCGCGCCGCTTCCGCTTCGACCATTCGGTCGTCGCGAGCCCTCGGTGGACGCGCGCGATCGCGGCACCGACGATCTCGGAGAACTCGCGTGTGTCGTCGTAGGTGTAGCGCCGCTCGATCGGGACGAGAACGTGCATGCCGTCGGCGCTCGACGTCTTCGGGAACGATTGCAGCCCGAGCGCGTCGAGAGCCTGCTTCACGATCAGCGCGACCGCAACGGTCTCGCGGAAGCCGACGTCGGGCGACGGGTCGAGATCGAAGAGCACGAAGTCGGGTCGATCCGGCTTGTCGACTCTCGAGTACCACGTGTTCATGTCGATGCAGCCCATGTTGACCATCCAGAGCAGCGCGTCCTCGTCGTTCACGAGCGGGGCATCGATCCACTTGCGTCGCGGCGGCGACTCGCGCGTCGAGACCTGCACGTGGAAGCGCGGGATCCACTCGGGCATGTGCGAGGGCGCGTCCTTCTGGAAGAACGCCTTGCCGTCGGCGCCGTCGGGATAGCGCCGCATCGTGAACGGCCGCTCGCGCAAGTGCGGAACGAGCGCCGGCGCAACGGCGCGGTAGTACTCGATCAGGTCGCCCTTCGTGATCCGTTCCGGCCGCCAGAAGACCTTGTCGAGGTTCGAGAGCTTGACGCGCTCCGCGACGGGCTCCTCCCTGTGCACGTCGCGCGGCGACTTGTCGTCGCGCAACCCGAGGAAGACCGGCGCGCGCAGATGACCGTCGTGCGTCCACTCGGCGAACCTCACCTCTGCGACGAGCTCCGGCTCGACCCACACGACGTCGGCCTTGCGGACCTTCGGCATCTTCGGGATCTCGGTGAGCGGCGACGGGTCTCGCCGCAGCGGCTCGAGCTTCGCGAGCAGCCGCTCGAGCGTCCGCTCGTCGAAGCCGGTGCCGACGTTGCCGACCCACCGCAGCGCGTCGCCCTCGTAGGTCGCAAGCACGAGCGAGCCGAAACGGCTGGCGCGGCGGCCCTCGCCCTTCGTGTAGCCGACGATCACGAACTCCTGCTCGCCGTGGGTCTTCACCTTCAGCCAGTCGCGCGTGCGTTTGCCCTCGCAGTAACGCGAGGTGCGTCGCTTCGCCATCACTCCCTCGAGGCCCTGCGCGTTCGCAGCGGCGAGCAGCGCAGCTCCGTCTTCGAAGTAGTCCGAGACCTGGACGTTGCGAACCCGCCGATCGAGGAGCGCGGTCAACCGCTCGCGGCGGTCGACGAACGGCAGGTCGACCGTCGGAATGCCGTCGAGCTCGAGCACGTCGAAGATCTCGTAGACGAGCGCTGTCCCGCGCTTGCCCTGCTGCATCGCGGAGAAGCTCGGCCGTCCCTGCTCGTCGAGCGCGCACACCTCGCCGTCGACGACGCATTCCGGCGAGCGGGCCGCTTTCGCGAGTGCCTTGGCGATCTCGGGAAAGCGGGCCGTGAGATCGTTGCCGTTGCGCGAGACGAGCTTCGGCTCGCCCGCCCGGATGTAGCCGAGCGCGCGATAGCCGTCCCACTTGACCTCGTAGGCCCACTCCTCGCCGTGCGGCAGCGCTTCCGCGAGCGTCGCGAGCATCGGCCTGTACGTCCGGCCGGCCGCCGGCGCCGCGGCGGACGCCTCGTCGCGCTTCCGGATCAACAGCCAGTTCTTGGGGTCGCCGTCGAGCTTCGCCGGAACGAGCGTCCATGTTCCCTGCAGCCGGCTGCCGTGCAGCCGGACGGTGAGACCGCCGTCGCGCTTCTCCTCGACGAGGTCGTAGGTGCCGTTGTCCCAGATCTCGACCGTGCCGGCGCCGTAGTTCCCCTTCGGGATCTCGCCCTCGAAGGTCGCGTAGTCGAGGGGGTGGTCCTCGACGTGAACGGCGAGGGCGCGCTGGCCGGGCTCGAGCGGCACGCCCTTCGGCACGGCCCAGGAAGCGAGCGCGCCGCCGCGCTCGAGCCGGAAGTCGTAGTGGAGCCGGCGCGCGTCGTGGCGCTGGACGACGAAGATCGGCCCCTTCGACCGGCGCTTCGAGGTGAACGGCTCCGGAGTCTGCTTCCGGTCGCGCTTGCGCTCGTACTCGTCGAGCTTCGGGCTCACGCGGCTCCTCTACCCGCTGGTTTGGCTTCGAGCGCGGGGTGAAAGGAGCCATCCAGTCTTCTCCACCCAGCGGGGGGTCGGTGCTCGGGGCCGGTTATGCCGGCCTCGAGTCGTAGCGGGGCTTTTCGCATCGGATTCCGCGGGGGATAAGCCTGTGGACGCTGTGGACAGCGCCGCCGGGAACCTGTCGAAACCTACGCAAAAACACCGAGGGAGCGGAAGCGCGCCCGGCGCCGGCGCCGCAGCTCGTCGCCCGGCACCTCCGCCAGCTCCTCGAGCGCCTCGCGGAGCGACTCGCCGAGCAGCGCCGCGGCGCGGTCGTGGTCGGCGTGGGCTCCTCCGGGCGGCTCCGGCACGATCGCGTCGATCACGCCGAGCTCGAGGCAGTGGGCGGCGTCGGGCTTGAAAGCGGCGGCGGCTTTCTTCGCCTCGCCCGCGTCGCGCCAGAGGATCATCGCGCAGCCCTCCGGCGAGATCACCGAGTAGATCGCGTTCTCCTGCATCAGCACCCGGTCGGCGAGCGCGATCGCGATCGCACCGCCCGACCCTCCTTCGCCGATCACGCACGCCACGATCGGCACGGTCAGGCGGGCCATCAGCGCCTGCGACGCCGCGATCGTGCCGCCCTGCCCGTGTTGCTCGGCCGCGACGCCGGGATACGCGCCCGGCGTGTCGACGAGCGTGATCACCGGAAAGCCGTGGAGCTCGGCGAGCTCCATCGCACGCATCGCCTTCGCGTAGCCCTCCGGGTTCGCCATGCCGAAGCGGCGCTCCGCGCGTTCCTTGATGTCGCGTCCCTTCTGCTGGCCGACGAGCACGACCGTGCGGCCGTCGAAGCGCCCGAGGCCGGTGATCATCGCACCGTCGTCCGCGCGGCCCCGGTCGCCGTGCAGCTCGAACCAGTCGTCGAGCAGCCGCTCGGCGTAGTCCAGCGTGTACGGACGATCCTCGTGGCGGGCGAGCTGGACCGACCGCCAGATGTCCTCGTCGGTCGGCTCCTGCTCCAGCCGGTCGAGCTGCCGCTGCAGTCGCTCGAGCTCGCCGGAGAGCTTCGCGCCGCCGAGCAGCTGGATGTTCCGCAGCCGGCTCAGCCGCTCGCGCAGGCGAAGCTCGTGCTCAGACGGCGCCATTGAGGGGTGCGTCGAAGAGACGGAGGAGCCGGGCGAGGGTCGCGCGTAGCTCCGGCCGCGGCACGATCGCGTCGATGTTCCCGAAACGGAAGTTCTGCTCGGCGAGCCCGAAGTCGTCGGGCAGCTTCTCGCGCGTGATCTGCTGCACGACGCGCGGGCCTGCGAAAGACATCAGCGCGCCCGGCTCGGCGAGCAGCACGTCGCCGAGCGTCGCGAAGCTCGCGAGGACGCCGCCCGTCGTCGGATGCACCATCACGCTGATCAGCGCCTGACCCGAGTCGTGGAGATCCTCGACGGCCGCGACGGTCTTCGGCAGCTGCATGAGCGCGAGAATGCCCTCCTGCATCCGCGCGCCGCCCGAGCTCGTGACGGAGACGAGCGGCATGCCGCGCTCGGCCGCCGTATCGCACGCCCGCGAGAACTTCTCGCCGACGACGCTGCCCATCGAGCCGCCCATGAATCCGAAGTCCATCACGGCAAGCTCGCACTGCTGTCCGTCGAGGGTCGCCTGCCCGATCACCATGGCGTCGGAGAGCCCCGTCTTCATCTCCGCTTGCGCGAGCCGCTCCGTGTACGGCCGCAAGTCGAAGAACGCGAGCGGATCTTCGGAGTGGAGGTCGGCCGCCTCCTCGACGAACGAGCCCTCGTCGGCGAGCGACGCGATGCGCGCGCGCGCGCGCATCGGATAGTGGTAGCCGCAGTGCGCACAGACCCAGAGCGCCTGCTCGAGCTCGTCGTCCCGGTAGTGCGAATGACAGCGTGGGCACGTGTTCGGATGGTCAAGCGGCGGAGCCGGCTTGTCGTCCGTCTCGACCGAAACGTCGAAGTTCGCCACTGCGCTAGCTTAGACCGGCCCGTTCGGGCCGCGGTTGCGGACGGGCGTCAGAAGCCGAGCGCCGCGGTCAGGCGCTCGACCTTCTCGACATTCGCCGGGTCGGGCGCGAGCCCGGTGAGTCCCGCGCCCACGACCGTGCCGGCGGCGCGGATCCGCGCGAGCTGCTCCTCGACCTCGAGCAGCGTCGGTCCGTTCGGCTCCGGCATGAACGCGGCGAGCTCGCTCGGCTCGAAGACGTCGGCGTCGATCGCGACGTAGACGCAGTCGACACGTGCGAGCACTGCCGCCGGGTCGTCGTGGATGCCGGCCGCCTCGATGAACTCCACCTCGGGTGGATCGAGATTCCGCGCGCCGACCAGCGCGACGTCCTCCGCAGCGACCGCGCCGCCGTCGACGATCATGCGCAGCGGCATCCCCCATTCGTTGCCGGACGGGGAGCTCTCCGGCGTGTTCAGATCGCCGTGCGCATCGAACCAGACGACGCCGAGCCGATCGTGCCGCGCGGCCAGACCCTCCACCGCGCCGATGTGCGAGCAGCAGCACCCGCCGAGCACGAGCGGCCGCACGGGCAGCTCCGAAGCGATCGCGAGCGTCTGTGCCTGCAGCGAGCCCTCCTGCGCGACAACCGCCTCCGGGTAGTCGAGCGCGAGCGAGGCTGCGGCCACCATCGGCCCGCCGCCGTCGCCCCAGGCGCGCGGCACGCGGACGAGGCCGGCGGCGAACGTTCGGCCGCACGAATGACATTCGTAGTCCGGGCCGACCGCGACGGCGGTGAGCGTCTTGCACGACGGGCAGCGGGCGCGCAGCACGCTCATCGCTCGAGCCGCTTCTCGTACACCGCGAACTCGAGCTCGACGTGCATGCCGACGCGCTCGTAGAGCTGCGTCGCACCCGTTGGATTCTCCGCGTCGACGCCGAGCGTCACGCGCCGAAGCCCGCGGTCGTAGAACTCGCCGAACGTGTGGCAGAGGAGCGCCTTCGCGTAGCCCCTGCCGCGCCACGGGCGACGGACGCCGATCGCGCCCACGTAGCCGCCGCCGTACCGGTTCGCCTCGTTCTTCGCGGCGGCGACGATCTCGACGCCGTCGCGGACGACGAACCAGAGCGTCGGGTCGAAGGTCGAGCTGCGGGACTGACGCGCCCACCAGTCGTCGAACGTCCACGAATGGTGCTCCCAGTGATCCCGAAACGCGTCTTCGAGGGTGGCGTGGAACGCCCGCTCCTCGCCCGCGCGCATCGTCTCGACGGGAACCTCGGGGGCAGCCGGCCGGGCGTCGAGCTCGATCGCCATGTCGTAGAACCGGCGCACCTTGCGGTAGCCGCGGCCGGAGAAGAGCGACTCCGCGCCGCCGTCGCGCTCGTACGCGTTCTGGTGGATCCGAGCGGCGCCGTGCTCGAGGGCGGACGCCTCCACGCGCGCCGCGAGCTCGGAGCCGATCCCCCGGCCCTTCCACGGCGCGCTGACGGCACCCACCGCGACGAAGACGTCGCTCTCCGGGCGCCGGAAGGCAAAGCCGGCCGCACAGAGCTCGTCGTTCCGCTCGAAGAGCCAGGAGTCGCGGGCGAGGTCGGCAAGGGAGACCCATTCGCGGACGTCGGCCACGCCGAGCCGGGACGGGCGACCGGAGAAATGCTCCTCGTCCGCGGCCAGCAGCTTTGCGAGCGCTTCGAGATCCGCGTGCGTCGCCGGGCGGACGTTCATGCCACCGACTCGAGCGCATCGGCCAGACCGCTGAGCGAGTGCAGCTCGACATCCGGCTGCGGCTCGGCTTCCTCGCCGAGCCGGTTGATCCAGATGGTTCGCAGCCCGAGCGCGTGCGCTGGCGCGATGTCGTGGTACAGGCTCGCCGCGACGTGGACGTGCGCGTCGCGCGGCACGCCGGTCTGCGCCTCGAAGGCCTCCCAGTGCCGCAGCGCCGGCTTGTACGAGCCGAGCTCCGAGGCGACGATCGCAAGCTCGAACGGCACGCCGATCCGTTGGAGCGACGCGTCGATGAAGTCCCGGTCGGTGTTCGAGAGGATCGCGAGCTTCCAGCCTCTCGTCCGCACGTCGGCGAGCGCCTCGCGGACCTCCGGGAACGGATCCCAGCCGGGCAGCGAACGGGCGAGCGCGTCGTGCTCGTCGGCCGGCAGCGGCAGGACCTCGGCCTCGGCCAGCCGCGCGAGCGTCGCGGTCAGCACCTCGCGGTACGCCGCGTCGGGACGGTCGCGCTGAAGCTCGCGCTCGAGCTCGTGGTAGCGGTGCAGCAGCCGCGCGACATGCTCGGAGCCGAACAACCGCTCGAGCTCCCGCCCGATGCCGCCGTTCCAGTCGATCAGCGTGCCGTAGCAATCGAACGTCGCCCACCGGTCCATAGACTCCCATCATGGCGGACCGTGCCGTCCACTACCGCTGGGACGACCTGCCGCGCGAGGAGCTCTCGCCGCTGATCGGCCGGCGCCTGATCACGGGCAGCGGAATGATGATCGCGCACGTCTACCTCGCGAAGGGCGCGATCGTGCCGCTGCACGCACACGTGAACGAGCAGATCACGTACATCCTCGAAGGGCGGCTCCGCTTCACGTTCGGCGACGAGCGCGGCGAGGTGATCGAGATCGGCGCAGGCGAGGTGCTCACGATCCCGCCGGAGCTTCCCCACCGGGCGGAGGCGCTCGAGGACACGCTCGACGTCGACGTCTTCACGCCGCCGCGGGACGACTGGCTGAGCGGCGACGACGCATATCTACGCGGCGGGCCGGAACGCCAGTAGCTCGGGCCCGTGCTCGTGCAGCCAGTCGCGCTGCACGCGCCAGTCGGGTCGGCGCGACTCGACCAGCCGCCAGAAGCGCCGCGAGTGGTTCGGCTCGCGCAGGTGGCAGAGCTCGTGCACGACGACGTAGTCGAGCACCTCGAAGGGTGCGAGCACGAGCCGCCAGTTGAACGAGAGCGTGCCCCGCGTCGAGCACGATCCCCAACGCGACCGCTGATCACGGATCTGGACCCGCTTGGGCTGGACGCCGAGCGCCGGCGCCTCCTCGTCGACCAGCATCGCAACGAGCTCGCGCACCGCGCGCCGCGCCTCCGCCTCCGAAACGTGCCGCGGGTCGAGACGCAAGCGCGGGCGCTGCTTCGCGCGCTGGTGCGCGATCCACTCGCGATGCGCGTCGATGATGTGGTGCACGTCCGTCTCCGGCATCCACACCGGAATCGTCAGCGTCGGGGGCGCACCCCACGGGACCGACAACGTCCATCGTCGAGCACGCCGCGACCGGCGCACGTCGATGAGTTCGTCCACGGTGTAAACGCTAGTGACGGCGCCAGACGGCGCTTAGTCCGTGAAACGCTTGAACACGACGCACGCGTTGTGACCGCCGAATCCGAACGAGTTGCTGACCGCAACGTCGACGTCGGCGTCACGCGCCGAGTTCGGCACGTAATCGAGGTCGCACTCCGGATCCTCGATCTCGTAGTTGATCGTCGGCGGAAGCTTGCGGTCGCGAATCGCGAGCACCGTGAACGTCGCCTCGATCGCGCCTGCGGCGCCCAGGCAGTGACCCGTCGCACCTTTCGTGCCGGAGACGGGCGTCACACGTGCATTCTCCTCGCCGAGCGCGAGCTTCAGCATCTTCGTCTCGGACGCGTCGCCGATCGGCGTCGATGTCGCGTGCGCGTTGACGTAGTCGATACCGTCCTTCGCGACACCCGCATCGCGGAGAGCCATCTCGAACGCGCGCACCGGTCCCGTCGGATCCGGCTCCGTGATGTGGTTCGCATCCGACGATAGCCCGTAGCCGGCGACTTCCGCATAGATCTTCGCGCCGCGTGCCCGTGCGTGCTCGAGCTCCTCGAGCACGAGCACCGCACCTGCCTCGCCCATCACGAATCCGTCCCGCCCCGCGTCGAACGGTCTCGACGCCGCAGCGGGCTCCTCGTTGCGCTGCGACAGCGCGCGCATCGCGGCGAAGCCCGCGATCCCGACCTCGTTGACCGCCGCCTCGGTCCCGCCGCAGAGCATCACGTCCGCACGACCGAGCCGGATCGAATCGAGGCCGTCGCCGATCGCCATGTTCGACGCCGCGCAGGCGGTGCACTGCGCGGAGAGGGGGCCGCGCGTTCCCAGCATGATCGAGACCCAGCCCGCACCGAGGTTCGGGATGATCGCCGGGATCGCGAACGGATTGACGCGGTCCGGCCCACGGTGGATGAGCGTGTCGTAGCACTCCTGGAACGAGCGGATGCCGCCGATGCCGGTCGCGATCGACGCACCGATCGCGTCGGCCTCGCTGCGGATGTCGAGCCCGGCGTCCTCCTGCGCCTGGAACGCCGCGGCGAGGATGAGGTGAGCGAACCGGTCCATCCGGCGCGCGTCCTTGCGGTCGATCCAGTTCGTCGGATCGAGCTCCTTGACCTCGCACGCGAAATGCACCTTGTAGTCGCGGTGGTCGAACTGGGTGATCTCGGCGGCGCCGGACGCGCCCGCGAGCAGCTCGCGCCACGAGGTCTCGACGTCGTTCCCGAGCGGCGACACCGCGCCCATCCCGGTGATGACGACCCGTCTGCGTCCGTTGAGCGATCCGTTCATCTACATCCCGAGCCCGCCGTCGACGAGCAGCACCTCGCCCGTGATGAACGAGGCCTCGTCGGAGCAGAGGAAGCGTACCGCCCCCGCCACGTCCTCCGGCTCGCCGAGCCGGCCGAGCGGCGTCGCGTCGAGCATCGTCTTCGTCGCCTCCTCGGGCAGAACGTCGGTCAGCTGTGTCTGCACGTATCCGGGCGCGACGACGTTCGCGCGCACGCCGCGACTGCCGAGCTCTCGCGCGAGCGACTTCGTGAAGCCGATGATCCCCGCCTTCGACGCCGCGTAGTTCGTCTGGCCCCAGTTGCCGTGCACGCCGACGATCGACGACACGTTCACGATCGAGCCTGCACGCTTGCGCATCATCGGCCGCGTCACCGCACGGCACGTGTAGAAGACGGACGAGAGATTGGTCTCGATCACGATACGCCAATCGTCGTCGGACATCCGTGCGAGCAGCCCGTCGCGCGTCAAACCGGCGTTGTTCACGAGGATGTCGACGTCGCCGGCTTCCTCCACGAGCCGTGCGGCGTCCGCGGCGTCCGAGACGTCGGCCTGCACCGCGCGCGCGTCGAGCTCGGACGCGAGGGCGCGTGCCTCGTCCGTGCCGGAGCGATAGCCGATCACGACGGCAGCACCTGCCCGCGCGAGCTCCGCGGCGACGGCGCGTCCGATCCCGCGGGACGCTCCGGTGACGAGCGCCGTCTTTCCCTCCAGCGACGCGAACACGCTAGGTCTGCGAGAGCGACTCGTGCAGCTTCTCGACCGCGGCGAGGCTGTTCACAGAGATCGACTTGGCGCTGCGGTCGATGCGCTTCACGAGGCCGGAGAGCACGTTGCCGGGGCCGACCTCGACGAACGTCTTCACGCCGTCGCGCATCAGCTCCGACGCAGCCTGCGTGAAGCGGACGGGCGCCGTCAGCTGATCGACGAGCAGCGGCGCCACCCGCTGCGCCGATTCGAGCCGCGCGGTCACCGTCGACATGAACGGCGCGACCGGCTCCTGGAAGCGCACGCGCTCGATCGCCGGGCGGAGCCGATCGGCGGCGCGCGCGACGAGCGGAGAGTGGAACGCGCCCGACACCTTGAGCTTCACCGCACGGCGCGCACCGCGCTCCTGCGCGAGCTCGATGCACTCGTCGACCGCTGCGTGCTCGCCCGACACGACGAGCTGGCCCGGGCAGTTGTAGTTCGCCGGCCAGACGCCGAGGATCTGCCGGCAGAGCGACTCGACGACCTCGTCTTCCAGCCCGAGGATCGCGGCCATCGCGCCGGGATGTTGCGCCGCCGCCTCGGCCATCGCAACCCCGCGCTCGCGCACGAGCGCAATCGCGTCCTCGATCGACATCGACTCGGCAGCAGCGAGCGCTGCGAACTCGCCGACGGAATGCCCGATCACGTAATCGGGCTCGATGCCGCGCTCGCGCACGGCCGCGAGCACCGCGAGCGACGTCGCGACGAGCGCCGGTTGCTGGACGGCCGTGTCCACCAGCTCCTCCGCGTCGGCGTGGAAGCACAGCCGCTCGAGATCGAGACCCGATGCTGCGCTTGCCCGCGCGAACACGTCGCGCGCACTCGGGATGGCGGCGGCGATGTCCCGGCCCATGCCGGCCTCAACCGATCCCTGGCCGGGAAAGCAGAACGCGATCTTCGTCATTGCGGCGTGTCCATGGCTTGCGTCCAGCGAATCAAAGCGGATCCCCACGTCAAGCCGGCGCCCATACCGGTCATCAGGACGAGCTTGCCGGGGCCGAGCCTCCCGTCGGCGGCCGCGTCCGCGAGCGCCAGCGGGATCGATCCCGACGAGGTGTTCCCATATCGGTCGACGTTGATCACAACTCTCTCTGACGGGATCCCGAGGCGCTTGGTTGCGTGATCGATGATCCGCACGTTCGCCTGGTGCGGGACGTAGACGTCGACGTCGTCGATCGTGACGCCGCACCGCTCCAGCACGTCGGTCGCCGACTGGACGAGGATCCTCGTCGCGAACTTGAAGACCTCGCGGCCGTTCATCTTCACGTACCGATCAGGCTCCTCGAAGACCCGCGATCCGCTGCCGGGCAGCCAGAGGCTGGCCCCGCCGCCGCCGTCCGCCCCGAGCTCGAAGCCGAGAAAACCCTGACGGTCGACGACCTCGAGCACGACCGCGCCCACGCCGTCGCCGAAGAGGACGAGCGTCGACCGGTCGTGGAAGTCGAGGATCCGCGAGAGCAGGTCGCCGCCGACGACGAGCGCGCGCTGCGCGAGGCCGCCGGCCAGCATCCCGTAGCCCTGCGCGAGGGCGTACATGAAGCCGGTGCAGCCGGCGGAGAGGTCGTAGGCGGCCGCGTCGCTCGCGCCGAGCTGGTCGGCGAGGAGGGCGGCCGTCGAGGGGAAAGCCATGTCGGGTGTCACGGTCGCGACGATCAGGAGGTCGACATCCCTGCCCTCGACCCCCGCCTGCTCGAGGGCGTCGCGACAGGCAGGGAGCGCGACATCCGACAGCGCCTCCTCGTCCGCCGCGAAGCGGCGCTCGCGGATGCCCGTGCGCTCGACGATCCACTCGTCCGAGGTGTCGACCCACTGCGCGAGCTCGTCGTTTCTGACCACGCGCTCCGGCACGTGGCAGCCGAGCCCGGTGATCGACACGTCGAGCCCCGCCTTCGCCGCGCCGATCATGAGTCCGCGACGAAGACGGTCAGCATCGCCTCGGCCGCCACCTCGCCCTCGACGAGCGCGCGGCCCTTGCCCTTGGCGATCGGGCCGCGCACACGGACGAACTCGCATTCGAGCGTGACGACGTCGCCCGGCTCCACGACGCGCTTGAAACGGCAGTCGTCGATACCGCCGAAGAAGGGGATTCTGCCGGCGTTCTCCTCCGCGGCGAGCACGGCCACCGCGCCGCATTGCGCGATCGCCTCGATCGTCAGCACGCCGGGCATGACCGGACGCTGCGGAAAGTGGCCGGGGAACCACCAGTCGTCCGCGCGGATCTCACGGCGCCCGACGACACGCGTCCCGGGCTCGAGCTCGAGTATCTCGTCCACGAGCAGGAACGGCGGCCTGTGCGGGATCAGCGATTCGATCACCTCGCGGCCGAAGGGAGTCGTGAGGACGGTCATGCGGCGCTGTGCTCGAGCCGCGCGCTCAGCCGGGCGCGGCCGCGATGCGCGTGGCACTTCGCCGTGCCGACGGGCATGCCGGCGGCGTCGGCGATCTCCTCGAACGAGTAGCCGAGCGCATCCTTCAAGAGCACGATCTGCGCCTGTCGGGGCGACACCTCCGCGAGCGCGTCGCACAGCTCGCGTCGCAGCTCGGAGATCCGCGCCGAATGTGCGGGATCATCGCCCGACGCCAGGTCGTCCGCGAGCGGCTCGTACATACGAGCCTTTCGCCGCTCGACCGCATCGAGGCACGTGTTCACGACGAGGCGGTGCAGCCAGGTCGAGAACCGTGCGCCCCCGCGGAACTGCTGCAGGCGCACACACACCTTGGCAAACGCCTCCTGCGTCGCATCGTCCGCGTCCTGCGCATCGCGCAGGATGCGGAACGCGAGCCGTTCGACCGCCGGCCGATGACGCGCGAGCAGCGCGTCGAGCGCACGACCGTCCCCGTCCTTCGCACGCTGCACGAGGATCGGATCGCTGAGCTTCTCGTAGACGAGCGCGGGCGTCTCGCGCAGCGCGAGCGTGATCGGGCGGCGGCGACGCACGCCGGTAGTCTAGTCCCGGTGTTCGAGCTGGCCCCCGAAACGGTGGTGCCGCTCCTGCGCGGACGCCTTGGTCATCCGTATCGATTCGTGGCGGCGACGGCGTCGACGCAATTGCTGCTCGACGCCGACGATCCGGAGGGCGCGGTCGTCGCGACCGACCATCAGACGGACGGCCGCGGCCGGCTGGGCCGGCGCTGGCAGGACGTTCCGGGACGCAGCCTGCTCTTCTCGGTGTTGCTGCGACCGGACGTGCCGATGCCCCTCTGGCCCGAGCTCTCGCTCGTCGCGGGCGAAGCGGTCGCCGAGGCCCTGAGCACGCTCGGCGTCGCGGCCGAGGTCCGGCATCCGAACGACATCGTCGTCGCCGGGGGGAAGGTCGTCGGCGTGCTGCCGGAGGCGAGCCCCGGGCGGGTCGTGCTCGGCGTCGGCGTGAACGTGAACCAGACGTGCGAGGAGCTGCCGGCCGGGACCTTGAAGCCGGCGAGCTCGCTTCGGCTCGAGCTCGGCCACGAGCTGGCGCGCGCACCGCTCCTCGCCTCGATCCTCGCGGCGCTCGAGCACCACTACGACGCGTGGGTCGCACAGCACGGAAGGTAGCCCTACACTGCGTTTCACTGTGCGTGCGCTCCTTGCCGCGCTCGGGCTCACCTTGATCGTCGCCGGCTCGGCGGGTGCGGCGACCTCGGGGAAGCGCGTCCTCGCAATCCGCTTCGGCCCCGACCTCGAGATCAACCCGGTCACGCAGGGCTACCTGACGGGTCAGCTCTCGCGCGCCGCGAACGACGGATACGACGCCGCCGTGATCCTGCTCGACACACCCGGCGGGCTCTCCACGTCGATGAAGACGATCTACACGGCGGAGCTGAACGCCAGACTGCCGGTGATTGTGTACGTGTCGCCGAACGGCTCGCGTGCCGCGTCGGCCGGCGTCTGGATCTCGCAGGCTGCGGACGTGCTTGCGATGGCGCCGACGACGAACATCGGCTCGTCGACGCCGATCGACTCGAGCGGCCAGAACCTCGGGTCCGACCTGCGGCGCAAGGAGATCAACGACGCGGCCGCGTCGTTGACGGCGCTCGCGGCGACGCACCATCGCAACGCCGAATGGCCCTCACGCGCCGTGCGAGTCGCATCCAACCTCACGGCGGAGCAGGCGCTGCACATGCATGTGATCGACCTGATCGCTCCGTCACTGCCTGCGCTGCTCACCAAGCTCGACGGCTACCACACGAAGGACGCGCAGCGTCCGTACACGCTCCATCTCGCCGGTGCGCACGTCGACTACTCGAGCCCGGGCTTCGTGACGCGGTTCCTGAACACGATCATCGACCCGAATCTGATCTCGATCCTCTTCCTCGCCGGAATCGTCGGGCTGATCTTCGAGGTCCTGCATCCCGGCGTCGTGCTGCCCGGCGCGCTCGGCGCGGTATGCCTCGTGCTCGCGCTGTACGGCTTCTCCGTCCTCAACCCGAGCTGGGGCGGCGTCGCGCTCGTCGTCCTCGGAGTCGCGCTGCTCGTGATCGACCTGCACGCGATGACACACGGCGCGCTGACGATCGGCGGCCTGATCGCGCTCGCGTTCGGACTCGCGCTTCTCTTCCAGAACGAGCCTGCGCCGTACCGCGTGAACCTCTGGCTGATCGTCGGCATCGGCATCGCGATCGCCTCGTTCTGGTCGTTCACGCTGACGAAGGGCATCGCGGCGCGGCGGCAGCCGGTGAAGATGGGGCCGAACCTGCTCGTCGGGATGGAGGGTGAGGTGCGCAGGTCGGGGCTCGTCTTCGTGAACGGTGAGCTGTGGCAGGCCGACGCGGTCGACGACTCGGCGCTCAGGCCGGGGGAGCACGTCACCGTCGAGGCGGTCGACGGGATCCGCCTCCGGGTGCGGCCGGCGCGGAGCACGGCAGCCGTGTCGTAGGATCGAAAGGGTCGACCGGGAGGGCAGCCGTGTTCGGGTTCATCAGGGTGTTCCGCGAGTACGAGCGTGGGGTCGTCTTCAGGCTGGGCAGGCTGATGGACCCGCCGCGCGGGCCCGGGCTCGTGTTCCTCATCCCGATCGTCGATCGAGCCGTGAAGGTCGACCTTCGGACGATCACGCTGACGATCCCGCCGCAGGAGGTGATCACGAAGGACAACGTGCCGGTACGCGTCAATGCCGTCTCGTATTTCAGGATCGTCGACCCGAAGAGCGCGATCGTCCAGGTCGAGAACTTCATGGTCGCGACCTCGCAGATTGCTCAGACGACGCTCCGGTCGGTGCTCGGCCAGCACGTGCTCGATGAGCTGCTCTCGGAGCGAGAGAAGATCAACTCGATCCTGCAGGGGATCATCGACGAGGCGACCGGCCCCTGGGGGATCAAGGTCTCGATCGTCGAGGTGAAGGACGTCGAGATCCCGGCCGGGATGCAGCGCGCGATGGCGCGGCAGGCCGAGGCCGAGCGCGAACGCCGCGCGAAGATCATCAATGCCGAAGGCGAGTTCCAGGCGGCCGAGCGGCTGAAGGATGCGGCGCTCGTGATCGAGAACCACCCGACGGCGCTCCAGCTTCGCTACCTGCAGACGCTGCTCGAGCTCGGCGGCTCGCAGTCGACGACGATCGTCTTCCCCGCGCCCGTCGACCTGATCCGCCCCTTCATCGAGCGAAGCGACCGGGCGAACGGCGGCTGAGCGCTACGCGGCGTCGTGCGACAGCGACTGCTCGCGGAACCGGCGGGCAGCCTCGATCGCCGCGCCGAGATTCAGGCCCTTGTCCTTCGCCTGCTTGATCAGCATCACCGTCTCGAGGGCGTCGATGTCGTAGATGCGCTGCTTCTTGCCCTTCGTCGGGATCTGGGCCTTGTTCGTCCAGTAGTCGAGCTGCATCTTCGAGATGCCCGCGATCTGGCAGACCTGCCCGAGATAGAGCTCGACCTTGTCGAGATGCTCGGCAAGGTTGATCGGCTCCAGGAGGTCGACGTGTCTGCTGATAGCCATATTTGCCCTCGTTTGAAGTCGGGAAAAACAACCCCTCGACTTGTGAGTTATAGACCCCGGAATTGACGAGGGGAAGAGGAAGATTCTGAAATCTCCCCCGTATAGGGGAGAGAGCGGGCGCTAGTCGGCCGCCGCAGGGGTGTCGGGTGCCTCGTCGGCGTCCTCGGACTCGACGACCGGCGCGAGCGCCGAGACCCGCTCGTCGCCCCGGAGCCGCATCACGATCACGCCCTGGGTCGAGCGGCCGAGCCGCTTGATCTCGTCGACGGGCATCCGGATCACGGTGCCCCCGGTGGAGATGAGCATCACCTGGTAGCCGTCCCGCACGACGCGGGAGCCGGCGAGCGTGCCTTTCGCCTCGGTCAGCTGGATCGTCTTTACGCCCATGCCGCCGCGTCCCTTGCGCGGATAGTCGCTGATCCGCGTCCGCTTGCCGTAGCCGTTCTCGGTCAGGACGAGCAGGTCGGCGTCGTCCTGGGCGATGTTGAGCGAGATCACCTCGTCGCCGCCGCGGAGCTTCATGCCCTGCACGCCGGAGGCATCACGGCCCATCGCGCGCACATCCTGCTCGTGGAAGCGGATCGCCTGGCCGAGCTTCGAGACCATCAGGATGTCGTCGTCGCCCGACGAATGCCGCACGGCGACGAGCTCGTCGCCCTCGCGCATCTTGATCGCGATGATGCCGTCGGCCTTGAGCGAGGTGTTGTAGGCCTGCAGCTCGGTCTTCTTGACGATGCCGTTCTTCGTTCCGAAGACGAGGAACTTCGCCTCGCCGAAGTCGCGGGTCTGCACGACCGCACGAACCGTCTCGCTCTGGCGGAACGGCAGCAGGTTGACGATGGCCCGGCCGCGGGACTGGCGCGAGCCGAGCGGGAGCTCGTGCACCTTCAGGCGGTAGACCTTCCCGACGTTCGTGAAGAAGAGGATGTAGTCGTGCGTCGACGCGACGAAGAGGTGCTCGATGTAGTCCTCCTCCTTCAGCTCCATGCCCATCACGCCGATCCCGCCGCGCTTCTGTTCCTTGTACGCGCTGACCGGTAGGCGCTTGATGTAGCCGGACTGCGTGATCGCGATCACCATGTCCTCTTCCGCGATCAGGTCCTCGAGCTCCAGCTCCTCCTCCGCCGCGACGATCTCGGTGCGACGGTCGTCGCTGCGGCCGTAGACCTGCTTGATCTCGAGCAGCTCCTCGCGGATCAGCGCATCGATGCGCGCCGGATCGCCGAGGATCGCACGCAGCTCCGCGATGCGCTCCTGTAGATCCTTGTACTCCGATTCGACCTGCTGCCGCTCGAGCGCGGTCAGCGCGCGGAGCCGGAGGTCGAGGATCGCCTGCGCCTGGATCTCGGTGAAGTCGAACCGGGTCATCAGGCCCTCGCGGGCCTCGTCGACGTTCGCGGCGGCCCGGATCAGCGCGATCACCTCGTCGAGAACGTCGAGCGCCTTGAGGTAACCCTCGAGGATGTGCGCACGCGCCTCCTTCTTGCGCAGCTCGTCCTTCGACCGCCGCGTCACGACCTCGCGCTGGAAGTCGAGGTAATGCGTGATCAGCTCGAGCAGCGACAGCGTCTTCGGCACGCCGTCGACGAGCGCGACCGCGTTGTACCCGAACGTCGTCTGCAGCGGCGTGTGCTTGAAGAGCTTGTTGAGCGCCACCTGCGGCACGGCGTCGCGCTTCAGCTCGACCTGGATGCGCATCCCGGTCCGGTCGGAGTGGTCGGCGAGATCGGAGATCTCGGTCAAGATCTTGTCCTGCACGAGGTCGGCGATCTTCCGGATCACGCCCGAGTCGCCGCCCTTCTTGACGCCGTACGGGAGCTCGCTGATCACGATCGCCGATTTGCCGCCGCGCAGCTCCTCGATGTGAGCGCGCGCCCGCATCACGATGCGGCCGCGACCGGTCCGGTACGCGTCGCGAATCCCGCTGCGGCCGACGATGAACGCGCCGGTCGGGAAATCGGGCCCCTTGACGTGCTTCATCAGGCCCTCGACGTCGATTGCGGGATTGTCGATCATCGCGACAACCGCGTCGATCGTCTCGTCGATGTGGTGCGGAGGCATGTTCGTCGCCATGCCGACCGCGATACCGGCCGAGCCGTTCACGAGCAGATTCGGGAACCGCGAAGGGAGCACGGACGGCTCGCGCCGGGACTCGTCGTAGTTCGGCCCGAAGTCGACGGTGTTCGCGTCGATGTCGCGCAGCATCTCCGTCGCGAGCCGCGTCAGCCGGCATTCCGTGTAGCGGTCGGCCGCGGGCGGATCGTCGTCGATCGAGCCGAAGTTGCCCTGCCCGTCGACGAGCGGATAGCGAAGCGAGAACGGCTGCGCCATCCGCACGAGCGTGTCGTAGATCGCGAGGTTCCCGTGCGGGTGGTACTTGCCCATCACGTCGCCGACGACGCGCGCGCACTTGACGTACGGGCGGTTCGGCTGCAGACCGTTCTCGTGCATGCCGTAGAGCACCCGGCGATGCACCGGCTTGAGCCCGTCACGCACGTCCGGCAATGCGCGGCCGACGATGACCGACATCGCGTAGTCGAGATAGCTCGAGCGCATCTCCTGCTCGAGCTCGCGCGGCTCGATGCGGCCGGGGCCGAGCGCTCCGGTTTCGAGCTCAGACATCGAGCACCTTCACGTCCTTCGCGTTCTCTTCGATGAAGATGCGGCGCGGCTCGACCTGGTCGCCCATCAGCATCGAGAAGAGCTGGTCGGCGGTGTGCGCATCCTCGACGTCGACGCGGATCAACAGGCGCTTCGCCGGATCCATCGTCGTCTCCCAGAGCTGGTCGGGATTCATCTCACCGAGGCCCTTGTAGCGGGAGAGCTGGATCCCGACCTCCTTCGCGAGGTCGAGCGACGCCGCGCGGAGGTCCGTGAGCGTACCCGCCGTCGCCGTGCGCTTCCCGAACACGAGCCGGAACGGCGGCGGACCGACGACGTCGACGAGCTTCGCGTACGCCTTGCGCAGATTCGCGTAGATCGGGGAGGTCAGCAGCTCGGCGGAGAGCGCGATCGTCGTCGCCGCGGAGGTCTCTTCCTCGACCACCTTCACCTGCATGCCGTGCTCGTCCCGCGAGAGGACGGAGAGCGTGTGCCCGTTCGCGGGCAGCTTTGCGATCGCCTTCTCGACCGCGGCGGGCGTCAGCGCCTCGGCCTCGACGAGCCGGTGCGTGATCACGAGCTCAGCGGCGTGGTGGCCGTAGTCGGCGCGGAGCCGTGCCGCCCAGCCCTCGAACTCCGCGAGCGCGCCGGTGAACCGCTTCCACTTCGCCTCGGTGAGCTTGACGTCGTTGCCGTCGCGATCCTTGATCTCGAGCTCGCCGAAGCGCTCGCGGACGAGCAGCTCCTCGAGCTGCGCCTCCTTCTCGAAGTAGAACTCCTGGTTTCCGAGCTTCACCTTGTAGAGCGGCGGCACGGCGATGTACACGTGCCCGCGCTCGAACAGCTCGCGCATGTGCCGGTACAGGAACGTCAGCACCAGCGTGCGGATGTGCGAGCCGTCGACGTCGGCGTCGGTCATGACGATGATGCGGTGGTAGCGAAGCCCGGTGATGTCGAACTCGTCGCCGATCCCGGTTCCGATCGCGGTGATCATCGCCTGGATCTCGTTGTTCGAGAGCACCTTGTTGATGCGGTTCTTCTCGCTGTTGATGATCTTCCCGCGCAGCGGCAGGATCGCCTGGTAGGTGCGATCCCGTCCGGTCTTCGCGGACCCGCCGGCCGAATCGCCCTCGACGATGAAGAGCTCCGCCGATTCCGGATCGCGGATCGAGCAGTCGGCGAGCTTCCCCGGCAACGACGAGCTGTCGAGCGCGGACTTGCGCCGCGTCAGCTCGCGCGCCTTGCGCGCCGCGAGCCGCGCCCGCATCGCCGCGATCGCCTTGTTGCAGATCGCGCGCGCATCCTGCGGGTTCTCCTCGAGGAAGAGCGCGAGCTTCGCGTTGACCGTCGTCTGCACGAGACCCTCGATCGGCGGGTTGCCGAGCTTCGCCTTCGTCTGCCCTTCGAACTGCGGATTCCGCAGCTTCACCGAGACGACGGCCGCGAGGCCCTCGCGCACGTCCTCGCCGTCGAGCTTCTCGTCCTTCTTCAGCAACTTGAGATCGGTCGCTTTCCGGTTGAGCGTCGACGTCAGCGCGCTGCGAAAACCGGAGAGGTGCGTCCCGCCCTCGATCGTGTGGATGTTGTTGGCGAACGTGAAGACGGACTCCTGGTACGAGTTGTTCCACTGCATCGCAACCTCGACCTGGCCCTGCTCGGTCTCGCCGTCGAGATGGACGATGTGCTTGTGGATCGGGTCCTTCGACTCGTTGATGTACGCGACGAAGTCCCTGATCCCGCCCTCGTAGTGGAACTCGATCGTCTTGCCTTCCGCGCGCTCGTCGACGAAGCGGATGCGCAGGCCCTTCGTCAGGAACGCGGTCTCGCGCAGCCGCTGCAGCAACGTGTCGGCGCTCATCTCGAGCTCCTCGAAGATCTCCGCGTCCGGGAGGAACCAGACGGTCGTCCCGTTCTCCTCGGCGGTGTCCTCGACCTCGATCGGGCCGAGCGGAATGCCGCGCGAGAACTCCTGCCGGTGGAGCTTGCCGTCGCGGCGAACCTCGGCCACGAGCCGCTCGGAAAGCGCGTTCACGACGGAAGCGCCGACTCCGTGCAAGCCGCCCGAGACCTTGTAGCCGCCGCCGCCGAACTTCCCGCCGGCGTGCAGCTTGGTGAGGATCACCGTCAGCGCCGATTCGTTCTGGCCCTCCATCACGTCGACCGGCATCCCGCGGCCCCAGTCCTTGACCGTGACCGAGTGATCCGGGTGCAGGGTGACGTCGATCCGGTCGTTGTAGCCGGCGAGGGCCTCGTCGACGGAGTTGTCGACGATCTCGTAGACGAGGTGGTGGAGGCCCCGCAGACCGGTCGACCCGATGTACATCCCGGGGCGCAGCCGGACCGGCTCGAGCCCCTCGAGGACGGTGATGTCTTTTGCTGTATAGGACGTTTCAGCCATGAAAAAAGCCCTGCAAATTCCGCATTTGCGGGCAAGAAATACTGTATCAGAACGCCCGGCTAGCCGAGGGAGCTGCGGATGGCGCGTTCCACGAGCTCACGGAGCTCGGGATCGTCGATCGCCGCGGCGATCTCGGCGGCCTTCCGGCGGCCTTCCGGGCTAACCGAAGGCGGCTCCTGCGCCGGCGCCGGGGCAGGTGCGGCGGCCGGTTCCGGCAGCGGCCCCGGGACGAATCTGAGCGGCGGCCGCTCCGGCAGCCGGCCGCGAATCTCGCTCGCGCGGCTCTGGAGCTCGAAGGCCCAGATCGCATCCTTGCAGTGGACGATCAGCGTCCCGTCGCGCTGGAAGCGGGCGGGCTGCGCATTGCGGGCGATCTCGGCGCCGACCGCCGGCTCCCAGGCGGCGAGCAGGTCGCCCATGGCCGCATTCGGGCCCAGCCGGCCGAGCTCCTGCCGCACCTCGTCACCGAGCGGCTCGATCGTGCACCTCCCCGGGAGCCACTTCGAGCAACTGGTCGGGCTCGGACGGAAGCATCGCGGCATCCGTCGCCGTCACGAGCGCCTGGCCGGCGCCCGCCACCCGCGCGGCGAGAATGCGGCGGCGGCCGGGGTCGAGCTCGGAGAGGACATCGTCGAGCAGCAGAAGCGGCGCGACCCTGCGGCGCTCGGCGAGCAGCTGCGCTTCGGCGAGCAGCAGCGCGAGCACGGCGAGACGCTGCTCGCCCTGCGATCCGAAGATGCGGAGGTCGCGGCTGCCGGAGCAGACGAGGATGTCGTGCAGGTGCGGTCCGGCGCCCGTGACCCCACGATCGAGGTCTCGCTCGAGCCGCTCTTCGAGCTCCGCCGTGGTCGCGGCCTCGCCCTCGTAGCGGAGCCCGGCAGCGTCGAGACCGAGCTCGCCGGCGCGCTCCGTGAACGCGGGTGCGAGCAGCGAAAGCGTCTCTCGTCGAGCCGCGACGAGTGCGGCTCCGAGCTCCGCCACCTGCTCGGTCCACGGTCGCACCGCGGCCCGTGTCGAAGATCCGGCCGCGGCGCGGCGGAGCGCGGCGTTCCTCTGCGCGACCGCAGCGCCGTAGTCCGCCGGAAGCTGGGCGCGTGCGGGTGCGAGGCGGGAGAGGACGCGGTCGAAGTACGCACGCCGCGCGGCCGGCGCACCCTTGACGACGCCGAGCCGGTCGGGCGTGAAGACGAGCGTGACGGTCTCTGCGCGAAGCTGCTCCGCAGCGCGAAGACGGGCCCCGTTCAGGGTCGCGGACTTGCCGGCACCGGCCTCGAGGGTGACCTCGACGTCGACCGGCACCGCACCGCGTCGGCCGTGGACGCCGATTCGCGCGCGGCGCTCGCCGAAACGAATGAGCTGCGCGTCGCTGCGCGTCCGGGGCGAAAAGCCCTGCGTGCCCACGTGGAGCGCCTCGAGGAGGTTCGTCTTGCCGACTCCGTTCGGACCCACGGCGAGCACGAGGCCGGGACGAAGCTCCAGCGCGAGCCGCTCGTACGACCGGAACGATGCGAGATGAATCGTCTCGACGATCAGCTAGCCGGGCAGGCGGATCGGCATCACGAGGTATGTGAAGTCGTCGCCCTCGCCTTGCAAGACCGCCGGCCGCAGCGGGCTGATCAGCTTCAGCCGCACGTCGTCGCCGTCCATCGACTCGAGGCCGTCGCGGAGGAAGTCGGCGTTGAAGCCGATCTCGAGCGTCTCTCCGGTGAAGCCGGCCGGCATCGATTCCTGCGACTCGCCTACATCGTGCGTACGCGCGATCACCGTCAGCTCGCCGGCGGCGAAGCGCAGCTGGAGCGGCGTCGCCCGCTGGATCATCACCGCGGCGCGACGGACGACCTCGAGCAATTCGCTTCGCGGCAGCGTCAGCTCGTGCTCGAACTGCTCGGGAAGCAGCTGGCGGTAGTTCGGGAACTGCCCGTCGATGCGGCGCGTCGTCAGCCAGACACCATCGGCGGTGAAGACGACCTGGTTCTCGTGCACGCCGACCTCGACGCTGTCGCCGGACGAGGCTATCCGCGCGAGCTCCTGAAGCGCGCGAGACGGCACGATCGCCTCGAGCTCGGGAGCGGTACCCGAGAGCTCGGTCTCCTTGACGGCGAGCCGGTACGAATCGGTCGCCGCCATGACGAGCTTGCCGCCGCTGAACGAGACGAGGATGCCGGTGAGAACGGGCCGGGATTCGTCGCGCGAAGCGGCGCGCGCGACACGCTGGATCGTCTCGAGCAGGGACTCCCGGTCGACGCTGAACGTCTTGACCGACTCGAGCTCCTGCAGGCGGGGGAAGTCTTCGGGGTTGTAGGTGTGAAGGGTGTAGCTGGCGCTTCCCGACGTCACGTGCACAACGGACTCGGCCGGCTTGTGCTCGATCGCAACCTCGTCGCCGGGCAAGAGGCGTGCGATGTCGGCGAAGGTCTTTCCCGGCAGCACGATCGCGCCGTCGCCCTCGATCTCCGCAGGCGTCGTCGCACGCAACGAGAGCTCCATGTCCGTCGCCGCGAGCCGCAGCTCCGAGCCCTGCGCCTCGAGCAGGATCCCCGACAGGATCTGCACCGAGGTGCGCGTCGAGACTGCACGCGCCACGACACCGAGAGCACCGACGAGCTCGTCCCTTGCGACCGTTATCCGCAACCCGGTGCCGACCACCATTTCTGTCTCGATCATCTTATGAATTCCTTGTAGGAGTCATAGGGAGTGTGGACGACGGGGAAGACGGTGCGCTGCGGCATGGTTGAGCCATGTACGGCCGGGACAGTGCTTGTGGAGAGCTGCCCACTTTCGACAGGCCACACGAGTCAGCGGACCTGCTTCACGCGTGCCGTCAATTCTTGGACGAGGTTGTACACAGACCTATCCTCACGGATCAGGCGGGCGATCTTCGACGTGGCGTGGATCACCGTCGTGTGGTCGCGACCGCCGAACTCCTTGCCGATCTTCGGCAGCGACGAGTCGGTCAGCTCGCGCGAGAGATACATCGCGACCTGCCGCGGGTAGACGATGTTCTGCGACCGCTTGTCGCCGCAGAGCTCGTCGAGCGAGAGACCGAAGCGCTCGGAGACGAGCTCCTGGATCCGCTTGATCGAGACCTCCGCGGCCTCGCCCTGCGGGAAGACGTCCCGTAGCACGTCCTGCGCGAGCTCCACGGACATGGGACGGCCGGTGAGCGACGAGAAGGCGACGACGCGCGTCAGTGCACCCTCGAGCTCGCGGATGTTCGTGGAGACGCGGCCCGCAATGAACGTGAGCACCTCTGCCTCGGGCACGTGGATCCCGTCGGTCTTGACCTTCTTGCGCAGGATCGCGATTCGCGTCTCCAGATCCGGCGGCTGGATGTCGGTGATCAAGCCCCATTCGAAACGGCTGCGCAGCCGCGCTTCGAGCGTCGCGATGTCGCGCGGCGGCCGGTCGCTCGACATCGCGATCTGCGAACCCGCCTCGTACAGCGAGTTGAAGGTGTGGAAGAACTCCTCCTGGATCCGCTCCTTGTGCTCGAAGAACTGCACGTCGTCGATCAGAAGCACGTCGTAGGTGCGGTAACGCTGCTTGAAGCCCTCGATGCGCTTGTCGCGCAGCGAGTTGATGAAGTCGTTCATGAACGTCTCGCTCGTGATGTAGCGAACGGACAGCTCCGGGTTGTGCTCGCTGACGTACTGCGCGATCGCCTGCAGGAGATGCGTCTTGCCGAGGCCGGTCGAGCCGTAGATGAAGAGCGGGTTGTACGCCTGGGCCGGCGCCTCGGCAACGGCGAGCGCCGCAGCGTGGGCGAAGCGATTCGACGATCCGATCACGAACGAGTCGAACGTGTACTTCGCGTTGAAGCCGCCGCTCTCCGGCCGGCTGGGTGGAATCCGCTCGATCACCGGCGCCGCGAGGTCGCCGAGCGGTTCCGGAAGCGAGACAATGCGGTCCGCGACCCGAAGCTCGATCGGGCGCTCTTCGCCCGTCACGTCGCGGATCGCCGCGCTGATCAAGCCGAGGAAGTGCCCTTCGATCCAGTTCCGCGTGAAGTCGTTCGGGACGCCGAGGACGAACCGGTCGGCGAGCTCGAGCCCACGGGCCTCACCGAACCAGGTCCCGTAGGTCGTATCGTTCAACGCACCTCTGAGCCGACTCGCAACCTCGCTCCACAGGGCCTCCGCAGTCAGCTCGATTTGGTGCTCCACCCCGGTGCCAGCCCCTCCACACTCGTGAACACGGGAGCGGCGAGCATACCAACCTGCCAAATCGCTGCAAAAAGGCGGGATTTGCAGGACTTTTCCCGGCGCACATGCTCCCTCCACAGGTGTGGACAACCATGGGGGAAACTGTCCTTTCCCGCATCGTTCCTCGGACTTCGGCTGTGGAGAAGCCGGTGGACGACCGGCGGCTATACTCCGCTCCGCTCAGGCCCCCTTTCGGGGGAATTTTCATCTTCCGGCTCTTTCCCCATGAAGCGCACCTACCAGCCGAATGTCCGCCGGCGCAAGCGCAAGCACGGCTTTCGCGCGCGGATGGCGACCCGCGCCGGCCGCGCGATCCTGAAGCGGCGCCGTGCCAAGGGGCGCACGCGTCTCTCGGCGTAAGCTGCTGACGGTGAAACGCGCGAACCGTCTGTCCCGCTCGCGGGACTTCGACGCCGTGTACCGCCACGGCCGCTCGGTCTCGACCCGTTTTCTCGTTCTCTACTGGTTTCCGCAGGAGGAGCCGGCTTCGCCGCGGTTCGGGTTCTCGGTGCCCCGCTCGGTCGGCGGCGCCGTCGAGCGCAACCGGATCAAGCGCCAGCTGCGTGAGGTGTGGCGGTCGCGGCTCGACCGCGTGCCGCCCGGGCACGACTACGTCCTGATCGTCCGCCCCGGGCTGCCGGACGCGGTTGCCGCGAACGGCTTCGACTGGCTCGGCGAGCGCGTCGACGAGGTGCTCGCGCAGACGAAGGCGGCCGCCTGATGTACAGGGTCGGCGTCGCGCTCGTCTGGCTCTACCGCGTCACGCTCGGAGCTCTTTTCCCGACGACCTGCAAGTACCACCCGTCCTGCTCGCAGTACGCGATCGACGCGGTGCGCGCGAAGGGCCTCGCACACGGCTCGCTGCTCGCGGGCTGGCGGCTTCTTCGCTGCAACCCGTGGTCGCGCGGAGGCTTCGACCCGGTCCGATGATCGTCGCCAAGATCCCGATCATCAGCCAGCTCGAGACCGTGATGCGTCACGTGCTCGATTGGTTCCACATGACGCTTCACCTGCCGTGGGCGTGGGCGATCGTCGCCACGACCGTGGTCGTGCGGATCATTCTCGTGCCGCTCACGGTCAAGCAGATCCACTCGATGCAGAACCTGCAGCGCTTCGCGCCGCAGATGAAGGAGATCCAGAAGAAGTACAAGGGCGACAAGCAGAAGCAGAACGAGGAGCTGATGAAGTTCTACCGGGAGAACAACATCAACCCGGCCGCCTCGTGCCTGCCGATGTTGTTCCAGTTCCCCGTCTTCATCGCGCTCTACTACTCGCTGCGCACGTTCGCGAAGCATCCGCCGGGCGGCGATCTCTCGTTCCTGCACTTCATTCCGTCGATCGCCGCGCATACGACGACGCACTGGGGCGGGTACGTCCTGCTCGTCGTCTACGTCGCCTCGCAGATGGCCTCGACGCTGTACATGTCGGCGACCGTCGACAAGACGCAGCGGATCCTGTTCATGGTCATGCCGCTCGTCTTCGTGTTCGTGATCGCACGGTTTCCGGCGGGGCTCGTGCTCTACTGGGTGACGACGAACCTGTGGACCGTCGGGCAGGGGCTGATCACGCGGCGGCTGATTCCGAAGACGACGGCGCCCCTCGTGGAGAAGCGGACCTCGCGAACCCCGCCTCGCGACGACGGCGGGGGCGGCGGCAACGGCGCCGTCCCGAAGCCCGACCAGCCCAAGCCGGCCGCGCCCCGCGCCCAGCAGCCGCCGCGGCGCGTCCGCCGGAAGAAGAAGGCCGGGCGGAGGTGAGTGTCTCCGACCTGACGGTCGAGGCGAGCGGGGAGACCGTGGGCGAGGCGAAATGGGCGGCGCTGCGCGAGCTCGAACAGCGCTATCCGTCGCTCGACAAGACCGCGGTGCGGTTCGAGGTCGTGACGGAGGGCGAGCGCGGTCTGCTCGGCGTGGGCTACGCGCCGGCGCGGGTCGTCGCGCACCTGCCCGCAGAGGCGACGGCGGCGCTCGAGCTCGACGAGAGCGAGCTCGCGACCGAGATCAGGCTCCTCTTCACGCGGGTCGTCGATGCGCTCGGCGTCGACGGTCGCGTGGACGTGCGCGAGGACGACGAGTCGGTCACGGTGCGGTGTACCGGTGCAGACGTGGCGCTTTTGATCGGACGCCACGGGCAGACGATCGACTCGGTCCAGTACGTGCTGAACGCGATCTCGCATCGCATGCACGGCGATGCGCGGAAGGAGATCGTCGTCGACGCGGCCGGGTATCGCGAGCGCCGGCGTGCGACGCTCGAGACGCTCGCGGTTCGGACCGCGGAGCAGGTGCGGATGCGCGGCGAGCGCGTCGAGCTCGACCCGATGACCGCCGTCGAGCGAAAGGTCGTGCATCTGAAGTTGAAGGACTTCGAGGGCGTGCAGACGTCGTCGGAAGGAACGGAGCCGAATCGCTACGTCGTCGTCGCTCCTCGATGACTGGCTGCGGGCCGTTGTCGCGACGCCCGGCCTGACTGCGATTCACGACGAGCGCGAAGCTCGCGTCGTGCTCCTCGAGGATGCGCTGCGCGGCGCCGACGTCGTGCGCTTGCTCGCGGGGCCCGTCGTCGACGTCGGCTCGGGAGGAGGCTCCCCCGGGATCCCGCTGGCGGTTGCGCTGCCCGAGCGACGCGTGACGCTGCTGGAGGCGGAGCGGCGGAAGTGCGACTTCCTGCGCCGCTGGGCGCCGCCGAACGCGCGCGTCGTCTGGGGGCGAGCGGAGGAGCAGGAGCCCGGGTCCTACGGCGTCGCGCTTGCCAAGGCGCTCGCCCGTCCGCCGACGGCCGTCGAATGGTGCTTGCCGCTCGTGCGTGTCGGCGGCGCCGTGGTCCTCTGGCTCGGTCCGAGCGCGGATCTCGACGTCGTTGCGCGCGTATCCGCCCGGCTCGGCGGCGGCGAGCCCGAAGCGCGCGACGGCCTGACCATCCTCCGCAAGCTCGCCCCGACACCGCCCGGCTTCCCCCGCCGCGCCGGCGTCGCGAAGAAGCGTCCGTTGGGCTGACGGCTGCTTCGGACACGACCGGTGCCAGCCTCCCCGCCGTCTTTTCGACAGCTCTCACACGGCGTGCCGCACGGTGCGGGTTGCGAGCGTGTGCCTTTCGGCGAAGAGACGTGAAGGAGGGTGGCACCGGACGTGTCTCTCCGCCGGACCGTCCGCAGCTGCGGCGACAATGAGCCGCGTGGGGCGGATCTACGCCGTGGCGAATCAGAAGGGCGGCGTCGGCAAGACGACGACTGCGATCAACCTTGCCGCCTGTCTCGCCGAAGCGGGTGAGCGGGCGCTCGTCGTCGACCTCGACCCGCAGGCAAACGCAACCTCCGGCCTCGGTCTGCGCGCGAACGGCAGCTCGAGCTACGACCTGCTCGACGGTGCGCCGCTGCAGGAGCTCGCCAAGCACACCGCGTTCCCGAACCTCGATCTCGTTCCCGCGAAGCCGGAGCTCGCCGGCGCGGTCGTCGAGCTCGCGCAGCGCGGCGACGGCGAGCGCTACCTGAGCCAGGCGCTCGCCTCGGGCAGCTCGCAGTACGACTTCGTCTTCCTCGACTGCCCGCCGTCGCTCGGGCCGCTGACGGTGAACGCGCTCGCAGCCGCGCAGCGCGTACTCGTCCCGGTGCAGGCCGAGTACTACGCACTCGAAGGCCTGACGCAGCTGATGCAGTCGATCGAGCTGATCCGGCGACGGCTCAATCCGAGCCTCGGCATCGGCGGCGTGCTGCTCACGATGGTCGACAATCGCACGCGCCTCGCGCACGACGTCGAGCAGGAGGTGCGGCGCCACTTCGGCGAGCTCGTCTTCCGCGCGTCGGTGCCGCGCAGCGTTCGCCTGGCCGAGGCGCCGAGCCACGGCCTGCCTGCAATCGCGTACGACCGCCGCTCGCCGGGCTCCGACGCATACTGGAAGGTGGCGATGGAGCTTGTCGAGCGCGCCTAACCGCAGAGGCCTCGGCCGCGGCCTCGAGGTGCTCGTCGGCGGTCTCGAACCGGCTGCGAGCGAGCTGCTCGAGCTGCCGGTCGACGCCGTTCATCCGAATCCGAAACAGCCGCGGAAGCGGTTCGACAGCGAGTCGGGAAGCGGACTTGCCGAGTCCGTTCGCCGCGAAGGCGTGATCCAACCGCTGCTCGTCCGCCCGCGAACCGCCGGCGGCTACGAGATCGTCGCGGGCGAGCGGCGCTGGCGCGCGGCGCGCGATGCCGGCCGCGTGACGGTGCCGGCGGTCGTGCGCGACACCGACGACCGCGACACCCTTCTGCTCGGTCTGATCGAGAACGTCGCGCGCGAGCAGCTTTCGCCCGTCGAGGAAGCGCGCGCGTACGCCGTGCTCCAGGACGAGTACGGCCTGTCGCTCGGCGAGGTCGCCGACCGCGTCGGTCGTTCGAAGCCGACGGTGTCGAACCGCATTCGACTGCTCGAGCTTCCGGACGACGTGCTCGGAATGCTCGAGCGCGGACAGCTGACGGAGGGGCACGCTCGAGCCGTGCTCGCCGTTCCCGACCACGAGGGCCGCCGTCGCCTCGCACGCGAGATCGTGCAGAAGGGTCTGTCCGTTCGTGCGGCCGAGCAGCGGGCGAAGTGGGCGGGCGCACGTCGCAAGCCGCGCGTGAACGCGGCGCCCGTCGACCCGGCGCTCGCCGCGCGGATCCGCGACGCGCTCGAGCGGCTGACGGGCTTTCACGCGAAGGTGACACGCAGCCGCGTCGAGGTCGCGTTCGCGGACGAGCACGAGCTCGCCGAGCTGGCCGAGGCGCTTGAACGGCTCTGAGCCTCGCGAGCTACACTGCGCAGCCGGCGGGCGATTAGCTCAGTTGGTTAGAGCGCCGCTCTGATAAGGCGGAGGTCCCTGGTTCGAATCCAGGATCGCCCATCTCGCATCAGTGCACGCGATGCGTCCGGTGCAGGTATTCCTCGACTGCGAGCAGGAACGCGCGGTCGTTCGCCAGCTCGGTCAGGTGGTCCTTCGTCACGTCGTCCAGCTCCGCGTCGCACGAGAGCTCGGCGAGGAAATGCGGCAGCCGGCCGTCGTGGGACATCGCGGCCATCTTCAGGAAGATGCGACGCGCGTCGTCGTTCTGCGAGATCGCCTCGAGCGACTCGAGGTCCTGGAGCCACAGGCCGAGCATCATGGGTGGAACGTCCGCTGCTCGAGGTCGGTTACGGGGCAGGTTTCGACGTCGAGGGCTGAGCTATATTCGGTTGGAGGTCGCCTTGCAGGAGATGCTCATCTACGGCGTCAGCTTCGACCTGGTCGGCAAGCAGCCGATCGTCCTCCTGAAGACGGCCGACGGCAACAAGTTCCTGCCGATCTGGATCGGTCATCCCGAAGCGGCGGCGATCCTGATGAAGCTGCAGAGCCAGGCCCCGCCGCGCCCGATGACGCACGACCTGCTGAGCGACATGCTCGAGCAACTCGAGGCGCAGGTCGTCCGCATCACCGTGACGGAGCTCCGCGAGAACACGTTCTACGCGCAGATCACGGTGCAGCAGGACGGTCGCGAGATCGAGGTGGACTCGCGCCCGTCCGACGCGATCGCGCTCGCGATTCGCGCCGAAGCGCCGATCTACGCCGCCGACCGCGTGATCGAGGAGTCGGCGATCGAGTTCGAAGGCGAGGACGTCGACCAGGAAGTCCTCGACGCCGAGGTTGCGAAGTTCCGCCACTTCCTCGACGAGGTGACGCCTGAGGACTTCGCCGTCGAGAACGGCGAGGACGACTAGCCCGCGACCGAGAGCGCGAGCGCCGCGCCGTTGAAGAGCGCGTGCACGAAGATGCCGGGGATCACGCTGCGTGTGCGGTCACGCAGGTAGGCGAGCCCGAGTCCGAACGGAACGAGCACGAGCTCCGCCTGAACGAGGCCGTGCCAGACGCCGAACGCGATTCCCACGGCGACGATCGACGGCCAGCGCCCGAATCCGCGCAGCAGCGATTGGCCGACGCCGCGAAACGTGAGCTCCTCGACGATCGGCGCGACGACCGCGAACAGGATGACGTTCGCGGCGAACGCACCCGCATGGGCGGGCTCCCAGCTCGTCGGCGTGAGCCCCTGCTCCGAGCCGGGATTCCGAACCGGCAGCAGCGAAACGACGAGCTCGACGAGGTACACGCCGACGAGGATGCCGAGCGCCATCCACACCGCGTGACGCCGCGGCCGCCGGAGCGCGAACAGGTCGCCGCGCTCGAACGCGATCGCGAGCACGATGCCGAGGATGAGCAGGTAGAACACGAGCCCGTCGGCGAAGGCGGAATAGCTGTACACCTCGTTCCGCGTCGCAGGTCGTCCGGAGCTGCTCGTGAAGCGCGCGCTGTACTCCAGCGCTGCGACCGCGCCGACGAGCACGAGCCAGACGCCGAGCCGCGCTTTGTTCACCGGACGCCGTTCCACCGTCGCATAGGGTTGCAGCCGTGCGCCATTTCACACCGGACGAGGCGAATGCGGCGCTCGAACAGGTCAGGCCGCTCGTCGAGCGCATGGTCGAGCGGCGCCGGGAGCACGTGACCGCGCTCGAACGGCAGGAGGAGCTCGAGGGTCGCATTCGCGGCAACGGCGGCGGCATCCCGCCGGCCGAGCTCGCAGAGGCGTCCGCCGAGGTCGACCGTCTCGAGCGCGAGCTCGCGCGTGCCGTCGACGGCATCGTCCAGCTCGGAGTGCAGGTCAAGGATCTCGACGAAGGGCTGATCGACTTTCCGGCGCTGCGCCGGGGCGAGACGGTGCTGCTCTGCTGGAAGCTCGGCGAGGACGAGATCGGCTACTGGCATACGCTCGACGGCGGCTTCGCCGGCCGCCGGCCGCTGCCGCTCGACTGAGGATCGACGCCGGCGCCGTCGAAAGGAGGGCGCATGCCCTTCTGGCACCGCATCGTGATCGCCGCCGTCGTTTTCGCGGTGATCTCGCTCGTCGCCCGACTGCTCGACATGGTGCTTGCACGGCGCACGCTCGCGCCGGAGGCCGTGACTCGCTACCGCGTCCTCCGCCGCACGATCAGCGTCTCCATCCTCGTGGTCGGGTTCTTCTCGGCGTTGCTCGTCGTCCCCGAGGTGAGAGCGGTGGCCGGAGGGCTGCTGGCGTCGTCCGCCGTGCTCGGCGTGATCATCGGCTTCGCCTCGCAGCGCACGCTCGGCAACTTCGTCGCAGGCTTGCTGATCGCGATCACGCAGCCGGTTCGACTCGGCGACCGCGTGACCTACGGCGGCGAGGACGGCGTGGTCGAGGAGATCGGCTTGACGTACACGTTCATCAGGACGCAGGACCGCGCGAGGCTCGTCGTTCCGAACGAGAAACTCGCCTCCGATACCATCCGAAACTCGACGATCCGGAGCCGCGAGACGTTTGCAGAGATCACCGTGCCCGTCCCGTTGTCGGCTGACCTCCGCGCCGTCGTCGATGCAGTTCGCGCAGAGGTTGCGCAGGAGCGCGACGCGTCTGTCTACGTCAGCGCGCTCGACGGGAACGCAACGGTGACCGTTCGCGCCGCCGCCACAAGCGAAGACGACGCACAGGAGCTGGAGCGCGACCTGCGCGTTCGCGTGCACGGACGTTTGCGGACGCAGGGAGTCTGGGCGTGAGCCCGCGCGAGCGGCGGCGCATCGAGCCGCCTGCCGCCAACCGACGCCGACGACAGCGCCGAACGCGGACACGCCGGCAGCGGTCGCGGAAGACGACCCTCGTCGCGGTGCTCGTGATCGTCCCGGTCGTCGTGCTGGTCGCCGGGACGATCGGCGCCACCGCCGTCTTCGGCTCGAGCTGCGACCTGAAGTCGCTCCGCCCCGTCGCCGTCGGCCAGAACTCGTTCGTGTACGCGGCGGACGGCTCGGAGCTCGGCGTGATCCCGGCCGAGCGAAATCGCACGCCGGTCTCGCGGGCGCAGATCAGCCCGTGGGTGCCGAAGGCGACCGTCGCAATCGAGGATCGCCGCTTCTACCAGCACGGCGGCGTCGATCCGATCGGCATCGCGCGCGCGGTCGTCGCCGACGTGCGTGCAGGAAAGTTCGTCGAGGGCGGCTCCACGATCTCGCAGGAGCTCGTGCGCAACCTCTACCTGTCACGTGAGCGCACGTTGAAGCGCAAGCTGATCGAGGCGTGTCTCGCGATCAAGCTCTCGCACGCCTGGTCGAAGGACAGGATCCTCACGGCGTACCTGAACGAGGTCTTCTACGGCAACCACGCGTACGGGATCGAAGCAGCCGCGGAGACGTACTTCTCGCGGTCGGCGAAGGCGCTCACGCTCGATCAGGCCGCGCTCCTCGCCGGGTTGCCGCAGGCCCCGTCGAGCTACGACCCGTTCCGCAATCCAGCCGCGGCACTGCAGCGCCGGAACGAGGTGCTCCACGCGATGCTCGTGAACAAGGACATCACGTCGTCGGAGTACGTCAGCGCGAAGGGGGACGCGCGTCTTGGGTTGAGGCCGGGCAAGCGCTTCATCCGGATTCGCGAGCCCTACTTCTTCAGCTACGTCGAGGACCTGCTCCAGCAGGAGTACGGCTCGAACACCGTGCGCGAGGGCGGTCTCAGGGTCTACACGACGATCGAGCCGGCGCTGCAGCGCGCCGCGACGAGCGCGATCAAGAGCGTCCTCGACGAGCCGACCGACCCCGCCTCCGCGATCGTCTCGATCGATCCTCGAACCGGCGCGATCAGGGCGATGACGGCCGTGACGCCCGGAAAGCGCGGCAACGAGTTCAACTTCGTGACGAGCGCCCGTCGGCAGCCGGGCTCAACGTTCAAGACGATCGCGCTGACGGCCGCGGTCGCCCGCGGCATGAACCCGTTCACGACGTCGTATCTCTCGGCGCCGTTCCACTACCAGCCGGACTCGACCTGCGATCCGAAGGATCCCAACTGCGCGTGGGACGTCACGACCTTCGAGCACACGTATCACGGCGTCGAATCCGTCGCGAGCGCAACGGTGCAGTCGGACAACACCGTCTATGCACGCCTCTCGCTCGACGTCGGGCCGGAGAACATCGTCGCGATGGCGCGCAAGCTCGGCATTCGCACCTCACCGCTCCAGGCTGTGCCCTCGCTCGCGCTCGGATCGGTCGGGGTGACGCCGCTCGAGCTCGCGTCGGCCTATGCGACGCTCGCCGACGGGGGCGTCTATTCCCGCCCGATGGCGATCACGAGAGTCGTGCTCCCGTCGGGTCATACCGACACGAGTGCAGGCTGGGGCGTCCCCCATCAAGAGCGCGTGATCCCGGACTGGGTCGCGTCGACCGTCACGCAGGTGCTCGAGCAGAACATGCTCGACGGCACCGGAGCGGGCGCGCACGTCGCGAATCACACCGATGCCGGCAAGACGGGAACGACGACGAGCTTCGCCGACGCCTGGTTCTCGGGCTACACGCCGCGCCTGCAGGCGACCGTCTGGATCGGCTATCCCGCGGGCGAGATTCCGATGACGGACGTGCACGGCATCGCCGTCTCCGGACCGACGTTCCCGGCGGAGATCTGGCACCGCTACATGACCGCGGCAATCGGCGGCCGCCCGGACGTTCCGTTCCCGAAGCCGACGTCGGCTCCCGAGTGGACGGCGTGGCACGGGCAGTACCAGTACGGCGGGACGTACGGCGGCGGCCCCGGACCGCTCGGAGCGACGACGGCCGGGCCCCCGTCGACGTCGCGCGCACGCACGACGACCGTGACGCCTCCGCCGGCAACCTCTGCTCCGTCGAGCACGATGGCACCCTCGACCGCCGCGCCGCCGCCGACGACCGAGGTGCAGCCGGCGACGACGGCGCCGACGTCGACCGACCAGCTGACGCAGCCCTGAGCCGGCGCGCCTAGGGCGCCACCGTCGTCGCGATTGTCGTCGTCGGAGGTGGCGCCGTCGTCGAGGGCGGGGGCGCGGTCGTCGTCGGAAGCGACGGTGCGGTCGTCACGGGCAGGATCGTGGTCGGCTGAGGCGGCGCGGTCGTCGGCTGGGCGGTGGTCGTCTGCGCGCGGGTCGTCCTCGGCGCCGTCGTCGCCCGGCTCGTCGTCGTCGGAACCGGCGGTGCGGCGGCCGTCGTCGACGGTGCCGTCGTCGGACGCCTGTGCGTGGTCGCCGTGAGGGTCGAGGCGGTTCCGACCGCAGGCGAAGAGGACCGGGTCATCGCATAGGCGAGTGCTCCGCCGCCGGCCGCGAGCAGGAGGAGCACCGCGACGACGAGCGGCATACGCGTGCGTCGCGGCGGCGGGGCCGGCTCGGGGGCAGGTGCGCCCGGGGTCACCGCCGTCTCGGCGGTGGGCCGCGGGCGCTGCAACACCTGCGTCGCGTCATCCGCGAGGAGCGCCGTCGTCGTGCCGAGCGTTCCGCCGAGCGCGGCGACGAGCGCGGCGCCGTCCGCCGGGCGGTCGCGCGGGTTCTTCGCGAGCGCTGCCGTCGCGACGGCCTCCGGCACGGGCGGAGCGCCGGTGCGGAAGGTGGTGATCGGCGGTGGAGCCGCGTCGCGATGCAGCACGACGAGCTGCATCGGGTCGGCCGCCTCGAACGGCAACCGCCCCGTGAGCATGCGGTAGAGGATGACGCCGAAGGAGTAGACGTCGGATGCTGCGCTCGCGGGCTCGCCCAGCGCCTGCTCGGGCGAGATGTAGGCGGCGGTGCCGAGCACCGTGCCTGCTTCGGTCAGAGTGCCGCTTCCTGCCGCGAGGCGCGCGATGCCGAAGTCCGCGAGCTTCGGCCGTCCTTCGTCGTCGAAGAGGACGTTCGCCGGCTTCAGATCTCGGTGGATGACGCCTCGAGCGTGCGCATGTGCAAGGCCGGCGGCGATTCCGCCGGCGATCGCGACCGTCTCCGCGTCCGGGAGCGGCGCGTTCCCGACGAGCCTGTCTTCGAGCGTTCCGCCCGGCAGGTACTCGAGCAGCATGTACGGGCGGCCCTCCCACTCGCCGTAGTCGTAGACCTGCGTGATGTTCGGGTGGCCGAGCGACGCGACCGCCCGCGCCTCGCGCTCGAAGCGTGCACGGTCGGCGTCGGGCGCAAGCAGCTTCAAGGCGACGGGCCGCCCCAGCTCGAGGTCATCCGCACGCCACACCTCCGACATCCCGCCCCGGCCGAGGACGCGGTCGAGGCGGTACCGGCCGGCGATCACGGTGCGCGGCTGCACGCCGTTACGTTAATGCGCGATCGTGAGTGCCTTGCTCAACCTCGAACAGGCGCAGGCGCTCGTGCTCGCGCGCGCGGCGCCGCTCGACGGCGAGCGCGTGGCGCTGGCATCTGCGTCGAGACGCGTCACCGCGTCTGCGGCGCGTGCGACCGTCGACCTCCCGCCGTTCCCGAGCTCGGCGATGGACGGGTATGCCGTGCGCGCGAGCGACCTGCCTGGGAGGCTTCGGGTCACCGGCGAAGCTGCCGCGGGCCGCCCCGCCGGCGTGGGCGTGACGGCCGGAGAGGCGGTTGCGATCTCGACCGGGGCCGTGGTTCCCGACGGCGCCGACGCCGTCGTCCCCGTCGAGTATGTTGTCCAACATGACAACGAGATCGACGTCGTGGATGCGCTTGCTCCGGGTACGAACGTTCGTCCGCGCGGCGGCGACGTGGCTGCGGGCGGCGTGGTCGTCGCGGCCGGCGTTCGATTGCGCGCCGCAGAGATCGGCGCGCTCGGCGCGGCCGGTATCGAGGCGCTCGACTGCGCTCGGCGGCCGAACGTCGCGATTCTCGCGACCGGCAGCGAGCTCGTTCGCCCGGGCACGGCGCTTCGGCCCGGCCAGATCTACGAGTCGAACACGGTCATGCTCGCGGCCGCGCTCTCCGCCGTCGGCGCCGACATCGAGCTGCTCCCGCTCGTCGCCGACGACGAGCAGTCGCACCGGGAAGCGCTCGAGCGCGGCCTGCAGGCGGACGTGCTCGTCACGTCCGGCGGGGTCTCGGTCGGCCCGCACGACCTCGTCCGCTCGATCGCGGCCGAGCTCGGCGTCGAGGAGGTCTTCTGGCGCGTGGCGATCAAGCCCGGCAAGCCGGTCTCGTTCGGCATGCGCGGAGCGACGCTCGTCTTCGGCCTTCCGGGCAACCCGGTGTCCGCGCTCGTCGGTGCGGAGCTCTTCGTGAAGCCCGCGCTCCGCGCCCTGCAGGGGCTGCGCGACCCGCTGCCGCGCCTGGAGTCCGGGGTGCTCGCGGCGGAGTTGCGTCGAAACGACGCCCGTGACGACTTCGTACGGGCGCGCTCCCGCCTGGACCGCGATCGGGCGGTGCTCGAGCCGCTGCCCGGCCAGGAGTCGCACATGATCGTCCGTGCCGCTGCGGCGAACGCGCTCGTCCACGTGCCGCGCGGCGAAGGGACGATCGCAGCCGGCGAGAGCGTCGGCTGGATCCGGCTCGCCGACTAGCGCGCGGCGAGCGCCGCCGCTTCGATCGTGTACGCCGCGCCCCTGCGCGGCTCGACGGCGACGAGATGCGCGTAGACGAGATAGCGGTGCGTGGCGAAGAAGCGCGGGTGGCAGGCCTGCAGCTCGAGCTGCTCGTGTCGCGGCGAGCGCAGGACCGACATGTCGTTCGCCGGCACGATCCGGTGCATGTATGCCCGGTAGACGAACGTGCCGTACGGCATCTGGAGCTTGATGTAGTCGCCGTCGCGAATGTCGTTGATGTACGCGAACGGCGCGAGGTACGTCGTTCGATGTCCGGCGATGTAGACGAGGCGGTTCTCGCCGGGCATGTAGCTCCGCCGGTCGAGACCGGGGCCCTTCTCGAGCGAGGTGTGGTCGGTCCCGTCGACGAGCACCATGTTCAGCCCGATCCGCCCGATCGTGATCCGGCCGATCGCCTGGCCCGGCTTCGCTCGGCGCTGCCACGCGGCCGCGTCGGCGGCGATCGCCCGCCGCTCTGCGGCGAGGTCGCCGTGCTCGACGCGCGGCGGACGGTAGGCGGCAACCTCGCGGTCGAGGCTCGCCGAGAGCTTCCCCTGCTGCCAGTGGGTGTAGAGCGCCGTGAACGGGTCCTGCCATTGCCAGACGGTGACCGCCCACGCGAGCGTGAGCACTCCCGCCGTCATCAGGACGATCCCGCCGACCTTGGTCGTGCGACGCATCTCAGCCGTGTAACGCGCGGCGCCCGGGCTCGGATGCGCGCCGCCGGCGCCGCTGCGCGAGGACGACGTGCCGCACGACCTCCCGCAAGGGCCCGCGCGGCGGCCGCTCGGCGGCGTTCGGGTACGGCGCGTAGCGTCCGGCGGAGAGCGCGACGAGCTGGCCGGCCCCGGCCGCCCAGCCGAGGCCGATCACGAGCCCGGTCGCCGGCGCGTAGCCGAGCGCGAAGAGCCACGCGATGTACCACGGCGCGTCCCAGCCGAGCCCGTACCGGCCCGCGAAAGACCAGAGGAGGAGCAGCGGCCCGGCAAGTCCCGCCAGAAGGACGACGGCGCGGATCCACGCTGCGCTTCGGCGCACCTGCGGCAGCCAGAGCCAGGCGTGGAGGGACGGGAGCACGAAGATCAGCGCGAACGGGTTCGTCGCCACGACGAGCAACGCCACGACGCTCAGCGCGAGCAGCGCGCCCGTATGGCCGGCGAGCTCCTCCTCCGGTCGGATCGCGCGCCGAGGCAGGAGCCGGTCGCGCGCGACGAGCCAGCCGAGCCCGGCGAGGATTGCGAGCCCGATCAGGCCGCCGGCCGGCCAGCGCACCGAGTCGAGCGTCGGCGGCCGCGACACGCCGCCGGGCCACACTCCTGCGAGTGCGAACAGGCCGAACACGAGGCCGCACCAGGCCCAGAAGCCGAGGCGGCTGCGGTAGCTGCGAAGCGCAGGCGCGATCCGGATGCGCCGGCGGCGGCACCGCGCAAAGAGGTCGACCGTCGCCGCGAGGAACGGCAGCAGCGCCCCGACGAGCACGAGCTCGATCGCCCATCCGCGCACGATCCGGCTCCCCAGGTAGACGTAGCTCGCCGGCCCGGACGAGAGGGCGATTCCCTGCTCGAGCGCGTCGAGGACGTTCTGCGTCGCACGGCCGACCTGGCGGAGGCGCGCGAGTCGCAGTGCGCCGGGGACGTCGCCGGGTCCGCTCCGGGGACGGTCGCCCGCCGTCGTGATCGTCACCGCCGGGACCCCGCGCGTGACGAACGGCGCCTGTTCGTAGCGGCTGTAGGGGAAGCCGAGGTCGACGAGCTGCCGCAAGGCGCTCGCGCGCACGGGATCCTCGCCTGTCTCGGCCGCCAGCTGCGCGCGAACGGTCTCGACGAGGCCCGGCGTCGGCGAGCGGGGCGTGTCGCCGCCGGTCTCGAGCCGCGGCGGATCCCGTCCCGCAACCGAATCGAGGTTCAGGACGGCGATCACGTCGCGGGCTTCGGGAGCGTGGGCCGCGAACCAGGCCGCCCCGACCCCTCCGTCGACCGCGCCGTCCGTCGAGAGGAAGAGCAGCGTGTACGGCAGCCGGACGCGCGCGGCGTTTCCCGACGGCGCGTAGGCACGTGCGAGCTCGAGCAAGGCTGCCGTTCCGGAGGCGTTGTCGTTTGCGCCCGGGCCGGCGCCGGAGTCGTCCCGATGCGCCATCACGACGATCGTCTTCTGCGAGAGGCCGGCCTTCGAGGCGAGCAGGTTGACGAAGGGGACGCGGCCGCTGCCCGGGACGACCGCGCTGAAGGCTTCGCGGCGAACGCTGAAGCCGTACGGCTGGAGCTGGTCGCGGAACCAGCGTGCCGCGCTCGCCGCACCCGGCGTGCCCGGCACGCGGTTCGGGGCCTCGGTCGTGAGGTCGTCCGCCAGGCCGAGCGCGGCGGTCTCGTCGAACGCGGGCGGGAGGTTCGGCGGTTGCAGCGCAGACGGCCGCGCGACGCTGAACGCGAGCACGAGCAGCGGGAAGCCGACGATCAGCCACGTTCCGCGATAGAGGCGGCCGTTGATCGGGCGCTCCAGCGACCCCGGCCGCGGACGGCGCCGCTCCGTGTCACGCGGGGGGGCGGCCACGGCGACCTATAGTAAGTCGGCGGATCGGCAGGCATCCTTTTCCCGTGAAAACGACCGGACACGACGCCGCCACGATCCTCCTCGTCGACGACGAGGATGCAGTGCAGAAGCTGCTCACGTATCCGCTCGAGCACGAGGGATTCCGCGTGCTCCAGGCGCGCGACGGCGAGGAGGCGCTCGAGCGCTTCGAGAGCGAGCCGGTCGATCTCGTCGTCCTCGACCTGATGCTCCCGAAGCTCGACGGCCTCGAGGTGTGCCGTCGCCTGCGCGCGTCGAGCGCGGTGCCGATCATCATGCTCACCGCGCGCGACGACGAGCTGGACAAGGTGGTCGGGCTGGAGCTCGGCGCGGACGACTACATCACGAAGCCGTTCTCGATCCGCGAATTCCGCAGCCGAGTGCGGGCGCTGCTTCGCCGCGCTGCGCTCGGCGGTCTCGACGGCGTGCGCGACCAGATCCGGGTCGAGGGGCTGACGCTCGATCTGGCCAAGCGGACGACGGAGCTCGACGGCCGCCGGATCGATCTCACCTATGTGGAGTTCGAGCTCCTGCGCACGCTCGCCTCGAAGCCGGGCCGTGTCTTCAGCCGCCAGGGGCTCCTGCAGGCCCTCTGGGGCGACTATGCCTACCGCGAGCCGAGGACGATCGATGTCCACGTCCGCCACCTGCGGGAGAAGCTCGGGGATATGGAGCTGATCCAGACCGTGCGAGGCGTCGGCTACCGCCTCCGCGGATGAACCCGCTGCGGACGGTCGGCGGCCGCTTGAGCCTCGCGCTCGCGGTCGTCGTGCTCGGTGCGCTCGCGGTCGTCTGGGTCGCGCTCGTGCCGACGCTCGAGCGCCGCCTCGTCGCCGGCCGGCTGGCCGAGCTCGCCGCCTCCGTCCGCGCGACCGCACGCGACGCGGCGCGGACGTTTCCCTCGCAGGACTTCGTCGACGAGGCCGCGCAGGAATCGGGAGCGCGGGTCGTCTACTTCCAGCCCCTCCAGCTCGGCCCGCACCCCGTGCTCGGCGACGAGTTCGATTCGGCCAAGCTCACGGTCGCCGACCCGGTCGCACGTGACAGCGTCGCCCTGCGGGCCGAGCTCCACCCGGGCGTGATCGAGCGCGGCCGCGTGAGCCGGCGCGACAACGACTATGCCGAGGCCGCGATCGCGGACACGGCCGGGAACGTGCTGCTCTTCTCGGCGCCCCTGCACTCGACGCTCGAGGATGTCGATCTCGTCCGTGCCCGGCTGCTCTGGTCGGGCCTGATCGGCCTCACCGTCGCACTCGTCGCGGGGCTCGCCGCCGCCTCCGTCTTCGCGCGTCGGATCCGGCGGCTCGAGCGGGCCGCCGACCGGATCGCGTCGGGCGACTTCGCGAATCCCGTCGTCGATCGCGGCCACGACGAGCTCGGCGAGCTCGCGGACGCGTTCGACCGGATGCGCCTCCGACTCGCCGGGCTCGACGACGCCCGCCGTGAGTTCATCGCGAACGCCTCCCACGAGCTGAGGACGCCGATCTTCTCGCTCGGCGGCTTCCTCGAGCTGCTCCGCGACGAGGAGCTCGACGAGCGCACCCGCTCGGAGTTCCTCGACACGGCCGCCGAGCAGGTCAATCGGCTCTCGAAGCTCGCCGCCGACCTGCTCGATCTCTCCCGTCTGGACGCCGGGCCGATGCGGCTCGACTCCGAGCCGCTCGAGCTCGCCGCGGTCGCCGCCGACCTCGGCGAGGAGCTCGCGCCGCTCGCGCGCAGGCGCGGGCACACGCTCGAGGTGGTCGTCGAGAGCGAGGGCGTGGGGTTCGCCGACCGGGCCCGCGTCCTCCAGGTCGGTCGCGCCCTCGTCGACAATGCGCTCCTCCACACCCCGAGCGGCACGCACGTCCGCATCGTGGCGCGCGGCCCCGCGCTCGCGATCGAGGACGACGGCCAGGGGATCCCGGCCGAGTACCACGAGCAGGTCTTCGCCCGCTTCAGCAGGCTCGAGGGCTCGCGCGCGTCGGGCACCGGGCTCGGGCTTGCGATCGCGCGCGAGCTCGCCACGCGGATGGGCGGCGCGCTCGAGCTCGAGTCCCGCCCCGGCCACACGGTGTTCACGGTGCGCCTCCCCGTGTTTTCACGGGAAAACGAGGCGGTCGCTACAGTCGGCTAGTGCGGGTCGCAGCGCTTGCGCTCGTTGCCGCCGCCCTCGGTGGCGCAGCGGCCCTCGGGATCGGCGCGGCGGCCGGGCTCGTCGGCGCCGGGACGACCGAGACGGTCGTCGTGCGCGAGTCGGCCCCGGTGCGCAGCGTGCCCGCGGCCCGGACCGTGACGCCCGCCGTGCCGCGGGGTTTCGCGCCCGCGCGGATCTACGCGCTCCGCGCGCCGGGAGTCGTCACGGTCTTCGCGTATTTCGCGGGCACGGCGGCCCAGGGCTCCGGCTTCGTCGTCTCGTCGAACGGCGCGATCCTCACGAACGCGCACGTGATCACGAACGCCGGCGAGACCGCGGGGCGGGTGCGCCCGGCCGAGCAGGTCTACGTCCAGTTCGTGGACGGCGACCGCGTGCCGGCGCGGATCGTCGGCTGGGACGTGTTCGACGACGTCGGCGTCCTGCGCGTGGCCCCGTCTGCCCACCGGCTCGTACCGGTGCCGCTCGGCCGGTCGGCACGCGTCGTCGTCGGCGAGCCCGTCGTTGCGATCGGGAGCCCGCTCGGCAATGCCGATTCGCTCGCCGCGGGGGTCGTCTCCGCCGTCCACCGCTCGATCGCCTCCCTGACCGCGCCGTCGTTCGAGCTGGTCGACGCGATCCAGATGGACGCGCCGATCGCGCACGGCTCGTCCGGCGGCCCGCTGCTCGACGCCGCCGGCCGGGCGATCGGCATCAACGCCCAGATCCGCAGCGACCAGGGCGCGGCCGCGGGAATCGGCTTCGCCGTTCCGATCGACGCGGCGCGCCGCTCGCTGCACGCGCTGTTGACACAAGGCCACGTCGCCTACGCCTACGCCGGGATCGCGAGCGAGGATCTGACCCCGACGCTCGCGCGGCGGCTGAAGCTGCCGGTCCGCCGCGGCGCGCTCGTCGATCAGGTCACGAGCGGCGGTCCGGCGGCGCGTGCGGGGCTCCGCGCCGGCACGCGCGAGCTCTCCTTCGAGGGGGAGACCGTGCACGTCGGCGGCGACGTGATCGTCGGCGTGAACGGCCTCCCGGTCGACGGCGCAGACGCACTCGTGCGAATCGTCACGAATATCCTCCGGCCCGGCCAGACTGCCGTCTTCGCGGTCGTCCGGAACGGCCGGCGCCGGTCGATCGCCGTCCGTCTCGCGGCCCGCCCTGCGGGTTAGGCGAACGCCGTCGTCGGGTAGCGGTTCGGTGGGCCCGTCGAGGCGGATGCGATTGGCGTAGAAATCGTGCGGTTTAGCTTTCGGAATCTGAGGAAACAGGAACGCGTGTGTATCCGATGACCGATCTGCAGAGCTCCGGTTCGCGACTCGACGGCGGTCGCGCGATCACGCTGCGAATCCCGGCGAAGGCGGAGTACATCACGCTGTGCAGGCTCGCGCTGACCGGGCTCTCGCAGCTGCGCGAGATCGCCGACGACACGATGGCCGACCTGAAGCTCGCGCTGACGGAGGCGGTGTCGAACTCCGTCCGGCACGCCTACGGACCCGGCGGCAGCGGCCACGTCGACGTGCGCTACGAGCTCGCTCCCGACCGGCTCGGAATCGAGGTGGTCGACGACGGAGAGGGATTCGATCCGGACGAGGCACCCTCGTTCGACGGCGGCGAGCTCTCGGAAGGAGGCCTCGGGATCGCGATCATCCGCTCGATCGCGGACGAGCTCGAGATCGACTCCGCGCCGGGCCGGCGCGGCTCGCGGCTCCGCTTCGTGAAGCACCTGCACGAGTAGGCTGTTTTTCGCACGCGCCGGGCCGGATACGTTCACGCAGTGAGCGAGGCCCGACGGAAGCTGATCGTGGTCGCGAATCGGGGCCCGGTCTCGTACGGCCGTGGCCCGGACGGCGAGCGAACGACACGGCGCGGCGGCGGCGGCCTCGTCACGGCGTTACGCAGCCTCGTGCTCCATCACGACGTCACGTGGATCGCGAGCGCGCTGACCGACGAGGATCGTGTCGTCGCGTCGGAGCACGGCAGCGCGCCGTTCCGGGAGACGTGGCGAGACGGATCGCCGTACGACGTCCAGCTGGTACCGCACGATCCCGCCGCGTTCGACTGGTACTACAACGTCGCTGCGAACCCGACGCTCTGGTTCCTCCAGCACTACATGTGGGGCTTGCCGTATGCGCCCGACGTCGACCTCGGGTTGCACAACGCGTGGTTCAACGGCTACGTGCCGGTGAACGAGGGATTCGCAGAGGCCGTCGTCGCGCAGCTCGACCGCGAGCCGTCCGCGGCGGTCTTCTTCCACGACTACCACCTCTATCTGGCGCCGCGTCTCGTGCGTGACCGCAAGCCGCATGCGCTGCTCGCGCACTTCATCCACATCCCCTGGCCCGAGACGGACTACTGGCACGTGCTGCCGAGCCATCTCCGCGTGGCGATCCACGAGGGCGTGCTCGCAAACGACATCCTCGGCCTGCACACGACGCGCTGGCGCCGAAACTTCCTGCGGACGTGCGAAGACATCCTCGGTGCAGAAGTCGATCGTGCGAGCTCGACGGTGCTGTATGCAGGACGGACGACACACGTGACGAGTCATCCGATCGGCATCGATCCGACGGAGTTCGACGAGCTGAGCGTCGATCCGGCCGTGCTCGAGCACGAGCAGCAGATCGCCGAGCGGCGTCCCGAGTTCCTCGTGCTCCGCGTCGACCGCACGGACCCGTCGAAGAACGTCGTGCGCGGCTTTCGCGCGTTCGCGCTCTTCCTCGACATGCATCCGGAGCTGCACGGGCGCGTCACGCTGCTCGCGCTGCTCGATCCCTCGCGCCAGGACATTCCCGAGTATTCCGAGTACCTCGCGGCGATCCAGCGCGAGGCACGGTCGGTCAACGATCGCTACCAGTACGACGGCTGGGTGCCCGTCGATCTGCAGATCGGCGACAACTTCCTGCAGGCGGTCGCCGCGTACAAGCAGTACGACGCCCTGCTTGTCAACCCGGTCTTCGACGGGTTGAACCTCGTGTCGAAGGAAGCGCCGATCGTGAACGGACGCGACGGCGTGCTGATCCTCTCCGAGAACGCAGGGTCGCACGAGGAGCTCGGCGAGTGGGCCTCGACGGTCAATCCCTTCGACGTGTACGGGCAGGCGCAGGCGATCAACGACGCCTTGACGATGGAGCCGGCGGAACGCCGCCGGCGGATCGAGGGCCTGCGCACGTACGTGCGCGAGCACGACCTCGCCGCCTGGATCCGCGCACAGCTCGCGGACCTCGACGCCGCACGCGCCGACGTACGATGACGCTGTGGCGACGACGACCTTCGCCGGCGGGCGGCTCGCGGCCGACGCGACCACGGTCGAGCATGCGGTCGCGGCGGCGCGCCGTGCCCGCGAGCGCTGGCGCCTGACCGGCCTGTCCGCCCGGGCGGCCGTGCTTCGAGCCGTCGCGCGGGCCGCGCGCACGCATGCCGATGCGATCGCGGACTCGATCGTCGCCGAGACCGGGAAGCCTCGTACCGAGGCGGTGGCGAACGAGCTCTACGCCGCAGTCGACCACGCCGCGTGGCTCGCGCGCGAGGCGCCACGCCTCCTGCGCGACGAGCGCGTCCGTTTCCACCAGCTCCACCTCAAGACGAAGAGGGCCTGGCTCGTGTACGAGCCGCTCGGCGTCGTCGCGGCGGTCACGCCGTGGAACGTTCCCTTCGCGATTCCGTTCCTGCAGGCGGCGGCCGCCGTGGCCGCGGGCAACGGCGTCGTCGTCAAGCCGTCCGAGCTGACGCCGCGCAGCGCGGAGTGGGTACCGCGCCTGCTCGAGGAGGCGGGCGTGCCTGCCGGGCTCGTCCAGGTCGTGCACGGCGAGGCCTCGGTCGGCGCGGCACTCGTCGCCGAGCCGGGCATCGCGAAGGTCTTCTTCACAGGCTCGGTCGCGGCCGGCCGCGCCGTCGCGGCGGCCGCAGGTGCGCGCGGGTGTCCCGTCGTGCTCGAGCTCGGCGGCAGAGACGCGGTGGTCGTCTTCGCCGACGCGGATCTCGAGCGTGCGGTCGACGGCGCCGCCTTCGCGTCGTTCCTGAATGCCGGCCAGGCCTGCGTCGCCGCCGAGAGGATCTACGTCGAGCGCCCGCTGTACGACGAGTTCGTTCGGCGCCTCGGCGAACGTGCGCGAGAGGTCGAGCTCGGGCCGCTCGTCTCCGAGGCACACGTCGCCCGTGTCCGGCAGCTCACCGGTGCTCCGCGTGCGTCGCGCGGCGACCGCTTCCTCGACCCGACGATCCTCCGCGGCACCCTCGCCGACGAGGAGATCTTCGGGCCGGTCGTGACGGTCGAGCCGTTCGACGGCGAGGACGACGCCGTCTCGCGCGCGAACGACACCAGGTTCGGCCTCGGCGCGAGCGTCTGGACGCGCGATCTGGCGAAGGCGAACCGCGTCGCGCGACGGCTCGAGGCCGGAATGGTCTGGGTGAACGATTTCGGCTACTCGTTCGCGGCCGCCCAGACGCCGTGGGGCGGCGTCAAGGCGTCCGGCTTCGGCCGCACGAGCTCGAAGCACGGATTGTACGAGTGCGTGCGGGTGAAGTACGTCGATTCCGACGCGGGCCGTCTACGGCCGCCGTGGTGGCTCCCATACGACGACGAGACGGCTCGCGCGTTGCGCGCGGCGCTCGATGTGCTGTACGGCGAACGCGGCGAGCGGCTCCGCGCGGCGTGGGCCGCGCGCCGCGAGTTGAAGCATCTCGTACGGCGGTCGTCGTGAGCGACCTCAGTCACGTCGACGAGTCCGGAGCAGTGCGGATGGTCGACGTCGGCGCGAAGCCGCTGTCGCGTCGGCGTGCCGTCGCGTGCGCGCAGGTGCAGATGGCGTCGGCGACGACGCGGCGGCTGCGCGACCTCCCGAAGGGCGACGCGCTCGCGACCGCGCAGCTTGCGGGGATCATGGCTGCGAAGCGGACGGCCGAGCTGATCCCGCTGTGTCATCCGCTGCCGCTCTCGCACGTCGAGGTGACGCTCGATGTCGGAGACGGCAGCGTCGACATCACGACGGTGGTCGAGACGACGGCGCAGACCGGCGTCGAGATGGAAGCGCTCACGGCCGCGAGCGTCGCTGCGCTCACGATCTACGACATGTGCAAGGCGATCGACAAGGCGATGACGATCGGCGAGGTCCGACTGCTGGAGAAGACGAAGGAGCCGGCGTGAAGGTCGGGGTGCTGACGGTGTCCGACCGCGTGTCGCGCGGCGAGGCCGAAGACGGGAGCGGCGATCTGCTCGCGTCGCTGCTCCGCGAGGACGGGTTCGAGGTCGAGCGGGGTCTCGTCCCGGACGAGCGTGCGCAGATCGCGGGAGCGTTGCGCGAGCTCGCGGAGCGCGTGCAGATCGTGCTGACGACGGGCGGAACCGGGCTCGCGCCGCGCGACGTGACGCCGGAGGCGACGCTCGACGTCGTCGAGCGGGAGGCGCCCGGCATCGCACAGGCGATCCGCGTCGAGAGCCTGCACAAGACGCCGTACGCGCTGCTTTCCCGCGGTGTCGCCGGCCTGCTCGGCTCGACGCTGATCGTCAACCTCCCGGGCTCGCCCGGCGGTTGCCGCGACGGCTACGACGTCCTCCGTCCCGTCCTGCCCCACGCCCTCGAGCTGCTCGGCGGCAAGGTGCATGTCACGCACAGGCCGAGCGACTGACCGGAACGGACATTCCGGTGTCAGACACGAATCGACGGTTCGCGTGGCCCGGGCGACCGCGCGGGCCGGCGGGACACGACCTGGTGTCAGACAGGGCTCTTCCATGAAACGTTCGTGGCAGAGCCGTGACGCGGCGGGAGCGGACACGGCCTAGCATGCTCGCGTGACCGCTTCTGCGCCGACGCTTGCGCCGCTGCCGGCGCGGTTCGCGCGGCTCGTGAAGATCGAGCACACGGTCTTCGCGCTGCCCTTCGCGTACGTCGGCGCGTTTCTCGCGGTCGCCGGGAGACCGTCGGCGCACGATCTCCTCTGGATCACCCTCGCGATGGTCGGGGCCCGTTCGCTCGCGATGGCGCTCAACCGCTTGATCGACGCCGGGATCGACGCGCGCAATCCGCGGACGGCGACGCGCGAGCTGCCGAGCGGGCAGCTCTCCGTCCTGCACGTGCTGCTGTTCTGCGCGGCGTCGCTCGCGCTCTTCCTCGCGGCGGTTTGGCAGCTCGCGCCGCTCACGCACATGTTGTGGCCGATCCCCGTCGCCGCATTCGTCGTCTACCCGTACCTCAAGCGCATCACCTGGCTTTGCCACTTCTGGCTCGGCGCCGTGGACGGGCTCGCGCCGATCGGGGCGTGGGTCGCGATCACGAACCGGCTGCCGTGGGAGGCATGGCTGCTCGGCGCCGCCGTCGCGTTCTGGGTCGCCGGCTTCGACTGCTTCTACGCGCTCTTCGACCTCGAGGTCGACCGCGCGCAGGGGCTGCACTCGATCGCGTCGCGCTTCGGCGTCCGCGGCGCGTTCGCCGGTGCGCGCCTCTCGCATGCGGCGACGGTCGCGTGCCTCGCCGCCGCCGGGCTCGGCCTCTCGGTCGGCGCGCTCTACTGGATCGGCGTCGCCGTCGTCGCGGCGCTGCTCGCGTACGAGCACGGTCTCGTTCGTCCCCACGACCTGCGCCGACTCGACGCCGCCTTCTTCACGATGAACGGCGCGATCAGCGTCGCCTTCGCAGCGTTCGTGATCGCGGACGCCGTCGCGTGATGATCGAAGCACGCAAGCTCGGACGCCGCTTCGGCGAGAAGCGCGTACTGCATCGAGTCGACCTCGACGTTCCGCGCGGCGGGTTCGCCGTCGTCACCGGGCCGAACGGCTCCGGGAAGACGACGCTCCTGCGCATCTGCGCCGGCCTCGCGATTCCGACGGAAGGCACGCTGGCCGTTGCGGCGGCGCGGCGGGAGATCGGCTTCCTCGCGCACGAGCCGCTCGTCTATCGCGAGCTCACCGCGCTCGAGAACCTCGAGCTCTACGGTCGCCTCTACCGGATCCGCGAGCGCCGTGAGCGCATCGGAATGCTGCTCGAGCGCTTCGGCCTCTGGGACGTACGGCACGAGCGCGTCGCGTCCTACTCGCGCGGGATGGCACAGCGGCTCGCGCTCTGCCGCGTGCTCCTGCACGAGCCCGCGTTGCTCATCCTCGACGAGCCGTACACCGCGCTCGACGCGCAGGGCGCGGAGCTGCTCGACGAGCAGCTGGGCGAGCTCCGTGGCGAGCGGACGTTGCTCGTCTCGACGCATGACCCGCTGCGCGTCGACCCCCTTGCGACGCAGCGACTCGCGCTCGCGTGAACTACGTCGCGGACATCCGTGCGCTCACGCGCAAGGACCTCCTGCTCGAGGTGCGCGCCCGCGACACGCTGCCGGCGATGCTCGTCTTCGTCGTCGCGATCTTCGTCGTCTTCCACTTCGCGCTGCCGGCGCACTCATCCGCTCTCGCGGCTCGCGGGCTCCTCTGGGTCGCGATCATGTTCACGGCCCTGCTCGCGCTCGGCCGCGCGTTCGTGCCGGAGCGTGAGCAGCGTGTGCTCGACGCGCTCGTGCTCGCACCCTCCGATCGCAGCGCGATCTGGATCGCGAAGACGCTCGCGACGCTCGCGTTCCTCGTCGCGGTCGAGATCGTCGCCGTGCCGCTCTTCGCGCTCTTCTTCCACGGCGTCGACGGCGCGACGATCGCGGCGTTCGCGCTCGCGGACATCGGCATCTGCGGCGTCGGCACGTTCGTCGGTGCGATGGCCGTGGCGACGCGTGCGCGCGACCTGCTGCTGCCGCTGCTCTTCCTGCCGCTCGCGATTCCGATCGTGATCGGCGGGGTGGGAGCCTCGGTCGTCTCCGCGCCCGGCCGCTACCTCGCGTTCCTCGCCCTCTACGACCTGCTCTTCGCCGTCGTCTGCTGGGCGGCATTCGAGTACGTCGTCACCGAGTGAGCCCGGCGCGGCACAATTCGGGCCTGATGGCCCGGATCCCCCTGCCGGCGCTCGCGACCGCCACGCTCGCGCTCGTCACGACCGCGCTCTGCTTCGTCTTCTTCGTTGCGCCGAACGACGCCGACCAGGGCTTCTCGCAGCGGATCTTCTACTTCCACGTCTCGATCGCGTTCACGGCCTACGCGTGCTTCATCGGCGGCGCGTGGAAGGCGCTGCGCTATCTCTGGAAGCGCGACCCGTCCGCCGACCTCGAGAGCTACGTCGGCGTCCACCAGGGCGTGATCTTCGGCTCGCTCGTTCTGCTGACGGGCTCGATCTGGGCGAAGATCTCCTGGGGCCACTGGTGGCTCTGGAGCGAGAACCAGCTCGTGCTCTTCCTCGTCCTCTTCCTCTTCTACTGCGCGTATTTCATGCTGCGGTACTCGCTCGACGACGGCCCCCAGCGCGCGAACCTCTGCGCGGTCTACGCGCTCTTCGGCGTCGTGCTCATCCCGGTCAGCTTTCTCGCGATCCGGCTCGCGCAGCGCTTCATCCATCCGGTCGTGTTCACGAGCCACGGTCCGAACTTCCACGGCTGGATCCTCGTCACGTACTGCATCTCGCAGGCCGCGATGTTCGTGCTCGCGTACACGCTCTACCGCGTCGAGCTCGCAGGCAAGCGGCTCGACCGGCGCCTGCGCGACCTGCGGAGGGCGTACGCGTGACGACTGCCGAGAAATACGTGACGGCCGCGTACTGCGTTGTCTTCGCGCTCGTGCTGCTGTACGTCGTGATCATCGCGTTGAAGCTGCAGCGGCTCGAGCGCGAGGTCGACGAGCTCGCCGAGCGGCGCGAGACCGAAGCAGAAGACGAGCGGGAGCCGGTCGAGGTTGGCTGAGCTCCTCTTCTGGCCGGCGCTCCTCCTCTACGGGGAGGCCGCCGTCGGGTATTTCGGCGACGCGCGGCGGCCCGGGGCCGCGGGCCGCGCGGCGACGTGGGGCGTGCGGCTCGGCTGGCTCGTGCAGACGGCGCTCCTCGCCGTGCAGGCGGCGCGCGACGACGGCTTTCCCTGGACGACCTGGGCCGGCTCGCTGAACCTCTTCGTCTGGCTCGTCGTCGGTGCGTATCTGATCTGGGGCTGTCGCGGCGCGTACCGGCTGCTCGGCCTGGCCGTCATGCCGCTCGCCGCCGTGCTGCTCGTCGTCGCGCGCGCGGGCGGCGGCACCGGCCTCGGCGGCCGCAGCCACTACTCGAACCTCTTCCTCGTCCTGCACGTGGGCCTCGTTTTGGTTGCGTTCGCCGGCTTCACGCTCGCGTCGGCGCTCTCGGCGCTGTACCTCTGGCAGGAACGCCGCCTCAAGCGCCGCGAAGCGACGATCTTCCGGCGGCCGGCGCCGTCGCTCGCGACGCTCGACCGCGTCGCCGGGCGCACGGTCGCCGTGTCGCTGCCGGCGCTCACGCTCGGGATCGGCGTCGGGATCGGTCGCCTCGTCCACGATGGCAACCGGATCGACGCTCTCGTCGTCGCGACGCTCGTCACCTGGATCGTCTGGGGCGGCTATCTGCTCGCGCGGGCGCGCGGCGTCACGGGTCGACGCGCCGCCTATGTCGCGCTTGCCGGTTTCGTCCTCGTCGTCCTCGTCCGGCTCGCGCTGCCGGCGTCCCACTTCGCATGAGGCATCTCGTCCTCGTCGGCACCTCGCATCACCACGCACCCGTCGAGCTGCGCGAGCGGGTCGCGCTCGACCGGGAGCAGGCGGCCGCGCTCGCCGAGCGGCTCGGCGAGGCCGTCTGCCTCTCGACCTGCAACCGCACCGAGCTGTACCTGGCCGCAGACGACGTCGCGGCGGCCGAGCAGCAGGCGGTCGCCGCGCTCGCGGAGCTCGAGCCGGACGTCGAGCGGGCCCTCTACCGGCTGCACGACCAGGCGGCCGCGCTCCACCTCTTCCGCGTCGCGGCCGGACTGGACTCGCTCGTCCCGGGCGAGGGCGAGATCCTGGGCCAGGTGCGCGCCGCGCACGAGGCGGGAACGCCGGGGCCGCTGCTCGACCGCGTCTTCCACCAGGCGCTGCATGCCGGCAGAAAGGTGCGCGCGCAGACGGCGATCGGCGAGAGCCCGGCCTCGGTCTCGTCGGCGGCCGCGGCGCTCGCCGAGCAGATCTTCGGCGACCTGAGCGGCTGCCGGATCCTCCTGCTCGGCACCGGGAAGGTCGGCGACCAGGCGGCGCGGAACCTGCGCACGCGCGGCGCCGAGATCGTGCTCGCCGCGAACACGAAGACCGAGCGCGAGCAGCTCGAGGCCGAGCTCGCCCGGGTCGACGTCGTCGTCTCCTCGACGAGCTCTCGCGGCGTCGTGCTCGACGCGGAGACGGTCGACCGCGCGCGCCGTGGCCGCAACCTGCTCTTCATCGACCTGGCCGTTCCGCGCGACCTCGATCCGGCGATCCACGCGCTCGACGGCTGCTACCTCTACGACATCGACGACCTTGAGGCGATCGTCTCCGAGACGCTCGCCGGCCGCCGCGGCGAGGCCGCGCGCGCCGAGGCGCTCGTCGCGGCCGAGGCCGACAAGTTCCTCGAGTGGCACGCCTCGCTCGAGATCGTGCCCGCGATCGCATCGCTGCGTGCGCACGCGGAGGGGATCCGCGAGGAGGAGCTGCGCAAGGCGGACGGCGTCCTCGGGCGTCTGGACGAGACGCAGCGTCGCGCGGTCGAGTCGCTGACGTCCCAGATCGTGAACAAGCTCCTGCACCTTCCGACCGTCCGGATGAAACAGGCGGCCGTCTCGGCCGACGGGGTGATCTATGCTGAGGCGGTGCGGCACCTCTTCGGTCTCAGCGAGGACGAACGCTGAAGGTCGGCAGGTTGACCGGACGGCCGCTGCCGCTCCAGGTCCCGACGGCGTTCGTCCGGGTGCGACCCCGCGGAGCGAGCTTCTGCGGCCAGCCGGTGCGCAAGCGGACGCGCTGTGCTGATCCGCGTCGGCAGCCGCGGCAGTAGGCTCGCGCTCACGCAGGCGGAGCTCGCCGCCTCGCGTCTGCGCGCGCCCGGCGTGGAGCTCGTCCTCGTGCCGATCACGACCGCGGGCGACCGCGACCGGACGAAGCTGTTCGGCGAGATCGGGGCGCGCGGCGTCTTCGTCAAGGAGCTCGAGGAGGCGCTTCTCGCCCGCCGGATCGACGTCGCCGTCCACTCGGCCAAGGACATGACCTCGACGGACACGCAGGGACTCGTCGTGGGCGCGTATCTCGCGCGCGACGATCCCCGGGACGCACTCTGCGGCGCCGACGAGATCCGGCCCGGGATGCGCATCGGAACGGCGTCGGTGCGCCGGCGCGCACAGCTGCTCGCGCTCGAGCCGACCCTGTCGATCGAACCGCTCCGGGGGAACATCGACACGCGGCTCCGGAAACGCGGCGAGCGCGGCCTCGACGCGGTCGTCCTCGCAGCGTGCGGGCTCGACCGGCTCGGGCTCGGGGGTGAGATCGGGAAGCGCTTCGACCCGGACGAGCTGCTGCCCGAGGCGGCGCAGGGTGCGCTCGCGCTACAGGTGCGCGTGGACGAGGAGCAGCTCGTCGCCGCCGCGGACGACGGGGAGACGCGCCGCCGCGTCGAGGCGGAGCGAGCGGCGGTCGCCGCGGCCGGCGGCGGCTGCCTCGCGCCGGTGGCCGCGTTCCACGACGGCGTCACGCTCACCGGGCTCGTCGCCGCCGAGGACGGCTCCTGGATCGAGCGGCGCCGCGGCGACGACCCGGTCGCGCTCGGCCGCGAGCTGGCCGCACTCGCGCGATGAGGGTCGTCGTCACGCGGGCCGACCCGCAGGCCGACGAGCTCGCTCGACGCCTCGAGGCGCTCGGCCACGAGGTCGTCCGCTGCCCCCTGATCCGGATCGAGCCGCTCGGCGACGAGCCGATCGACGCGTCGGCGTACGAGTGGCTGATCGTCACGAGCCCGAACGGCGCCCACGAGGTGGGACGCCGCCTCGCCGCGGGCGCGAGGCGGATCGCCGCGATCGGGCCGGGCACGGCCGAGGTCCTCGCGGGCTACGGGTACGCGGCCGACCTCGTGCCGCGCGTGCACACGCAGGAGGGCCTGCGGGAGGAGCTGCCGCGCGGCCGCGCGCTGCTCGCGGCCGCCGAGGGAGCGAGACAGGACGTCCTCGACGCCGATTTCCTGCCGCTCTACCGGACCGTCGAGCTGCGGCCGCCCGCGCCCGAGGGCGACGTCGCGCTCGTCGCCTCGCCGTCGGCGGCTCGGGCCCTTGCGGCGACGGGTGCTCGGCTGCCGGTCGTCGCGATCGGCCCGCAGACGGCCGTCGAGGCCCGCGAGCGGGGGCTCGAGGTCGCCGCGGTCGCGGATTCGCACGACCTCGACGGGCTCGTTGAGGCCGTACAGTCGCTCTGATGGCCGCGTTCGTCACGTTCCTCACCGACTTCGGCCTCGCCGACGACTTCGTGGGCACGTGCCACGGCGTGATCAAGCGGATCGCGCCGGACGTTCAGATCATCGACATCACGCACGGTATCCGTCCCGGGCACGTCCTGCAGGCTGCCCTGATGCTCGCGAACACGCTGCCGTACATGCCCGCGGGCGTGCACCTCGCGGTCGTCGATCCGGGAGTCGGGAGCTCGCGGCGACCGCTCGCGCTCCGCGACGGCGAAGGACGCCTCCACGTGGGGCCCGACAACGGGCTGCTCCTGCCGGCGGTGGACCGCTTCGGCGGGATCGCGGAGGCGCACGAGCTCGCCAATCCGGCGTACGCGCTCGAGTCCGTGTCGCGCACGTTCCACGGTCGCGACCTCTTCTCGCCGGCGGCCGCGCATCTCGCGGTCGGTCTCGAGCTCGGCGAGCTCGGCCCGCCGGTCGACCCCGACGCGCTCGTGCGGCTCGACGTGCCGGTGCCGGAGATCGGCCAGGCGAGGATCCGCGCGACGGTGCTCGCGGTCGATCGCTTCGGAAACGTCGCGCTCAACCTCGACCGCTCGCAGACCGAGGCGGCCGGGATCGTTCCCGGGACGCGGGTCGAGCTCGCAACCCGCCGCAACCGCTACTACGCGGTCGCTGCCCGGACGTTCGCCGACGCGCCGCCGGGCGAGCTGATCCTCTACGAGGACAGCTACCGGAACGTCGCAGTCGCCGTCGCGCGCGGGAATGCGGCCGAGCTGCTCGCCGTCGAGGAGGGCGACGAGCTTCTGCTGCAGATCGACGTCCCCTGAGTTATCGTCCCGCGAACAGGGAGTTCGCGACACGGTGACACCGGTCCGGACGCCTGGAAGCCCCCAACAACGCGTCAGCGTGATTGGGGGCTTCGCTCTCTCGGGAGCAGTGTACGAGGGCGTCCGCGGCCAGCATCCGGACGATCTCGGCCGCCGGCAGCAGCTCGTTCACGACCTCGATCGACTCTCCGGCCCACATCGCCGGGTACTTCAGGTCGCCTTCGAAGCCGACGAGCGGCGAGGCGGCGCCGGCGTAGCGTGGGACGTCGATCGTCCGGCCCGAGGGCAGACGCAGTACGCCGACGCGCGTGCCCTCGCCCGGACGGCGTCCGTCGGAGGCCGCCCACCCGGCCTCGTCGATGATCACGTTGACGCCGAAGGGCTCCTCGTCAGCGCGCGCGTGCTGTCGATGCGCTCGCGGACGCCTTCGGGGGAGGTTATCGCCGCGGGCGGCTCGCGCAGCGTCGGAGATGGCGAGGGCCGGACTCGAACCGGCGACACCCCGGTTTTCAGCCGAGTGCTCTACCAGCTGAGCTACCTCGCCGCGTGGACGCGTCAGTCTAGCCGGAGCCCGCCGGCCCTCTGACGGCCGCGAGCCGGTCGACGAGCGTGTCGACGAGATCGGCTTTCTCGAGCACTGCATCGGCCCCCGCCTCGGCGACCGCTTCGTGCAGCTTCGCATCGGGATCGCCTGTGAGCGCGATCAGGCAGATGCTCGGATGATCCTTGCGGAGCCGTGCGACGGCCGTCACGCCGTCGACGAGGGGCATGTGGAGGTCGATCACGATCGCGTCCGGCTCGAGCTCGTCCGCGAGCTCGATCGCGTCGAGCCCGTTCGCCGCGGCGCCGACGACCGTCAGCTCGGGCTGGTGCTCGATCAGCGGGAGGAGCGACGCGATGAACGACGGGTCGTCGTCCGCGAGCAAGACGCGGACCGGGGCGCCCGCCCGTTCTGCCTGATCCATCAACGCCCCCGACGTTAGCCTTGTCGCCGTGGGCGCGCAACCGGCCGTGAGGCGCGTCGCCCTGATCGGGGCGCCGCTCGACCTCGGCGCTGGGCGACGCGGGGTCGACATGGGCCCGTCGGCGATCCGCTACGCCGAGCTCGCCGAGCATCTCGCGGCGACGCTCGGGATCGAGACGGCGGACCTCGGGAACGTCGACGCGCCCGTCGCCGAGGCGGTCGACACGCAGAACGAGCGGGCGCACTACCTGCCGCAGATCCTCGAGCTCTGCGACAAGGTGGCGAAGCTCGTCGAGCGCGCCCGGCACGACGGCGAGACGCCGATCGTGCTCGGCGGCGACCATTCGGTCGCGCTCGGCTCGCTCGTCGGGATGGCGGCGGCGCACGGGCCGGGCGGCGTCGTCTGGGTCGACGCGCACGGCGACCTCAACACGCCCGAGAGCTCGCCGAGCGGCAACGTGCACGGGATGGTGCTCGCCGCTGCGCTCGGGCTCGGCGGCGACACGTTCCGCTACGACGACTGGCGACTGCCCGCAGTCGAGGCGGGCCGGATCGCGCTCGTCGGCGTCCGCTCGCTCGACAACGGCGAGCGCGCGCTGCTCCGCCGGCTCGATGCGCTGGTCTTCACGATGAGCGAGATCGATCGGCGCGGGATGGAGCCGTGCATGCGAGAGGCGCTCGACCATGCCGCCGGAGACTCGTTCGTGCACGTGAGCTTCGACATGGACGCGATCGACCCGGAGTTCGCGCCCGGGGTCGGCACGCCCGTCCGCGGCGGGTTCAGCTACCGCGAGGCGCACCTCGCGATGGAGCTCGTCGCCGAGAGCGGGCTCGTCGACTCGCTCGACATGGTCGAGGTGAACCCGATCCTCGACCGCGAGAACGCAACGGGGAAGCTCGCCGTGGAGCTCGTGGCGTCAGCGCTCGGGGCGCGCATCCTCTAGGAACCGCTCGACCGCGTCCGCGACCTCCTCGAACGCGTCCCACATGACCATGTGCATTCCGGGGACGGCGAGCGCTTCGACGCGGTCGGCGTACGCCGCGAGCTGCTCCTCCCGGACGAGCCCGTACGCCGGCGCGTGGATCAGGAGCGTCGCCGCCTGCAGCGTCGCCGCGGGGGGCGGCTCGGTCGCGAGCTCGCGATAGATCGACCGGACGGCCGGCTGGTGCGTGCGTCGCCGGAGCGTCCCGTCGGGGAGCCGCTCGCACGCGAGCAGCGCGTCCTCGAGCACAAGCTCGCGGGGCGGCGAGTCCTCGCGGCGGTCCGCATAGTCCTCCGGCGACGCGTAGACGGGCTCGGCCGCCTCCGCCCCCGCGACGAACTCCGCGACGTGCGGCAGCAGCTGGATCGCCGGGTCGAGCAGCACGGCACGGCGCACACGCTCCGGGTGGCGCGCCGCGAGCTCGAGCACGAGGCGACCGCCGAAGGAGTGGCCCACCCAGTCGGCCCGCCCGATCCCGAGCGCGTCCGCCGTCTCGACGAGATCCGCGACGTGCGTTGCGAAATCCCACGGCGGGTCGTAGCCCGAGCGGCCGTGCCCGCGCAGGTCGGGCGCGACGACGTACCGGGTCCGGGCCCAGCGTTCCTCGGCGAGCCGCTTGAACCGCTCGCCGTGACCGGTGACGCCGTGCACGCACACGAGCGGCGGCGCCTCGGGGTCGCCGAAGCGATGCACGGAGAGCTTCACGAGGCTTGACATTGTCGCGATCGGGAACGGCGCCGGACATGAGCGAACGCGAGGACGAGAGCGGCGGCTGGGCCGTCCCCGGCGAGGAGTCGATCGAGAGCGACGAGACGCTCAGCCCCGACGAGAAGGGCGACGCGGCCGAGGATCAGCCGCTCCCCGGGCCCGCCGCGCCGAAGCAGCCGGCGCCCGAGTAGCGGTCAGCAATCCGTTTCCTCGCCGGCGCCCGAGGGGCGGTAGTAGGTGCGCCCTTTCAGCTCGTCCGGGAGATGGTCGATCTCGAACCCGCGCGGATCGTCGTGCGGGTAGATGTAGCCCTCGCCGTGACCGAGCCGGCGGCCGTAGTACGAGCCGTCGCGCAGCGCCTTCGGCGGCTTGACGTTGCCGTGCTCCTGCACGTCCGCGGTCGCCTCCTTGATCGCGCGGTAGCTCGCGTTCGACTTCGGCGCGCGGGCGAGGTAGATCGCCGCCTGGGCGAGGTTGAGGCGCGCCTCCGGCAGGCCGACGTGCTCGACCGCCTGTGCTGCCGCGACCGCGACGAGCAGCGCACGCGGATCCGCGTTGCCGATGTCCTCCGACGCGAGCACGATCATGCGGCGCGCGATGAAGCGCGCATCCTCGCCGCCTTCGAGCATCGCGGCGAGGTAGTAGACGGCTGCGTCGGGATCGCTGCCGCGCATCGACTTGATGAACGCGGAGGTGAAGTCGTAGTGCGCGTCGGCGCCCTTGTCGTAGACCACCGGGCGTTTGCCCGCCGCGTCCTCGACCTGCTCCTCGCCGAGCGTGTCGCCGCGCGTGGTCTCGTGTGCGAGCTCGATGATGTTCAGCGCGGACCGTGCGTCGCCGCCCGCGCGGCGCACGATCAGGTCGACGACCTCGTCGGAGACCTCCGCGCCGAGCTCGGCCGCACCGCGGCGAACGACGATCGCGAGCTCCTCCGCCGTGAGCGGCTCGAGCTCGTAGACCTGCGTGCGCGAGAGGAGCGCCGAGTTGACCTCGTAATAGGGATTTTCGGTTGTCGCGCCGATCAGCGTCACGAGGCCCTCCTCGACGGCCGGCAGCAGTGCGTCCTGCTGCGCCTTGTTGAAGCGGTGGATCTCGTCGAGGAAGAGGATCGTGCGCGTGCCGGTCGTGCCGAGCCGCTCGCGCGCGCGTGCGAGCACCTCGCGCACGTCCTTCACGGTCGCGGACACCGCCGACAGCTCCTCGAATGCCGCCCCCGTCGAAGACGCGACGATGCGTGCGAGCGTCGTCTTCCCCGAGCCGGGAGGGCCGTAGAAGATCGACGAGCGCACGCGGTCCTCCGCGATCGCAAGCCGCAGCGCCGAGCCCTCGGCGAGCACGTGCTCCTGCCCGACGAACTCGTCGAGCGTCCGCGGCCGCAGCCGCTGCGCGAGCGGCGCAATCGCATCCGCGCGTTGCGCGGCCGCGTCGGAGAAGAGGTCTCCCACCGCCTCAGTATGCTCCGCCCGTGGCGCTGACAAGCCTGCGCGCAGAGGTGACGGACCTCCTCAGCCGCCTCATCCGCATCGACACCACGAACCCTCCCGGCAACGAGACGGCGGCGGCAGAGCTCTTGCGCAAGTACCTCGAGGCAAGCGGCGTCGCCTGCGAGCTGTTCGCGCGCTCGCCGGAGCGTGCGAACCTCGTCGCCCGCATCCGCGGCCGCGGCGACGGACCGACGTTGCTCCTGCTGGGCCACACCGACGTCGTTCTCGCCGACCCGGGCGAATGGAGCGTGCCCCCGTTCTCCGGCGACGTGCGGAACGGAGACGTGTGGGGCCGCGGCGCGCTCGACATGAAGGGCCAGGTGGCGGCAAGTGCGGTCGCGCTCGCGTCGCTCGCGCGGGAAGGTTTCCGTCCCTCCGGCGACCTCGTCTTCGCGGCAACCGCCGACGAGGAGGTCGGCGACGGCTTCGGCCTCTCGTGGTTGTGCGAGGCTCATCCCGAGGCCGTACGCTGCGACTTCGCGATCAACGAGGGCGCCGGCGACCGCGTGGAGATCGGCGGCGGAACGTACTACGTCTGCGCGACCGCGGAGAAGATGTCGGCGCCGTTCCGGCTCGTCGTGCACGGTCGTTCCGGGCATGCCTCGATGCCGGGCATCGCCGACAACGCGCTCGTGAAGGCGGTGCCGCTGATCGAGCGCATCGCCTCGTACGAGCCCGAGCCGCAGGTCCAGCAGGAGGTCGAGGCATGCGTGCGCACGGTGCTCGGCGACGTGCCGCCGCCGCACGAGATCGTCGCGCGCGCACGCGACCTCGACCCGACGCTCGCCGACATGCTGCAGCCGCTTCTCTCCGCGACGTTCTCGCCGACGCGAATCGCGGCGTCGCAGAAGCGAAACGTCGTCCCTGCGCTTTGCACGATCGACGTCGACTGTCGTCTGCTTCCGGGGCAGACGCCCGAGCGGGTGGGACCGCTCATCCGCGCGGTGCTCGGCAGCGACGTCGAGTACGAGCTCGTCTTCCTCGAGGCTCAGGGCGGAACGCGCTCGCCGCTCGACACGCCGCTCTGGGAGGCGGTCGAGACGTTCGTCACGGATCTCGAGACGGGCGCACACGCGGTGCCGCTCTGCTGCGCCGGCTTCACCGACAGCCACTGGCTGCGCGAGGCGTTCGACGCGGTCGCCTACGGCTTCTTCCCATCGCGCGCCCTGCCGGCGGAGACGGCTGCGACGCTGATCCATTCCGCCGACGAGCGCGTGCCGGTCGACGACGTCGAGCTCGGGCTCGACTGGCTTCGCTTCGCGGCCCGTACCGTGCTTGCGTGACCGTCGAGCTCGCGAGCGTCGCCGAGCTGGAGCCCGCGCTGCGCGCGGACGGCTTCTTCGACCGCGACGACCTCGTCGCCCGCGTCTACGTCGGCTTCCGGGCAAGCGACCACCTGCGGCGAAGCGGCACGCCCGCGCCGCCCGAGCCGTGCCGGCTGCCGGCGGTCGCGTACGCGCTCGAGCCTGCAAGTAACAGTCTGTTACTTGCTCGGCGCGACGAGCAGTACGCGATCGGCGAGTGGCAGCCGACGTGGAGCGAGCGCGAGTACGCGGACGCGGTCGACGCCGTGCGCCTCGCGATCGCCGAGGGGGACGTGTACCAGGTGAACCTCGTGCAGCATCTGGCGGCGCAGTTCCGCGGCGATCCATGCGCGCTCGCCGCCGCGCTCGCCCCGCTTCGGCCGCTGGAGCCGGCGCCGTTGCAGGGCGAGGGCTGGGCGATCGTGTCCGCCTCCCCCGAGCTCGTCCTCTCGCGGCGCGGGCGCCGCGTCGCGACGTCGCCGATCAAGGGCACGCGGCCGGCGGGAGTCGCGGTCGACGCGCCGAAGGACACGGCCGAGCACGTGATGATCGTCGACCTCGAGCGCAACGACCTCGCGCGCGTGTCGAAGCCCGGATCGGTGCGCTGGCCGGAGTTGCTCGCCGAACGGGAGCTCGCAGGCGTGACGCACCTGGTGGCGACGGTCGAGGCCGAGCTCCGCGACGACGTCGCGCTCACCGAGCTGCTCGAGGCCGTCCTGCCCGGCGGCTCCGTCACCGGCTGCCCGAAGATCGCCGCGCTCGACCTGATCTCCGCGCTCGAGCCGGTCGGCCGCGGCGCCGCGATGGGCGCGCTCGGCCGGATCTATCCGAACGGGGATCTCGACCTCGCGCTCACGATCCGCACGTTCGCGGTCGCCGACGGCGAGATCCATCTCTGGGTCGGCGGAGGCATCGTCTGGGACTCGGACCCCCGCGCCGAGGTGGAGGAGTCGTGGGTCAAGGCGCGGCCCCTCCTCGCAGCGATCGGGGCGCCGCTGCCGGTCGCGGTCGCGTGACGCTCCTCGCGCTCGCCGAGCTCGCCCGCGGTCTTGTCCCGACCGACGAGCCGCTCGTGTTCGCAGACGACGAAGGCGTGCTGCGGGGGCGGGCGGTGTTCGAGACGGTACGCGTGTACGGCGGCACGCCGTTCAGGCTCGGCGCGCACCTCGACCGCCTGGCCGCCTCGGCGGAGCGGCTGCGTCTCGACGTGCCGCCCCGCGACGAGTTCGCGGCGGCCGCCGCCCGGGCGATTGCCGCGGGCGGCGAGCCCGACGCGGTGCTGCGCCTGCTCTGGACCGCCGGGCGTGAAGGTGCGCATGCCCCGGTCGGGCTCGTTCTCGTCTCGACGCTGCCGCCGGATCTCGAGGAGCGCCGCGGGCGCGGGCTCCGGCTTGCCGTCACGCAGTGGGCGACGGGTGCGCTCGCGGGCGCGAAGTCGACGAGCTATGCCGAGAACATGACGGCGCAGGACGACGCGCTGCGCAGCGGAGCAGACGATGCCCTCCTCGTGGCGCCGGACGGCGCCGTGCTCGAGGCACCGACGGCGAACGTCTGGTTCCGCGAGGGCCGAACCCTGCACACGCCGGCGCTCTCGCTGCCACTGCTCGCCGGCGTCACGCGCGCGGCGCTGTGCGACCTCGCGCCGTCGCTCGGCTACGCGGTCGAGGAGGGCCGCTACGAGCTCGAGCGCCTGCTCGCGGCCGACGAGGTCTTCCTGTCGTCCTCGGTACGCGAGGTGATGCCCGTCGTCGCCGTCGGCCCCACGGAGCTCGCCGCCGGGACGGCGGCGCGTGAGCTCCAGGCCGCGCTTCGGCAGGCCGCCGCCGGATACGCTGACGGCGATGGCTGACGAGAAGCTCCGCCTGGGCGGCATGGCCCTGCCGAACGGCGTGCTCGTCCACGGGCCGTCGTCGTGGGCGTGCGCGATCCGGACGGAGCGCGGCGAGGTCGCGGTCGCATCCGCGTACAAGCGGTTCCGCGCCGCGAACGTGTCGAGCCCGTTCCTGCGCGGCCCGGCGCGCCTCGCCGAGGCGCTTGCGCTCCTGCCTCAGGTGAAGCATGCGCTCCCGGCTGCGCGGCTGCCGATGCAGAGCAAGCGCATGCTCTCGGCGATGGTCGGTGCGGCCGTCGTCGTGCGCGGCGTCCGGGAGTCCTCCCGGCTCGGGCCCGCCGCGCAAGAGCTTCTCTCGGCCCTGCTCTCGCTCGCGCCGGCTGCGCTCGCGTTGCGCGGCGGCGAGCTTGCGGCGTACCACGGCGCCGAGCACATCTCGATCGGCCGCTACGAGCACGGCGACTCGGCGACGAAGGAGCACGAGCGCTGCGGCGGCCATCTCGTCGGCCCGCTGCTCGCGACGAGCGCGGTCGGGAACGCGCTCGCAGGTCTCGCACCCGAGCCGCTCCGCAACCGAGCGCGCGCGGCTGCGCAGTTCGGAGCGATCGCTGCCTCGACCGAGATCTTCGGCTGGATGACGCGTCACCCCGACAACGTCGTCGCGCAGGCGCTGTCGAAGCCGGGCCACGAATTGCAGCATCGTCTGTCGACCGCGGAGCCGACGCCGGAGCAGCTCGAGGTCGCAGAGGCTGCGCTCGCGGCGTGTCTCGCGCTCGAACATGGCGCGCACTGAAGCGACCCGCGCGCGGCTGAACCCCGAGATCTTCGACCTTCCGGTCGAGAAGATGCGTGCCGGCTGGTACACGGACGCGTACTTCAACCACGCGCGCGACACGCTGCTCCGCGACGGCCGCCATCCGCGCGTGTTGATGCAGATCTTCCAGAAGAACGAAGCTTGGCTCGGCGGGATGGACGAGGCGATCGCGATCCTCAAGCTGTGCGCGCATCCGTACGACGGGCTCGAGGTCCGCGCGCTGTACGACGGCGACCGCATCTCGCCGTACGAGCCGGTCATGCACATCGAGGGCGACTACACCGCGTTCGCACATCTCGAGACTCCCGTGCTGGGGACGCTCGCGCGGAGGACGCTGATCACGACGAACGTCGTGCACGTGCTCGAGGCCGCGAACGGGAAGCCGATCATCTTCATGCCGGCACGGCACGACCACCACCGCATCCAGACCGGAGACGGCTACGCCGCGTATGTCGCAGGGCAGATCGTCGGAGCGGAGATCGGCGTCACGACCGACGAGCAGGCGTCGTGGTGGGGCGGCCGGAGCATCGGCACCGTCCCGCATGCGCTGATCGCGGCATACGGCGGCGACACGGTGCTGGCGGCGAGGAAGTTCGCCGACTGGGCTCCGCCCGACATGAACGTCACGGTGCTCGTCGACTTCGAGAACGACTCGCTCCGCACCGCGCTCGAGGTCGCGGACGCGCTCGGCGACCGGCTGTGGGGGGTCCGCCTCGACACCTCCGAGTCGCTCGTCGACCGCTCGCTCTGGGACGAGCTGGGCGACTTCAAGCCGACCGGCGTGAACGCCCGCCTCGTCTGGAAGGTGCGGAACGCGCTCGACGAGCATGGCTACGACCGCGTGCGCATCGTCGCCTCCGGCGGCTTCACGGCCGACAAGATCCGCAGCTTCGAGAACGAGGACGTGCCCGTCGATGCCTACGGCGTGGGCTCGTCGCTGATCCGCGGCTCGAACGACTTCACCGGCGACATCGTCCTGACCGACGGGAAGCCCTCGGCGAAGGTCGGCCGGCGCTACCGCGACAACCGGCGGCTCGAGCTCGTCACGTAACCGTGGCCGGCCGGATCCTCTGGGACGTCGACACGCAGGTCGACTTCATGCTGCCGACCGGAAAGCTCTACGTCCCGGACGCCGAGCAGACGGCGCCCACGATGCAGCGCCTCGTCGAGGCGGTGCGCGCCGCCGGCATCGCCCACGTCGCCTCCGCCGACGATCACGAGCTGACCGACCCCGAGATCAGCGACGAGCCCGACTTCGTGAACACGTACCCGCCGCACTGCCTGCGCGGGACGCGCGGGGCCGAGAAGATCCCCGAGACCGAGCAGGCGGACCCGCTGCCGCTCTCGATCGTCCCGTTTCCGCCGGGGCTCGTGCCGGGCATGATCGAGGGCCGGCGCGAGATCCTCCTCCTCAAGAAGAACTTCGACGTGTTCACGAATCCCAACACCGACCCGCTGCTCGACGCGCTCGATCCCGACGAGATCGTCGTCTTCGGGGTCGCGACGGACGTCTGCGACGACGCGGCGATCCGCGGCTTCCTGCAGCGCGGCCGGCGTGTCGTCTTCGTCGAGGATGCCGCGAAAGGGCTCGATGCGGCCCGGACCGGGGCGGCGACCGCCCTCTGGCGGCAGCGCGGCGTCCGGTTCTGCACGGCCGACGAGGTGATCGCCTCCCTCGGCTAAGGGATCCGTCCCTTTCTGCCGATGAGCACCCGCAGATGGTGGGGAACTGGTTCCACAACGCCGCCGACTTCGCCACGACCTGGCTCCCGCTGGCGTTCTTCGCGATCCTCGTCCTGACCGCGTGGCTGCTCTGGAAGACGGTCGGGATGATGCCGCGCGTACGGCCGACGCACATGGACTCGCGCTCGAAGTCGCGCGTGACCTGGGACGACGTCGCGGGGGTCGAGGAGGTGCGGGCCGAGCTGATGGAGGTCGTCGACTTCCTCCGCGACCCGAAGCGCTTCGAGCGGCTCGGTGCGAAGACGCCGAAGGGGCTGCTCCTCTACGGCCCGCCGGGTACCGGCAAGACGCTGCTCGCGAAGGCGGTCGCGCACGAGTCCGGCGCGAACTTCTACTCCGCGAGCGCGTCCTCGTTCGTGGAGATGTTCGCCGGCCTCGGCGCGGCGCGGATCCGCAAGCTCTTCCAGGAGGCGCGGAAGAACGCACCCGCGATCGTCTTCATCGACGAGCTCGACGCCGTCGGCGCGCAGCGCACCGGCCACGGCTTCAACCGCGAGCAGGACCAGACGCTGAACCAGCTGCTGGTCGAGCTGGACGGCTTCGAGGGCGCGCAGCAGGTCGTCGTCATGGGCGCCTCCAACCGCATCCAGGACCTCGACCAGGCGCTGCTCCGGCCCGGCCGCTTCGACCGCCAGATGCTCGTGCCGCCGCCCGACCTGAAGGGAAGGATCGCGATCCTCGAGGTGCACACGCGCGACAAGCCGCTCGGTCCGAACGTCGACCTCTCGCAGGTCGCGCGGCAGACGAGCGGACTCACGGGCGCCGAGCTCGCGAACGTCTGCAACGAGGCCGCGATCCATGCGGGGCGACGCGGCGACACGTACATCTCCCAGCCCGACTTCGACGCGGCGCTCGAGCGCGTCGTCGCCGGCCTGCAGCAGAAGAAGGTGCTGACCGAGAAGGAGCGGCGCATCCTCGCCTACCACGAGGGCGGTCACGCGCTGATGTCGCACCTGATGGGCGCGGTCATGGAGCTGCAGAAGGTGACAATCGTCTCGCGCGGCGATGCGCTCGGCTACGCGTTCTACCTCCCCGAGGAAGATCGCTACATGCAGACGAAAGAAGAGCTGATCGACCGGATGATCGTCGCGCTCGCCGGGCGCGCCGCCGAGGAGGTCGTCTTCGGCCGGGTGACGAACGGCGCCGCCAGCGACCTCGAGAAGGTGACGGAGATCGCGCGCTCGATGGTCTTCGAGTGGGGCATGGCCGACAGCGTCTCGTCGCGCACGCTGCGCGCCGACAACTACGCGCTCTCGGAAGAGACGAAGCGGTTGCGCGACAACGAGCAGGCACGATTGACCGACAACGCGTATGCGGAAGCCGTGCGCCTCCTGCAGAAGCACCGCAGCTCGCTCGACCGGCTCGCCGCCGCGCTGCTCGAGAAGGAGACGCTCGTCCGCGACGAGGTGGTCGAGCTGCTCGCCGAGGTGCAGGCGGAGTCGCGCGCGTCCGACACGGTCGGCGTGCCGCGCGTCGTGGCCGCGCAGACGGAGTGACTACTTTCCGAGCGCGCCGATGTCGATCGCGTTCGGCGGCGGCTTCGGTGCGTGCGCGGAGCCCCAGTCGGTGAGCTTCAGCGTTCCGCTCTCGCCGCCCACGCCCTTGAACTCGACCGCGTAGGGCGTTCCCGTCGTCGCGACGTAGAGCACACCCCTGCCCTTCGAGTCCTGCAGGCCGATCACCTTCTGGCCGTCGATCGTCGTCTGCGCTCCCTTCGTCACCGTTCCCTGGGGCTTCAGCGCCAGCGCGACGAACTTGTTCAGGTCTGTCAACTGCGAGAAGTCTCCGAACTGCGGCGTCGACACCGGTGCCTTCAACCAGCGGCCGTCGAGGAGCTGGCCGGCGGCCTTGCTGGCGCCGACCGAGCGGTAGAACGACCCCGGGGCCCTGATGTAGACGCTCGTGCCGGAGCGGACGATGTCGACCTTCGTGCCGTGGACCGTCAACGTGCCGCCGCCGCCGTGGCCCGTGATCGAGAGGTCGAGCGAGATCATCTGGCCGCTGTCGTCGATCGTGCCGGCGACGCGGACGCTTCCGGCGGCGGTCGCGGCCCGGCGTGCGTCGGCGAGGATCGCGGAGGCGCTCTTCGACGCTTCGCTCGACGAGCTCGAGCCGCCGCAACCCGCTTGCAGGACGGCTGCCGCGGCCAGCAGCAGAATCATGAGCCGTCGCATGTCGGTCGCCGGACACTAACATCGCCCCAGTGGAGGCGCGAGGAATCCACCACGTCGGGGTCGCCGTCTCCGACCTCGACGAGGCCGTTCGGAATTACGAGCGCCTCTTCGGAGGCCGGCTCGAGCACCGCGCCCGCGTCGAGGAGCAGGGAGTGGAGGCTGCGTCGCTGCGCGTCGGCGACGCGCGAATCGAGCTCCTCTCGGCCCTCTCGGCGGACACGCCGGTCGGCAGGTTCCTCGCCAGGCGCGGTCCCGGGATGCACCACGTCGCATACGAGGTCGACGACGTGGGCAGCGCGCTCGCCGACCTCGCCGCGTGCGGCGCCGAGCTGATCGACACGGTGCCGAGGCACGGCATGTTCGGCCTGGAGGTCGGCTTCGTGCATCCCGATTCCGTCGACGGTGTCCTCTCGGAGGTGGTGGCTCGTGGCTAGCGCAGAGCGTGTTCGCGTCGAGGTCGGCTTCGAAGGCGGGCAGGTGGTGGGTGGCTTCGTCGACCCGGCGTCGGCCGACGAGCTCGAGCGCGCGCTGCACGAGGACGGGCCGCGGGTCGTCGTGCTCGCAACGGAGGACGGCCACTACCACGTCGTCGTGCCGCGAGTCGCCTACTTCCGGCGGTTCAGCAGGGCGAGTCGCGTCGGGTTCGCAGCCGGCTAGCAGGGAAAGAGCGAGTCGAGTGAGCTCCGGGGCGACCGAGAAGAAGCCGGCGCGCGAGGCGACGGAGGAGATCCGCCGCCTCGTCGAGCGCGCCCAGCGCGGCGATCGGGCGGCGCTCGAAGAGCTCTACCTCATCCACTTCGACCGCATCTACAGCTACCTGCACATGAGCGTCGGCAACCGTCACGACGCCGAGGATCTGACGACGCAGACCTTCCTGAAGATGCTCGAGTCGATCAACCGCTTCCGCTGGCAGTCGGCTCCTTTCTCGGCGTGGCTCTTCCGGATCGCGCACAACCTCGCGATGGATCACTTCCGTGCGCGCCGCCGCTGGCAGCCCGAGGAGGACGTTCCCGAGCCGGCGGGATCGGAGGAGCCGTCGGCCGAGCTCGAGGCGATGCAGTCGATCGGGCGGCAGTCGATGCTCGAGCTGATCGAGAAGCTCTCGCCGGAGCAGCAGCAGGTACTGACGCTGAAGTTCGTCTTCAACTTCCCGAACGCGGACGTCGCGAAGATCCTCGACAAGACCGAGGGTGCGATCAAGTCGCTGCAGCATCGCGCGCTCGCATCGCTGCAGAAGCAGCTCGCGCAGCAGCAGAAGCGGTAGTGGCGCTCGAGGTGGGGATCGTCGGGCTGCCGAGCGCCGGCAAGTCGATGCTGTTCGAGGCGCTGACCGGAACGCGGGCTTCGAGCGAGGTCGGCATGGCGGCGATCCCCGATCCGCGGTTGCAGCAGCTCGCAGACGTGGTGCACGCGAGGAAGGTCACGCCGGCCGCGATCCGGGTCGTCGAGGTGCGCGGGACGGGACCCGCCCTGCTCGGGAACCTGCGCCAGGTCGACGCCCTGCTCGTCGTCCTCGACGGGTTCTCCGGCACGCGGGTTCCGGCCGACGACCTCGAGACGCTGCGTCTCGAGCTGCTCGTCGCCGACCGCGACCACGTCGAGCGCCGGCTCGAGCGCGTCGCGAAGCAGGCGAAGTCCGGCGACGCGAAGCTCCGCCGGGAGGTCGAGCAGCTCGAGCGCCTGCTTGCACACCTCGACGCGGGCGCCACGCTCGCCGACCATGCCGACGAGCTTCCGCCCGAGCTCGAGCCGCTGACGGCGAAGCCGCTGATCGCGATCGAGAACGGAACCGGCGGCATCGACCTGAAGCTCGAGGCGGAGCTCGCGGAGCTCGGCGAGGCGGACGCGACCGAGTTCCGCGGCGGCGGCGAGTCGGCGCTCGGCGAGATCGTGCGCCGGCTCGCGGAGACGCTGGATCTGATCACGTTCTTCACCGTGGGCGAGAAGGAGACGCGTGCCTGGACGCTCCGCCGCGGGCAGACCGCGCTCGACGCGGCGTCGACGATCCATTCCGACATCGCGCGCGGCTTCATCCGCTGCGAGGTCGTGCGCTGGGACGACCTCGTCGCAGCGGGCTCGCACGCCGACGCCGCGCGTGCGGGCAAGCAGCGCCTCGAGGGGAAGACGTACCTGGTCGAGGACGGCGACGTGCTGAACGTCCGCTTCAACGTGTGAGGCGCGAGGAGCACGACGGCGTGCTCGTCCTGGGGCATTGGGGCCGTGCGCTGCTCGTGTTTCCGTCGCAGCAGCGAACGCGCTACGAATGGGAGGAGCACGGGATGGTCGAAGCGGTCGCCGACCTGGTCGAGGCGGGTCGTGTGAAGCTCTACTGCGTCGACTCGTGGGACTCGGCGACGTGGCACGACGAGTGGCTGCCGCGCGAGGAGCGCGCCCGCCGGCACGAGGCGTACGAGCGCTGGCTGCTCGAGCAGGTCGTGCCGCTGATCGGCGGCGTCGAGATCATCACGGCCGGCGTCTCGATGGGTGCATTCCACGCGGCGAACCTCACGCTCCGCCGGCCCGAGCTCTTCCCACTCGCGCTCTGCTTCTCCGGCATCTACGACGTCTCGGGCATCGGCTGGGGCGAGCGAGGCGACGCCGTCTACTTCAACAACCCCGTGGACTTCGTCGCCGGGCTTGGCGGGTCGCCGGCAAGCCTCCTGCTCGTGGTCGGCCGCGGCATGTGGGAGGACACGACCGGAGCGCTCGAGCAGACGCTCCGCTTCGCCTCGCTCCTCGCGGCGAAGGGGATCCGGCACGAGCTCGACGTGTGGGGCGAGGACGCGCCGCACGACTGGCCGGCGTGGCGCGCCCAGCTCGCGAAGCACTTGCCGCGCTTCGTCTAGTCGTCGAGCACGCGGAGGAGGCGCTGCGCCGTCCGGCTGTGCTCGCGCAACGTCTGCAGGAGCTGCTCGGCCGTGACGACGCGCCGCCGCCGCGACGCGAGCTCGAGCACGCGCTTCGCCTCCGGGGTCACCGGCAGCCCGCAGCCGTCGCGCAGCTCGCCGCCGAAGCGCTCTTCGAGCTCGCCGCGCACCGAGTCGAGCGAGATCCCGAGCGATGCGAGCGCAGCGCGCTCGTCGGCGACGATCGCCTCGCGCACCTCGTCCGGGTCGACGTCGAGCGCGCCGTAGACCGCGCACACGAGCAGCAGGTGCTCCGCGCCGACGGCGAACGAGAGCCGCGCCGCCTCGCTGCAGGCGCGCGCGAAGAGCGGCTGCGCCGCACCGGTCGGCCGCGGCGAGACCAGCCTCACCAGCGCTTCCCCCGTTTCGCGTAGCGCTGGTGCACCGCCTGCTTCGACACGCCGAGCTCGTCGGCGATCTCCTGCCACGAGCAGCCGCGGCCGCGGGCGCTCTCGACGTGGATCCGTTCCACCCGCTCGAGCAGCCGCCGGAGCGCCGCGACCGCGCGCAGACCCTCGCGAGGGTCCTCGGAGGAGACCCGAGTGGCCAACTCCTGCGCGTCCTCCTCCATGCGTCAACCTTACTTGACTGTGTCTGACACCGTCAAGTCTGCTTGACGGAGCTAGCAGCAGTCGTCGCCGCTGCAGCAGTCGCTGCCGGGCGTGCAGCAGTCGCTCATCTGCGCCTCCTTTCATCGATGGACGTCGATATACTATATTGACAAGGATCGATGCAAACGCTCGCCGCCCTGCCGGTTCTCTGCTGCGGCCCCGCGACGGAGCCGCTCGCCGCCGACGACGCCGACCTGCTCGCGGCGCGGTTCAGGGCGCTCGCCGACCCGACGCGCGTCGCGATCGTCAACCGCCTCGCGGCGGGCGAATGCTGCGTGTGCGATCTCAACGCCGCGTTCGAGCTGTCGCAGCCGACGATCTCCCACCACCTGCGGGTCCTTCGTGACGCCGGTCTCGTCGAGTCCACCCGGCGCGGGACGTGGGCCTACTACCGGTTGGTGCAGGAGGCAGTGCGAGAGCTTCGCCAGACTCTGGGCGGATGACGCGCGTTCTCTTCGTCTGCGTGCAGAACGCAGGTCGCTCGCAGCTGGCGCAGGCGCTCTACGAGGCGCGGGGCGGCGAGGCGCGCTCCGGCGGAACGGATCCCGCAGACGAGGTGCACCCGGTGGTCGTCGAGGCGCTCGCCGAGGTCGGCCTCGACATCTCCGGCCGCGCGCCGCGGCGGCTCGACGAGGACGACGTCCGCTGGGCGGAGCTCGTCGTCACGATGGGGTGCGGCGACGCCTGCCCCGTTCTCCCGGGCAAGCGCTACGTGGACTGGAATCTCGCCGACCCGGCCGGGCTCTGCCTCGAGGAGGCGCGCGAGCTGCGCGCCGACATCGCGCGCCGCGTCGGCGAGCTGCCGCTTCGGTGATCGCGGCCGTCCGGCAGCCGCTCCTCGTCGCGCTCGCGCTCGGGGCGGCCGTTCTCGTGAGCGCGGCGATCGCGCGGCGGACACGCGTGCCGCCGCCCGTCTTCCTCGTGCTCGCGGGGCTCGTGATCGCGGTGATCCCCGGTGTCCAGGAGATCCGCCTGCCGCCCGACGTCGTCTTCTACGGCTTCCTGCCGCCGCTCGTGTACGCGGCCGCGTTCCTGACCGCGCCGCGCGAGGCACGCGAGAACTGGGCGTCCATCCTGCTGCTCGCGTTCGGGCTCACGGCGGCGACGCTGCTCGCCGTCGGCGTCGTCGCCTGGGCGGCCGTCGCCGTCCTCGGTGCGGGCGCCGCGTTCCTGCTCGGTGCGATCCTCGGCGCGACCGATCCGATCAGCGCCACGTCCGTGATCGGCGCGACGAGCGCACCGGAGCGCCTGCGGACGATCCTCGAAGGCGAGAGCCTCGTCAACGACGGCGTCGCGCTCGTCGCCTTCTCGATCGCGCTCTCCGCCGTCGAGCACGGTCACCTCTCGGTCGGCGGCGGCGTGCTCGAGTTCCTGCAGCTGTCCGCGGGCGGCGCTGCGTTCGGGATCGCCGTCGCGTTCGTGATCGAGCACGTGCGCCGCAGGATCCACGATTCGGAGGTCGAGATCGGGACGTCGCTGCTCACGCCGTACCTCGCCTACATCCCGGCCGATCGCCTGCACCTCTCGGGCATTCTCGCCACCGTCGCGTGCGGGCTCTATCTCGGCTGGCGGTCGGGCGGGATCTTCCGCCCGGAGGTGCGGCTGCAGTCGATCGTCTTCTGGGACATCTTCACGTTCGTCCTCAACTCCGTGCTCTTCCTGTTGCTCGGCACCCAGTTCCGCGCGGTGCTGAACGGCGTGCACGGCTCCGCGTGGGTGCTCGCCGGTGACGCGCTGCTCGTCTTCGCCGTCGTCGTCGCGATCCGCTTCGTCTGGATGTTCACCGTGCCGCATCTCGCGGGCTTCGCTCGGCGCGACCGCGTGATCCTGGGCTGGGGCGGGATGCGCGGCGCGCTCTCGCTCGCCGCAGCGCTCTCGATCCCGGCGGCGGTGCACGCGCGCGAGGAGATCCTCTTTCTCACCTTCACGACGATCCTCGCGACGCTCGTCGTGTTGGGCATCCCGTTGCCATGGCTCCTCGATCGGCTCGGCTTCCGCGGCACGAGAATCGAGCAGCGACTCCGAGCGCGGCAGCGAGTGACGCAGGCCGCGCTCGAGCGGCTCGCCGAGCTCGAGGAAGAGCAGGCCGCGCCCGCGGAGGTGATCGTCGGCCTGCGGCGGCTGTACGAGAGCAGGCTCGGTCGCCTCGAGGCACGGCTCGACGCCGATGCCGGCGGCGTCGACGTCCACCTGCGCCTCCGCCGCGAGCTGCTCGCCGCCGAGCGGCGCACGCTCGACGAGCTGGAACGGATCGGCGAGGTCGACTACTCGTCCGCGCGTGCGATCGAGCACCAGCTCGACCTCGAGGAGTCGGGGCTCAGGGCCTAATCCGGAACCGGCCGGGTCGCCGCGACGGCGTCGAGTTGATTCGCGTGGTAGAGCACCGCCGCCTCCGCCGTCCGCGCCGCGCGCGCGTCGTGATGCGCCGCGACGGCGTGCAGCAGCTCGGCGCGTACGGCCGCGTCGAGCGCGCCGCCGCGCTCCTCGATCAACCGCAGCCCGAGGTGCACGTGCCCCAGCAGGCGGCCCTCGTCGGTCTGCCGGAACACGGGGCCGCGACCGAGCTCTCGGGTCCGTCCGACGTCGTGCACGAGCGCCGCCGCGAGCAGCAGGTCGACACGCAGCCGCTGGTGCAGCTGCGCCGTCTCGCGGCAGAGCGTTGCGGCTCCCACCGTGTGCTCGAGCAATCCGCCTGCGTAGGAGTGGTGCGCGTCGAGCGTCGCCGGCAAGACGCGCATCGCCGCCCGCGCGTCGCGGTCGAGCACGCGCTCGACCACCGTGCGCAGTCCGGCATGCTCGATGTCGCCGACGAGGAACTCGAGAAAGCCCTCGAGCTCGTCGGCGTCTCGCCGCAAGGCCGGCGCCATCGCGGCGGGATCGACGCCCGCGGCAGGCTCGAGCGTCCTGACGTCGAGCTGCAACCGGTCGCGGAAGCGCTCGACCCGGGCGAGCACGCGCACCGCATCGCCTTCGGTGAAGCGCCCGTCGAGCAGCTCGACGTCGTTCCAGACGCGAGCGTCGATGCGTCCGCTCGGGTCGACGAGCTCGAGCGCCAGATATGCGCTGCCGCTGCGCGTGCGGAGCCGCTCCTTCTTCGCGACCGCGTAGACGCCCTCGACCGTTCGGTTCTCCTCGAGCTGGGCGATCGCGGTCACACGGAGATCCTACGAGTCGAAGACGACCACCGACCGGATCCCGTCCTGCGCCTCCATCAACGCGAAGCCACGGTTGACGTCGTCGAGCGCGAGGCGGTGCGAGACGAGCGGCGCGACGTCGAGCTCCCCGCCGAGCCACCGCTCGACGAGCTGCGGAACGCCGTCGCGCCCCTTCACTCCCCCGAACGACGAGCCGGCCACGCGGCGGCCCGTGATCAGGAAGCGCGGAACGACTTCGAGTGTCTCGCCCTTGCCGGCGACCCCGCAGACGGTTGCGAGACCCCAGCCCATGCGCGCCGACTCGACGGCCTGGCGCATCACGGCGACGCTGCCGGTCGCCTCGAAGGTGTAGTCCGCGCCGAAGCCGCCGGTCAGCTCGAGGATCTGCTCGACGGCGTCGGGGCCGCCGGGCAGCGTGTCCGTCGCGCCCTGCCCGCGCGCGAGCACGAGCCGGTCCTCCGAGAGGTCGACGGCGACGATCCGCCCGGCGCCCTGCAGCCGGCAGCCGGCGACTGCGCCGAGGCCGACGAGGCCGGCCCCGAAGACGACGCACGTCGAGCCCGGCAGCACCGCAGCGGTGTTGATCGCCGCGCCGAGCCCGGTCGAGAGGCCGCACGCGAACACGCACGCCTGCTCGAGCGGCGCGTCGGGCGAGATCTTCGCGAGCAAGATCTCCGGCATCACCGTGTACTCGGCGAAGGTCGACGTGCCCATGAAGTGCCGGATCGGCTCGCCGCCGCGCGAAAGGCGCGTCGTCCCGTCCGGCAGATAGCCCTGGTTCTGCTGCTCGCGGATCGCGAGGCAGAGATTCGTGCGCCCGTCGACACAGTGCACGCATTCGCGACAGCGCGGCGTGAAGAGCGTCACGACGTGGTCGCCCGGCGCGAGGGAGCTCACGCCCGCGCCGACGCGTTCGACGATCCCGGCGCCCTCGTGGCCGAGCACCGCCGGCGCGTAGCCGGACGGATCGGCACCGGACGCGGTGAAGAGATCGGTATGACAGACCCCGCAGGCGGCGAGGCGGACGAGCACCTCGCCGGCGCGGGGCTCGGCGAGCTCGACCTCCTGGACGGCGAGCGGCGCGCCGAACTGCTCGAGAACCGCGGCCTTGATCCGCACCGGCCGATTATCGTCGAGTCGTGGCAACGATCCGTCCGTTCCGCGCGCTCCGCTACGCGGCCGACTCGCTCGAGCGGCTCGTCGCACCACCCTACGACGTGATCTCCGAGCGGACGCGCGCGGACTACCTCGCGCGCGATCCGCACAACATCGTGCACCTGACGCTGCCCGACTCCGAGCGCGATGCGGCGGACGCGCTCGAGGCGTGGCGGCGCGACGACGTGCTGGTCGAGGAGCGGGCGCCGTCGTACTGGTGGCTCAGCCAGGAATACGTCGGTCCGGACGGTGTCGCGCGCACCCGCGAAGGCCTCGTCGCGGCGCTCAGGCTCGAGCCGTACTCCGCTCGGGTCGTCCTGCCGCACGAGCGCACCCACGCGGGCCCCAAGGAGGGCCGGCTGCGGCTGCTGCGCGCTACGCGGACGCAGCTCGAGCCGATCTTCCTGCTCTGGGACGGCTCGATCGCCGTCGACGGGCTCGGCACGCCGGCGCTCGCCGCGGACGAGAGCGGGGTCGCCTCGCGCCTCTGGCGGCTCGATGCGGACTTCGGCGCAGCGCTCACCGAGGAGCTTCGCGACGCGCAGCTCCTGATCGCCGACGGCCACCACCGCTACGAGACGGCGCTCGCCTTCCACGACGAGGACGGCACCGACGCGAGCGCGTGGATGATGGTCGTGATCGTTCCCACCGACCAGGAAGGGCTGACGATCTTCCCGACGCATCGCGTTGCGCAATCGGTCGACGGCGTGCGCGGGACGCCGATCGAGCCGCCGGGCGAGCAGCTTCCCGGCCTCGTTCTCTACCGGGACGGCGCCTACGAGCTGCTCGAAGGTGACGGGCTCGATCCGGAGATCGTCGACCGGCTCGCCCCGCAGGGCGTGACGTACACGCCCTCGCTCGCCGAGGCGGTCGCCGCCGTCGACCGCGGCGAGGCCGAGGCGGCGTTCCTGCTGCGACCGCCGCGGATCGAGGACGTGTGGGAGGTCGCACGGCGCGGCGAGACGATGCCGCAGAAGAGCACGTTCTTCTATCCCAAGCTGACGAGCGGCCTGCTGCTGTATTCGCTGCAGTGAGGGACTGGCTGGACCTCTGTCGCGCCTGCGTCGACGACGTGCGCGCCGTGCTCCTCGAGTTGCCGACACGCGCGGAGCGCGAGCCCGTGGTCGGGCAGGGGCTCGGCGGCGACGAGACGACGGCGGTCGACAAGGCGGCCGAGGACGCGATCCTCGCGCGCTTCCGCGAGCTCGACGGCGTGACGCTCGTCTCCGAGGAGATCGGCCGCCTCGGAGACGGCGCAACCGTCGTCGTGATCGACCCGATCGACGGGTCGCTGAACGCGAAGCGCGGCATCCCCTTCTTCTCGGTCTCGATCGCGGTCGCGGACGGCGAGCGCATGGGCGATGTGCACTTCGGCTACGTCTACGACTTCGGCAGCGGCGAGGAGTGGGTCGCCCGACGCGGCGCGGTGCCGACGGTGAACGGCGAGCCGCTCGTCCTGCGGCCGAAGGAGCGCATCGAGATCCTCGCCTTCGAGGCGACGCGAACGCAGCTGATCGCGCGCGACGCGCCGAAGGTCGCCGAGCTCGCGTACAGGCTGCGCATCATGGGCTCGCTCGCGCTCTCGCTCTGCCATCTCGCCGCGGGTCGAGTCGACGCGGTCTGCTCGCTCAAGGCGGCGCGCTCCGTCGACATCGCCGCTGCGCAGCTGCTCGTCCGCGAGGCCGGTCTCACGATCGAGCTCTTCGACGACCCGCGCGGCTTCGAGGAGGCCGAGCTCGATCTCGAGGGACGTTCACGTGTTGCCGCAGCGGGAACCGCCGAGCTGTGTCGAGCGGTGGCGCACGCTCTGTCCGCGTAGGCTGCTCCGGCTGGAACTACGCGAGCTGGAAGCAGGAGTTCTACGGCGGCCTGCCCGCCCGGCTCTGGCTCGAGCAGTACGCGCGTCACTTCGACACCGTCGAGGTGAACAGCACCTTCTACCGCCTGCCTCGGCGCGACGCCGTCGCGAACTGGGAGCGCACGGCGCCGCGCGGCTTCACGTTCGCGCTGAAGGCGTCGCGCTACCTCACGCACATCAAGCGCCTGTCCGATCTCGGGCCCGGCCTCGACCGCTTCTACGAGCGCATCGAGCCGCTGCACAGGAGCCCGAAGCTCGGCCCCGTGCTCTGGCAGCTGCCGCCCACGTTCCGCCGCGACGACGAGCGGCTCGCGAACGCGCTCGCCCGCCTCGAGCGCACGCCCGAGCGACACTGCTTCGAGTTCCGCCATCCGTCCTGGTTTGCCGAAGACGTCTACGCGCTCTTGCGCGCCCACGGCGCAGCACTCGTGATCGGCGACCGGCCGGAGGTGCGCGACTTCCAGACGCACGTCTTCACTGCGCCGTGGACGTACGTCCGCTTCCACTACGGCTCCCGCGGCCGCCGCGGGAACTACAGCGAGTCGGAGCTTCGCGGCTGGGCGGCGCGGTTCCGCGAGTGGAGCACGGCCGTCGAGATCTTCGCGTACTTCAACAACGACTGGGAGGTCTTCGCCGTCCGGAACGCGCTTCGGCTGAAGGCCCTGCTTCACCCGGACTGACCCCGGGTAGCCTCCAGACGATGGAGCGCTCGATCCTCGTCGCCGACGACAATCGCGGCTTCGCCGAGCTCGTCCGCGCCACGCTCGAGGAGGCGGGCTACGACGTCGTCACGGCCTCCACGGGGCTCGCCGCGGTTGCGTGCATCGAGAAGCACGACATCGGCGTCGCGGTCCTGGACGTGCTCATGCCGGGGATCTCCGGGGACGCAGTGGCGGAACGGCTGAAGCAGATCGACCCGACGCTTCGCGTCCTCTTGATGACGAGCGCCGACGAGCCGTTCGCGGCGGGCAGCGGCCTGCCCGTGCTGCGGAAGCCGTTTCCGCAGGAAGACCTCGTCGCGGCCGTGCGCACGCTCGCGGGGAGTTGACGCACCCGCGTGCCGCTACACCGGCGGGCCGCAGTCGAGGAACGAAGTCCCGCGCCGGCGCCGCAGACGCGCGGGTGCTAGCGCGTACGCAATCGCATTCGCGGACGCGCGCCTATCCCTCAACCGGGTGACGTCGGGCGCTACGCCCCGCCGAACTCGCGCTCGTGGCAGTCCGGGCAGTACGGGACCGTCTCGGGCGCCGCGGCGTCTTCGACCAGGAGCTTGAGGAGCCAGCGCTCGTCCTCGTCGATCCACGGCCTGCGGCACTCGATGCAGCAGATCGGCGGAGCGAGGACGGTGACGGCGGCGTTCACATCGGGCACGGCGGCTGCCGCGGAGTATCGGGGGTCGGGCGGCCGGTGTCCATGGCTGTGGACGATCTCTCGTCCAACGGCTTGTGGAAGATGTGGGTCCTGTGGACGGTTCATCGTCGGTAGCACTCTTTTCGGCAGCGCCGGGCCGTTCCACTCCTGGACGTTCGGACAGTCTTCGGAGCAGGGGGTAGGACGCCCATGCCCGAGGTGACGCTCACGAGCGCCGAGCGCGTGCTCTTTCCGGGCGACGGGATCACGAAGGGCGACCTGTTCGCCTACTACGACCGGATCGCGCCGGTGCTCGTCCCGCACCTGCGCGACCGGCCCTTCACGATGAAGCGCTACCGAGAGGGGATCCGCGGGCCCGGCTTCTTCCAGAAGCAGGCGCCGAGAGGGATGCCGCCGTGGATCCGGACGCGCCGCTTCACGACCCATCCGCGGGAAGGCGGCTCGCGCGAGGTCGACTTCCCACTTGTCAACAGCCGCGAGGCAGTTCTGTGGATGGTCCAGATGCATTGCATCGACATGAACGCGTGGTACTCGCGCGTCGACCGGCCTGATCGCCCGGACTACGTGGTCTTCGACCTCGATCCGCCCGACGAGCCCGACGGGTTCGAGCAGGCGATCGAGGTCGCGCACCTCCTGCGCGCGCTGCTCGACGAGCTCGACCTCCCGGGTTATGTGAAGACGAGCGGTGCCGACGGCATCCACATCCTGGCGCCGATCCAGCGCCGGGCGGGCTACGAGCAGACCTACGATTTCGCCGGCGCGTGCGCGCGGTTGCTCGAGGAGCGCCATCCCGGGCTCGTCACCACGGAGTGGTTGAAGCGCAAGCGGGCGGGCGTGCTCGTCGACCATCGCCAGAACGGCTGGGGCAAGACGATCGCCTCCGTCTACTCGGTGCGCCCGAAGCCGGGCGCGCCCGTCTCGACGCCGCTCCGCTGGGAGGAGCTGACGCGGGACGTGCGGCCGAGCCGGTTCACCATGGAGGTCGCGCTCGAGCGGGTAGGCCGCTTCGGGGACGTCTTCGAGCCCGTGCTCCGGGAGCCGCGGCCGCTCGGCCCGGCGGCCCGGCGCCTCGCGTCCCTCTAGCGGCGGAAGAGCTGGTCGACCGTGCCCGTGAGCGCGATCGGTCGTCCGTCGACCGTGATCCGGAAGTTGGCCGCCGCGGCGAAACGCACCCAGAGCCGGGGCGCGGTGTAGCTGAGCGTCGCGCCTGCCGGCGCGATCCCGCTGTAGAGGATCGGCCCCTGCGTCGACCCGCGCCGCACCTCGAGCCAGCTCGCGTGGCCGGTGTTCGCGATCACGAGCTGCATCGGACGCGGCGCTGCGGCCTTCGGCTTCGGGGCCGGCGCCTTCGCGACCCTGCGTGCCGGCGTCGCCGCGGCGGGCCGGCGCGTGGCGAGCGAGACGAGTTGCACCGTCCGCGTCGGCTTCGCCCCGCCGTCCTTGACGACGTAGCCGCCGAGTGCGAGGGCCGTGACGATGCCGAGGACGCTGACGAGCGCGATCCCGCGCGGATGCCGTCGGTGGCTGCCCGGCGGAGCCGACGCGGGCTCGGGCTCACGCGCCGCCGGCGACGGCGCGGCAGGAGCGGTCGGCGCGACGGGCTCCGTCTCCCGCACGACGTGCACCGGGAGCGGCGGGGGCAGCGGCCGCGCGGCCGCGGGCGGGAGCTCGGGCGGAGCATCGTCCTCGACGGGCTCGGGCTCGGGCAGCTCTTCTGCCTCGACCCAGCGGCCGTGGCGCACGTCGAACCATGCCTCGCCTCTGCCGGTTCGCGTCCAGCCGAGCGTCTCGAGCTCGCCCACGAGCTGCGCGAGCGCCTCGGCGGCGGGGCCGTCCTGCGGCGGCGCACCGTCGCCGCGGCATTTGAAGGCGCGCGACTCCGCAACGGGGGTTCCGTCTGCAAGGCACGCGACGAACGTCGAACGTGTGTAGCCGCGCCAGCGGACGATGGTGCACTCCTCGAGGACGAGCGGAGCGTGCTCGTGCGCCGAATCCGGCTCGAGCTCGTTGGCCGGGATGCGAATCGCCATCCGTTTCAGGGTAGAGGGGGGCGCGCCGATTCGAAACCACGCCGGCGCGGGTCTAGCCGATGGGCTAGGAGCGACGGAGGTGGGGGACCGGGCCTGCGGCCAGGCCGGCCCCCCGTGGCGCCCGCCGGTGCTTCGCTCGGTATCTCCGGACCCGCAGAGGTCTAACGCAGTTCGGCCGATTCCCGCTGCCGCTACGCTCCGCGCGTGGAACCGAGCCGCGATGCGATCCTCGCCGCCCTCGCGAAGGTGATCGACCCCGAGCTGCAGCGGCCCGTCACCGAGCTCGACATGGTCCGGGACGTCAGGGTCGAAGACGGCGTCGTCTCGGTGACGATCGTGCTCACCGTCGCCGGGTGCCCGCTCCGCGACTCCTTCCAGCGGCAGGTCGAGGCGGCGTTCGCCGACGTGCCCGGCGTCCGCGGCTTCGCGCTCTCGTTCGGCGTGATGACTGCCGAGGAACGACAGGCCCTGACGACGAAGCTGCGGGGCGGCTCGTCGCAGCGGGACAGCACGATCCGGATCCCCCGCGACTGCCGGGTGATCGCGGTCGCATCCGGCAAGGGCGGCGTCGGCAAGTCGTCGCTGACCGCGAATCTCGCGGTCGCCTTCTCGCGTCTCGGGCGTCGCACGGGCGTGATCGACGCCGACATCTACGGCCACTCGATCCCGCACATCCTCGGCGTGCGGCAGATGCCGATCGCGGTCGACGACCTGATCGTCCCGCCCGTCAAGGACGGCTTGAAGCTGATGTCGATCGGGTTCTTCCAGGAGGAGAACAAGCCGCTCATGTGGCGCGGCCCGATGCTGCATCGGGCGTTCGAGCAGTTCCTGTCGGACGTGCACTGGGGCGAGATCGACATGCTCGTCGTCGACATGCCGCCGGGGACGGGCGACGTCTCGATCTCGCTCGCGCAGCTCCTGCCGCGCGCCGAGGTCGTTGTCGTGACGACACCGCAGAAGCTCGCACAGGACGTCGCATCCCGTGCCGGGAAGATGGCGCGCAACACCAACCTGCGCATCGTCGGCGTCGTCGAGAACATGACCGGCGCCGTGTTCGGCTCGGGCGGCGGTGCCGCGCTCGCGGCCGAGCTCGACGTGCCGCTGCTCGGCGAAGTCCCGCTCGACCCGCTCGTCCGCGAGCAGGGCGACATCGGAGAGCCGCTCGTCTCCGCGCACCCGGAGTCCGAGGCGGCGCGGGTCGTCGTCTCGATCGCCGAAGCGATCGACGCGCGGCGGGAGGCAGGATCGATCGTCAAGTCGCTGCCGCTCGTCGGCTGATGACGTCGCGACGACGCGGCTCGTGACCGCGGCGGCGTTCTTCGATCTCGATCGCACGCTCCTGCGCCGCTCGTCCGCGCTCGCGCTCGCGGGCTCGTTTCGAGAGCGGGGCGTCATCTCGCGGGGGCAACTCCTCAAGGCGGCGGCCTGGCAGCTGCTCTTCGTCCTGCGCGGCGCGAGTCATGAGGCGGTGCGCCGCGGCGCCGAGGACGGGCTGATCCTGCTCCGCGGCTTCACGCCGGAGCAGATGCGCGATCTCGTCGCGGACGCGATGGAGCCGGTCCTGCGGCCGCTCGTGTACGCCGAGCCGCTGCACCTCGTGGAGCAGCACCGGAGCCGCGGCGAGCCCGTGTACATCGTCTCCGCGTCGCTGCAGGAGATCGTGCAGGCGATCGCCGACGAGCTCCGTTTCGACGGCGCGCTCGGTACGCAGTGCGACGTGGTGGACGGCTGCTACACCGGGCATGCCGTGCGTGCGTTGCACGCGGAGAACAAGGCGGCGTGCGTCCGCGAGCTCGCAGCCGCACGAGGCTTCGACCTTGCCGCGTGCACTGCGTACTCCGACTCGCACACCGATCTGCCGTTTCTCGAGACCGTCGGTCACCCGGTCGCCGTCAATCCCGACCGGCAGTTGCGACGGATCGCCGCGGAGCGCGGCTGGCCCGTGCTCGAGTTCAGCACGCGGGCGTATCCGCACGCCAGGCGACGCGTGCCGCCGCTCGCCTGGGCGGGCGCGTTGCTCTTCGCCTCCGGTGTCGTTGCGAGCGGACGGCGTGGACGCTGACGCGGGGCTCCGCAGGCTCGTCGCGCTCGGGTTCTCCGAACGCGACGCAGCGCTGCTCTGGCGGCACTTCGACGATGCCGAGCAGCGCGGCAAGCTCGGTCACGGCCACTCGCGAATCCCCTGGCTCGAGACGCTCGACGGCTACGACGCACGCGCAGAGCCGCGGCTCGTGCTCGCCGAGGCGGGCTTCGAGCGCTGGACCGGCAACGGCGCGATCGGCTACCTCGTGCTCGGCCGTGCCGTGGAAGCGCAGCTCAAGCGGCCGCCGGAGCACGCCCGCGTCGTCGTCTGCGAGCGAACCTTCCCGACCGGGATGCTCGGCCACTACGTCAGGCGCCTCGCCGACGGAGGGCTCGTCGCCCTGCTCACCGCGACCTCCCCGGCGCGGCTCGGACCGCCGGGCGGCCCGAAGGTCGCCGGAACGAACCCGCTCGCGATCGCGGTCCCCGGCGGCTTCGTCGCCGACGTCTCGATGGGTGCAGTCACGTGGGGCGACGTGATCGCCGGTCGGGCGGCCGCGAACGACCTCGTGCCCTTCGGGGGCGAGCAGTGGCACAAGGCATTCGCGCTCGCCCTCGGGTTGCAACTCCTCGTCGATGCGCTCGTCGCTGAGCCGGGCTTCGGCGCCGTGCTCATCGTGGCGAGGCCGGAGGCGGATCCCGTGCCGGCGCTGCGCGGGCTCGGGATCAGGCTGCCGGGAGCTGCGTGAGCGCCTGCGCCTTCGCGACGGCCGCCGCGATGTCGAGCACGCCGTAGCCGAGATCGGGCGTCCAGGTCCCGCCCCCGGAGGCTGTCTCCTTCAGCACCTGCGCCACCTGTGCGGCGGTCAGGGCAGGATCGATCCCCCACACGAGCGCGGCCGCCGCGGCGACCTGCGGCGCGGCGTACGACGTCCCGCTCCCGATTCCGAGCGTCGCGGAGCCGAGCGGTCCCCGGGCCGCGGTCGAAAGGATCCCGACCACACCGTCGCCGGGGGCGGCGAGCGAGATCCACGAGCCCGAGCTCGAGAACGCTGCGCGCGTACCGTCGCGGCTCGAGGCGCCGACGACGAGGCCGGCGCCGCCCCGCCCGTCGGAGCCGACCGGCTGGAGCAGTGCCGCCGGATACTCGACCGGATTGCCGCCGAGATACGCGTTGCCCGCCGCGGCGACGACGAGTGCGCCGCGCCGGATCGCGTAGCGGATCGCGCTCCGCTCGAGCGGCGACGTCGTCGTCCCGGCGAAGCTCAGGTTGAGCACGCGCGCTCCGTGGTCGACCGCGTAGCGGACGGCGGCTGCCTCGGCGGTTGCGGTGAACGCTCCGTTCTTCCCGGCGGCCTTGACGATCATGAGCGGCGCGTCCGTCTCGGCTGCGAGCGACGCGACGAACGTGCCGTGGCCGTTCGTGTCCGTGACCGTGCGCGAGTGCGTCAGGACGTCGTACGTCGTGATCGTGCGGGCCGTCGCCGCGAGCGCGCCGACGTCTGCCCCCGTGTCGACGACTGCGACCTCGGCCGCCGAGGTGCCGGCGAGCAGGGATGCGGGCAGCTGGTCGATCTTCGTGGTCGTCGCCTGCCACGCCGTCGCGGCGGCGGGAACCGGCGTGGCGGATCCTCCCACGGCGACGTGCCCGGCCGGATGGGCGCCGGGCGTGGCGCACCACGCCGCACATGCAGCGAGGCTCGCCATTGCTGCCGCAGTTGCAGCGCGAACCGACGCCATGCTGCTTTCGGAGCTTACGTCGCTTCTCGGCGCTCGAAAAGCCCGCCGGTCTCAATCCCTCGAACGAGGGAAGCGCGCGTCGTCGCGGACGGACGCGAAGTCCTCGTCGCCGGCCGCCGCGTCCGCGAGCTCCGGCTCGCCGGCGACGGCCGTTCGCAGCTGCTCGAGCGCGCGCTCCCGGTTCCCGGCGAGTGCTTCGACGCACGCGAGCTGGTAGCGCACGCGCGGCGAGTCGTTCTCGAGGAGCGCGTCCTCGAGGAGCGTCCGCGCAGAGTCGTAGTCGCGCTCCCGGATCGCGGGCAGCGCGGGAAAGAAGTACTCCCAGGCAGAGGGCTCGTGCTTTCCCGGCACACCGCCGATTGCGAGCACCGTCGTGCCGGGCTCTTTCGCGAGCGCGCGTCGTCGCTCGCCGGGATCGTCGAGGTAGACGAGGGTTCCGGCGGGCGCGTCGATCTCACGGCCGCCGACGGTAAAGGTCGCATGCCCCGAGACGACGGCGTAGATCTCTTCGTGCCCGTACGTGGACTCGCTGTGGTCCTCGACCACCTCGTCGCCTGCGGCGGCGGCGGTGTAGGCGTTGATCCCGAACGCGGTCACGCCGAGCGTGCGCCGGACCGGCTTCCAGACGAGCGTTCCGAAGACCGGGATTCCCTCGATCTCGTCGAGGTGGAGGAGCTTCACAGGCTCGAGTCTAGAACCGGCTGATCGGCCAGTGGTTGCGCGCCGTCGTGAAGCTCACGATCGGCTCACAGACGGGCTCGGGTTGAAAGCACACTAACGAGCGGTGACGGCAACGGTGCTGGGTGCCGCCCGCTGACCGACTGGCTCGTGACGTTCGGCCGTCGATCCCATGTGACCGGCGGCCGAACGTCGAATCGTCACGCGACCGCTGCCGGCCGGCCCGACCGTGCGTCGAGCGCCCGCGTGAGCTGCCACTGCCAGTACACGATCGCGAGCCGGTTCGCCTCGAGCAGGCTCGGGTCGGGCTCGGTCTCGCGCATCCGCTGCCGCTGGCGGATGAGGTCGTTCAGGATCGACCGCGCAGAGTCGGCGGACACCGCGCCGTCGCCGGTCACGGCCGCACCTTCCAGAGGAGCGCCGCAGACGCCGAAGCGTATGCCGCCGCAGTGATCCCGATGCCGAGAGCGAGGAGCCGGGTCCGCCTCGTGTTCTCCCCAGAACGCATGAGTCGCCTCCGGTCGTGGCCGACGTTCCGAGAAAAGTGTCCTCCTGCACCGCGCGCTTACCCACTGACCGACAGAACGGTTTCGCGCAGGTCCAGGAAAAAGGCCGACTGCTGCGGGTTGCCGCTTCGGAGCCTGAGACTCAACCCGACGCGTTCGGCCTTTGCGCCATCATCTCGGACCCGGACGCTTCGCACAAGGTTGTCCACCGCCTGTGCACAGGCTGGAGGCCAGGTTGTCACCGCCGAGCAGGTGGAGCCGGCCGGCGGTCGCGAGCTGCGGCCCGCCGCGGCCCGCCGCACCGACTCCAGGCGACCGTGGGCACGGCGTGCGCACGGCCTGAGCGCGAACCTACGGCGGCGCGGCGCCCGAGACAACGGGCGCGGTGGAAGACTGACCGAAAGGCGGGTGCGTAGTGTTACGAAGCGGCGTTCCGCAGCGCTTCGAGCACGACCGGATCGATCGCATCGGTTCCGTCCACGCGTTCCTCGAGGTTCTCGACGCCCGCGAACGCCTGCAGCGACTCGTAGCCGAGCTGCGTGAGCCGCTTCGTGACCTCGGCCTGCAGCTCGCCCTCGAGCGGCAACCAGTCCTCGCGCGGCGTCACGTCGAACAGCCGGGTGTGGAGCTCGTGGAGGCGCCGCAGCTCGTCGACCGGCTGCGGGTGGTCGTCGACCCGGAGGTCGACGACGACGTCCGAGAGCTGCGCATAGCCGCCGTTGCGCCGCACGACGAGGAGCGCTGCCGACTGCTGGCCGCGCCGGTCGCCGCCGGCGAGCTGGGCGGCGGCGAGGCACTCGAGCAGGCGGCGCTCGAGCCGCTCGCCCTTCGTCCGCTCGAAGGTGACCGCGAGCGCGTCGACCGTCTCCTTCCCGACGAGGATGTTGCCCTGTGCCGCATAGCCGTCCCCGGTGCGATGGCCCGCCCAGTCGTTGCACGCCGAGCCGGTCCATGCGGCGGCGCCGCCGGCGGCGTCGACCACGCCGAGCTGGCGGTCGTCGCGCCCGTCGTCCGCGTCGGTCAGCCGCCGCACGACCTCGTCGGCCGCGAGGCCTTTCCGGAGGAGCGCGAGGCCGTCCGGGCCGTAGGTCGGGTTCGCGTAGGCCTGCGTGGCGATCGCGCCGACGTGCGGCTCGGCCCACGGGACGACCGACCCTACCGCGAGGAACTTCGACTGCACCGCGACGCCCCACTCGCCGGCCTCGAGGTCGCACGCAGCGAGCGAGTAGGTCGCGACGATCATCCGTACGTCAGCTCGGTCAGGTCGAGGTCGAGCAGATCGGCGCGGTCGCGCGGGACGAGCACGCTCGCGACCTCGGGACGCGCGAGCGCCCGCTTGATCTCGTCCGCCGACGACGCGCGGACGACCACCGGCCGCCCTGCGTCGAACGCCTCGCGCAGCGCTGCGTCGTCGAGCGCATCGAGCACGAGCGCACCGCTCACGTCGAGCTCGCCGTCCGCGGCCAGCTCCGGCACCCGGCGGCCGGTCGCGCCGAACCAGCGCTCCCTCACAGCGTGATCGACCCGCCCGGCTCGATCCGCTCGACCGTCACGTCGGCGCCGACCTCGAGCTGATCGGGCGTGCCCGTCAGCGCCGGGAAGGTGCCGAAGTGGCACGGCACGACGCGCTTGACGCCGAGCAGCTCGACGGCGAGCGATGCCTCCTTCGGACTCATCGTGTAGTGGTCGCCGATCGGCAGCACCGCGACGTCGGGCGAGTACAGCCGCGCGATCAGCTGCATGTCCCCGAAGACGCACGTGTCGCCGGCGAAGTAGACGCGCTTGCCGTCGGCGCCGACGACGATGCCGCACGGCTCGCCCATGTACGCACCGTCGTTGTTCGAGCTCGAGTGGAACGCGTTCGTCAGCGTGAAGGTGACGCCGTCGACCTCTTCGGTCCCTCCCTTGTTGGGATCGCGTGTGTTCTCGACGCCCTGGCTGCCGAGCCAGCCGGCGAGCTCGACCGGTGCGACCACTGTCGCGCCCGTCTTCTTCGCGAGCTCGACGGTGTCGCCGACATGGTCGCCGTGGCCGTGGGTGACAGCGATGATGTCCGCCCGGTCGGGATCCTGCTCCGACTCCGGACACTTCGGGTTGCCCTTGAGGAAGGGATCGACGTAGATCCGCTTTCCGTCGGCGGTGTCGAGCCGGAACGATGCATGCCCGAGCCACGTCAGCGTCGTCTCTGCCACCTCGTCTCCTTTCGCGGATACCCGGCGAGCCTACCCGGGGAGGACCGTCCGGCGCGGCCGCGAACCTCTACCGCGGATGGGCTCGCGGGTGCTTCCGGTATGTCTCGCGGCCGGTGCGCTGACGGCCGACGCGGTCGGTCTGCACGGCGTCGCGTACTGCCTCGTGCTCCTCGCCGTCGTCGGCGGCGCCGCGGCCGCGTTCGTCTCCGTCGGGCAGCTGCTCGAGGGGCGCGGCGGGCTCCTGCGCGCGGTCACGACCGTGCTCGCACTGGTGTTCGTCCTGCTCGGCTCGGCCGTGCGTGCCGGAGCGCCCGCCGGCGCACACGTTCCGGTGCTCGCGCTTTCGGCCGTCGTCACGGCTCTCGTCTGCTACGCCGTGCCGATTCTCGGCTGGCTCGCCCGACCGGCGTCAGACCGTCCGCCCGTCGAGCGTCAGGCGCCGCAACCCGTCTCGCCGTAGCGAAGCGCGGGAATCGGGCGGGACGCTTCGAGGGCCTGGAAGCACTGCTCGCACTGATTCGCGAGCGCGCCGGCGGCGAGGTCGATCAGGCGGTTCACCCGCTTGTTGTCGATCTTCGCGACGGCGACGTCGTAGAGGAAGCGGTCGGTCGCCTTGTTGATCGCCGCGTTGCCGTCGAGGCGGTTCGTCGTCGGCAGATTCGACGCGTGCTTGATCGCTGCGATGTCCGCGTGCAGCTTTGCCAGCGCCGCGGCGTTGACACAGCTGCCCGCGACCGTGGACGTCTGCTTCGAGCCGCCGGCGCCGCAGCCGGCGGCCGCCACACTAACGAGCAGTATCGCTGCGACACCGGCTAAGCGCATACGCCGGTGTTCTAGCAGATCGCCTGCTTCGCGGCATCCGGTAGCGGCCGAGCGAGCCGCTCGCATACGCGACGCGTGCGTACTCGACGACGCCGAGCGCCGGCAGCACGAGCGCCTGTGCGAGCGCGTAATACGGGTAGAGGATCATCCACCGGCTGCGGACGCTCCAGTTCGAGACTACGAGCACGGCGGTGTACAGGAGGATCACGACCGGGAGCAGCCGCCCTGCGGTCGCGAGGGCGTGGAGCTTGCCGTAGAGCAGGAGCCAGACGAGGCCGACGCGGTAGACGAGCGAGATCGGATCGTCCGCGCAGTGATCGAGATTGATCCACGTCTGGCGGAAGCAGCCCGCCCACCAGCCGCGGCGCTGCCGGCAGAGCGCGCGCCACGAATCCGGGACGTCGGTGTGCACGCGCACGTCGAGGTGGGCGACCCGGAGCCCGAGTCTGCGCGCGATCAATCCCGTCTCGATGTCCTCGCCGAGGAACCACTGCGAGTGGTGCGTGAGCACCGTGGCGAAGGCGTCCGTCCGCGCGAGCATGCACGCCCCGCTCGTCAGCCACGGACGGTGATGACGTCCGAGCATCGCGGCCGCGTATTCCACCGTCTGCAGCTTCTCCACGAGCCGTCGGGCCCGCGACGGGACGACCTTGACGCTGAAGAAGTCGGCCGAGCTCGCAGCGGCCGCTGCGATCGCCGTGCCGGGCCGGTCGGCGAACGCAGCGTCGCCGTCGAGGCGGATCGTCCACGCCGTCGTCACCGTGGAGAGCGCGGAGGCGAGCAGCGCCGAGAGCGAGCGTGTCTCGGCCGTCCGGTGCACGCGCCAGCCGTCCGACTCGAGCTCGTCGGCGAACGTGTGCATCACCGCGGCCGATGTGTCGACCGCGAGCAGCACGCGCGCGCGGTCGGGCTCGAGAGCGGCGCGGTTCGCGAAGTAGCGCGGATGCCCGTACAGCGGCACGACGATCGTGTAGTCGTCGCTCGACATGTCGGAGGCGCGGACCACGGCGCGCCGGCCGGCGAAGAGGTTCTGCATGTCGAGCAGGACGAGCAGCAGGATCAGCGCAAGCGACATCAGACGCGCCGGAGCACGAACTTCACGAGTCGCCGAAGCGGGGCGCTCGCCCCGAGCTCGGCTGCGCCGAGCGCTCCCGCGAGCACCATCAACATCGCCGTCGCGACGACCCAGACCGATCCGTGACTCGCCGCGAGCCCGCCAAGCCCCGCGACGCCACCCACGGAGACGTGCCGCACACTCAATTGCCCTCTCCCCGTCCGCAGACTGCCCCGTCTGACTATGTGAACGAAGGCCGTCGCGCGCAAGCAACGACCCTCGTTCGAGGGATCAGGGAGTCGGCGGCGAAACGTGGCCGACTTGCCGCCAGGCCATGCGGATATCGGAGAGCTCGCTCACTGCGATCCGGACCGAGTCGATGTAGCGGTAGACGACGTCGAGCGCCTCGCGGTCGGTCGGATCGGCGAAGGCAACCTGGACCTCGCCGCCGTCCGGTCGCACCGGGATCGCCGCCACACGGCGTCCCTCGTCGGCCGGCATCATGTTCGCGGCCTTCGGGTCGACGCCGACCCGCATCACGCTGATGTACGGAACCGACAGCTGCTGCGAGAGGGTTCGCGCCAGCTCGTCCTCGAAGATCAGCTGCTTGTTGAGCAGCACGACGCCGAGCAACTCGCCCGATTCGCGTGCCTCGTTCAGCGCGAGCGCGAGCTGCGTTTCCGTGATGAAGCCCCGTGCGACGAGCAGCTCGCCGAGGCGGGGCCGGCTCGTCGTCGCCTCCTCCTTCGCCTCGCCGAGGAGCAGGGGCTGGCCGACGATCCGCGCCGGGACGTTCGTCACCGTGCCCCACTGCTCGAGCAGCCGCAGGATGTCGGCCTTGCGCGCGCCCGTCGTCAGCTCGAGCGCCGTGGGGCCGCTGACCTCCGCCTCGATTCCGTTGCGGCGGAAGAAGTCGCGCAGCATGAACGCGAGGTCGGCGCGGTTGCCGAGCTCGACGTTGAGGACACGCAGGGATTCCGCAGTCTCGATCATGACGCCGTGGGCTCTGTATCGGCGCACTTTGTGCGTCGCCCGCACCCGAAAGGGTGATCGGAGCGCGGTCGGCGCCGCGCCCGACATGTGCGGGCGCGGCACGACCACGATCGGCTCTCGGCCCACGAGCGAGGAAAGCGCAGCGGCGGCCCGGCCGTAGGCCGCGCCGGCGCGAAGCGGTCGCGAGTGGGCAGTCGCCGCGAAGCGGCGACAGGCCAACTCAGAAGGGCAATGCTGACGCCGCGTGCTTCGCGAGGTCGATCAGCGGCCCGACCGCGAAGAGCGACCCGACCGACACCGCGAGGGCGAGCCCGACCGCGACGTGCAGCAGCGGCTCTCGCGGGGGCGAGCCGCCGGTCACCGCCGCGACGCGCAGCTCCTCGCTCGGACGCATGTACATCGCGCGCACGACCGCGAGGTAGTAGTAGAGCGAGACGAGCGTCGCGACCACGCCGACGATCACGAGCCACGCCCACCCGTGGTCGTACGCGGCCGAGAAGACGTAGAACTTCGCGACGAAGCCGCCGCCCAGCGGCAGGCCCGCGAAGCCGAAGAGGAAGAACCACATCGCGACGCCGAGGAACGGTCGCTCCCACCCGAAGCCGGCGAGGTTGTCGAGCGTCACCGGCACGCCGAGCTCGCGCTCGCGCGCGGCGACGACGGCGAACGAGCCGAACGCCATCGCGGAATAGACGATCAGGTAGTACATGAGCGCCCGCCCGCCGAGCGAGCTCCCGGCGGAGAGTCCGATCAGCAGGAACCCCGCATGCGAGATCGACGAGTACGCGAGCATGCGCTTCACGTTCCGCTGCACGAGCGCTGCGAGGTTGCCGATCGCGAGCGATGCGACCGCGATGCCGGCGAAGGCCCAGGACCAGAGATGCTCGTCCTGCGGGAACGCCGTCCGGAGAATGCGGAAGGCGAGCACGAACGCTGCGACCTTGGTGGCGGCCGACATGAATGCCGTCACCGTCGTCGGCGCGCCTTCGTACACGTCCGGCGTCCACATGTGGAACGGCGCCGACGACGACTTGAAGCCGAGGCCGGCGATGATCATGGCGAGGCCGAGCACCAGCAGGAGGTCGTTGCTCGACCCGTTCGCGCGGATGCCGGCGAAATCGATGTGGTTCGTCGCCCCGTAGACGAGCGCCGAGCCGAAGAGCAGCGCGGCGGAGCCGAACGAGCCGACGACGAGGTACTTCAGCCCGGCCTCGAGCGGGCCCTCGACGTCGTAGTCGATCGCGCACATGACGTAGAGCGCGATCGAGAACCACTCGAGCGAGAGGAACATCACCATCAGGTTCGCCGCGCCGACGAAGAAGACCATCCCGGCGGCACACGCGAGGAGCAGCGAGAAGAACTCGGCGATGTGGTCATCCCGAGGACGGGCGATCTGCTCCGCGCCGACGAGCGTCGCCGCGAGGCCGGTCCCGCAGATCACGACCTGTGCGAGCATCGTCCAGCGGTCGCGCGCGAAGGCGTTCGCGATCACGAGGTGGCCGTTCGCGCTGTCCACGTACAGCCAGACGGACGTGACGATGCCGCCGACGAACCCGAGCGCCGAGACGCCGGCGGCAAACGGCCGCCGTGCCGGCCGCGGCACGAGCACGGCTCCGAGCAGGGCGACGAACGACGCCCCGAGCAGGACGAGGATCGTGGAGATCGCGAACCAGTCGACGTGCGGCGTCTGGATCACGGTGCGCTCCGAACGGTCGTCGGCGTCGGCCCCGTGTGCCCGCTGATTCCCGCGGGCCAGGCCGAGAGGACGAGCAGCACGGCGACGAGCGGCACGATCAGCGCGAGCTCGCCGGCCCGCAGGTCGAGCGCCTCGTCGGCAACCGTCGAGCCGCGCGCCTGGTGCAGGACGGCGGAGATCGCGCGCAGCATGTACATCGCGGCGAGGACGATTGCACCCGCGCCGATCGCAGCCCACCACCACGCCCGCTGGAATGCTCCGGCGAGGATCAGGAACTCGCCCGCGAACGCGGCCGAGCCCGGTACGGCGAGCGAGATGATCCCCGTCGTCATCAGCAGCGTCGCGATCGCGGGCCGGCCTCGCGCCATCCCGCCGAGGAGCGCGAACTGGTCGGTGGTCGTGCGGCGCTCGACCGTTCCCGAGAGCAGGAAGAGCGCAGTCGAGATGAAGCCGTGCGCGACGATCTGCAGCACCGCTCCGTCGAAGCCGAGCCGGGTTCCGCTGAAGAGGCCGAGCGCGATCAGGCCGGACTGCGCGAACGAGGAGTAGGCGACCACCCCGCGCAGGTCGGGCGAGCGGAAGGCGAGGATCGAGCCGTAGACGAGCGCGAGGGCCGCGAGCGCGAGGAAGAGCGTCCGGTAGTAGGAGGCCGGATCGGGGAACTTCGGGATCGCGATGCGGAGCATGCCGTAGAGGCCCGCCTTCGCGACGACGCCGGAGAGTGCGGCGGCCACCTCGGGCGGCGCCTCGCGGTAGGCATCCGGCAGCCAGCCGTGGAACGGGAAGAGCGGCGACTTGATCGCGAAGGCGAGCATGAAGCCGAGGAAGATCCAGCGGCTCGCGTTCGTCGGACCGTCGACGAGGTCGAACGTTCCGACGTGGAGCCCGTACGCGATCAGCGCGGCGAGCATGAAGAGCGACCCCGCCATCGTGTAGATGACGAACTTGATCGTCGCGCCGAGCCGCGCCGGTCCGCCCCAGACGCCGACGAGCACGTAGAGCGGGATCAGCATCGCCTCGAAGAACGCGTAGAAGAGGAGCAGGTCCTGCGCGACGAAGACGCCCACGATCGCGCCGGTCAGGAAGAGCATGAGGCCGAAGTACGCGCGCGAGCGGTCGCGCCCGACCCAGAACCCGTAGCCGATGCAGGCGGCCATGCACACGACGCCGAGCCCGACGAACCACAGCGAGAACGCGTACTCGCCGACGTGGTAGGAGACGTGCAGGTCCTTGATCCAGCCGCCGCGCTGCGCGAACTGCAGCCCGCTTCGCGAGAAGTCGAAGCGCGCCGCCTGCTCGATCCAGATCCCGACCTCCGCGAGCGAGACGAGCAGCGCCAGCGCGCCGGTCGCATAGCGCGAGAGCGGCAGCACCCAGACGACGAGCGCGGCGCCGATCGGGAGCCAGACGAGCACGGAGGTCAAGGCCCCGACCGTCACTTGACGATGAGGAAGACGACCGCGAGGACGGCCATGCCCGTGCCGAGGAAGAGGACGTAGGTGCGCAGGAGCCCGGTCTGGATCCTCCGGACGCCGCGCGCGACGGTGACCGTGTCGTCGCCGAGCTCGGTCGGCGTGGCGATGAACCACGGGCCTTCCAGCGCGTCGCGCAGCATGAGCGCGAGCCCGGCGGCGGGACGCGTGAAGACCGCGTCGTACGCCTCGTCGAAGTAGAACTTGTGCTCGAGCGTCCGCTGCAGCGCCTCGAGGCGCGGCACCTCGCGCCGGCGGCCGTAGAAGGCGTACGCGACCGCGATTCCGGCCAGGCCGAGGGCGACCGCGAGCGCCGACGAGAGCGCCTCTTGCCAGCTCGCCGGCTCCGCGACCGGCAGCGTGCGCGCGACCGGCTCGAGCCAGCGCGTGAGCGGCGTCCACACCGGCGAGAACTGGATCCAGCCGCCGATCACCGCGAGCACCGACAGGATTCCCACGGGCAGCACCATCGTCCAGGGTCCCTCGCCGTGCCCGTGCGTCTCGGCGACTTCGTCGTCGCGGGCGAAGACGATGAAGTAGAGCCGGAACGTGTACAGCCCCGTCAGGAACGTGCCGGCGAGCGCGGCGACCCAGAGGATCACGCCGTACCAGTGCGCGTGCAGCGCGGCGGCGACGATCGAGTCCTTCGAGAAGAAGCCGCTGAACGGCGGCAGCCCGACGAGCGCGAGCGAGCCGGCGAGGAACGCCCAGCGCGTCCACGGCATCGCGGCGCGAATGCCGTGCATCTTGCGGATGTCCTGCTCGCCGCCGAGTGCGTGGATGACGAGACCGGCGGCCATGAAGAGCAGCGCCTTGAAGAAGGCGTGCGTCATCAGGTGGAACATCCCGTTCGCGTACGCGCCGAGGCCTGCGCCGAGGAACATGTAGCCGATCTGGGACATCGTCGAATACGCGATCACGCGCTTGATGTCGACCTGGACGAGCGCGACGAGACCGGCGACGAGGAGGGTGAGCGCGCCCAGCCCCGCTGCCACGAGCTCGACCGTGCGGGCGTGCTCGAACAGCGGGTGCGTGCGTGCGATCAGGTAGACGCCGGCGGTGACCATCGTCGCGGCATGGATCAGCGCCGAGACCGGCGTCGGGCCCTCCATCGCGTCCGGCAGCCAGGTGTGGAGCGGGATCTGCGCGGACTTCGCGGCCGCGCCGCCGAGCAGCCCGAGCGCGATCAGGCTGGTCGCCGTCGACGAGAGGTGCACGTTGAAGTCGGTCGTGAACGCGAGCGAATGCGTGTGTGCGATCAGCACGAAGAACGCGAGCGCCATCGTCGCGTCGCCGAACGCGTTCATCACGAACGCCTTCTTCGCCGCTGCGACCGCGGTCGGCCGCTCGTGCCAGAAGCCGATCAGGAGGTACGAGCTGAGGCCGACGAGCCCCCAGCCCGCGAGCAGCAGCAGCAGGTTGCCGCCCTCCACGAGCAGCAGCATCGAGAAGACGAAGAGCGACATGTACGCGAAATAGCGCCGCTCCTCGGGGTCGCCGTCCATGTAGCCGAGCGAGTAGAGGACGATCAGCCCGCCGACGCCGGAGACGATCAGCATCATCATCGTCGAGAGCGGATCGACGAGGACCTGCAGGCCCGGGTGGAAGCTGCCGCTCTGAAGCCACGTCCAGGCCGTCGAGATGACGCCGTGCTCGCTCCCGTGCGAGCGCAGGCCGAAGAACGACCACACCGCGCCGCCGAACGCGACGAAGACGGAGACCGTCGAGATCCAGCCGGCGACGACACGCGGAATCCGCGTGCCGAGCAGCGCGATCAGCAGCGTGCCGGCCAGCGGCGCGACGAGGCAGAGCCAGGCTCCTGCGGTCATCCGCGCAGCTCCGAGAGGCGGTCGACGTCGAGCGCGAGCCGGCGGCGGTGGATCGCGACCACGAGGCCGAGGCCGACGCATACCTCCGACGCGGCCACGGCCATCACGGCGAGCGCGAAGATCTGGCCCGCGCCGTTCCCTGCGTGCCGCGAGAACGCGATCAGGGCGAGGTTCGCGCCGTTCAGCATGATCTCGAGCGAGAGCAGGACGATCAGCGGGTTGCGCCGGATCAGCACGCCCAGGGCGCCGATCGCGAAGAGGAACGCGGAGATGCCGAGGTACCAGGCTGTCGAGGGGCCGAGCATCAGGCGCGGATCGACGCCTCCTCCTGCTGCGTCCGGCGCGTGTGGGAGCCGAGGATCACACCGCCGACGGCGGCGACGAGCAGCACGATCGACGTGATCTCGAACGCGAGCAGGTGGTCGGTCAGGAAGAGCCGGCCGACCCAGCCCGGCGTGCCGAACGGCGCGTTCACGTGGTCGCTCTTCGCGAGCGCTCCGCCGGCCTTCAGCCCGATCACGACGATGATCTCGACGAAGATCGCGCCGGCTGCGAGCACGGCCGCGACCGTTTGCCAGCGCGGTCCGCCGGCCCACGGCGCCTCGGTCCGCGGGCCGACATACGCGATCACGAAGAGGAACATCACCATCACCGCACCGGCGTAGACGAGCACTTGCGCAGCCGCGACGAACTCGGCCGAGAGGAGCAGGTAGAGCACGGCGAGCGAGCCGAGGTTTCCGATCAGCGCGAGCGCCGAGTAGAACGGATTCGAGAACGAGACGACGGCGACGCCCGACGCGAGGCACGCGAAGCCCGCGGCGACCCACACGATCCAGACGAGGGCACCCCCCGCGGTGTACGCAGCTATCACGGATTCCACCGTCCATGGTGGAGTGCGACCGTGCACGCGGAGGCGAGACGCTCTCGCCCCAGCGACATCGCGGTCGCGTCACGCGCGCCGAAGAAGGGGGTCAGCAGATTCACGAGTGGGACTTGTAGAAGGGGATCGGCGTGTCGTAGAGGTCCGGATCCGCGACCGGCACCTGCTTGATCGGTTCGGCCAGGAGCATGTCCTTCGTGTAGATCTGATCGTCCCGGTTGTATTCGGAGATCTCGAACTCGTTTCCGAGCGTGATCGCGTCGAAGGGGCACGCGAGCTCGCAGTAGCCGCAGAAGATGCAGCGGCTCAGGTTGATCTCGTAGATGCGGGCGTAGCGCTCGCCGGCGGAGACGCGGTTGTCGGGTGTGTTCTCGGCCGCGACGACGCGAATGCAGTCGGCGGGACACGCAGCCGCGCAGAGCGAGCAGCCGACGCACTTCTCGAGCCCGTTCTCGTGCCGCCAGAGCCGGTGCCGCCCGCGGAAGCGCGGATACACCGGCCGCTTGTACTCCGGGTACTGCTGCGTGATCGGCTTCTTGAAGATCTGCTTGAACGTGACGCTGAAGCCCTTCAGCGTCGTGATCGGCTGCGGTGTGCTCGGCATCAGAACGCCACCACGCAGAGCGCCGTGACGACGGCGTTGACCGTGGCGACCGGCAGCAGGATCTTCCAGCCGAAGCGCATCAGCTGGTCGTAGCGCAGCCGCGGCAGCGTCGTCCGCACCCAGATGAAGACGAAGAGCACGGCCAGCACCTTGAGGAAGAACCAGAGCGGGCCGAGGTGCCACGGCCCGTGCCAGCCCGCGAAGAAGAGCGTCACCATCAGGCCGGAGAGGGTGATCAGGTTCACGTACTCGGCGGTCTGGAAGAGACCCCAGCGCATTCCGGAGTACTCGGTGTGGTAGCCGGCCACGAGCTCCTGCTCCGCTTCCGGGAGGTCGAACGGCGCCCGGCTCGTCTCGGCGAGCCCCGCGAGGAAGAAGACGACGAGGCCGACGAACTGCGGCGCCGCGAAGGGCAGGAAGGCGCCCTGGCGGTGGACGATGTCGGTCAGGTTGAGCGAGCGGCCGAGGATGACGACGCCGAGCACCGAGAGCGCGAGCGACACCTCGTACGAGACGAGCTGCGCGCAGGTGCGCATCGTCCCGAGGATCGAGAACTTCGACTCGGACGCCCAGCCGCCGACGATGAAGCCGTAGATGCCGACGCTGCCGAGCGCGAAGATCAGCACGAGCCCGATCGAGACGTTTGCAACCGCTCCGTTCACGTGCCTGCCGCCGATCGTCCAGCCGGGCCCGAACGGGATCACCGAGAACGCAGCGAGCGCGGTGAAGAGCGAGACGACCGGTGCGACGATGTACGGCGCCTCGATCGCGCTCGACGGCGCGAACGCCTCCTTCCGGACGAGCTTCACGAGATCGGCGATCGGCTGCAGCAGCCCGAACGGGCCTGCGCGGTTCGGCCCGTAGCGGAGCTGCATCCGCCCCATCGCCTTGCGTTCGAGCCAGGTCAGGTACGCGAACGTGACCATCACGAGATTGACGATCACGAGCGCCTCGATGATCGCGATCCACCACGGCTCGTGCATCACGCGTTCACCTCTGCACGCGAGAGCTCGACGCGGCCCTGCATGCCGCCCGAGTGCTCCTGCGCGACGCGCGCGACCCCGCGGCGCAGCGTGCGGTTCACGCGCACGCGCAGCGTCACCGACGCGTCGCCGCTCGTGAGCGTCACCTCGTCACCCGTGTGCACGCCGTGCGCGGCGGCGTCGTCGGGGCCGAGCTCGACTTCGGGCCGCGGCCGCTCGAACTGGAGCTCGGTCACGCGCTCGACCGCCGGACCCGAGAAGAGCGGCTTGTAGCAGACGACCTGCAGCCCGCCGTCCGCCGCCGCAGGCTCCGGCAGGGCGGGCATCTCGACGTGCCGCGGCGCGGCGTCGTAGGCGCGCAGCGCAGCCCGCTCGCCGACCTCGCCGAAGCGGAGCCCGCCGTAGCAGCGCTCGGCGACCTCCTCGAAGACGGCCGACGCGTACGGGGCGATCTCGACGCCGAAGCGGCCCGCGAGCTGCGAGATCCACTCGAGCTCGTCGGGACAGGGCGGCGTCGCCGTCCGGCGCAGCCGCTGCAGGCGCCCCTCGAGGTTCACGTACGTGCCGTCGCGCTCCAGGTAGCTCGTTCCCGGCAGGACGAGGTCGGCCCAGCCGGCGGCGAGGCCGTGGAACATCGAGGAGACGAGCACGTGCTCGGCGCGCTCGGCGAGCCCGCGGACGTTCGGATTGCCGGCGGCCTCGTCGCCGGAGACGACGAGGAGCCCGAGCGACTCGGGCTCGCCCGGCTCGGTGTCCGAGGCGGCCGACCACGCGTCGGCGATGCCCCGGCCGTTCGGCGTCGCGGGCACGTGGAACGCCGCCCGGCAGCCGATCCGCTCGGCCAGCTGGGCGACGGTCAGCCCGCCGCGGCCGCCCGGGCCGGACCAGATGAGCACGGCGTTCTCGCCCGCGCTCTCGAGGTCCGTCTCCGAGCGGACGATCCGCGCGCCGTTCCGGCGGGCTTTTCGCACCCAGAGATCGACGATCGGCGCCGTCTCGACGAGCGGGACGTCGCCGAGCACGGCGACGACCGCTGCTTCGGCGATCGCCGAGAGCGGCGCGCGATACGCATCGAGCGCAGGCGAGACCTCTTCCGGCAGCACGGCTTCGTGCGAGCCGAGCCCGACGCGTACGAGCTTCGCGAGCGCGTACGCCTGTTCGACCGTCTCGGAGCCCGAGAGCGCGACGACGACCCGGCCGTGCGCGTCTCGCAGCAGCTGCTCGGCGGTCTCGAGCGCCGCGTCCCAGGACACCGGCTCGAAGCCGCGCCGGCGCGCACGCCGGATCGGGTCGACGATCCGGTCGGCCGCGCGCAGGTGCGTGAACGCGAAGCGGCCCTTGTCGCAGAGCCAGCCCTCGTCGACCTCGAAGTGGTTCCGCGAACGGACGCGCTTTGCCTTGCCCTCGCGCATGTCGACCCATGTGTTGCAGCCGACCGGGCACATGCCGCAAACGGTCGGGACGCTCGTGATCTCCCACGGCCGCGCCTCGAAGCGGTACTGGGTCGGCAGAAGCGCGCCGACGGGGCAGAGCTCCGTCACGTTGCCGGTGAACGCGCCTGAGTACGGCTCGTCCTCGAACGTCGAGATCACCGACATCGCGCCGCGGTTCTTCGCGACGAGCTGGCCGTCCTCGCTCACGTTCTCGCTGAACCGCGTGCAGCGGTAGCACAGGATGCAGCGCTCGCGGTCGAGTGCGATCGTCGGCGAGATCGGGATCGGCTTCTCGAAGGTCGACTTCTCGAAGTGCATGCGCGTGGAGCCGGGGCCGTAGCGGAACGTCAGGTCCTGCAGGGGGCACTCGCCGCCCTTGTCGCAGACGGGGCAGTCGAGCGGATGGTTGACGAGGATGAACTCGAGCGTCGCGTTCTGGCCCTCGGCCGCGAGCGTGGACGTGCGCGCCGTCTTCACGACCATGCCGTCCTGCGCGGTGAGCGTGCACGCTGCCTGCAGCTTCGGCATGCCCTCGATCTCGACGAGACACATGCGGCAGGCGCCGATCGGCGCGCCGAGCCGCGGCTCGTAGCAGAAGACCGGGATCTCGATGCCCGCGTGCAGCGCCGACTCGACGAGCCCCGTGCCCTTCGGGACGTGCACTTCCTTCCCGTCGATCGTGACGCGGACGAGCTCAGGTGCGCTCAACGCTCAGCTCCTGCGGGACGGGCGTGTGCGCGTGCTGGTCGACCGGCGCGAAGAGGTTCGCGAGCGACGAGTCGGCGCCGAACGGGCAGCCCCCGCGGGCGAGGTGCTGCCGGAACTCGCCGCGGAACTTCGTCACACAGCTCGCGACGGGCATCGCGGCCGAGTCGCCGAGCACGCAGAGGCACTTGCCGATGATGCGATCGCACACGTCGAGCAGGACCTCGAGATCGTTCTCGCTCGCAGTGCCGTCCTCGACCGCGCGCAGGATCTGCACGAGCCAGCGCGTCCCGACACGGCACGGCGTGCACTTCCCGCACGACTCGTGCATGTAGAACTGCGCGACGCGGAGCGCGAACTGCACGATGCACGTGCGGTCGTCGATCGCGCAGACGACGCCGGAGCCGATGAAGAGGCCGCGCTCCCCGAGCGAGTTCGCGTCGAGCCTCGTATCGAGCTCGTTCGGGGTCATCACCGGGAACGACGAGCCGCCGACCATCACCGCTTTCAGCTCGCGCCCGTCCGGGATGCCGCCGCCGATGTCGTAGATCAGGTGGCGCGTCGTGATCCCGTGCGGCGCCTCGTACACGCCGGGTCGCGCGACGTTCCCCGAGAGGCAGAAGAGTCGCGTGCCGGTCGAGTCGGGCGGCGCGCCGATCTGCGCATACGCCTGGGGGCCGAGCTCGAGCACGATCGGCATGTTCGTGATCGACTCGACGTTGTTGATCAGCGTCGGCGATGCATAGAGGCCCTGGATCGCCGGGAACGGCGGCTTCGAGCGCGGCTGTCCGCGCTTGCCTTCGAGCGACTCGAGCAGCGCGGTCTCCTCGCCGCAGATGTACGCGCCGGCGCCGCGGTGAATCGTCAGCGCGACGTCGCCGAGCAGTCCGGCCTCACGCGCCTCGGAGAGCGCAGTCGAGAGCACTCGGTACTCCTCGGAGTACTCGCCGCGGATGTAGATGAAGACGTGCTTCGACTGGATCGCGTGCGCCGCGATCAGGCAACCCTCGAGCAGGCGGTGCGGGACTTTGAGCATGATCTCGCGGTCCTTGAAGGTCCCCGGCTCGGACTCGTCCGCGTTGACCGTGATGTAGATCGGCTTCGCGATGCGGTCCGGGGTCGGGATGAAGCTCGCCTTCCGGCCGGTCGGGAAGAACGCGCCGCCGCGGCCGCGCAGATTCGAGTCGATGATCTGCTGGGTCACCTCGTGGGGCGTCAGCGAGCGCGCCTTCGCGAGCTGCGCGTAGCCTCCGACGGCGCGGTAGGAATCGAGGTCGACGAGCGGCGTGCCCGCGTATCCCTCGAGGACGAGCGCCGGGCCCTCGGCGACCTCGACGACGGTGTCAGCCATTGCCGCGCAGCTCCTGGACGATCGCAGGCACGTCGTCTGCGGTGATCGACTGCCGGTAGCGGTGGTCGACGGCGACGATCGTCGGCGTGGAGCAGCCTCCGAGGCACTCGACCGCGCGCAGCGTGATCGCGCCGTCCGCCGTCGTCTCGCCCGGCCCGATCCCGAGCTCCCGCTCGAACGCCTCGAGCACCGCCTGCGCCCCGAGGAGGCCGCAGCAGACGTTCGTGCAGACCTCGATCATGTGCTCGCCCGTCGGCTCGAGGTGGAACATGTCGTAGAAGCTCGCGACGCTCATGCAGTACGCCGGCGTCAGGTCGAGCGCCTCGGCGACCTCCTCGAACGCCTCGCGCGAGAGATGGCCGTAGCGCTCCTGCGCGAGGCGGAGCGCCGGCAGGATCGCGGAGCGCGACTCCGGATACTCGCGTGCGATCTCCCGGATCTGATCGATCACCGGTCCGCGTCTCCCATGACGGCGTCGAGCGAGCCGACGATCGCGATCAGGTCCGCGACGAGCGTCTCGTGCATGCAGGTCGCCGTCGCTTCGAGCGCGACGAACGACGGCGCGCGGAAGTGCACGCGCCACGGCTTCGGGCCGCCCTCGCTCACGAGGTAGCAGCCCTGCTCGCCGCGCGGCGATTCCGTCGTCACGTAGACCTCGCCTTCGGGCACGCGGAAGCCCTCGGTGACGATCTTGAAGTGGTGGATCAGCGACTCCATCGACGTGTGCAGCTCCTCGCGCGGCGGCAGCACGACCTTCCGGTCGTCGACGATCCAGGGGCGGCCCTGCATCCGCTCGAGCCTGCGCAGGCACTGGTCGACGATGCGATTCGACTCGCGCATCTCGTCCATGCGCACGCGGTACCGGTCGTAGACGTCGCCGGCCGTGTACACCGGCACCTGGAAGTCGACGTTCGCGTACGCGAGATAGGGCTGCTCGCGGCGGAGATCCCAGTCGACGCCGGATGCGCGCAGATTCGGCCCCGTCTGGCCCAGCGCGATCGCGTCGCTCGCCGACAGCACGCCGACGCCGCGCGTGCGCTCGAGCCAGATCGCGTTGCGGTCGAGCAGCGTGCGGTAGTCGGCAAGGGCGTGCGGGAACCAGTCGACGAACTTGCGGCACTCGGGGAAGAACCCGTCCGGGATGTCCTCGGCGAGCCCGCCGATCTGGAAGTAGCGCGTGTGCATGCGCTGGCCCGTGACCATCTCGAAGAGGTCGAGGATCAGCTCTCGCTCGCGGAAGCAGTACCAGAACATCGAGATCGCTCCGAGCTCGAGCGCCGAGGTGCCGAGGTAGATCAGGTGCGAGTGGATGCGGTTCAGCTCGGACAGGAGCGTGCGCATCCACGTCGCCTTCTCCGGGACCTCGAGCTCGAGCAGCTTCTCCACGGCGAGCACGAACGTGAGCTCGTTCGCCTGGTAGCCGACGTAGTCGATGCGCGGCGAATACGTCACGCACTTCCACCATGTCTTCTGCTCCATCGACTTCTCGAAGCCGGTGTGCAGGTAGCCGATCACGGCCTCGATGCCCTCGACGAGCTCGCCGTCGAGATCGACGATCAGGCGCAGCACGCCGTGCGTCGACGGATGGTTCGGCCCGAAGTTGATCTGCATGATGTCTTCCCGCTCGGCGTAGTCCGCCGGCACGCGCTTCACGGTCGGGATCGGCGACGGGATGCGGCTGCCTTCGTACTGCGAGTCGTCGACGACCGGCCAGGCCGTGCGGGTCCGTGCCGGCGCGATCGTCATTCGGCCTCGGAGAAGCGGACGGGCTCGCCGCCGATCGGATAGTCCTTGCGCAGCGGGTGCCCCTCCCAGTCGCCGTCCATGATGATCCGGCGCAGGTACGGGTGGCCCGCGAATCGGATCCCCATCAGGTCGAACTGCTCACGCTCGTGCCAGTCCGCGGTCGGCCAGACCGAGACGACGCTCGGCACCGGCTCGCCGTCGTCCGCCCAGACCTTGAAGCGCACCCGCTCGGGCGGCTGGCGCATCGCGAGCAGGTGGTAGCTGATCGAGAAGCGCTTCGGCTTCACCCGCGGCTGCGTCTGCAGGCCCTGCGTCATCGGGAAGTTGATGTCGCGGCCGGTCGCGGTGCCGATGTAGCCGGAGACGCCGCGCGCGCCCCAGTTCAGGTAGTCGGTCGCGACGAGGTCGGAGAGCATCTGGAAGCCGAGCTCGTCCCGCGCGTACTCGCAGGCTTCGCGGAGCCGCTCGCGCTCGATCGTCACGGTCGTCTCGCCGTGGGCGACGGATTCCTCGACGAAGCCGGGGACGTCCGTGTAGCTCATCCCCGCTCCGGGCGCCGGCGGAGCCGGCACCCTCCGCTCCTTGTGAGCTTCGTCGAGCCTACGCTCATGACGTCGCGATCTGCCTTCGCTCGTATGCCGGCGGGACACCCGCGAGGTGCGCCTCGTGCAGTCGGAGGATCCCCTCCATCAACGCCTCCGGCCGCGGCGGGCAGAACGGGACGTAGATGTCGACCGGCAGGATGCGGTCGACGCCCTGCAGGATCGTGTAGTTGTTGAACATCCCGCCAGAGCTCGCGCACACGCCCATCGCGATCACCCACTTCGGCTCGAGCATCTGGTCGTAGATCTGGCGGATCGGCGCCGCCATCTTGTGCGCGACGCGGCCGCTCACGATCAAGAGGTCTGCTTGCCGCGGCGAGGAGCGGAACGCCTCCATCCCGAAGCGCGCGATGTCGTAGCGGCTCGAGACGATCGCCATCATCTCGATCGCGCAGCAGGCGAGGCCGAACGTGTCGGGCCACATCGACTTCGTCTGCGCCCAGCGCACCGCCTTCTCGAGCGTCGTCAGGCCGAGCGCCCGCTCGATCTCGTCGGCGCCGAGCTCCTCCTCGAAGCGGGACGGCCCCTTCGTCGGCCAGAGCAGACGCTCGGAGCTGAGTCCTTCGTCGCGCAGCCGGCTCACCATTCGAGCGCTCCCTTGCGCCAGATGTAGACGTAGGCGACGAGCAGGATCAGCACGAAGAACGCGAACTCGACGAAGCCGAACCAGCCCAGCGCGTGCAGCTGCACCGCGAGCGGGTACAGGAACACGATCTCGATGTCGAAGACGATGAAGAGCATCGCCGTCAGATAGAAGGAGACGGTGAAGCGCTGCGCCCGCATCCGCCCCTGCGAGACGCCGGATTCGAAGGGGATCGTCCGGGCGCGCGTCCGGCGCGCCGGTCGCTGTGCCAACACGAACGACATCGCGATCATCGATGCGGGGATCACCAGCGCCAACGCCCCGTAGATGAGGAAAGGCAGCCAGTCGCGCAGCATCCCGGAGCGTGACGTTATCGCATGCCGGAGTGCCACAAAGCGGTTGTCTCGCCCCGGTCAACGACCGTGCAGCGGCTGTTACAAAGTCACCGCTTTGCGGGAGTGTGTAACCCGAAGCCTCGTTGGTACGATGCGCACACGATGGAGATCAAGGAGCGGACCGACGAGCTCGTCTCGCTGACGCCGGCGGCGGCGGCGAAGATCTCGGCGCTGATGGCCGAGGAGACCGACGTCTCCGTCCTGCGCGTCGCGATCGAGGGCGGCGGCTGCTCCGGCTTCCAGTACGGCCTCGGCTTCGACCGCGGCGCTCAGGAGGGTGACCACGAGTTCGAATGCGGCGGCGTGAAGATCGTCGTCGATCCGTTCAGCGCTCCGTATCTCCGGGGCGCGACCGTCGACTACCTGGAGACGATCCAGGAGTCGGGCTTCAAGATCGACAACCCGAACGCCGTCTCCTCCTGCGGCTGCGGCCACTCGTTCCAGGTCGAAGACGACGCGGACCCGAGCGAGATCGGCGGCTGCGGCAGCGGCTGCAGCGCGTAGGCCGCGTCAGAAGCTCTTCGCCGCGAGCCGCGCGTTCGCCCGCGTGAAGCCCGGCAGGTCGAGGTGCGGCCCGCTGAAGGCGATCTGACTCGCGAACGGGACGGCGAGCACCCGCCCGCCGAGGGCGACCGCGAGCACGTCGGAGACGCCTTCCCGCTTCTCGCGCCGGGCGGCCGCGCGCGCGAAGGCCGCCCAGGCCGCACGTCCCCGCGGCGAGAGCGTCAGGTGGAGGCTCCAACCGCCCCGCCCCGGAACCGCCGAGGCGAAGACTACCTGGCCGGCGGCGGGCCCGACGCGGCCCGTGAAGCCGAGCCAGCCGGCGCCGAGGCGGCAACCGCTGCCGCAGCGGACGACGAACGGCGCGGGCGGCCGCGTGCGGCTCGTTTGCACGTCGCCGAACGCGTTCCGGGAGGCGCGCACGAGGTCGTGCAGGTCGAGCACCGCAAACCGGGGTGTCGCTGCGGACGCGGGGGCCGCGACGGCCAGTGAGGCAAGGAGGGCCGCGAGCGCACGCACGACCGAAATATCGGCTAGGTAGGGTCGGCGCATGAGCGCGCTCAGGGTGGCCGTCGTCGGGTCGGGCCCCGCCGGCTTCTACGCCGCCGGCGCGCTCCTCGCCGCCGAGCTGCCGGTCGAGGTGGACATGATCGAGCGGCTGCCGACGCCGTGGGGGCTCGTCCGGCTGGGCGTCGCGCCCGACCACCCGAAGATCAAGTCCGTCTCGCGCGCGTTCGAGCGGATCGCCGCACAGCCGGGCTTCCGCTTTCTCGGCAACGTCGAGGTCGGCCGCGACCTCTCGCACGACGAGCTCCTCGAGCACTACGACGCGGTCGTCTACGCCGTCGGCGCGCAGACCGACCGGCGGATGGGGATCCCGGGCGAGGACCTGCCGGGATCGTGGGCGGCGACCGAGTTCGTCGCCTGGTACAACGGCCATCCCGACTTCCAGGCGCTCGAGTTCGACCTCTCGGTCGAGCGTGCAGTCGTGATCGGGAACGGAAACGTCGCGCTCGACGTCGCGCGGATGCTCGCGCTCACGCCGGAGGAGCTCGCGCCGACCGACACGACGGACGCGGCGATCGACGCGATCAACGGCTCCGGCATCCGCGAGATCGTCGTCGTCGGCCGGCGCGGCCCGGCGCAGGCGGCGTTCACGACCCCGGAGCTGCAGGAGCTCGGGGAGCTCGCGGGTGCGGACGTGATCGTCGACGCCGCCGAGTTCGAGGGCGCCGAGCCGCTCGACACGAACTCGCGGCGGAACCTCGAGGTCCTGCGCGAGTTCGCGGCGCGCAGCCCGGCGGGGAAGCCGAAGCGGCTCGTCCTCCGCTTCTTCCGTTCGCCGGTGCGGCTGCTCGGCGAGGGCCGCGTCGAGGCGCTCGAGCTCGTCCGAAACACGCTCGACGAGCATCTGCGCGCCGCGCCGACCGACGAGCTCGAGACCCTGCCCGCCGGGATCGTCTTCCGGAGCGTCGGCTATCGAGGCGTCGAGCTGCCGGGCGTGCCCTTCGACCCGGTCACGGGCACGATCCCGAACGACGGCGGTCGTGTCGTGCCGGGCGTCTACGTCGCGGGCTGGATCAAGCGCGGCCCGAGCGGTGTCATCGGCACGAACAAAAAGGACGCGACCGAGACGGTCGAGCTCCTCCTCGCCGACCGGCGCGACACGCCGCGGAAGGGCCGCTCGCCCGATGAGATCGAGCGGCTCCTGGTCGGCCGTGGGGTGCGGCTCGTCATGTACCCGGGCTGGTCGGCGATCGACGAGCACGAGCGCGGCGTCGGCGACACGCTCGGGCGGCCGCGCGTGAAGCTCTGCAGCTGGGACGAGCTCCTGGCGGCCGCGGAGAAGGCCGCGGCGGCCGTAGACTCGAAGGCGTGAGCACGACCGAGCGACACAGGCACCTCTGGGGCGCCGAGACGGAGAAGGCGATCGCGAACTTCCCCGTCTCCGGCGAGCCGATCCCGGCGCCGGTAGCCCGCTGGCTCGGCCGGATCAAGGGCGCGGCCGCGCGCGTGAACGCCGAGCTCGGCCTGCTCGACCGCGAGAAGGCGGACCGGATCGCCGCCGCCGCGCAGCGGATCGCGAACGGCGACCTCGACGACCAGTTCCCGATCGACGTCTTCCAGACCGGCTCCGGCACCTCGTCGAACATGAACGCGAACGAGGTGCTCGCGACGCTCGCGGGCGAGGACGTCCACCCGAACGACGACGTCAACATGGGCCAGAGCTCGAACGACGTGTTCCCGTCCGCGGTGCATCTCGCGGCGCTCGACGAGATCACGAACGATCTGCTGCCCGCGCTCGAGACGCTCGCCGCCTCGCTCGAGGCGAAGGCGCTCGAGTTCGACGACGTCGTCAAGTCCGGTCGCACCCATTGGATGGACGCGGTGCCGGTGACGCTCGGCCAGGAGTTCGGCGGCTACGCGGCACAGGTACGCGAGGGAATCGCACGCGTTCGCGATTCACTCGTGCGGCTCGGCAAGATCCCGCTCGGCGGCACGGCAGTCGGCACCGGCCTCAACACGCATCCGGAGTTCGCCGCCCGTGTGCGGGAGCTCCTGCGCGAGGAGACCGGGCTCGAGATCTCGCCGCCGGCCGACCCGTTCGAGGCGCAGGCCGCGCGCGACGGGATCGTCGAGGTCTCCGGCGCGCTGAAGACGGTGGCCGTGTCGCTCACGAAGATCGCGAACGACATCCGCTATCTCGGCTCGGGACCGCGGGCCGGGCTCGCCGAGCTCACGCTCCCCGAGCTTCAGAAGGGCAGCTCGATCATGCCGGGGAAGGTGAATCCTGTGATGGCGGAGGTGGTCACGCAGGTCGCGGCGCAGGTGATCGGGAACGACGCGGCGATCGCGATCGGCGGTATGCAGGGCCACTTCGAGCTGAACGTCTTCGTGCCGCTCTTGGCACGGAACATCCTCGACTCCGTCAAGCTGCTCGCCGCGGCGAGCCGGCTCTTCGCCGCGAAGTGCGTCGACGGGATCGTCGCGAACCGCGAGAACGCGGCGCGCTACGCCGAGCTGACGCTCTCGGCCGCCACGGCTCTCAACCCGCACATCGGTTACGACCTCGCGACGGAGATCGTGAAGGAGGCCGCGTCGAGCGGCCGCTCGCTTCGCGACGTCGCCCGGGACAAGGGCGTCGCCGAGCGCATCCTCGACGAGGCCCTCGACTACCGTGCGATGGCGAAGCCGCATGGTTGAGCCGGACCGCCTCCCTCCGACGGGGGATATGGGTTTCGTCCGATCGCGTGCACGATGAGCGCAGGTCCGGATCTGCGGCTGCGGAAAGGGAGTAGAGGGCTGTGAGGAAGCGTCTGCGGTTTGTGCTGTGTGTGGCGATGGTCGCGCTCGTCGGCGCGTCTGCCGCTGCGGCGGCCACCGTCACCCCGTCGACCACGAACCTCCCCTTCACGGCGATCAGCGCCGCGGCGGCGAAGCAGGCCCAGCAGGCGCCGATCTGCCCGAACGGCAGCGTCTGCTACACGCCGGCGACGCTCGCGCAGGCCTACGACTTCCCGACCGGCAAGCACGCCCCCACCGGCCTCGGCCAGACGATCGTCCTCGTGGTGGCGTACGGATCGCCGACGATCGCCTCCGACCTCGCGCAGTTCGACGCCGAGAACGGCCTCCCGGCGCCGCCGAGCTTCACCATTCGCCCGCAGCAGGCGCCGGCGGCGAGCGCCGGCAGCGGCGCCTTCCAGATGTGGGCGATCGAGACCTCCCTCGACGTCGAGTACGCGCACGCGATGGCGCCCGGCGCCGCGATCGTGCTCGCCGTCGCGGCGAGCGACGACACACGCGATCTCCGGCAGGTGCAGCAAGAGGTGATCCCGCAGTACCCGGGCTCGGTGGTCAGCGTGAGCTTCGGGATCGACGAGGCACTGCTCTTCGGCGGCGAGCCGCAGACGCCGGCCGCGCTCGACCAGCTCTACCTCGCGCACGTGCAGACCGGTGGGACGATCGTCGCCGCGTCGGGCGACCTCGGCGCCACCGGATCGCTCCCGTTCATCCCCGGCGCTCCGATCACGCCGTCGGCGAACTATCCGGCGTCGAGCCCGTTCGTGCTGTCCGTCGGCGGCACGATGGGCGCGCACTATCCGTTCGGCCTCTGGGTCGACGGCCACTACGGCGCCGAACAGGCCTGGAACGAGCTGATACCGGTCGCGCCGGGTGCCGGAGCGAGCGGCGGCGCCCCGAGCATCGTCTATCCCGCGCCGCCGTGGCAGGTGGGCCTGACGCCGACGACGATGCGGGCCGAGCCGGACGTGTCCTACAACGCGGCGTTCAACGGCGGCGTCGTCGTCGTGCTGGGCGGTTTGCACGGCGTCGTCGGCGGGACGAGCGCGGGCGCACCGCAGTGGGCGGCGATCATCGCGCTCGCCGACGAGCTGCGCGGCGACCGCGGCGGCCAGCGCCTCGGCCTGGCGACGCCTCAGCTCTGGGCGATCGCGCAACGCAAGAGCAACTACCGCCAGGACTTCCACGACATCCTCTCCGGCTCGAACGCGCTCGGCGGTCCGAGCTCGGGCCTCCCGGGGTTCAACGCGGGGCCCGGGTACGACTATCCGACAGGTCTCGGCACGCCCGATGTCGCGCAGCTGATCAAGGATCTGTCGAGCGGCAATCCCGCGAGCTTCCACTTCGACGACATGCTTCAGCACGGAAGCGTCGTCCGCCGCGGCGGCGGGCACCTCCACTTCGGCATCGGCGGCTAGTACGCGACGGCGCCGCGGCCCGTCGCGGCCGCACGGCGCTGCTCGTCCGCGCGGTAGCTCGAGCGCACGAGGGGTCCGCTGAAGACCGAGCCGAAGCCCATCGCTTCGCCCTGCTCGCGGAACCGGCGAAACTCTTCGGGATGAACCCAGCGGTCGATGCGCGCGTGCTTCGCGCTCGGCTGGAGGTACTGCCCGATCGTCACGACGTCGACGCCGTGCGCGCGCAGGTCGCGCATCGTCTCGACGACCTCGTCGTTCGTCTCGCCGAGCCCGACGATGATGCCGCTCTTCGTCAGCAGGTCATAGTCCGCGATCTCCTTCGCACGGCCGAGCAGCCACAACGCCGTGTCGTAATCCGCCTTGCCGCCGCGCATGTGGCGGTGCAGGCGGCGAACGGTCTCGATGTTGTGGTTGAAGACGTCGGGGCGCGCACCGATCACCGTTCGCAGCGCTTCCTCCTCGACGCCGAGAAAGTCGGGGGTCAGCACTTCGACGGATGTGTCGGGCAGCTTCGTCTTGAGCGCGCGGATCGTCGCCGCGTAATGGCCGGCGCCCTTGTCGGGGACGTCGTCGCGGTCGACGGAGGTGACGACCACGTGCTTCAGCCGCATCTGCGCCGCCGCCTGCGCGACGCGCAGCGGCTCGAGCGAATCCACCGGCGCCGACGGCTTCCCGGACTTGACGTAGCAGTACCGGCAGGCGCGCGTGCACGTGTCGCCGAGGATCTGGAACGTCGCCGTGCCGCGGCCCCAGCATTCGGCGATGTTCGGGCAGCGGGCCTCTTCGCAGATCGTGTGCAGCGAGAGCCCGTGAACGAGCTTCTGCACGTCGAAGTACTCGCTGTCGCGGGACGGCGCGCGCACCTTCATCCACTCCGGTCGCCGCGGCCGCTCCGCCACGGGCAGCGAGCTCTCCATGGAAAAGAGTGTAGTTACGCGAACGCCGTGACCACCGCGACGACGGCGAGCAGCCAGATCCCGGCGGCGGCGAAATACATGCGTCTCGAGGCCACGACCGCGGCGGCACGGCCGTCCGGCAGAAGCCGCTGCGGCGCCGCTGCGAGCGCGAGCAGCACGATCGCGATCGCGAGCAGCGTGAGCAGCAGCGGCCGAAGCGACGACGGCGCGTTCGTCAGTGAGACGGCGCGGACGAGCGGGTTTTGCGGCGGCGGCGGCGCGGCCTCGCGCGTCGGCGACGAGCTGTGGGCGCTCTTCACGTGCAGTTGCCCGTGCGGGCTCGACGGCGCGGCGGTAGGCGTGGCGGGCGTGGCGAGTGCGTAGATGGCATGCGTGGCGAGCGTGCGGCAGACATTCGCCGTGCCGCCGCGCTCGACGTGCCTGCGCAGCCGTCGCGCGCGCACGTTGAAGAGCGTGTGGCCGCGCGCGGTCCCGACGAGCCGATAGGTGCCGATCCGTGTGATGCGCGCGGCCGGGAAGTGGAACACGTGACGGCCCTTCGGCAGCTCGAGGACGAAGTTCGTGAGCCGCCGGCAAACCGGCGCAAGCTGCTGGACCGAGACGATCACGCGGGCGGCGCGGCGGAGCCGGAAACGGGCGACGATCGGCCGCAGCCGCGGCAGTGACGAGCGGGCGGCCGCCCGCCGCTCGCCCTGCGCCGAGACGCTCGAGCGACCGGTGGACGACCCGCCGCGCCGGGCCGCCGCCGCCGGCGCCGTGGGCGACGCGGTCGCGGCCGGCGCGCTCGCCCCGGCCGGCGTCGCAGCGGGCCGGGCTGCGCTCCGGGACGAAGGCGAAGCGGGCGTCGCCGCCGTCGGCGCCTGGGCGGGCGCGGCGGCCGGCGGGGCCTGGACGGACGGAGCGCTCGGCGTCGGCGCCGGGACGGACGCGGAGGGGGCCGCCGGCGCCTTCACGGGAGGCGGCACGGGCGCAGGCGGCCTCGGAACGGTCGGCGCCGTCGTCGGAACGGTCGCCGGCGGCCGGGGAATCGTCGGCGTCGGGAGCGGCGCGGTGGTGGTCGGCGCGGGAAGGGGAACGGTCACGGCCGGCAGCGTCGGCGTCTTGACCGTCGTCGGCGTCTTGACCGTCGGGAGCGTGACGGTCGGCGTCGTCGGTATGCCGAGGCCGTAGGCCGACGCAGCGAGGAGGCCCGCCGCGAGCATGACCGCGAGGCCGAAGATCAGTCGCACGCCATTACAACGTGGAAAGGCCGCACCGGTTCCGGCCTCCGCGACGTTTCCTTCACGGGGGAGATGCAGCAGGACTACTACGAGGTGCTCGGTGTCGACCGAGACGCGACGGGAGACGAGATCAAGCGGGCGTTCCGCGCGCTCGCCCGACGCCTCCACCCCGACGTCGGCCCGCCGGATGCCGGTGAGAGCTTCCACGACGTGGTCGCCGCCTACGAGGTGCTCTCGCATCCGCGCAGACGCGGCCTCTACGATCGCGTCGGCTTCGGACCGCGTTGCCGAGCGCCCGGCCCCGCACCCGTGGCGGCCCCGGTCGAGGTGACGCTCGAGTGGTACGAGGCGGCGCGCGGCGTCGCGAAGGCGCTCGACTTCGAGGAGACCGTCGTCTGCGCGGAGTGCCGCGGCGACGGCCGTGCGCGCGGCGTCGTCCCCGGCGAATGCGTGCAATGCCGCGGCAGCGGCCGTCTACGAACCGTGCGCGAGTCGGCGAGCGTGCGTCTGCTGGACGTCCGTCCGTGTCCGACGTGTCGAGGTCGTGGACACGATGCGGCGGCGGCGTGCCCGGGCTGCGCCGGCAGCGGCCGCGCGACCGTCCGCCGGACGATCCGGGTGCGCTTCCCTGCCGGCGTGCGCGAGGGCGACCTCGTCGAGGTCGAGGGCATCGTGCGCCGCTTTCGCGTCGGCGTCGCACCGCGTCCCCGCGACTCGCGCCTGATCCTGGCGACGGCCGCGCTCGCGCTCGTCTGCGCGCTCGGGCTGCTGCTCTACCTGAGCTTGCGCTAACCGGCCGCGAGCCCCGCGTGGACGGGCTGCGGCCAGAGGCCGACCCCCTCCGCGGGAAGGGGCTCGAGGTCGAGCTCGAACACCTCCGCGAGCGCGGCCGCAGCGTGCGGCCGGACCGCGTCGACCGTCACCGCGTGGTCCGTCTCGCGGGCGATCGTCGTGAAGGCCGCGTCCTCGAGACCGCAGGCGGTGATCCATTCGGTGAACGGCGCAGGATCGAGGTCGACGTTGAGCGCGTACCCGTGCGTCGTCACCCACCGCGAGACGTGGACGCCGATCGACGCGAGCTTGCGCGGCGGCCGCGTCAGCCAAACGCCGGTCAGACCGTCGATCCGCTCGCCGGCGAGCCCGAACGGCTCGACCGTGCGGATGATCGCCTCCTCGAGCTTTCGGACGTACTCCTTCACGTCGCGGCCGTGCCGCCTGAGATCGAGGATCGGGTAGCACACGAGCTGGCCGGGCCCGTGGAAGGTCGACTTGCCGCCGCGATCGGTCTCGACGACGTCGACATCCGCATCGGCGGGGAGGTGCAGCTCGGCCTCGTCGGTCCGGCGGCCGAGCGTGACGACGGGCGGGTGCTCGAGGAGTACCGCGGTGTCCGGGATCGCGCCCTGCGAGACCGCTGCCGCGAGCGAGCGCTGGAGGTCCCACGCCTCCCGGTAGGAGACGAGCTCGAGCTGCATGAGATAGGCCCCGCGCGTCACGCGCTGAGCGTAGCCGCCTCTGGCGCCGCGAGGCCGACGAGCGCGGACGCCGCCCCGGCACCGATCCGCGCTCGGCCGGTTCGCGGAGCGCTTTCGCTAGCCGCCCTCGCCCTCCCAGCCCTCGAGGCGCTCGCGCAGCTCCTTCAGGAAGCGGCCCGCGTACGCGCCGTCGACCAGGCGATGGTCGTAGGTCAGCGTGATGTTCATCAGCGGCCGGATCGCGATCACGTCCTTGCCCAGCGAGTCCTGCACGACCCACGGCCGCTTCACGAGCGCGTAGGTGCCGAGGATCGCGGCCTGGGGCTGGCTGATCACCGGTGTCCCGTGGAACGTGCCGTAGCCGCCGGGGTTCGTGATCGTGAACGTTCCGCCCTGCACGTCGTCCGGCATCAGCTGCTTCGAGCGGGCGCGCTCGGCGATGTCCGCGATGCCCTTGGCGATGCCGAGCAGGTTCATCGTCTCGACGTGCTTCAGCACCGGGACGATCAGCCCCTTGCCGTCGGCGAGCTCGACGGCGATGCCGAGGTTGACGAAGCTGCGCGTCACGATCGAATCGCCGCGCAGCTCGCCGTTCACGTACGGATGGTTCGGCAGCGTCTGCACCGCTGCGCGCGCGATGAACGCCAGGTAGGTCGGGTTGACGCCGTAGGCGGCTTGATACTCCTTCTTCAGCGTCTCGCGCGCCGCGACGACCTTCGACATGTCGACCTCGATCGCACTCGTGACGTGCGCGCTGGTGTCGATCGAGCGGCGCATGTGCTCGGCGATCCCGCGGCGCATCGCCGAGACGGGCTCGAGCTGCTCGCCCGGCTCGAGCTCCGCCGGGGGGACCGGCGGGGGCGGCTTCGGCGCCGCGGGCGGGGGTGGCGCCGCCTGCGCCGGCGCGGGCTGCGGGGCGGGCTGCGGCTGCGCGGGCTCCGGCTGCGCCGCGGGCTCTGCCTGCCGTTCCGGCCCGGCGCCGCCCTGCTCGATGAAGTCGAGGATGTCCTTCTTCGTCACGCGGCCGCCGCGTCCGGTGCCGCTCACCTCGGCCGGGTCGACGTTGTGCTCCGAGGCGATGCGCGCGACGACCGGCGAGACGAACTTGCCGTCGCTGCCGCCGTTCGTCGGCGCGGGCTCCGGGCGCTGCACGGGCTGCGGCGTCTCGGCGGGAGACGGCGCGTCCGCCTGTTGTGCGGCCTGCTGGGTCGCAGGCTCCGGCGGCGTTTCCTCCTGCTGCTGCGGCGTGCCCGCAGCTCCTCCGATCTGGGCGAGCTTCGTGCCGACGTCGACCGTCTGGCCTTCCTGCACGAGGATCTGCGTCAGCGTGCCCGTGCCGGGGCTCGGCACCTCGGTGTCCACCTTGTCCGTCGAGATCTCGAGCAGCGGCTCGTCGGCCTCGACGTGCTCGCCTTCCTGCTTCAGCCAGCGGGTGATCGTGCCCTCCGAGACGGACACGCCCATCTGCGGCATCACGACGTCGATTGCGGTCTCGGTTGCCATCTCTCTCCTTTAGTACTCAGCGAGCTCGCGAAGACCTTTCACGACGTCTTCGACCTGCGGGATGTACGCCTTCTCGAGCGGCGGCGAGAACGGCACCGGCGTATCGGGCGCGGTGATCCGGCGGACGGGGCCGTCGAGCTCCTCGAACGCTTCCTCGGCGATCGTCGCGGCGATCTCCGCGCCGAACCCGCCCGTGTGCGTGTCCTCGTGCAGCACGAGCACCTTCGAGGTCTTCCGCACCGACTCGAGCACGGCTTGCTTGTCCCACGGCATCACCGTGCGCAGGTCGACGACCTCCACCGAGACGCCGTCCGCCTCGAGCTGCTGGGCGGCCTCGGCCGCCGTATACACCATCGCGCCCCACGTGATCACAGAGACGTCGCGACCCTCGCGGTGGACGCGCGCCTTCCCGATCGGCGTCGTGTAGCGCTCCTCCGGCACCTCGGTCTTGATCCGGCGGTACAGGTGCTTGTGCTCGAAGTAGAGCACCGGGTTCGGGTCCTCGATCGCGCTGATCAAGAGTCCTTTGGCATCCTCCGGCGTCGCCGGGCAGACGCACTTCAGGCCGGGAATGTGCGCGAACGACGATTCCGGGTTCTGCGAGTGGAACGGGCCGCCGCTGAAGCCGCCCCCCGACGGGAGACGCACGACGATCGGCACGGGCGTCCCCGCTCGCCAGCGTTGCTTCGCCGCGACCGTGACGAGCTGATCCCATCCGCACGAGACGAAGTCGGCGAACTGCATCTCGGCGACCGGGCGCATGCCCATCATCGAGGCGCCCGTGCAGGCGCCGATGATCGCGGTCTCGGCGAGCGGTGCGTCGATCACGCGCCACGGCCCGAACTCCTCCTGGAAGCCGAGCGAGACCTTGAACGCGCCGCCGTAGACGCCGACGTCCTCGCCGATCAGGAACACCTTGTCGTTGCGGCGCATCTCGGTGCGGAGGCCGTCCGAGATCGCCTGCAGATACGTCATCTCCGCCACTATTTGTGGTGGGGCGTGTCGAGGTCCTCCGGCGTCGCGTAGACGCCCTGCGTCAGCGACGACGGATCCGGCAGCGGCGACTCCTCCGCGCGTTGCAGCGCGTCGTTCAGGAGCCGCTTCACGCCCGCGGCGATCTCGTCCTCCTCCTCGTCGGAGAGCTCGACGTTCTCGCGCAGCCACGAGCGGAAGCGCTCGAGCGGGTCGTTCTCCGCCCAGCGCTCGAACATCACCTTCGGCACGTAGAACGCGTCGTCGTGCACCGCGTGCCCTTCCATGCGCAGCGTGAGGCACTCGAGCAGCGTCGGGCCGCCGCCGCTGCGCGCCTTCTCGATCGCCCGCTTCGCCTCGCGGTACACGGCGAGCACGTCGGTGCCGTCGATCACCACGCCTTCGAAGCCGTACGCCTGCGCGCGGTCGGCGACGTGCTCGGTCGCGTACTCGAGATGCGTCGGCGTCGAGTACGCCCACTGGTTGTTGTCACAGATGAAGACGATCGGCAGCTTGCGGGTGCCGGCGAACGTCATCGACTCGTGCGCGTCGCCGCGCGCGGACGAGCCTTCGCCGAACCAGCCGACCGCGACGCGTCGCTGCTCGCGGATGCGGAAAGCGAGCGCGCATCCCGTCGCGACCGGAAGCATCGCCGGCAGGTGGCTGACCATCGCGATCAGGCCGAGCTGCGAGTCGGCCATGTGCACGTTGCCGTCGCGCCCGTGCGTCGGGCCGTCCGCGCGTCCCATGTATTGCGCGAAGATCCGCCACGGCTCGACGCCGCGCGTGATGTGCACGCCCATATCGCGGTGCAGCGGCGTGCCGACGTCGTCCGCTCCCATCGCCGTCGCGACGCCGACCGAGGCAGCCTCGTTGCCGCGGCCGGTATAGAACGAGCCGGGGATCTTGCCCTGGCGGTAGAGGATGTGACCGCGCTCCTCGACGCCGCGCGTGATCAGCATGTTGCGGTAGATGCCGAGGAGGTCCTCCCGGTCGAGGCCGGCTTCGCGGACCTCGTGCAGCGACCCGACCGGCTCCGCTTCGCGTGCGATCGCCATGGACGAAGCCTAACGACGCGCCCAGTCGTGCGAATCGCCGATCCGGCGCAGGTGCGCCTTCGTCCCGGCGTCGCAGAGCGCGCCCTCGAGGCCCGCCTCGAAGATCGCGCGCGGATCGAGCCCGAGCGACGTCGCCGCCTCGTAGTCGCGGGTCAGATCCGTGTCGAACATCGCCGGGTCGTCGGTCGAGATCGAGCAGCGGAGGCCTGCCGCGACGAGACGCGCTAGCGGGTGCGCCTCGAGACGCGGGACTGCGCCGGTGCGGAGGTTCGAGAGCGGGCATACGTCCAGGACGGTGCCGCGCCCGACCGCCTCGCGGACGAGCCCGGCGTCCTCCTCGATCCGGATGCCGTGGCGGAGCCGATCGGCCTGGAGGCTCTCGAGCGCACCGCGCACCGACGCAGCGCCTGCTACCTCGCCCGCGTGCGGCACCGAGCCGAGGCCGAGTGACTTCGCATAGGCGAACACGTCGGCGTAGGGCTCCGGCGGGTACTCCGCCTCGAGGCCGCCGAGCCCGACGCCGACGACGCCGCGGCTCATGTACCGCGCAGACCACTCGACGGTCGCGCGTGCCTCCTCCTTCGTGAAGCCGCGCGGGATGTCAGGCGTGAGCCGCACCTCGACCCCGTGCAGCTCGCGGGCTTGCTGCGCGCCGCTCGCGGCGCCCTCGAACACGGCTTCCCAGGTACAGCCGCGGCGCACTCGCTCGGCAGGGCTGAAGATCCCCTCGAGGTAGACGGCGCCGTGGCCTGCCGCCTCTGCCGCGTAGTCGACCACCATCTGCCGGAAGTCGGTCTCGGTGCGCAGCGCGTTCGTCGTCAGGATCCAGACCTCGATGAAGTGCCGGAAGTCGGTGAAGCGGTAGAGCTTCTGCAGCCCTTCGACGGTGGTCGCGGGCAGCGGGTAGTCGTTCCGCTTTGCGATCTCGAGCAGCGTGTGCGCGCGCACCGTGCCCTCGAGATGCACGTGCAGCTCGATCTTCGGGTACGGGGCGGACACGCGGCGAGCGTATCCGGCACACGTACGATGCCCCGATGGGAAAGGCTTCCGACTGGCTGCGCGAAGAGCGGCGCAAGGTGCTCGGCGACTGGGTCGCCGTCTGCCTCACCTGCGGCGCCGGCCGGCGCTGGTTCGAGCAGTACGAGGCGGAAATGCCGGACACCTGCCCGCAGTGCGCCGGCGAGCTGCTGCGCCGCTGCAAGTCGTGCAACGCGCCGTTCGCGTCGATCGCCGCAGTCGACTGCGAGGCGTGCGGCGCGCCGATCCGTCCGGACGCGCTCTTCGGCTCGAGGATCCGCCGCTAGGTCGCGCCGCTGCGCGCGTCCGTGCGCCTCACCGGCAGTCGGTCGGGAACCAGACGGTGCACCAGAGAACCGCTGCGACCTGCCGCGCCGTCAGGTGCCATCTCGCGTGGTGGGCCACGTACCAGATGTGCGTGCGGTACGGTCGAAGCTTCGGGCGCGCGGCGAGAAATGCGTCGAGATCGCGTAGCTCCGCCGTGAGCGCGCGGCGTGTCGCCGCGTCGGCTACCGCGGAGACCCGTGCCGGATCGCTGAGTGCGGATTCGAGCGCTTCCTGCTGATCGGCGACCGTCAGCGTCACGGTTCGCTGCCCCGATTGCGGAACGGCGACGGTCACCGTCTGGCTCTGCGGCGACGGAGCGCCGAGCGTCGACGAGGCGGCGAAGCCGCCTGACACGAGGAGCGTCACGGCAAGCACCGGTCGCCACCGAAGCCGCACCCGCCGCAATCTACGCAGGCGCCCGGACGAGCCCCGCAAGGCTTGGACGCGGAGCCCGGCGTCTATCCCGCAGGGGCGGCTCGTCGCGATGTGCTGGTCAGGCGTGTTCCGTCGGCGAAGAGCGCGGTGACCGCAACGCGAAGCACGCCGTGAGTCGCGACGACACGCAGACTGGTCGCACCTCGAACGGCGACGCACCGTCGCCGGATGCACCGGAGCCACTGATAGCGCACGGCGGCAGGGGCCTCGCTCCAGACCGGCGCGACCGCCTCGAGGGTGTGCGGGCCGGCGCGTCGGATTCGCGGCGCCCGCACGACGCGCGGCGGCGCGCAGCTTCCCACGAACACGGCATCGCCGACCGCGGTCAAGGGCGTCGGCCCACCCGTCGTGCCGACGGCGAGCGCGAAGGGCGCCCCGCACGCCGCCGGCTCTTGCAGGACGCCCGTGAAGCCGATCCGGCCGCCGGGCGCGAGAAGGAGCGTCGAGACCGAGCCGCAGACGATCGTCGCCGGCGGTCCGACCAGACAGCGGGCGCTTGCCTCGTTCGACGTCGTCCCGCCGACGAACACCGAGCCGGGCGGCCCGGTGAGCGAGAAGTACTGCCAGGCCGTCGTTCCGGTGTTGGTGAGCGCGAAGTCGTACGTGGCGCCACGTGCGGTATACGTGGCCGCACCGCCGTCGGCTGCTGCTGCGGCGCAGGGCAGCGCGAGCGCGATTGCCGCGCACAGCGGGAGGGCGGCTTCGGCAATTCTCACGGAGACCATGATCGTCGCTCTTCATGCTGCCCTCGGGGCCGCGGTCGGCGCCGCCGGCCGCTCGCGACCCGCCGCCGTCGCCCTCGGAGTCGCTTCGCATCTCGCGGCGGACGCCGTCCCGCATCGCGACTTCGCGAGCCGGCGGTTCGAGCTCGCGAGCGGCCTGGCGGCGATCGGGCTCCTCGCCGTCCGGCGCGGCCTCGGTGACCCTGCCACGGTCGGCGCGGTTGCCGGGACGATTCCCGACCTCGAGCATGTCGTCCGGCTGCCGCGCCCCGGCGGCTCGAAGCTGCTCCACGACGCGCGCGGCTGGCATCGCAGCGGGAGCTTCCAGCCCGATGCGCAGCTGCTGCTCGCGGCCGTGCTGCTCGCCCCGCTGCTCGCCGGGAGCCGATCTCTGCGAGAGTGCCGGCGGCAATGCCGTTCGACCTCGTGATCGAGCTGAAGAACGAGCCGGGAGCGCTCGCCCGCGTCGCGAAGGCGGTCAGCGATGCCGGGGTCAACCTCGCCGCCGCGACGTGCATGGGCACGGCCGAGCAGGTCGAGCTCCACATCCTCGTGCCGCATGCGGAAGCCGCGAAGCACGCGCTCGCGCTCTCGCAACTCGCCGTGACGCGCGAACGTGAGGTGGTCGTCGTCGAGGTCGAGGACCGTCCGGGTGTCCTCGCCGACCTGACGCGCCGGGTTGCAAACGGCGGGGTCGACCTCGACCTCGTCTACATCGCGACGCGAAACCGCGTCGTCTTCGGCTCGCCGGACCTCGCCGGCCTGAAGGCCGTGCTCGGCTGATTGCGCCAGCGCCGCAGGCTTGCGCGCGGCGTGCGGGCGCGAGACAATCGCCGCGCAGGCGATAACCGAGCGAAGTGACGGGCTCCATGAGGATTACAGGCAGCGACTTCGGCGGCAGGTCCAGGCAAGTCCTCGAGTAGCGAATGCGACGCCTGCGCATCGTGCTCGGTCTGGCGGCGATGCTGCTCGTCGCTGCGGCCGTGGCGGGCATCGCGCAGCCGCGCCTCGGACACGCGGCGGACACGACCGCGACGAAGACGATCACGGTCGTCGGGACGGGGACTGCCTCGACCGTTCCCGACCGGGCGTCCTTCCAGTTCGGCGTCGATTCGCGCGGGGAGACCGCACGCGCGGCGCTCGCGAAGAACGCCACGGCGATGTCGGCGATGATCGACGCGCTGAAGAACGCGGGCATCGCGGCGGCGGATCTCCAGACGTCGGGCGTCTGGCTCTACCCGCAGACGGACTCGGACGGGACCGTCAACGGCTTCGAGGCCTCGAACGGCGTCACCGCGACGGTGGACGTGGCGAAGGCTGGTCCGCTCGTCGACGCCGCGGTCGCCGCGGGCGCGACGCACGTCTACGGGCCGAACCTGCTCGTCCCGGATCAAAACGCGCTCTACAACCAGGCGCTGAAGGCCGCCTTCGCCAACGCGGAGCAGAAGGCGGCGGCGCTCGCCGCGGCGGCGGGCCTGACGCTGGGCGGCTCGCACACGATCTCGGAAGGGATGTCGCCCGGCATGGTCTACCCCGGCGCCGTCAACGCGGGAGGCGGAACGACGACTGGCGGATCCGGGGCCCCGACGCCGACGCCGATCGAGCCGGGCATGCAGAGCACGCAGGCGACGGTCACGGTCAGCTACGACGCGACCTAGAAGAGACGCCGCCCACGAATCAGCCGGTCTCTTCGGTGCCGATCCCGGCGAGCCGTGAGCGGAGACCCGCGAGGCCGCTCACGGTCTCTTCGAGATCAGCCTGTGGGACCGACTCCCGGTTCCGGACGGCGAGCGCGAGGACCTCGACGTGCGTCGCGAGCTCCTGCAGCGCGTTCGCAAGCGCCGCCTGGTCCTCCCGGATGGTGCTGACCTGCACCGTGAGGGTGGGCTTCCCGGGCACGCCCGGAAACCTACGTCACCGGCGGTGAGGCTCCACCGGTGAACGACGCTCCCGGCGCCGGCGCGCACGAGGCGCGGTCGCTCAGAAGAGGTCGTTCTCGCCGAGGAAGGTCGGCGCGACCGGGCCGGTGAGGATCTGCGAGAACCTGATCACGGTGACGAGGTCGTCGTGCGAGATCTCGCGGTTGTAGAGCTGGCCGAGGAACGTCGCCATCTCGTCCGTCCTGCGGATCTCGGGGTTGTCGTGCTCGATCTCGCGCGGCGAGAGCTCGCCGAGCGTCTTCACCTCGACCTTGTCGATCACCGCGTCGAAGATCCGCTCACGCGGGCTGTAGCGGCTTCCGCAGAGCACCTGCACGATCATGCCCTTCTTGTACTTCCCGGACTTGTCGCCGAGTCGGATCGTCGCCGACTTGCGTCCGGTCCGCAGCTGATCCGCGACCATCGGTGAATAGAAGTTCAGTGCGTACATCGCCGGGCCGGTCAAACCACCGGATCATAGGGGACGGTCGACTCGACGTGGCTTCGCGCCACCTGCTCCGGCGAGGTGCATCCCAGCAGGCCGAGTGTGAGCTCGAGCTCGGCGCGCAGCAGCTCGAGCACGTCGGCGACGCCGCGTTCGCCGGCCACGGCGAGCCCGCACGCGAACGCCCGCCCGGCGAAGGCCGCACGAGCGCCGAGCGCGAGTGCCTTGACCACGTCGGCGCCGCGGCGGATACCTCCGTCGACATACACCTCGCAGCGGCCGCCGACCGCGTCGGCGACCTCGGGCAGCGCGTCGAGCCCCGCCGCGACGTGGTCGAGCTGCCGGCCTCCGTGGTTCGACACCCAGACCGCGTCGGCGCCGTGCTCGACCGCGAGCTCCGCGTCCTCGCGCGTCAGGATCCCCTTCACGACGAGCGGCAGCCTGCACTCCGCGCGTACCCATTCGAGGTCGCGCCAGGTGAGCGCCGGGGAGGTCTCGAACAGATGCGCGTACGGAAGCTCTAGCCACGACGGCGGGTTTTCGAAGCCGAGGCGCAGATCACGCTCGCGCCGACCGACGTACGGGAGATCGACCGTGAGGACGACGGCGGAGTAGCCCGACTCGCGCGCCTCCGCAATGTGGTCGAGGGTCCGCGGGCGGTCGCGGAGGACGTAGAGCTGGAACCAGCGCGGGCCGGCCCCAGCTGCCGCGATCGCGGCGTGCGGCGAGCTCGTCAGCGTCGAGATGGTCAGCAGGACGTCAGCGGCCGCCGCCGCGCGGGCCGTCGCGACCTCGCCCTCCGGCTGGAGCAGCCGCTGCATCGCGAACGGTGCGATCCCGAGCGGCATCGACATTCGCGTTCCGAGCAGCGTCGTCTCCGTCCGCACCGTCGAGACGTCGACGAGCATCCGCGGCCGGAACCGCCAGCGCGCATAGGCGGCGACGTTCGCGCGGAGCGTGACCTCGTCGCCCGCGCCGCCCTCGAAGTAGCACCAGATCGCCGGGTCGACCTTGGCCGCGGCTGCGTCGAAATACTCCGCGACGTTGATCACGGGGCGAATCTAGCGAGTGCCTTGCGCGCCATCTCCCGCTCGCCGCCGTAGGCGAGGAGCCGCGGCGCGTCGGCGAGCGGAAGCCACCGGGCGTCTGCCACCTCGACGCGCATGCGCTCCTCGATCTCGCCGAGCCGGCCCCGGCCGGCGCGCAGGAGGTAGAAGGAGACGATCTTGAACACCCGCGCCCCTCCGCGCCGGGTGTAGGTGTACTTGACGTCGCCGAGCTTCTCGACGAGCCGGCCGGAGACGCCGGTCTCCTCGAGCACCTCGCGCAGGGCCGTCTCGTCCGGCTTCTCCCCAGGGTCGATGTTCCCCTTGGGAAGCGCCCAGAGGCCCTCCGGCTTGCCGCGGGGACGGATCGCGGCCAGGTGCGGGACGCCCCGGATCACCCGCACGAGCACGCCGCCGGCCGAGAACTCCCGTTCCATTTGCGCTCCGCTCATCGGTACCTATAATGACCGCTGGCACTCTCCCGGTGAGAGTGCCAAGCAGAGTCACAGAGCAGTCAGGAGGATGGAATGAACCTGAAGCCGCTTGGTGACCGCCTGATCGTCGAGGTCCTCGATGAAGAGGAGACGACGTCGAGCGGCATCGTGCTTCCGGACACGGCCAAGGAGAAGCCTCAGCGCGGCCGCGTCCTGGCGGTCGGCCCGGGCAGCCGGGACGACGGCGGAAACTTCGTGCCGATGGACCTGGAGGAGGGCGACGAGATCGTCTTCTCCAAGTACGGCGGTACCGAGATCAAGGTCGGCGCCGACGAGTACCTGATCCTGCGCGAGTCCGACGTGCTCGCGAAGGTGGTCGGGACGCGTGAGCCGGCCGGTGCAACCGCGTAGGTAGGAGGACAGAAAAAGATATGGCTCACAAGGAGCTGAAGTTCAACGAGGATGCGCGGCGCGCACTGCAGCGCGGCGTCGACACCCTCGCCGATGCGGTCAAGGTCACGCTTGGCCCCAAGGGGCGCTATGTCGTGCTCGACAAGAAGTTCGGCGCTCCGACGATCACGAACGACGGCGTCACGATCGCGCGCGAGATCGAGGTCGAGGACGTCTTCGAGAACCAGGGCGCCCAGCTCGTCCGCGAGGTCGCGACCTCGACGAACGACGTGGCCGGCGACGGCACGACGACCGCGACGGTGCTCGCTCAGGCGATCGTCCGCGAGGGTCTGAAGAACGTCTCGGCGGGCGCGAACCCGATGGAGCTCAAGCGGGGTATCGAGACCGCGGTCGACGCGGTCGTCGAGAACCTCAAGTCCGAGTCGAAACCGGTCTCGGGCAAGGAGGACATCGCCCGCATCGCGACCGTCTCGTCGCGCGACTCGGAGATCGGCGACGTGATCGCCGATGCGATCGAGAAGGTCGGCAAGGACGGCGTCGTGAACGTCGAGGAGGGCCAGACGCTCGGTCTCGAGCTCGAGTTCACGGAGGGCATGCAGTTCGACAAGGGCTACCTCTCGCCGTACATGGTCACGGACGCGGAGCGGATGGAGGCCGTCCTCGACGAGCCGTACATCCTGGTCGCGAACCAGAAGATCGGCGCGGTGAAGGATCTGCTGCCCGTGCTCGAGCAGGTGATTCAGGCCGGCCGGCCGCTGCTGATCGTGGCCGAGGACGTCGAGGGCGAGTCGCTCGCGACGATCGTCGTGAACAAGCTGCGCGGCACCTTCCAGGCCGTTGCAGTGAAGGCGCCGGGCTTCGGCGACCGCCGCAAGCGCATGCTCGAGGACATCGCGATCCTCACGGGCGCCGAGGTGATCACCGAGGAGATGGGCCTGAAGCTCGAGAACACGAAGATCTCGCAGCTCGGCAAGGCCCGCCGCGTCGTCGTCGACAAGGACTCGACGACCATCATCGACGGCGCCGGCGAGTCCGACGCGATCAAGGCCCGCATCAAGCAGATCAAGGCCGAGATCGAGACGACCGACTCCGACTTCGACCGCGAGAAGCTCCAGGAGCGGCTCGCGAAGCTGTCGGGCGGCGTCGCCGTCGTGAAGGTCGGCGCCTCGACCGAGACGGAGATGAAGGAGAAGAAGCACCGCGTCGAGGACGCGCTCCAGGCCGCCCGCGCGGCGCTCGAGGAGGGCCAGGTCTCCGGCGGTGGCGTCGCGCTCCTGGACGCCGCGGATGCCGTCCGCGACGACGTGCTCGGCAAGCTGGACGGCGACGAGAAGACGGGTGCGCAGATCATCCTCCGCGCGCTCGAGGAGCCGCTCCGGCAGCTCGCGTCGAACGCGGGCCTCGAGGGCTCGATCGCGGTCGCGAACGTCCGGTCGGCGCAGAAGGGCTTCGGCCTGAACATCGACACGGGCGAGGTCGAGGATCTCCTGAAGGCGGGGATCGGCGACCCGACGATGGTCACGCGCTCGGCGCTGCAGAACGCAGCCTCGATCGCGAAGAACATCCTCACGACCGAGGCGATCGTCGCCGAGGCGCCGGAGAAGGAGAAGGCCGGCGCCGGCATGCCCGACATGGGCGGGATGATGTAGCGACCCTTTCGGGTCGGGGCCAGGCCCTTTCGGGCCTGGCCCCGCTGTTCGAGCTGTGGGCAAAAAGAAGCGGCGCCCGGAAAGGGCGCCGCTTCATCCACTTGGGGTGGGGAGGTGGGTGCCCATCCATCGGCACGAGCGGCCTCGACCTTTACCCCGATCGAGGGAACTCAGAAGCCGTAGCGCTCCTCCTGCCAGTAGTCGGCGTCGTTCGAGTAGCCGTACCGCTCCCAGAACCCCGGCTTGTCGACCGACGAGAGCTCGATCCCGCGGAGCCACTTCGCGCTCTTCCAGAAATACTTCGAGGGGATCACGAGCCGCACCGGTCCGCCGTGCTCGGTCGTGAGCGGCTCGCCGTCGGCCTCGTAGGCGACGAGCGCGTGCTCGTCCTCGAGCGCGGCGAGCGGGACGTTCGCCGTGAACCCCTGCTCGGCGTGCGCGATCGCGAATCGCGCGGTCGGCTTCGGCCGGCAGAGCTCCGCCAGTTCACGCCAGTGCACGCCACGGAATCTCGCGTCGAAGCGGCTCCAGCGGGTGACGCAATGGATGTCGGTCGTCACGTCGGTCGCCGGCAGCGCCCGCAGCTCCTCGTAGCCGAGAACGAGCGGCTGCTCGACCTCGCCCATCACCTCGAGCGTCCACGTGGCCAGGTCGACGTGCGGCACGTCGCCGGCGTGGAGCACGGGCCACTTGTCGGTCAGGTACTGCCCCGGCGGGAGCCGCGCCGGCTCGTATCCGGCCGCACGGACCCTGTCCTCTGCCTTCGAGCGGAAGAGCGTCATCGCGTTCCTACACTAGACCGCGTGGAGATCGCTGCACGTGGACGCTCCTACCTGCGCGTCGCCGGACCGGATGCCGCCGACTACCTCCAGCGCATGGTCTCGAACGACGTCGAGGCGTTACGGGCCGGCGAGGCGGTCCCGGCGCTGCTGTTGACGCCGAAGGGCCGTGTGATCGCACCGCTCGTCGTCCTGCGCCGCGGGGACGACGACTTCCTCGTTCTCACCGAGCCCGAGCTCGGCGACGTCGTGCGCGTGCACCTCACGCGCATGCGGCTTCGTGCGCGGGCCGAGCTCGAGCCCGAGGAGCACCGCTCGCTCCTTCTGTTCGGGGACGCGGACGCCGGCTTCGCGACCGATCTACCGGGTGCGCGCGAGCTGCTCGACTCGACCGAGCTCGAGCCCACGATCGACGCCCATGAGCTCGAGCGGCGTCGGATCGAGGCCGCCGTGCCTCGCTGGGGCCGCGAGCTCGACGATCGCGTGCTGCCGGCCGAGGCGGGCCTCGACGCGACGCACATCTCCTTCACGAAGGGCTGCTACCCGGGCCAGGAACCGGTTGCGCGGCTCCACTACCGCGGCAAGGCGAACCGCGGCCTTCGCGTGCTCGAGCTGCCCGAGGTGCCCGAGTACGACCGGGAGCTCGTGCACGACGGCAAGGTCGTCGGCCGCGTGACGAGCGCTGCGCGCAGGCCCGACGGCTCTGTCGTCGCGCTCGCCTACGTCCGCGCCGAGGTTCCCGATGACGCGCCGCTCGCGCTCGCTTGAGCCTGCGGCGTGGTGGTCGGTCCGCCGCGCGCAGAACCTGAAGCCCGCAACGTACCGCTGTCCGTTCTGCGGCTACCGCCTGCACGCGATGAGCCCGCACGTGCTGATCGCGCCTGAAGGCGACACGTCACGCAGACGTCACGCGCACGCAGAATGCGCCGCCGCCGCGCACCTGACGACCTACGACGAGTGGCGGAAGACGCAGCCTCGGCGAGGCCTCTTCGCCCGCGCGGCTACACTGGTTCGTCCCAGGCGCCCGTAGCTCAGGGGATAGAGCGCTGCCCTGCGGAGGCAGAGGTCGCATGTTCGAATCATGCCGGGCGCACTTTTTCGTGCTCGTGGGACGCGCGGATTTACTCGTCCGCCTCCACGGCGTAGAGCCGCCACTCCTCGGGGACGCCCTTCAGGGTCGCCGTCCGTGCTCGCGGAAGCGCAGCCCGGAGCCGGCGACGAGATCCTTCACCGTGCTCGAGACGAGGACTTGTCCCGGCTGCGCCTCCTGCGCGACGCGCGCACCGATGTGGACGGCGATGCCGCCGACCTTGCCGTCGAGCACCTCGCGCCGCGACGGCAGCGAGCGCCGGAGCGCCGAACGCGAGGTGGCCCGCGCCCGGCACCTCGACGAGGCGGGCGGTCGGGATCATCGCCGCGAGGTAGGACGGCACCTCTCGCGGGACGATCCTGTCCTCGGAGCCGTGCAGGATGAGCGTCGGGACCCGGACGGCCGGCAGGACGTGCCGGACGTCGATCTCCCTGTTCATCCGGTGGAGCGCCTCGAGCGAGCCGGGGCTCGAGCCGAGCCTCAGGAGCCGGAGAAACGACTCCGCCTCCTCGGCGGTGAACGAACCGAGGCCTCGGACGGACGCAAGCGCGCGCTCGCGCGGCCCGAAGATCTCGAGGGCGGCGTCGACTTCGCGGTCGTACGCTTCCTCCGTGCGGCCCCACGGGTAGTCCGGCGCCCACATCCGCCGCAGGAACGCGCTGCGCAGGACGAGCGCGGCCGTTCGTTCCGGATAGGTCGCGGCGAAGAGCAGCGCCATGGCCGCGCCCTCGGACAACCCGTAGAACGCCGCGCGCCGCGCGCCGACGGCGTCCATGACCGCGCGGACGTCGTCCATCCGCGCTTCGAGCGTCGGTAACGCGGTCCGACATCCCGGTCCCGCGCTTGTCGAACCGGATCAGACGGGCGAAGGAGCCGAGTCGGTCGAGGACGGGGATGACGCTCGGGATCTCCCAGTGCAGCTCGAGGTGCGTGACGTACCCCGGCACGAGGACGAGGTCGAACGGCCCGCTGCCCGTGATCTGGAACGCGATGTTGAGATCGCCGCTCTTCGCGTAGTGGGTCTCCGGAATCGCGGCCACGTCGGACAGTCTGTGGCGCGGTGGACGCGGCCGCAACGAGGGGGTCGCGCGAGCCAGTGCCCCGACGGCTGCGGGCGTACGGGCCAGTGCCGCCCGTCGTCGCGGCGGCTAGTAGCGGTCGATCTCGATCAGCCTCTCGTCGCTGATGCCGAAATGGTGTGCGAGCTCGTGCCACACGACGCGCCGAACCTCCGCCGCGAGGCGCGCGGGATCGCCGCCGTAGCGGCGCACGAGCGGAGCGCGGTAGATCGTGATGCGGTCCGGGAGCGCGCCGCTGTAGAGCGGGGCGCCGTAGCCGGCGCCGCGGCACGTCAGCGGAACGCCCTCGTAGAGCCCGAGCAGCCGCGTTCCCGGCGGCGGCTCCTCCTCGACTCCGATCTCGACGTTCGCGATCCTGCCGCGCAGGTCGGGCGGCAGCGCCGCGAGCGCGTCCGCGATCAGCGCGTCGAAGTCCGCCTCGGCGCTCAGGTCGAGCAGCTCGCGCCGACCGCGCCCCAGGAGCGCCACGTCCCGCCGTCGCGGCGCCAGAGGAGCCAGGCGCGGTAGAGCTGCTCGGAGACGGACGTACCGAAGGGATAGTCCGGATCGCCCGGATGCCTGAAGGCGGGGTCGGGCTTGCCGCCGACGCGCCTCCACGTCTTCGCGGCGAACTGGAAGCCGCCGAAGTAGCCGTTGCCCGTGTTCGCCGACCACGGGCCCTCCTTGCCGTGGATGCACTGCGCCTGCGCGAGCCACGTCGGCGACGGGCTCCATTCCGCTGCGGCGGCGGGCCAGGCGAGGAGGAGGGCGGCGAGGCCGGTGACGAGCACGGCGCGCACCCGCGGTGTTGTAACAGAGATCGGCGGGGCCGGCCCGGGCGGGGCCGGCCCCGGGTCCGCTCAGCCCTCGAGCGGCGTGCCGGTCTCGAGCAGCGTCTTCAGGCCCGAGAGCACGTAGCTCCAGCCGCCGGCGACGCCCGCCGCCGTCTTCGGTGCAGCCTCGAGCTCGTCGTGGACGACCGTCAGCTTCGTCGTCCCGCCCTCCTGCGGCTCGATCTCCCACGTGACCCGGCTCGGCTCCTCCGACGCCATCTCCGGGTCCCAGGCCGAGACCCACCGGTGCACGAGCCGCCGGGGCGGATCGGTCTCGAGCACCTCCTCGTCCCAGTCGAGCCCGCCCATGCTCGAGTAGCGGCGTCCGCCGCGCAGCTCGATGCGCGCCCCGTAGAAGTAGCGCTCGGTGAACTCGGGTTTCGTGATCGCGTCCCAGACCTGCTCGGGCGTCGCCTTGATGAAGATCGAGTAGACCTGTGTCGCCTGGTTGGTCGTCATCGTGCTCATGCAGTCTCCTCCAGTTCGTGCTTGAGGTCGGCGAGCGCCGCGACGTGGTGCTCGGCGTACTTCGCGATCCAGCGGTCGTGGATCAGCCGGATCGGCACCGGATTGAGGTAGTGCAGCTTCTCTCGTCCGGCGCGGCGGGTGACGACGAGACCCGCGGACTCGAGCACCCGCAGGTGCTTCATGACGCCGAAGCGGGTCATCTCGAGCTCCGACTCGAGCTCCGTGAGCGTGCGGCCGTCGCGCTCGAAGAGCCGGTCGAGCAGGTGGCGCCGGGTCGGATCCGCGAGCGCCTTGAACACGGGATCGTCGTCCACGCCGCGATCATAGGTGACTAAAAGGTCACATGTCAAGCGGCAAGGGTGAGAGAGGCCGCCGCCGAACTCCAGCGCGTGGCGAACCAGCCGGAGCTGATCGTGCTCAAGCGTCACCGCGACCTCGAGGGGCGCCGCTGGCACCCCGTCGTACGGCGCGTGCTGCTCGCGCTCGTCCTCGCGGTGCTCGTGCTCGCGCTGCTGAACGTCTTCGGCCAGCGCCCGGCGACGAGCCGCGCCGCGACGCACGCGGCCGTGCTCTCCGTGTATTCGCCGTCGCGCGTCCGCGGCGGCCTGCTCTACACGGCGCGGTTCCACGTCACCGCGCTCACGAACCTGCCGAAGGTGCAGCTCGTCCTCGCGCCGGGCTGGTTCGAGGGCATGCAGGTCAACTCGACGATCCCGCAGCCGGTCTCGGAGGGAAGCGACAACGGCCAGGTCGTTTTCGATCTCGGACACCTCGGCCCCGGCAAGTCGTCGATCGTGTGGGTGCAGTTCCAGGTGAACCCGACGAACGTCGGTCACCGCTCGCAGGATGTGCTGCTCACCGACGGCAAGCACGAGCTGCTGCACATCGACCGGACGATCACGGTGTTTCCCTGATGGACATCGTCGTCCGTGCAGTGATCGCGTTCGCGTTCGTCTTCTTGCTGACGCGGATCGTCGGCCGGCGCGAGCTGTCGTCGCTCGAGCCGTTCGATCTCATCCTGCTCGTGATGATGGGCGACCTCGTGCAGCAGGGAGTCACGCAGAGCGACTTCTCGGTCACGGGGCTCGTCCTCGCCGCCGGGACGATCGCATTCATGACCGTGCTCGTCTCCTATCTCAGCTTTCGCTTCCGCAGGCTGCGGCCGATCCTCGACGGCGAGCCGATCGTCGTGGTGCAAGACGGGAAGCCGATCGAGGCGAATCTGAAGCGCGAGCGCCTGACGCTCGAGGAGTTAACGCAGGAGGCGCGGCTGCAGCAGATCGCGTCGATCGACGAGGTGGAGTGGGCGGTGCTCGAGAAGACGGGTGCGATCAGCTTCATCAAGAAGTCGGGCTCGTGACCGCGTTCTTCTCCGAGAGCGACGTCGAGCGGCTGCTCGAGCCCGCACAAGCGGTCGAGGTGATCGAAGCGTGCTTCGCGCGTCTGGCCCGCGGCTCGATCGAGAACCGGCCTCGTTACCGGCTGCGCCTCGACCACGGTGCGCTCGCGGTCATGGCGGCGTCGGATCTCGAGCTCGGCTACGCGGGCGCAAAGGTCTACGCGGGCTTCGCCGACGGTGCGCGCTTCGTCGTCGTGCTCTTCCGCGCGGACGCGCCCGAGCTCGTCGCCGTGGTCGACGCCGACAAGCTCGGTCAGCTGCGCACCGGTGCGGCGAGCGGCGTCGCTGCGAAGCACCTCGCGCGCTCGGGCGCAGCGTCGCTGGGCGTGATCGGGTGCGGCTGGCAGGCGGAGACGCAGGTGGCGTGCATCCGCGCCGCCGTTCCGACCGTCGAGCGCGTCGTCGTCTACTGCCGCACGGAGTCGAAGCTGCGCTCGTTCTGCGAACGGTTCGGCGCCGAGCCCGGCGAGAGCCCTCGCGACGCTGCCCGGTGTGACGTCGTCGTGACGGTGACCGGCTCGCCGGACCCCGTCCTGCGCGGCGACTGGCTGTCCGAGGGCGCGCTCGTCTGCGCGGTCGGCGCGAACGACGGGAAGCGGCGCGAGCTCGACAACGCAGTGCTCGAGCGCGCGAGCTTCGTCTGCTGCGATTCGCGCGAGAACGCGAAGCTCGAATCCGCCGACCTGATCGAGCCCGTTGCAGGCGGCGTGCTCGACTGGCTCGAGGTGCACGAGCTGCAGGAGGTCGTGGCGGGCGAGACGTCGGGCCGCCAGTCCGACGACGACATCGTCGTCTTCAAGTCGAACGGCCTCGCGGCGTGGGACGTCGCCGCGGCGGCCGCGGTCGTCGAGCGCGCCAAAGCCTCCTAGCGCGTCGCGAGATACTGGCGCGCCGCGTCGATGTCCTGCTCGCCGAGGGTGTGCACGACGTCCTCACGCTCGAGCAGCCGGCTCTGCTGCTGCGTGCTCAGTCGGTTCTGCACGTAGCGGTCCTGCAGGATCTCCGACAGGCGCCGTCCGCGCCGGTGCTCGCGCGTGAGGTACGCAACCACCTGCTCTTCCGCGGACGACCGGGTGAACAGGAAGGAAAACGGGTTCCGGAGCGCGCTCCCCAGCCTCAGCACGGGGCGATTGTATAGTCGGGGCGTGTCGGTCTCCTCGGACCGCGGGCGGTTCGCAGAGCGGATGCTTCACGGAGTCGACGATGCCGGACGCGAAGAACGGATCGTCGTCTGGATCGAGCGCCGCGCGGGCGCCGTGTGGGCCGTCGGACGCGTCGTGAACCCGCACCTGCGGAACGGCAAGGCGGCGAAGGCGACGGACTATGTGTTCGAGGGCTACGAGCTGGACGACGCGCTCGAGGCCGCGAACGCGACGCTCGAGGACGACCTCGCCGTCAGCGAGCGAGACGGCCGCAGCGAGCGCTGCCTCCCCTTCACCCGCGAGGAGTGCCTCAAGCCGCTCGAAGCCTGGTTCTTCGGAAGGAGTTGAATCGGTCGCCGCGACGAGTTTCCGGGGTCTGGCGCTTCGGGCCTGAACCTGCTGTTCACGCTTCGCTGCGCTCGGGCACTCCGTTCGGCCACTCGAGGTTCGCGTCGGGAATCGGATCCCCGTGCGGGTCGTGCGTCGGAAAGCCGAGCGCGCTGTCGATGCGCGCTTCGAGCTCTTCCGAGATGACGTGCTCGAGCTTGTCGGCTTCGGCGTGCACGTCGTCGACGTCGACGCCGAGAGTCTCCGCGAGGTAGAGCTCGAGCAGCCGGTGGTGCCGGATGACCTCGAGCGCGACGCGCTCGCCGGCCGGCGTGAGCGACACGCCGCCATACGGCGCATGCTCGGCGAGCCTCAGCGCCGCGAGCTTCTTCACCATGGCGCTCGCCGAGGCCGGCGAGACCGACTGTGCGCGCGCGAGCGCGCTCACCGACACGGCCTCGCCGCCGTCTCCGAGCTTGTAGATCTCGCGGAGATAGTGCTGGATCGCCTCGGTCAGCGGCTCCTGCGACACGACCCCATGGTAGGCCACTAACGTGCGCAGCCATGTTGATCCGCGTCGGTTTCAGCGCAGACCCCGATGACGCCTTCATGTTCTGGGGGCTCGCATCGGCTGCGGTCGACACGCGCGGTTACGAGTTCGAGCCGGTGATCGAGGACATTCAGACGTTGAACGAGCTCGCGCTCGACGCGCGGCTCGAGGTGACCGCGATGTCCGCAGCGACGTATCCACGCGTGCAGGACCGCTATCTGCTGCTGCCGCACGGCGCGAGCATCGGGTCGGGCTACGGGCCGATCGTCGTCGCGCGCGGAGAGCTGTCGCTCGACGAGCTGCGGTCGATCGAGATCGCGGTGCCCGGCGAGCTGACGACGGCGTTTCTCGTGCTGCGCATGGCGCTCGGCGGCGATTTTCCGTATCGCGTCATGCCGTTCGACGAGATCCAGCCGGAGGTCGAAAGCGGGCGCGCGGCCGCGGGACTGCTCATTCACGAAGGTCAGCTCACGTATCGCGACGCGGGCCTTCGCAAGTGCCTCGACCTCGGCGAGTGGTGGCTGCTCGAGACGGGGCTTCCGTTGCCGCTCGGCGTGAACGCGATCCGGCGCGACCTCGGCGAGCGAACGGTCGCCGACGTTTCCGCGATCCTGGGCGAGTCGATCGACGCGGCGCTCGAGCACCGCGACGAAGCGCTCGACTACGCGCTCGGCTTCGGTCGCGGAATGGACGTCGAGCGCGGCGACCAGTTCGTCGGGATGTACGTGAACGAGCTCACGCGCGACTACGGCGACGAAGGACGGCAGGCGATTCGCGAGCTCTACGCACGTGCGGGGGTCGACGCGCACATTCAGTTCGTCGAGTAGGTGGCGACGCGCTGCCACGTGCGGCCGCCGTCGTCCGTGACGAGCACGGAGCGCGCCGCAGATGCGGCCGGGTACGCGAACGCGTGCGTCGCGTCGAGCACGTCGAGGCGGTCGTACTCCGCGTCGAACGGCAGGATCGTCGTCCGCCACGTGCGACCGGCGTCGGCGGTGCGGAACAGACGGTTGTACGGCGGCCGGATCGTCCCGCGCCTCGACGTCGCGATCCATGCGACGCCGCCCGGCGCAACCGCGGCGGCGAGGCTCGGGCGCCCCCACGGAGCGCGGCTGCCGCGCCAGTGCGCGCCGCCGTCGCGCGTCCAGTACACGCGGACCAGCGGGCGGAACCGCGTCGTCTCGAACGCCCCCACGACCGTGACGACACCTTCCCGGGGCGTGAAGAACGTCGGTGCCGAGACGTCGCACTGGCAGGCGCCGAGCGCGCCGAGCCGCTGCGGCCGCCACGTGCGGCCGCCGTCGCCGGTCCGGTAGAAGAACGGCTTTCCGCCGGCGCAGTCGCCGCCCGCCCACCCTCGCGCGGCTGTGGCGAACCCGAAGCCGTTCTTGTCGCAGCCGAACGGCAGCCCCTGCGGCGAGGCGCTCGAGACGCTCGTCGACGAGCGGAGGCGCCAGCTGCGGCCGCCGTCGTCGCTCGCGAAGAGCGCCTCCCCCTGGGACCCTGCGGCCGCCCCCTCGTCCAGCGCGAGGAACAGGTGGCGGGAGTCGGAGCCGACGACAGGCCATGCTCCGTATGCGCGCATGAAACGGAACGGCAGCGAGCGCCTCCACGTGCGGCCGCCGTCGGTGCTGCGCAGGACGTCGAAGACGTGCGCCCGCGGTTGCGTGACGATCAACAGTGTGCGACCGACGACCGCAGGCGCAGCAACCGCGCGCGTTCGGCCGCCGTTCGGCGTGATGTCCCGCCACGTGTGGCCGCCGTCGGCCGTCCGGAGCAGCCGGTAGGCGGGGTAGAGCCCGCCGAGCGCGTATCCCCGCGCCGTGTCGAGCATCAGAAGCGACTGCACGCTCACCGGTCGTGCTGCTCCGCCCGCCGAGCCCGTGCCCGCGAAGGCGGCGACGACGATCAGGGCGAGCAGCCGGCGCATGAGCCGTTTGTACGCCTCGGCTGTTATCCACGTGTGAGCATTTCGAACGATTACGCTGGCCTCCGTGCCGCGCGCAGTCGTCCTCGCCGGGATCCGCACCCCGATCGGCCGCTACGGCGGCGCGCTCGCGCACGTCCGCCCCGACGATCTCGCCGCGCTCGTGATCAAGGAGGTCGTGGCCCGTGCGGGCATCCCGGCCGACCAGATCGAGGACGTGTGGTTCGGCTGCGCGAACCAGGCCGGCGAGGACAACCGAAACGTCGCGCGCATGGCGGCGCTGCTCGCCGGCCTGCCGCAGTCGGTAGCCGGGGTCACGGTCAACCGGCTGTGCGCCTCCGGCTTGACTGCGGTCGTCGGTGCGTGCCACGCGGTGCTCGCCGGCGACGGCGACCTGTTCGTCGCGGGCGGCGTCGAGTCGATGTCGCGGGCGCCGCTCGTCATGGCAAAGCCGGAGAAGGCGTTTCCGCGCGGCAACCAGGTCGTCTACGACACGCACCTCGGCTGGCGCTTCCCGAACCCGCGCCTGGAGGAGATGTTCCCGCTCGAATCGATGGGCGAGACGGGCGAGAACGTCGCCGAGCGCTACGGCGTCACGCGTGAGGAGCAGGACGAGTTCGCGCTCGAGTCCCACCGTCGCTGGGCGGAGGCGGCGGATTCCGGCCGCCTCGACGAGCAGCTCGTCGCCGTCGGCGAGCTCACGCGCGACGAGCATCCGCGCCGCGACACCTCGCTCGAGAAGCTCGCGGCCTTGCGGGCGGCGTTCCGTGGCGGCGGAACCGTCACCGCCGGCAATGCTGCCGGCATCAACGACGGCGCTGCGGCGCTCGTGATCGCCTCCGAGGAGAAGGCGCAGGCGCTCGGAATCGAGCCGCTCGGCACGTTCGTCGGCAGCGCGGTCGCCGGCGTCGACCCGCGCGTGATGGGCATCGGGCCCGTCCCTGCGGTGCGCAAGCTGCTTGACCGCACGGGCATCTCCGTGCAGCAGCTCGATCTCGTCGAGCTGAACGAAGCCTTCGCCGCACAGAGCATCCCGGTGCTACGCGAGCTCGGGCTCGACCGAGCGAAGGTGAACGTGAACGGCGGCGCGATCGCGCTCGGACATCCGCTCGGGATGAGCGGGGCGCGCCTCGTCGTCTCGCTGCTCCACGAGCTCCGCCGGCGCGGCGGCCGCTACGGGCTCGCGACGCTCTGCGTCGGCGTCGGCCAGGGTCAGGCTGCGTTGTTCGAGCGAGCTGTTTGAACAGCGGGGTCAGGCCCGGAGGGCCAGACCCCGGAAACTCGTCGCCGCGACCGACCTGGCGGGCGCGGCACGACCACGCTCGGACCTCGGCTCACGAGCGAGCAAAGCGAAGCGGCCGCACGAGTGAGCAGGCGCCGCGAAGCGGCGCCACGCAAATCAACCCACCGGCGGGCGGACGTAGATCACGCCGTCGTGCTTCAAAGGCACGAACGGTGCCCCGATCTGGAGGATGAGGCTCTCGACCTCGCGGAAGACGGAGCCGTCGTCGGCTTCGACGACGATCTCGAGCTCGTCGTGCGGCTTCGCCTGGAGCCCCTGCTCGCGCAGGAGCTCGAGCAGCTTGTCGCGGTCCGGGATCCGTGCTGCGTGGACGTCGATCGCCAATGCGGCCTCCTCCGTGGTCTTGGATCCGACACGTGCCCTCAGCCGCGTGCCGGCAAACCCACGTGCTCTTCTTGGATCCCATTCTGGCGCCCTCGGCGGCCGTCGGTCAACCGTTATCGTCCGTTCCGATGGCCGTCGCGACCGGACACGAGCACGGGCTCTTCATCAACGGCGAAAGCGTCGAGCCGGCCTCCGGCGAGCTGCGCGAGCTCCACGAGCCCGCGACCGGCGAGCCGCTGGGCCGTGCTGCGCTCGCGGGCGAGGCGGACGTCGACCGCGCCGTCGAGGCGGCGCGCGCCGCGCTCGACGGCCCGTGGGGAAAGACGCCGCCGAACGAGCGCTCGCGGCTCCTGCATGCGCTCGGCGACGCGATCGCGGCGAACCGCAAGGAGCTCGCGGAGCTCGAGTCGCGGAACGTCGGCAAGGCGATCTCGTCCGTCAAGGCGGAGGTCGCCGGCGCCGTCGAGAACTTCCGCTTCTTCGCCTCCGTCGTGGGCTCGATCGCCGGGCGCTCGAACCCGATCGGCGGCTCGCTGCTCACGTACTCGCTGAAGGAGCCGGTCGGCGTCTGCGCCCAGATCGTGCCGTGGAACTACCCGCTGCTGATGGCGGTGTGGAAGCTCTCGCCCGCGCTCGCCGCGGGCTGCACGGTCGTGCTGAAGCCCGACCCGCAGACGCCGCTCAGCGTCCTCCGCATCGCGGAGCTCGCGCAGGAGGTCGGCTTCCCCGCGGGCGCGATCAACGTCGTCCCGGGCGACGGCCCGACGACGGGCTCCTATCTCGTCAAGCATCCCGGCGTCGACAAGGTCGCGTTCACCGGCTCGACGCGGACGGGGAGCGAGATCATGCGCCTCTGCTCCGAGCCGATCAAGCGGCTGACGCTCGAGCTCGGCGGCAAGAACCCCAACATCGTCTTCGCGGACGCGAACCTCGACGACGCGATCCCGTCGAGTGTGTGGTCGATCTACTACGCGGCCGGACAGAGCTGCGAGGCGCGCTCGCGCGTGCTCGTCGAGGCGTCGCTGTACGACGAGTTCGTCTCGCGCTTCGCGGACTGCGCCGAGCACATCCGCGTCGGCGATCCGCTCGATCCGGAGACGCAGATGGGGTCGCTGATCTCGACCGCGCACCGGGAGCGCGTGCACGGCTTCGTCGAGCGCGGTCGGCAGGAGGGCGCCGAGATCGTCGCCGGTGGCGAGTTCGGCGACGGCAAGGGCGCCTTCTACAAGCCGACCGTGCTCGCGAAGGTCGCGAGCTCGATGGAGGTCGCGCAGGAGGAGATCTTCGGTCCGGTTGTCACGGCGATCCCGTTCGAGGACGAGCGGGACGCGATCCGCATCGCGAACGACGTGCGCTACGGCCTCTTCGCCACGGTGTGGACGGGCGATCCCTCCCGTGGCCACCGTGTCGCCGCTCGGATCAAGTCGGGGATGGTCGGCATCAACATGCCGTTCACCGCGTTCCCGGGCATTCCGTTCGGCGGGTACAAGCAGTCCGGGTTCGGCCGCGAGCTCTCGATCGACACGCTCGAGCTGTACCTCGAGACGAAGGGCGTGCTCGTCTCGACGAGCCCGAAGCCGTTCAACCCGTTCGGGCTGTAGCCGAGACGCATCCGCGCATTCGCGGCGGCTACGCCGCGCGCGGCACGAGCCTCGTCTTCGGGCTCCTGCTCTTCGCGTTCGCGATCGTGCTCATCCTCGAGTCGAAGCTCGGCCTCTCGCCGTGGGACGTGCTGAACCAGGGGATCTCGAGGCACAGCCCGCTCACGTTCGGCGAGGCGAACATCGCCGTCGGCGTCACCGTGCTCTTCCTCGGCTGGTCGCTCGGCGGACGGCCGGGGCTCGGCACCGTCGCGAACGCCGTCCTCGTCGGAGCCTTCATCCAGGGGCTGACGTCGATCGGCGCGCTCACGGAGCTCGCCCACGACGACCTCTCCGCGCGCATCCCGCTCCTGCTCGGCGGTGTCGCGCTGATCGGGCCGGCGACCGCGTTCTACATCGGCGCCGACTTCGGAGCAGGGCCGCGCGACACGCTGATGCTGGTGGGGACGCGGCGAACGCGGTTCCGGCTCGGGGTCGTCCGCGGCACGCTCGAGGTCTCGGCGCTCGTCGTCGGGATCGTGCTCGGCGGCACGTTCGGCGTCGGCACGATCCTCTTCGCGGCCTGCGTCGGGCCGATCGTCGAGTCGTCGTTCACCCTGCTCGCGCGGACGCCGCTTGCGCAGTCGCGGCCGGGCGCGCCGCCGGTCGTGAGCGCGGAATGATCGCAGTGCGAGGATGAGTGCGATTCGCGACGAAAGAGGAGTAGGGTCGTAGCCGTCTAGTTCCCGTCACCGACGAACAAGGGGAAGGGCAATGGCAACGACTGTGACGGAGGGACTCGCAGGCGCACTGAAGGGTCGCATCGTCGCGCAGGGCGACGCCGGCTACGACGAGGCACGCGTGCTGTACAACGCGATGATCGACAAGCATCCGCTCGCGATCGCGTACTGCATCGACGAGTCGGACGTGGCCGCCGCGATCGCGTTTGCGAGAGAGCGTGGGCTTCGGATCGCGATCCGGGGCGGCGGCCACAACGGCGGCGGGCTCGGCAGCGTCGACGACGGGCTCGTGATCGACCTCTCGCCGATGAACACGACCACCGTCGACGCGGATGCACGCATGGCGCGCGTGCAGGGCGGCGCGCTGCTGAAGGACGTCGTGACCACGACGCACGAGTTCGGGTTGACGATCCCCGTGGGAATCATCGGCACGACGGGCGTCGGCGGGCTGACGCTCGGCGGCGGCATCGGGCATCTGACGCGGACGTACGGGCTCACGATCGACAATCTCGTCGCGGCGACGGTCGTCCTGGCCGACGGCTCCGTCGTGCAATGCGACGCCGAGCGCGACCCGGATCTGTTCTGGGCGATCCGCGGCGGCGGCGGCAACTTCGGGGTCGTCACCTCGTTCTCGTTCCGCTGCCATCCGGCGTCGATCGTCCTCGCGGGCCCCGTGCTGTACGACCTCGACGCGAGCGCCGACGTGCTCCGCTGGTACCGCGACTTCCTGGTCGCGGCGCCCGACGAGCTCGGCGGCTTCTTCATGTTCATGACGGTGCCGCCGGCGCCGCCGTTCCCGGAGGAACTGCACCTGCGGCAGCTCTGCGGCATTGCATGGACGCAGGTCGGCGAGGAGGAGTCGGCCGCGCTGAAGGAGGCGCGCGCGTTCGGCACGCCGGTGCTCGACGGGGTGGCTCCGGTGCCTCTCCCCGCCTGGAACACCGCCTTCGACGGTCTCTACACGGCGGGCGACCAGTGGTACTGGCGCGGCGACTTCGTCCGCGAGATCTCCGACGACGCCGTCGACGTGCACGTCGAATGGGGCAACAAGCTGCCGACGTGGAAGTCGACGATGCACCTGTACCCAGTCAACGGCGCGGCTTCCCGCGTCGGCAACGACGAGACCGCCTGGGCATACCGCGACGCGAACTGGTCGCAGGTGAGTGCGGGCGTCGATCCGGATCCGGCCAATGCGGCCGCGATCACCGCATGGTCGCGCGGCTACTCGGACGCGGTTCGGCCGCATGCGATGGGCGGGGGCTACGTGAACTTCCACATGGACGAGCCCGATCGCGTGCACGGGATGTACGGGTCGAACTACGAGCGCCTGGCGAAGGTGAAGGCGGCGTACGACCCGGACAACGTGTTCAACGTCAACCAGAACATCAAGCCGGCCGCGTAGCCGGCGCGTTGCAGGCGGGTGCCGTTCCGCCGGGACGCTAGACGTCTCGCGGAACGGCATCCGGCCGCCGCATCGCCGACCCGGCGCTTGCGAGCACGACGAGCCCGATCGCGATCCACGATCGGGTGCGCAGGTGCTCGTGCAGGAGGACGAACCCGCTCAGCGCGGCGACGGCAGGCTCGAGCGAGAGCACGACGCCGAAGACGTACGACGACAGGCGGCGCATCGCCTCGAGCTCGAGCGACCACGGCAGCGCGGATGAGAGAAGGCCGACTCCGACCGACGCGCCCACGAGCTGGGGCTCCCGCAGGTGGTGCCAGCTGCTGACGAGGCCCCACGGCGCGATCAGCACGGCGCCGAGCACCATGGCAGGTGCGAGCCCGGTTGCGCCGCTGAACGCGCGGCCGACCCGGATGCCGAGCAGGATGTAGAGCGCCCAGCAGAATCCGGCCGCGGCGGCGAAGAGGATCCCGAGCGGCCGCACCTCGCGGCCGCCGGCGTCGGCGAGGAGCGCCACGCCGCCGGCGGCGAGCGCGACCCAGACGAGGTCGAGCGCGCGGCGCGAGCCGAGCACTGCGACCGCGAGCGGGCCGAGGAACTCGACGGTCACGGCGATCCCGAGCGGGAGCCGGTCGATCGCCTCGTAGAAGGTCACGTTCATCGAGACGAGCACGACGCCGAGCGCCGCGACGAGCCGGAGGTCGGCTCGATCGCGTCCGCGCAGCGCCGGCCGCGCGATCGCCCACAGTGCCGCCGAGCCGAACAGGAGCCGGAGAAAGACGACGCCGGGCGGGCCGAACGCCGGGAAGAGCGACTTCGCAACCGCCGCTCCCGCCTGCACCGAGCACGCCGCGCCCAGGACGAGCGCGACGGCCGTGCTATTTCCGGACCGAAAGCGCCGCACCGACGGCAAGCCCGCCCAGAGCGAGCTGCCCCGCGAACAGGATCCGCACGGTCGCGGCGAGGCCGATGCGCGGTCCGGCAGCGGTGACCGTGAAGACGACGAGCAGGCCCATCAGGGCGCGGAGCAGCGGCCGGCACGGCCGGTGCGACGCACGGCCGTCGCCGTGGACGCTCCTCCGCGTCGCTGCGAGCGCGCTGCCGGACACGACGCTGACGATAAAGAGGATGCGGCGGCGCCGGACGTGCGACCCGCTCGGCCGGGCGCTACTGCCCGGCCGACGAGTCGCCTTGCCAGAGGTGGAAGCGGTTCCCCTCCGAGTCCTTGCAGGCGGCGAACCAGCCGTGCCCCGGCACGGGTTGCTTGTCGTCCGCCTCGCCGCCGAGCTCGCGCACCTTCCCGATCGACGCGTCGATGTCGGACACGTCGAGGTAGACGTTCGGGTGGCCCGGCTCGCCGGGCATCAGCGCCGCACCGCTCCGGTCGGTGACCTCGGTCATCCGGTAGTCGTAGCCCGGCATCATGCTGTCGCCGAACGTCCACCCGAAGACGCCTTCCCAGAAGCGCTTCGCGCGGTCGACGTCGGTTGCGGCGATCTCGTAATGAACGACGTCTCCAGCCATACGGTCTAGTCTCCCACGGTCAGCGATCGAAAGGAAGAGATGTATCGCGTGATCGTCCTGTACGAGCAGGAGCCGGACTCGGATTCGTACGCCGAGCACGTGGAGGTCTGCAGACAGGTGCCGGGCGCGGTCTTCCGCCACGGTCGGGTGACCGGCGCGCCGATGGGCGAGCCGACGCACGCGTACTACGCGGAGTGGGAGTTCGCAGACGAGGACGCGTTCCGGAACGGCACGCGCAGCGACGAGTTCATGTCCACCGGAAAAGACGCGTTCAAGCGCGGCTTCCCGCAGCCGACGGTCGAGTTCGCCGAGCTCGGTTAGCCGAATTCCGGAGCGCGGCGCTCCCGCACCGACCGCACGCCCTCCGCGACGTCGGGGCCGGTCATGTCGAGGAACTCGAGCGCGAGCGAGGCGTCGAACGCCGGGCCCGCCGTCCGCAGCCAGCTGTTGAGCGCGAGCTTCGTGTGCGCGATCGCGACCTGTGAGCCCGCCGCGAGGCGGCGTGCGATCTCGAGCGCACGCTCTTCCAGCTCGCGCTCGGGGACGCAGAGCGACACGAGACCGATCCGCTCGGCCGTCTCGCCGTCGACGGGCTCGTTCAGCAGCAGGTGGTACTTCGCCTTGGCGAATCCACACAGAAGCGGCCACACGATCACCGCGTGATCGCCGGCGGCGACACCGAGCCGCGTATGCCCGTCGGAGAGACGCGCGGACGGCGTCGCGAGGCTGATGTCGGCGAGGAGCGCGACGGCGAGGCCGGCGCCGACTGCGGCACCGTCGATCGCGGCGACGACCGGCTTGCTGCACTCGATGACGTTGTAGACGAGGTCGCGCGCCTCCTTGAAGACCCGGGTGCGCGTTTCCCAGCTCTCCGCGATCTCCTCGACCAGCCCGAGGTCGCCGCCGGAGCTGAAGGTGCCGTCGGCGCCCCGCACGATCACCACGCGCGTCTCGGGATCGCGATCGATCGTCCGCCAAACGGTTGCGAGCTGCGCGTGCGCCGATGCGTCGACCGAGTTCAGCGTGCGCGGGTTGCGCAGCGTGATGCGCAGGATCCACTCGTCCGGCCGGTCGAACTCGAGGCTCGTAAACTCGGCGTACACGTGCCGGAGCCTATCGTCCTCAGCGAACGCGAAGGTCGCGTCGGGGTCGTGCGTCTGAACCGTCCACAGCAGCTGAACGCGCTCTCCGGCGAGCTGATGCACGAACTCGTCCACGCGTTGCGCGAGCTCGACGCGGACAACGACGTGCGCGCGATCGTGCTTGCCGGAAACGAGCGGGCGTTCGCCGCCGGGGCCGACGTCGCCGAGCTCGCGGCGGCGACGCCTGTCTCGCTCTACGAGAGCCGCCGCGTCGACGCGTGGGACTCGATCCGCGATCTGCGGACGCCGACGGTGGCGGCCGTGTCCGGGTTCTGCCTCGGCGGCGGCTGCGAGCTTGCGATGCTCTGCGACCTGATCGTCGCCTCCGAGACGGCGAGGTTCGGCCAGCCGGAGATCAACCTCGGCGTCCTGCCGGGCGCCGGCGGAACACAGCGGCTGACGCGCGCCGTCGGCAAGGCGATCGCGATGGACATGATCCTGACCGGGCGGATGCTGTCCGCGCGTGAAGCGCTCGCGTTCGGGCTCGTCGCGCGCGTGGTCGCCAAGGAGGCGTGGCTCGAAGAGGCGAAGCGCGTCGCCGGCGAGATCGCAGCCAAGGGGCCGATCGCCGTGCGACTCGCGAAGCAGGCGGTCGACCAGGCGTTCGAAGCGCCGCTCGGCGCGGGCATCGAGCTCGAGCGGCGCGCGTTCTATCTCGCCCGCGCCTCCGAGGACGCGACCGAGGGCCTGAACGCCTTCGTCGAGAAGCGCCCGCCGGACTTCAAAGGGTTGTAGGCTCTCTCCGAGGGCCGTGCGGACGGGTCTGGTCGTGATCCTGGCTGCGCTTTGCGCCTGCGTGCTCGCAGCGAGCGCGCGCTCCGCCGCGCCTGCAGACGTGTTCGACGGCGCCGGCGTCTTCGTCGACAACCCGCTCAACCTGCCGGGGCCGTGGGGCCTCGCCGACGAGCTCGAGCAGAACCACTTCACGTGGGTCGCGTTCCATTTCACGAACGGCTTCGACCAGTTGGATCTCGACCCGATGTGGATCGGCGTGTTCCGCGCACACGGGATCAGCGTGGGCGGGTGGGGCTACACGGACAGCGCGTCGCTGATCGACGCCGTGCTCGCCGACGTCGCGATCAGGCGGTACGGCCTCGACTTCTGGATCGCCGACGCAGAGGCGCCGTACGAGCAGACGAAGAAGATCCACGGCTGGCAGAACTCGGCCGTCTTCACGCGCGTCTTCCGGCGGTTGCAGCCGACGCTGCCCGCTGCGTTGACGACGTACGGCGCGGCGACCGCGCCCTTTGTCCTGCCGATCGACTATGCGAGCTGGCGCGACGCGGGCTTCGATCTGCTCCCGCAGGCCTACTACAACCAGTTTCCGAACTCGTACCGGCCCGACCTGACGGTCGCGCATTCCGAGCGCGCGGGATGGCCGCTCGACCGCGTGCATCCGGTGATCGGCGTGTACAGGCACTACCCCGCGGCGAACTACGTGCCGCTGCTCGAGCCGCTGCCGACGCGGGGCTTCTCCGTCTTCCTCGCCGATCAGGCGACGCCGTCGGACTACGCGGCGCTCGAGCCGCTTGCGGCGGCCGCAGCCGGGTAGGGTCCGCGCCGATGCCAGAGGTGGAGATCGCCCGCGAGGGCGGCGTGCTGACGATCACGCTGAACCGTCCCGACGTTCTGAACGCGTTCAACCGGGCCATGCATCGCGCGCTCCGTTCCGCGCTGAAGGAGGCGGCGGATCCCGAGGTGCGTGCGGTCGTCCTCACCGGCGCCGGGCGGGGGTTCTCGGCCGGGCAGGATCTGCGGGAGTTCGGCGAGACGCCGGATGTCGGCGCGGCGCTGCGCGATTCCTACCACCCGAACGTGCTTGCGATCCGCGCGCTCGAGAAGCCGGTGATCGCGGCCGTGAACGGCGTCTGCGCCGGCGCCGGCCTCTCGCTCGCCTGCGTCTGCGACATTCGGCTCGCCGCCGACGACGCGAGCTTCGTCCCGGGCTTCATCGGGATCGGGCTCGTTCCCGACTCGGGCGGGACGTTCTTTCTCAACCGCCTGCTCGGCGCATCGCGCGCATTCGAGTGGATGACGTCGAACCGGCGGCTGACGGCCGTCGAGGCACATGCGTGGGGGCTCGTCTCGGAGGTCGTCGAGGCCGACGCGCTCACCTCGCGTGCGGCCGAGGTCGCCGCGTTCTACGCCTCGCTGCCGACGCGCGGCGTCGGGATGACGAAGCGCCTCTTCGACCATGCGACGACCGCGACGCTCGAGGAGCAGCTCGAGCACGAGGCGCAGCTGCAGGCCGCCGCAACGCAGACCGAAGACTTTCGCGAAGGCGTCGCGGCCTTCCTCGAAAGGCGCGACCCGAAGTTCAGCGGTCGCTAGCCCGGAGCAGCGACAGGACCTCGCCCTCCTCCGGGAACCGGTTCAGCGTCTGCTTCGAGAAGACGAGCGTCCCGCCGTCGAGCACGTCGAACTGCCCCTCGCTCCCGGGAGCGGCCGTCGCGTCGAAGCCGTGGCCGGTGAGCTCGGCCGCGAGACTCGCGGCCCGACGGTCGTAGCCGCTTCAGACCGGGCAGTAAAGGATCTCGACGGCCATGTGAAGAGCCTAGCGGCACTACTCCTCCGAGCGATAGGCGCGAGCTCGCCGCGGGGCCATACTGGGAGAGCGCCGGAGGGGAGATTGCGCATGCGAATCAGGTTGTCGGACGCCGGTCAGCTGGAGCGGCTGCTCGCGTTCCTCGAATTCGATCCGAATGTCGTCGTAACGCAGCTCGGCGCGGACGAGGTCGAGGTCTCGTTCCTCGGCTCGCTCAACGCGTCGGCGCAGGTGATGGAGTCGGAGCTGCGGCTCCGTCTCTGGCTCTCCTCGCATCCGGACGTGATCGCCGTCATGCAGGAATAGGCGAGCTAGAGTCGGGCCGTGGCCGTGACGTCCGAGAGCACCCGGCTGCTCTTCGCCGAGCGAACCCGCGGCGACGTCGGCGACGGGATCGCGTCCGTGCTCGCGTATCTCGGACGCGCGGATCTGATCTCGTTTGCCGGCGGCTTTCCCGATCCGCTGACCTTTCCGCGCGAGCGGGCGTCGCAGCTGCTCGCGGAGTTCGCCGATTCGGCGGAGGCTGCTGCGTTCCAGTACGCGCCGACTCGCGGGCTGCCGGGGACGCTCGACGCGGTCGCCGGGAGGCTCGAGGCGCAGCAGGGCCGCCGTCCGGCCCACGACGAGCTGCTGATCACGAGCGGCGCGATCGAGGCGCTCGAGCTCGTGGGCAAGGCCTTCCTCGATCGGGGCGACACCGTCGTCGTCGAGGCGCCGACCTATCTCGGCGCGATCCAGGCGTTCCGGCGCTTCGAGGCCGACGTGGTCGGCGTTCCGGTCGACGACGCGGGCCTCGAGGTCGACGAACTCGAGCGGCTGCTCGCCCGCGGCCTCCGTCCGAAGCTCCTCTACACGATCCCGGACCACCAGAACCCTGCCGGCGTGAGCCTCTCGGTCGAGCGGCGACGCGGGCTCGCCGAGCTCGCCGACCGCTACGGCTTCGTCCTCGTCGAGGACGTCGCCTACCGCGAGCTCGACTTCGCGGGCGCTGCGCTGCCGAGCCTCTGGAGCATGGCCCCCGACCGCGTCGTTCAGGCGGGGACGACGTCGAAGACGTTCTTCCCGGGCGTCCGGCTCGGCTGGGCGGCTGCGCCTGCCGCGGTCGCGGCGGAGCTCGTGGCGGCGAAGCAGACGACCGACCAGTGCGCGGGCGCGCTCGGCCAGCGTATGTACGAGGAGTACGTCCGGCGCGGCTGGATCGACGAGCAGCTCGCACGCTCGCGCGAGCTGTACCGACGCAAGGCGGAGCTCGCGCTTGCGGCGCTCGACCGGCATCTGCCGACTGCGCGGTGGACGACTCCTCGCGGCGGGTTCTTCACGTGGGTGACGCTGCCCGCCGAGTCCCACGACCTCGCGCGTCGTGCGGCCGAAGGCGGTGTCGCCGTGGTACCGGGAACGCTCTTCTACGTGGACGGGCGCGGCGGCGACTCTGTCCGGCTCTCGTTCAGCATGGTCGACGAGTCGCTCATCGACGCGGGCATCGAGCGGCTCGCGGCGCTCGTCTAGCGACGAGTGCGCCGCTGGCTTCGCCGGATCGGCATCGCCGTCCTGTCGCTCCTCGTCGCGCTCACCGTCGCGTCCTTCGCCTACGACGCGGCCACGAACGGTCGCGAGCGGCCCGCGTCCGAGCTGTACGCGGGACCGTTCGTGACCGTCGACGACACGCGGATCGCCTACCGCCGCTGGGGCAGCTCCGGCTCGCCGATCGTGCTCGTCGGCGGCTTCGTCGAGCCGTCCTGGGTCTGGCAGCGCGTCGGCTCGCTGCTCGGAAGCCGCCATCGCGTCGTCGCTCTCGATCTGCCGCCCTTCGGGTACTCGCAGCGGCGGGGCCCGTACACGCTCGCGCACTGGGTCGAGCTCGTGCGCGCGGTCGCGGCCCGGCTCCGGCTCGTGCGGCCGCTCGTCGTCGGCCATTCGCTCGGTGCCGCGGTCGCCGTCGCCGAGGCGCTCGCGGATCCGGGCGGCGTGCGGGGGATCGTCCTCCTCGACGGGGATGCGCTCCCGATCGGCGGTCCGCACTGGCTCGCGCACCTGGCGATCGACCCGTACTACACGTCGCTCTTCCGCATCGTCACCGGCTCGGACTGGATCGTCGGGCATGTGCTCCGCGGGGCGCTCGGCCCGCACGCGCCGAAGCAATCGCACGCGACGCTCGTCCGGTGGGAGCGGCCGTTCCGCGTCGCCGGCACGCCGCAGGCGTTCAAGCAGCTGCTCGAGTCCGGTGTGCCGGGCGTCTCGCTCGCCGAGCTCGCCCACGTGCGTGTGCGCTCGCTCGTCGTCTGGGGTGCGGACGACTCGGTCGACTCGCCCGCGGCCGGCCGCGCCACGGCACGTGCGCTGCACGCGAGCTTCGTCTCGATTCCGGGTGCGGGCCATCTCTCGATGCTCGGTCGCCCGGAGCTCGTGGCCGCGGCGATCGAACGCGCTAGTGGAAGCCGATCCGGTTGAACGGGAAGTACGTGAAGACGACGGGCCCGATCAGGTTGCCGCGCGGCACCGTCCCCCATCTGCGCGAGTCGCACGAGTTCGCGCGGTTGTCGCCGAGGAAGAAGTAGTGGCCGGGCGGGATTCGAGGCCACGTGGCCGACTCGTTGTCGCGGTAGCCCGGCTTGATGTACGGCTCGTCGAGCTCCTTGCCGTCGATGTAGATGTATCCGTCCCGCTCCGACACCCGCTCGCCGGGCAGGCCGATCAGGCGCTTGACGAAGATGCTGCCGCCGTCGTTCGGTCCGCACGCGGCGGCGGCGGCCGGGGTCTTGAAGACGACGATCTGGCCGCGCTGCGGCGACTCGAAGTCGTACATCAGGCGGAGCGCGATCACGCGGTCGTTGTAATGGCCGAGGCAGCCGATGCCCGGCTTCGCACAGTTCAGCGCCGGCTCCATCGACGCCGAGGGGATGCGGTACGGCTTTGCGACCTCGGCCTCGAACGCGAGCACGAACAGGATCGCGACCCCGATCGTGACGACCCAGTCCACGACCGTTCGCCACGGCTGCGGCAGGCGGCTCGTCGCGCGGTCGAGGACTCGCATCGGCGCGCAACGTACCGATTCAGATCGTCTTGAACTGCTCGAACGGCTGCCGGCACGACGCGCAGTAGCGGAGCGACCGGCACGGCGTCGGGCCGAAGATGTTCTCGAGCCGGGTGTCGGTCGAGCCGCAGTACGGGCAGCGGAAGACGCTCGCCTGCAGCTGCAACAGCTGCGGGGCGGCGGCCTCCCGCGGGGCGGGCGGCGCGAGGCCGGCCGCACGGAGCTTCTCCCGGCCGGCAGGCGTGATCTTGTCGGTCGACCACGCGTCGTCGTTGACGACCCGCACCTCCGGCTCCGCGCCGAGCCCGGCGACGGTCTGCTCCAGCGCCCGCGTCATCGTCTCGAGGGCGGGGCAGCCGAGGAAGGTCGGCGTCAGCTCTACCGCGACGTGCCCGGGCGAGACCTCGACCGAACGGATGACGCCGAGGTCGACGAGCGAGACGACGGGAAGCTCCGGATCCGGGATCCGCTCGAGCGCCGCCCAGACCTCGGCTTCGCTCACCATTGCGCACCGGCAGGCGCGGAGCGCCGGACGCTCGTCATCTCCTCGTGCAGCGCGACGAACGCGGCGCCCTGCGTCCCCCGCTCCTTCCCAAGTAACAGACTGTTACTTGGCAGGTCGCGGCCGACGCGTGCCGCGAGGACGGGTCGCTGCTCCAGCGGAAGCACGGTCACGGCATACGGCCAGAGGTCGTCGACCGCCGCCCGGAACTGCGGCGTGCCGGCGAGCCGCCCGTGCCACAGCTCCGCGTGCATTCGGTGATACGCCTCCTCGCGGTTGATCTTCGCCGCGAGCGGCAGCTCCTCCATCAGCGCGGTGATCCGGATCTCGTCCGCGACCTCGTACAGCCAGCGCCGCGCGATCGTGTGCGCCCAGTCGAGCAGGTGGAGTTGCACGAGCGGCGCGCACAGGTACTCGTCCGGCTCGCGGTCGAAGGCGAGCGCGTCGGGATCGTCCGACAGGAGCTCGTAGACGGCGCGCGCATGTCCGATCTCGTTCTGCGCGATCGACGAGAACGCGACGTCCTCCTCGAGCACCGGCGCGATCCCCGTCCACTCCGAGTCGCGCCACCCGATCACGAGCTCGTCGTCAGCGAGTCCGAGCAGATGCTCGTATTGGCGCTGACTCGCCGGCCAAGCCGGCGAATCAGCCATGCCGCTCCGTCGAGCCTACGCGGCTACGCGCCTCCTTCAGCCGTGCCTTGATCGAGTAGCCGTCGACGCGGCGGTACTTGAGGTCGAACTCGTCCGCCCAGTCGGAGACCTCGTGCACGGCGTCGCGCGGCACGAGCCAGAGCGCGGCCGACTCGCCCCGGCGGCCGTACTGCTCGCGCGCCCACGCCTCCGCGAACTCCGCGTCGGGCGCGACGACAGACCCGGCGTGCTCGAACGGCTGGCCCTTCCGGTCCTGCCGGAAGACCTCGTACACCATCAGGCCGCGAGCAGGACGTCTCGCACCCAGCGCTCCTGCTCGAGGAAGCGCCTGCGGAACTCGAGCCGGTCGGCGGTGCGCGGCCCGTGCCCAGTGACGACGTGCCGCAGCTCGTCCCAGTCCGGCTCGGAGTACTCCCACACGCCGTCGTCGCGCTTGCACAGCTTCGGATCGGGCACGGTCAGGCCGAGCTCCCGGATCTGCGGCACGTAGCCGTCGAGGAACTGCTGGCGCGCCTCCTCGTTCCCCTGCGACTTGATCCGCCACACGTACATCGAGTCCTCGTCGCGCGGGATCGGGTTTCCGTGGAACTGCATCAGCGGTCCCCACCAGCGGTCGAGCGCCTCCTGCACGAGCTCGAACTGCTCCGCCGTGCCGGTCACCATCGCGAGGATCACGTCGCGGCCGTGCAGGATGTGGAACGACTCCTCCCAGCAGATCTTCTTCATGATCCGCGCATACGGCGCGTACGAGCACTTGAGGAGCGCCTTCTGGCTGATGATCGCGGCCGCGTCGACGAGCCACGCGATCACGCCCACATCTCCCCAGGTCTTCGTCGGGTAATGAAAGACGTTGTGGAACTTGCTCTTCCCCGAGACGAGGTCGGCGAGACATTGCTCGCGGGGCTTGCCCAGATCCTCGACGACGCGGTAGATCAACTGGGAATGACCGACCTCGTCCTGCACCTTGGCCGTCAGCGCGAGCTTCCGCTGCAGCGTCGGCGCGCGCAGGATCCATTCCCGCTCCGGCAGCACGCCCATCAGCTCCGAGTTGCCGTGCATCTCGACGAACTTGACGAGCCGGGCCCGGTACTCGTCGGGGAGCCAATCGCCGCTCTCGACCTGGCCGCCGGCCTGGACGAACTCGAGAAACGCCTGCTCGGAGCGTGGAATGTCGACTGCAGCCATCGTGCCTCCAGGACCGAACGATCGTTAGGGTGATGGTATCTCCAGCAGGCGCTCCGAGCTAACGCGGGCGGCCGCCCGGCTCTTCGCCGAGCGCGGCTATCACGGCACCTCGGTGGGCGATCTCGCCGAGGCGCTCGGCGTGCAGAAGGGATCGCTCTACGCCCACATCGAGTCGAAGGCCGACCTGCTCTGGGAGGTCGCGCGGGACGGCGCCGCTGCGTTCCATGCCGCGCTCGACGCGGTGCCCGAGGACGGCCCGGTCGTCGAGCGGATCAGCGCCGCGCTCCGCGCGCACCTCCGGGTCGTCGCCGAGCAGCTCGACGTCGCCACCGTCTTCACGCGCGAGTGGCGCTACCTGGAGGGACCGCGGCGGGAGCAGTTCGTCGCCGAGCGCCGCCGCTACGAAGAACGCCTCCGTTCGCTCTTCCGCGAAGGACGCGAGCGCGGCGAGCTCCGCACCGATCTCGACGACGGGGCCGCCGCGCTCGTCGCGCTCTCGGCGGTCAACTGGGCCTACACGTGGCTTCGTTCGGATGCCGACACCGATCAGCTGGCCGACCGCTTCACCGCGCTCCTGCTCGACGGGATGCGCGGCTATGCGAGCTCGTGAAGCTCGCGCTGATCGTCAACCCGTTCGCGACGCGCGTCACCGACGACGCGATCGCCGAGGTCGAACGGGAGCTTGCGCGCGCTGCGGAGGTCGCGACGCTGCGGACGGAGCATCCGCTGCATGCGACGGAGCTCGTCACCGAGTCGTGCCGGGGAGGTGCCGACGCCGTCGTCGTCTTCTCCGGCGACGGCGGCTTCAACGAGGCGCTGAACGGGCTCGAGAACGACGTTCCGATCGGCTTCCTGCCCGGCGGCGGCACGAGCGTGCTCTCGCGCGCGCTCGGCCTGCCCGCCGAGCCGCTCGAGGCGGCGCAGCAGCTCGCCGACGCGATCGAGCACGGCCGCCGCCGGCGGATCACCGTCGGCCGGGTGAACGGGCGCCGCTTCTCCTTCGCGGCGGGGCTCGGGCTCGACGCTGCGGCCGTCCGCCGCGTGGACGAGAAAGGGCGGGCGAACGGGCGGCGGCCGAGTGACCTCGCATTCGTGCTGGCCGTGGTGCGCACGCTCGCCGCGCAACGCGGACACATCGAGCCCGTGCTCGAGGTCAAGGGTTACGGCCGTGCCGCGTTCGTGTTCGTGGCGAACGGCGCGCCCTACACCTACGCGCGCGGCCGGCCGCTGCCGATCGTCCCGGAGGCCGAGTTCGAGCTCGGCCTCGACATGGTCGCGCCGGTGCGCGTCCGGCGCCGCTCGCTCGTGCGGACCGCGTACGAGCTCCTGACCGGCCATCCCCGTCCGGGCAAGGCGCTGTACGCGCACGACGTCGACAGGATCGAGGTCGTCTGCGACGCGCCGACGCCGCTGCAGGCCGACGGAGAGGATCTCGGCGACGTCACCGAGGCCGTCTTCGAGGCGGAACGCGGTGCCGTGACGGTCCTGGCGTAACCTTTCCCGCCGTGGCCCAGCTAGCCGAAGGAGAGCACGGGCTTCGCCGCGTGATCGACGAGGACCGCGACATCGGCCTCGCCGACGAGGAGCTGCTGGAGCTGTACCGCTCGATGGTCCTGCTGCGCACCTACGACGAGCGCTCGGTCGTGTACCACCGGCAGGGACGGATCGGCACGTACGCGATCTTCTGGAACCACGAGGCGATGCAGGCGGGTGCGGTGCACGCGCTCGATGACGTGGACTGGATCTTCCCGAGCTACCGCGAGTCGGCGATCGGGCTCCTGCGCGGGATGCCAGCCGCCACCGTGCTGCACTGGTGGCGCGGGCACCCGGCGGGCTGGTGGAACCCGGCCGACTACAACGTCGCCTCGATCTGCGTGCCGATCGCGACGCAGGTCCCGCACGCCGCGGGTCTCGCGTGGGGAAAGAAGTTGAAGGGAGAGAGCGCATGCGCGCTCGTCTTCTTCGGCGACGGGGCGACGAGCGAGGGCGCGTTTCACGAGGGCGCGAACTTCGCGGCCGTGCTGCAGGCGCCGCTCGTCCTCTTCTGCAACAACAACCAGTGGGCGATCTCGACGCCGCTTTCCGCCCAGACTCACGCGGATGCGCTCGTCGACAAGGCGGCCGGCTACGGCATCCCGGGCATCCGCGTCGACGGCGGCGACGTGCTCGCGGTCCACGAGGCGACGCGCGACGCGGTCGAGCGGGCGCGGACCGGCGGCGGGCCGACGTTCATCGAGGCAGTCACGTACCGCACTGCGCCGCATGCGACGGCCGACGATCCTCGTGCATACATCGATCTCGAGCGCGTCGAGCAGGAACGACAGAACGAATGCCTCGGCCGCTACGAGCGGTACCTGCGCCGTCTCGGCATCCTCGACGACGACCTCGACGAGCAGCTCCGCGGGGAGGCGACGGAGACGATGCGTCGCGGCATCGCGGAGGCGGAGGCCGAGCCGCCGGCCGACCTCGCGCTCCTCTTCGAGCACGCGTACGCAAGCCCGCCGGCGTCGTTCGAGCACGACCTCGCCGAGCTGCGGCGCATCCTCGGAGGCGGCGTTGGCTAGCCTCTTCATGGTCGAGGCGGTGAACGACGCCTTCCACGTCGAGCTCGCGCGAGACGACTCGGTGCTCGTCCTGGGCGAGGACGTCGGGCGCGCGGGCGGCGTCTTCCGCGCCACGGCGGGCCTGCGCGAGCGCTTCGGCCCCGACCGCTGCGTCGACACGCCGCTCGCCGAGGCGGGGATCCTCGGCGCCGCCGTCGGGCTCTGCATGGCCGGATGGCGGCCGGTGACCGAGATGCAGTACGACGCGTTCTCGTATCCGTGCCTCGACCAGCTGATCACGCACGTCGGCCGCTACCGCTGGCGCACCGGCGGAAAGATGGAGTTCCCGCTCGTCGTGCGCATGCCGTACGGCGGCGGCGTACGTGCGCCCGAGCTGCACGACGACTCGCCCGAGACCTACTACGTGCACACGCCGGGGGTGAAGGTGGCGATTCCGTCGACGCCCGCCGACGCGAAAGGCCTCCTCGCGGCGGCGATCCGCGATCCCGACCCGGTCGTCGTGCTCGAGCCGAAGCTCATCTATCGCAGCGAGCGCAGCGAGGTGCCCGACGGCGAGCACGTCGTCCCGCTCGGGAAGGCGCGGCTCGCGCGCGAGGGCGAGGACGTGACGCTCGTCGCGTACGGCGCGATGGTGCCGCTCTGCGAGCGGGCCGCCGAGTCGCTTGCGGGCGAGGCGTCCGTCGAGGTGCTCGACATCCGGACGCTGAAGCCGCTCGACGAGGACGCCCTGCTCGCGTCGGCCGCGAAGACCGGGCGGGTCGTGATCGTGCAAGAGGCGCCGCGCACCGCCGGCTTCGGCGCCGAGCTGGCGGCGATCCTCGCCGAGAAAGCCATCCTCGAGCTGCGCGGGCCCGTGCTGCGCGTGACCGGCTACGACGTCCCGTACCCGTACTGGAAGATCGAGGACGCGTACATGCCGTCGGTCGAACGCGTCGTCGATGCCGTCCGGAAACTCCTCGAGTTCTGACCGGTTACGGCTCTGGCTCGAGCGCGGCGCGTCCGGGTACTGGTTGCGCGACGCCGCGACCGGAGACGCCGTCCGCTGGAGCGACGAGCGGCTGCGCGTCGTGAAGCTCGCAGGCGCGTCGTACCGGCTCGCTGCGCTGCAGGACGACGCGTTCGCGCCCGGCCGCCGGCTCGCGCTCGTGCGCGAGCCCGAGAACGAGCACGATCCGAACGCGGTGGGCGTGTGGGACGCGGACCGGCGGCTGCAGGCCGGCTACGTCCCCGCCGAGGTCGCGCCCGACGTGCGCGGCGACGAGCAGGCGATCTCGCTCTGGGAGTTCCGCGGCGACGACGGACGGCGGATCGGGCTCCGCGTCCTGCTCGCACCCGCCGACGCATGGATCCAGGAACCGCGGTCGTGAAGGGCTGGTTCTCGCGCGAGTACGAGTCGGTTGCGACCGTGGAGCCGGGCGAGCCGGTCGTCTTCCAGGCTCGGAACGCGCGCTGGAAGTGGGATCCGGGAGACGCGACCGAGCGGCCCGAGGGCGCGGGCCACGCGCTCGAGGGCCCGTTCGCGGTGCGGGGTGCCCGCGCGGGGCAGACGCTCGTCGTGAGGATCGACGAGGTGGTGCCGCGGGCCTGGGGCGAGACGTGGGCGGACGGCGAGCGCTTCGTCTGGCGGCTCGAGGGCGATGCGTGGCGGCTCGGCGAGCATCGCGTACCGTCCGCGCCCTTCCTCGGCGTGGTCGGCATGCCGCCGCCCGAGCCCGGCGAGCATTCGACGATCCCGCCGCGCCGCTTCGGCGGAAACATCGACTGCAAGGAGCTCGTCGCCGGAAGCGAGCTCTGGCTGCCGATCCCGGTCGACGGTGCGCTCCTCATGGCAGGCGACGGTCACGGCGCGCAGGGCGACGGCGAGGTGTCGGGCACGGCGATCGAGTGCCCGCTCGAGCGTGTGCGGCTGCGCTTCGAGGTGCGCGATCTCGAGCTGCGCTCGCCGATCGCGCGGATCGACGGGGCGTGGCTCGCGTTCGGCTTCGACGACGATCTCGATCTCGCCGCCGACCAGGCGCTCGCGACGATGCTCGACCTGATGGAGCGCGAGCTCGGCCTGGCGCGCAAGGAGGCGCTCGCCCTCGCGAGCGTCGGCGTCGACCTGCGGCTGACGCAGGTCGTCAACATCGCCAAGGGCGTTCACGCCGTCCTCCGCGACGCGGCTTTCAGGTAGAACGCGGCGTCGTGGCGTACGAGTTCAGGCTGCCGGACCTCGGCGAAGGGCTGACCGAGGGAGAGATCGCCCGCTGGCTCGTGCGCGAAGGCGAGGAGATCGCCGAGGACGATCCGCTCGTCGAGATCGCGACCGACAAGACGACCGTCGAGATTCCCTCTCCGGCGGCGGGCGTGATCTCGAAGATCGTCGTCGGCGAGGGGGAGGTCGTGCCGGTCGGCACCGTGCTCGTCGTGATCGACGGGGACGAGGTTGCGGCAGAGTCGCCCGCACCGGCGGAGCCGAGGCAGGCAAGTAACAGTCTGTTACAAGCACCGGGAGGGGGATCGCCGGGCACACAGGTTCGCGCCACGCCGCTCGTGCGGCGCCTCGCGGAGGAGCTCGGCGTCGACCTCTCGGCCGTCGCGGGCACGGGGCCGCAGGGCAGGATCACGGAGCAGGACGTGCGCGGCGCCGGCGCCGCGCCGCCGGCGCCGAAGGACCGTCGCGAGCCGATCCGCGGCATCAGGCGGCAGATGTTCGAGCACCTGACGCGGGCGCACCGCGAGATCCCGCCGGTGACGTGGGTGGAGGAATGCGACTTCACGGGGCTCGACACGAAGCGGCTCGTCCCGCTCGTGCTGCAGGCGGCTGCGGCCGCGTTGCAGGAGTTCCCGGAGCTGAACGCGCGGATCGAGGGCGACGAGCTCGTCTACCTCGAGCGCTACGACATCGGCATCGCCGTCCAGACCGAGCAGGGTCTCGTCGTGCCGGTCGTCCGCCGCTGCGACGCGCGGTCGATCGAGGAGCTCGAGGCGGAGGTGCGCCGGCTCGCCGAGGCCGCGCATGCCGGAACGCTCGAGCCCGAGGAGCTACGCGACGGCACCTTCACGGTGACGAGCGCGGGCCGCTCGGCCGGGCTCTTCACGACCCCGCTCGTGAACCATCCGCAGGTTGCGATCCTCGGCGTCTACCGCATCGGCGAGCGGCCGGTCGTGCGCGACGGCGAGCTCGCCGTCCGCCGCATGGGCAACGTCTCCGTCACGTTCGACCATCGCGTGATCGACGGCAAACGCGCCGCCGACTTCGGCCTCGCCGTGATCGCACGCCTGGAGTCCCGCCTCGCAGGGGCCTAGCTGGTTCCTCGGTCGCTGCAGTGTGTGCCGCGCCCGCACGTGTCGGGCGCGGCGCCGAGCTTCCGGGTCTGGCTGACCTCGCTGGTGGGCCGCGTTACGCCGCGGCCGACTGGCGGTCGCGCAGGTGAGAGTCGATCATCGATTCGATCTTCGGCTGCGTCGAGCGGCCTTCGAGCTTGGCCACGACGCGCTTGCCCTTGACGAGCGCAAGCGAAGGGACCTGGGCGATCTGGAAGCGCTCGGCGACGTCGGGGTGCTCGTCGACGTCGACCTTGCGCACACGCAACGCGTCTCGTTCCTTCCGTGCGATGTGCGCGAGCAGGCTCTCCATGCGTCGCGCGGGTCCAGAGCGGCGTGACGTGAAGAAGACGAGCAGAGGACGGGAGTCGTTCACGCTGATCCTTCCCGGAGGGGCGGGTCGATGAAGGCGGGCTGCCCGCCTCCGAGATAACAACGAGTGTGCGGCCCTGCCGGGTACGCTGGCCCCGCGATGGGAGCCTGGTACTGGATCGGCCTCGCCGCGGGGCTCGGCACGGCGGCCGGCGTGCTCCTCGCCGGGGTTGCGGCGCGGTTCGCAATCATCACGATCGCCGTCTCGGCGGCCGTCGGCGCCGGCATCGGCTACGCGATCGACTCCTGGCAGGCGGGAAGCTGGGGCGACGTCGTCGTCGGGGCGATCGGCGGTCTCGCGGGAGCGCTCGGCGCCCTCCAGATCGTCCGCGGCGCGCTCCGGCGCGGCGGCACGAGCGGCGGCACGGCCGTGCTCGTTGCCGGCGCCGCGCTGCTCGCGGCCGGGCTCGCGTGGATACCGGCCGTCGGGTACCTCGAGGCGCTCGCGCTCCCGTCCGTCGCCGCACGGCTTCGCCGGCGCGCGCCCGAGCGCTACGCAGGGCTGCGCACGCTCGCGAAATAGTGGCGCGCAAGGCGGTCCTGATCGTCGTCGACGGGATGACGCCCGAGGCGTTCGAGCGCGCCGTCGCGAGCGGCCGCGCACCTGCGGTCGCGCAGCTCGCGGAGCACGGCACGTATCGCCGCGCGGTCTCCGTCTTCCCGTCGCTCACGCCCGTGTGTCTCTCGTCGATTGCGACGGGCGCGACGCCGGCCGGTCATCGCATCCCGCATCTCGTCTGGTGGCATCGCGACGAGCGGCGGATCGTCGAGTACGGGTCCTCGTTCGCGGCGCTGCGCGCGGCAGGCATGGCGCAATCGATCACCGACACGATCTACAACATGAACGCACGCCATCTGTCGCGTGAGACGGCAACGATCTTCGAGACGCTCGAGGATCGCGGAATGACGACGGCGGCCGTGAACATCACGTGTTATCGCGGGCGGACGAAGCACGTGCCGACGCTGCCGTGGGTGACGAAAGCGGCTTACGGGCCGAAGCGATTCTTCTATTACAGCCTCTTCGAGTCCGACCGCACCGGCGCCCCGCTTGCGGTTCGCAACCGAGCGGGCGGCTCGACCGACGTGTACGCCGCGGCAGTCGGTCGCTGGCTGGTCACGCGCGACGGGTTCGACGTGCTCGCGTACTACCTCTCGGATTTCGACTACGCCTCGCACGCGCACGGCCCGGCCGGCGCCGAGGACGTCGCGCTCGAGCGCACGGACGCCGCGATCGGCGCGCTGATCGGAGCGGCCGGCGGTATCGACTCGTTCCTCGAGCGTTACGCGGTCGCCCTGCTCTCCGACCACGGGCAGACCCACGTCGCGCGCGCGGCGCAGCTCGAGCTGCCGCTGTCGGCATACGCCGACAGCATCGTCGTCGCCGCGTCGAACCGCGCGGGGCAGGTCTATCTCTTGCCCGACGCGCGCGTCGATGCGCCGACCGTCGCGCGCGCACTCGACGGCGAGCCGGCCGTCGAGGTCGTGCTGTGGCGCGAGGACGACGATGCGGTCGCGCAGCGCGACGGGGAGGAGCTGCGCTTCCGGCGTGTCGACGACGGCTGGACCACGTCCGGCGACGCGACCGTGCTCGACCATCCCGACGCGCTGCACCGTGCGTGGGAGGCGCTCGCAAACCCGAACGCCGGCGAAGTGCTCGTCTCGGCCGCCGAAGGCTGGGAGTTCGTCGATCTCGGCGGCCGCCACCACGCGGGCGGCGGCAGCCACGGCTCCCTCGTCGCCGGCGACTCGATCGTCCCCGTGCTGACGATCGGCCTCGACGCCGCACCCGAGCGGATCACCGACGTCGCGCCGGCGCTGATCGCCCATGCTGCGCAGGCGACGGTTGCCTGACCGGCACGAGATGGTCCTCACCCAGCTGCGGGGACGCGGCATCGACGACGAGCGCGTGCTCGCTGCGATGGAGCGCGTCCCGCGCGAGCTCTTCGTCCCCGACGAGGTGCGCGCAGAGGCGTACGACGACGCCGCGCTGCCGATCGGTTTCGAGCAGACGATCTCGCAGCCGTACATGGTGGCCCGCATCTGCCTCGAGCTGCGGCTGCACGGTCACGAGCGCGTGCTCGACGTCGGCACCGGCTCGGGCTACCAGGCGGCCGTGCTCTCTGAGCTCGCGGGCGAGGTGCAATCGATCGAGGTGATCCCCGAGCTCGCCGCCCGCGCGCGCCGCAACCTCGCCGACGCGGGCTTCGACAGGCGCGTGCACGTGCATGTCGGCGACGGCTCGCTCGGGCTCCCCGACCTCGCGCCGTTCGACGCGGTGGCGGTCGCGGCCGCAACGCGCGAGCCGCCGCGCGCGCTGCTCGAGCAGCTCGTGCGCGGCGGCCGGCTCGTGATTCCGATCGGGACGGCGCACCGGCAGTTTCTCCGCGTCTACGTCGCGACTCCCGAAGGGCCGGCCGATTACGCGGCCGTGCCGTGCCGGTTCGTGCCGTTGGTGTCAAGCGGCTGAGCGAACGACTCGACCGCGATTCGCGGTGGGCCGACAGAGGCCACGCGCGCAAATCGCAGCAGTTTGCGCAGCATCCGGCCGGGCAGGAACGATTCGGCCATGGGGTCCCTCTCCGCGGCGGCGTCTCTCCACCTTCGAGTCGAGTTGCACGGCATCCCGTTGGGGCACCCGACCGACCTCTTGCTCGACGTCGACGCGTGGCAGGTGCTCGGCTTCGTCGTGCATTGCGGCGACGAGTCGGTCCGCTTCCTGCCGTACGCGGCGTCGCAGCCGACGGAGACGGAGATCGGCGTCGGGTCCGCGTTGATGCTGCTCGAGGACGTCGAGTTCTACGAGAAGCGCGGCGTCTCGTTCCGGTCGCTGGTCGGCGGCAACGTCGGGCGCGCCGGTCTGCTCCGTGACGTCTACGTCGGAGCCGGCGGCGCCGTGACCGAGCTCGAGGTCGAGCGCGACGGCAAGCTGCGGCGCATCCCCGCCGCGGGCAAGTCGACCGCACCGCGCAAGCTCTCGGCGGCGTAGTTACCCTGGCCGCGCCGTGGAAGCGACGATCCGCAGCCGCGCGCACATGGTGCTCCGCACGCGGCGCCACTGGGTGCAGCTCGGCAAGTTCAGCGCCGTCGGCGCGATCGGCTACGGGATCAACGTTGCCGTCTACACGGCGCTGCTGCACGCGGGGGTGCACTATCTGCTCGCAGCCACCTGCTCGTTCGCAGTCGCCGCGACGTCCAACTACACGTGGAACCGCATCTGGACGTTCCACGATCGCCGCGGGCACGTCGGCGTGCAGGGCGTGCGGTTCCTGATCGTCTCGCTGCTCGCGCTCGGTGCGAACCTCCTTGTTCTGCACCTGCTGATCCGGTTCGGGACCGGAAAGCTCGTTGCCCAGGCGATCGCAATCGTCACCGTGACGCCCCTGAACTTCATCGGCAACAAGCTCTGGTCCTTCCGCCTCGGCTGATGCGCCGGCTTTGCGTCGTCGTGATCGGTGCGCTTGCCCTTGCACCGATCGCACACGCGGCCGCGACCACGGTCACGCAACCGAGCTTCGATTCGAAGGGCCATCTCGTCCAGACCCCGTTCGTGCCGCGCACGACCACACACCTGACGAAGCAGCAAGCGCTCGCACTCGTGAAGCGGAATCCCAAGGTGGCTGCGTGGCTCGCGCGCTACCCGGTCAAGCAAGGATGGCAGGACGAGGAGACCTACGACGCGAGCACAGCCAGCTGGACGGTCAAGATCTGGTTGACGAAACCGGGCGAGATCGTCGAGGGAACGGTCGACGACGCGACCGGAACGGTGACGGCGGCGTGGACGGGGCCGCAGGTCGCCTGGAAGATGGCGCGCGGCTACAACGGCGCCTTCGGCGGCGTGAAGATCAACTCGCCGTGGGTGTGGGGGGCATTCTGCGCCGTCTTCCTGCTCGGCCTCGTCGACTGGCGTCGGCCGTTCTCGATCCGGACGCTCGATCTCGTGATGCTGCTCTCGCCGACCGCGTCGCTCTGGTACTTCAATCACGGGAACGTCTTCACGGCCGTGCCGCTCTTCTACCCGGTGCTGCTCTGGGTCGTCCTGCGCGGCGTCTGGATCGGGGTCACGGGACGCGGCTCGGCGACGCGCCCGATCTGGCCGGCCTGGGTGCTGCTCGCCTCCGCCGTCTTCCTCGCCGGGTTCCGCATCGGGCTGAACGTGCAGGCGTCGAACGTGATCGACGTCGGCTACTCGGGAATCATCGGCGCCGAGCGGATCGTCCACGGACAGGCGCCGTGGGGCCACTTCCCGGTCGAGGACAACCTGAAGCCGTGCGGACCGGCCGACGCCTCGGGGGAGATCCGCGACCGCATCCAGACGAACGGCCGCTGCGAATCCGCCAACCCGCAGGGTGATACGTACGGGCCGGTCGCGTACGAGTCGTACATCCCCGGCTACGCGTTCTTCGGTTGGAGCGGAAAATGGGACTCGCTGCCCGCGGTCCATTTCACGTCGATCGCCTTCGATCTCCTCTGCATGCTCGGCCTCTGGCTCGTAGGCAGACGGTTCGGCGGCGCGTATCTCGGCGCCGTGCTCGCGTTCGCGTGGGTTGCGTATCCGTTCACGCAGTACGCGTCGAGCTCGAACACGAACGACTCGATCATGCCTGCGCTCCTCATCTTCGGCTTCTGGCTCGCGTCGTCGCCGGTCGGCCGCGGTGTGTTCGGCGCGCTCTCGGGCTGGACGAAGTTCGCGTCGCTGATCGTCGCGCCGCTGTGGGCAACGTATCCCGATCGCAGACCGTCCGGCCGCTTCCTCGCCGGCTTCGCCGTCGCGACGCTCGCAGCGTTCTCGGTCGTGCTGCTCGAGCCGAGCCCGCTGCACGAGCTGCACGTGTTCTGGGATCGCACCGTCAAATGGCAGATCGGACGCGACTCGCCCTGGTCGCTCTGGGACTGGAAGCAGTACTACGCGCGCGGGATCCCCGACCTGCACATGCTCCAGCGCGTGCTGCAGGCGCTGCTCGTCGCCGGGGCGCTCGTCGTGCCGTTCTTCCCGCGCCGCAAATCGCCGCTCCAGCTCGCCGCGCTCACCGCGGCGCTGCTCGCGGGCTTCGAGATGATCGTGACCTACTGGCTGTACACGTACATCCCGTGGTTCTTCCCGTTCGCGGCGATCGCGGTGCTCGCGCCGGCGGCGGTCGTCGTCGCACGTGCACCGGTCGCACCGCGACTAGACCGCGATCCGGAGCAGCTCGATCCCACTCGCCCGGCCGTCGTCTGAGCACTCGACGACGACGCCTTCAATCCGCACCCCGCCGTCGGCCGGCTCGAAGCGGACGGGCAGGCGGGTGCGCATCCGGCGGATCGCAAGCTCCGCCTTCACGCCGATCACCGAGTCGTGAGGGCCGGTCATCCCGGCGTCGGTGATCGCCGCAGTGGCACCGGGCAGCAGCCGCGCGTCGTTCGTCTGCACGTGCGTATGCGTGCCGATCACCGCTGTGACACGACCGTCGAGCCAGCGCGCCATCGCAATCTTCTCGCTCGTCGCCTCGGCGTGGAAGTCGACGACGATCACCGGCGTGCGTGCGCGCGCTTCGTCGACGAGCGAGTCCACGATCTCCCACGGCGATTGCGGCACATCGAGGAAGAGCGATCCGAGCAGGTTGACGACCGCGACGTCGACGCCGTTTCGTGCACGCACGACTGCGAGCGCGTGGCCCGGCGTCCACGTGCCCGCGTTCGCCGGCCGGATCACGACGTCGCTTTGCGCGAGGTACTCGCCGATGCCGTCGCGCCTGTACGCATGATTGCCGAGCGTGACGACGTCGGCGCCGGCGGCGAGCAATCGGTCTGCGAGCTTCGGCGTGATGCCGGCTCCGTCGGCGACGTTCTCGCCGTTGACGATGCAGATGTCGGCCCCCAGCTGCTCGCGCAACGCGTGCAGCCGCTCCTCCACGGCGCGCCGGCCCGCGACGCCGAAAACGTCCGCAAGGAAGAGGAGTTTCAGTTCAGAGCGAGCGACGCGGCCGGACGCAGCTCGATCGAGACGTGGTTTCCGGCGTCGTTCGTGTACCGCGCGAGCGCCTGCTTCTCGACCCGCGAAAGGTCGACGACGGCGCCGACGCGCGTGGCGCCGCTGACGACGTTGTAGCCGACCTTCACCGACGGATCCGGACGCAGCTGCGTCAGCGACACGATCAGGGACGGCGCGCTCTGCGGTTCGATATCGATGCGCACGCCGTACCGGCGACCGGCCACGACGTACGGCGTCACGCCGACGACCGTTCCGTCGACCGGCGAGAAGACGCTCGTGCCCGGGGCCGCGCCGACGTCGAGTGCGGTCGTCGGTCCGCCGTCGAGCTGGTACCAGGTCGGGTGGCCCCCGCCGCCGCCGAAGAGCTTGTGGAAGAGGCTCTGCAGCGTGCCCTCGTTCCCCTGATGCCCGAGCGGCTTCAGCGCCATCGCGCTGTCGCCGCTCGAGTGGTAGCCGATCGCAGTCAGCTGGCTCTGGACGATCGGCATCTGCAGGCGGACGACGCCGTGCAGCGCGATGATCTGCGGATAGGGCTTCGTCTGTGCGTCGACCGCGGCCGTCTGCAGCGCGAGCGGCTGGATCGGGTGCGCCCCGCCGCCGAATGCCGACAGCGCCAGCGCCACCACGAGAACGATGGCGAGCACGACGAGGAGCGCGAATCGACGAGCGCGGCGCGCGGCGCGCACCTCCCGACGTTCGACGCGCCGCCTCCGGGCAGGAAGTGAGGACGGCATGTCCGGCGGCACCGTATCGAACGGTGCCGGGAGCTTCAACCGGGGAACCGGCGGCTCGAGCCAGAGGTCGAGGGCGAGATTTCCGGCGTCTCGGGCGCTTCCGAGGGCCGCGATACCATCGTTTTCATGGCGGGAGGGCCGGTCTCGGCGCCGCGGGTGGTCGTACCACGCTGGGTGCAGCTGGTGTCGCTGCCCCTCCTGCTCGTGCTCGCGTGGGTGGTGGCGGGGGCGGTGCGTCACGCCGTCTTCATCTTCCTCGTCGCGCTGCTCATCGCCCTGTTGCTCAACCCGCTCGTCCGGGGTCTAGGTCGGGTCTACGTCCCGCGCGGGTTGGCGGTCGCGATCGTCTACCTGTGCTTCGCCGCCGTTCTCGCATTCGCGATCCTCGCGCTCGCGACCGTCGTCGTGCAGCAGACGCGGCACGCGAGCCACCGAATCGACAACTACTTTACGGTCGAGGCCGGACACCCGCCGCGCACGGGCGCCGAGCACGATCTCGGACGTTTCCAGGTGTGGCTCGACCACCATCATCTGAGCCGCATCCGGGTCCAGAAGCAGGGGCAGAAGTTCCTGACGTCGATCGGCACGAAGGATGTCGAGAAGTACACGACGAAGGCGCTGAACTGGGCAGAGGGCGCCGGGCTCGCCGTCTTCAGCCTGCTGTTCAGCACGGTGCTGGTGGTCGTCGTCTCGATCTACATGCTCCTCGACATGCACCGCCTGGCGGCCGCGGTCGATCGACGATTCCCGCCCTGGCCCGGCTCCACGCCGCTCGTCGAGCGGATGGAGCGGGCGCTCGCGAGCTACGTGAAGGGCCAGCTGCTGCTCTCGCTGATCATCGGCGCGAGCTCCGGCTTCGGCGTCTGGATGCTCTCGGTCGTCGGCCTGTTCCCGAGCGGCGGCCGCTACGCGCTCCTCTTCGGCGTCTGGGCCGGGATCACCGAGCTGATTCCCTACGTCGGGCCGTGGCTCGGCGCAGCGCCGCCGGTGCTGTACGCGCTCGTCCAGCATCCGCTCGCGGCGCTCTGGGTGGCGCTGCTCTTCCTCGGCATCCAGCAGCTCGAGGGCCACCTCGTCGTGCCGAAGGTAATGGGTCACTCGCTCCGCCTGCACCCGCTGCTCGTCATCTTCGGACTGCTCGCGGGCGGCGAGATCTACGGGTTCCCGGGGGTTCTCGTTGCGCTGCCGCTGCTGGCCGCCGGCCGCGCGGCCTGGGAGTTCTTCGCCGAGCGCCTCGCGCTCCAACGCTGGCCGGCCGATCAGCCCGACGCCGTCGTGCAGGTCGAGCTGCTCGCGGCCGAGCCGTCCGCGCCGCCCGAGCAGCCTGCCGCACCAGTCGTTCCGTGATTCGCGCGCTCCGCGTCGCGCGGCGCTACGGCGGTGTCGTCGCGCTCGCGCCGACCGACTTCGAGCTCCGCGGCGGCGAGACGGTCGCGCTCGTCGGCCCGAACGGCGCCGGAAAGTCGACCCTGCTCGCGCTGCTCGCCGGTGCGCTCGAGCCGAGCGAGGGCACGGTCGAGACGCGCGCCCGCGTCGGCTGGGTGCCGCAACGGCCCGCGCACTACGCGCGCCTCTCGGCTCGGGAGAATCTCGAGCTCTTCGCCCGGCTCGAAGGCGTCGCCGATCCCGCCGGCACGGCGCAGGCCCTGCTCGAGCGCTTCTCCCTCCCGGCGGAGCCGCGCCCGTCCGGCGAGCTTTCGGTCGGCAACCGGCAGCGCCTGAACGTGGCCCTCTCGCTGCTCGGCAACCCGCAGGCCCTCCTCCTCGACGAGCCGACCGCGGCGCTCGACCCCGGGCAGCGCAGGCGCGTCTGGGACGTCGTGGGCGCCCTGCGCGCCGGCGGCGGCGCGGTCTGCTTCGCGACGCAGAACCTCGAGGAGCTCGACCACGCCGACCGGGTCGTCGTGCTCCTCGACGGACGGACGGTCGACGCCGCGCCGGAGGAGGTCTTCCGCTGAGGCCGGTCGCACTTCTCCTCCGCAAGGACCTGACGGTGCTGTTGCGTTCGCCGGCGCTGCTCGGCGCGCTGCTCGCGTATCCGGTCGTGATCGCGCTCCTCGTCGGGCTCGTCGCGGGCTACGCGAGCTCGAAGCCGCGCGTCGCGTTCGTCGACGAGGACGACATCCCACCGGTCGTCGAGGTCGCCGGGCACCGCTTCCACGTCCAGACGATCATCGACCGGGTGGCGCAGAACGTGACGCTCGTGCCGATGTCGCCCGCGGAGGCGTCGCGCGAGCTTGCCTCCGGAAAGGTCGTCGCGACGATCACGGTGCCGTCCGGCTTCGTCGGCGCCCTCGAGACGACCGCGCAGAGCCCGAGCCTCGAGCTTCGTACCGGCACCGGCGCGGTCGCGCCGCGCGTCACCGAGCAGGTGCAGGCGCTCGTCTATCAGCTCAACCGCCGGCTCCAGAACGTGTTCATCTCGGCGAACCTGCGCTTCGTCACGCTGTTGCTGCACGGCGGCAGCGGGAGCTTCCTCGGCCGGCCGTTCAACGTGCTCGGGCTCGACCGCACGCAGACCCTGCTCGCATCGATGCCGCAGTCGCGACGGGTCCAGGCGATCGAGCGCTTCGTACACGACGCGAAGGCGGGCCTCGCGCAGACGGGAACGGCGCTCGCCGCGACCGCGCACCCGATCGAGCTGCGCCAGCCCAAGGCAACCGGCCGCAGCTGGGTCCTCTCGGCGCAGGTGCAGTCGTACGGGATCGCGCTGACCGTGACGTTCCTCGCGCTGCTCGTCGCCGCGGGCGCCGCCGCCGTCGAGCGGGACGAAGGCACGATCGGACGGCTGCGCCGCGGGCTGGTGCCGCTCGGCCGGCTCGTGGCGGCGAAGATCGCCCTCGCGTGCGTCGTCGGCGTCGTGCTCGGCGCCGTGATCGCGCTCGTGTTCGGGGTCGTCGTCGAGGCAGGCGGCGTGACCGGAGGGGAGCCGTGGGCACGACTGCCGCTCCTCGTCGTCGGCGTCGCACTCGCGGCAGCCGCCGTCGGCGCCGCAGGGACGGCGCTCGGCGCGGTCGCACGGGAGGCGCGCACGGCGTCGCTCCTCGCGGTGCTCGTCGTCCTGCCCGTCGTCTTCCTCGGCCTCGTGCCGCGCGGCGCCTTCGCGGCGGCGTGGTGGATCTCCGAGTTCCTGCCGTTCGCGCACGCCGTACGCTGGTTCTCGGCCGCGCTCTACGACACGAGCCCGTGGCGGACGGTGGGCATCGAGACGCTCTGGCTCGTCGGGATCGGCGCCGTCCTCGCCGCGCTCGCCCGCGTCGGCGTCCGGCGACTCGCTGCGTGAACAGGGTGAACAGCGGGGTCGGGCCCGGAGGGCCGGACCCCAAGGGTACGCCGGGCGTCGAGCCCGGCGTACCCTTGGGCGCATGAGCTCGTACCCCGAGGTGCGCCTGCGCCGGTTCCGCCGGAGCGCGCCGCTCCGCGCGCTCGTCCGCGAGACGCACCTGCGCCTCGACCAGTTCGTGATGCCGCTCTTCGTCGCTCCAGAGTCGCGACGCGACGAGGCGCTTCCGGGGATGTCGCGCTTCTCGGCCGACGACGTCGTCCGCGAGGTGGAGGAGCTCGTGCGGGCCGGTGTTCAGGCCGTGATCCTCTTCGGCGTCCCGGAGGAGAAGGACGAGCAGGCGACGGGAGCGTGGGAGGAGGACGGAATCGTGCAGCGCGCGCTGCGTGCGCTGCGTCCGCGGTTCCCCGAGCTGGTGCTGATGACGGACGTCTGTCTGTGCGAGTACACATCGCACGGCCACTGCGGCGTGGTCGCGGACGGCGACGTCGCAAACGACCAGAGCCTCGACCTGCTCGCACGAACGGCCGTCTCGCATGTCGAGGCGGGCGCCGACGTTGTCGCGCCGAGCGACATGATGGACGGGCGTGTCGGCGCGATCCGCGAGGCGCTCGACGATGGCGGTTACGAGCAGACGCCGATCCTTGCCTACTCGGCGAAGTACGCGTCTGCGTTCTACGGCCCGTTTCGCGAGGCCGCCGACTCGACGCCGGCGTTCGGCGACCGGCGCAGCTACCAGATGGATCCCGCGAACGTGCGCGAGGCGCTTCGCGAAGCCGAGCTCGACATCGAGGAAGGCGCGGACGCCGTGATGGTGAAGCCTGCGCTGCCCTACCTCGACGTGATCCGCGCGGTGCGCGAGACGTTCGACCTCCCGGTGGCGGCCTACAACGTCTCGGGCGAGTACGCGATGGTGAAGGCCGCGGCGCGCGCAGGCTGGCTCGACGAGCGGCAGGCGGCGCTCGAGTCGCTGACCGCGATCAGGCGCGCCGGCGCAGATCTGATCGTCAGCTACTGGACGAAGGACCTCGCGCAATGGCTTTGACGACGCGCAGCGAGCTGTACCGCCGCGCGCTCGAGTTGATCCCCGGCGGCGTCAACTCGCCGGTGCGCGCGATGCGCGCGGTCGGGGTCGACGAGCCGTTCTTCGTCGCGCGCGGCGAGGGAGCCTATCTCGAGGATGTCGACGGCAACCGGTATCTCGACTGGGTGCTCTCCTGGGGGCCGCTCCTCTTCGGGCACGCCGACGCCGAGACGGTGGAGGCGGTCCGCGACGCGGCGCTCCGCGGCACGAGCTTCGGCGCACCGACCGAGGCCGAGGTCGAGCTCGCCGCCGAGCTCGTCGACGCGGTCCCCTCGCTCGAGCAGGTGCGCCTCGTGTCGTCCGGCACGGAGGCGGCGATGAGCGTCCTTCGGCTCGCGCGCGGCTTCACGAAGCGCGATCGCATCCTCAAGTTCGCCGGCTGCTACCACGGCCACGCCGACGCTCTCCTCGCGAACGCCGGCTCGGGTCTCGCGACGCTCGGAATCCCGTCGACGCCCGGCGTGCCCAACGCCGTCACCGCGGACACGATCGTCTGCCCCTACAACGACGTCGACGCCGTGGCCGAAGCCGTGCTGCGCTACGGCGAGGGGCTCGCGGCGATCATCGTCGAGCCGGTGGCCGGGAACATGGGCGTCGTCCCGCCTGCCGGAGGGTTCCTCGAGGCGCTGCGCACCCTGTGCGACGCCTGCGGCGCCCTCCTTGTCTTCGACGAGGTGATCACGGGTTTCCGCGTCGCGCGCGGCGGCGCACAGGAACGCTTCGGCGTGATGCCGGACCTGACGGTGCTCGGAAAGATCGTCGGCGGCGGCCTGCCGCTCGCAGCGTTCGGGGGCCGCGCGGAGATCATGTCGGCGCTCGCGCCGAGCGGCCCGGTCTACCAGGCGGGCACGCTCTCGGGCAATCCGCTCGCGACGGCGGCCGGGCTCGCCGTGCTGCGGCGGCTGCGCGACGAGGGGCTCTACGACGAGCTCGAGCGCCGAGGCGCACGGCTCGAGACGGGGCTTGCGGAGTTCGGACGCGTACGCCGCGTCGGGGCGATGCTCACGCTCTTCATGACAGACCGCGGCGTCCGCAACTTCGACGACGCTCTTGCGTGCGACACCGAGCGCTACGCCGCGCTCTTCCGGCACCTGCTCGCGCAGGGCATCTACATCGCCCCGTCGCAGTTCGAGGCGATGTTCCTCTCGCTCGCGCACTCCGACGCCGACATCGACCGCACCGTGGAGGCGGTCGGTGACTTCTTCCGCGGAGCTTGACGTGTGGGCGGCGATCGCGCGCGACGCAGCGCGCGAGTCGTCTCTGTGGGGCGACGCGCTGCGCGCGGACGCGGATCGCGAGCCGGTGTTCTCGCCGCTCGGCGACACGCGTTTCTCGCTCGGCCTCGAGACGATCTACGAGGGCTACCTCGTGCACTACGGGCGCCCGAGGCTCTTCGCTCCGGCAGACGAGGACACCGCGCTTCTGCTCGGCGACTACCTGTACGCGCACGGGCTCGTGCGCATCGCCGGTTTCGGCGACGTCGACGCCGTCGCCGACCTCTCGGAGCTGATCTCCCTCTGCGCGCAGCTGCGTGCGGAGAACCGCGACGGCGACGGGCCGCTCTGGGCGGCGACGGCCGCACTGCTCGGAGAGCGGTCGCTCGACGCCGCGCACGCGGCGCTGCGGCTGCACGGCGATGCGTCGCTGCTCGACACGGCCGCCCGCACGGCCGCCGGCGACGCCGCCGTCGACCGCGCGCTCGCGGCTCACGCAGGACGGGTGCGATAGATTCCGGTCGATGCTCCATCTCGTCGCAGAGACAGCTGCGCAGGAAGGGAAGAAGGTCGTCCTGTCGATGCTCGTCGTCGGGGCGGTCTTCCTCGCCGTGATCGCGCTCGGCGAGCTGACGCACTACGTGCGTTCACGTTCGCGCCGCTAGGACGCTGATGCGCGACCTCCGCGACTGGATCTCGCTGCTCGAGCGCGAGGGCGAGCTCGTCCGCGTCGCCGCCGAGGTCGACCCCGACCTCGAGGTCACCGAGATCGTCGACCGCACCGTCAAGGCAGGCGGTCCGGCGCTCCTGTTCGAGAACCCGAAGAACGCGAAGCACCCGCTGCTCGTGAACCAGTTCGGCAGCGAGCGCCGGATGTGCCTCGCGTTCGGCGTCGAGCGCCTCGACGACGTCGCGCGCAAGGTGAGCGACGTGCTGGAGATGCAACCGCCCGCCGGGCTCATGGACAAGGTGCGCGGCCTGCAGAAGCTGAAGTCGATCGCCGACGCGCGGCCGCAGACGGTGCGGCGCGGTCCGGTCCACGACGTCGTCCTCCGCGGCGACGACGTCGATCTCTCGGTGCTGCCGATCCAGCGCTGCTGGCCGGAGGACCCGGCGCCCTTCGTCACGCTCCCGGCGGTGATCACGCGCGACCCTCGCAACGGGACGCGGAACGTCGGGATGTACCGGATGCAGGTGATCGACCGGCAGACGACGTTCATGCACTGGCAGATCCACAAGGACGGCCGCGCCGACTGGCTCGCGACCGACGGTCGCATCCCCGTCGCAGTCGCACTCGGCCTCGATCCGGTCACGGCGTACTCCGCCAGCGCGCCGCTGCCGAAGCACATCGACGAGCTCATGCTCGCCGGGTTCCTGCGCGGCGAGCCGGTCGAGCTCGTCCAGGGCGTGTCGGTCGACCTCGAGGTTCCGGCGCATGCCGAGATCGTGCTCGAGGGCTACATCGAGCGGGACGAGCTCGGCGAGGAAGGTCCCTTCGGCGACCACACCGGCTACTACACCCCGCCCGAGCCGTTTCCGGTCTTCCACGTCACCGCGATGACGATGCGGCGCGATGCCGTCTATCCGTCGATCGTCGTCGGCAAGCCGCCGCAGGAGGACGCGTGGCTCGGCAAGGCGACAGAGCGGATCTTCCTGCCCGCGATCCGTGCGACCGTGCCGGAGATCGTCGACTACGACCTGCCGGTCGCCGGCGCATTCCACAACTGCTGCATCGTCTCGATCAGGAAGGCGTTCCCCGGCCACGCGAGCAAGGTGATGCACGCGATCTGGGGGCTCGGGATGCTCTCGCTCACGAAGTGCATCGTCGTCGTCGACGCGCACGTCGACGTGCACGATTACGCGCAGGTGCTCTTCTACGCCGGCGCGAACGTCGACCCGGCACGTGACGTCGTGCTCGCGCGCGGGCCGCTCGACCACCTCGACCACGCTCCGGAGCACCAGTTCGTCGGCGGGAAGCTCGGCATCGACGCGACCGCGAAGTGGGTCGAGGAGGGGGCGAGGCCGTGGCCGGGCGAAATCGAGATGTCGCCGGAGGTCAGGCAGCTCGTCGACCGCCGGTGGGACGAGTACGGGCTCGGGTCGGTTCCGGGAGCGCGAAACGGCGCCGTCGGTCAGACTGAACGGTCGTTGCGCCAACTGCTACGACGTTGACGTCCGGGAGGGGACGCCGTTTGAATTCAGAGCGCGTGGACGAGCAGGAGAACCTCCACGACGAGCCGCATCTGCCGCCGCCCTCGTTGTGGCCGATCGGTTTTGCGATCGGCATCGCCGTCATCCTCATCGGGCTGATCGTCGACCCGCTCTTCATCTCGTCGATCGGCGGGGCGATCGTCATCGTCTTCGGCTTCCTCTGGGCGCGCGACGCGACGTCCGAGCTGCGCGGCCGCCCGCTCGTGATCCAGCCCGAGCGCCGCGTCGTGCCGGCGGGGACCGGCGAGATCGGTCCGCCCGCGACCGCCGGCGGCGACGCGATGCCCCATCCCGCGCCCGGCGAGCGCTTCCCGCGCAGCCGTTTCCTCGAAGGCGCGACGCTCGGTCTCGGCGGCGTGATCGGCGGGATCGTGACGGTGCCTGTCGCCGGGTTCGCGATCCTCCCGTCCTTCCTCGGCCAGAAGCAGCATCGCGTCGATCTGGGGCCGGTGAGCGAGTTCCCCCAGGGCCAGTGGTACATCACGACGTTCATGACCGATCCGACCGAGGGCGAGGTCTCGCGCCGCACGGCGTTCATCCGGAACAACGGCTCCGTCCAGCAGGGGAGCCGCCAGGTGCCGAGCTTCACGATCATCTCGAACCGCTGCGCGCACCTCGGCTGCCCCGTGCAGGCGAACGGGCCGACCGGGGCGATCCTCGGGATGAAGACGTTGACGGAGACGACGAAGAACGGCAAGGTGACGCTCGTGCCCGTCGTCCCCGCGGGGTTCGGCTGCCCCTGCCACGGCGGCCAGTACGACACCGAAGGCAACCGGACCGCGGGCCCGCCGGTGCGCGGGCTCGACCGCTACAACTTCGAGATCGACAACGGCCGGCTGATCCTGCTCAGCACGTACTCGGTCGGAAAGGTCGTCGGCACCGGCGCGCAGGCGAAGATCTACAAGTACAAGGAGTTCGGCCCCGGCGAGCACGTCAACGGCTGGGAGCAGATCCTCTACCCGCTCGTCCCGCCGCACCACTGATGGCGACGTCCGTTCGCAGGCCGCCGAGTCGCGCGCAAATCCGCAGGCAGCGGATGCAGGACGCGATCAACTTCCCGCTCGACTGGCTCGAGGAGCGGTCGGGTCTCGTCGGGGGGCTCCGCTACTTCCTCTTCCGGAAGGTCCCCGCCGACAGCAACTGGATGCAGACGCTCGGCTCGGCCACGCTGACGGCGTTCCTCGTGCAGGCGGTCACCGGCGTGATCCTCGCGATGTACTACCACCCGTCGCCGAGCGACGCCTATCCGTCGATCCAGAACATCACCGACCACGTCACACTCGGCTGGCTCGTCCGCGGCATGCACCGCTGGGGCGCGAGCGTCTTCATCATCCTGATGTTCCTCCACATGGGGCGCGTGTTCCTGTTCGGCGCGTACAAGTATCCGCGCGAGCTGAACTGGATCATCGGCGTGCTGCTGCTCGTCCTCGGGATGACGGAGGGGTTCACCGGCTACCTGCTGCCGTGGGACCAGACCGCGTACTGGGCGACCGTCGTCGGCATCAACCTGAACGGCACGGCGCCGTTCTTAGGACCGTGGCTCGCGCAGTTCCTGCGCGGCGGCCAGGAGATCGGCGGTGACACGCTCTCCCGCTTCTACTCGCTGCACATGCTCGTCGTGCCCGGCGGGATCATCGCGCTGATCGGCCTGCACCTCTATCTCGTCGTACGGCTCGGCGTCAGCTCGCCGCCGTGGTCGAAGGAGGCGGCGGGCACGGAGACGGCGGAGACGAACGGTCATGTTCCGCTGCGGCCGGGGCTGACGCGGCCGGTCGCGCGCGGCGCGGGAGGATCGAAGTAGTGGCGACCGTCGCGCCGAAGCCCACGCGAGTCGACGAGAACCGGGCGCAGTTCGCGCGGTACAAGCGCGACGTCAAGGAACGCGGCAAGCCGTTCTATCCGTACGCGATGTTCCACGACACGGTGATGAGCCTCATCGTCGTCACCGTGATCGTCGCGCTCGCGTGCATCTGGAAGTGGACCTCGTGGGCGCCGCATCACGACGGTACCCACCAGGGCCTGCTCGGCCCGGAGTACACCGCGCCGGCCGATCCGGGGACGACGAACTTCGTCCCGCGGCCGGACTGGTACTTCTACTTCCTCTTCTACCTGCTGCGAGTCTTCAAATGGCCGGACACGGTCTTCCTGGGGACGGTCGGCATCCCGACGATCGCGCTGATCCTGCTGATCGGGCTGCCGTTCTACGACGTTCGTCGCGAGCGACGGCTGTCGCGCCGACCGGTCGCCGTCGTCGGCGTGGTGCTGACGATCATCTCGATGGGGGTGCTGACCTGGAAGGGCGCGACCGCGTCCGAGGCGCTCGCGTCGGAGGTGATCGCGGACGTGCCGCACTGGATCTCCTCCGAGAAGCTGCCGCCGGCCGCCGTCCCCGGCGCGAAGCTCTTCGCCGTCGCCGGCTGCACTGCGTGCCACACCTATCTCGGCACCGGCTCGTCGAACCTCGGCGCGCCGGACCTGACGGCGATCGGCACACGGGGCCTCGGGATCGACTTCCAGATCCGGCACCTGATGTGCCCGTCGTGCGTCAATCCGGGCTCGCCGATGCCGAAGTTCGCCTCGCTCGGGCAGGCGCGCCTGCATCAGCTCGCGGTCTTCCTGGAAAGCTCCAAGGGCAAGCGGTGAGGCGGCCTCGACGGCCGCCTCACCGCTGGGGTCCGGCCCTTCGGGCCTGACCCCGCTGTTCGCGCTCAGGCGGCGAGCGCGGCCTCGATCGGCCCGGAGCCGACGAGCGATGCGAGCCGCGCGCGCAGCTGCGCGACCTCGCGCTTGCGCTCGTGCAGCGCACCGCCGCGGACGCCCGCGACCTTCAGCAGCCGCAGGTCGTGCATCGCGGAGTCGATCTGCGCGAGCAGACCTTCGACCTCGCGTTGATACGTCCGGCGAGCGTTCATGCAGCCTCCTTCAGGATCGGCGTCTCGACGATCACGTCGTCGGGTGCGCGACGCGGCCGCTCGATCGCGGTCGCAAACGCCGCGCCGGCAAGCGCGATTCCGGCGAGGACGTAGAGCGCGACGTGGAACCCGTGGTTCAACGCGGCCGGCCCCACGCCCACATGCGCGGCGGCGGTCGCGGCGATCGTCGTGACGAGCGCGAGGCCGAGCGAGCCGCCGACCTGGCGCGCCGTGTTCACGAGGCCCGATGCAACGCCGGCATCACCCGGCGCCACTCCCGTGAGGCTCGCGATCGTCACCGGCACGAAGGAGAATGCGAGCCCGATGCCGCCGACGACGAACGCCGGGAAGACGTTCGTGAAGTAGCGGCCGTGAACGGGAGCCTGGGCGTAGGCGACCGCCGCGGCGCCCGAGACGAGCAGCCCGAAGACGAGCGTCCGCCGTGCGCCGAAGCGCGTCGTCAGCTGCTGGGCTGCGTTCGAGGCGATCGCAATCACGACCGTGATGCCGAGGAACGCGAGCCCGGTTCGGATCGCGGAGTAGTGCAGCACCTGCTGCAGGTACAGGGTCAGCAGGAAGAACTGCGCGAACGCGACGGCGCCGATCGTGAGCATCGCGGCGTTCGCCGCCGAGACCGTGCGCGAGCGGAAGAGCCGCAGCGGCAGGAGCGGCGCCGGCGAGCGGTGCTCGATCGCCGCGAACGCGGTCACGAGCGCCCCCGATGCGGCGAGCATGCCGATCGTCGCAGGGTTGCCCCAGCCGTGCCCGGCGGCCCTTGCGATTGCGTACGAGAGCAGCATCAGCCCCGCCGTGACCGAGACGGCGCCGGCGAGGTCGAAGTGGCGATGCGCGAGGGTCGCGCGGCTCTCCCGCAGGACGAAGGGCGCAACTGCGAGCACCAGCGCCCCGACCGGGAGGTTGACGAAGAAGATCCAGGTCCAGCCGACGTAGCTCGTGAGCACGCCCCCGAGCAGCACGCCGACGGCTCCGCCGCTGCCGGACGCTGCGCCCCAGATGCCGAGCGCCGTGTTACGGCCGCTGCCCTCGGGGAAGGACGTCACGACGAGCGAGAGCGCCGCCGGCGAGAGGAGCGCGCCGCCGAGGCCCTGCAGCGCGCGAAAGACGATCAGCGACGCCTCGGACCAGGCGAGCCCGGAGAGGAGCGAGCTGACGGTGAAGACGGCCACGCCGAGCATGAACAGCCGCCGGCGGCCGAGCAGGTCGGCGAGCCGCCCGCCGAGCAGCAGCATGCCGCCGAAGAGGATGGAGTAGGCGGTGATGACCCACTGCAGACCGTCCTCCGATAAGTGGAGGTCGTGCTTGATCGACGGCAGCGCGACGTTGACGACCGCGATGTCGAGAATCACCATGAACTGGGCCAGGACGGTGACGGCGAGGACGAGCCAGCGCCGAGCGGCCGGAGCGGTGACGGAAGCCAGAGACATTGTCCTCCTAAATCGTTGTGACTGACAACAATACTACAGAACAACGGTTGGCTGCGCTACTCTATTTCCGATGAATCCGCCCGTCTCTCAGATCGCCGCCGCCCGGCTGCCGCGCGAGCTCCTCGACTCGAGCGCGTTCCTGCTGAAACGGCTCGGGCTGCTCGCGAAGGAGCGCTCCTTCCAGGCGTACGAGGACGCCGGCTTCACCCCGTACCAGCACGCGGCGCTGACGGTGCTCGACGAGGGGAGCCGTGAGACGCAGGGCGAGATCGCCGATGTCCTCGGCTACGACAAGGGCCAGCTCGTGGGCATCCTCGACGAGCTCGAGGAGCGCGGCCTGATCGAGCGCAAGCGCGACCCGAACGACCGCCGCCGTCACATCGTGAGCCTCACGCCGGGCGGGCGGCGCGCGCTCTCGCGTCTCCGCGCACTCGCCCAGAAGGTCGACGAGGACTATCTCGCGCCGCTCTCCGAGGACGAGCGCGAGACGCTGCACGCACTCCTGCTCCGGCTCGCGGAGGTCCACGAGCCGCGGTGTGCGCCGCCGCCCGTAACGTAGACGTCACAATCTCCCGGAGATGCACGTCTTCGTCGGCATCACCGGGGCATCGGGGGCGCCGTACGCGGCGCGGCTGCTGGAGGTGCTCGCGGCGGCGGACTGCGAGCTCGGCATCTGCGCTTCCGGTGCGGGGATCGAGGTGCTTGCGACCGAGCTGTACGCAAACGCGCGTCTCTCGCGCGACGAGACGATCGCGCGGCTGCTCGAGCGTGCGCCCGGTGCCACCGTCTACGACCAGAACGACTGGCGTGCGCCGTACGCGTCGGGCTCGGCGAAAGTGGATGCGTACGTGATCTGTCCGTGCTCGATGGGCACGCTCGGCACGCTCGCCTCGGGCGCGATGCAGAACCTCATCCACCGCGCGGCCTCGGTGGCGCTCAAGGAAGGCCGGCGGCTCGTGCTGATGCCGCGAGAGACGCCGCTCTCGGCGATCCACCTCCGCAACATGCTCACCTTGCGCGAGGCGGGTGCCACGATCCTCTTCCTGGCGCCGGGCTTCTACCACGGCGCGACCGAGATCGACGATCTCGTCGACTTCGTCGTCGCGCGCGCGCTCGATCAGCTCGGCCTCGACCACACGCTCGCCAAACGGTGGGGGCAGTGAGCTACCGCGCCGGAACGCTGCCTGCGGACGGCGTGCGCGCGATGTTCGATCGCATCGCTCCCGTCTACGACGCGATGAACCGTGTCATGACGGCCGGCCTCGACCGACGCTGGCGGCGCATCACGATCGAGCAGACGGTCGGCGAGGGCGACCGCGTCCTCGACGCGTGCTGCGGGACGGGCGATCTTGCGATCGCAGCGCTGCACCGGAGTCGCGCGCATGCCACCGGCCTCGACTTCTCGGAGGCGATGCTCGCACGCGCGCGAGGGAAGGAGCCCGAGGTCGAGTGGGTGCGCGGCGACGTGCTCGCGCTGCCGTTCGACGACGCGAGCTTCGACGCCGTGACCGTCGGGTTCGGCATTCGCAACGTCGCCGACCTCGACGCGGGCTTGCGCGAGCTGCGGCGCGTGCTTCGGTCGGGCGGCCGCATCGGGATCCTCGAGATCACGACGCCGCGCGGAGCGCTCGCTCCGTTCTACCGGCTCTGGTTCGACAGGGTCGTGCCGCTGCTCGGCCGGCTGCTCCCCGGCGGCGCCGCGTACACGTATCTCCCGGCGAGCGTGCGCCGCTTCCCGGGACCGGAGGAGCTGGCGTCGGCACTCGAGCGCGCCGGCTTCGGCGGCGTGCGCTTTCGCCTCTTCGCGGGGGGTATCGTGGCGTTGCACGTGGGTGACGCCCGCTGACCGGGACGCTCGACGCGATCCGCGAGACGGAGGGTCTCGAGGAGTATCTCGATGCACTCGAGGAGCGGCTGGCGCGGACGGTCGCCTCGCATCCCGGGCTCGTCGCAGCAGTCGGGAACGAGGCCCTCGCCGCAGGCGGCAAGCGGCTCCGGCCCCTCCTCGTCTTCCTCTCGACCCCGCCCGGGGACGACCCGTCGCTCGCAGCCGGCGTCGCGGTCGAGCTCGTGCACATGGCGACGCTCGTCCACGACGACCTGATCGACCGTGCGCATTTCCGCCGCGGCAAGGCGGCGGCATGGTCCGTCCACGGCCCCGACGCCGCGCGGGCCACCGGCGACTACCTGTTCGCCCGCGCGTTCGCCGAGCTGACGGCGACCGGCGACCCGCAGGCGGTGCAGATCCTCGCCGACGCGACGCTCGCTCTTGCACGCGGCGAGGCGATGCAGCGCACGCAGACCCACGACCCGTCGACGACCGTCGAGGCGTATCTCGAGCGCTGCGCGCTCAAGACCGGCGCGCTGTTCGAGGCGGCGTGCCGACTCGGCGGCGGCTCGCCCGACTACGGCACCGCGCTCGGCGTCGCCTTCCAGATCGCGGACGACGTCCTCGACTGCTCGGGCGCGACCATCGAGACCGGGAAGATCGCCGGCACCGACCTGCGCGACGGCACGCCGACCCTGCCGCTCCTGCTGGCAGCACAACAGGACGGGCTCGTGCGGGCTGCGCTCGCGGGCGGGCCGCTGGACGGCGCGCTCGTGCGTGTTGCCGCAACCGGCGCGCTCGACCGATCTCGCGCCGTCGCGCTCGATTACGCTAGGAAAGCTCGGGCATGTCTCAACGGCGAGCTGCACCGCGACGAGCTCGAAGCGCTGACGCACGCCGTTGTCAATCGCGAGAGGTAGGCATGGCGGTCCTCGACACACTCGACGTCCTTGCACCGATCCGCGAGAAGGTCGAAGCGGGAGAGCGGCTGGACTTCGAGGACGGCCTCACGCTGATGGAGTCGGAGGACCTGCTTGCGCTCGGCGAGCTCGCGGATCTCGCGCGTCGCGTGCGCGGCGGCAGCGACGAGGTCTACTTCGTCCAGAACCTCTACCTGAACCAGACGAACGTCTGCCGGGTGAAGTGCAAGTTCTGCGCGTTCGCGAAGACGCAGAAGCAGGACGACGCGTACACGTTGACCGCGGACGAGCTCGTCGAGGATGCCGTCGCGCAGTACGAGCTCTCGCGGTTCACCGAGATCCACTGCGTGAACGGCGAGAACCCGCACGTCGACCTCGAGTTCTACGCCGACGTGCTGCGCAAGCTGAAGGCGGCCCTCCCGGAGGTGCATCTCAAGTTCTACACCGCATCCGAGATCCATCACATGTCGAAGCTCGAGGGCTGCACGCACGAGGAGGTGCTCCGCGTCCTGAAGGACGCCGGCCTCGGCTCGCTGCCGGGCGGCGGCGCCGAGATCTTCGCGCCGCGCGTGCGCCGGCTGATCGCTCCGGGCAAGGAGCCCGCGGACGAGTGGTTCCACGTGCACGACACCGCGCACCGCCTGGGGATCCCCACCCACTGCACGCTGCTCTACGGACACGTGGAGACCTACGAAGAGCGCGTCGAGCACATGCTGCGGCTGCGCGACCAGCAGGACGCGACGGGCGGCTTCCTCGCGTTCATCCCGCTCGCGTTCCATCCCGAGAACACGGTCTTCGAGCGCCGCGGCTTCAAGTTCACGACCGGCGCCGACGACCTGAAGATGACGGCGGTGTCGCGGCTCCTGCTCGACAACTTCCCGAACATCAAGGCGTACTGGATCATGATGGGGCTGCCGATGGCGCAGGTAGCGCTGCACTTCGGGGCGAACGACGTCCAGGGGACGGTCGTGCGCGAGCAGATCTTCCAGGCGGCCGGCGCCACGAGCGGTACCGAGCAGAAGATCCCCGAGCTCGTGCGCTTCATCAAGGAGGCAGGACGCATTCCGGTGCAGCGCGACACGCTCTACAACGAGCTTCGGCGATGGTGAAGCTCGGTCGCATCTCTTACGTGAACATGGCGCCGGTCTTCTACCGCGTCGACGCCGAGGTCGACGAAGTGCAGGGCGTGCCGACCGAGCTGAACCGGATGCTGATCGAAGGCGAGCTCGACGCCGCGCCGATCTCGTCGATCGAGTACGCCCGCCACGCCGACAGGCTGCGTCTGCTGCCGCGGCTCTGCGTCGCGTCGGAAGGCGCTGTCGACTCGATCCAGCTCGTCTCGCGCAAACCGCTCGAGCAGGTGCGCGTCGTCGCGGTCACGCCCGAGTCGGCCACCTCGGTCGCGCTGACGAAGGTGCTGCTGCCCGAGGCCGACCAGGTGCCGCTCGGCGAAGAGGCGGACGCAAAGCTCTTGATCGGCGATGCGGCGCTCAGGTCCGCCTTCGAGGACCCGACGCCGCATCACGACCTGGGGCGGCTCTGGCTCGAGCGCACCGGGCTGCCGATGGTGTTCGCCGTGTGGGCGTGCCCCGAGCCGGTGGCGGACGGGCTCGCGGAGCTCGAGGATGCGCTCGTCTCGTCGGTGCGCCAGGCGCGCGCCGAGCCCGAGCAGCTCGCGCGCGAGGCGGCCGAGCGCTACGGCTATCCCCCCGGGTTCCTCGCGCGCTACTTCGAGAAGCTCCGGTACCGCTTCGGGCCGCGCGAGCGTGCGGGCCTCTACACGTTCCTCGAGCTCTGCCGCGACGGCGGCCTGCTCGAGACGGTGCCCGAGCTGCGCTTCGTGCAGACGACGGGCGCCGCCGTGGCATGAAGGAGATCCTCGACAAGGTCCACGACGGCGAGCGCATCTCCGAGCAGGAAGCCGTCACGCTTCTGCGCTCGCGCGACCTCGTCGCGGTCGGCCGCGCGGCGCACGCGGTGCGGAATCGCAAGCACGACCCCGACCGTGTCACCTTCATCATCGATCGGAACCTGAACTACACGAACATCTGCGTCACCGACTGCGACTTCTGCGCCTTCTACCGACGCCCCGGTGACGTGCGCGAGGGCTATCTGCTGCCGAAGCCGGTGATCTACAAGAAGATCGAGGAGACGCTCGCGATCGGCGGGACCGGGCTGCTCATGCAAGGCGGCCATCATCCGGATCTCGGCATCGACTACTACGAGGATCTCTTCCGGTCGATCAAGTCCCGTTACTGCATCCATCTGCATGCGCTCTCGCCGCCGGAGATCCAGCACATCTCGCGCAGGTCGAGGCTGACGATCCCGGAGACGCTGACGCGGCTGCGCGACGCCGGGCTCGACTCGATTCCGGGCGGCGGCGGCGAGGTGCTGGTCGACCGCGTGCGCGACCTCATCGCGCCGAAGAAGACGAAGTCGTCGGAGTGGCTGAACGTGATGCGCCATGCGCATCGCCTCGGCATCTCGACGACGGCGACGATGATGTACGGCCACGTCGAGACGCTCGAGGAGCGCGTCGAGCACATGCGGCGGATCCGAGAGGTGCAGGACGACACGGGCGGCTTCCGCGCCTTCTTCTCCTGGACGTTCCAGGACGACGGCAACCGCCTGGGCCGAAAGGTCGCAGCCGAGGCGCGGCCGACGTCGTTCGACTACCTGCTGACGCAGGCCGTGTCGCGGATCTACCTCGACAACGTGCCTCACATCGGCTCGTCGTGGGTGACGCAGGGCAAGAAGATCGGCCAGGTCGCGCTGCAGTTCGGCGCCGACGATCTCGGCAGCGTGATGATCGAGGAGAACGTCGTGAGCGCGGCGGGGACGACGTATCGCGCGTCGACGGACGAGTTCGTGCACCTGATCAAGAGCCTCGGGAAAGTCCCGGTCCAGCGCGACACGCTCTACCGGCCGGTCAGGGTCTGGGGCTGACAGCCAGGCGACCGGCTACCCTGAGCCGGGGTCGTGCTCCGCAGGATCGTCATCGTCGCCGCGCTCGCCGCCGTCGTCGCCGTGCCCGCCGGGGCATCGACGAGAGACGCCGCGCAGTCGGTCGAGCAGTCGGTGCTGATGCCCGGCGTCACGTACGAGCGGCAAGTGGAGTTCACGCCGCACGGCCCAGTCGTCCTCGACATCGTCACGGCGCCGAAGCCGGACGGCTCGTTGTACACGCTCGCGCCGGTGCTCTCGAACAACGCGATCGTCGGCACGCAGACGCTCACCGACATGGAGAAGGACGTCTCCGCCGGTGCGACCGTCGTCGGCGTGAACGGCGACTACTATGCGCCGAACCCCGGCAAGCCGAGCGGGATCCTGATGCGCGCCGGTGCGCTCGACTCGGCGCCGGCCGGCAATCGCTCGAGCCTCGGCATCGCCGCCGACGGCACGCTGACGGTCGGCGTCGTCGCCTTCGACGGAACCTGGCGCGGCACGGGCCAGCGGCGCCAGCTCGACCTGAACGCCGCGCCGGTGAAAGGGCACACGACGCTCTACACCTCCGCCTGGGGATCGGCGACGCCCGCCGAAGCCGGCGTCGTCGCGGACGTGATCCAGACGCTGCCGGCGCTCGTCCCGAACCAGGTCGCGACCGGAGTCGTGACCCAGGTGCTGACCGCCGGGCCGGTGCCGATCCCGCCCGGCGGCGCCGTGCTCGTCGCGCGCGGGGGCCAGGCGCCTCACCTGACGGCCGAGGCGCCGGTCGGCACGACGATCGAGATCCGTCCCACGCTGACGCCGAACTGGAGCGGCATGGTGAGCGCGATCGGCGGCGGCCCGCTGCTCGTCTCGGGCGGGAAGGCCGTCTTCCGTGCGCGGGAGGCGTTCAGCGACTCCGCGCTCGCGCAGCGCACCGCGCGCAGCGCCGTTGGTCAGCTGCCGGACGGCCGCATCCTGCTCGTGACGGTCGAAGGGGGCGGCTTCGCCTACAGCGCCGGGATGACGAACTACGAGCTCGCGGTGGAGCTGGCGGATCTCGGCGCCCGGACCGCGATGGCGCTCGGCAGCGGAACGTCCGCTGCGATGGCGTTCGACGGCACGCCGCTGACGCAGGCGGCCGAGCAGCCGATCGCCGACGCGCTCGTGCTCTCGTACACGGGCGTGTATGCGTCCCCGCCGTCCTCGCCGACGCTCTCGCCGAACGGCGACGGCATCGACGACGTCGAGACATTCACGTACAAGGTCGTTCGCCCCTCGCAGGTGACGGCGAGCGTGATCGGTCCGCGCGCGAGCCAGGTGCTCGCACAGACCGCACAGCAGCCCGGCACGTACTCGCTGCAGTGGGACGGCAAGGGTGCGGCGGAGGGCGACTGGCGCTTCTCGGTCTCGGCGACGGACGACCTCGGCCGGACGACGACCGCCGACCGTCCGTTCTCGCTGAACGACACGCTCGGCGCGCTGCAGGTGTCCCGGACGGCGTCCGGGCTGACGGCGACGTTTCAACTCGCACACCCGGCAACGGTGACCGTGACCCTCGAGAAGCCGAACGGCATCGTGATCGCGAGACTGCTCTCGAAGAAGCTCGACGCCGGCCCGCAGGCTGCGACCTGGAGCGGCAGCGGAACGGGCGACCAGGTGCGGGTCGTCGCGACGAATGCGATCGGGAAGGCGACGCTTCTGTCTCCGGTCGCCGCGCGGCGAACGTAGACTCGGCCGGTGCTCGCGAGCATCACTTCGACCTGGGAGTCGCACATCGCCTCGCAGGGCGCGTACGCCGTCTTCGTCCTGATGGCGATCGACGCGGTCTTCCCGGCCGCGAGCGAGCTCGTGATGCTCTACGCCGGCGCGGTCGCGGCCGGTGTCTTCAGCGCTGCGCATCACGTCTCGATCTTCGGCGCGAAGATCGGCTTCGGAATCGGCGCGTTCGTCGCGCTGGCGCTCGCCGGGACGATCGGCTATCTCGTCGGCGCGCTGATCGGCTGGTGGGTCGGATTGCGCGGCGGCCGCCCGCTGCTCGAGCGGCGCGGCCGCTGGCTGCACGTGACACCGGAGCGGCTCGAGCGCGCGGAGCGCTGGTTCGCCCGCTGGGGGAACTTCGGCGTGCTCGTCGGTCGCGTGACCCCGCTCGTCCGCTCCTTCGTCTCGATCCCCGCCGGAATCTTCCAGATGCCGCTGGCGCCGTACACGCTCTTCACCGCGGTCGGGTCGGCGGTCTGGGCCTTCGTGATCGCCGGAGTCGGATACGCGCTCGGCACGAGCTACAAGCACTTCGACCACGGCTTCAAGTACGCCGAGTACGCGGTGCTCGCAGCTGCCGTGGTGCTCGCGGCGTACCTCGTGTTTCGATGGTTGCGGACAGCTACAGTGACGCGCGGTGATCCCGCTCGTTGACGTCCGGTCCCAGTACGAGCCGCTGATCCCAGAGCTCGAGGCGCGCTTTCGCGACGTTCTCGAGTCGGGACAGTTCATCCGCGGCCCGCATTACAAGGCGTTCGAACAGGAGGCGGCCGCGTATCTCGGCGTCGGCCGCGCGATCGGCGTCGCGAACGGCACCGACGCGCTCGTGCTCGTGCTCGATGCGATGGGCATCGGTCCCGGCGACGAGGTCATCTGCCCGGCGTTCACGTTCTACGCGACCGCCGAGGCGATCGCGCGGCGCGGCGCGACCCCCGTCTTCGCCGACATCGACCCGGCGACGCTCAACGTCGATCCGGAGGACGTCGCGGCGAGGATCACGAAGCGAACGCGCGCGGTCATGCCGGTGCATCTCTTCGGCCGGCCGGCGCCGATCGACGAGCTGCTCGAGCTCGGCGTGCCGCTGCTCGAGGACGCCGCCCAGGCGTTCGGCGCGCCGGGCGTCGCGCAGCGCAGCGCAGCTTCGACATACAGCTTCTTCCCGACGAAGAACCTCTTCTGCCTCGGCGACGGCGGCCTCGTCGTCACGAACGATCCGGAGCTCGCCGAGCGCGTGCGCCTCCTCTCGTTCCACGGCTCGCGCGACAAGGTGGATTTCGAGCTCCTCGGCTACAACTCACGACTCGACGAGCTGCAGGCAGCGTTCCTGCGCGTGTTTCTCACACGGCTCGACGAATGGAACCGGGGTCGCCGCGAAGCAGCTGCCCGCTACGCCGAGCTCGGGCTCGGCGAGCTGGTCGAGCTACCCGCCGACGAGCCGGGCCACATCTACCACCTCTTCGTCTGCCGCTCGCAGGAGCGCGACGCGATCCGCGATGCGCTTCGCGCGGCCGAGATCGGGACGGCCACCTACTACGTGACGCCGCTGCACCTGCAGCCCGCGCTCCGCGGGCTCGGCTACGAGCGCGGGTCGCTGCCCGTGACCGAGCAGGTCGCGCAGGAGAACTTCTCCGTACCGCTCTGGCCGACCATCTCCACGCGGCAGCAGGAGCGAGTGATCGACGTCGTACGCTCCGCCGTCGGCGTCGCCGCCCGCGCATGACCCACGCATGAGCGGCTTCGGGCGCTATCGCCTGATCCAGCTCGCAGTCGACGCGGGTATCGTCGCGCTCTCGTGGTTCCTCGCCTTCGAGCTCCGCTTCGACCACGGTCTGCCCGTCTACTACGACACGCTCTTGCGGCGGACGATCCTGCTCGTCGTCGCGATCAAGCTCGCGGTGTTTCTGCTCTTCGGCTTCCACCGCCGGTGGTGGCGCTATGTCTCCGTCCACGACATGTGGAGCGCTGCGCGCGGCGTCGTCGTCGCGTCGCTCGCCGCCGACGTCACCGTCTACCTCGTCTCGCCGGTGCACAACGTCCGGTTGCCGCGCTCGATCGCCGCGACCGACCTGCTCCTCACGCTCGCACTCGTGGCCGGCGCGCGATTGCTCGCGCGAACGCTGATCGAGCGGCCGCGCGGCGGCGTCGTTGCGCGTGGTCGCGAGGTGCTCGTCGTCGGGGCCGGTGACGCCGGCCGCACGGTCGTCGAAGAGATGCAGCGCTCCCGGATGCTCAACTACACGCCGATCGGCTTCGTGGACGACAACGTCCCGCGCCATACGCGGATCCTCGGAGTTCGCGTGGTCGGCGCCGTCGCCGAGCTGCCCCGCCTCGTGCGCGAGTACTCGCCCGACGAGGTGCTGATCGCGATCCCGTCGGCGTCGGGGGAGACCCGCCGTCGCGTCGTCGAGGCTGCGCAGGCTGCGAACGTGCCCGTGAAGACGCTCCCGGGCCTGTACGAGCTGATCTCGGGAGACGTCGAGCTCGCGCAGATCCGTCCGGTACAGGTGGAGGACGTCCTCGGCCGCGAGCAGGTCGAGGTCGACATGCGGCAGATCGGCGCCTATCTCGAGGGCCACACGGTGCTCGTCACGGGGGCCGGCGGCTCGATCGGCTCGGAGCTGTGCCGGCAGATCGCGCGCATGGGCCCGGCGCGGCTCGTCCTCGTCGACAGCGCCGAGACGCCGCTCTTCGAGATCGAGCGCGAGCTCGTGTACGAGCGCGACTTCACGGCGGCGATCCCGAAGCTCGTCGATGTCAAGAACCGGAAGGCGCTCGGCCGCGAGGTCTTCGAGAAGTACCGGCCGACGGTCGTCTTCCACGCGGCGGCGTACAAGCACGTGCCGTTGATGGAGACGCATCCGCTCGAGTCGGTGCGCAACAACGTCGTCTCGACGCGCGTCGTCGCCGAGCTCGCGGCCGCCTTCGACGTCGAGCGGTTCGTCCTCATCTCGACCGACAAGGCCGTCAACCCGAAGACGGTGATGGGGCAGTCGAAGGCACTCTGCGAGTGGATCGTCGAGTCGTTCGGACATCGCCGCGACGTGAAGACCCGCTTCGTCGCGGTGCGGTTCGGCAACGTCCTCAACTCGTCGGGAAGCGTCATTCCCACGTTCCGCAAGCAGATCGAAAAGGGCGGTCCGGTGACGGTGACGACCCCGGAGATGACGCGCTTCTTCATGACGATCCCGGAAGCGGTGTCGCTCGTCGTGCAGGCCGGCGCGATCGGCGGTCGTGGACAGATCTTCGTGCTCGACATGGGCGAGCCCGTCCGGATCCTCGATCTCGCATGCAACATGATCCGTCTCTCCGGCAAGCAGCCGCGGCTCCCGAACGAGGAGCCGCGGGGGTCGAGCGACATCTCGATCAAGTTCGTCGGCGCGCGACCGGGCGAGAAGCTGCACGAGGAGCTGTGGGGCGAGCACGAGGCCGTCGGCAAGACGGAGCATCCGAAGATCCTGCGCCTCAGCCGGCCCCCGGTCGATCCGGAGTGGCTCACGGCGCAGCTCGCCGAGCTCGAGGCGCTCGCGGACGAGGGAGATACGCTCGAGGTCGTCGCGAAGCTCGGCTCGATCGTGCGGAACCCGAAGCGCGAGGCGGTCCCGGCGCCCGCGACGGAGGCGTCGGCGTCCCGTGACGAAGCCGGCCGACCGGCGGGATACGGTGAGCCGCCTTGGACGACGACCGGATCCTCGCCGGCCTGAACGACGAGCAGCGCGCCGCCGTGACGGCGGCGCGCGGCGCGGTCTGCATCCTCGCCGGCGCCGGCACCGGCAAGACGACGACGATCACGCGGCGGATCGCGTGGCAGGTGGCGAGCGGCGCGTTCGCACCGTCGCAGCTCGTCGCCGTAACGTTCACCGACAAGGCCGCGGGCGAGCTGCGGTCGCGCCTCGCCTCGCTCGGCGTGGCGGGCGTGCGCGCGTCGACCTTCCACTCGGCCGCGCTCGCGCTCGTGCGCCGCTTCACGGGCGACCCGGGCCGGATCCTCGCCACGAAGGCGCTGGTGCTGCGGCAGATCGGGAACCGGTTGCCCCCGCCGTACAAGTTCCGACCCGCCGGCGACCTCGCGACCGAGGTCGAATGGGCGAAGAACCGGCGGCTGACGCCGCAGACGTATATCGCCGGGCTGGGTGACCACGAGCCGCCGCTGCCTGCGGATCTCGCGCACCGCGTCTTCCGGGAGTACGAGCGGCGGAAGGCGGAGAGCGGCGTGCTCGACTTCGAGGATCTGCTCGAGCGTGCGGTGCGGCTGCTCGAGGAGGATCCGGCGACGCTGGCGCTCGTCCGCGAGCACTGGCGTGCGTTCACCGTCGACGAGTACCAGGACGTGAACGTGCTCCAGCAGACGCTGCTCGACCTCTGGCTCGGCGACTCGGACGAGCTTTGCGCGGTCGGCGACGACTACCAGTCGATCTACGGCTTCACCGGCGCGAGCCCCCGGTGGCTGCTCGGCCTGCCTGCGCGGTTCCCGGGCGCGACCGTCGTCCGGCTCGAGCGAAACTACCGCTCGACGCCGCAGGTGCTCGCGCTCGCGAACCGCCTCGTACCGAGGCTCGGCGGCGCCGAGAAGACGCTGCGGGCGACGATCGGGGACGGGCCGGAGCCGGAGGTCGCGCCGGGCATCGACCTGCCGGCGCGGATCCGCGCGCTCGAGCTTCCGCTCGAGGAGCAGGCGATCCTCGTGCGCACGAATGCGTGCGCCGCCGACGTCGAAGAGCTTCTGCACGACGCGGGCATCCCGTTCCAGGGTGCGTCCCTCCTCGCACGCGACGTCGCCCGCCGCCTGCTCAAGGCGCTCGCGCGCGAGCGTGGGCCTGCGGCGCCCGCCGTGCGTGCGGCGGCGGTCGCGCAGGGCTGGCTCGAGTCCCCCCCGGAGAAGCTCGGCGAGCGCGAGCAGACGCGCCAGGCGGACCTCGCCCGCCTCGTCCGGCTCGCCGTGGAGTTCGACGGCGGTGTGCCGGAGTTCGTCGCGATGCTGCACGAGCGCTTCGGCGCGAGCGCGGGCCGCGGCGTCCACCTCCTGACGCTGCACCGGGCGAAGGGCCTCGAGTTCGAAGCGGTCTACCTGCCGTTCGTCGAGGAGGGCGAATTGCCGATCCGCCGCGGCGACGTCGAGGAGGAGCGACGTCTCTTCTACGTCGGGCTGACGCGCGCGAAGCGCCACCTCGTCGTCACCTGGTCGGGCGCCCCGTCGCGCTTCCTCGAGGAGCTCGGCGTCCGGGGCACGGTCCCGCGCGGGCACGGCCCCGCCGTCGCGAAGCCGCAGGTGCCGGAGACGCCCGCATTCACCGCCCTTCGCGCCTGGCGGGCCGAGCGGGCGAAGGCGGACGAGGTGCCGGCCTACGTCGTCTTCCACAACACGACGCTCGCCGAGATCGCCGACCGCCGCCCGCGCACGCTCGCCGAGCTCGGCCGCATCCCAGGCGTCGGCCCGACGAAGCTCGAGCGCTACGGCGACGACGTCCTCGCCGCCCTGGGACGCGGCGCCTGAAGCCGCGTCACCCCTTCTTCGCGCCTTTCACACGAAACCATCCTGTCTGACACCGGGACATGGCTCCGCCGGCGCGCGCGTCGCGCGATGGCAAGCGCTGCGCCCTTGGTGTCTGACACCGGAACTGTCCGCTTCAGACCGGAAGCAGGAGCTCGAGCATGCGGTGCGGGTCGCGGCGGACGCGTTCGAGGCGCGTCTGCTCGCGCTTGCGCAGGTCGAGCGCGCGGGGGTCGGTGAGCGGCTTCAGCCGGCCCTCGCGGATCAGCTCCTCGTCCACGCCGCCGAGCCGGCCGCCGTACGTCGTGTAGACGGGAACGCCGAGCGCCGCTGCTTCGCGGTTCATCGTTCCGCCGGCCGAGACGACCACGTCCGCGAGCGCGATCAGGCTCTGCGCGTCGACGGCCGACTCCGGGAGGATGACCGACGGCAGGTCGAGCGAGCGCACGTACTCGCGCTGCTCCTCGGTGCGCGGCAGGACGAATGCGTGCACGTTGTCCAGCCGTCCGAGATGGTCGAGCGTCATCGGGAAGAGCGGATTCGAATGCCGGTGATAGAGCGACACGTCCGGTGGCGGGCGCAGGACGACCAGCACCTTGGCCGGCTCTACGCGGAAGCGGTCGAGCAACGAACGGTCGGGCTCGAAGTCGGCGAGGTAGTACTCCTCCTTCAGCCCCGGGTATTGCACGAGCTTCGGCGGCCGGACGCCGTACGGCCGCAGCCGCTCGGGCGGGATCGCCTCGGGGACGACGACGCGCGTGGCGGCGCGGCAGCCCAGCTGGTGCTGCAACGTCGCGAACTCGTAATCGAACGTCGTCGAGCTCGGGATGCCGAGACGCCGCGCGGTCAGCGTCAGCTCGTGCGATCCGTGCGCGAGCGCCACGTCGAAGCCGCGGTCCTTCGCCCAGCGACGAAGCGCGCCGAGCCGATGCGTCATCTGCCGCGCCTTCTGGACGCGGGAGCGGCCGCCGTGCCTCCCGATCACCTCCGCCTGCAGATCGTGGAGCTCGAGCAGCTGCAACGTCTGCGCGTAGTCGCGCGCGGTGATCTGCACCTCGTCGCCGCGCCCGCGCATGATCGCGATCAGCGGGCGGAAGACGAGCACGTGCGCGCTTGCAGTCATGTCGATCCACACCTTCATCCGGCGAGGAGTGCCTCCATGCGGCCGCTGCGGAGAAGCGGCGGCTCCCGCTGCACGTGGCGCTCATACCAGAGCGTGAAGGCGAGCAGGCCCCACAGCTGCCGGCTCCAGTCCTCTCTGCCCGCAACGTGCTCGTCGAGCAGCCGCTCGACGGGCTCGGGCGCGAAGAAGCCCTGGGAGCGCAATGTGTCCGCCGACAGGGTCTCGCGCGCGAACGGAGCCAGCTCTCCGCGTAGCCACGCCGCCGCAGGAATCGAGAAGCCGCGCTTGCGGCCGTGCACGACCTCGCGCGGCAGCAGCGGCGCGAGTGCTTTTCGCAGCAGGACCTTCTTCGCGAGCCCGCGCACCTTGTGCCGCGCGGGCAGCGCGAAGGCAAAGTTCGTCACGACCGAGTCGAGAAACGGAACGCGCGCCTCCAGCGAGTGCGCCATCGACGCACGGTCGGTCTTCACGAGCAGGTCGTCGACGAGATAGACGCCGAAGTCCACGTCCTGCAGCCGCGCGAGCGGATCGGCGCCCTCGGTCTCGTCGTAGCGGGCTCGATAGAGATCGAGCGGGTCGAACGCGCTTCGCTGCCCGCGTAGCTCGGCGCGTAGCCCGGGCGAGAAGATCTCCTTCCATCCGTGGTGGCGTTCGAGCGGCGGCAGGTGCGCCGCCCGCACGAACCGCTTCGCCTTGTAGTCGAAGCTCGCCTTCGCCGTCGAGGTCGGCAGTCGCTCGACGAGTGGACGCACCACCCGCGCGAGCGGCGCGGCGCGATCAGCGAGCAGATCCGCTGCGTACGTGTAATAGCCGCCGAAGAGCTCGTCGCCGCCCTCGCCCGAGAGCGCGACCTTCACGTGTTCGGACGCGAGCTGCGACACCAGATACGTCGGCAGCGCCGACGAGTCGGCGAACGGCTCGTCGAACGCCTCGGCGAGCGCAGGCAGGAGCAAGCTCGGCTCCGGCCGCACGAGCAGCTCGTGGTGATTCGTTCCGTAACGCGTCGCGACGAGCCGCGCATCCGCCCGCTCGTCGAAGGTTCGTTCGTCGAAGCCGATGGTGAAGGTGTGCACGGGCTCGGCCGACTCCTCTGCCGCGAGCGCGGCGAGCGCAGCCGAGTCGACCCCGCCCGAGAGCAGCACGCCGACCGGCACGTCGGCGAGCAGGTGCGCGCGAACGGAGTCGCGGAGCCGCGCGCGGAGCTCCTCGACGAGCTCCGCCTCGTCGTCTGCGCGGAGCGCATCCGCGCACACCGGGCCCGGCCGCGCGTAACGCTCTAGCTCGATCTCACCGGTCGTCTCGCTCCATACGAGCGTGTGGCCCGCCGGAAGCTTGCGCACATCGCGGAAGATCGAGTAGGGCGCGGGTACCGAGTTGAAGGCGAGGAACGCCTCCAGCGCGTCGAGGTCGATCTCGCCGCGAGGGAGCGCCCGCACTTCCGAGGCGAACTCGAGCGTCGATGCGGCCAGGCGGTAGTAGAGCGGCTTGATCCCGTAGCGGTCTCGCGCGAGCAGCAATCTGCGCGCCCGCCCATCCCACAGCGCGACCGCGAACATCCCGCGCAGGAAGCGCGGGTAGTCGAGGCCGTGGCGCTCGTACAGATGGAGGTGAACCTCGGTGTCGCAGTCGGTGCGAAACGCATGACCGTCGCGCTCGAGGTCCCGGCGTAGCTCGGGATAGTTGTAGATCTCGCCGTTCTGCACGACCACGAGCGAGCCCTCGTCATCGGCGATCGGCTGGTCGCCGCCGGCGAGGTCGATGATCGAGAGCCGCCGCGCCGCGATTCCGATCGCTCCGTCGACGAATGCCCCGGCGCTGTCCGGTCCTCGGTGCTCGAGCGTCGCGGCCATCGCGCCGAGCCGCCCGCGGTCGACGCCGTCGCGCGACGCAATCCCACAGATTCCGCACATCCGCCCGAGTCTATGGACAGTCGGAACCTGCGTCGCGAGCCGCAGCGGCGAAAGCCGCGGCCGCCGGCTTGCGTCGGACGCCCCGCCAGACGAGCCCGGATTGCCAGCCGGCGAGCCGGGTCTCGTCGACGAACTCGAAGTTGAAGAACGCGCGCACGTCCGGCTGGCAGCCCGCGAGCCGAATCGCCGCCGCGAGCCGTTCGGCCTGCAGCGCGGGCGTGAGCGTCGGGACGGTCTCGCGACCGCTGTAGCGCCGGCGAAACGAACGCGGCACGGAGGACTGGAACCCGTCCTCGAGATACCAGATCTGCGGCCGGCAGCCGAACGCGCGCGCGAGGATCCGAACGAGCCGCGCATAGTCGCCTTCGCCGAGGAACCCCGGCTTGTGCTTCGCGGTCGGCGGTTCGAGCGCGTCAGCCGGATACGGGTTGTGACCGAATGCGTCGACGAGCGGTCGTCGCCGGCCACTTGTGCGGTATGCGGCGGCGACCGCGCGCAGGAACGACTCCGGGGCGTGTGCCGAGGCCGTCGAGTCGAGGATCGTCAGCCCGTGCCGGTGCAGGACGTCGTAACACCGTGCGAGCAAAGTCTCGTACTGCGCCGGCGAACCGCTCCAGTACGTCGGCGAGTTCGCCTCGTTCCACACGACGACGGCACGCGCGTCCGGAACCGCTGTGAGCACACGCCGCGCATAGCCGCAGAACCGCGCCTGCGCACGCGTCGTCTTCGGCGTCCGATCCGCGAACCCGAAGACGGCGAGCACGACGGTCATCCGGCGAGCCGCCTCCTCCGCGCGTGCGAGCTCGGTCACACGCGCGCCCGCGGGTCGGGCTTCGCCGCGCCACGGCACCCAGACGCGAATCGCCTCGACGCCGAGCCGATGCTCCCAGCGCACGACGGCACGGGTCGGACGTCCATTTCAGCGTGTCGTCGTCGACTCCGACGAGCAGCCGCGCACGCGGCGGCGGCTGCACCACGAGCCAGACGGCGAGTCCGATCCCGAGCGCGGCCGCGGCGAGCGCGGCCGCGATCAGCCGTTTGGCGAGACGAGACCGCGGAGCGATTGCTTGAAGACGCGCCATGCGGTTGCGAGGACGGTGCGCATGTACAGGCTGACCGAGCGGTCGGCGATCCACTCGAGGTCGTGTGCGAGCTTCTCCGCCATCGAGGTCTCGTATCCGCGCCGCACCTGTGCGAGGCCGGTGAGGCCCGGACGCACGATCAACCGCTGCCAGTACGCCGGCAGGTCGTGCGCAAGCTCCTCGAAGAAGACCGGGCGGATCGGCCGCGGTCCGACGAGGCTCATGTCGCCGCGGAGCACGTTGACGAACTGCGGGATCTCGTCGAGCTGCGTCGCCTTCAGCCACTTCCCGATCGGCGTGAACTCCGCCTCGGTGCGGCGGACGAGCTCTTCGCCCAGATACGGGCCGAGCCTCGACTCCGCGTCGGCGCGAAGCGTCCGGAACTTCAGCATCGTGAAGATCCGCCCGCCGCGCCCCACACGCTCGCCGCGGTAGAAGATCGGCGGTCCGCTCGTCGCGGTCACGAGCACCGCGATCAGGAGCCATCCCGGCAACGCGAAGAGCAGGAAGAGCGCCGAGAGGAGGATGTCGAGCGCCCGGAGGACGGCGTCACGCGGCCGTGCCGGCGTCTCCTGCGCCAGCTGCCGGTAGCCGCGGATGAACGTGTCCTCGATGCGTGGATGCTAGAGCCTTGGTACGCCGGCGCCTGCATAATGATCGCTTATGGACACGCGTCAGCTGGCTGCGTTCTGCGCCGTCGTCGAACGGCGGAGCTTCTCGCAGGCAGCGGAGCAGCTCGGTGTGACTCAGCCGGCGGTCAGCCTGCAGATCCGCTCGCTCGAGAAGCGGCTCCGCGTGCAGCTCGTCGACCGCTCCGGACGACGGGTCGAGCCGACTGAGGCCGGACGGCGCCTGTACCGGAGCGCGCAGCGGCTGCTCGCGCTCGAGGAGCAGCTGCTCGCCGAGCTCGGCGAGGAAGCGCAGGGGGAGCTGACCGGCCGGCTCGAGATCGGCGCGTCGACCGGGCCGGGGGGCACCGTCCTGCCGCTCGCGCTCGCCGAGTTCCAGCAGCTCCACCCCGGCGTGCAGCTGGCGCTCTCGGTGTCGGACACGCAGCGCGTGATCGAGCAGGTGGCGCGTCGCGAGCTCGAGCTCGGGGTCGTCGGCGCCGTGCGCCGCCACCGCGGCGTCGTCTTCGAGCCGTTCTTCCGCGACGAGGTCGTGCTCGCAGTCCCGGCCGGGCACCGCTTCGCCGGCCGGACGATCACGCTCGACGAGCTGCAGGGCGAGCCGCTCATCCTGATGCAGGAAGGCGCCGGCGTCCGCCAGGTGATCGAGGAGGAGCTTCGCGAGGCCGGCGTCCGGCTGCGGGACCTCGACGTGCGCCTCGAGCTCGGCCTGCAGGAGTCGGCACGGAGCGCCGTCCTCAACGGCTTCGGGATGACCTTCATCTCGCGCTCGGCGATCGAGGCCGACCTGGCTGCGGGAACCGTCGCGATCGCCGACGTCGCGGGCCTCGAGCCGTCGCGCGAGATCTCCCTCGTTCGATCGGCCGGGCGGGCGGAGACGCGCGTCGCGCAGGCGTTCGTCGAGTTCGCGCGCGAACGGCTCGCATGATCGTCCGCTGGGGGCTCGCGGAGCTGCCGGGCGTGCTCGCCGGCGTCGGCGTGTCGCGTCCTTTGCTCGTCGCGAGCCCGCGCTGGGACCTGCCGATCGACGCCGTCGCCCGCTGGAGCGAGGTGCCGTCGCAGCGAATCGACGACGCGGTGCAGGTCGTCGGCGACGGCGTCGTCGCCGTCGGCGGCGGCAGCGCGATCGACCTCGGGAAGGCGGTCTCCGCCGCGAGCGGCACGCCGCTCGTCTCCGTGCCGACGACCTACGCCGGTGCCGAATGGACGACGTACTACGGCGTGCGCGACCCGGAGCGGAAGATGCGCGGCGGAGGCGGAGGCGCACATCCACGGGCGATCGTCTACGACGTCGGATTGACGCTCGATCTGCCCCGCGAGACGACCGTCGGGACGGCGATGAACGCGCTCGCGCACTGTGCCGAGGCGCTCTACGTGCGCGGACGGAACGACGAAGCGGACGCGCACGCGCTCGACGGCGCACGCCTCGTCGCCGAATGGCTGCCGCGCGTCGTCGACGCGCCGCACGACCGCGCTGCGCGCACCGAGCTCCTGCGCGGGGCCTGTCATGCCGGCGCCGCCCTCGGCGGCGCCGGGCTCGCGCTCGGTCACGCGCTGGCGCAGGCGATCGGCGGCCGCTACGGCCTGCCGCACGGCACGCTCAACGGCATCTGCCTGCCTGCTGCGCTCCGTTGGAACCGGCAGTGGGCGCCGGCGGCGGTCGAGCGGTTCACGGCGATCGTCCCGGACGTCGAACGGCTCGCCGCGCTCGGCGGCCCCACACGGCTGCGCGACCTCGGCGTTCCGTACGAGGACCTCCCCGAGCTCGCCGAGGCGGCCGCGGGTCGCAACGGAAACCGTGCGAACCCGCGGCCGGCCACGGCGGCCGAGATCCTCGAGCTGCTCTCGTCGGTCTATTGACGGAGCTGGTGCACGACGATCGTCAGCACGAAGAGCACGGCGATCGCGAGCAGGATCCCCGCCGCTATCTGGGCGACGCGTCTCAGTACGTGACGATCCCGTAGGCGTACACGGTCGAGTCGAGATGGCTCGTGCCGGAGCTCGGAATCGAGATGAGCGGCGCGCTCCAGTTCCAGAGGATGTAACCGCTCGCTCGGATCGTGTAGCAGCCGATACATCCGCCGCTCCACCATGGTCCGTACGTACTGTCGAGCCGGTACGACCCCGACTGCGCGTACGACTGCCACGCGCTCGCATAGGAGACGGCTGCGCCGTTCCCGCACCAGTAGAGGTGCTGGTAGATGAAGACGGAGCCGCTCCAGTCGCTCGGCCCCGACCGTGTCGTCGCGGTCCAGCACGTCGTGATGCATGCCCCGCACCCGCCCGACGTGCTCGCCGCACCCGCGTCGCCGGCCGTCACGCCCTTGCCCGAGGCGTCGGGCGGCGGCTGCTCGCCGTGCCGCACGGGCGTCGGCCCGCTGACGAGCGACGTCACCGACGGCGACGGCTGTGTCTGGTCGTGTGGATTCCCGGCGGTCGCCGCCGGGACTCCGACGACAGCCACCAGGGCCGCACCGAGCGCGGCGGCGAGACCTCGCTTCGCGAACACCTGCGCCTCCCTTCCGTTGTCCACCCCCACAACGGCAGCCGCACCGTAGCGTTGCCAGAACAGAGAACGCAAGATGTCCGGGCGAGACATGTATAAGTGAGCAAAATCTCTGCGATCAGCTAAACTCGGACGCGCGATGCGGACGGATGCCGGCTTCGACGTGCTCGTGATCGGGAGCGGCGCCTCCGGGCTCGCCGCCGCCGTCTCCGCCGACCGTGCGGGCGCGCGCGTCGCGCTCGCGACGAAGGGCTCGATCCAGTCGTGCAACTCCGCGAAGGCGCAGGGCGGGATCCAGGCGGCGTTCGGCGTAGACGACTCGCCCGAGCTGCACGCGCAGGACATCTGGCGCTCGAGCCACGAGACGGCGAACATGGAGCTCGTCGCCGTGCTCACGACCGAGGCTCCCTCGGCGATCCACTGGCTCGAGGAGCTCGGCGTCGAGTTCACGAGGGAGAACGGCGGCTACCGGCTCGCCCGCTGCGGCGGCGCCTCGACGAAGCGGCTGCTGCAGGTGGGCGACCGCACCGGGCACGCGATCACGACGGCGCTGCGCGCCGCGGCCGAATCCGGGAACGTGACGCTCTTCCCGAAGAGCCCCCTCTCGGAGCTGACGGAGGTCGCCTGCGGCTGGCAGGCCCGCGTCGGCGAGCACACGCTCGAGGCGGCGACCGTGGTTCTCGCCGCGGGCGGCCGCTGCTACGCCGAAGCCGCGCGCCGCGGCGAGCTCTCGACGAACCATCCCGGCGCGACCGGGGAGGTGACGCGGATCGCGATCGACGCGGGTGCCGAGACGCGCGACCTCGACGCGCTCCAGTACCACCCGAACGGCGGCGCCTGGCCGCCGACGATGCAGGGCTACAGCATCCCGGAGACGACGCGAGCCTACGGCGCCGTGCTCCTGAACGTCGACGGCGAGGAGTTCACCGACTCGCTCGGGCCGCGCGACGTCGTCAGCCAGGCGATCGTCGACGAGGTGGCGAAGGGCAAGGGCGTGGAGACGCCGGACGGGCGCCCCGCGGTCTACCTCGACACGACGCGCATCAGCGCGCACGACGCCGAGCTGAGCCTGCCGTACATGCTGCGCCGCTACCGCGGCGCGGGCATCGACCCGCTCGCCGAGAAGATCTTCACGTATCCCGTGCTCCACTACCAGAACGGCGGCCTCGTGATCGACACGAACGCGCAGACGACGCTCGCGGGCGTGTATGCCTGCGGCGAGATCGCCGGCGGAACGCACGGACGGAACCGCATGATGGGGAACAGCCTCTTGGAATGTGTCGTCTTCGGAAGGAGAGCCGGACGTGCTGCAGCCGCCGCAGCTCGCTAACGACCTGCAACACGCCGTCGAGGAAGCGGCGGCGCACCTGTACGTCTGGGCGCTGAAGGACATCCCGCAGGACCTGCGCGACGCGCTCGCCGCCGCGCGCGAGCGCGAGACGTCCGTCCCGGGCAGGCGCGTGCTCGAGACGATTCACCGGAACGTCAACGTCGCCGACAGCGAGCGCAATCTCGTCTGCCAGGACACGGGCATCGCCGTCTACCACGCGCGCGTCGGCGAGCACTTCCCGCTGCACCCCGCGCGCATCTACGAGGCGCTGCGCGACGGCACCGCGCGCGCGACGCTCGAGCACCCGCTGCGCTCGAACGCCGTGCACACGATCACGCGCGAGAACACCGGGCCGAACGTCGGCTACCGGCTGCCGATCGTGCACTGGGAGTTCGTCACGGACTCGAACGAGCTCCACGTGAAGTGCGTGCCGAAGGGGTCGGGCTCGGAGAACATGAGCTTCCTGAAGATGTGCGTCCCCGCCGACGGCGTGAAAGGGATCAAGCAGTTCGTGCTCGAGTCGATCGTCGGCGCGGGAGGGAAGCCGTGCCCGCCCGGCATCGTCGGCGTCGGGATCGGCGGCTCGGCCGACTACGCGATGCACCTCGCGAAGGAGGCGATCATGCGGCCGATCGGCACGCGCAACCCCGATCCGGTCGTCGCCCGTCTCGAGGACGAGCTCTTCGAGCTCCTGAACGAGACCGGCATCGGCCCGATGGGCCTCGGCGGCGACGTGACGGTGCTCCAGTGCCACATCGAGCACGCCGACACGCACATGACGCTGAACCCGGTCGCGGTCAACTATCAGTGCTGGGCGGCGCGGCGCGCGAGCGCGCACATCGCAGCGGACGGATCCGTCGACTACGACAGGGAGGCGTAGCGGTGGCAAGCCACGAGGTCACGTTCCCGGTCGCGGACGAGCGCGAGATCCTGGCGCTCCGGGCGGGCGACGAGGTGGTCGTGCAGGGCCACATCATCGGCATCCGCGACCGCACGCAGATCCGCATCTTCGACCAGGGCGTCGCGCCGCCGATGGACCTGCGCGGCGCCTTCCTCCTGCACACGGCGCCGAACGTCCGCAAGCTCGCCGACGGCCGCTACGAGAAGCTCTGCATCGGCACGACGACCTCGGCGCGCATGGTGCGCTTCACCGAGCCGCTCGGCGCGCAGTACGGCGTGCGCGCGATCTGCGGCAAGGGCGGCTTCCCCGACGAGGCGATCGAGCCGATGCAGCGGCTCGGCATGGTCTATTTCGCGATCGTCGGCGGCGCGGCGGCGCTCGAGACGACCCAGATCGAGGAGATCGAAGAGGTCGCGTGGGAGGAGCTGATGCCGGAGTGCCTCTGGCGCTTCCGCGTCAAGGACTTCGGCCCGCTCACCGTGGGCATCGACGCGCACGGCAACTCGCTCTACCACGATGTGCAGGCGCGAGCGCAGGAACGACTGAAGGAGCTCTATGCCCGGCTTTAACGACGGCTTCCTGGACCTTCCGCAGCGCCCCGGCAAGCCGCGCACGGAAGGCCTCACCCACGTGATCGACAAGGGGATGAACCTGCGCGAGATCGAGGGGATGTTCGACGTCGGCGGCGAGTTCGTCGACATCGTCAAGTTCGGCTGGGGGACGAGCTACGTCACGAACAATCTCGAGAAGAAGATCGCGCTCTACCGCTCCTTCCAGACGCCCGTCGTCTGCGGCGGCACGCTCTTCGAGGTCGTCTACGCGCGCGGTCGCATGGACGAGTTCAAGTCGTGGCTCGTCGAGCATCGCTTCTCGCACGTCGAGATCTCCGACGGCACGCTCGACATCCCGCGCGACCGGAAGCTCGAGCTGATCGCCGACTTCGCGCGCGACTTCACCGTCCTCTCGGAGGTCGGCTCGAAGGATCCGGACGTCGTCTTCGCGCCGTACCAGTGGGTCGAGTGGATCAAGGAGGAGCGCGACGCCGGCGCGTGGAAGGTGATCACCGAGGCGCGCGAGGGCGGCACGGCCGGGATCTTCCGCAAGGACGGCGACATGCGCACGGGCCTGATCGACGAGATCGCGCACGAGATCGCGCTCTCCGACCTGATCTTCGAGGCGCCGACGAAGGCGAGCCAGGCCTGGTTCGTCAGGCACTTCGGGCCGAACGTGAACCTCGGGAACATCCCGCCGGAGGAAGTGATCCCGCTCGAGACGCTTCGACTCGGCCTGCGCGGCGACACGCTGAAGGAGGTGCTGCTTGCAGATCCGGTTGCCGACTGACGTCGAGGCGCTGACTGCAGAGGAGATCCTGGCGTGGCTGCTCGAGCGCTTTCCCGGTCGCGTCGCCCTTGCCTGCTCGTTCCAGAAGGAGGAGACGGTGCTGCTCGACATGCTGCTCGAGCTCGACCCGAAGGCGCGCGTCTTCGCGGTCGACACGCACCACCTCTTCCCCGAGACGTACGCGTACTGGCGCGACGTCGAGGAGCGCTACGGGATCGCGATCGAGCGCTTCGAGGGACCGCCGGTCGAGGACAAGCTGTGGGAGCGCGATCCCGACCTCTACCTCGCGATCGCGAAGGTGGCGCCGCTCGTGCGCGCGCTCGGCGGCCTCGACGCGTGGGTCACGGGCATCCGCCGCGACCAGTCGCCGACGCGCGCCGAGGCGCCGAAGCTCGGCTGGGACGACCGGCACGAGCTCTGGAAGGCGAACCCGCTCGCCGACTGGAGCGACGATCGCTGCTGGGCCTACATCCGCGAGCGCGGGCTGCCGTACAACGCGCTGCACGACCTCGGCTACGACTCGATCGGCGACACGCACTCGACGATTCCCGGCAAGGGTCGCGAGGGGCGCTGGGCCGGCACCGAGAAGACCGAGTGCGGCATCCACACGATCCCGTCGAGCGAGGTGCACGCATGAGCGGGTTCGTCGTGTGGTTCACGGGTCTTTCCGCCGCCGGCAAGACGACCGTCGCGAACATCGTCGAGGCCGAGCTCGAGCAGCGGGGGCACGTCGTCGACCACCTCGACGGCGACATCGTGCGCACGCATCTCTCGAAGGGCCTCGGCTTCTCGAAGGAGGACCGCGACACGAACATCGCGCGGATCGCCTGGGTCGCGTCGCGCATCGCGCGCGCCGGCGCCGCCGTCGTCGTGAGCGCGATCTCCCCGTACGAGGCTGCCCGCCGCCACGCGCGCTCGCTCGTCGAGCCGCATGCACCGTTCGTCGAGGTCTACGTGTCGACGCCGCTCGAGGAGTGCGCCCGACGCGATCCGAAGGGCCTGTACGCGGCCGCGTTCGCCGGGGAGCTCGAGGACTTCACCGGCGTCTCGGCGCCGTACGAGAGACCCGCCGACCCCGAGGTCACGATCGACACGACCGGCGTCAGCCCTGCCGAATCGGCGGCGACGGTCGTCGAGCAGCTCGAGCGGCTCAACGTCTTGGCGCGCGCATGAGCACACGCGCCCGCACGCTCACGCACCTCGACGAGCTCGAAGCGGAGGCGATCCACATCTTCCGCGAGGTCGCCGCCGAGCTCGAGCGGCCGGTGCTGCTCTTCTCGGGCGGCAAGGACTCGATCGTCCTGCTCCGGCTGGCGGAGAAGGCCTTTCGTCCGGGCAGGTTCCCGTTTCCGATCATGCACGTGGACACGGGGCACAACTTCCCGGAGGCGCTCGAGTTCCGCGACCGCCGTGTCGCCGAGCTCGGCGAGCGGCTGATCGTCGCGAGCGTCCAGGAGTCGATCGACAGGGGCCGCGTCGTCGAGGAGACCGGCCCGCGCGCCTCGCGCAACCGCCTGCAGACGACGACGCTCCTCGACGCGATCGAGGAGCACGGGTTCGACGCCGCGATCGGCGGCGCGCGACGCGACGAGGAGCGCGCGCGCGCGAAGGAGCGCATCTTCAGCTTCCGCGACGACTTCGGGCAGTGGAATCCGCGGGCGCAGCGCCCCGAGCTGTGGAATCTCTACAACGCCCGCGTGCGCAGAGGCGAGCACGTGCGCGTCTTCCCGATCTCGAACTGGACGGAGCTCGACGTGTGGCAGTACGTCGCCCGCGAGCAGCTCGAGCTGCCCGCGATCTACTTCGCGCACGAGCGCGAGGTGTTTCGCCGCGACGGGATGCTCTACGCGTGCTCGCCGTACGTCGAGCGGCTGGAGGGCGAGGATCCGTTCGTCGCGACCGTGCGCTTCCGCACGGTCGGCGACATGACCTGCACCGGGGGTGTCGAGTCGCACGCGCGCACGATCGACGACGTCGTCGCCGAGATCGCGGCGACCCGCATGACCGAGCGCGGCGAGACGCGCGCGGACGACAGGTTCAGCGAGGCGGCGATGGAGGACCGCAAACGTGTCGGTTACTTCTAGAACCGAGCTGCTCCGTCTCGTCACGTGCGGCTCCGTCGACGACGGCAAGTCGACGCTGATCGGCCGCCTGCTCTACGACACGAAGCAGATCTTCGTCGACCAGATGGAGCACATCGAGGAGACGTCGAAGCGGCGCGGCGACGCGTACCTGAACCTCGCGCTGCTCACCGACGGCCTCCGCGCCGAACGCGAGCAGGGGATCACGATCGACGTCGCCTACCGCTCGTTCGTGACGCCTCGACGCCGCTTCCAGCTCGCCGACGCGCCCGGGCACGTGCAGTACACGCGGAACATGGTCACGGGCGCATCGACGGCAGAGCTCGCGATCATCCTCGTCGACGCGCGCAACGGCGTCGTCGAGCAGACGAGGCGGCACGCGTACATCACGTCGATTCTCCGCGTCCCCCACGTCACGGTCGCGGTGAACAAGATGGATCTCGTCGGCTGGTCGCAGCAGCGCTACGACGAGATCGTGCGCGACCTCGAGTCGCTCGGTCTGCCGGATCTCCGCGTGATTCCCGTCTCCGCCCTCCACGGCGACAACGTGGTCGAGGAGTCGCAGCGGATGGCGTGGTACGACGGGCCGCCGTTGCTCGAGCAGCTCGAGAGCGTCGAGATCGCGCTCGATCGAAACCTCGACGCACGGCGCTTCCCCGTGCAATGGGTGATCCGGCCGATGTCGGACGACTACCACGACTACCGCGGCTACGCCGGCTCGGTTGCGGGCGGCGTCTGGGCGGCCGGCGACGAGGTCGTCGTGCTGCCGAGCGGGCTCCGCTCGCGTGTCGAGGCGGTCGAGACGATCGACGGGCCGCTCGAGACCGCAGTGCCTCCGCAGTCGGTCACGATCCGGCTCGCCGACGAGGTCGACGTCTCGCGCGGCGATCTGCTCGCCGACCCGGAGCACCCGCCGACCGTGACGCGCGAGCTCGCCGCGCGCGTCTGCTGGATGAGCGAGCGTCCGCTCGAGCGGCGCGAGAAGCTCGCCGTGAAGCACACCACCCGCTCGGTGCGGGCGGTGGTCGACGAGCTCGTCTCCGTCGTCGACATCCACACGCTCGCCGACGTGCCGGCGCCGGAGCGGCTCGCGCTGAACGACATCGGCGTCGTCCGGCTGCGCCTGTCCGAGCCCCTGGCGGTGGATCCGTACGCGGAGAGCCGTGAGACGGGCGCGTTGATCCTGATCGACGAGGCCTCGAACGACACGGTCGCCGCCGGGATGGTCGTCTCGGCATGACCTGGCAGTTCTCGCTCGCGGGCCTCCTGATCGGGTCGCTCGTCGGCCTCACGGGCATGGGCGGCGGCTCGCTCATGACCCCGATCCTCGTGATCGTGTTCGGCTTCGACCCGACCTACGCGGTCGGCACCGACATCGTGCACGGAGCGATCTTCAAGTCGTTCGGCGCCGTCCGGCACCGCCGGCTCGGCACGGTGCACGCACGCCTGACGGTCTGGATGTTCCTCGGCTCCGGCCCGCTCTCGCTCGTCGGCGTCTGGGTCGCGGATGTGATCAAGCACGACTACGGTGCGAGCGCGCAGACGATCGAGAGCTACGCGGTCGGCGCCGCGCTCGTCGCGGGGGGCATCGGCTTTCTCGCCAAGTCGTTCATCCGGCGCGGCGTCCAGCCCTCGAACGCTCCGTTCATCCTCGGCCGGCGGGACAAGGTGGTCGCCATCGCGATCGGCGCGGTGTTCGGATTCGTCGTCGGCCTGACCTCCGTCGGGAGCGGCACCTTCTTCGGGCTCGTGATGCTGCTCGTGTATCCGCTGACGATGGCGAAGATCGTCGGGACTGACATCTTCCACGCGGCTGCGCTGCTCTGGGTCGCGGGCATCGGCCACATGATCGGCCACAACGTCGACTACCACGCGACTGCATGGCTGCTGATCGGCTCGATCCCGGGCGTGCTCTTCTCGAGCCGCTTCACCGTGCGGCTTCCCGATCTGGTGCTGCGCGTCTCGCTCGGCACGGTGCTCACGCTCAGCGGCCTCAAGCTCCTGAACGTGCCGCAGGCGCAGTGGATCCTCCTCGGCGGCCTGATCGCGCTTGCGACTGCGCTCCTTGCGTACGGTGTCCGCGCGTGGATCGTGCGGCCTCGTTTGGCAACGACGTCTTCCTGAAGCGTGAGGACGAGCACGAGCTCGGCGCCTTCAAGTGGCGCGGAGCGCTTGCCGTGCTCGAGCAGCGCCGGCCGAGCGTCGTCGTCACCGCCTCGACCGGGAACCACGGCGCCGCGACCGCCTGGGCCGCCCGCCGCGCCGGTGTCCGGGCCGTCGTCTTCGTGCCGGAGGAGGCAAGCCGGGCGAAGGTCGCGCTCGCCGCCCGGCAGGGAGCCGAGCTCCGTCGGGTGGGCGCCGACCTGGACGAGGCAAAGGCGGCGGCGCGAGCCTTCGCCGAGGAGCACGGCGCGTTCTTCTTCGAGGACGGCGCGGAGCCCGCACAGTTCGAGGGCTACGAGGCGATCGGGCACGAGGTCCTCGACGCGCTGCCGGAGCCGGGATCGGTGGTCGTGCCCGTCGGGAACGGAGCGCTCGCGATCGGCGTCTTCCGCGCGCTCGCGGCGCGTGCGCCGCGCACGCTGCGCGTCGCGGTCGCGGCCGAGGCGGCGCCCGCGATGTGGCAGAGCTACCTCGCCGGGCGGCCGGTCGACGGCGACCGCTGTGCCACGTTCGCCGACGGGCTCGCGGTGCGCATCTCGATCCCGCAGGCGGTCGCCGAGCTGAACCGGCTCGTGCAGCGCTTCGAGGTCGTGTCCGAGGCCGAGCTCCGCGCCGGCGTCCGGATGTTCGCCCGCGAGGGCATCCGCGTCGAAGGCGCAGCCGCTGCGCCCGCCGCGCTCGCAGCGCGTGTCGAGCTGCCCGGGCCGGTCGTGCTGATCGTCACCGGACGCAACATCGACGACGCGCTCTACGACGGGATTCTCACGGGTGAAACGTAGAATCGCCCTGCTTTGCAGCGGCTCCTGACGACGGCGACGATCGCCGGCCTCCTCATCGCGACGGCTGCTGCGTTCGCGATCACGGAGCGGCTGAAGCTCACGAAGAGCGCCGTCTACGGGACCCACGTGTCGACTCGGCTGTCGCCGACCTGCGGATGCGCACGGGGCAAGGCGACGATCTTCTTCAAGCTGCGGCGCCGCGACCACATCACCGTCACCGTCGTGAACGCGCGCAAGGACGAGGTGGCGCTGCTCTCGGACGCCACGGTCGCGGCCGGGCCGGTACGGCTGCGGTGGGACGGCGAGACCGAGGCCGGGACGCGTGCGCCCGACGGCACCTACTACGCGCGCATCCATCTCCAGGGCGGCCACCAGACGATCACGCTGCCGAATCCGATGCTGCTCGACACGAAGCCGCCGCTCGTCCTGCTCGTGCAGAAGAACCGCGACCAGTTCTCGCCCGACCACGACCGCCAGGCCGACTACGTGCGCCTGACCTACCGGCTCTCGAAGCCGGCGCACCTGCTGCTCTTCCTGAACGGGAAGAAGATCCTCGGGCCGACGCACAGCCACGTCGCGAGCGGAAGCGTCGCCTGGTACGGCACGGCGGGCGGCCGCACGCTTCCGGCCGGCTTCTACACGCTCGAGGTCGGAGCGCTCGACCAGGCCGGCAACAGCACGCCCGTCGCCAAGCGGGTCGGAGTCACGGTCGAGATCCGCTACATCGCGCTCGCTGCGCATCGGATCGTCGTCCGTGCGGGCTCGCGCTTCGAGATCGGCGTCTCCACCGACGCGAAGCGCTACGCGTGGAAGCTCGGGCAACGCAAGGGCGAGGCAGCCGGACCGGTGCTGCGTGTCCGCGCGCCGAAGCAGCGCGGGTCGTACACGCTCCTCGTCGAGGAGCGCGGGCATCTCGACCGTGCGCGGGTGGTGGCGCGGTGATCGGGCTCGCCCATCTCGGCGGACCGATCGCGTGCTTCGCGCTCGCGCTGCTCCTGCTCGCACGCACCCGGCGCGAGCGGATCGCCGCGCTCGGCTTCGCAGCGTTCGGCACGTGCGTGCTCGCTGCGGCTCTCGCGCCGCAGGGCGACGTGCCCGTGCTCGTCGGCGGCTTCCTCGCCGTCGTCGCGCTCGGGCTCGCGCTCGCCCTGCTCTTCCGCCGCTGGCCGTGGCTCGTCGCGTTCGCCGCGCTCGCGTGCGTCCCGGTTCGCATCGGCGTGCACATCGGGGGAGGCAGCTCGAGGCTGCTCGTCCCGCTCTACCTGGTCGTCGTCGGCGCGACGTTCCTGCTCGCCCTCGACCTCGTCTCCGGAGACGAGCGCTCGCGCGAGCTCGGAGCGCTCGCGCGGCCGCTCGCGGCTTATCTCGCGTGGACGGGACTCTCGATCTCGTGGTCGCGCGACGTCCGCGAGGGGGCGATCGAGCTGCTCGCCTTCTACGTCCCGTTCACGCTGCTCGCGCTCGCGATCGCGCGGCTGCCGTGGAGCAGGGTCGGCCTGCGGCTGCTGTACGCCGAGCTCACGGCGATGGGGCTCGCATTCGCCGTCGTCGGCTTCTACCAGTACGAGACCCGCAACATCTTCGAGAACCCGAAGCTCGGCAACTCGAACGCCTACGCGCCGTTCTTCCGCGTCAACTCCGTCTTCTGGGATCCCTCGATCTACGGGCGCTTCCTCGTGGTCGCGATCGCCCCGTCGCTCGTGCTGCTCGCGTTTCGGCGCTCCGCGCGCCTTGCGTGGGGGTGGGTCGCGTCGATCGTCGTGCTGTGGGCCGGCCTTCTGATCTCGTTCTCCCAGTCGAGCTTCGCCGCGCTGCTCGTCGTCGTCGTCGGCGTCGCGTTCGCGCTCTGGCGCTGGCGGTCGCTGATCGCCGTCGTGCTCGCGTTCGCCGTGCTCGCGGGGATCGCCGTCGCCCAGCCGCAGATCCGCCGCACGCTCGAGCACCACACGACGAGCGGGCTGAACAGCGCATCGAGCGGCCGGGCGAGCCTCGTCGCGAACGGGATCCGGATCGCGCGCGCACATCCGGTGCGCGGCGTCGGCGTCGGCGGGTTCAAGCGGGCGTACGCGCAGCGCGTCGGCTACAAGGGCAAGAACCCGAAGAAGGCGGCCTCGCACGACACGCCGGTGACGATCGCGGCCGAGGAAGGCGGGCCGGGCCTTGCCCTTTACGCCTGGTTCGTGATCGTGCTCCTGCGACAGGCGTTCCGCCGTACGGGCCGGCTCGGCTTCGTCGCCGGCCTCTGCCTCGCGGCGATCTTCGTGCACTCGCTCTTCTACAACGACTTCTTCGAGGACCCGACCACGTGGGGGCTGATCGGCCTCGTGGCACTCGCATCACCGGTGGCCGTGTCGATCCGGCGGCGGCCGAAGGCGCCGCCGGTCGAGGAGCGAGAGGCGGTGCCGGTGTGATCGAGCAATGGGAGCGGGCGCTCGTCCTCGCTCCCCACACCGACGACGGCGAGTTCGGCTGCGGCGGGACGATGGCGCGGCTCGTCGAGGGCGGCTGCGCCGTCCGCTACGTCGCGTTCTCGATCGCGACGCGCTCGCTCCCGGAGGGCTTCCCGCCGGACACGCTCGCCCGCGAGGTGCGAGAGGCGACGGCGGAGCTCGGAATCGCGGCCGAGAACCTGGCCGTCCACGACTTCGACGTCCGCACGTTTCCGGAGCACCGGCAGGACATCCTCGAGGCGCTCGTCGGGCTCTGGGAGGATTGGCAGCCCGACGTCGTGTTCCAGCCGTCGCTGCACGACGTCCACCAGGATCACAAGACGGTCGCCGAGGAGGGCCTGCGTGCATTCAAGCGGACGACGATCCTCGGCTACGAGATTCCGTGGAACAACTTCGACTTCGCGTACCAGTGGTACGTCGCCCTCGAGCAACGTCACATCGAGCGCAAGGTCGCGGCGCTCGAGCGCTACGCCTCGCAACAGCACCGCCGCTACGCGAATCCGGAGTACGTGTGGAACGTGGCGCGGACGCACGGGATCAACGTGAACCGCGAGTACGCCGAAGTCTTTCAGGTGTACCGCGTGATCGTCTGATCGTCGTCAGAGCAGCGCGTCGAGCAGCACGGCGACCGCCGCCCGGTCGACGCCGACGCTCGTGAGGAGCAGGGCCGCCGTCTCGTCCGCGAGCCGGTCGAAGAGCGAAACGGTTCGGCGAATCGCGCCGGCGACGTCGTCGGGGCTGCTCGCGAGCGAGTCCCACAGGCCCTCGACGACGTCGGCGCGCGCCCACCGCTCGACGAACCGGCCGCCGTGCCACGTGTCGGCCGCCGGGTCGAGTGCGCGTGCGTGTAGCGCCGCGAGCTCGAGGAGGCAGCCGTGGAGGTAGCAGTCGACGCACGAACGTGCGACCCAGAGCTCGCCGCGCCGCAGCTTCTTCGCCGCCCAGAGCGCGTGATACCAGACGTCGTTCGCAAGCTCGTCGAGCTCCCGTGACGGCTGCGGCTGCGGCGCGGGAGCTTCCAGCGACCAGTCGACGCCCACCTCGTCGACGAGCACTCGGTAGCCGCGCCGGAGCGTCTCGCGCGCCCCCGGGTCTGCGGCGACCCGGGCACAGTCGGCCGCGGGAAAGATCGCGAAGTCGGCTTCGAATGCGTCCGTGAAGAGCACGCGCCGCTCGCGGGACCCGCCCACGGCGGTCCGCTCGACGAACGTGAGGAGCGGCGTCCCGAACGCAGCGAGCCATCCGTCCTCGTCGAGGTACGGAACCGGGTCGTCGACGAAAAGCGCGATGTCGACGTCCGACCACTCGTCGGCCGGCGTCTCCGAGCGCGCCGCCGAGCCGACCAGCATCGCTGCTCGGACGTCCGGCCGGCCGGCCGCCCACCGCTCGACCTCGGAGATGAACGTCGCCCGATCACGCATCGCAAGCCGAATCGAAGGTTCGCACGATCCTAACGAGCGACTTAGCGCCGTCTTAGCGACGCGCGGTTGCATGGAACCGACCGAATCACGCAGCGCGGGCAGTGAAGGGAGCGACCTCATGGTGGCAAAGCCGAGTGTCCTCATCGTCGACGACGATCTTTCGTGCCGCGTGCTCGCGGCGCTCCTGCTCGAGGTCGGCGGGTACCGTCCGCTCGCCGTCGCATCCGTCGCGCGGGCGCTCGAAAAGCTCGACGCGGCGCGCTTCGACGTCGTGCTCACCGACCTGCACATGCCGGTTCGAAGCGGTCTCGACCTCCTGCTCGAGCTGCGAGTCCGCGACCACGCGAGCCCGGTCGTCGTGATGACGGGCTCGGCCGACGAGCAACTGCTCTCCCGCGCGTCCGATCTCGGCGCGGTCGGCCTCCTGCGGAAGCCGTTCGCGCCGGACGAGCTCCGTGCCGCGGTCGCGGCCGCGCTCGGCTCGACCGACGCGCGTCCCGTGGCGGCGTGATCCGAGTCGGGGCCTGCGGGTCCCGGTGGCCGCCGCGGCGGCTCCGAGCGCTCAGAGCACGATTTTGCGGCTAAGGCGCTCGCGCGGCGGCCACCGCGGCCCAGAGGCGCCGTAGGTCGAATGATCGGCGCGATGGGCCGATCGGCCTCCCCCCGATGGGGGAACGCGCACTACGCGGCGAGCTCGGCCAGGAGCTCGAGCGCCTCGGGCTGCGCTGAGCCCACGACGAGCGTCGTCACGGGCGTTTCCCGCCAGGCCTCGAGCCGGTCGCGAATCCGCTCCTTCGGCCCGACGAGCGCGACCGCGTCCACGAGCTCGTCCGGCACGGCCGCGATCGCGTCGCGCCGGAGGCCGCCGAGGTAGAGATCCTGAATGCGCTCGGCCTCCGATTCGAAGCCGTACCGGCGGACGAGCGCGTTGTAGAAGTTCCGGCCCTTCGCGCCCATGCCGCCGATGTAGAGGGCGAGGTACGGCTTCAGCGAGTCGCGCAACGCCTGCACGTCGTCGCCGACGAGCACGTTCGCCGTCGCGGCGACCTCGAAGCCCGCCGGCGGCGTCCCGAAGGCCTCGCGAAAGCGCTCGGGGATCACGAAGATCGGCAGCCAGCCGTCCGCGATCTCGAAGGCGAGCGCGACGTTCTTCGGCCCGATTGCGGCGAGATAGATCGGGATCTCGCTGCGCAGGGGCCGCAGCATCAGCTTCAGCGGCTTCCCGAGCCCGGTCGCGCCGGGCCCGTCGTAGGGGATCCGGTAATGCGTGCCGTGGTGCTCGAGCACCTCGCGGCGGAGCGCTGCGCGCACGATCTCGATGTACTCGCGCGTCTTCTCGAGCGGCTTGCCCCACGGCTGGCCGTGCCACCCTTCGACCACCTGCGGGCCGGAGGTGCCGAGACCGAGGATGAAACGGCCACCGGACATCAGATCGAGCGTCGCCGCCGTCATCGCAGTGTTCGCCGGCGTCCGCCCGGGGATCTGCAGGATCGCCGCGCCGAGCTTGATGCGCGTGGTCACGGCCGCGAGCCATGCGAGCACCGTCACGGCGTCGGTGCCCCAGGCCTCGGCGGCCCACACCGAGTCGTAGCCGAGCGCTTCGGCGGTCTGGACGAGCGGGACGAGGTCGGCGGGGTTCGTTCCCGGCGGCGCGTAGCCGAGGTTGACGCCGAGCTTCACAGGTCGATCCTATGCCGGTACCGTCAATCGGCCGTGTCGCATCCGGAGCTCGCAGACGAGCAGGCCTACATCGACCATGCGTACGAGTGTCTCGACAGGATGCGCGAGACGCTCGGGCGGACGCAGGACGCGATGGCGACGGAGTTCGCGGCGGTTGCGATGGAGGCGTGGGCGAAGCGGCGCGCGCGCACGTTCCAGGACGCCGAGCGCGGCCTCTGCTTCGGGCGCCTCACGCTCGACGGAACGCTGCCGCCGCTGTACGTCGGCCGTCGCTGGGTTCACGACACGGACCGCGACCCGCTCGTCGTCAACTGGCAGGCGCCGGCCGCGCGGCCGTTCTACACCGCGACGCCGGCCGACCCGCAGCGCGTCGTGCAGCGCCGCCGCTATCGCACCGACGGCCGCCGAATCGTCGACATCTCGGACGAGTCGCTCGACGGCACCGCGGTCGAGGGCGCGAGCGTCAGCGACTTCCTCCTCGAAGAGCTCGAGCGGCGGCGCGAAGGCCGCATGCGCGACATCGTCGCGACGATCCAGTCGGACCAGTACCGGCTGATCACGGCGGAGCCCGACGGCGCGCTCGTCGTCCAGGGCGGCCCGGGCACGGGCAAGACCGCAGTCGGGCTGCACCGTGCGTCGTGGCTGCTCTACACCCACCGCGAGCAGCTCCGCCGCGTGCTCGTCGTCGGCCCGAACCCGACGTTCATGGACTATGTCTCGCACGTCCTGCCCGCACTCGGCGAGGACGCCGTCGAGCAGCGTGCGGTGTCCGAGCTGCTCGACGGGATCGAGGTCGAACGGGAGGACGCGCCGGACGTCGCGCGGCTGAAGTCCGACACGCGGCTCGTCGAGGTCGTCCAGCGCGCCGTCGAGCGCGCCGTCGACGTTCGTCCGGAGGAGCTCGTGCTCTACACGGACGGCGTCTTCGTCTCCGTCAAGGAGCGAGAGGTCGCCGAGCTGCTCGACGGCGCGCTCGCTTCCGGGCCCGCGCTCGCGCCGGCGCGCGAGCGCTTCCGGATGGCGCTCCTGCGGCGGTTCTACGAGCGTTACGGCGAGCTGCTCGGCCCGCTCGCGCTGCGCAGCTTCGACGAGATCGAGCGCGCCCTCCGCCGGAACGGGTTCCTGGCGAAGTTCCTCGACCGTGTGTTCGCCGTGCCGCGGCCGGAGAAGCTCGTCGCGCGGCTTCTGACCTCGCCGGCGGTGCTCGCCGAGGCAGCCGACGGTCTGCTCTCGAGCGCGGAGCAGAAGCTCCTGCTGCGCGACCGGCCCCGGCGCGCAGCGGAGCTTCGCTTCGGCGTGCACGACCTGCCGCTGATCGACGTCGCGCGAACGCTCGTGGACGGGCCGCCGCGCGCCTACGGCCACGTGATCGTCGACGAGGCGCAGGACCTCTCGCCGATGCAGCTGCTGACGGTATCGCGGCGCGCTGTCGACGGGTCGCTGACGATTCTCGGCGACGTCGCACAGGCGACGGGACCGGTCGTCTACACGCGCTGGCAGGAGCTCGAGCCGTTCCTGCCCGGCGAGGCGGAGGTGACGATCGAGGAGCTGCGCCACGCCTATCGCGTCCCGGGCGAGATCATGGATTTCGCGCTGCCGCTGCTCGACGAGATCGCGCCCGAGCTGGAGCGGCCGCTCGCCTACCGCCAGGGCGCCGCCCCGCCGCGGCTCGTCCGCGTGGAGTCGGGCTCGTTGCTGCCGACGGCGCTCGAGACGGCCGCCGAGCTCGACGGCCTGCTCGCGGTGATCGCGCCCCGCTCGCTTGCCGCGGCGCCGCCGCACGGGGATGCCTTCGACGAGGTCTCCGTGCCGGTGCTGACGCCGCGCGAGGCGAAGGGACTCGAGTTCGACCACGTGGTCGTCGTCGAACCGGCGGCGATCGTCGAAGACGCCGGCGACGCGGGCCTGCGCGAGCTCTACGTTGCGCTCACCCGTCCGACGAAGACGCTGACGATCGTGCACGCGCGGGAACTGCCCGCTGCGCTCCCGGGCGTCCGCTAGCGTCACGGCCATGCGCAGCCGGACGCTCGGCGACGGCGGGCCCGAGGTCTCGGTCGTCGGACTCGGGACGAACAACTTCGGCCCGCGCATCGACTACGAGCAGTCGCGCTCGGTGGTCGACGCCGCCCTCGACGCCGGCGTCACGCTCTTCGACACGGCCGACATCTACGGGCAGGGAACGAGCGAGGAGCACATCGGCCGTGCGCTCGAAGGCCGGCGCGACAGCGTGCTGATCGCGACGAAGTTCGGCAAGCCGATGCACGAGCGTCCGGAGGAGCGGCGCGGCTCGCGCGACTACATCCGGTGGGCCGTCGAGTCGTCGCTCCGCCGGCTGCGCACCGACGTGATCGACGTCTACCAGATGCACGAGCCCGACGAGGGAACGCCGATCGAGGAGACGCTCGGCGCCCTGCACGAGCTCGTGGCCGAGGGCAAGGTCCGCTACATCGGCTCGTCGAACTACTCGGCGGAGCAGATCGAGCGGGCCGATCGAATCGCGGGCGAGCGCAACCTCACGCGCTTCGTCGCCGCGCAGAACGAGTACTCGCTGCTCGAGCGCGACGCGGAGGACGAGCTCCTGCCGGCGTGCGAGCGGCTCGGGATCGGGGTGCTGCCGTTCTTTCCGCTCGCGAGCGGGCTCCTCACCGGCAAGTACCGCCGCGGCGAGCAGGCGCCGGAGGGCCGGCTCGCCGGCCGCGAGATCCCGGCCGAGCGCTGGGACCGCGTCGAGCGCCTGCAGCGCTACGCCGACGAGCGCAACGTCTCGCTGCTCGCGGTCGCGATCGGAGGCCTCGCAGCGATGCCGGCGATCGCGTCGGTGATCGCCGGCGCGACGAAGCCCGAGCAGGTGCGCGCGAACGTCGAGGCAGGGGCCTGGGAGCCGTCGGCCGAGGATCTGGAGGCGCTGAAGGCGCTCTAGCGGGGCAGCGGCACGAGCCGCCGCAGCCGGCGCCGCTCCGCCGGCAGGTAGAACCCGAGCAGCGCGAGCGCGAGCGGATACGCGAGCACGAGCAGCGCCGACGGCGCGAGCGGCAGCGCCGCCGCCCGCGCGGCGACGGTCAGCCCGACGGCCGCCGCGACGCACGTCGCCACACGCCGCCATTGGTAGTGCACCGGATAGACGCTCTGCGCGTACCACGTCATGCCGACGAAGAGCGCGACGTACGACGCCGCGGTCGAGATCGAGGCTCCGACGAAGCCGTACGCCGGGATCAGCCAGAAGTTCAGGCCGACGTTGACGGCGGCGCCCGCGCCGGTCACGACCCAGTTCAGCTGCGTGCGCCGGGCGCGGCCGCTGCCGATCGCGAGCACGACGTAGCCCGCGTAGACGGCGCCCGCGAACGCGAGCAGCGCGACTCCCTTCTCTGCCCGCTGATAGCGCGGGTCGGTCAGGAGGCGCACCCACCACGGCGCGAGCGCGCCGAGCGCGAGCGAGACCCAGCACGTCACGGTGAGCAGGTACGTGAGCACGAATGAGTACGTCCGCTTCGCCTCGCGATCGTCCTCGATCGAGTACGCGAACGCAGGCCAGGCGGTGCGGAAAGCGACCATCACGAAGGTGATCACGCTCGCGATCTTCACCGCGGCCGAGTAGACGCCGACCTCGGCGTCGGACTTGTACCAGGCCACGAACTCGCGGTCGACGAAGTTGATCGTCCACAGCGCGAGCGCGGACGGGACGAGCGGCAGTCCGAAGTGCTGCATCTTGCGCAGGAGGCCGCGGTCGAACTCGAGCCCGAGCTGCTCGTTCCGGTATGCGAGCAAAACGACGTACACCGCCAGCGTCCCCGTGAAGTTCCCGACGACGAGGCCGACCGCGCCCCAGTGCGCGACGGCCACGAACAGGACCATCGCCGCGACCGTGATCAGCACGTTCGCGACGCTCGCGAGCGCGTACTGCGCCGAGCGCTCCTCGACGCGGAAGAGCGCCGTCAGCTGCTGATAGTTCGTCTGCGCCCACAGCCCGACCGCGCCGGCACGCACGAGCGTCGGGTCGTGACCGAGTCCCAGCCAGTGCGACACCGCCGACGCGAAGACGAGCCCCAGCACGAGCCCGACGCTCGACATCGCCATCGTGAACCAGAACGACGTCCGGATCACCGTCAGCTTCTCCGCCGGCTCGCGTGCGTCGAAGTAGAAGCGGAAGAACGCGCTCGCGATCCCCATCTGCAGCACGATCGCCAGCACCGCCGTTGCGGCGGTCACGATCTCGACGCGGCCGTACGAGCCGGGCGGCAGGAAGTGCGTGTAGAGCGGCAGCAGCAGCGTTGCGAGGATCCGCGAGACGAGCCCGCCGAGGCCGTAGATCACCGAGTGCCTGCCGAGCCGCTGGAGCTCCGTCCCGAGCTTCATGAGACCTCAGCGTAGAGCGCGAGCAGGCGATCGGTCATGCGTGCGAGGTCGTGGAGCTCCTCGGCGTAGACGCGGCCGGCCGCTCCCACGCGGCGGCGCTCCTCGGCCGATTCGACGAGCGGGCGCAGCCGCTCCACGAGCGTTTCCTTCGTCACGTTCACGATCGGCACCTCGACTCCGAATGCCTCCTCCGTTCGCCGCACAGCCTCCTCGTGCAGGAACGTGAGCACCGGCTTGCCGAGCGCCATGGCCTCGATCGCGAACACGCCGTACCAGCCGGCGTTCAGCTGATCGACGACGATGTCCGCGCGGCGGTAGCGCTCGAACGCCTCGCGGTGGTCGAGCCCCTCGACGATCTCGAGCTCGACGCCGAGCTCGGCGCAGGCCGCGATCACGTGCTCCGTGCCCTTGCGCACGCGTGAGGACGGCGCGTGCAGGACGACGGGGCGCCCGCCGTCGGACGGCGGGGCAGGCTCCGTCCCGCACACGTCGATGCCGGGTGGGATCACGTGTGCGTCTGGCACCCAGCGGATCGCGTCGTAGGAGCCGACGACGCGGGCGCCGGCGCGTGCCGCCCACGCGAGCGCCTCCGGCGGCCTGCCGCGGATGTCCGAGCCGAGGAAGTGCATCACCGAGCGCTTGCCGAGCAGGCGCAGGAGCGGGAACTGCACCGACTTCGGCACGAGCGTGAGCCCGAAGTAGAAGTGGAAGATGTCGGTCTGCGGGGCGAGCCGCGCGAACGCGCGCGCCTGCGTCAGCTGCTGCCGGACGAAGCCGCCGTGCCGCTCGAGGTCGACGTCCGCCTCGGGGTGCAGGCGGTAGCGGTTGAAGACGACGAGGCGCGCGTCGATGCCGCGCGCGCGCAACGCCTGCACGTTCGTCCAGGGGATGCCGGCCGTGTTGACCGGGCAGTGGGTGATCCGCATCAGCCGAGACGCTGCCTGATCGCGGCGATCCGCGCCTGCCACTCGGCCGGGTCCTGGACGAGCTCGAGCAGCTCGCCGCCCGCCGCGACGCGGTCGACCGCTCCGCGGGCGAGCGCGATCAGCTCGTCGGAGCCGCCGTCGCGCGCGACCTGCTCCGCCGCGGCGAGGGCCGTCGAGCCCCACGGCTCCTCGATCGTGTCGCCGGGATCCGCGTCCGCGACCTCCTCGAGCGCTTCGCGCAGCAGCTCCTCGCTCTCGAACTGGCTCAAGCGCTCAGGGAGCCGCGACGTCGCCGAGGCGATAGCGGAGATCCTGCAGACGCTCGTGCCACCAGTCGTTCGCGTTCGCGATCCTCTTCATCGATCGGCACGCCAGCTCGATCAGCTCCTCGGGCGGTACGCCGTGCTGCTCGACCCAGTCCCGGGCCGGGCCGGGCAGCTCGTCCGGCGGCTCGCCGGCCGCGGAGGCGACGAGCTCGGCGGCGTCGACCGCCCGCTTGATCGTCTCCTCGTCGTCCGGCGTCTCGCACCCCGCCTCGAGGGGCGTCCTCAGCGAGTCCCAGTCGTCCATCTCACGCATCCCATTCCACCTGGTCGAAATATCGAAGCGCGGTACGGCCGGGCCGGACACGGGATCCGAGCGCGGCAAGCGCCTCGTCCGAGATCTCACCCAGGGCGCGCTTGACGCCGAGCCAGGGCAGATTCAGATCCTCCTGGTAGACGACGGTCGAGATCCGTGGATTGATCTCGATCACGCGGTCGCCGACGAGCTGGATGTTGAAGAACCACTCGATCGAGAGCTCCCGCACGATCCGGTCGGCGATCGCCATCAGCGCGCCGTCGGCGAGGGTTACGAAGTACATCGCGAGCCCGGCGCGCATCGACTCGCGCGTCTTCGGGTGGCCGAGGACGACGCGGGCACCGTCCGCGATCCCGTCGATCGTACGCTCGCCGCCCGTGGCGAGCTCCATCACGAGCAGCTCGGTGCCGCCTTCGTCGGGGAGCAGCTCGAGCGCCTCCTCGAGCCGCATCGCGACCGAGCCGGGCCGCTCGTGCAGCAGCTGGTGCGCGCGGTCGACGGTCGGGTCGAGCACCCGGAAGCCGCGCGAGCCGGAGGAGAACACCGGCTTGAAGCAGACGGCCACCTGCGGATAGCCGAGCGCCCGCGCCGCCTCCTCGACCTGCCGCGCGCCCCGAACGCGGAAGAACTCCACCGTCGGCACGCCGATCCGCGCGAGCAGCGAGTACGTCTCGGCCTTGTCGTTGGACCGGCGGACCGTGTCCGGCGAGGAGACGAGCACGGGCACCGGAAAGCGCTCGCGCGCCGCTGCGAGCCCCGGGAGGTCGAACGACGACTGCGGTAGGACGACGTCGACGTGCTCACGTTCGACGAGCTCGAGGACGGCGTCCGCGAAGCCCGGATCGGAGCCGGCGGGGACGAGGTGAAACGCGTCGCAGAGGTGCCGTCCGATCGAGCGCTCCGACATGTCGATGCCGACGAGCCGCACCGGACGCTCGCCGTTCTCGCGCAGCCCGCGCAGGAGCGCCGCGGTGCCCGGGGCCCCGCTCGCCGTGACGAGGACGGTCGTCAGCTTCACGTCAGGTCGATCCGATCCGCTGCGAGCTGCTCGAGCCACTCTCCGTGCTTCGCGTCGAGCATCGCTTCCATCGTCTCGCGCATCGTCTCGCCCTCGTACACCCAGATCTCCGGATGGACGAGCAGCTGCAGCCACTCGAGCTCCCCGCGCGCGAGCTGCTCGTGCGGGCATCCCTCGCGCCAGTGCTGGTTCGAGTCGGACCGATATCTGCCCTTCGTGAACCAGGGCGGCTGCATCACGTTGACGAAGCCGCCCACCGGCTCGTGCACGTACTCCGGGTCGGGGTTGTGCCACGCGAGCACGGCGTCGAAGCGGTCGTCGTGCGAGGCGCGCGGGTAGACGGCGTGCAGGCCGACCGCGTGCCCGAGGTCGCGCAGCTCGCGCAGCACGCGGCGACCGTGCTCGGAGCCCAGGTTGTAGAAGACGCTCTCGGTCATCAGGAAGTACGTCGCCGTCGCGCCGCGCCCGCGCTCGAGCCGCGCGACGTGAAGCGCCGCGTCGAGCGAGAGGTCGACGTCGTGGCGGAGCAGCACGGTGCCCGGCTCGGGCTCCGAGTCGAAGCTCGCGTAGCGGTATCCGCCCGCCTCGATCGCGTCGAGCAGCTCGGCATAGTGGCGCAGGTCGAAGGCGCACGTCATGCGACGAGCACGTCTATCAGCCCGGCGGCCGCCTCCGCACGCTCGAGCGCCTCGATGTTCGTGGCGCCGCGGGCGATCACGTAGCCGCGGCGGTCGCCGTCGGTCTGAACGGGGCGGATCGTCTCGCCGGGGGCGATCCACGCGTCGGCACGCACGACGCCGGGGAACGCGCGCACGCGGTCGAGCGGCCCGACCGTGCGCACGACGCCCGTCGGGAGCGGCCCCGGCGCGGCGGTCAGGAAGCGGATCGCGAGCGGCTGCTGGAAGCGCGGGTTCACGAGCTCGTCCGGCACGGGCTTGCCGAGCGCCTGTTGCAGCGCAACCTCGAGCAGGTCGATCCCCACGCCGATTCGCGGCACCTCGTCCATCTGCCCGGCCGGAATGCGCGCGGCGATCTCGACGACCCGCACCTCGTTCCCCGAGACGAGGAGCTGCGGATACGCAATCCCGTTGCGCAGGCCGATCGCATGCACCGCTGCCGCGGCAACGCGCTCCACCTCCGCGAGGACGTCGCCGAAGAGGGTCGTCGGATACACGTGCGCGAGCGCGACGCCGAAGCCGGCGCCGCCGGGACGGATCCGGTCCGACGCCGTGATCAGGCGCACATCGCCTTCGCGCGCGACGAGCAGCGTGTTCACCTCGCGGCCCTCGTGGAACCGCTCGACGATCGCCTCGTGTGAAGGCGACGCCGCGAGCGTCAGCGCGAGCTGCGCGCTCAGCTCGTCGTCGGAGCCGACGAGGAAGATGCCGCGCTGGCCGGCCGAGTCGGCGGGCTTCAGCACGGCGGGAAACTCGACCGTCCGCGCCGCCGTGTGCGCCTCGGCGAGCGTGCGGACGGCCGCGAACTGCGGCTGCGGCACGCCGCGCTCGGCGAGCTCGCGACGCATCGCGATCTTGTTCGTCGCGAGATGCGCGGTCCGCGAGCCGATCCCCGGCAAGCCGAGCAGCTCGGCGACGCGCGCCACGACGGGGACGGCGCGATCGGCGGCGAAGGTCAGCACGCCTTCGACCGAGTGCCGGCGCGCCACCTCCGCGACCGCCTCGATGTCGGCGAAGTCGACCGCCTCGCCGACGTCGGCAGGCGCAAGACCCGGAGCTTCGGGATTCCGGTCGACCGCGACGACACGCGCGCCGAGCTCCTGCAGGCGTACGATCGCACGTCGCTGGTGCCGGCCGGCGCCGACGAAGAGGACCGTGCTAGGCAAGCGTGCTGCGCCTGGGCTCGTCGCGATGCCGCACGTCGCGGACCGCGAGCCGGAGCTTCCCGCCGACGCTCGCAGGATGGAGCTCGGCGAGCAGCACCGCGCCCGCGTGGCGCTCGCCGTAGGCGGCGGCCGCGGCCTCGGCGAGCGCAGCCGTCCGCCAGCCGCCGTCGCCGTGCACGTACAGCTCGTCTTCGTAGACGAGGAAGCCGGCGCGTTCGAAGACGGCGATCCAGTCCTCCGGCGTGCGCTGGAGCTGCCAGCCCTGATCGTCGTGCCGGCCGGTCGGCACGCTCGCGATCAGCCTGCCGTCGTTGGCGAGCACACGGTGCAGCTCGCGCAGCGCCGCCTCGTCGCCGTGCTCGTCGCGCGCCGCGTCGACGTCGTACACGGTCGTATCGCGGCCGACGTGCTCGAGCGTCGAGATGCAATAGACGAGGTCGAACTCGCCGGCCTCGAACGGGAGCGCGCGCACGTCTGCGATCACCGAGGCGGGCTCGGCGAGGTCGACCGTGACGAGGCGGGTGGCGCCGAGCTCGTGCAGGCCCTCGACGTAGGCGGGCTCCGCGAACGCCGTGCCGATGTCGAGCACGCGTGGCTCGCCCGCGTACCGCGCGAGCGCCCAGGGGATCTCGATCGCGCGCTCGTCGCTCCACGCCGGTGCGTGCAGCTCTCGCGGCCGCTCGCCGCGGTGCCGGCGCGCAAGCGCGAGACCGTCGTCGAGCAGCTCGACGCGCTCGAACTCGCGGCTCTCCACGAGCTCGCGGATCAGGCGTGCGCGGGAGACGTCGCCGCGCTGCACGCGCTCCTCCGATCCCGGCTCTGGCTCGCGCCGCAGCACGAGCCGCCACGCCTGCTCGACGAAGTCGTCCACAGGTGGAGGCTAGAGTGGCCGACAGTGGCCCTGCACGGGAAGCGCATCTTCATCACGGGCGGCGCCGGCTTCATCGGGACGACGCTCGCCCGCCGGCTCGTGGAGCGGAACGAGGTCGTCGCGCTCGACAACCTCCATCGCGATGCGCTCTCGGCGACGGAGCTCTCGGACCATCCGAATTTCGACTTCCATCAGGCGGACGTCCTCGATGCCGACACCGTGCGCGCGCTCGCACGCGGCGCGACGCACATCGTCCACTGCGCGGCGATCGCGGGGGTCGACACGGTGATCCAGAGCCCGGTGCGCACGATGCGCGTCAACCTGATCGGGACCTACAACGTGCTCGAGGCCGCCGTCGAGACGCTGCCGACGCTCGAGCGACTCGTCGACTTCTCGACGAGCGAGGTCTTCGGCACGCACGCCTACAACGTGAGTGAAGGGCAGGTCTCGACGATCGGCTCGGTCGGCGAGGCGCGCTGGACGTACGCCGTCTCGAAGCTCGCCGGCGAGCACCTGGCGCACGCCTACCACGACGAGCTGCGCGTCCCGAGCGTGACCGTGCGGCCGTTCAACGTCTACGGGCCGGGACAGATCGGCGGCGGCGCGATCCGCGCGTTCATCGAGGCGGCGCTCGCCGGCGACGACCTCACCGTCCGCGGCGACGGTTCGCAGATCCGCGCGTGGTGCTACGTCGACGACATGGTGCAGGCTGTCCTCTGCTGTCTCGAGCATCCGCGCGCCGTCGGGCAGAGCTTCAACATCGGCAACCCGCGCTCAGCCGTGACGATCTTCGACCTCGCGCAGCGCATCAAGCGCTTGACGGACTGCCCCGGCGAGATCGTCTTCGCGCCCCTCGACTACGTCGACGTCGAGCTTCGGATCCCGAACGTGACGAAGGCGCGGGCGGAGATCGGGTTCGAGGCGGAGGTCGAGCTCGACGACGGCCTCGAGAGGACGATCGCGTGGTATCGAAGCCGGAAGCCGGCGCTGACCTAGAGGTCGTCCGGCTCGCGAAGCCGGCCGTCGGGGAAGAGGAGCTCGCCGAGATCCGCGAGGTCTTCGAATCGGGGATGCTCACGATGGGCCCGAAGGTGGCGGAGTTCGAGCAGCTGCTCGCCGCGGCCGTCGGGACGCCGCATGCGGTCGCCGTCTCGAGCGGGACGGCGGCCCTCCATCTCGGCGTGCTCGCACTCGGGATCGGCCCGGGCGACGAGGTGCTCGTCCCGGCGTACACCTTCCCCGCCACGGCGAATGTGGTCGCGCTCGCAGGCGCGACACCCGTGCTCGCCGACGTCGATCCGCTGACGATGAACATGGATCCGGCCGATGCGGCCCGCCGGGTCACCCCGCGGACGAAGGCGGTCCTCGCCGTGCATCTGTTCGGACGGCCCGCGCGGATCGAGGAGCTGCCTTCGCTGCCCGTGCTCGAGGACGCGGCGGGCGCGCTCGGTGCCCGGCACGCCGGTCGCCCGTGCGGCTCGCTCGGCGCGCTCGCGTGCTTCTCGTTTCATCCGCGGAAGATCGTCACGACGGGCGAGGGCGGCGCCGTCACCACCTCGAGCGACGACCTGGCCGAGCGCGTGCGCTCCCTCCGACACCACGGCTGGTCGCCGTCGAGCGGCTACGAGGACCTGCCGCGGCCCGCCTTCAACTACCGGCTCTCCGACGTGCTGGCGGCGGTCGGGATCCCGCAGCTGCGGCGGCTCGACGAGCTGTATGCCGCCTACGACCACGTCGCGCGCGGCTACGCGGAGCGGCTCGCGCACCTCGACGTGGTGCTGCCGCGTGCCGACGACGGCGACCGGCACGGCTGGCAGGCCTACGTGATCCAGGTCGACCGGCGCGACGACGTGCTGGCAGCGCTGCGCGCGCAGGGCATCCAGTGCCAGATCGGGACGTACGCGCTCCACCGGCTCGGGGCCTATCGCGGCCGGGGCGCCTTCCCGGGCGCCGACGCCGTCTTCGAGCGGGCGCTCGCCCTGCCGCTGCATGCGGGCCTGACCGAGGCCGAGCTCGACCGCATCGCCGAAGCCCTTGACAAACTTGTGATTCATCACTAACTTAGACGCCGTGGAGATGTCGACGACCCGGATGAGCGCCGCCGAGCGGCGGGACGCGGTGCTCGAGGCGGCGCTCGTCGAGTTCGCCGAGACCGGCTACGCGGGCACCTCCACCGAGGACATCGCCCGCCGCGCCGGCATCTCACAGCCGTATCTCTTCCGGCTCTTCGGCACGAAGAAGGAGCTCTACATCGCGTCGGTCAGCCGTTGCTTCCGGGAGACGCTCGAGCTCTTCCAGCGGGCGGCCGAAGGCCTGCGGGGCGAGGACGCCCTGAAGGCGATCGGCGCTGCCTACGTGGAGCAGCTGGAGACGGAGAAGGTCTGGCTGCGGGCGCAGATGCAGGCCTACGCGGCCGCGGCGGAGGACGTGGAGATCCGGGCCGCCGTCCGGGCCGGCTTCGGCGACCTCGTCGCCTACGCCCGGCGGGTCTCCGGCGCCGACGGCCCTGCCGTGTGGCAGTTCTTCTCGACCGGCATGCTCTTGAACGTCCTCGCGGCGATGCACGTCAACGACGATCCCGAGCCCTGGATGCGCGAGCTGCTCGCGTCCTGCGGCAAGGAGCTGTAGCCCTTCTATTTTTCGCCTTGGAGGTAGTGATGACTCACAAATCAGGGAAGCGGGTCACGATCTGGACGCTCGCGATCACCTCGCTCGCGCTCTTCATGGTCTCGCTCGACAACCTCGTCGTCACGACGGCGCTGCCCGTGATCCGCCGCTCGCTCCACGCATCGCTCTCGCAGCTCGAGTGGACGGTCAACGCGTACACGCTCACGTTCGCCGTGCTCCTCCTGACCGGCGCGGCGCTCGGCGACCGGTTCGGACGGCGCAGGGTCTTCGTCACCGGCCTCCTGCTCTTCACCGGGGCGTCCGCGCTAGCCGCGCTCTCCACGTCGGCGACGATGCTCGACGCGGCACGGGCGGTCCAGGGAGTCGGAGGCGCGATCGTGATGCCCCTGACGCTGACCATCCTCTCGGCGGCCGTGCCCGCCGAGCGGCGCGGCGTCGCGCTCGGCATCTGGGGCGGGATCGGCGGCCTCGCGATCGCCTTCGGGCCGCTCGTCGGCGGCGCAGTCGTCGACGGGATCTCGTGGAACTGGATCTTCTGGCTGAACGTCCCGGTCGGACTCGTGCTCGCGCCGCTCGCGTGGCGGCGGCTCGAGGAGACGACGGGCGCCGACCGCGCGCTCGACCTGCCCGGCCTCGCACTTGCGAGCACGGGCCTGCTCGGGATCGTCTGGGGCCTCGTCCGCGGGAACAGCGTCGGCTGGGCGAGCCCGCAGATCGTCGCGGCGCTCGCGTTCGGTGCTGCCCTCGTCGCGGCGTTCGTCGCATGGGAGCTGCGCAGCGCGGCGCCGATGCTGCCGATGCAGTTCTTCCGCAACCGCACCTTCGCGCTTACGAACGTCGCCTCGCTCTTCATGGCGTTCGGGATGTTCGGCTCGATCTTCTTCCTCGCGCAGTTCTTCCAGACCGTGCAGCACCTGACGCCGCTCCAGTCGGGCCTGCGGATCCTCCCGTGGACGGCGATGCCGATGCTGATCGCGCCGCTCGCGGGCGCCGTGTCCGACCGGATCGGCGGCGAGCGGCTGATGGCCGCGGGCCTGCTGCTGCAGGCGTCCGGGCTGCTGTGGATCGCTGCGATCGCGTCGCCCACGCTCGCGTACACGTCGCTCGTCGGTCCGTTCGTGCTGTCCGGCGTCGGCATGTCGCTCTTCTTCGCACCCGTGGCGAACGTGATCCTCGGCTCGGTGCGGCCCGAGCACGAGGGCAAGGCGTCCGGTGCGAACAACGCGATCCGCGAGCTGGGCGGAGTCTTCGGCGTTGCGGTGCTCGCAGCGATCTTCGCCCGCGTCGGCGGCTACCAGTCGGGGGCCGCGTTCACGCACGGCATGCAGATCGCCGTGTACGCCGGCGGCGCGCTCGTCGCTGTCGGCGCCGTCGCAGCTGCGCTCGCGAACCGCCGCGGGCGCGGCGACGCGCTCGAGCCCGTGCTAGGCGGGGCGGTCGGCTAGCGAGAGCACGGTCGCGCGGTTCTGACGGACGAGCTTCGCGGCGAACAGGCGGTCGTCGGCCTTGTGGAAGAGCTCGGCGGCCGTCTGTCCGTCTGCGGGCGCGGAGGTCGCCCCGAAGCTCACCGACAGGCTCTCGGACGCGAGTGCCCGGTTCGTACGGGCGGCGAGCGCAGCGATCTCCTCGGCCGACAGCTCGGTGAGGACGGCGAACTCGTCGCCTCCGATCCGGGCGACGACGTCGCCCGGATCGGCGTGCTGGTGCAGGACCTCGCCGACCCGCTTGAGCGCCGCGTTGCCGGCCGCATGGCCGTGGGCGTTGTTCAGGCTCGCCAGCTCGTCCACGTCGGCGAGCACGAGAGAGAACGGTTGCCCCGAGGCGCAGCGCCGCGCCAGCTCCTCGTCGAAGCGGCGCGCATTCCCGAGGCCCGTCACGTGGTCGTGCTCCGCCAGGTCGCGCAGCCGCTCGACGAGCTGGCGGTTGCGGTTTGCGAAGAAACCCGTCAGCGCGCCGACCGCGACGTACGCGACGAGCCGGATGAGCGACGCGCCGGTCAGCGCCTGCGACGACGCGACCTCCGGCGCCTCGACCACGCCGGCGATGTAGATCCCCGTCGCGAGCACGCCGGCCAGGGCCCCTGCCCAGGCGTTCGTGACGAGCGCGATCAGGCAGATCGGCAGGACGTAGAGGTGGCCGATGCCGAGGCCCGGCGACTCCCAGAAGACGAAGCCGCAGAAGACGCCGGCATAGAGCAGGCCGGCGGCGAGCAGCGCGATTCGCCGGGTGCCGGCCGCAGAGGACATCGGCTGGAGCTTCGGCGCGCGGCTGCGCCGGCGCGTCCCCCGAACGAGGGTGCCGGGCGCCGACGGCCGACTCCGCGAGAATGGCGGCACATGGCGCGTCTGCTCGTGCTCGGAGCCGGACCGGCGCAGCTCGGCGTGCTCGCGGCCGCCGCTGCCGCCGACCTGACGGTGATCGCGGCCGACCGCGACCCGTCTGCGCCCGGATTCCGGTACACGGACCGGCGCGCGATCGTCTCGATCGAGGACGAGCCTGCGATCGAGCGGCTGGCGCGGGCCGAGGGGGCCGACGGGGTGATCGCCCCGGGGTCGGACCACGCGCTCGCGATCGCAGCCCGCGTCGCCGAGCGGCTCGCGCTCCCGCATCCGGTCGCGCCGGAGGCCGCCCAGCTCTCCGTCAACCGGCAGCGCCAGCGCGAGCGCCTCGCCGAGGCGGGCGTGCCGCAGCCGCGCTCGACCGTCTGCCGCACCTTCGCCGAGGTCACGCGTGCGGCCGAGGAGCTCGGCTTCCCCGTCGTCGTCGAGGCACCCGATCGCGCGGGAGAGCGCGGCGTCGGCCTTGCGCGCACGCGTGCGGAGCTCGCCGACGCGACGGCGGACGCGCTCGCGGAATCACGCGGCGCGCACTGCCTCGTCGAGGAGCTCGTGGGCGGCCGCGTGATCACGGTCAACGCGTTCTCGCTCGGCGGTCGCGCCGTCCCGCTCACGGTCACCGAGCGCGAGTCGGCTGCGGCGCCTGCCTTCGGCGTTCCGCTCGCGCACGTATGGCCGGCGGAGCTCGAGCCGGACGAGACCGCGGAGGTGATCGAGCTCGCGGCGGCGGCCGCGCGCGCGATCGGCGTCCGCAGCGGGCCGACGACTGCGCAGGTGCTGCTCGGTGAGAACGGGCCGCTGCTCGCGAAGCTCTCCGCGCGGACCGGCGGCGGCCACGACGCAGAGCTCTGCCGCGCGGCGCTCGGCGTCGACCTGAACGCGCTGGCAGTTGCGGCGGCGCTCGGACGCGCGATCCTGCCGCGCGAGCTCGCTCCGGCGGGCGGCGTCGGCGGCGCGTGCGTCGTCTTCCTCGTCGCGCCCCCCGGTCTGCTGACGGAGGTTCGCGGCCTCGAGGCGGCGTACGAGGTCGAAGGCGTGCGCGGCATCCGCGTCTACCGGAAGCCGGGCCACGTCTTCCGGCAGCTGCGGCGTTCGTCCGATCGCGCGGGCGCGATCCTCGCGACGGGCCCGACACCGCAGAGCGCGCTCGCCGCGGCGCGCCAGGCAGCGTCGCGGATCCGCTTCGTCACCGAGCGCGTCGAGGCGGTCGCGTGAAGCGCGTTGCGCTGACGCTCGTCGTCACCGGCCTCTGCACCGCCTACATCCTCTGGAAGATCGACCTCGGCAAGACGGGTCACGTGCTCGCCGACGCGCGCCCGACGTGGTGGCTGCTCTCGCTCGCGATCATGGTCGGCTCGGTCTGGCCGATGGCCTGGCGCTGGCAGCGCCTGCTGGCGGCACGCGGCGTGCACGACTCGCTCGCGCGCCTCGTACGCACGTACTTCGTCGGCTACGCAGCCGGCCAGGTGCTGCCGACCTCGCTCGGGGGCGACGCGTCGCGGATCTACGAGACCGTGCGCCGGCACGAGGGCTCGGGCGGCGCGGCGGCGGGCACCGTCTTTCTCGAGCGAGCGCTCGGCGGCGTTGCGACGCTCGCGCTCGCGGCGGTCGGCTTCGCGCTCGCCGTCGGGCGCTACAGCATCGGCGGCTACCTCTGGGTCGAGCTCGCCTTCGTCGTCTGCTCGGTGCTCCTCGGCTTCGCGCTCTTCTCCACACGACTGCATCCGCTGTTGCAGCGCACCCGACCGCTGCTCCGCGCGATCCGCCTCGAGCGGCCGCTGCGCGAGGTCTACCTCTCGCTCCATTCGTTCCGGAGCGACGTGCCGCTGCTCGCAGCGATGTTCGCCCTCACGCTCGTCGTACAGGCGGTGCGCGTGCTCGCGATCTGGGCTGCGGGGAAGTCCGTCGGGGTCGGACTCTCGCCGCGGCCGTACTACGTGATGGGACCGCTGCTCTTCCTCGTCGCGCTCGTCCCGTTCACCGTGAACGGCCTCGCAGTGCGGGAGTCGTTCTTCGTGTCGTTCCTCGGCGGCCTGCATGTCGACTCGAACCGCGGCTTCTCGACCGGCTTCGTCTTCTTCCTCGTCACGATCGCGCTTGCGCTGCCGGGAGTGGCGATCGTGCTGCGCGAGGGCGTGCGACGCAGGTGACCGACGTCTCCGTCGTCGTCGTCACGTACGACGCCTTGCCGTGGCTCGAGCGCTCGCTGGAGAGCGTCCGCGGTCACGAGACCGTGGTCGTCGACCACGGGTCGAGTGACGGCACGGTCGCGTTCGTGCGCGAGCGGTTCCCCGATGTCGAGGTCGTCGAAGAGGAGAATCGAGGCCTCGCGTACGGCTGGAACACCGGCATCGCCCGCACGACCGGGCGTTACGTCCTCCTGCTCAACTCGGATGCCTGGCTGGACGAGGACGCGCTCGACGCGCTCGTCGCCTTTGCCGACGAGCATCCGGAGGCGGCGGTCGTGGGCCCGCGGCTGCGGTTTCCGGACGGCCGCCTGCAGCGCTCGGTGCGCGGGTTCCCGACGCTGTGGCGGATCGCGACAGAGTTCCTGTATCTCCGCAAGCTCGCGCCGCGGTCGCGCCTGCTCAATGCGTTCTACGCAGGCGGTTTCGATCACGCGCACGTATTCGACGCGGAGGTGCTGATGGGGGCGGTGTGGCTCGTGCGGCGCGAGGCCGTCGAGGCGGTCGGTGCCGCCGACGACGCGTTCTTCCTGTTCAGCGAGGAGACCGACTGGGCCTTCCGCTTTCGGGCCGCCGGCTGGAAGCTGCTCTTCTTCCCCGGTGCCGGTGCGACGCACGTCTATGCCGCGTCCCACAAGGGCCGGCTGTTCGTCGAGAACCTGCGCGGGCAGCTGCGCTTTCTGCGCAAGCATCGCGGTGACGTCTACGCGGAACGAGCGCGCCGGCTGATGCTCGCCGCGCTGCGGTTTCGGAGCGTCGTCGAGCGCGGAGACCGCCGGCGCATGTACCGCGAGGGCGCGCGCTGGCTCGAATCCGGACGTGTGGCCGACCTCCTGAAATGAGCCCAGGCTCGACGGAGCTCATCGGGGAGCGAAGGCGCCGGCCTTGCCGGTGCCGAGAGCGGGAATGATCCTCTGGCTGCAACTCGCAGCGGGCACGCTCGTCTTGCTGTTCCCCGGCGCGGCCGTCGCGCGGGCTCTCGGCCAGGGCGGCGCCGCTGCGACGCTCGTCTGGTCGATCGCGGTCGTCGCGGGCGCGCTCGCGCTGACCTTCGCCGTGCACGGGTCGCTGACGCTGGCGCTCGTGCTCGTCCTCGTCGCCGGGCTCGTCGCCGTGCCGTTCGCGTGGAGGCGCTTTCCGACAGCGGGGTCAGGCCCGAAGGGCCAGACCCCAGGCGACGGCCGGCCATCGAGGCCGGTCGGCGCCTCGAAGGGCCGGACTCCGGGTGCCGCGCGCGACATGGGCGCGCGCGGCGCGACCACGATTGACCCTCGGCTCACGAGCGAGGAAAGCGAAGCGGTCGTGAGTGAGCAGGCGCCGCGGAGCGGCGCCGAGCAAACGGGGTCAGGCCCGAAGGGCCAGACCCCAGGCGCCGGCGGGCCATCGAGGCCGGTCGGCGCCTCGAAGGGCCGGACCCCAGGCGCCTCGAAGGGCCGGATCCCGGGGATCATCGTGGTCGCCGGGATCGGGCTCGGGATCGCGCTCTGGTCGCTCGAGGGGGTCGTGAAGGGCGACGCGCTCTTCCACCTCGGGCGAATGCGGAAGCTGCTCGACTTCGGCTCGCTGTCGCTCCGGACGGTGGACGAGTTCAAGGACGGCGGCCTGCATCCGGGCTACGCGTTTCCGCTCTGGCACGGGTGGCTCGCGCTCGTCGCCAGGGTGGCGGGCGTCGACCCGACGAAGGTCGTGCTGCACGAGTCGAGCATGCTCGCGCCGCTGGCGCTCCTCGTCGCGTACGAGCTGGGCCGCGTCGTCTTCCGCTCCGCGTCGCTCGGCGTCGCGACGATGCTCGCCCAGGTCGCGACGATCGCGCTCGCCCCGGGCCGCGGCGGCGCCTATACCTCGCTCGAGCTGCCGGGGACGACGGCGCGCCAGCTGCTCGTCCCGGCGGCGATCGCGCTCTTCTTCCGGTTCGTCCGCGCGCCGTCATGGCTCCGCGCGGCGACCCTCGCCGCCGCCGGGATGGATCTCGCGTTCGTGCATCCGACCTACGCGCTGTTCGTCGCCATCCCGCTCGTCGGCTACGCAGTCGTGCGCGTCCTTGCAGTCGGAGAGGCGCGCGAGAGCCTCGGTGCGCTCGTCGCGTTCGGCGCGCCCGTGCTCGCCGTCTTCGGCTGGCTCGAGCCGATCGTCGCGCAGACGAAGTCGATCAACCCGGGCAGGAAGGGAACGCTGCAGGGCCTCCACCAGTACGCATCCGACCTCGTCGTCCACTCGCCCTCGAGCTACCACCTGCAGCCGGGGCTCGTGTCGCGGACCGGCGCCGTCGCGGTCGCCGCGCTCGCGCTGGCGCCATTCGCCGCCTTCGCGGCGCGGCGGCGCTGGAGCGCGCTCGTGCTCGGCGGGATGGCGATCGTGCTCGCGCTGGAGCTCGCGCCGTTCCTCTTCCCGCGCTTCTCCGATCTCGTCTCCCTCTCGCAGTCGCGGCGCGCCGCCGGGTTCGTGCCCTTCGCGATCGCGTTCGCCGGCGGCCTCGCGGTCGCACGGCGCGCGCTCCGCGCCGCAGTGCTGCCGGTCGCCCTCGCCGCGGGCATCGTCCTGCAGGAGCTCTATCCGGGCGACTTCGAGCTGCACATCCGAGAACGGGGCCCTGCGTGGGCGACGTGGCTCGCGCTCTTCGGCGGCCTCGTCGGCATCGCCGCGGCGGCCGTGCTCGCGCGGCGCGGCTTGGGGCGGTTCGAGCGGCCGGGCGTGCTCGCCGGGCTCGCCGCGGCGCTCTTCGTCGCGCCGGTCGCGGTCCACGGCTTCGCCGACTGGAACCCGCTGTCCAAGCACGATCCCGACGCGCTGACCCCCGGCGTCGTCGCATTCCTCCGGCGCGACGTCCCGAAGGGAGCGGTGGTCTACGCCGACCTCCAGACGAGCTACCGCATCTCCGCCTACGTGCCGGTCTACGTGGCGGATGCGCCGCCGTCCCATGTCGCCGACACGAAGGCGAACCGTCCGGGCGTGCGGCTGAAGGACCTCCGCCGCTTCCTGCGGACGCACGATCTCGCGATCCCGCGACGCTACGACGCCGGCTGGCTCGTGCTGCGCGGACGGGAGGAGAGCGGCCGGGGTGCCCGCCTCGTCTACCGTGACGCGCGCTTCCGCGTCTACCGGCTGTGAAATTGCTTCTCGTCACGCTCTACTTCCCGCCTGCAGGCGGCGGGGGCGTTCAGCGACCGTTGAAGTTCGCGAGCCACCTGCCTGCGCACGGGATCGAGACGCATGTGCTCGCGCCTGACGACCCGAAGTGGGTACACGCGGACTCCGAGTTGCCGCTGCCCACTCAGGCATGGGTGCATCGCGCGCGCTACGTCGGGCCTCGCGGCCGGCGGCTTGCCGACGAGCTGCACGGGAAGACCGGCATGGAGGTCGCGGTGCTGCGCGCGACGACGGTCGGGCGACGGCTCCTCCTGCCGGACGAGAACGTCACGTGGAACGCAACGGCGATCCCGAAGGCGATCTCGATCGTGCGTCAGGAGGGGATCGACGTCGTCCTGACGACCTCCCCTCCCGTCTCGGTGCATCTGATCGGCGCGGCGGTGAAGAAGTCGACCGGGGTGAAGTGGGTCGCCGACCTGCGCGACACGATCGTGCGGCACCCGCACCGGTCGACCGACGGAGTCGGCGCGCTCGTCAAGGAACGCGCGCGCGGCGGCGTCGCGCAGCTCGTGGCGCGGCAGGCCGACCTGATCGTCGCAGCCGCCGAGGCGATCGCGGACGAGACGCGCGCGCTCGACCCGCGCGCGCCGATCGTCACGATCACGAACGGCTCGGACTTCGACGACTTCGCGGGGCTCGCGTACACGCGTACCGACCGTTTTCGGATCACGCATACCGGCTCGTTCTTCGGGCGGCGCGACCCGCGGCCGTTTCTGCGCGCGCTCGCCGCATCCGGTCTCGACGACGTGACGGTGCGCTTCGTCGGCGACTTCCGCCCGGGCGACCGCGACTACGTGCACGAGCTCGGGCTCGACGAACGCGTCGAGCTGGTCGACTACGTGCCGCGGCGCGAGTCGCTCCGCCTGCAGCGCGAGTCGGACGCGCTGCTGCTGCTGATCCCCGACGCCGAGGGCCGCGGACGCGGCGTCCTCTCCGGCAAGGTCTTCGAGTATCTCGCGGCCGAGCGTCCGATCCTCGCGGTCGTGCCCGAGGACGGCGCCGCCGCCGCGCTGATCCGGGAAAGCAGCGCCGGCCTCGTCGCAGGCCCCGAGGACGAGGAGGCGATCCGCGCCGCGCTCGGCTCGCTGCACGAGCGCTGGCGGGCCGGCGAGCTCGACCAGGCGCCCCTCTCGGCCGCGTGGCGGGAGCGGCTCTCCCGCGGCGCCCGCGTCGAGGAGCTCGCCGACGCGTTGAAAGGGCTCGTATGAGCGCCGTCGCGGTTCCGGCGGCGCGGGCAGAGCCGAGCACGCGGCTCGCGGGCGGGCTGCTGCTCGCGACGCTCTTCGTGATGACGTTCGAGAAGGTGCACTGGAACGTCGCGGGCAACGTCGAGATCTCGGACATCCTGACGTTCCTCTTCCTCGTCGCGTTCGCCGTCACCTACCGCGGCCGCGTGCCGCGGACGGCGGCGATCGTCCTCGGCTTCTTCGCCGCGTTCGCACTGCTCTACCTCGCCGGCTTCTTCAACCTCGACAGCAAGCAGGCCGTCGACCAGTTCGACAAGGGAATGGTGAAGTTCGTCCTGCACTTCCTCCTGCTCGCCGCCGGCGTCACGTACCTGGCCGATCGTGGACCGCGCTTCTACTGGCACGCCGTCGGCTGGTTCACGGGCGGGCTCGTCGCGAACGGCATCTACGGCGTCCTCCAGCTGCTCGCTGCGCGCGCCGGCCACAATCTCGACTCGGTCGTGCTGTCTCCGCTCACCGGCGGCGCGAGCTCGATCAACATCTACGGCGCCGTCAACGGTGCGAGTGTGTACCGCCCGAACGCGCTCACCGGCGATCCGAACCATCTCGGCGTGATGCTGATCGTGCCGATCCTCTCGCTCCTACCCGTGTACCTGCGCATGGAGCGAGGCAGGCTGCGGACGTGGCTCGCGGTCGCGCTCGGGTTCATGCTGATCGTCCTGCTGGCGACGCTCTCGCGCAGCGGGGTGCTCGGCCTCGGCGTCGGACTGCTCGTCCTGGCGCTTCCGTACCGGCGCTTCGTCTTCTCGCGCGCGCTGCTCTGGCCGCTCGCGGGCGTCGGCGTCATCCTTGCGTACGTCCTCTACTCGCGCTGGCACTTCTTCTCGGTCGTGCTGCGCTCGCGCCTGCAGACGGGCGGCGGGTCGGAGAACGCGCACCTCTTCGTCTACAGCTTCATCCCGGCCGCGATCCACATGCATCCGCTGTTCGGGCTCGGCCTCAACACCTTCTCCGTCTACTACGAGTTCGTGACCGGCAAGACGAACTGGGGGCCGCACTCGTTCTGGGTGGCGCTGATCGTCGAGAGTGGTCTGGTCGGGCTCCTGCTCTTCCTCGTCTTCCTGCGCTACGTGTACGTGCGCCTGCGGGCGGCCCGCCTGCTGGGGCGGCGGCTCGGCGCTGACGGGCGCGAGGTGCGGGCGCTCGCCTGGGGGATGACGGCGGCGCTGACCGGGACGATGGCCGCGAACCTCTTCTACCTGACGATGACCTTCTACTACTTCTACGCGCTGCTCGTCCTCGCGCTCGCGCTCCCGGTCGTCTTCACCCGCAAGGATTCAAGCCCTGCGGCATCTCGGACGATGTAGGCCCAGACGTCGTCTCGCCCGGAGGTTCGATCGTGAAATTCGCCTTTTCCCGCCGCACGGCCGCAATCGCCGCAGTCTCGGCCGGTGTGCTCGTCCCGCTCGGCGTGTTCGGCGCGCCCGCGCTCGCACGCTCCGCGTCGGCTGCGTCCGAGTACGGCCGCTCGGGCTCGTCCCAGTACCAGTACAAGGTCCAGGTCTGCCACCGGACGCACTCGAAGAAGCATCCGTGGCACGTGATCAGCATCTCGTCGGCGGCCGCGCAGGCGCATCTGAAGCACGGCGACGCGCTCGCGCCCCCGTGCCCGCCGACCTCGCCGCCGCCCGCGCCCGTGCACGGGAGCTCCGGTCAGGGCGACTCGAACGGAGGCTCGAGCGACGACCAGGGCGAGACCGGCCACGGCAACTCCGGCGACCACGGCAACTCCGGCGACCACGGCAACTCCGGCGACCACGGCAACTCCGGCGGTCACGGAAACGGCCACGGTCACGGTAAGTAGCGACCGGCCCGCACGACGACGGTCTGCGCGAGGGCTCCGCGATGTCGAGCTGGAAGCGTCGGCGGCCCAGCCGCCGACGCCCGGCCTGAGGCTGCGTCGGCGGACGGAACCGTGTGGCTGCGAGCGCCGGCGATCGCACAGCCGGCAAGCACGAGGGCGGCGGTGACGACGACCGCGCGCGGCACCCGAGGAAGCGCGGCCGCCCGCGCGGGCCGCGCCGCGAGCAGTCCGGCGCCGCAGCCGAGGCCTGCGACGACGACTGCGGGCATCTCCCAGTCCCAGTCGAGCCCGGCGTGGATCACGAAGGCCACGTAGGCGCCGGCCGCCGCCGCGACGTAGGGCGCGCGCCGGTCGCGGACGACGCGGCGCAGCGGGGCGACGACGAACGCGAGCACGAGGAGCAGGCCGACCGGCCCGAGCTCCGCGAGCGTCTCGAGATAGAGCGAGTGCGCGTCGAGCGCTCCTCCACGCGCGGCGACGTGTCCTGACCGCGCCCAGGCATGGGCGAAGGTTCCGGCGCCTGAGCCGAGCAGCGGATGGGCCGTGTAGTCGTGCCAGGCGACGCGCCAGTACGTCGCTCGAGGCTCGGTCGAGGCCGCCCGGCCGACGGCCGCCGCCGCGCCGAGCGCGAGCACGACGACGACCGCGACGACGGTGCGCCGCAGTCGCGGCGCATGCTCGTCTCGGACGCCGCGGCTCGCGAGGGCGGCGACCGCTGCGACGAGCGTGCCGCCGAGCGCGGCGCCGACGAGCGCCGCGCCGCCGAGCCGCGCCGTCGGCACGTCGGCTCCGAACCGGCTGTAGCGCCCCACCCCGGCGAGCGCCGCAGCCGGGACGGCGGTCACGGCGAGCGCGGCGAGAAACCGCTGCGGCCTCGGAAGCAGAACGGCGCTCGCGGCGAGACCGGCGCCGAGCGCGAGCCACGAGCCGTTGCTCGACGTCAGCGTCAGCGCGAGCACGAGCGGCGGCACGGTCGCGGCCGCCGTCACCGACACGGCACCGCGTTCGGTCGACGCGATCCCGATCGCGAGCAGGATCGCGAGCGCTGCGAGGATCCCGAGCGCGTTCGCGTAGCCGAGAGGCTGGTTCAGCGTGTGCAGCTCGAACGGATCTCGGTGGCGTGCGGACAGGAGGTACCGGAAGAGCGCGTAGAGGGCGAGGCCGGCCGAGCCGGTGTACGTCGCGAGCACGAGTAGTCGTGTCGAGCCTCGCCGCGCGAGCAGGAGGAGCGCGAGCACGACTGCCGCGTAGAGCACCGCACGACGCGCTTCGAGGATCGACTGCGCGGGGCGCGCCGACCAGCTCGCCGACAACGCCGTCCAGACGAGGACGCCGGTGACGGCGGCGAGCCATCGCCATCCCGTCCGCACAAGCCCGGGCTCGCCCGACGCGACCGGCGCCACCGCCGCGGCCCACGCGGCGAGCGCGCCGGACCACACCCAGGCGTCGGGCTGGAATCCCCCTTGCACCGCTCCGAGCGCCGGGACGAGCACGAGCGGGACGGCGGCCGCCTTCACAGCGGCCAGAGCATACGGTTGCCGCGTGAAGGTTCTCGTCCTCTCGACGTCGTACCCGCGCAGCGCGGACGATCCGGCAGGCCGCTTCGTTGCCGACGCCGTCGACGGCGCTCGCGCGCGCGGCATCGACGTCGAGGTGGTCTCGCCGGCGAGCTTCCGCCATTTCGGGCTCGCGTACGGCCACGGCATCGTCGGGAACCTTCGCGCTCGACCCTGGCTCGCCCTGCTCGTGCCCGCGTTCCTCTGGAGCTTTCGCCGTGCCGCTGCGCGCGTCGACTGCGATCTCGTGCACGCGCACTGGCTCGCAGCCGGCGCCGTCGCCGCAACGCTGCCGCGGCCGTTCGTCGTGCAGGTCTGGGGGACGGACGTCGAGCTGGCGCGGCGGGCGCCGTGGCTCGCGCGCCGGATCCTGCGACGCGCGCGGGCGGTCATCGCGGCGTCGCAGTTCCTCGGCGACGAAGCGCGCGCACTGGGCGCGCGCACGGTGCGCGTCGTGCCGAGCGGCGTTGCGATCCCGCTGTCGGTCGGTGCCGAGGAGGAGCCGCCGCACGTCCTCTACGTCGGGCGGCTCTCGCCGGAGAAGGGCGTCGAGGAGCTCGTCGCGGCGGCGGAGGGCCTGCCGCTGCGGGTGGTGGGCGATGGTCCGCTGCGGGTGCCGTCCGCCGGATTCGTACCGCCGTCGCAGCTCGGGCCGTGGTACGAGCGGGCGGCCGTCGTCGCGGCGCCCTCGCGGCGCGAGGGTTACGGCGTGGTCGTGCGCGAGGCAATGGCGTGGGGCCGGGCGGTCGTCGCCACGCGTGTCGACGGTCTCGTCGACGCGGTCGAGGACGACGTGACGGGCCTGCTGGTGCCGCCGCGCGACGTTCCGGCGCTGCGCGCCGCGCTCGAGCGGCTGCTCGGCGACGCCGAGCTGCGTGCACGGCTCGGTGCGGCTGCACGCGCGAAGGCGCAGCGAGAGTTCTCGCTCGACGCGGCGGCGGACGCGCTCGTCGCCGTCTATCGGGACGCCCTCGGGTGATGCTCTACCTCCACGCGCTGCGTGCCGCCCGTGCGCGGCAGTTGCGCGCGCGGGCGTTGCGTCCGCTCGCGCGGCGGCGGTTTCCGGACGGCGAGCCGCCGCGCGAGGCGGCGCCTGTGCCGGCGGCGCGCGAGCTGTGGGCTTCGCCCGCGTTCGAAGCGTGTTCCCCGCTCGACGCGTCGACGCGGCTCGGGCGTTTTCACCGGCAGTACGGCGACGACGTGCTGACCGCCGCGCGCGCCGGCGACGCGGCCGAGGCGCGGCGCCTGATCGCGACGTGGATCGAGGCGCATCCGCCGCACCGAGGCGACGCGTGGCATCCGTATCCGCTCTCGACGCGCGTCGGCAACTGGATCGCCGCGCTGACGCTCGCGCCGGAGCTGGCGTCGCCCGAGCTCTCGTCGAGCCTCTGGCGGCAGCTCCTGCGCCTCGAGCGAAACGTCGAGGACGACGTCCTCGGAAACCACCTCGTCCGGGACGCACGGGCGCTCGTGCTGGGCGGCGCCGCGTTCGGCGCCGCCGACCTGACGCGTCGCGGGATCGAATTGCTGCGGCGCGAGCTGCCCGAACAGATTCTTCGCGACGGCGGCCACTACGAGCGGAGCCCGGCGTACCACCTCGTCGTGCTGCGCGACCTGCTCGAGGTGCAGGCCGCGTCGCCGCATTCGTGGCTCGCCGACACGATCGAGCGGATGCGTGCGTTCGCCGCGGCGCTGACGCGTCCGGACGGTGCCCCTGCACTCTTCAACGACGGCACCGTCGACGCGCCGCGGCTCGACCTGCCCGACGCACCGGAAGGGCTCGCGGTCTTCGACGAGAGCGGCTTCGTCGTCGTGCGCGACGGCCCGCTCTGGCTTGCGTTCCGTTGCGGCGCCGCAGCACCGCCGTTCCTGCCCGCGCACGCGCACGCCGATGCGCTCTCGTTGCACCTGTGGTGGAACGGGCGCGAGGTGATCGCCGATCCCGGCACGTTCACGTACGAGCCCGGCGCCGACCGCGACCGGCTTCGCTCGACCCGCGCGCACTCGACGGTGAACGTCGACGGTCGCGATCAGTTCCGCCTGTGGGGTGCATTCCGCAGCGGCCCGTTGCCGAAGGTCGCGCTTCGCTATGCGCGAGCGCACGCGCTCGAGGCGAGCGTCGTCCTGCCCGGCCGGATCCGCCACGTGCGGCGGATCGAGTGGGACGGAAACGAGATCGAGATCCACGACCGCCTCGAAGGGAGCGGCAGGCATCGCGTCGAGTCGCGGCTCGTGTGGGCGCCCCGTCCGCCGGCGGTCGAGCTCGAGGTGCTCGGGCCCGGCGCGTTGCGCGCCGAGGAGGCATGGGTCTCCGAGCGGTTCGGCGTGCGCGTCTCGACGACGACGGCTGCGGTCTTTACAGAGCTCGAACTTCCTGCTTCCTTCGGGTTCCGACTGCGGTGTCTAGACTGACCGGCGCCGTGCAGATGGATCAGCAGAAGCGCGTTCTCGTCACCGGCGCGGGCGGTTTCATCGGCGGGCATCTCGTCGGGGAGCTGCTGCGCCGCGGCTTCGCCGACGTTCGCGCCGTCGATCTGAAGCCGCTCGGGCGCTGGTATCAGGAGCATGACGGGGTGGAGAACGTCTCCGCCGACCTGCGCGAGAAGGACGCCTGCTACCCCGCCGCCGAGGGCGTCTCGACCGTGTTCAACCTGGCCGCCGACATGGGCGGGATGGGGTTCATCGAGACGCACAAGGCCGACTGCATGGTGTCGGTGCTGATCAACACGAACATGTTGCTCGCCTCGCGCGACCACGGCGTGGAGCACTTCCTCTTCGGCTCCTCCGCGTGTGTGTACGCCGCCGGGAAGCAAACCGATCCCGACGTCACCGCATTGAAGGAGGCCGATGCCTACCCGGCGATGCCGGAGGACGGCTACGGCTGGGAGAAGCTCTTCAGCGAGCGCATGTGCCGGCACTTCATGGAGGACTACGGCATCTCCGTGCGCGTGCCGCGTTTCCACAACGTGTACGGGCCCTACGGGACGTATGCGGGCGGCCGCGAGAAGGCGCCGGCGGCGATCTGCCGCAAGGTGATCGAAGCGCAGCGCGACGACACGGGCGCGATCGAGATCTGGGGCGACGGCGAGCAGACGCGCAGCTTCACGTACATCGACGACACGATCGACGGGCTCTTCCGGATCATGGAGAGCGAGTTCAGCGATCCGATCAATCTCGGCTCGTCGCAGCTCGTCACGATCAACCGGCTCGTCGAGATCGTGGAGGAGATCGCCGGTGTCAAGCTCGAGCGCCGCTACAACCTGAATGCGCCGCAGGGCGTGCGCGGGCGGAACAGCGACAACACGCTGATCCTCGAGCAGCTCGGCTGGGAGCCGTCGATCTCGCTCGAGGACGGTCTCGAGAGGACGTACGCCTGGATCCACGAGCAGATGACGAGCGGGCGGACCGACGAGGCTGCGCTCGCGTTTCAGGGCACCTGACGCTTCCCGACGTACTCAGCCGCTTCCGGCCCTACGAGGGGCCTGTCGAGCCTGGCACGCAGCGGAACTTCATCGGCGCGAGCATCAAGCTCGAGTACTTCTCGATGGCCGGCCCGTCGGCGCCGTACGTCTCGCTGAGCGCTCCGCCGGTCGACGACGAGATCTTCGAGTGGATCGACCTCCTCGAGGCGGTCGAAGGCGCAGCCGGCCGCTTCGTGATGGTCGAGCTCGGCGCCGGCTACGGACGATGGCTCGTCAACGGCGCAATCGCAGCGAGACAGCGCGGACTCGATTCCTTCCTGGTCGGTGTGGAAGCGGAGCCGACGCATTTTCGATGGATGCGCGATCACTTCACGGCCAACGGTCTGAACCCCGATGCTCATCGCTTGGTGCGCGCGGCTGTCGCGTCGACCGACGGGAAAGCGCTATTCGAGGTCGGTCGTGCCCGCGACTGTTACGGGCAACAGCTTTCAAAGCCTCCGCGTAGGCGGCTGGAATGGATTCTGCAGGGTGGTCGCATGCGGCGCGTCACGACGATCTCGCTGCCGACGCTGCTCCGCGAGCTCGCGGTGGTCGACCTCGTCGATCTCGACATCGAGGGCGCGGAGGCGGACGTGCTCACCTCCGCGAGAGATGATCTCCGACACAGGGTCAAGCGGGTGCATGTCGGGACACATTCGCCCGACCAAGAAGCCCGCCTCCGCGAGCTCTTCACCGAGCTTGGGTGGCGGCCGGTCTGGGACTTCGCGGGCGAGGGCGTCCGCAGCACGCCCTTCGGGGACATCGAGTTTCAAAACGGCGTCCAGGGGTGGGTCAATCCTGCGTCCGATCAGCGGGGCTGAGGCGGGATCCAGTCCGCCGGCGCTGCGACGACGTTTCCCTCCGGCTCCGCGGGAGCCACCGCGGCACGGAGATCCGCGGTGCTCGCGTCGAATACCCAGAGCCGGTAGCCGTAGCTCTCGACGACGCGACGAAACTCGTCCTTCGTCCGCCCCTGGCCCGCAAGCCGCTCATCCTCGGCCTCCAGCAGGAGAAGCGGCTTGAACCGGTCGATCGTCGTATGCGCGCCTTCCAGAGCGTCTACCTCGGATCCCTCGATGTCGAGCTTGATCAGGTCGACCCTGTCGAGGCGCCGCTGCCCGACGATCGCGTCGATCGTCGTCAAATTCACCTCTTCGTGATCGACGGTTGCAACCTTCGGGTTCGAGACGCGTGAGCCGACCGTGTTCTGTCCCTCGTGTCCGGCTTCGGCAACGGCGAGCAGCGCGCTTCCGGCGGTGCGGCCGAGTGCGACTTTGAGCGCGACCACGCGCTGCAGCGAGTTCAGGGCGAGGTTCGCCAGTAGGCGCTCGTACTCGCGCGTGCTCGGCTCGATCGCGAGCACCGTGCCCGAGAGACCGACACGGCGCGCCGCAAAGAGCGAATAGAGGCCTTCGTTCGCGCCTCCGTCGATCACGGTCATCCCCGGTCTGAGGACGGATCGGAGAAACGCAAACTCGTTCGGCTCGAATGACCCGCCGACGTAGAGGCAGAGGCTCATGTCATTGCCGAGGAAGACCCTGACGCGGAGATCGTCGTACCACCGGAAAGTCACCGGCACGTCGATTCCGTGCTGTCGGTAATACGTCCAGAGGTCGCGCTTGATCCGGCTCATCGTCGCCGGCTGCCCGGCGCTCATGTCGAACTTCCAGCCGGGTTCCCGTTCGAGCGTCCGGCTCCGCGCCAACGCCTGCGCGACGATGCGAGCGACGGCAGGAGGCAGTCTCGCGATCGCATCGGAGAGCAGCCGTTGCGACCGGTTCGGTTCGGTCACGCCGACTCGCGGAGCATCGGCACGAGGCGCTCATTCGCGATCAACTCCCGCGAGGCGACGTAGATCGCTCGGAGCAAGTGACCGTCGCGCTCCGTCGACAGATCGTTCTGCGGCTTGTAACGATAGTCCGGGTGGTTCGGCGGCTCGCGGACCGCGTACACGTGCGCGAAGCCGATGCGATTGAGCGCGAGCGCGACCCACGCGGGGCTCGGACGGTGCGCGAGCCCTCGTAGGGCCTGGTTCGCCGACAGGTACTCGTCTTCCAGGCGGAGGATCGCTCGCGTCGAATCGACGACCACGGTCTCGAGGAGGAGGAGCCGATCACACACTGCGCTCATCGCGCGCAATGCGCCGATGGGATTCTCGAGGTGGTACAGCAGGCCGTAGCAGAAGACGACGTCGAAGCGGCCGTACTTCGAGAAGTCGGCAACCTCGACATCCTCGACGTAGCCGACGTGCTCGGGGTAAAGCTCGTGCATTCGCACGATGTTCTCGGCGCGCGCGTCGGCGCTGACGACGTCGCAGCCGCGCGCGACGAAGAACTGCGCGAGATGACCGGGACCCGCGCCGACGTCGAGAACCCGGGTTCCCGCCAGCGCAAGGTCGAGCGACGCGAGGTGCGCGAGCCGCGCCTTGTTGATGGCAATTGCCTCAGATGTGTCGAAAAGCTCGACGCCGTGCTGGGCGGGGAGTTGCTCGCTCCTGACATTGCGTCTCTCGACAAGATCCGCGGACGGCTGTGGATGACCTTGGCCGCGCAGATGTGACCAGATCCCTCTGCTCGTCACGCCGAACAGGCGGCGCGTCATGCCGACTCCTGTGGACGGGCGACGAGCGTCTGTTCGTACGTTCGGCGCGTCAGCCGCCCGAGAGCGAACGTCCCGAGCACGCCGAAGCGGAGGAGCGCAGATTGCGTCGGCATGTCGACGGCGGCGAGCGGAATGTTGTGATGGTGATGGGCGACGACGTCGAAGCCGCCCTGTTCGATGAGCGTCCGCAGCGAGCGGCTGTTGAAGTGGTTCAGATGAAACCGGTCGTACAGCCGCTCGTACGCCGTTCGATAGCCGAATCGTTTCAAGCGCCTTGCAGTCTCGTAGAGGATGCTCCTGTCGTCGATCGTCATGATGACTACGACGCCGTGCGGTTCGACCAGGTCGTGCAAGCGCTGTACGAATTGCCGTACGTCGACGAGGTGCTCGATCGTCGCGAGGCTCGTGACCACGTCCCACCGCCGCCCACCGAGATCGGCGTCTGCGATATCGGCGACGATCATCTCCACGCCCTCGATCTGCGGGTTCAGCGCGAGATCGAGCCCGGTGAGCGCGAGCCGTGGTTTGCGCCGGCGAAGGTACTCGAGTAGCTCGCCGCGGCCGCTTCCGACGTCCAGCACGCGCGCATCGGGCCCCTGCGTCCCGATCGTCTGCTCGACGAGCTCGAAAAGCCGCGCGTTCGGGTTCTCGAACCAGTTCGGGTGAAGCGCCTCCCATGCCTCGTCGTACTCGCCGAGGTGCTCGAGCGCCCCAACGTCCGTCAAGCAGTGATCGCAGGCCGGACATCGATAGAGCACGATGTCGCGGAACTGGTCCTCGAATCGAGTCGATGCACCGCAGACCGTGCATGTTTGCACTCGATGCGCGATCATCCGGTCACCGGAGCAGCGTCGTAGACGACGTGGTCGTGGTTGACACGGAACCGCCTCACGTCGCGGATTGCGAAGTGTCGTTCGACCGCAGCCGTGAGCTCATCCTCCCGCCGTACATGTCGGCCGAGATCGAGCGCCCACAGGATCCGGCTACGCGTGCGCGGCGTGCGGACGCCGTCGACAAGGACGAAGCGCTCGCTCGCGACGCGCGCAGCCTCGGCGAGAAACGCGTGCAGTGCGTCGTCATCGAGATGGTGTGAGACCTCGACCATGGTGATGACGTCCGCGAAGCGCGCGCGGAACGGCATCCGGGCGGCATCCGCGAGCACCGCCGGCGCACCGGTACGCAAGCGAAGGAATCCCTGGAGCTTGAGTGGATCGTTGTCGAGCCAGACGTACCGCGCGCTTGGTGGTAGGACGCTTCCGACCATTCCGGTCCCGGCGCCGACATCGAGCACGAGCTTGTCTGTCGTGTCAGCAAGAAGCGCCCGAACTTGCTCCGCGATGGGGACGCCGCCGCCGTACCGCTGGAGGATGTTGTAGACCGCCGGCCGCGCGAGTGTCGAGTGGTACGCGCGGGCGAACGTAGACGGCGGCCTGTCAGCGCTCTCGTCCATCATTCGCGGGACGCCGTCGCTGACGGCGTAGCTCCGTCCGCAGCCTCGGCAGGCCAGCGCGAAACGGATCGCGTCCAGATCGCGGTGGCACCAGGGACAAATGACGAGATCGCTCGCCGCCTCGGCGGGTGCAGCGTTCACGGCCTCTTGCCCTGCCCGCGCCACGAGTTGCCGTGTCGATGCGACAACTGCACGTCCACCAGCCCGGCGCGGTCGAACCACGTTTGAAGCTCCTCGCGACGGATGTACCTTGCGGTCGGTGCGACGAGCTGGTCGTAGACGATCGCGTGGTTCTGGCCGTACGAAAACTCCCCGACGCTCGCCATGTACTCGCTCAGGGGCAGCCGCTTGCCGACGCTGGTCCCATGTAGCGGGCGGTAGACACCCTTCGCAGCGAGGTGGAACGCGATCGAGAACGGATAGGAGACAGCGTTCAGCGTCGCGTGCGGAAGACGTGTCGTCGCCCGGCGAAGCGGCTCGACCACGTTCCGAACGAGACCGTTGTTCTCGTATCCGTAGACCCAGACGGCGATCGTCCCGCCCGGCCTCAAGTATCGGACGAGCGACTCGAACCCGGCCTGCGGGTCCGGGAGGTGGTGGAGGACGCCGATCGAGTAGATGAGATCGAAGCCGTCACCTGCCCCGGCCGGCCGCAGCGGAGGATGGAGGAGGTCCCCCTGGATGACGTGTGCGGTGTCGAACGAAGCGAGGACCCGTTGTGCCGTTTCGACCGCCGCGCTCAGGTCGATTGCCACGACCTGCGTCGCGCCGTACGACGCCGCGAAGTACGCGTGCCGCCCGGTTCCGCAGCCGGCGTCGAGCACCCGCTTACCCGCGAAATCCGAAGCGCTCAGCGGCGAGACCCAGTCGAGAAACTGTGCTTCGAACTGTGGGTGCTGCTCGTCGAAATGCGTCCACTCCCAGCCGAACGCGGCTGCGGTCCGCTGCTCGAGTTCGCTGAGTGTGCGCGGTGTCATTCGGGGAATGCCCCGCTCGACGGACCACTCGTGCCCGGTCGGGCAGGTGAGCGTGCCGGATTCGACCGTGATTCGATCGTCAGTGGACTCGACCGTGAGCTGCGTGCCGCAGGTCGGGCACACAAGTATGTCCAGCAAGCTTTGCTTCATCGAGGACGGGCGGTTGCGCCGCCGCGAAGGGCGAAGGATAGTGCGGCTGGTCAGGCGACCCGCAGATCATCTCGCGGTCGAGCGATTCGGTTGAGATGCGCGTCGCACCACAGTTCGAAGCTGAGAAGCGTCCACAACTGTTTGCGGTTGTCGCGCCGTCCCGCGATGTGGTCCGAGACCAGTTGCTGGACGGCGTCTGGCTCGAAGAGACCGCGTCGGGCGAGCTTCGCCGGCGCTAGCTCGTCTGTCAGTAGCTCTCGGAGGTCGTCCTTGAGCCACTTTGCGATCGGGATTCCGAATCCCTTCTTCTTGCGTGAGACGACCTCGGGCGGCAGGCGCCCGGCCGCCGCGCGCTTCAACAGCACCTTAGACCGTGACCGGTGGAGCTTCAGGTGATCGGGAACCCTCGCGAGGAACTCGACAAGGTCGCGATCGAGGAAAGGGGCGCGGACCTCGAGCGAGCATGCCATGCTCGCTCGGTCGACCTTCGTCAGAATGTCGTTCTGCAGGTAGCCGTCGACGTAGAAATGAATCAGGTGTGAGAGATGCGAGTTGCTCGGCGCGCGCGATGCCGTCTCTCGAACCGGTGCGAAGGGATCGCCGTGCGGCGCTCGCAGCAGCCGCGCCTGTTCGCTCGGCGTAAACGACCCGAGCCACGCTGCGTGTCGCAGCTCGACCGGATACCCGAGACCGCGAACGAACCGCTTCACCTTGAAGTCGAAGCTGAAGTTGTCAGTTGATACCGGAAGAAAGTCGGCAACGCGCACCAGGAGCTCGCGCACCGCGGGCGGCACCGGCACGTGCCGCGCGACGACGTCGGCGGCGTACGTCGGGTAACCAGCTAACAGCTCATCGCCGCCGTCGCCGCCCAGCGCCACAGTCACGTGCTCTCGCGCGAAACACGAGAGCAGATGGGTCGGCAGGATGGAGGCATCGGCGAGCGGCTCGTCGAGAAAGACGGCGACTCGCGGGATGATCTCGATCATGTCACGCACCGTGAAGGTGTGATGGCGATGGTCCGTGCCGAGATGGAGCGCGACTTCGCGCGCATATTCCGACTCGTCGAAGCTCGGCTCGTCGAAGCCGATCGAGAACGTCTTGACGGCGGTCGGCGGCATCAGGTCGACCATCTCCGCGACGATCGAGCTCGAGTCGATACCGCCGCTGAGGAACGCACCCAGCGGGACGTCCGATATGAGCCTTCGTTCTACGGCGGCGGTGAACAGTCGACGGAACTCATCGACGTACTCCGCGTCTGTGCGTCGTGGCTCCTCCGCCCCGATGGGTAGCTCCCAGTAGCGGGTGAGCGCGATCGTCCCATCGTGCCATTCCAGGACATGCGCGCGCGGCAGCTTCGCAACCCCGGCGATGATCGTCCGCGGTGCCGGGACGTATTCCAGTGCGACGTACTGGCCGAGCGCGATGTCGTCGATCTCGCGTGGGCAATCGGCGTGCTCGAGCAGGGCGTTCAGCTCGGAAGCGAAGACGAGGCCGTCTTGCGTCGTGAAGTAGTAGAGCGGCTTCTTGCCGAACCGATCGCGCGCAAGGACCAGCTTCCGGTGGCGCTGATCCCAGATCGCGAATGCGAACATCCCGTTGAGCCGGTCGACGCACCGCGCACCGAGATCCTCGTAGAGGTGCACGATCACTTCGGTATCCGTTTGCGTCGCGAATCGGTGTCCGCAGGACTCGAGCTCGCGTCGAAGCTCGCGGAAGTTGTAGATCTCGCCGTTGAAGACGATCCAGATAGACCCATCCTCGTTCGACAGCGGCTGGTCACCCGTCGACAGGTCGATTATCGACAACCGTCGGAACCCGAGGGCCGCCGACGGCCGCTGCTCCGGCTCGGTCTCGAAGAAGCCGTCTGCGTCAGGCCCGCGATGGCGGAGGGCCGCCGCCATCGCCGCAACCGATCTGCCGTCGGCTGGCCGCTCGAGGTCGACGCTGCCCGCGATGCCGCACATCAGGCGACCCTAGTCGTCGGTCTGCTTGAGATTCTGAGTTTCCCTCACGGAGTAGGTCGCTTTCCCCTGCGACTCGTGATAAGTGCGTGTGATCAGCTCCGCGAGCAAGCCCATCAGGATCAGATTGATGCCGATGATTAGGAGAAAAACGGCCACGAGCAAGCTGGGTTGCCGGTACGCATAGATTCCGTGGACCCATTTTTCGTAGGCCGTGTAGCCTGCCGCGGCAACTCCGCCGATGCACAGGATGACGCCGCTCCCTCCGAAGACGTAGCTCGGGTTCGTCGCGTAGCTCGAAAGAAACTTGACGGTCAGCAGATCGAGCAGGACCTTTAGCGTCCGTCGCAGGCCGTACTTGCTCCTGCCGAACCGACGCGCATGGTGGCGCACGGGGATCTCGGTGATCCGGGCGCCCGCGCGTTCGGCGAGCGCCGGGAGAAAGCGGTGCATCTCGCCGTAGAGGCGGAGCTCGCGGACGACGTCGGCCCGGTAGGCCTTGAGCGTGCATCCGTAGTCGTGAAGCCGCACGCCCGTGACCGCACTGATCAAGTGGTTGGCCACGATCGAGGGCAGCCTGCGCACGAGCGCGCTGTCCTGCCGGTCCTTTCGCCATCCGCTGACGACGTCGAAACCCTCGTCGATCTTCGCGAGCAGGCGTGGGATGTCGACCGGATCGTTCTGCAGGTCGCCGTCCATCGGAACGATCACGTCGCCGCGGGCGTAGTCGAACCCAGCCGCCATCGCTGCCGTCTGACCGAAGTTCCGCCGCAGCTTCACGAGCTTGAGGGCCGGATCGTGTGCGGCGAGCTCCGTCAGCCGCTGATACGTCCCGTCGCGGCTTCCGTCGTCGACGACGACGATCTCGTAATCGCCGACGTCGCGCAGGATCCTCGTGAGCGACTCGTGGAGGGGCGCGACGTTCTCCTCCTCGTCGTGCACCGGGATGACAACGGAGACTATTCGTCCTCCGCGCGAGGACTCGACAGACGCACCGGCCCTGGGTGCCGGAGCGACGTTCCTGGTGAAGGCCATGCCGCCAGTATGCAGACCGCTCTCCTACGCGGACGGGGTCGATCCAGCCTTAGCTACATTCCGGCGATGAGGGGTAGTGGCGGGGCCGCAGTGCGGGCAGGGTTGCGCGGCCGACGCACACACGACGGCAGCATGCGTCGACTCGGACCGCTTGCGGTGCCGGTGGGGTTGCGCCGGGAGGGGCCCGCGTTCCTCGGCGCGTTCGCAAGCCTTTTCGGGTTGTACTGGCTGTTCGGGTTTCCGATCTATAACAACGCCGCGTGGCTCGACCCGTGGTACTACACGGGACTTTGGATCAATTACCACTTCCTTCGCGTTGCGCACCACAGCGCGTATTACGTGACGCGTATTCCCTGGATCGCGCCGGGCCGCATCGTCTTCGCCATCTTCTCGCCGACAACGGCGTACCTCGTGATCCACGTCCTCGTTGCGCTGCTTACCACAGGATGCCTTTACCTCCTGCTGCGGAAGTACCTCGCGCAGGGTGCCGCGCTGGCAGGCGTCCTCGCGGCCGCGCTCGATCCGCTCGCCTACCACGCGTCCTACCGAGACTACGTCGTCTCGGGGGAGATCGCGTTCGTGATCGCGGCGATGTACTTCGGATTGGCCGCTCGCGGAGGGATGCGGCCGCGGCTCGCGATGGCCGGTGCCGGATTCTTCATCGCCGCCGCCTTTTCGACGCACTTCTTCTCCGCGCTCTTCTGTGCCCTGCTCATTGCACCGTATCTGTTCCTCTTCCGTCCGTCGCGAACGGAGCTCCTGCGCGATCTGGGAGCTGTAGCAGCGGGCGCGTTCGTGCTCTTTGCCGGCTGCACGGTCTATTCGCTCGCCGACGGCGGCCCCTTCGTGTACCTGGGCCCGGCGCTCAAGACGACGGCTGACCTGAGCCTCGGGCAATACCACCGGAACGGGTTCTCCTGGATGCTCGCTGAGCCGCGGCTCCTCGCGCCGATCTTCCTGCTCGTCGTGCTCGGCGCGCTGCTCGTAGGCGCCTACCGGGAGGGGGAGCGCCACCTCCCGCCGGTCCGTTTCGGCTCCGCGATCTGGCTCTACTCCGCGCTCGTCTGGTTGGTCGTGACCGCTTGGGAGCTGCGGGGCGGCATCATCTACGAGAACGTCGACTACACCGAGCCGTTCGTCCTGACGACGGTTGTGCCCTGCCTGGCCGCAATCATCGGCCTCGCGGCGCGCCGCGTCGAGCGGCGGCTCTCGTGGACCACTGTGCCGCTCGTGGTCGGCGCGGCAGCCGCAGCCACGCCGCTGGCCGTCTACCGCTTCAACTGGATGTCGCTCGCCGGAAGGCGTGGAACGCTTGCAAGCCTCGTCTTGATGGCGATCGGTTTGTTGCTCGTCGCAGCACTCCTGCGCCGGAAAGGCGGCGTCGCGCTCGCGGCTGCCGTCCTCGTCGCCGTGACGCTGGCGACGTCGTACGCGGTTAGCGTGAGCAAGCTCACGTTGAGCGCGATGGCGTATGACAGTCGCATGAACCGGCTCGATACCAACGTCTTCCACATCAGCATCGACTTCGTTCGGTGGATGCGATCGAGCAACCTCCAGACGAACGACATGGTCGGGTGGTACGACCTGAAGACCATGCCGTGGGGCAATGCGGTGGCGTCGATGTACTTCTTCGGCTGGTGGTTGCAAGGTACGAACATGCCGAGGATCGACGCGAACTTTCGTCACCAGTGGGCGATTCGCAAGCCTGGTGAGATCGTGCTCATGTGCGCACGGCCTGATTGCGAAGGCGCGGAAGCGGCGCTACGGCGCCACGGCTACCCGGCGCGGGCGGTCGCACAGCACACATTCACAAGCGGCAGCACACGGATGTGGGTGAGGGTCCTCAGATGAGCCGCGACGCGTGGCTCACGCGCTCGCGCACGACACCCTTGCCAAGCTCGATGTAATCCGCGACCTCCTCGAACTGGTCACGCTGCAGCGCGCGCCAGCAGTCGATAACAACGCGCCGCGGCGTGCGCTCGACGACCGCCGGATCGAGCGCCGCGAACTCGTGCCAGGGCGTGGCCAGCACCACAACGTCCGCGGGCTCGATTGCCTCGCCGAGCGTTGGGACAAGCCGCACGGAGTCGGCAAGGACTCGGCTCGCGTTCGCGTTTGCGGCCGGGTCATAGGCGAAAACCTCGATACCGCGAGCGGCGAGTTCCTCTGCCAGCAGGAGCCCAGGCGATTCCTCGACGACATCGGTGTTCGGCTTATACGAGAGGCCGAGCACCGCGGCGACGCCGCCCTCGGGCAGCTGCGCCTCCGCCAGGTCAGCTAGGCGGGAGATGCCGTCCCGGTTCAGGCGGTCGGTCGCCTCCGCGACGAACGCGGGGGCGTCCAGCGAGTGCGCGAGCGCCGCGAACGCGACCGTGTCGCGAGGGAAGCACGGCCCGCCGTAGCTGATCGCGCCGCGGAGGTACTTGCGGCCGATCCGGGTATCCAGACCGATCGCGTCCGTGACGACGTCGACGTCCGCACCCGGCAGCTGCTCGCAGATGCGGGCGAGCATGTTCGCGTAAGCAATCTTCGTCGTCACGAAGGTATTGACCGAGATCTTGGCGAGCTCCGCGTTGACGAAATTCATCCGCGCGATCGGCGCATCGTTGTCGCACACACGGGCGTAGATCTGCGCGAGCGCGTCGCCGGCACGCTCGTCGGATTCGCCGACGAGCAGGAAATCGGGATTCAGGAAGTCGCGGATGACGCTCCCCAGCGCAATGAACTCGGGGCTGTAGCAGAGACCGAAGTCGGCGCCGCAGCGCTTGCCGCTCGAGCGTTCCAGCGCCGCGACGATTTCCCCGTCGATCGAGCCCGGCATGACGGTGCTCGTGATGACGACCAGGTGGTAGCCGTCCTTGTCGCGAAGCGCTTCGCCGACCGCCTCGCAGGCCGGGATCACATACCGGAGCGAGAAGCGCCCGTCCTCGTCGCTCGGCGTCGGCACGATGACGAAGGTCGCGTCGGTCGCGGCGACGGCGGAGACGGCGTCGGTCGTCGCGCTGAGGTTCTCGCGACCCGCGGAGATCCGCTCTGCCAGCTCGGGCTCGAAGACCGGCGGGCGCCCCTCGTTGACCGCGTCGACGAACGCCTGGTTGAGGTCGACGCCGACCACCGTGAAGCCCTTGCTCGCGAAGCACGCAGCCATCGGCGACCCGAGCTTGCCGAGCCCGATGATCGACACTTTCGTCACGCCCACCCCTTTGCCGTCGTTGCTCGTCACCATCGCCGCGCTAGACGGTAGCGCCTGCGCCCACCGGAACGGTCGTCTCAGGAAACACGTGATCGGCGAAGCCCCAGCGGTCGTCGTTGAAGACGAGCGGCTGACGGGCCTGCGCCATCTCGACGATCCAGTCGAAGAGCTGCTCGTTGGAGATCTGCTGGATGGCGTCGCGCGCCAGCCGCTCGTTGAGCTTGCCGGAACCCACGGGGTCCGGTTTGAAGCCGCCTTCGTGCTCGAGATGGAAGACCTTGAACGGCAGGAAATGCTCGCGGATCCCGCTCCAATGCGCCATGTACATGTGCAGGCTGTCGAGGTGCATCGAGTACATCTCGAACTCCGCGTAGCCGTTCGTGCGCCACCAGTCGCGCGCTGCGAGCAGCTCGAAGTCGCCGGACGCGTTCGTGTGCAACTTCACGCGCGAACGCTCGAGGAGGAAGAGCTTCGAGAGGATCCGGATGCGGTTCATCATCCGCTCCCACGACAGCTGCGCAACCGTCATCGCAAGGAGGCCCGCGATGACGCAGTAGCGCAGGGGCCGCAGAGGCCGGCGACTCAGCGCCGTGAGGATGCGTCCGATCCGGCCCCGGGGAGCTGCGCCGCCGCGCCGCTTCGCAAGTGCACGGCGAAGTCGCGATGGGAAGTCCAGCAGGAGGCGCGCGAGTCGAAGCGGTGCGAGCAGCGCCGGCCGCCAGAGATCGCGCACGAGCCTGATCGGCACGCCGATCCACCACGGCAGGTAGTACAGGCTGTCGTAGATTCGGTAGAAGGTGCCGTCCCGGAGGTCGAGCGTGCCGTCTCGACGGTGGATCCGGATCACGCGCCGCTCGGCTGCCGACAGCTGCTCGTCGACCGGCGCGCCGGGAGCGAGCTCGGCATCGGTGTCGTATCTGTCTGTCCGGTAGAGCACGCCGTGCTCCAGCCGGCGCCGGGCGATCCACGTCATCAGCGCGTCCGAGAAGAGCAGGTCGATGTTCGTGACGAGCACGAAGTCGCCCTCGGCGCGCCTGATCCCGACGTTCTTCGCGATCATCTGGAAGAGCGGCAGCCGCTCCGCGTGGCGCAGCGACGCGTGCACTTCGTGCGGTACCTCGATGATTCGCACGCGGCATGAGCCGGTATCCTCGGGCCACGTGAGCGCATCGGCGAGCCGCGGCCGGTCCGCCGGCGGGTTCCATTCGACGAGCACGAGCTCGGCGTCGATGCCGTGGCGATTGCACTGACCGACGACGTTCTCGACGAACAGCTGCATCCGGTGGAGGAGGCCCCCGCCGTGATTGTCGTTTCGGGCCGTGGCGACGATGCTCAGGTACGGCCGCGGCCGGTGCCCGTTCGAGCTCAACGGCCGCGTCCCGAACGCACGGCGGCTGCGGAGACGCGATCGGTCGACCACGAGTGCGCAACGAGAACCGGCGTGGACGGCCGGCGGTCGGCGAGCGGCTCGCCCCGCACGACGGTGAACTCGGCGATCGTGACGGCCTCGTCGATCAGTCGGCCGAATTGTTCGATCGTGGATCCCACGATGTAGGTGCCGGCGTTCAGCGGCAGGGCCTCGACGGTGCACTCGAGGGAGCGAGACCACATGTCGACCTCCGTTGCGAGACGGGCGAGCGCCGTCCCTTCCGTCGTCTTCACCGTCAGGGCGATCGTCGCCGGCTCCTCGGCAGGAAGCTCGCCGTCGAGCTCGACGGCGAAGGTCACGGAATCGCCGGCGTGGATGACCGTTGACCCGTCCGCGGCCGTGACGTCGACGCTGCGGACGCGAGCCGCGCCGGAGCCCGCACGGGCGAGCTCGTCGGCGTCGTCGCGGCGGTTTCGTGCGAGATAGGCCTCGACGGTCTCGGCCGCCGGGCCCTGATACGTCATCCTGCCGTGCTCGAGGAGGATCGCGTGGTGGCAGAGCCGTGCGACGGCGCTGATGTCGTGGCTCACGAACAGCACGGTCCGCCCGCTCGAGGTCATCTCGCGCACACGCGCGTGGCAGCGCGCCTGGAACTGGGCGTCGCCGACCGCGAGCACCTCGTCGAGCAGGAGGATCTCCGGCTCGAGGTGCGCGGCGACGGCGAAGGCCAGCCGGACCTGCATGCCGCTCGAGTAGCGCTTGACGGGGATATCGATGAACTCCCCGACGCCGGAGAACTCGACGATCTCGTCGAACTTCCTCGCCGTCTCGGTCCGCGTCATGCCGAGGATCGCCCCGTTCAGAAACACGTTGTCGCGGCCCGACAGCTCGGGATGGAACCCGGTGCCGACCTCCAAGAGGCTGCTGACGCGACCGCGGAGCTCGGCGTAGCCGGCCGTCGGCTCGGTGATCCGCGCGAGGATCGAGAGCAGCGTCGACTTCCCGGCGCCGTTCGGCCCGATCACGCCGAGCACCTCGCCGCGCGGGACGTCGAACGAGACGCCGCGGAGCGCGTGCACCTCCTGCCGGAACTGCGCCTCGCGCGCGAGCCGGAGCCGCGCGCCAACCGCGGCGCCGGCGACCGCGAGCCGTTCCTTGAGGTTCGTCGGAGGCGCGTGCGTCCAGACGCGGTAGCGCTTCTCCAGGTCCCGGACCTGAATGGCGATCTCGCTCATCAGACGTCGTCCGCGATCGTTCGATCGGCCCTGGCGAAGTAGGCGACGCCGAGGCCGAGGACGACGAACGTCACGATCACCGCGACCACGAAGAGGCCGTGCGGCGCAGGCGTCCCGAGGAGCGACCACCGGAATGCGAGCACGATCCCGACGAGTGGGTTCAGCGCCTGCAGGTACGTCTCCCACGCGTGCGGCGGCGTGAAGAGCGGGAACGCGATCGGGCTCAGGAAGAACCACAGCTGGATCACGAACGGCAGCGCCTGGCCGACGTCGCGGTAGCGGACGTTCAGCGCCGAGAGAAGCAGGGAGATCCCAAAGGCAAGCACGAACGTGAGTGACACGAGCGGGACGACGAAGACGAACCGCCAGTCGGGAAAGCGGCCGTAGCCCGCGTCGAAGACGAGGAAGAGCGCGAGCGTGATCACGAAGTCGACGGACATCGAGACGACCGCGGCCATCGGGATGAGGATCCGCGGCGACGGCGTCTTCGTGACGAGCGCGATCTCGTTCACGAGGCTCGTCGTTCCCTGGAACACCGCGCGGGAGACGAACGTCCAGACTGCGAGACCGGAGAGCGCGAAGAGGACGTACGGCGTCGAGCCCGTGTTGATCCGCGCAAGCTGCGTGAACGCGTACGTGTAGACGCCCATCATCGCGAGGGGCTGGAAGATCGTCCAGATGGCGCCGAGCACCGTCTGTGCGTACCGGACCTTGATGTCGCGCCAGACGAGGAACGCAAAGAGCTCGCGGAACTTCCAGAGCTCGCCGATCCGAGGCGGGACCGGGCCCCGCGTCGGCCGGATCACGATCGTCGGGTAGCTGCCGGCGGCTTCGAGAGAGGTCGACATCGTCTGGAGGCGCCCAGCTTAACGGCGTCCCTGGCGCGTTCCGGGCGTCCGCACGGTACCGGTCAGAGGTTCGGAATCCGTTAGGCGGGCGGGCCGGAGCTAGCATCGCCGCGATGGCCGACGAGCCGATCCGCGTCCTGCGCGTCATCGCGCGCCTGAACGTCGGCGGCCCGGCCCTGCACGTCTCCTACCTCACGAGCGAGCTCGACAAGGTCGGCTACGAAACGATGCTCGTGGCCGGTCGCGTGTCGGCGGGGGAGGGTTCGATGGAGTACGCGGCGCGGGAGCTCGGCGTCGAACCGGTCTACATCCCCTCGCTCCAGCGCGAGATCTCCCCGCTCGTCGACGCCGCAGCCGTCCGGAAGGTCCTGCAGCTGATCCGCGAGTACCGGCCGCACGTGCTGCACACGCACACGGCGAAGGCCGGCGCGGTCGGCCGCACCGCGGCGATGCTCGCCGGCGCCGACCGCCCGCAGGCCGTCGTCCACACGTTCCACGGCCACGTCCTCCGCGGCTACTTCGGAGCGGCGAAGACCGAGGCGTTCAGGCAGCTCGAGCGCCGCCTCGCGAAGGCAAGCGACGCGTTGATCGCGGTCTCCCCGGAAGTGCGCGACGACCTCGTCCGGCTCGGGGTCGCGCCGGCGTCGAAGATCGTCGTCGTCCGGCTCGGGCTCGATCTCGAGGGGCGAACGGCGGCTCCCCCCGGCGCCCGTGACGCGCTCCGCCTGGAGCTCGGCATCCCCGCCGACGCGTTCGTCGTCGGCTGGCTCGGGCGGATGACCGAGATCAAGCGAGCCGACGACCTCCTGCGGGCGTTCGCCGCGCTTCGCGGCGATGCGCACCTGCTGCTCGCCGGCGACGGGCCGCTCCGCCGCGACCTCGAGCGTCTCGCGGGCGAGCTCTGGCTCGGCAGCCGGGCGCACTTCGCCGGCTTCCGCGACGACGTCGCAAGCGTGTACGCGGCCTCCGATGTCGTCGCGCTCACGTCTGCGAACGAGGGGACGCCGGTCAGCGTGATCGAAGCGCTCGCCGCCGAGCGGCCGGTCGTCTCCACGAACGTCGGCGGCGTCGGTGACGTCGTCTCCGACGGGGCGAGCGGCTACCTCGTGGCGCCGGGCGACGTTCGCGCGATCGCGGACGCGCTCGTCCGCCTCGCCGATGCTCCGGACGAGCGACGCCGCATGGGCGAAGCCGGCCGCGCGGCGGTGCTCGAGCGCTACTCGATCCCACGCCTCGTGCGCGACGTCGACGCCCTCTACCGCGAGCTCCTCGCGCGGCCGGTGGAAACGCCCACACGACGACCGCTGCCGCCGACGCTGCCGCAGCGCGCGCTCGAGCCGGCGCCGCGAAAGCTCCGTGTCCTGCTGGTCTCGCAGTACTTCCCGCCGGAGATCGGCGCGACGCAGTCCCGGATGCAGGCGTTCGCCGAATACCTCGCGAAGCGGGGGCACGACGTGACGGTGATCGCGGAGTTCCCGAACCACCCGGTCGGCGTCATCCCGCCGGCCTATCGCGGACGGCTCGTCGAGGTCGACCGCTCGAACCCGTACACCGTCGTTCGCGTGTGGGTGCGCGCGAGCATCGAGAAGACTCAGCGCACGCGGCTCTCGTTCTACACGTCGTTCATGACGATGGCGGCGCTCGTCTCGCCGCTCGCCGGTCGCGCGGACGTCGTCGTCGCCACGACGCCGCCCCTCTTCACCGGGCTTGCCGGCCTCGCGATCGCAACCGCGATGCGCGCAGCGTTCGTGCTCGACGTCCGCGACCTCTGGCCTGCCGCCGCGACGAGCCTCAACCAGATCTCGACCGGCCGCACGACACGCGTCGCCGAGGCGATCGAGCGGCAGCTCTATCGCGCGGCCGACGCCGTCGTCGCCGTGACGCGGCCGTTCTGCGAGCACGTCGACGCGATCCGTCGCGAGCCGCCGCCGACGCGCCTCGTCCCGAACGGGACGCTCGACCGGTTCTTCGTCGAGAACGGTCGCAACAGGCTCGGCGTGCCGGACGACCGCTTCCTCGTCACGTTCGCCGGCACCCTCGGGATCGCGCAGGCCCTGCCGGCCGCCGTCGAGGCCGCTGCGCGCGTCGACGCCGAGGCCGACTTCGCCTTCGTCGGCGAGGGGCCCGTGAAGCACATCGTCCAGGAGCAGGCGCGAGGGCTCGAGAACGTCCATTTCCATCCGCAGATCCCGCTCGAGGCGATCACGCCGGTGCTCGCGGGGAGCGACGCGCTGCTCGTCACGCTCTCCGCACACCCGACGTTCAGGCAGTTCGTCCCGTCGAAGCTGATCGACTTCATGGCGGTCGGACGGCCGGTGATCCTGGCGGCGGCCGGCGAGTCGGCCGCGCTCGTCGAGCAGGCGGGGTCCGGCATCGTCGTGCCGCCCGAGGATCCGGACGCGCTCGCAGGCGCGGTGCGCTGGCTGCGGGCGCATCCCGATGAGGCGGCGGAGATGGGACGACGCGGGCGCGAGTTTGCGCGCACGCGCCTTCGGTCGACGCACGCTGCCGAGCTCGAGCAGGTGCTCTTCGAGGTCACCGCGTGAGTGCGCGCTGCACGGCGGCGACGAAGCTCTCGACGCTCGGCTCGTAGCCCCACGGCGCGACGAGCTCGCGCGAGCGGCGGCCGTACCGCTCGCGCAGCGCCTCGTCTGCGGCGAGCTTCGCGATCGCCCGCGCCTGGCCCTCGACGTCGCCGCTGCGCACGAGCTCGCCGTTCTCGCCGGGCACGAGGAGGTCGGCGGCGGCGCCGATCGTGTCGGTCAGGACAAGTGGGAGGCCGCAGGCGGCCGCCTCGTTCACGACGATTCCCCACGGCTCCCGCCGCGACAGGAGGAGGAAGACGTCCGTCGCCGCGTACGCCTCGAGCAGCGAGTCGCCGCTACGCCAGCCGGCGAACGTCACGGAGAGCTCGAGGGCCGCCGCCTGCGCCTCGAGCTGCGCGCGCATCGGCCCCGAGCCCACGAGAACGAGGTGGAGCGGCCGGGCGGTCAGGGCGCGCGCACGCGCGACGGCCGCGACCGCCTCGTCCGGGCCCTTGAACGGGATGAAGCGCGAGACCTGCGTGACGGCGACGGCGCCGTCGGGGATGCCGAGGCCGCGGCGGAGCTCGTCGCGCCGCGAGCGGAGGTGGTCGGCGCGCCGGCCGAACGCCTCCACGTCGACGGTATTCGGGAAGATGGTGATCGAGTCGGGCTCTGCGCCGTAGTGGAGCTGATGCTCGCGCGCGAGCGTCCCGGTCACGAGGTGGCCTGCAGCCGGACCGACGACGTGCGGCAGGACGATTCGCTTGAGCGCGCTGACGATCCCGCCGCGCGGCTCGCGGAAGTGATTCTCCGAGATGACGAGATACGGGACTCGGTGCAGTCGCGCCCAGACGATTGCGAGCTGCGTCGCGAGCAGCGACCAGCCGCCGATCACGAGCACGTCGAAGCATTCGCGGTCGAGCAGGCGCCAGATCTGCGGCGTGAGCGGATAGTCGTGGTGGAGAAGCCGCACGGCCGGCACGATCGGACCGCGCAGGATGATCGGCTCGTGCTTCAGATCGAGCGTCCATTCCCGCCGGTGGACGGTCGGTGCCGCGTAGATCACGGTCAGCTCGATCTCCGGCCGCTCGGCGATCCGGTCGAGGTGCGGGGCGCGCGACGGGTTCGGCTCGCCCGCGATATAGCCGACGCGGATCACGGGCGGCGCAGACCGACCGTGTAACCGAGCTTCGCCCAGGCGCGCCTCGCCGCCTCCCCGGCGTGCCCGACGCCGAGCGGATTCGGGACGAGGCGGTCGCCGATGAGCCGGTGCGTCGCGTCGAAGCGGGAGTAGAGGCGCTCGCGGCCGCCGCCCGTGAGCCGCCGGTTCTCGAGCGCCTCGGGGCTCGTGCGAAGCGCCGCGAGCGTTCCCACGTGCCCGTACGAATGGTCCTGGTGCGCGGCGTGCACCGCAGACGTCGCGTCGACCACCGTCGCACCCGAGGCCCGCGCGTACCAGACGAGCCAGTTGTCGAAGACGGTGCGGCCGACGGCGAACGGCGGCACCTCGTCGTACAGTCCGCGCGAGTAGACGAAGTAGTCGATCGCGTCCGCGCCGCGCTTGCGGCCGCCGTCCGGTACGACGTCGATCTCTCCGTCGACGCGGACGTTCCAGCACTCGCCGATCATCAGAAACGGCGCGCGGCGCCTCGCGATGCGAACCGCGTCGGCGAACGACGCCGGCAGCAGGATGTCGGCGTTCGCGTAGCAGAGGACATCGTGCTGTGCGCGCTCCTCCGCGATGCGGAATGAGTCGTCGAGCAGCGGCGTGCCGTGCTCGTTGCGGGCGACCTCGGGCGCGTGCTCGACGCCGAGTCCGTCGTCGTGCTCCCCGATCGCGATCACCTGCACGTCGGGCGCGAGCCGCGCCCACGAGCGGAGCGCGTTGCGTTGGATCGTCCCGATGTGCCCCGCGAACGGCTTCGGGATCGTGAAGAACGTGATCACGCGGCCACGACCTCCTTCCACCAGAGCGCGAGGTTCAGCAGGTACCACGCCTCGCGACCGGGTCGCTCGAGCAGCCGTGCCGCCTCGGCGGGGTCGAGCAGGTCCGTCTGTGCGCACATCGCTGCGACCTCTTCCCGGGTCCGCGCGCCGAGCTCGCGCAGCAGCCACTCCTCGACCGGGACGCGAAAGCCCTGCTTCGGCCGGTCGATCAGCTCGTCGGGAATGACCCCGCGCACGGCCCGGCGCAGCACCCGTTTCAGCTCTCCGTCCGGAACCTTCACCTTCGTCGGGATCGAGAGCGCGAGCGCGACGAGGTGGTGGTCGAGGAACGGAACCCGCGCCTCGAGCGAGACTCCCATGCTCATCTTGTCGATCCGCATCAGGAGCAGCTCTGGCAGGCGCAGGCGCAGGTCGAGATAGGTCATCCAGTTGACGTGCGACGGCTCCCATGCAGCCTCCTCGAACCGCGCCCGGATCGGCTCGATCACGTCCCACGACGTGAGCCCCGCGAGCTCGCGCCGGAGCCGCGGCGAGAGCAGGCGCCGCTTCTGCGTCTCCATGAATGCCTCCGCACCGCCCCAGAACACCGGCACGCCCTCGGCGCCGCGGCGAAGGTACTCGTACGGCCGGCCGCCGTCGCGCCCGAGCGCGCGCAGCGCCGCGAGCCCGAGCGTCTTGCCCGGCACGCGCAGGTCGTCGGCGCGCTGTAGCCGGAGCAGCGTCCGCCACGAGGGGTAGCCGAAGAAGAGCTCGTCCGCACCCTCGCCCGCCTGCGCGACGGTGACGCCCGCGTCCCGCGCGAGCGCCGAGACGTAATAGAGCGGGAAGCAGACGGGATCGGCGACCGGCTCGTCCTGCAGGCGCGCCATCTCCGGCAGGAAGCGCAGCAGGTCCTCGAGGGAGAGGATCCGCTCATGGTGGTCGGCGCCGACCTCGTCCGCCATGCGGCGGGCGAACCGCAGCTCGTCCGGGTACGACGGGTAGTTCTCGTCGTAGCCGATCGAGAACGTCTTCACCGGCACCGTCTCGTCTTCCGAGAAGAGCGCCGCGTTCGTGCTCGAATCGACGCCCCCCGAGAGGAAGACGCCGACGGGAACGTCGCTGACCTTGCGGAGCCGGACGGACGTGCGCAGCTCGTCGAGCACGCGGCGCTCGACCTCCCCGTCGCCGGTGCGCGTCAACGGGTCGACGTCGTCCCAGGCGTCCCACCAGCGCTGCTCGCGGATCGCGCCGTCGGCGGAGACGCGCAGGAGCGTCCCCGGCGCCAGCTTGCGGACTCCGCGGAACAGCGTGCGCGGGGCCGGGACGCAGAGGAACGATAGGTAGTGGAAGAGCGACTCCTCGTCCACGGCGCGTTCCTGCTGCGGGTCGAGCAGGAGCGCTTTGATCTCCGACGCGAAGACGAGCCGCTCGTGGTGGACGGTGTAGTACAGCGGTTTGATGCCGACGCGGTCCCGAACGAGCAGGAGCTCGCGCCGCTGCGCGTCCCACAGCGCGAACGCGAACATCCCGCGCATCCGATGCAGGCATTCGACGCCCCACTGCTCGTACGCGTGCACGAGCGTTTCCGTGTCCGAGTGGTCGGTGCGGAACGTATGGCCGCCCAGCTGCTCGAGCTCCGCGCGGACGGCGGCGTGGTTGTAGATCTCGCCGTTGTAGACGAGCTGCACGCGTCCGTCCTCGTTCGACACCGGCTGATCGGCCGCGCGCGAGAGGTCGATGATCGCCAGCCTGCGCGCGCCGAGGCCGACACGCGCGTCGTCCGACACCCACGTGCCGCCGCCGTCGGGGCCACGATGCGTCATCGCGTCGCGCATGCGCGTGACGTAGGGCTCGCTGACCTCGAACGTGCCCCACGAGAGGGCGCCCGCAACGCCGCACATCAGTGCGAGAGCGCAGGCGTCGGAGCCGAGAAGGCGAAGCGGAGGATCGCGTCCGCGGCACGCTCGCCCGCGCTCCCGTCCCAGAGCGGGATCGGCCGGGATTCCGGCCGGCGCTCGAGCAGCGCCGGGATGTCCTGGATCCGCGCGGGGTCGAGGCCGAGCAGCGTGTTCGTCCCGAGCTCCAGCGTGACGGGGCGCTCGGTCGAGTCGCGAAGCGTGAAGCACGGGACACCGAGCGCCGCGGTCTCCTCCTGCACGCCTCCCGAGTCGGTGATGACGAAACGCGCCGCGGACTCGAGGCCGAGGAACTGGAGGTAGCCGAGCGGTTCCGTGAGGACGACGTTCGCGATCTCGGTCGTCCCGAGGTGCGCGACCGTTCGCGGGTGAGCCGGAAAGAGCACGGGTGTCGTCGCGCCGAGCTCGCTCAGCTGCGCGACCGCCTCGCGCAGCAGCGCCTCGTCGTCGACGAGCGCCGGCCGGTGCAGGGTCACGAGCGCGAAGCCCCGCTCGTCGAAGCCGTAACGCGTCCACGGCTTCGCCGCTCGTGCTCGATCGAGATGTGCGAGGAGCGAGTCGATCATCGTGTTGCCGACGAGCTGCACGGAATCGCCCTCGATCCCTTCGGCGGCCAGGTTGTCGATCGCGCTCTGCGAGTGCACGAGCAGGAGCGAGCTCACGTGATCCGTCAGCCGGCGGTTGTGCTCCTCGGGCATCGTCGGGTCGAAGCTGCGCAGGCCGGCCTCGAGATGCGCCACCGGGATGCCGGCCTTGACGGCTGCGAGCGCGCCGGCGAGCGTCGAGTTGACGTCGCCCGGTACGACGACGAGCTGCGGCCGGCGCTCGAGCAGGATCTGCTCGACGCCTACGAGCGCGCGCGCCGTCTGCTCGGCATGGGTGCCGGAGCCGACGCCGAGGAAGGCGTCGGGCTTCGGAAGGTCGAGCTCGCGCAGGAACACATCCGACAGCTCGACGTCGTAGTGCTGGCCCGTGTGGATCAGGAGGACGTCGGCCCGGTCGCGGAGCGCGTGGATCACGGGCGCGGTCTTCATGAAGTTCGGCCGCGCGCCGACGACGAAGCAGACCGTGTTCGCCACCGGCGAAGGATGCCGGAAGGGCCGGAGAGATCGGCGTTGCAGCCTACGATGGCGCCGTGACCGGCGTGAAGACGCAACGGCAACGCTCCCGGGACGTACGGCGTGGGGCGAGCGTCTGATGCTCGTCGTCGCCGTCGTCTTCTGGAGCGCGGCCGGAATGCTCCTGTGGACGCATGCCCTCTATCCGATCGTCGCGCGGATCCTTGCCCGGCTTCGCACCCGGAGCATCCGGCGCGACGATGCGACGCTGCCCTCGGTATCGCTGATCGTCGCGGCCTACAACGAGGAGTCGGTGATCGAGCGACGAGTCCGGAACGCGCTCGAGCTCGACTACCCGAGCGAGCTGCTCGAGGTCGTCGTGACGAGCGACGGCTCGTCCGACCGCACCGAGGAGCTCGCCGCCGCTGCCGGAGCGCGCGTGATCCGCAACCCCCGGGGCGGCAAGATCGCCGCACAGAACAGCGCCGTCCGCCGGACGAGCGGCGAGATCCTCGCGTTCACCGACGCGAACGCGACGTGGGCCCCCGATGCCCTGCGCAAGCTCGTGCGCAACTTCGCCGACCCGGATGTCGGCTACGTCTGCGGCCGCGCGCAATACACGAACGAAGACGGGCAGAACAAGGAAGGCGTGTACTGGCGCTACGAGCTCGCGCTCCGCGAGGACGAGTCACGCCTGCACTCGATCACGGGCGGCAACGGGCCGATCTACGCGGTTCGCCGCTCCGACTACGTCGAGGTCGATCCGCGCTTCGGGCACGACCTCTCGCTGCCGTACCTGATGGTGCAGCGTGGGCGGCGCGCGGTCTACGACGCGGACGCCGCGTCGTTCGAAAAGGCAACGCCGACGAACGAGGCCGAGTATCGGCGCAAGGTGCGTATGTTCGAGCACTGCTGGGCGATCGTCGTCGAGGGGAAGATGCTGCGCCGCCTGCCGCCGCTCTATCTCGTCGAGGTGCTCTCGCACAGGCACCTGCGCTACGCGAGCGGGGTCCTGCACGTGATCGCGCTTGCCTCCAACATCGCGTTGCTCGGCCACGGCACCGTCTATTCGGTGACGCTCGGCTTGCAGCTCGGCCTGTTGCTCGCAGCGCTCGTCGGCGTCGGCGTCGCGCGCTACTACGTGCTCGTCACCTGGGCAACGGTCGTGTCGCTCTGGAACTACGTTCGACGCGGCGTGCCGAGCACGTGGGAAGCTGCGGAAGGAACCCGCTGAACCGCGCCGCAGATCTCGCCGTCGCGGGCGGCGTGCTCGTGGTCACGGCGCCGCTGCTCGGACTTGCGGCACTTGCCATCAAGCTCGAGGACGGAGGACCGGTGCTCTACCGGCAGACCCGCGTCGGCAGGGCCGGCGTCGACTTCGAGCTCTTGAAGCTCCGGACGATGGTCGTCGGCGCCGAGAAGCTCGGCGCCGGCTTCGCGATCGACGAGGGCGACCCGCGCATCACCCGCGTCGGGCGCTTGCTGCGGAAGCTCTCGCTCGACGAGCTGCCTCAGCTCTGGAACGTCGTCCGGGGCGACATGAGCATCATCGGGCCGCGGCCGACGCTCCGCTACCAGGTCGAGCGCTACGACGCGCACCAGCGGCGGCGGCTCGAGGCGAAGCCGGGCATCACGGGCTGGGCGCAGATCCACGGCCGCGCGACGCTCTCCTGGCCGCAGCGGATCGAGCTCGACGTCTGGTACGTCGACCACCGCAGCGCGTGGCTCGACCTGAGGATCCTGGCACGGACGCCGCGCTCGCTCTTCCGCGGCACCTATAAAGGCGCGACGGGCGGCTGGACGCAGAGCTAGCAGCTGCGCTCGACGAGCAGCTGCACGACGAGCTTTCCCGTCTCGTCCGCCCAGTCGACCGGCAGGCGCCACCACGGCGTCGGCGCGGCGACGAACGTGAGGCCGCCGTGCCAGCAGCGCCGAAACAGCATGTGCGCACGTGTGACGTGGAAGCGCGAGGTCACGACCACGATCGAACGCCACCCTCGCTCGCGCGCGATTCGCGCAACCGTGCGGGCCTCGCCGCGCGTGCTGTACGGCACCGCCTCGAAGCAGAGGACGCGCGCGTGCACGTACCGGCCCGCGGCACAGAGCGCCCGTGCAGCCCGCCACTTCGGCGTCTGCTGAACGCTCGAGAGCGCGAGCACCGGTGCGACCCCCCGCCGGATCAGCGCGAGCGCCGGCGGGAGCCGCGAGTGCTCGCCGGAGAGGACGACGACCGCGTCGGCATGCGCCGGCGCGGTGCCTGCCCACGGCGACCACGTGAAGAAGACGAGGCACACCACCACCCACGCCGCGACCAACGCGAGAACCGCAGCGAGGAGGCGGCGCGCCACGACGCGACGGTACCCTCCGCGCGTGACCGGCGTCCTCTTCACCTGCGCGGGGCAGCGCGTCGACATCGTGACCGCGTTCAAGCGCGCCGGCGCGCGCACGCTCGCAACCGACGTCAACCGGCTGGCGCCGGCGCTCTACCACGCCGACGTGCATGCGCTCGTCCCGCCCGTCGCCGATCTCGACTACGTGCCGACGCTGCGCGCGCTCGTCCACGAGCACGACGTCAAGCTGATCGTCCCGCTGACCGATCTCGACCACGGCGTCCTCTCGCGCACGAAGGACGAGCTGCCCGCGCTCGTGCTCCTGCCCGAGCCCGAGCTCGTCGACGCGCTCGCCGACAAGTGGCTCGCACATCTCCTCTTCCTCGAGCGCGGCATCGGCTCGCCGCCCACCTGGCTGCCCGCCGACCTGCCGCCGGACGTCGAGTTCCCGGTGCTCGTCAAGGCGCGGCACGGGTTCGGCTCTCGCGGCATCTACCGTTGCGAGAACCGCGACGAGCTCGAGTTCTTCCTCCGCCACACGCAGGAGGAATCGATGGTGCAGTGCCTTTGCCGCGGCGAGGAGTTCTCGATCGACGTCTTCTGCGACCTCGACTCGCGCTGCCTCAACGCCGTGCCGCGGACGATGATCGAGTCGAAGGGCGGGGAGTCGATCAAGGGCATGACGATCGCCGACCAGGAGCTGATCGAGTGCGGGCGGCACGTCTCCGAGACGCTCGGCCTCGTCGGGCCGGCGAACATCCAGTGCTTCCGCGAGCCCGACGGGTCGTACCGCATCACGGACATCAACCCCCGCTTCGGCGGCGCGTTTCCGCTGCCGACCGCCGCCGGCAGCCGCTATCCCGAGCTCGCGCTCGCCCTCGCCGAGGGCGAGCGGCCCGAGCCGCGGCTCGGCGACTTTCGTGCGGGTTTGTACATGACGCGGTTCTTCTCCGAGCTCGTCCTGTCAGCCGGAGATGACGGTACGTTGGAGCCGTTCGCGGAAGAGCTGCCAGAGCCCCTCGTCGAGCCCTAGCGATCGTCGCCGTCGCCCTCGCCGCCGCCGGTTGCGGCGGCGGCCGCCACGCCGAGCAGCAGCTTGGGCCTGCGCCCGTGCCGTCGATCCGGCGGGAATCTCCCGGGCTGCGCGTCGTGGGGCCCGTGCGCCTCGAGATCGCCGTCGTCGACGGCGACCGCGACGTCCGCGTCCGCGACGCGTCGGTCGAGCTCTGGGGCCGGCGTGCGCGGACGGGCCACGACGGCGTCGCCGACATCGTCGTCCCGCACCGGCGCGCGCTCTCGGTAACGGTCGGCGCGCCGGGCTTCGGCCCGCGCACCGTGTGGGAGACGTTCGGCGACTCCCGCAAGGCGACGATCCGCGTCTACCGGCCCGATCTCCAGTGGCCGCTCTACGGAGCGACGGCGACGCGGACGCAGGCGCAGACGCACATCCGGCTCCGGCCGCCGTTCAAGACCGTCTGGAGCCGCGGCCTCGGGTCGCTGATCGAGTTCCCGGCGGTCGTGGACGACGGCGTCGCGTACATCGGCAACCAGCACGCAACGGTGCGCGCGATCTCGATGCGCGACGGCAGCGTCCTCTGGCGGCACGACACGGCGGGGACGACGATGGCTTCGTCGCCCGCCGTCTTCGGCGACGAGCTCGTCTATCACACGATGGACGGACACATCGATGTGCTCGATCGCGGCAACGGTGCGCTCCTCTGGTCGTACTCCGTCGGCTCGCCGGTCGAGTCGTCGCCGATCGTCGTGCACGGGATCGACTACTTCGGCGCGTGGAACGGCGGGCTCTATGCCCTCGACCTGCGCACGCACCGGCTGACGTGGACGCGCTCGCTCGGCGCGAAGATCACGTCGAGTGCGTCGATCGCCGGGGGCCGGCTCTTCATCGGCGACTACTCGGGCCGGCTCTGGGCGCTTTCGCCCCGGACGGGCGCCACCCGCTGGGTCGGCACCGTCAACGGCCGCATCTACGGCACGCCGGCAGTGCTGGACGGTCGCGTCTTCGTGCCGTCGTCCGACGGCGGCTCGATGACCGCATTCTCGACGACCGGCCGCTACCTCTGGCGCGACACGTTCGGCTCGTACGTCTATTCCTCGCCCGCTGCCTGGGGTGGGCGCGTCTTCTTCGGCGCGTACAACGGCGTCTTCTACGCGGTCTCGGCGGCGAGCGGCCGGATCCTCTGGGAGGTGGGGCTCGGCGGCCCCATCTCCGGCGCCGCCGTCGTCGTCGACGGCGTCGCGTACGCCGGCAGCTTCGCGCACCGGATCGTCGGCGTCGACGCAGTCTCCGGCCGCGTGGTGCTGCGCTTCGGGCACGGACACTACGTTCCGGTGTCCGGCAACGGGATGCGCTTACTTTTCCACGGCTACTCACGTCTCTATGCAGTGGAGCCTCGACCAGCCGTGACGAGAATCCCCGCAGCACATAGACACCGACACCTGCGGCGCCGCCGAAAATGAGACGCGCGGCGGCCGGGGTCGCCGCCGCCGTCGCGCTCGCGCTCCCGGGTCTCGCGAAGGCGACCGTCTCGCACGACGCGACGCTCGCGCGCCGCGGCGTTGCGCTCGGGCTGAAGCGACATTGGCTGAAGGCGGCGGACGCGCAGCGCTACCGCCGCGATGTCGCACGCGCCGTCCGCGACACACGCGCGCTGCCGCCGCTCAGAGCGCGCGTGATCGCGTCGCAGCTCTCGCAGCTGACGCCGCTCTGGAGCTCGTACGTCGCACCGCGCGCGCTCACGCTGTTCTCGCAGCTCGAGGCGAACATGAGCTACCTCGAGACGAAGCGGCTTCCGGCGACGCAGATCGACATCATCGACGACGACGGGGTCGTCTACCGCTGGTTCCCCTCGCTCGGCTTCGAGTTCCATCCGCTCGCGAGCTTCGGGGCGCTGAACCTCGCGGCCGCGAGCAAGAACACCGACGCGACGAGCACGCTCGCAAACGCGCTGCTCGCCCGCGCGATCCCACACGGCCCGCGGCTGATCTGGGAATACGAGTTCCGCTACGGGATCGGGCGGCCGCCGTGGGCTTCCGGCCTCGCCCAGGCCGTTGCGGCGCAGGCGCTCGCCCGTGCCGGCGCGTTGCTCGAGAACGCCGATCTCGGCGCGGCCGCCGTGCGCGCGTTCGCTTCGGTGCCGCCGTTCCTGATGTCGCTGCCGAGCGGCCCGTGGATCCGCCTGTACGGCTTCAACAGCGAGGTCGTGCTGAACGCTCAGCTGCAGGCGATCGTCTCGCTGCTCGAGTACTCGCAGACATCGGGAGACGCGGGCGCAGCCGCACTCGCGCAACAGCTGACCGACGCGGCACAGAAGCTCTTCCCGCGGTTCGACACCGGCGACTGGTCGCTCTACGAGCTCGGCGGCGGCTACGCGCCGCTCTCGTACGAGAAGTTCGTCACGGACCTGCTGGGCAAGCTCGCGAAGACGACGAGCGACCCGTTCTGGGTGCAGGCGGCACAGCGCTTCCATGCCTACTACTACGACCCGCCGCAGGTGACGCAGACCGCGCCGCCGCCGACGATCTGGCCGCAGCCGGCCGACGGGTACCTCGACACCGCGCCGATCACCATCTCGCTCTCGATGCGCGCGTCCGTCTCCGTCGCGATCGCGGGCAAGGTGGCGACCTACCGGCTCGGCCCGGGTCCGCACACGCTCACGTGGAAGCCGCCTGCCGGGCTCGCTCCGGGCAGCTACCCCGTGCAGGTCTCGGCCGTCTCGTACGCCGGACACCGCGCCACGGTCGCGCTCGCACCCGTCGTCGTGCAGTGGGACACGACGCCGCCTGCGATCACGGCCGCGTCGCTCGTCGGCACGACGCTCACGTGGCAGGCGAACGATCCCGGAACGCCCTGGCTCGACCTCACCGTCGCGCTCGCCGACCCCAGCGGCGTCAACGCGCCGCAGACGGTCGCGCTCGGCAGGCTCCCCACCTCGGGCTCGGCCGCCGTCGCAGTTCCGCCCGGGACGTGGCAGGCGACGCTCAGCGCGACCAACTCGGCCGGCCTCACGACCACCGTTCTTCTCGGAACGTTCACACAACCGGGGTAACCTGCGCCGTCGATGCGCTACGTCGTCACCGGTGCGGCCGGCTTCATCGGCTCGCACCTCGCCGAGGCGCTCGCCCACGCCGGCCACGACGTCGTCGGCGTCGACTGCTTCACCGACTACTACGATCCCGCGGAGAAGCAGGCGAACGCGCGCGACCTCGGCGTGCTGCGACTCGACCTCGCGGAGGACGAGCTCGACCTCGACGGAGTCGACGGCGTCTTCCACCTCGCCGGCCAGCCCGGCGTGCGGAGCTTCGGCGAGTCGTTTCCGCTCTACCTCCGACGCAACGTGCTCGCCACGCAGCGCGTGCTCGAGGCCTGCACGCCCGCGGGCGTCAGGCTCGTCTTCGCGTCGTCGTCCTCCGTGTACGGCGAGGCGGAGACGTACCCGACCCCGGAGGACACCCCGCCGCGCCCGATCTCGCCGTACGGGATCACGAAGCTCGCGTGCGAGCAGCTCGCGCGCGCCTACGCAGGCGACACGGTCGCGCTGCGCTACTTCACCGTGTACGGGCCGAGGCAGCGGCCCGACATGTTCTTTCGGCGCGTGTGCGAGGCGCTGCTCTCGGGCGAGGAGTTCCAGATCTACGGCAGCGGCCGCCAGTCGAGGAGCTTCACCTACGTCGACGACGCAGTCGCCGCGACGATCGCTGCGATGGAGCGTGCGCCGGGCGGGACCGTCCTCAACGTCGGCGGCGGCGACGAGGCGAGCATGCTCGAGGCAATCGCGCTCCTCGAAGGCGCGTCGGGCCGGCCGCTTGCGGTGCGGCATGTCGACGCTGCACGCGGCGACGTCTCGAGGACGAAGGCGGACGTGTCGCGCATCCGGTCGCTGCTCGGTTGGGAGCCGACGACCTCGCTCGCCGACGGGTTGCACGCGATGTGGTCGTGGGCCTCGGCTAGAGTCGCCGCGGCATGACGACCGGCGTGCGCGAGCGGCCCTTGGACCCGGAGGCCGAGCAGGAGGTCGACTTCGGCCGGTACGTCCGGCTCGTCGTCGCACGGTGGTGGCTCGTCGTCGCGGGCCTCGCGCTCGGAGCCGTGGTCGGCTACGCCGTCTCGCTCGGCGGCAGCCAGCGCTTCCAGGCGACGGCGACCCTCTATCTCGGACAGCCGTACTCGGCGAGCGGCAACGTGCAGCTGCAGTCGCTGCAGACGAACCCGAGCACGGTGCGCCAGATCGTGCACGCGACGAGCGTCGTCGACCAGGTTGCGTCGCTCTGCAAAGCGAAGCCCGGCACGTTCCGCGGCGGCATCTCGACCCAGACCGTCGCCGGGAACCTCTCGAAGAACGGGCAGACGCCGCTCGTCTCAGTGACAGTCGCCTCGGCGAAACGGAAGGTGGCGACCTGCACCGCAAACGACCTCGCACGGCTCGCCGTGAAGAAGACGTCTGCGTTCGCGAACCAGAAGATCAAGAACTTCCAGAAGCAGGTGACGATCGCCGAGCGGCAGGTGAACGAGATCAACAAGGCGCTGCAGGGCGGCGGCCTGACGTCGACCGACCAGCTGCTGCTGCAGCTGCGGCTCCAGACGGCGCAGCAGGACGAGTTGACAGCCGCGCAGCTGCTGCAGCAGGCGCGGAACGTCGAGTCGCCGTCGATCGTCACCGCGGCGGCGCCGTCGCGCATCACCGCGCGCTCGCATCGCAACACCGCCGTGGTCGCCGCGATCATCGGTGCGATCATCGGCGCCCTGGCCGCGCTCTTCTGGGACGGTATCGCCGCCGCCGCGGCCCGCCGGCGCAACGGCGCAACCTGACGCATGCTCGAGCAGGCGCGCGTCGCGGTCGTCGTCCCCGCACACGACGAGGAGGCGCTCGTCGCGACGACGCTCGCCGCCATTCCGCAGTTCGTCGACCGTATCTACGTCGTGGACGACGGCTCGCGCGACCGCACGGTCGAGCGCGCGCGTGCGGCGGGCGATGGTCGAGTGGAGGTGATCGCGCACGAGCGGAACCGCGGCGTCGGCGCGGCGATCGTCACCGGGTACAAGCATGCATTCGCAGACGGGTTCGACGTCGTCTGCGTCATGGCGGCGGACAATCAGATGGACCCGGCGGATCTCGCGACTCTCGTCACACCGGTCGCGCGCGACGAGCTCGACTACGCGAAGGCGAATCGCCTCGTCAGCGGTGAGGCGTGGACGCTGATCCCGCGTGCGCGGTACCTCGGGAACGCCGTCCTCTCGATGCTGACGAAGATCGCGTCGGGCTACTGGCACATCGCGGATTCGCAGTCCGGCTACACCGCCATCTCGCGGCGGATGCTCGGCATGCTCGACCTCGACCGCGTCTACACGGGGTACGGCTTTCCGAACGACTTCCTCGTGCACCTGAACGTCTGGAACGCACGCGTACGCGACTTTCCCTCCAGGCCGGTCTACGGCGTCGGCGAGCGCTCGGGCATCCGGTACCACAAGGTCGTGCCGCGCATCTCGTGGCTTCTGCTGAAGGGGTTCTTCTGGCGCCTGCGGGAGAAGTACGTGATCCGCGACTTCCACCCGCTCGTCTTCTTCTACGCCTTCGGCTTCCTCGCGACGCTTGCGGGGCTCGTGCTCGGCTGCGTCGAGCTCGGTTACCGGGTCGCAGGGTACGAGGTCAGCGTCGGGACGGTCGTGCTGATCGCGCTGCTCCTCATCTCGGGGTCGCAGTTCACGCTGTTCGCGATGTGGTTCGACATGGAGACGAACAAGGACTTGCGTTGACGGCCCGGCGGATCGCGCCGGTCGTCGCCTGCGTCGCGATCTTCTACGCCGTCTTCGTTCCGCTCCGGCTCGTGCAGCACGACGTGCTGTGGTTCGTGCGGATCGGGCGAGTCTTCGTGCACACCGCGTACACGAGCAGCTACATCTCCGGTCTGCGCGCCGACAGCAGGATCGGCTACGACGGCAAGTACTACCTTGCGCTCGCCGGGGACCCGGCGCACGCGCGCGACTACATGCCGGGCAAGGCGGGGATCGTCTACTCGCGGGTCGGCTATCCGCTCGTCTCCTACGTGGCGGCCGGCGGCTCTCGCGCCGCGCTGCCGGCGGCGATGCTCGCTGTCAACCTCGCGGCCGTGCTCGGCGGGACGATCGCGATCGCGGCGTGGCTCGTTCGCCGCCGGCTCTCGCCGTGGTTTGCCGCGCTGTACGGGCTCTATCCCGGCGTGATCTTCTCGGTCTTCTTCGACCTAACGGAGCCGCTGGCGTTCGCCCTCGTCGCAGCAGGCGTGCTCCTGCTGACGAGGCCGACGCCGCGGCGGGTGGCGGGTGCCGGGGCGATCCTCGCCTTCGCCGCGCTGACACGCGAGACGACGGTGCCGTTCGCGCTCGCGGCGGCAGCCTGCATTGCGTTCCAGCGGCCGCGCCGCTTCGTCCAAGGTGCGGCTTTCGCGGTCGCGACATGTGCGCCGCTTCTCGTCTGGCGGGTGCTCGTCGGCGCGTACACCCACGAGGCGACGCAGGAACGCTCGCACACGCCGCAGTGGTGGATTCCCTTCCGCGGCTTCTGGGAGTGGCGCCCGCTCGACGGCGAGCACCGGTTGATCCTGCTGACGATCGTGCTGCCGGCCGCGCTGCTCGGGCTCGCCGCGATCGTCCTGCTCGTGCAGCGCAGGCTCGTCGTTCCGGCGGCGCTCCTGCTCGCGAACGTACTGCTCGTCGTCGTCTACCTCCCGAAGAACGTCTACATCGACTACCCGGCGGCGAGCCGTTCGGTGATCGGTGTGCTGCTCGCGGCGATCTACTGCCTCCCGGCGGTTCGCCGGGGCGCGCTGCTGCGCGTCGCGGTCGGGGCAGAGGCGCTCGCGTGGTCACTCGCCTGGTATCTGGCCGTCGCGTGGAAGTACGGCCTGCCGACGATCAGGGCGCTCACGGGGTGACGCTGGCGCGCCGGCCGGACGCCCACGCGAGCGCCGGGCGCCGCATCGAGCGCAGTAGCGGGAAGGCGACGACGACGAACATCGCGACGAGCACGAGGTTGCGCGCGAGGGCGAACCACGTCACGGGGCTGACGTGCACGAGATGCCAGAAGCGGCCCGGGAACCACGTCATCGTGAGGGCGCCCGCTCCTGCGAGGAGTCCCGTCGCGGCGATGCCGGTGATCCCGTCGAGGAGCGGCACGAGCGGGAACAACCAGACCAGGTATTGCGGCGAGAGAACCCGGTTGAAGACGACGTACGCGGCGACTGCGGCGACCGCAGCCCGGACGAAGCGCGTCGGCTCGTCCGGCCCGGCGGCGTACGCGACGTAGGTCGCGACGAGCAGGGCGACGAGGACGAGCGTGAAGAGCGCGCCCATCGCCGTCGCCGCACGCCCGGCGACGTTCAGCGAGTAGGGCGAGCCGACGACGATCTGCACGTGATGGATGCCGAGCCGGCTCGCCGCGGTGAGGATCGTGGCCGGCAGGCTCTCCATCTGCAATCCACGCTTGAACTGCGTGTACATGGTGAAGCCGAGGCCGCTCCAGCCGAGGACGACGAACGGAAGCGCGGTGAGGATTCCCACGGCAACCGTCACGGCGAGCGACCACAGCGCCTGGGCGCGGCCGCGCCGCCGCCACACCCACACGAGCGCGATCGGCAGGATCACGACCGGGTAGACCTTCGCGGCGATGCCGAAGCCGAAGAGGCCGAACGCGAGCCTGTCGCGGCGGGCGAGCAGCGCCGCCATTCCGGCGATCGCGAAGAGCGCCGGCCAGTAGTCGAGGCTGTTGATCGAGATCGACCCGAGCGCGAACGGCAGCGCGGCAGCGGCCGCGACGGCGCCGTAGAGCCGGACGCCGCGCGCGCCGAGCGCGGCGAGCGCAAGCGCGAGCGCACCCAGCGCGAGGATCGCGTAGACGGCGTCGAAGGCGTGGAACCAGTCGTAGTAGCTCCCGTGCGAGAGCGCCGGCCAGTACACCGGCGGCACCGAGCCGGGCGGCCAGTCGAAGAAGAAGTCGCGGTAGGGAACGAGGCCGTGATCGATTCGGTGGCCGTACATCCGGTAGAGGTACATGTCGCCGATCCCCCGGCCGCTGAAGAGACCGACCCACGGCGGCGCGCACGCGGCGACGAAGACGACCGAGCCCGCCAGCCACGGCTTCAGCGCGCGTCTCACCATCGGACGGCGATCGGAACCGTGGTGCGGCGCGTCGCGAGGCGCACGAGCACCACCAGGCCGGCGGACCAGAGCACGAACAGCTCGGGCAGGCTCGCGTAGAGGAAGCGCGGATGCTGCGCCGTGTTCGCGAAGAAGCTGTAGAAGACGGGGTTGATCAGGAGGAACGCGAGCACGAGCGCGAGCGCCCACGGCCGCAGCAGTGCCGCCACGCCGACCGCCGCGAACGGCACGACGATAGCGAGCGTATGCGGGGTGAAGACGAGCGAGTGCGTCCACGACGTCACGACATGGGCAGCGTCGAACGGATCGTGTGGCCACGAGTGAGGATTGTCGAAGAGCTTCGGGTACGAGATCGGCCAGTACGCGCCGACGAGTGGGGCGAGCGAGAGCGCGCCCGCGAGGTACAGGAGCGCGTCGCGCGAACGGACGCGCGCAAGGACGATCACGAGCACGGCGGCGGCGAGCAGCCCGTTCGAGAGCTTGACGAGCGTCGCTGCGCTGAGCGCGCAACCGGCGAGCGCGAGGCGCAGCCGTGTCAGTCTCGGCGACAGCGCGAGCGCGCCGCCGGTCGTCACGAGAAGGGTCGAGAGCGGCTCCCCGTAGTTGTGCAGTCCGACCTCGACGTCCCACTGCGAGTTCGACCACGCTTGGTGTCCGGCGATCGCACCGACGAGCAGCGGCCACGCCGTCCAGAATCCAGCGGCCGCGATTCCCGCCCAGCGCCGGCCGGTGGCATTGCGACCGAGATACGCGACCGCGATCACGGTCAGCGCGACGCAGACGAGCGAGAGCGCGAAGCCGAAGTCCCACGCGACGTGCTTGCTCAGCCCGAAGCCGAGCACCCGGTACGGAAGCATCGGCAGGGCCCACGCGAGCGGCCAGCCGAAGACGGCCGCGCCGCTCGGCTTCATCCAGTGGACGTCGACGCAGACGGCGAGGCCGAACGCGCAGAGCGCGGCCGGAACGAGCCACGCCCGCCACGACGCGCGGCGGCGCCAGAGGACGACGAGCACGATCGCCGCTGCGATCGCGCAGAGCGCGACGAGCGCGAGCACCGGACGCGGCATCCGCGCCCACGCGGCCATGAACTCGCGCGTCGCCGCGTAGAAGCCGGTCGCGTCGCCCTCGAGGCCCCCGTCGGCCTCAGGACGCGTGAACCCGGGTGTGCCGGGCAGGCTCGAGCCGGCGTACGCAGCGAGCGGGATCGCGACGCGGATCGCGGCGAGCAATCCGAGGGATCCCCACCAACGCACGGGAAAGCACGCTACCAGCCGTTTTTGCGGTAAATCCTTTGTGAAGGGCGGCGCGGCCCGCCGAGGCCCCGGCTAGCATCGACGCGATGCCGACGGCCGTCGTGACGGGTGGGGCAGGCTTTCTCGGTTCGCATCTGTGCGATGCGCTCGTGCGGGATGGTCTGCGGGTCGTGTGCGTAGACAACCTGGAGACCGGGTCGTTGCAGAACGTGGAGCATCTGCGCGGCGAGCAGTTCGTGTTCGTGAACCACGATCTCACGGCGCATCTCGAGATCGACGAGGCGGTCGATTTCGTCTACCACCTGGCCTCGCCCGCCTCGCCGATCGATTATCTGCGCCTGCCGTTGCAGACGTTGAAGGTCGGCTCCTACGGCACCCACAACGCGCTCGGCTTGGCGAAGTGGAAGCGGGCGCGGTTCCTCCTCGCCTCGACCAGCGAGGTGTACGGGGATCCGCTCGTCCACCCGCAGCCGGAGACCTACTGGGGCAACGTGAACCCGATCGGGCCCCGGGGTGTCTACGACGAGGCGAAGCGGTATGCGGAGGCGTTGACGATGGCCTACCACCGCCAGCAAGGCGTCGACACCTGCATCGTGCGGATCTTCAACACCTACGGGCCGAGGATGCGCCCCCACGACGGGCGCGCGATCCCCACCTTTCTCCGGCAGGCACTGGCCGACGAGCCCGTGACCGTGTTCGGCGACGGCTCCCAGACCCGGAGCTTCTGCTACGTGGACGACCTGATCCGGGGGTTGATCCTGCTCGCCGGCTCCGGCGAGCACCTGCCGGTGAACATCGGCAATCCGGCCGAGTACACCCTGCTCGAGCTGGCGCAGAAGGTCGTCCAGGCGACCGGCTCGCACAGCGAGATCGTCTTCGAGGCCCTCCCGGTCGACGACCCCAAGGTCCGGCAACCCGACACGACACGCGCGCGCCAACTGCTCGGCTGGGAGCCGCAGGTCAGCCTCGAAGAAGGACTGCGGCGGATGTTGCAAGCAAACTCACGGGAGTCTCTGAGTGTCTAAGCGCATTGCCCTCTGCGCGACGGTCATCGCGGCTGTCGCAGGTCTCGCCGTATCCGCGGCGACGGCCGCATCGAAGAAACCGGCCCGCCAGGAGTCGAGTCATCTCCTCGTCGGCATCAACGACGAGGCGTTCACGCTCTACGGCGACCCGAACTACGCCTTCAACACGTTGAAGGCGCTGAAGGCGCAGGTGATCCGCGTCAACCTCTACTGGGGCGGCACGAAGTGGGCGGTCGCGAACAAGGGTCGGCCGTCCGATCCGACCGATCCGGGTGATCCGGCGTACACATGGACGATCTACGACCGGCTCGTCCGCTACGCGACGCAGTACGGGATCAAGGTCGTGTTCTCGATCGTCGGCACGCCCAAGTGGGCGAACGGGGGCAAGGCTCGAAACGTCGCGCCGACGAACTACAACGATCTCGTCAACTTCTCGTACGCCGCGGCGGAGCGCTACAGCGGGCTCTGGACTGCGCCGGTGTGGCAGCAGGATCCGTCGAACCCGACGACGAAGCTGCCGCTTCCGAAGGTGAACTACTGGACCGCGTGGAACGAGCCGAACAACCCGGTCTTCCTGACGCCGCAGTACAAGCGGGTCGGCAAGACGTGGCGGGTCGAGAGCGCGTTCCAGTACGCGAAGATCTGCAACGCGGTGATGGCCGGCGTGCACTCGCCGTACCTCGGGCCGCTGCCGAACGAGCAGGTCGCGTGCGGGGTCACCGATCCGAAGGGCAACGACGCGCCGCGCACGTCGCGCCCGTCGGTCGATCCGCTCACCTTCCTGACGGCGGCTCACCGGTACGGGATGAAGAACTTCGACGTCTACGCGCACAACCCGTATCCGGACATCGGAGCGGCCGAGTCGCCGACGTTCGTCCCGAAGGGAAAGACGAGGCGGCGGGTGCAGCTCGGCAACATCAACAACCTGCTGAATCTGATCTCGCAGTACTACGGGCCGAAGCACCTGTGGATCACCGAGTACGGCTACCAGACGAATCCGCCGGACAAGATCTTCGGCGTCTCGTACAAGACGCAGGCGCGCTACCTGGCGGAGTCGTACGCGATCGCGCGCAAGAACCCGCGCATCGACATGATGCTCTGGTTCCTCGTCCGCGACGAGCCGAACGTGAAGACCGGCTGGCAGTCGGGTCTCGCGACCGCGACGGGCAAGCACAAGCCGTCCTGGAACGCGTTCATCAAGGTGCCGCGCGCTCTGGCGCTGCCGTAGGTATGCGCAGGCGGCAGACCCCCGAAGCGCGGCCGCGGGCCGCGTGCCGCTTGCGATCGATGCTCTACCCCACGAGAGATTCGATCGTGCGCCGGAGGCCGTCCGCGAGGGCGATCTCCGGCGCATAGCCGAGCACCTGCTGCGACTTCGTCAGATCGGCCCACGAGTCGCGGAGGTCGCCCGCGCGGGGCGGCAGCTCCCGCCGGCGGACGGGTTTGCCGAGGATCGAGCCGATCGTCTCCGCGACGTGGTTGACGCTGGCGGGCGCACCCGCGGCGACGTTGAAGATCTCGCCGCTCGCCCCGTCGGCGGCGCCGGCCCGGATCGTCGCGTCGACGACGTTGCCGACGAATGTGAAGTCGCGCGACTGCTCGCCGTCGCCGTAGACCGTGATCTCCTCGCCGGCCGCGATCTGCGTGATGAAGAGCGGGACGGCGGCCGCGTACTGCGAGTAAGGGCTCTGCCGCGGCCCGAACACGTTGAAATAGCGGAGCACCACCGTCTCGAACGACTCGTACACGCGCGAGAAGCTCACGCAGTAGCGCTCCGCCGCGAGCTTGGCGACGCCGTACGGCGACACGGGGTCGGGCGGCGAGCTCTCCGGCGTCGGCATCTGCCGGCTCGATCCGTACACGGAGGCGGACGAGGAGAAGACGACGCGGCGGATCCCCTCGTCCCGGGCGGCGAGCAGGACGTTGAGCGTGCCCTCGACGTTGACGGCGCTCGAGGTGAGCGGATCCTGCACAGAGCGCGGGACCGAGCCGAGCGCACCGAGGTGATAGACGATCTCGGTCCCGCGCACCGCGTTGTGCACGCGCTCGTAGCTCCGCAGCTCGCCCTCGACGATGTCGACGTCGAGAGCCTCGAGGTTCGCGCGGTTGCCGGTCGAGAAGTTGTCGAGCACGCGCACCTCGTCGCCGCGGTCCAGCAGCTCGCGTACGAGGTTCGAGCCGATGAACCCGGCGCCGCCAGTGACGAGCACGCGCGTCACGGCGCCAGCGCTTCCACGTGGTAGCTCGCCGCGAGCGAGCCCGGAACCGTCGAACGCAGCAGGGGGACGGCGTCGTCGACCGCCTCGCCGACCGCGTTCAGGGCCCACACGAACGGCGCACCGGCGCTGCGCACGTGTGCACGCTTCGCCAGCAGATCGATCACGTGCGCGACGAGCATCGCGACGGTTGCCGTGGTTCCTGCACCGGGCCGGACGGTAACCGACGCCCATTCGGCGTTTGTGAGGAACAGCCGCTCGAGGCCCTGGTGCGTCCAGCGCCAGAGGTCGTCCGGATTCGGATGAAACGGATAGACGCCGTGTGTCGACGCGAGCACGCGGCCTCCCGGCCGCACGACGCGCCGCAGCTCGCGTACGGCGGCAGCCGGATCGGAGACGTGCTCGAGCACCTGCAGGCAGAGGACGACGTCGAAGCTCGCGTCGTCCACCGGGAGCGCATCGATCGAGCCGTGCAGATCGGCGTGCCGGTTGCCGGGGACGTCGACCGCGACGATCTCCGCTGCACTGCGCAGGAGCTCGTCATAGGGACGGTCGCCCGCGCCCACGTCGAGCACGTGCCTGCCGGCGACGTCCTGCGTGCTCAGCCAGTCGACGAGCGGCTTGCGGACCGCGTACTGGACGGACGTGCGCGAAGGTTCGAGCCGCGCGCTCATGCGGCGCGCAATCTCGTCGCTCCGAAGCCGAACGCGAGCCAGGTGAGCGCGTCGAGCGGGATCCCCGCGATGAATCCCTGTGCGCTCCACAGCCACGCGAGCAGTCCGATCCAGACGAGCGCCAGCACGCCCGTGAGCGTCCGGCGGGCTCGTGCAGCGACCCACGCGGCGGCGGCGAAGACACCTGCCCAGAGCAGCAGGCCGACGACCCCCAGGTCGGCGAGCGCCTGCAGCCACACGTCCTGGACACCGTACTGCCGGCCCGGCGCTGCGCTCGGAAATGCCTGCGGCGACTCGTCCGGGAAGCGCTTCCTCGCGGCCGGGAGGTACCGCTCGAAGTTCGCCGGCTCGGCGGATCCCTCCCAGCCGACGCCGAGCAGCGGGTGGTCGAGCCAGATCCGGTAGCCGATCCAGGCGAGCAGCGTCCTGTGCGCGTACGTCTGCACCTTCGCGGGTCGCGTCGCCGCGGGAGCCGACGATGCACCGAGGAAGCGGGCGAAGGCGCTGAGGTCGCGTCCGCGGATCGTGCCGACACCCGCTGCGGTGACCAGGGCCACGACGCCGACGAGGAGCGCACGGCGAACGCCGATCCGATGCTGCAGGAGGACGAGCACGCCGAGGATCACGAGCGCAGTCGCGAGCCCGAGCACGGAGGCGACGGCTCCGGCGACGATCGTGCCGAAGACGCCCGTCACGATCGCGATCGCCGTGAGAGCGCGTGGAACGGCCAGCCGCGGCAGAGCGACGCCCACCGCACCGACGAGCAGCGCTCCCGCCGACAGCGCGGCGAAATCTGCGGACGACAGAAACGACGCCTGCCGGTGGCCGACGGTCCCCTTCGCACCGACATCGGCTCCGAAGAACTCCGCGATGCCGACAACCGTCGCCGCGCAGCTCCAGAGGGCGAACGACCAGAGCACGAGCAGCGTGTCGCGCCGGGTCCGCAGGAGCAGCGCCAGGGACGGTGCAAGCAGGGCGTACTCGAGGAACTTCGCCGCGGTCACACCGTGCGTCGCGAGCGGGTACGTCGCCGTCTCGTGCTTCCCCCAGAAGAGCTCGACGACAAGCCAGACGAAGAAGGCTGCGCTCGCCGCCCAGAGAGCGACCGCCGGGCGAAGCGCGGACACACCGCTGCGGAAAGCGACCGCGAGTGCGGTCACGACGACCGCCAGCACCGCGAAGTCGGAGAGATACGCGTTCAGCGACGTGCCCCCGGCGCTGATCGAGAGGCTCGGCTGAAACTCGGAGTGGAGGAACAGCAGCGGGACGGCGGCCGCGACGACGAGGGAACCTCTCGAGACCGCCACGCGGCGCCTCACTATACTGGCCTCGCCTGATGAGCCGGCTCCTCGTACGCCGCTCGGCGACGGCCGTTGGCATCTACCTCTCTGTCGCACTCGGCTTTCTCGCCACCATCGTCGCGGGGCGCGAGCTTTCGGGGCTCCGGTCGTTCGGCGACTACTCGACGGTCATCTTCGCGACGGGCTTCTTCCAGGCGCTCTTCGACCTGACGGTCGAGGAGGCGGTCGTGAAGTACGGCTTCCGGTACGTCGCGCGCGAGGACTGGGGGCGCCTGCGGCGCTTGTTCCAGAGCGCGCTCGGCTTCAAGGGGCTCGGATCGGCGCTCGGCGGCGTCGGGCTCGTCGTGTTCGGCTTCGTCGGCCCGCACAGGCTCGAGACCGCGCTCTTCGTCGCGGCGGCGATTCCGCTCGGACAATCGCTCGAAGGGCTTGCCGGCACGTCGCTCTACCTGCGCGGCCGCTACGACATTCGCTCCGCGTTCCTCACCTGGTCGATGGTCCTGCGGCTCGTCGGAGTCGGAGTGGGCGCGCACTACGGGCTCGTCCCCGCCGTCGTCGGCGTGCTCCTCGGGCAGCTCCTGTCGACGGCGTCCGTCGGCACTGCGGGCTGGCTGGCGTTCCATCGTTTCCCGCAGACACCGGCGAAACCCCTGGCCGAGGATCGCCGCGGCATCGTCTCGTTCTTCATCCAGTCGAGCGTCGGCACCGGCGTGATCTCGCTCCGCAGCGGGCTCGTGCCGCTCCTCCTCGGCGCGGTCACGACGACGAAGCAGGTCGGCTTGTTCAAGATCGCGCAGGCGCCGCAGTCGGGCTTTCTCGCGCTGTCGGCACCGGCGCGGATGGTGCTGCTGACCGAGCAGACGCGCGACTGGGAGCAGGGACGCCAGTCCGCTGTGCTGCGCGGCGTGCGCCGCTACACGGCGGCGGCGGCCGTGCTGATGGTCGTGGCCGTCCCGCCCCTCTACATCTGGATGCCGTGGCTCGTCGCGCACGTGTACTCGGCGAAGTACGCACCTGCGAGCAACGCAGCGCGAGTATTCCTCCTCGCCGCCGCGGTACAGATGCTCGTGGGCTGGACGAAGTCGTTCCCGGTCGCCGTCGGCAGGCCGAACCTCCGGATCATCACCCACGGTCTCGAGTCGGCGGTCATCCTCCCGCTCGTCATCCCGCTCGGCCTGTACTACGGCGCGACCGGCGCGGCGATCGCGGTGTTCGCCGGGATGTGCGCGTTCGCGCTCGTCTGGTGGGTGATCTTCGCGCGCACCGAGCCGACCGACGTCGGCCGGCCGCCGTCGATGGAGGAGGCGCTCGCCCAGGAGGACGGCGAGGCTGAGGTCCTTGCCCATTGAACGTCCTCGTCGTCTCGGGGATCTGGCCGCCGGACGTCGGCGGCCCGGCCAGCCACGCGCCGGACGTCGCCCGATTTCTCCGGCGGCGCGGCCACGGCGTCGAGGTGGTCGTCACCGCGGACGCGACGCCTGCGCGAGAGACGTACCCCGTGCACTGGGTCTCGCGCGCGCTCCCCAAGGGCGCAGTGCACGCGCGCACGGCCGTGGAGGTCGCGCGCCGGGCACGAACCGCGGACGTCGTCTACACGACGGGCATGTTCGGCCGCAGCGCGCTCGGCGCGGCGCTCGCGCGGCGTCCGTATGTCGTGAAGCTCACGGCAGATCCTGCGTTCGAGCGTGCACGCCGCCGCGGGATCGTCGACGGCGATGTCGACGAGTTCCAGCGCGCGGAGTCGACACCCGCCGTACGTCTGCTCCGTCTCGCGCGCGATGCCGAATTGCGTCGAGCGGCGCACGTGTTCACGCCGAGCGCCTATCTGCGCGGGCTCGCGGTGTCCTGGGGCGTCGCCCAGGCGCACGTCTCCGTCCTGCCGAACCCGGCTCCGGAGGTGCCCGAGCTGCCGCCGCGCGAGGAGCTGCGCCGCCGGCTCGGCTTCGAGCGGCCGACGCTCGTCTTCGCGGGGCGGCTCGGCGCGCAGAAGTCGTTGCGGATCGCGCTGCGCGCGGTCGCCGCCGCCGACGGCGTCGACTTCGTGATCGCGGGCGACGGCGACGAGCGCGCCGCGCTCGAGACCGCAGCGGAGGAGCTCGGGCTCGGCGGGCGTGTCCGCTTCCTCGGGCCGCAGCCGCGCGAGCGCGTGCTCGAGCTCTTCGCCGCAGGCGATGCGTCGCTCCTCTCGTCGAGCTGGGAGAACTTCCCGCACACGGTCGTGGAGGCACTCGCCGTCGGGACGCCCGTGATCGCGACGGCGACCGGCGGGGTCGCCGAGGTGGTGCGCGACGGCGAGAACGGGCTGCTCGTGCCCGCCGGCGACGCGGCTGCCCTCGCTGCAGCGATCGTGCGGTTCGTCGGCGACGCCGACCTGCGCGCGCACCTCCGCAAGGCGGCCGCCCCGTCGGTTGCCGACTACGCGCCGGAGCGGGTCTTCTCGGAGCTCGAGCGGACGCTCCTGCGTACCCTGCACGCGTGAGAAGGCCGAGCGTGCTGTTCGTCAGCCGGACGCGGTACCGGCTGCCCTTGTCGCCGAGCCTCGTGCGCAAGTTCGAGGCGCTGCGCGGCGAGCTCGACGTGCATGTCTTCGCGTCCGCGGCGAACGGGAGCGGCCGCGAGGCGGGATTCACGCTCGTCCGGCCCGTCCGGCCGCGCGCGCTCGACGGTGCCGTCTTCTGGGTCGCGCTTCCGTTCCGCGTCGCGCGGCTGCTGCGCGAGTTGCGTCCCGACGCGGTCGTCTGCCAGACGGCCTACGAAGCTGCCGCGACGCTGCTCGCCCGCCGGCTCTCGCATGTGCCCGCGCGCGTCGTCGTCGAGGTGCACGGCGACTGGCGCACGTCGACGCGCCTCTACGGCTCCCGAGCCCGTCGGCTCGTCAGCCACGTCGCAGATGTGCTCGCGGCTGCCGCGCTTCGACGCGCCGACGCCGTTCGCACCGTCTCGCCGTTCACCGCCGGCCTCGTCCGCGCGCTCGGCGTCGAGCCGGCCGACGACTTCCCGGCGTACATGGATCTCGAGCCCTTCATACGCGAGCCCAAGCCCCTGCCGGAGCATCCCACCGCCCTCTTCGTCGGGGTGCTCGAGGCGTACAAGAACGTCGACGGCCTGGCTGCTGCCTGGCGAGCGGCGGCGCCGCGCATCGACGCGACCCTGCGGATCGTCGGCAAGGGCACGCGAACCGACGTCGCAGAGGCCCTCGCGCGCGAAGGTGCACGCTGGGACAGCGAGCTCACGGCCGCCGAGGTCGCCGACGCGCTCGACGAGGCGTGGGTGCTCGTGCTGCCGTCGCGTTCCGAGGGAATGGGGCGGGTCCTCGTCGAGGCGTTCTGCCGCGGTCGAGGCGTGATCGGAGCGCGGGCAGGTTCGATCCCCGATCTCGTCGAGGACGGCGTGTCGGGCGTGCTCGTGCCGCCGGAGGACTCCGGTGCGCTGGCGGACGCGCTGATCGCAGTGCTCGGCGACCGCACGCTCGCCGAGCGGCTGGCCGAGGGCGCACGAGCCTCGGCCGCGCCCTGGCTGCAGACGCCCGAGGAATACGCGCGGCGCATGCGTGAGCTCGTCGCGTGAGGATCGTCTTCGTCACACAGCATGCGGATCCCGTGCATCCCGTGCTCGCGGCGACCCTGCCCAAGATCCGCGCGCTCGCAGAGCGCGTCGAGGAGGTGGTGGTCGTCGCCGACTCCGGAGACCCGGCGGTCTTGCCTGCGAACGTTCGCCTCCGGACCTTCGCCGCGCCGTCCCGCGCCGGGCGCGGGGCGCGCTACCTCGCGGTGCTCGGGCCGGAGCTTGCCGCTCGACCGGTCGCGATCGTCGCGCACATGGCACCCGTCTTCGCCCTCGTCGCGGCGCCGCTTGCCAAGCCGCTGCGCGTCCCACTGCTCCTGTGGTTCACTCAGCAGGCCGCGCGCCCGGTGCTGCAGACGGCCGAGCGGGTCGTGGACAAGATCCTGACCGTCGACTCGCGCAGCGTCCCGCTGCGCTCGCCGAAGGTGCGCGCGATCGGCCACGGCATCGACGTCGCCGCCTTCCCGTGCGTTCCCGAACGGACGGCGCCGCTGCGCAGGCTGCTCGGGCTCGGCCGCTACGCGCCGGTGAAGGGCTGGGAGACCGCGGTCCGGGCGCTCGAGCACCTGCCGGAGTCGACACTCGCTCTCCACGGGCCGCTGCTCACCGATGCCGACCGCGCGCATCGTCCCTACCTGGAGGCAGTCGCCTCGGAGCTCGGCGTCGCCGATCGTGTCACCTTCGGTGACGCCGTTCCGTACGCCGCGGTCCCCCAGCTCTTCGGCCTCGCGGACGCCGTCGTCAACCCGACGCGCGGGAACTCGGCGGACAAGATCGTCTTCGAAGCTGCGGCGGCATGCCTGCCCGTCTTCGCGGCGTCACCCGTCTTCGACTCGGTGCTGCCGGACGGGCTTCGCTTCCACGGCGACTATCCCGACTCGCTCGCCGACCGCGTCCGCAACTACGCGGGCGGCGCCGGCCGGACGCTCCGCCGTCGCGTCGAGACCGAGCACTCGGTCGCGCATTGGGCCGACCGTGTCCTCGAGGAGGCGGGCGCCTGAAGCCGCGCGTCCTCTTCGTCTCGCGCGAGCGGTTCCGGCTGCCGCTCGAGGGCGCGCAGAAGCGCAAATGGGACGCCGTCGCCGAGGTCGTCGACCACCGCGTGCTCGCGGCTGCGCCTGCCGGCCGGCCCCGAACGGACCCGCGGTTCCACCTCGTCCCACGGGCGACGCCGCGCCGGCTCGACGGTGCGCTCTTCTACGCACTCCTTCCCCTGCGGATCGCGCGCGAGCTGCGTGACTTCCGGCCGGATGCGGCGCTCGTCCAGGGCGTCCACGAGACCGTGGCGTTCCTCGCCGCGCGGCGGCTGGCCGGTGTCCGAACGAAGGTGATCCTCGACGTGCAGGGGGACTGGCACGAGGCGACGCGGCTCTACGGCTCTCCGCTTCGCCGGCTGCTGAACCCCGTGAACGACGCCCTCGCGCCGATCGCCGTGCGCGGCGCCGATGCCGTGCGCACCGTCTCGACACAGACGACGGGGCTCGTGCGAGCGCTCGGCGTCGAGCCGGCCGCCGTCTTCCCCTCCTACGTCGACGCGGCTTCGTTCCTCGAGCGGCCGCCGACGCCTCTGCCGGAGCGACCGCGCGCGCTGTTCGTCGGCGTGCTGGAGCGGTACAAGGCGTTCGACACGCTCAGCGAGGCGTGGCGCGGGGCGGCGGCGCGTGTTCCCGGCGCCGTCCTGCACGTCGTCGGCGACGGCACGATGCGCGCCCGCGCCGAGCGCCTCGTCGCCGACCTCCCGGCACAGACGGAATGGTCGCGGCGGCTCTCCGCGGAGGAGGTCGCGGCGGCGATGGACGCGGCGTGGCTCGTCTGCCTTCCCTCGCGCTCCGAGGGCCTCCCGCGAGTCGCGCTCGAGGCGGCAAGCCGGGGGCGTGCGATCGTCGGTGGGAACCGTGCGGGCGTCCCCGACGTCGTGCGCGACGGCGAGAACGGCCTGCTGGTCGATCCCGACGACGCCGCCGCTCTCTCCGACGCGCTCGTCCGGCTCCTCACCGACCGCCCGTACGCCGAAGCGCTCGGAGCGGCGGCACGCCGGACCGGCGAGGAGTGGGGGATCACGCCGCACGAGTACGCGGCGAAGGTGCTCGCGCTCGTCGAGCAGACGATCGTGACGTGACGAGGCGCGACATCCTCTACTTCAACACGTGGTACCGCGGGCACAACAACGCGCGCTACGAAGAGCTGCTGCCGCGCCTCGATCGCGTTCGGCCGTACCTGCTCACCTTCCCGCGGTCGCGCGTCGCTCGTGCAGGCGCCGAGCGACTCTGGCGCGTCGCCCGCGGCAACGCGGAGCCGGTGACGCTCGCGGCGCTCCAACGCCGGCATCCCTACGCGTTCGTGACCGACCTGCGACAGCTCCCGTCGCTGCACGTTCCCGCGTTCGTCGACGTCGACGATCTCGACTTCACGCCGGAGAACGCCGCGCTCCTCGCGCGCAGCACGGCGGTCGCGTACGCGGTGACCGCCGAGTCCGCGGCACGGAAGCTCGAGGCGCTCGGAGTCGGCCTGCCGTGGCATGTGATCCCGCAGGGCGCAGCGCTCGACGCAGGCCCGGCGATGCTCGCGCCGCCCGCGGCCGACGGTCCGGTCGTCGGCTACGTCGCCGCGTTCCTCGTCCTTCCGGGCGACCGCGGCGGCGAGAACCCGCTCTACGACATGACCCACACGCTCGAGCTCTGGGAGGAGATCCGCGCCGCGGTGCCGAGCGCGGAGCTCTGGCTCGTCGGCGCCCCCGGGCCTCGCCTGCGTGCCCGCGTCGCGGGGAGACGCGACATCCGCCTCTTCGGCCGTCGCGGCCGCGCCGAGCTGCTCTCCATCCTCTCGGGCGTCGACGTCGCGATCTACCCCCGGCGCAGCGATCCCGGAATCCGGGCATCGAAGGTCGCGGAGTACCTGGGCGCCGGCCTGCCCGTCGTCGCATACGACCTGCCGGTCGTCGACGACCTCCGAGCCGCCGGTTCGGGCCTGCTCGTGGCGAGCCCGGCCGGGTTCGTCGGCGCCGTCGTCCGCCTCCTCGGCGACGACGCAAAGCGCGGGCGCCTTGCCGCCGCGGCCGCGGCCGAGGGCGCGCGCCGCGACTGGCGCGTTCTCGCCGCCGACTACGCGGCGCTCCTCGACCGGTATCTGCCGCGCCTAGACTGAGCGCGTGCGCGAGCAGATCAAGCAGCTGTTGAAGAACTCCGTCTACCGTGCGATCGGCGAGACGGCCAGCGGCGTCGGGGCCGTGAACGGCGACGGCCGCACCCTGCGCGTCCTCATGTACCACAAGGTGAACGACGTCCCGGGCAACCGGATGTCGATGCCGGTCTCGCTCTTCGACGAGCAGATGGCGCAGCTGCGCGAGCTCGGCTACACGGTCGTCGATCTCGACGCCGTGATCGCGCACTACGTCGCGCACGAGCCGCTTCCGGAAGGCGCGGTCTTGATCACGTTCGACGACGGCTACCGCGACAACCTGGAGAACGCGGCGCCCGTCCTGCACGCGCACGGATATCCCGCCGTCCAGTTCGTCCCGATCGCATACGTCGGCGACCGCCAGCCGCTGCCGCACGAGGAGCATCTCGCAGCGAACGGCGTGCTGAACCGAACGGTCGACTGGGAGGAGCTCGGCGAGCTCGAGCGGCTCGGCGTACGCATCGAGTCGCACGGGATCAGCCACCGTCCGCTCGCGGATCTCGAGCTCGACGAAGCCGCCCGGGAGATCGCGATCTCGAAGCTGCGGTTGGAGGAGCGGCTGGGGCGGCCGGTGCGGGCGTTCTCGTACGTGAAGGGCTCGGAAGCGCACTACAAGCCGGTGCATCTGAGCCTCGTCCGGCAGGCCGGCTACGACGTCGCGTTCACCGCGGTCTCCGGTGCGAACTCGCCGTCGAGCGACCCGCTCGAGCTCCGGCGGTACAACGTCGAGCCCTACTCGGCACGGACGTTCGAGCTCGTGCTCGCAGGCGCGTGCGACCTGATCGCCGTCAAGGACACGGTCACGGGCACGCGCGCGCGCCGCGTCTTCAACGCGGCGCTCGGCACATCGTCGAAGTGATTCTCGAGCCGGCGGGGCGCGACGAGTTTCTCGCCCTGATGCACGAGACCTACGGGAGCGCGATGTCGCCCGCCGAGTTCGACTGGTGGTTCGACCGCAACCCCGCCGGTCCGCGGATCCTCAACGCGGCGCGTGACGACGACGGCAGCGCGCTCGGCGTGCTCGCGATGTCGTTCGCGCGGATGAGCCAGGGGCTCGCTGCGTTCGCCGTCCATGCCGTGACGACGCCGGCGGCGCGAGGCCGCGGCGTCTTCTCGACGCTCGAGCTCGCGAACGAGGAGGAAGCGGCCGCCGCGGGTGCGACGTGGGCGCTCGGCTTCACGAATCCGATGGCGGGGCCGATCCTCGTCGGGCGGCTCGGCTGGGAGGACGTGACCTCGCTGCGCATCTGGGTACGCCCGAAGCGCCTGCGGCCGCGGCGGCGGGGCTGGCTGCGGGTGGAGCCGCGGGTGGCTCCGGTGCCCGCCGAGCTCCCCGGTCTGCATCTGCTGCGCGACGACGGGTATCTCGCCTGGCGCTACCGGGACTCGCCACGGCTCTATGCGCAGGCCGGCGAGACGATCGTCACGCACGCCCTCTGGCACGGCCTCTCGGCGGCGATCGTCTGCGAGCACGGCGGCGGGCTCGGCCGGGCCGTACGGCTCGTCGAGGCCGACGTCGCCGTCGCCATGGTCAATCCGGGCGAGGAGCGGCGCTTCCTCGCCGCCGGCTTCGTCCCGAGCCCGCGCACGATCCGCTTCATCGGCAAGCGGCTGACGGCAGACGCACCCGAGCTGCCGAAGCGGCGCGACGCCTGGCACTTCACGCTGGGCGACCTCGACTTCTTCTGAGAGCGTCGAACCAGCGGGGTCAGACCCCGCTACGCAGGGTCAGACCCCCACGAATCCCTACCCCGCTGTTCGGCAAGCTTGCGCGCGTGGAACGCCTCGTCTTCGCGACGCAGAAGCTCGATCCGGACGATCCGGTGCTCGCCGCCACGGTGCCGATGGTGCGTGCGCTCGCGGAGCGCGTGGACGAGCTCGTCGTCCTCTGCGACTCCGCGCGCAACCACGCGCTGCCTGCAAACGTGCGCGTCCACGAGTTCGGCGCTCCGACGCAGCTACAGCGCGGCGCGCGCTTCGACGCTGCGCTCGCTCGCGAGCTGCGGCCGCGACCGCTCGGCGTCGTCGCGCACATGGTGCCGCTCTACGCCGTGATCGCGGCGCCGATCGTGCGTCCGCTCGGGATACCGCTCGTGCTCTGGTACACGCACTGGAAGGCGCATGCCGTCGTCCGCGCCGCCGAGAAGGTCTGCACCGCGATCGCGTCGGTCGACGTCCGCTCGTTTCCGCTTCGTTCCCGCAAGGTGCACGCGATCGGTCACGGAATCGACGTAGACGAGTTCGCGTGCAGCGACGCGCCGCCGCCGCCGCTCCGTGCTCTCGTCCTCGGCCGCTACTCGCCCGCGAAGGGGCTCGAGACGATCCTGCGCGGTGCCGCGCTCGCGGGCGTGCACGTCGAGGTGCATGGCTCCGACGCCACCTTCGAGGCCTACAGGCGGACGCTCGAGCCGCTCGCGCAGGGCGCCGAGCTCGGCGGTCCGGTCCAGCGCAGCGAGTTGCCCGGCCTCTTCGCGCGCAGCCACGTGCTGATCGACAACATGCGGGCCGGCGCGCCCGACAAGGTCGTCTACGAGGCGGCGGCCGCCTGCCTGCCCGTGCTCGCCTCGAACCCCGTCTTCGACGATCTCCTGCCGCCGGAGCTCCGCTTCGACCGCGCCGACCCCGAGAGCCTGGCCGGCCGCCTGCGCGCGCTCGACGGCTCGCGGCGGCCGGAGCTGCGGGAGCTCGTCGCCCGCAACCATTCCGTCGCTCACTGGGCGGAGGGGCTCCTCGCTACCGTTCGCAGCCGGTGAGACCCGGCACCATCCTCCACCTCCAGAAGGTCGCAGGCATCTCCGGCTCCGAGGCGCATCTGCTCTCGCTGCTGCCGCGGCTCCGCGAGCGCGGGTGGGACGTGCGGATGCTGATGCTGCACGAGAACGAGCCGGGCGCCTGGGACTTCGCGCGCGAGCTGCGCGCGCGCCGCGTGCCGCTCGACGCGATTCCGATCCACGCCGATTTCGATCCGATCGCGTTTCTTCGGGTCGTCGGCTTTCTGCTGCGCGCGCGGCCGACGATTCTGCACACGCACCTCGTCCACGCCGACGCCTACGGTCTCCTCGCCGGGACCGTCGCTCGCGTGCCGATCCGGTTCTCGACGAAGCACGGCTTCAACGAGTTCCGGGAGGCACCGTACTTCGGCGTCGCCGACCGCGCGTTCGCGAGCCTCGCGCACGTGCACATCGCGATCTCGCGCGGCCTCGCGCGGTACCTCGAGGACGTCGAGGGCTTCGACGACGAGAGCTTCGAGATCGTGCACTACGGGATCGATCCCGACGGCGAGCCGGCGCCCTACGCGGACGGCGTGCCGCGTCTGCTGTGCGTGGGCCGGCTGATCCCGATCAAGGGGCACATCGTGCTCCTGCGCGCCTTCGCAGCCGCGCGCGAGCAGCTGCCCGAGCTCGAGCTCGAGATTGCCGGCCGCGGCCCGCTCGAGCCGGCGCTGAAGGCGCTCGCCCGCGAGCTCGGCGTGGCGGACGCGGTGCGGTTCCTCGGGCACGTGACGCCGATCCAGGCAGCGATCGAGCGTGCCGCGGTCGTCGTCGTCCCCTCGATGGGCGAAGGATTCGGCATGGTCGCGCTCGAGTCGATGGAGCGCTCGCGGCCGGTGATCGCGGCCGCGATCGGGGGTCTCGGAGAACTCGTGCGCGACGGCGAGACCGGGCTGCTCGTTCCGGCGGGCGAGGCGGAGCCGCTTTGCGACGCGATCGTGCGCGTCGCGGGCGATCTCGAGCTCGCACGGCGGATGGGCGAAGCCGGCCGGCGGCGTGCGCTCTCGCGCTTCCTGCAGACGTTCTGCACGGAGCGGACCGAGCTTCTCTACGAGGATGCGCTCGCGAGAGCGGCGTGACCAAATCCGAGCTGCTCGCGCGGTTCCCGCCCGCCTACCGGCTCGCGCGCGCAGCGAAAGAGGCGGTGCGCGCGCGCCGGGAACACCACGACAACGCGAAGCGCCGGCTGCTGCGTGACGTCGCGCAGCGGAACGGTCTCCGCGTCCTCGTCGAGACCGGCACCTACATGGGCGAGACGGCCTGGGCCCTCCGCGACTCGTTCGACCGCATCGAGACGATCGAGCTCGAGCCGACGCTCGCGCGGCTGGCGCGTATCCGCTTCGCGCGCTCCTCGCGCGTCCGCACGCACGAGGGAGACAGCGCGACCGTGTTGCCGCGGATTCTCGACTCGCTCGACCAGCCCGCGCTCTTCTGGCTCGATGCGCACCCGAGCACCGACCGAACCGCGCGCGGCGGGCCGATCCCCCTCCGGGCGGAGCTCGCCGCGATCGCCGCGCACGACGTCCAGGGCCACGTGATCCTCGTCGACGACGTTCGCTACCTCGGGACGGGCGGCTACCCGCCGCGCGAGGAGCTCGAGCTGCCGGGCTACGACGTCGACGAGGTCGGCGGCGTCGCGGTGCTGACGCCGAGCGTGTCGTAGACCGCGACCGTCCGCTCCGCCATTCGCGCGACCGAGAACTCCGCCTGCGCCCGCCTGCGCAGGGCCTCCCCGAGCTCGGGCTGCTCGAGCGCGCTCGCCGTGGCGAGCGCGAGCGCGCGCGGATCGGCCGGCGGGACGAGCAGCCCGCCCGCGCCGACGAGCTCGGGCAAGGCGCTGACGTCCGTCGCGACCACCGGCAGCCCGGCGAGCATCGCCTCGAGGACGGCGAGGCCGAAGCCCTCCCAGCGCGCGGGATGGACGAAGACGCCCGCCCGACCCAGCCAGGCGGCGACGTCCGGGACGCGGCCGAGCAGGAAGACCCGCTGCGCGACGTCGAGCTCGGCGGCCAGCCGCTCGAGCGCCGGCCGCTCCGGCCCCTCGCCGAGCACGACGAGCACCGTGTCCTCCGGTAGCTCGCGGAGCGCCGCGATCGCGACGTCGATGCCCTTCTGCTTCGTGAGGCGCGACACGGCGAGGAGCACGCGCGCGCCGGCGGGCACAGCGTCCGCCGGATTCTCACCCCACGCCTCGGGCAGCCTGTCGAGCCCGTAGTGGATGGTCTCGACCTTGCCGGCCGGGATGCCGACCCGCTCGATCGTGAACCTGCGCAGCGAATCGGTGATCGTGATCACTCGATCGGCGAGCCGCCCGAGCCGCCGCTCGACGAAGCGAAACGGCCCGGCGCGAAACGGGTCGTCGTTGTGCTTCGTCGAGACCAGGCTCGTGCCGCGAAGCTTCGCGGCGATGCCGCCGTAGAGGTCGGCGTGCACGAGATGCGTATGGACGACGTCTGCGCGAAGGCCGCCGAGGAGCCGCACGAGCAGCAGCGGGTCGACGTCGCGGGGCGCGGGAATCCGCACAGCCGGCACGGTGAGCGCCGCGTAGAAGTCCGACGGATTCCAGTCCGGGTCGTCGAGCCCGACGAAGACGGGCTCGACGCCTCGCTCCGCGAGCGCCGGAAGCAGCGTGAGGAGATGCCGCTCCGACCCGCCGATGCCGCGCATCCGGTGGACATGCGCGACCCTCAGCGCGTCCGCCTCCACGTGACCGCGCGCTGCACTGCGGCCGCCGCCAGCAGGGCGAGCAGGAAGTCCCAGGCGATGCGGTAGCGGGTCGCGCCGACGAACGCCCACGCCGCGGCCGTCTGGTAGAGCAGCAGGAGGAGCGCGAGCGCGACGAAGTAGCGCGTCGCGACGAAGAGCCCGACGAGCGCGAGCGCGTACAGGATCCACATGTACACCGGCTCGACGACGCGGCGGCCGACGTCGAGCCGCGTGCCCGCCCCGGGACGGCCGGACGTCTCGAACACGCTCGGCTGCCAGAGCAGCTTCGTCGAGAGCGCTGCGAGCTTCAGCTTCCCGACCGGATGCGCGCTCCAGTAGTGGAAGGCGAGGTTCTCGTAGAACGTCATCTCGAGGCACTCGTCCGGGTGGAGCACCACCTTCCCGCCGGACTTGTCGTACTGGCCGCGCGCCTCCTCGGGCGTCAGGTGTCCGGGCTCGGGCGGCCGCGGCGAGTTCGACGGCACGTTGTCGATCCACTCGCCGTGGGAGAGCAGCCGGTACGTGAGCGGATTGTTCGCCTTCCACATCGCTCGGCCGTCCGTCGTCATGGTCAGGCAGCCGACGTCCAGCTTGTTCCGGATCAGCCACGGCGCGACCGTGACGGCCGCGCCCGCGAGCACGACGGCAGACGCGACGGCGGTCGCACGGACACGGGGCAGGCGAAATGCGAGATAGACGACGCAGACGATCGGCACGAAGACGAGCCGCGTGTTGCCGAGCATCGCGAGCCCCGTGACCATGCCGAGCAGCGCACCGCGGCGCCACGTCGGGCGCTCCGCCACGAGCAACGTGAGCAGGACGAGCGCGGCCGAGCAGAGCTGGTCGACGATCTCGCGGTTGACGTGCATGTCGTGCCAGATCAGGTACGGATTCACGGTCGCGATCACCGCACCGAGGAGCGCAAAGCCGCGCCGGAGAACGCGCCGGCCGACCTCGTACACGAGCCAGGCGACGATGACCGCCAGCGCGAGCTGGTAGAGACCGACCGACTGCCACGTGCGGCCGAAGAGCCAGTAGACCGGGATCAGGAACCAGCCGTAGAGCGGCTGCGTGTACGCCGACGGCTCCCCCGGGATGAACCCGTACGTCCCGTGCGCGACGAAGACCTGCGCGAAGACGTCGCTCTTCTCCGCGTTGTTCAGCGTCGCCGCCTGCTCGTGCAGCAGCACCGCGAGCCGAGGCGCCACGCACGCGATCGTCACAACGGCATACGCGTATGCGCGGGACGGCGAATAGAGTGCGCGCAGCCCGCGCATGCGCCGAAGTGTGCCTAGCCCTCCTGCTGCGATCGTGTCGTGCCACGTCGAGCGACCGCTCGACGATCGTGTATGGAAATTGTTCGAGGACCTACAGGGTCGTCGGCCCGGCGGCTTCGACGTGATCGCGCTCGTCCGGCCTCCCGATCCCGACTTCGGCGAGGACGCGGAGCGCTGGCTGGGACGCGTACGGCCCGCTGCATCGCGTGCGTCCTTCGGGTTGCACACGCACTGGACGAGCCCGACGCACGCGCGGCCGACCAACGGCGACCCCGCCGAGCGCGTGCGCCGCGAGACGGCGTGGCTGCGCGAGCAGCGGCTCGAGCCGGGCTTTTTCTGCGGCGGCGGCTGGTACACGGACGAGGCGGTGCGCGCCGCCGTGCGCGAGCTCGGGCTCGTCGACTGCACGGAACGCGAGGGATCGCCGCGTCCCGGCGTCCTGCCGACGACGCATTCGCTCGGCCGGCTGGCCCGCGCGGTCACGGGGCGTCTACCCGGCTACGTCCACGCCTACTTCCACGACTACGACCTGCTCGACGTGCGGCGCCGCTATGCGCTGCTCAGCGCGCTGTCTCTGCTTGGACGGCGACGCCCGCACGGCGACGCGCTCGCACTCGCTCGGTAAGCTCGACGAGCGCGGTCGCGGCGAGCAGCGCGATCAGGAAGTCCCAGGGCGCGCGGTAGCGCGTCTCGCCGACGAACAGCATCGCGACGAGGGTCTGATAGGCGAGCAGCAGCACCGCGAGCACGCCGTAGAAGCGCGGCGCGAAGAAGAGCCCGATCGCGCCGAGGATGTACAGCGGAACCATGTACGCCGGCTCGCCCCACTGGCGCAACGTGTCGAGCCACGTGCCGGCGCCCGGCCGGCCCGTCGTCTCGACCACCGACGGCTGCCACAGCCACTGCGCGTCGAGCGGGATGAGGTGCGCCTTGTCGCCCGGGTGGTGGATCCAGAACGAGATCACCTTGCCCTCGAACTCGTTCATCTGTGCGCATTCGTTGTACGGCAACACGACGCCGGTCTTCACCCAGTGGTCGTACACGTCCTGCGGCGTCGGCGGGAACGACTTCGGTTGCGGCACGTGATCGATCCAGCCGCCGTGCTCGAGCGTCGTGTACGTGTTGACGTTGTTCGCCTTCCAGAGCGCGCGTGCGTCCGTCGTCACAGCCCAGCAGCCGACGTCGACCTTGTTGCGGACGACCCACGGCATGACGAGCACCGCGGCGCCGGCGAAGATCGCCGCGACCCCGAGGAGCGCGCGCCGCGAGACGTTGCTGCGCCAGAGCAGATAGCCGCCGATCAGGATCGGCAGCGCCTCGAGCCGCACGTTGCCGAGGATCCCGAGCCCGATCACGGCGCCGAGCGGCAGCGTGCGCCGCCACGCGAAGCGCTCGGCTGCGTGGAGCGTCAGGTAGACGGTCGAAGCCGCGATGAAATGGTCGAGGATCTCGCGGTTCATGTGGACGTCGTGCCAGATCAGGTACGGGTGCAGCGCGACGAGGAGGCCGGCGACGAGCCCGATCCTCGGGGTCAGCCAGCGGCGGCCGATCTGCCAGACGACGAGCGTCGTGCCGCAGGCCACGCAGATGTGCGCGAGCCCGACGACCTCCCAGTGACGGCCGAAGAGCCAGTAGAGCGGAATCAGGAACCAGCCGTAGAGCGGTTGTGTGTACGCGGAGGGGTGGCCCGGGATGAAGCCGTAGGTGCCGGTCGCGAGGTAGGTCTGCGCGAAGTTGTCGCCCTTGTCGGTGAACGACGCGAGGATCACGCCGCGCTCGTGCAGCAGCGCGGCGAGGCGCGGAAGCGCGGTGGCGGCGACGAGAAGGGCGACGGCGCGGGATCGGCGCACGGAACGGCAAGGGTAGCCGAGTACAATTCCGCCCTCGTGGCGACCAAGCCCCTCGCCGGCGTCTCGGGCGACGAACCGAGCGACATCCGTCGCGCGCGCATCCTCCCGGCACCCGTTCAGCTGCGGGCGCTCCTGCGCCGGCTCGTCAGCATCGCCGCCCTCGTCGCGATCGACGTCGGCGGGCTCGCCGGAGCGCTGTACCTGGCGCTCGTGCTCCGCCTTCTCTACTACGGCGAGCGGCCGATCCTCTGGGGGCTGCCGTGGCAGGCCGAGCGCAAGTGGCTGCCCTTCCTCACGCTCGTGACGGTGCTCGTGTTCTCGCGCGCCGGTCTGTACGCATCGCGCGAACGGCGCGCGGGCGCCGGCCGTGTCGTCTCGTCGCTCCTGCTCGTGACGGTGATCACGCTCGCCTTCTCGATCGGCTCGAGCTATCCGAGCACGACGTTCGGCCTCTACGCGACCGGCTTCGTGCTGTCGGTGATCGTGATCGGATCGCTGCGCGCCGCGTACGAGGTCGTGACGCGTGACGTCTGGCGGCTCGCCGGCGTCCGGCGCCGCGCGGTTCTCGTCGGCTCGGGCGAGCGACTGGCCGATCTCCGCCGAGCGCTCGGTCACGGGCGCGGGGGCATCGAGTACGAGTTCCTCGGCGTTCTCAGCGACGACGCCGACGGCGTGGAGCTGCCCGTGCTCGGCTCGACCTTCGAGCTCCGTCGCGTGCTCGAGCGGGAGCATCCCGACGAGTTGATCGTGAGCGGCGTCGACGTGCGCGACGACGACCTGCTCGACCTCGTCGAGGATGCCAGTCGTGCGGGTGTGAAGGTGCGCGTGGCGCCGACGACGATGGAGCTGCTGACGCAGCGCGCGGAATACGTCCCCGGCCAGGGCGTGCCCCTCTTCGAGCTGAGGCCGCCGGTGTTCGCCGGCCTCGACTGGGCGACGAAGCGCGCGTTCGACCTCCTCGTCAGCACGGCGTTCGTCCTGCTCGCCTCGCCGGTCTGGCTCGTGATCGCGCTTGCGGTGAAGCTCGACTCGGCAGGCCCCGTCTTCTACCGTGATCGTCGCATCGGGCTCGGCGAGCGCGAGTTCGGAATGATCAAGTTCCGCTCGATGTACGTCGACGCGTCGGCGCGCCAGGCGGCGCTCGAGGCTGCGAACGAGGCATCGGGCCCGCTGTTCAAGATCAAAAACGATCCGCGCGTCACGCGCGTCGGCCGTGTGCTGCGCCGGTACTCGCTCGACGAGCTGCCGCAGCTGCTCAACGTGGTGCGGGGCGAGATGTCGCTCGTCGGCCCGCGTCCGTTGCCGCTGCGGGACTACGTGCAGCTCGAGGACTGGCATCGCAAGCGCTACCTCGTGCTGCCCGGGATGACCGGGCTCTGGCAAGTGTCGGGCCGGATCGAGCTGACCTTCGACGACCTCGTCCGGCTCGACTTCTACTACCTCGAGAACTGGTCGATCTGGCTCGACATCTCGATCCTCGCGAAGACGCTGCCGGCCGTGCTCGCACGCCGAGGGGCCTACTGAGCGCCACTGTCGTCGTCGTCGCGTACCAGAGCGGCGATGCGCTCCGGCGGTGTCTCGACTCGCTCGCGGGCCAGGACGTGATCGTCGTCAACAACGGCGATCCGCTCGACGTCTCGGGCGGCCGCGTCATCGACGCCGGCCGCAACCTCGGCTTCGGCGCGGCGTGCAATCTCGCCGCACTCGAGACCGACGCCGACGTGCTCGTCTTCCTCAATCCCGACACGGTTGCGCGGCCGGGCGCCGTCGCCGCGCTCGCTCGCTCCGTCGAGGACCGTGCGATCGGGATCGCGCAGGCGCGCCTTCGGCTGCTCGACGAGCCGGACCTCTTGAACTCGAGCGGCAACGTGGTGCACGTGAGCGGCCTTGCCTGGCCCGGCGGCTACCGCGACCGCGCGGATTCGCTCACCGAGGTGCGCGACATCGGCTATGCGAGCGGCGCCGCGTTCGCGATCCGCAGCGACGTCTTTCGCGACGTGGGCGGCTTCACGGAGGAGCTCTTCCTCTACCAGGAGGATCTCGAGCTCTCGTGGCGCGTGCGGTTGCGGGGGTTGCGCGTCGTCGTCGCACCCGACGCCGACGTCCTGCATGCCTACGAGCTCGAGCGGCCCGGCCGGCGCAAGGAGTACTTCCTCGAGCGAAACCGGCTCGTCTTCGTGCTGACGGCGTACTCGCCGCGTCTCCTCGCCGTGCTCGCGCCGGTGTTGCTCGCCTGCGAAGCGGGGATCGCGCTCCTCGCCTGGCGGCAGGGCTGGCTGCGCGAGAAGGCCTCCGGCTGGCTGTGGCTCGTCCGGAACGCGGGCTGGCTTGCCCGTCGGCGGCGGGCGACGCAGGCGCTGCGACGCGTCCCGGACCGCGCCCTCGCGCGGCATCTGTCCGCGGTGCTCGACCCCCGGATGCTCGAGCTGCCGGCGGGTGCGTCGCTCGCGAACGCGCTCGTCGCCGCGTGGTGGCGGGCCGTCCGCGTCGTCCTCTGACGCTACCCTCAGCCCCGTGACCGAGTCCGCCGCGACCGCGGCGCCGCCGTCCGTCGATCCGCGGCTCGCGGAGCTTCGTCGGATCGCGATCGTGCCGGCGCTGAACGAGGAGCACACGATCGGCCGCGTGATCGCTGAGCTGCGCGCGTTCGATCCGGGGCTCGATGTCGTCGTCGTCGACGACGGCTCCGGCGACGGCACCGCGCGAGCCGCCCGCGCGGCCGGAGCGAAGGTGCTCCGACTGCCCTTCAACCTCGGCATCGGCGGCGCCGTCCAGACCGGCTTCCGGTTCGCATTCGAGCACGACTACGACATCGCGGTGCGCGTCGACGGCGACGGTCAGCACGATCCCGCGCAGCTCGGTAGCGTGCTCGACCCCGTGCTTCGCGGCGAGGCCGACATCGCGGTCGGCTCGCGCTTCGCCGGCTCGGCCGAAGCCGGCTATCGCTCGTCGCGCTCGCGCCGCGTCGGCATCCTGCTGCTCGCCTGGGTCGTCTCGCGGATCGTCGGGCGCCGCGTGACCGACACGACGTCCGGCTTCCAGGCGCTGAACCGGCAGGGGATCGCGCTCTTCGCCCGCGACTATCCGCACGACTATCCCGAGGTCGAGGCGACCGTGATGGTGTTCAGGCACCGGCTGCGGATGGTCGAGGTGCCCGTGCAGATGCGCGAGCGCGGCGGCGGCCGGTCCTCGATCACCACGCTTCGCTCCGTCTACTACATGGTGAAGGTGCTGCTGGCGATCTTCGTCGGGCTCTTTCGCCGCAACGTCGTTCCGCAGGAGGGAACCGAATGACCCCGCTCAAGGTCTCGATCGTCGGCGCGATCGCGTCGTTCCTGCTCGTGCTCGTGGTGCTCGAGTTGATCCGCAGCCGGCGCCTGCGCGAGCGGTATGCGCTGCTGTGGCTCGCCACCGGGATCGTGCTGACCGTGCTCGCCGCGTGGCGGACGGGCCTGAACACGATCGCGGGCTGGTTCGGCGTGCGAAGCTATCCGCCGGCGGTCCTGTTCGCCGTCGGGATCCTGTTCATCCTCGTCGTGCTGCTGCACTACTCGACGGTGATCTCGCGGCTCTCCGACCAGAACGTCGTGCTGGCGCAGCGGCTCGCGCTGCTCGAGCAGCAGCTCCGCGAATAGCGGGGCGGACGGCTACGAGACGGTCACGGCGACGGGTCGGCTGACCTCGTAGGGGTCGCCGTACGCCGGGTCGTCGAGCCAGTTCGCCGCGACGGCGACACGGTAGAACCAGCGCCCCGGCGGCGCGCGGTCGACGAACGTCGCCGAGCGGCTGACGCCGACCTCCGGGAGCGTGACGTTGCATTGGCGCGCGCCCGGTTGCTGCGGGCAGGTGAAGCCCGCCGTGCGGCCGCGCCAGATGCGGTAGAACACCGGGCCGCCGGCGAGATGCCGCGCGCGCCACGAGAGCGCCACGCGCCCGTGCTCGACGCGCGCCGTGAGCCCGATGTCGACATTCGCCGGGATCGGGAACAGGCCCTTGCCGATTGTCGCCACGTCGAGGCCCGGCCCGGTCTGTGCGGCTGCGACGGCGACCGCCGGCACGACCGCCGTGACGACGATCGCCGCGGAGATGAGCGCCCACCGAGTCCGGGGCGGCATCCCCGAGCTCGCCGGCGCGGCACGGCCGCGCCGCGGGACGCCGGGTACGAGATAGGGCAGCGAGGCGATGAGGAGGACGAACGCCGGGAAAGCGGGCATCATCAGGCGCAGGAGCGACGCATCCTCGATGCTCGCGCCGACGAACGTCCCTTTCACGATCGCGAACGCGAAGAACCAGCCGCCGACGAGCAGCGCCGCGGCGACCGAGCGACGGGCGAGCGCGATCAGGCCGGCGATCACGAGCCACTCGATCAGGCGCCCGCTCCAGAAGTGCTCGCGCAGCAGGTCGAGATTGTTGAGGAAGCGCGACCAGTTCAGCTGGTGGAGATATCGACCGAGGTTGAGCGCCGCCAGCGGGTGTGCGGCGGCGAGGCCCGTCGGGCCGTTCGGCGCCGCGCGGGACAGGAGCGGCACGTTTCCGAGGCCGCGCGCCTTCCACACCGTGAGCGCTGCAACGGCCGGGGCCAGTCCCGCGACGATCGCCCCCGCGTGAGCGAAGCGCCGTTTGTAGAGGAGCGCGAGCGCCGGCCCCGCGAGAAAAAGCACGGTCGCCGGCTTCACGGCGATCGCGGCGCCCGCCGCGACGCCGGCCGCCACCGCGTCGACGAGTGTCGGCGTCGCATCGAAGAGCACCTTCGCGACGAAGTACGCGGCCACGAGCGCGAATGCCATGGTCGGCATGTCGGCCATCGCCGTCAGCCCGAACGACTGCGGCAGCGTCAGCTCCGTGTAGCGCTGGTGGTAGCCGACATTCGTGTACAGGACGCCGACGAACGGCACCGTGATCCAGAGCAGCAGCGTCCAGTAGCCGAAGAGGCGTCCACCGATCCGTGCTGCGATGCCGTACAGCGAAAGCACCGCGGCCGGCAAGAGGATGAGCACGTTGAAGAGGACGATCGCGGGAAAGGCGGACACGAGATCGGAGCCCGCGACGCGTGCGATCGGCGCGTACAGCGCCGGGAGCCCGTACCCCACGCGCGTCTGCGTCAGGTGGCCGTGCGCGAGCAGCCAGCCGGAGGTGTACAACCACAGCTGGTCGCCGCCCTGGTAGTAGATCCAGCCGGCGTGACGCACGACGAGCGCCGTTGCGAGCACGGTCAGCCACTGCAGGGAGACGAAGCCGAGCAGCACCCGCCGTACGGGCAGCGCCTCGACGGCTCCGGTTGCACGGTCGACTGCATCGCGGGCCCTCGCTCCCCAAAGCCGCCGGGCCGGGGCAACGTGGGCCTTCGCGCTCACCCGCCTAGAGTAGCGTCGGCTCCCAATGGCTCACAGTCTTCGAACACATCTCCGAACGCCGAGCGCGCTTCGCAGCGGGGCGCTGACCGGCGTCGCGCAGATCGTCGTCGCCCTCGCGGCGGCCGGTGCCGGCGCACTGCTCGCGCAGAAGTTCGGAAGGACGGCGGAGACGGACGGATTCCTCGCTGCATACGGCGTCTACCTCGTGCTCGTGCTCGCGGCGCAGACCCTGCGGCTCGTCGTCGTGCCGGATCTGACGCGGGCGCGCGCGGAGGAGCGTCTTGCCGAGGAGCTCGACGCGTACGGCGTCGCATTTCTCGCGTTCGCCGTGCCGGTGAGCGTGCTCGTCGCCGTGCTCGCGCATCCGCTCGGCGACCTGATCACCGGGTCGCTGCCGCCGGTCTCGGCGCACGTCGCCGGACGGGCCCTCGCCGTGCTCGTGCCCGCCGCCTTCCTGCAGCTGCTCGCTGCGCTCGCGGCGAGCGCGCTCGCCGCGCAGGACAGCTACGGCACCGCGGCGCTCGGCTATGCGGCCGGCGGGATCGCCGGGCTCGTGGTCTTCGCCGCGCTCGCGAACGCGCACGGCGTCGTCGCGCTCGCCTGGGGCCTCGCTGCGAACGGCGCGGTGTCGTTGGGCGTGCCGCTCGCAAAGCTCGTCGGCCGCGACCTCGTCGGACGCGGGCTTCCCGCGAGCGTCGGCGTGCTGATGCGTCTGCGCCGTCTGCTCGAAGGTGCCGCCGTACCGCTGGCGTTGCAGGGTTGCTACCTCCTCTCGCTGCGGTTTGCGGCGAAGCTCGGAGTCGGGAGCGTCTCGACCTTCTCCTACGCGTACCTCGCGGCTTCGACGCTCGTGGGCGCGACGGCGTTCTCGCTCGGCGTCATCTCCTCCGCGCCTCTGACGCGACGCGGCGTCGACCCCGAGGCCGCCGGACGTCACGTCGTGCACGCCGCGTGGGTGAGCCTGTCGCTCGTCGGTGCGGCCGCCGGCGTCTTCGCCCTCGTCGGCGGCAAAATCGTCGGCTTCGTGCTCGGGAACGCGTACGGCGGCCAAGTCGGCAGGCAGGTCGGCCACCTCGTCGTCTACCTCTCGCCGTGGATGGTGGCGTGGGTCGGGTTCGTCGTGACGTTCCCCGTCGTCTTCGTCGCGGGCCGGCGCCGCACGCTGGTGCCGCTCGCGGCAGTCGGCTTCCTGCTCTGCTTCCCGCTCGGCCTCGGGCTGCGCTCGCTCTGGGGCCTGCCGGGGATCGCGATCGCCGTCGGCCTCTCGACGCTCGTGATCGCGCTCGGGCTGATGCATGCGATCGCACCGCGCGCGCTCGCAATCGCGGTCGTCGGGCTCGGCCGGCTCGCGCTCGCCGTCGGCGGTGCGGCGGCGCTCGCCTTCGGCGGACTCGCCCTCGCACTCTCGCCGTGGGCGGCGGCCGCGCTCGGTGTCGTCGTCTACATCCTCGTGATCGCCGCGCTGCGCTCCCTCGGGCTGAGCGAGGCCTGGGCCTACGTGCGAGGCCTGCACTGAAGGCGATCGTGACGGGGGCGCGCGGGCAGGACGGCTCGTATCTCGTCGAGTCTCTGCGCGCGGAGGGATGCGAGGTCGCGGCGCTCGACCGCGGCGACGTCGAGCTAACCGACTTCGACGCCGTCGTCGCGTTGCTCCGGTCGGAGCGGCCGCGCGAGATCTACCACCTCGCGTCGCCGTCGTTCGTACCGCGCTCCTGGGAGGACCCTGTCGAATCGACGCGCATCGGGACGGTCGCGGTCGCTGTTCTCTGCGAAGCGGTGCGCACGGTCGATCCGGCGATCCACCTGCTGCACGCGTCGTCGGCGGAGGTGTTCGGCGTTCCCGCGGAAACGCCCCAGACCGAGTCGACGCCCTTTCGTCCGCACTCGCCCTACGGCGCGGCGAAGGCGTACGGAACGTATCTCGTCGGCGCGTACCGCGAGCGCTACGGCCTCCACGCCGGCAGCGCGATTCTCTTCAACCACGAGTCGCCGCGGCGCTCGACCGAATTCCTGCCGGCGAAGGTGGCGCGCGGGGTCGCCGAGATCGCCGCGGGCGCCGCGCAGGTGCTCGTGCTCGGCGACCTCGACGCGAAACGCGACTGGGGCTACGCGCCCGACTACGTCGAGGCGATGTGCCTGATGGCGCGACACGAGACCGCAGACGACTACGTCGTCGCGACAGGCGAGCTCCACACAGTCGAAGAGCTCGTCGAGGCGGCGTTCCGGCACGTCGGGCTCGACTGGCGCCGGCACGTCCGCATCGACGAGTCGCTGCAGCGCGGCCAGACGTACGAGCTCGTCGGCGACGCGTCGAAGGCGCGCACGCAGCTCGGCTGGCAACCGACGGTGACGTTCGAGCAGCTCGTCGCGCTGCTCGTCGACGCCGCGCTCGAATCATGAGCGGCTACGTCCCGTCGAACGAGCGCCGCCATCGCGCGCACGCGCGGCTCCTCGACGCTGTCGGCGGTGGTGCCCGCGTGCTCGACGTCGGTGCGTCCAGCGGGTACCTCGCGGCCCCGCTCGCCGCTCGCGGCAACACGGTCGTCGGCATCGAGCTCGACGCCGACGCGGCTCGCGAGGCGGAGTCGTATTGCGAGCGTGTGCTCGTCGGCGACGTCGAGACGATGGAGCTCCCGTTCGAGCCCGCGTCGTTCGACGTCGTCCTACTCGGCGACGTGGTCGAGCACCTCCGCGACCCGACCGCGACGCTCGCGCGGCTGCGGCCGGTGCTGCGTCCCGGCGGGCGCGTCGTGCTCTCGACGCCGAACGTCGCGAACTGGGCGATCCGGCTCTCGCTCCTCGCCGGCCGCTGGCGCTACACGGATCGCGGCATCCTCGACCGCTCGCACACGCACCTCTTCACGCGGACCACGCTCCGCGAGGCGCTCGAGCGGGCCGGCTACGTCATCGACCGCATCGACTTCTCCGCGCCGGTGCCGGGCGATTCCGACAGGCTCGACGCCCTCGGCCTGGCGGTTGCGCGGCTCCGGCCGACGCTCTTCGCGTACCAGTGGATCGCCGTCGCCCACACGGGTTCGTAACACGCGCTCACTAAGATTCAGCGGGTTTGGAGACGGATGTCGACCGCATCTACGCCGAGCTGAAGCGGGCGATCGACCGCGATGCCCGCGACCCGGCCGCGATGCGCGGCCTCGCCGAGCGCTTCTGGCCCGTGAGCGCCGAGAAGCCCCTCGCACGGCGCCCGGGCGGGAGGGGCTGGCTCGCGTTCCAGGTGAAGCGCGTGCTGCGGAAGCTGATGCGCTGGTACGTCGAGCCCGCCTTCGCGGAGCAGCGAATCGTGAACGACGCGCTGCTCCGGCTCGTCGACGAGCTCGCGCGCCGGGTCGACGAGCTCGAGCGCCGCGCATGAGGCTTGCCGTGTGCATGCCGCAGGTGCCGTTCGAACGCGGCGGCACCGAGATCTTCGCGGACGGTCTCGTCCGCGCGCTGCGCGGACGCGGCCACGAGACCGAGCTCGTCACGGTGCCGTACAAGTGGTATCCGGGCGAGCAGGTTCTGACGCAGGCGTTCCTCTGGCGGCTGCTCGATCTCGAGGAGGCGAACGGCCGTCGGATCGACGCGGTGATCGCGACGAAGTTCCCCTCGTACGGTGTCCGCCACCCGCGCAAGGTCGTCTGGCTCCTGCACCAGTTCCGCCAGGCCTGGGACCTCGACCGCACCGAGCTCGGGCAGTTCTCGGAGTCGCCGGAGGACCGCGCGCTTCGGCGGAAGGTGCTCGAGTTCGACCGCCTCACGCTCGGCGAGGCGAGCGCGATCTTCACGACCTCCTCGATCGTCGCCGGCCGGCTGCGCGACTCCACCGGTCTCGACGCGGAGGTGCTCGCACCGCCGCCCGCGCCGCTCGACTTCCACTGCACCGCGTACGAGGACTTCATCCTCTCCGTCAACCGGCTCGACCGTGCGAAGCGCATCGATCTGCTGCTCGAAGCGGCGGCGCAGGCGCCGGGCGTGTGCGTGGTGATCGCCGGCGACGGTCCCGACCGGGAGCGCCTCGAGCAGCTCGCGCGCGACCGCGGCCTGAACGGGCGCGCCGAGTTCACGGGGCGTGTGAGCGACGCCGCGCTCGCCGATCTGTACGCGCGCTGCCTCGGCGTCTACTACGCGCCCGTCGACGAGGACTACGGTCTCGTCCCCTACGAGGCCTTCCTGTCGGAGAAGCCGGTGATCACGGCGACGGATGCCGGCGGCCCGCTCGACATCGTCCGCGACCGCGTCACCGGCCTCGTCGTCGCGCCGACGGTGGACGAGCTAGCACGCGCATGCACGTGGCTGCGCGAGCACGCGGACGACGCGCGCACCCTCGGCCTCGCCGGACGCGAGCTCGCGCGCGCAGTCACCTGGGATGCCTGCATCGACCGGCTGCTCGAGCCGATCACGTGAAGGTCGCGTACTTCTCGCCGCTGCCTCCGTCGACGAGCGGCATCGCCGACTACTCGGCGCTGCTTCTCCCCGCGCTGGAGCGGCTGATCGACGTCGAGGTCGTCCGGCCGGGGCGCACGCGTCCGGTCGCGGGCGCCGACGTCGCGCTCTACCACGTCGGCAACGACCCGGACGCGCACGCCTGGATCGTCGACGCGCTGCGCCGCCGCAGCGGCGTCGTCGTCCTGCACGACTTCGTGATCCACCACCTCGTCGCCGGCATGACGGTGGGACGCAACGACGGCCACGCCTACCTCGCCGCGATGGAGCGTGACGCCGGCGTGGCGGGGCGGATGCTCGGCTGGGGCGTGCTCGAGGGGCGCGTGCCGCCGCTCTGGGAGGTGCGGCCGACCGAGTTCCCGCTCGCGGGCGAGGTGCTCGACCGCGCGACGGGCGTGATCGTCCATTCGCGGTACGTCGAGGCGCGCGTGCGGGAGCACGGCTACGAAGGGCCGCTCTGGCGGATCCCGCATCCGGCCTGGCGGCCGCCGCCGATCGAGCCTGCGCAGCTCGACGGCGCGCCGCTCTTCGGCTGCTTCGGGCACCTGAACGAGAGCAAGCGCATCCCGCAGCTGCTCGCGGCGTTCGCAGAGCTGCGGGAAACGCATCCCGGTGCGCGTCTCCTGCTCGTCGGGGCCGACGCGCCGGGCTTCGACCTCGCGGGCAGGCTCGAGCGCCTAGGCCTCCACACCGAAGGCGTGCTTCGGGAGCCCTACGTCGAGGAGGAGCGGCTCTGGGCGCTGCTCGGGGCGTGCGACGCCGTCGTCCTGCTGCGCTCGCCGACGATGGGGGAGACCTCCGGCAGCGCGATCCGGGCGCTCTCGCTCGGAAAGCCCCTCGTCGTCAACGACCTCGGCTGGTTCGCCGAGCTTCCGAACGAGCTCGCGCTGAAGGTTCCGGCCGGCGACGGGGAGACGGAGGCGCTCGTGCGCGCGTTCGAGCGGCTCGCCGACCCGACCGTCGCCGCGACGATGGGCGAGGCCGCGCGCCGGTACGTCCGAGCCGACCACGACCTCGAACGCGTCGCCGAGCGCTACGTCGCGGCGCTCGAGGCAGCGGCCGGCGCGCGCACGGTCGAGTCGGCCATCCTGCACGCGGTCGCCGCCGCCGCCGCCGAGACCGGCGTCGACGTCGAGGCGCTCGCGCCGGCGCTCGCCGCCACCGGTCTCGTCAGTCCCAACGGGACAGGCCCGGTGCCTGGCACCGGTCGTGGCCCCGCCGGACGCGCGTGGCTCGGGCGGTGGCCGATCTGGGCTTGGCTCGGCGCGCTCTATGCGGTCGCCGTCACGGTTCAGCTCGCGCTCGGGCTGCGCGTCGTGTCGCCGTGGATCATGGTCGACGAGCTCGTCTACTCCGACATGGCACGGAGCTTCGCGGCGACGGGCAGCTTCCTGATCCGCGGCGTCCACGCGAACTACGGCTTCGTCTACCCGCTCCTGCTCTCGCCCGTCTACGCGTTCGCCGGCCCGATGACGGACGTCTACCAGTGGGCGCGCGTCGTCGACGCGCTGCTCATGTGCTCGGTCGTCGTGCCCGTGTATCTCCTTGCGCGGCGCGTCGTGCGCCCGAGCTACGCGCTCGCGGCGGCGACCCTCGCGGTCGCGCTGCCGTCCACGATCTACGTCGGGACGCTGATGACCGAGAACGCGTTCTACCCGATCTCGGCGTGGGCCACCTTGGCACTCGTCGCCGCGTTGCAGAGGCCGACGCTCCGGAACCAGCTCTTCCTGCTCGCACTGTGCGCGCTCGCGTTCTTGACCCGCGCGCAGGCGGTGGCGCTCGTCGCCGCGGCAGTCACGGCGCCGCTCGCGCTCGCATGGATCGAGCGCGGCCGTCCGCGACGGCTCGGCGCCTGGAAGCCGCTCTACGGCATCGTCGCAGCTGCCGCCGTCGCCGCCGTCGCCGTCGAGGCGGCGCGGGGCCGCTCGCCGTCGCAGCTGCTCGGCGGGTACAGCGTGACGACGACGGGCGCGTCGTATCGCGTGTGGCCGGCGATCCGCTGGATCGCGTACCACGTCGCGAGCCTCGACCTCGCGCTCTTCGTGCTCCCGTTCGCCGCGCTCGTCGTCCTCGTCGCGAACGCGCGACACCTCGACGCGCCTCTCCGTGCCTTCGCCGCAGCGGCTGTGACGGTCGTCGCCTGGTTCACGATCGAGGTCGGCATCTTCGCGTCGCACTGGTCGCAGCGGATCGAAGAGCGGAACCTGTTTTACGTCGCACCGCTCTTCCTCGTCGCGCTCTTCGCCTGGATCGAACGCGGACAGCCGCGGCCGCCGCGCGCGATCGTCGCCGCTGCCGGCGCTGCGGCGGCACTTCCCGGCGTGATCCCGTTCCTCGACCTGATGAACATCAACGCGCAGTCCGACACGCCGTTCATCCAGCCGTGGTGGTACCTCGGCGACCGCGTGCTCGGCCGCAGCAACGTCGGACTCGTCGCGGTCGCCGTCGCGATCGCTCTCGCGGCGCTCTTTCTCTGGCTGCCGCCGCGCTACGCGCCGATCCTGCCCGTCGTCGTCGCGCTCGGCTTCTTCCTCACGTGGCTGCCGCTGCAGCTCTGGATCCACTCCTTCCCGCGGCTGTCCGCGGCCGCCTACACGACGGGCATCGGCGCGCCGCGCTCGTGGGTCGACGGTGCAGTCGGCCGGAACGCCGACGTCACGCTTCTCTACACCGGGACGAACCCGTATCGCGGCTGGGAGAACGAGTTCTGGAACCGAAGCATCCGGCGCGTCTACGACTACAGCGCGACGCCCACCCTCTCCGGCTACGAGCCGAAGCTGACCGAGCGCGCGAACGGCCTGTTCGTCGTCGCCGGGACGGGTGCGCCGGTGCGTGTGCAGTACGTGCTCACCGATCCGACGCTGCAGATCGTCGGCAGGCAGGTGGCGCAAGATCCCGACCGCGGGATGGCGCTCTACCGCGTCGACGGTCTTCTGCGCACCTCGACCTCGATCCAGGGCTGGTACGCGGACACGTGGACCGGCCCGGCCGTCGACTGGACGCGGCGCGACTGCACCGCGGGCCAGCTGCGCGTGGCGGTCCACTCCAACCCGCAGCTCTTCGCCGGCCGCGTGCAGCGGATTGCGGTCAGCGGCGATACGACGCCGTTCGTCCTGCATCTGCCGACGACTGCGACGCGGACGATCGTCGTCCACCTGCGGCCCCGGCGCGGCGTGTGCCGGATCCACTTCGCGATTTCCCCGACCGGGCACGCGCCCGGCGATCCGCGCACGCTCGGCGTGCTTGCGACCGGCTTCGAGTACGTCCCCGCAGCCGAGTGAGGATCGTCGTCGACGTCGCGCCGCTCTCGCACCCGAGAACAGGCGTCGGCAACTACATCCGCGGTTCCCTGCTCGGCCTCGCCGAGGTCGGCGGTCACGAGCTCGTCGCGTTCAGCCCGGCGAGCGCGCGGGGGAAGCGCCAGATCGAGGCGGCCCTCGAAGGCGTGGCCGTCGAGCGCCGCCTGCCCCGCGTGCCGGCCGCGCACCTGCTCAGGACCGCGTGGAGCAAGCTCGCTGCGCCGGCGGTCGAGCGCACCCTCGGCGCGCTCGACGTCTACCACTTCAGCGACTGGTGGTACGCGCCGCAGCGCGGCGGGCTTCGCTCCACGATGATCCACGACCTCGTGCCGCTCCACCATCCCGAATGGGTCCACGCCCGCACGCTGCGCATGCATGCCGCGAAGTACGAGCACGCTTCGAAGACGGCCGACGTCGTGATCGTGAATTCGCAGTTCACGGCCGACGACGTCGTGCGCACGCTCGGGATCCCGCCCGCCCGCGTGCACGTTGCGTATCCGGGCATCGATCCGGCGTTCGTGCCGTTCGGCGAGCGCCGAGAGCTGGGGCGGCCGTATCTGCTCACCGTGGCGACGCTCGAGCCGCGCAAGAACCTGGAGACCCTCGTCGAGGCGTACGGCCTGGTAACCGACCTCGACGTCGCGCTCGTGGTCGTCGGCGCCGCCGGTTGGGGCGAACAACCTGCGCTCGAGCGGGACGGGATCATCCGGCTCGGCTACACGCCGCCCGGCGAGCTCGCGGCGCTCTACCGCGGCGCCGCCGCCGTCGTCTACCCGTCGCGCTACGAGGGGTTCGGCATGCCGATCGTCGAGGCGATGGCCTGCGGAGCACCCGTCGTCGCCTCCGCCCACCCGTCGCTCGACGAGGCTGCGGGCGACGCCGCGTTGCGCGCGGTGCCGGACGATGCGCTCGCGATCGCGGCGGCGATCCGGACCGCGCTCGAAGGCTCGACGACGCTCGTCGAGCGCGGGAGCGCCCACGCCGCGCGCTTCTCGTGGACCGCGAATGCCCGGGCGCATCTCGCGGCGTGGTCGCGATGACCGTCGTGCTCGACGCGTCGCCGTTGCGCCTGACGCGGGCCGGGACGGCGCGCTACATCCGCGCGCTGCTCGACCGTCTCGACGTCGAGCCGATCGCGTTCGGTGACGCGCGGCGCGCGAGCGTGCTCGCGCGGGAGCTCTGGTGGTACCCGCGGCGGCTCGCGCGCGTCACCGCCGACGTCCTCCACTGCACGACCTACTACGGCCCGCTCCACCCGCGGACGCCCACGGTCGTGACTGTGCACGACCTCGCCGTGTGGCGCCATCCGGAGGCGTTCGGCCGGTGGACGCGCGCGTACGTGCCGCGCGTCGTGCCCCATGTCGTCGGGGCCGCGCGCAGCGTGATCGCGGTCTCCGAGTTCACGGCGGCGGAGCTCGAGCGGATGCTTCGCGTGCGGCGCGAACGGATTCGCGTCGTGCCGAACGGAGTCGAGGCGGCGTTCACGCCCGGGGGGCCGCGGGCGGACGGCGACTACGTGCTCGCGGTGGGAACGCTCGAGCCGCGCAAGAACCTCGCGGCCGCCGTGGCTGCGGCCGACCGGCTGGGCGTCGAGCTTCGCGTCGCCGGCGCGCAGGGCTGGGGCCGCGTCGACATTCGCCGCACCCACGTCACGTGGGTGGGGCACGTGGACGACGACGAGCTGGCGCGGCTCTACCGAGGCGCCCGCTGCCTCGTCTACCCCTCGCTCTACGAGGGCTTCGGAATCCCGATCCTCGAGGCGATGGCGTGCGGCACGCCGGTCGTCACCTCGCGGGGCGGCGCGACCGAGGAGGTCGCAGGCGGTGCGGCGGTGCTCGTCGACCCGCTCGATCCGGCGGACGTCGCCGCCGGGATGGATCGGGCGGCGGGCGCGCACGAGTACCTCCGCGCCTGCGGGCTCGAACGGGCGCGGCGGTTCACCTGGGACGAGACCGCGCGACGCACGCAGGCCGTCTACGAGGAGAGCTCGTGAGCGATCCGCTCGTCGTGATCGATGCCGACGTGCTCGGCCGCCGCCGGACCGGGGACGAGACGTACGTCGAGAATCTCCTGCGCTCGCTGCCCGCAGCCGGGGAAGGGCTGCGGCTCGCCGCGGTCACCCGGCGGCCGGAGCTCGTTCCGGAAGGCATCGAGCCGATCGAGCTGCCCGCACGCGTCCAGGAGCTGCGCATGGCGGTGCGCGTCCCGCTCCTCCTCCGCCGGCTCCGGCCCGCGCTCGTGCACTTCGTCCATTCGCTGCCGCCGGCGCTCCCGTGTCCGGCAGTCCTGACGGTGCAGGATCTCTCGTTCGAGCGGGACGCGTCGCTGATGGGCATCCGCGAGACGTCGATCTTCCGGTTCGTCGTGCCGCGGTCGGCACGGCGCGCCTCGCGCGTCTTCGCGATCTCCGAGCGCACGAAGGGCGACCTCGTCGCGCTCTACGGGCTGCCGGAAGAGAAGGTCGTGGTGACCCCGCTCGCCGCCGACGCAGCGTTCGTTCCCGGCGGCACGCGCGGCGATTATGTCCTCTTCACCGGCGCGATCGAGCGGCGGAAGGACCCGCTGGCCGCAGCCGACGCGGCGCGTGCGGCCGGGCGACGGCTCGTGGTCGTCGGTCCCGAGCGCGACCGAGCGCTTGCCGCCGAGCTGCGCGCACGCGGGGCAGAGGTGCGGGGCTACGTCTCGAAGGACGAGCTCGTGCGGCTGACGCAGGAGGCGGCGGCGCTCGTCCTGCCGACGCGATACGAGGGCTTCGGCTTGCCGGTCGCGGAGGCGATGGCAACCGCGACGCCGGTGCTCGCGACGCCCGACCCGGCCGTACGCGAGGTCGGCGGCGACGCGATCGTGTACGCGCATCCGCCGGAGTTCCCGCAGGCGCTCATACGATTGCTCGACGAGGGTGAGCGCTGGTCGCGGGCCGGTCTCGAGCGCGCGCGCCGGTTCTCGTGGGCGCGCACCGCGCGGCTCACGGCGGATGTCTACCGTGAGGTGCTCGCATGAGAGTGAGCGCGGTCGTGATCTCCCACGGGCACGCTGCAGCGCTCGAGCGTTCGCTGCCGGCTCTCGCGCCGCAGGTCGACGAGCTCGTCGTGATCGCGAACACCGCCGGCAGCGTGCCGCGCGAGCTGCCCGACGGCGTACGCGTGGTGACGAATGCGACACCGCGCTCGTTCGCCGCGAACGCGAACCTCGGTGCGGCCGAGACGGCGCACGACTTCGTCCTCGTCGCGAACCCGGACGCGGTGCCGGCGACGGGCGCGGTCGCGACGCTGCGCGACTTCATGGCCGCCCACCCGCGGGCGGGGGCGGTCGGCCCGAAGATGCTCTACGGCGACGGCACGTGGCAGGCGTCGCGGCGCCGCTTCCCGACGGTCGGCGGGACGCTCGTTCGGCGCACGCCGCTGCGCCTCCTCTTTCCGCCGCTCCGCTGGCAGCGGGGCCACTACCTGCTCGACGACCGGCCGCACCAGCCGGTGCAGACGGACACGATGCTCGGGGCGTTCATCCTCTTGCGCCGCGCGATGCTCGACGAGATCGGCGGCTGGGACGCGGGCTTCCGGATGTACGGCGAGGACATCGATCTCAACTACCGTGCGGCGAAAGCCGGCTGGGAGCGCTGGTACGTCCCGGCTGCCGTCGTGCACCACGAGTACGCGGCGGTGATCGACAAGAAGTTCCTCACACGGCACACGCTTTGGCATGCACGCGCGATGCTGCGGTTCCTCCGCAAGCATCCAGAGCGGTTGCTCGCGCTGCGATGACCTGGGAGAAGTACGCGGGGAGCGCACGCGGCTGGAGCGAGGAGCAGTACGCGGACTCGCGTGCGTATCTAGCGCACCGCGCGGCGCTCGTTCGTTCGCTGGGGCCACGCCTCGAGAGCGGCGACGTCGTCCTCGACCTTGCCTGCGGCGACGGCGGCCTGGCGGACTTCCTGCCCGGTTTGCGCTACGTGGGCGTCGACGCGAGCGAGGAGATGGTCGCCGCCGGCCGCGGCCACGGCCGTGAGCTCGTGCTCGCCGACCTGAACGAGTACACGCCGCCGCAGCCGGTGCAGGCGACGACGATCTTCAGGGCCATCTACTACGCGCGCGACCGGCGCAGCCTGTTCGAGCGGGTGCGCACCTACACCGAGCGGAAGCTCGTCTTCGACCTGAACCCGCGTCAGTACCGGCTCGACGACGTGCGCGCGGATCTGCGGTCGGCCGGTTTCTCGCGTCTCGAGACGCGGCCGTTCTTCGTGCCGCAGACGCGTGCGCTCCCCGTGCTGCAGGTGCTCGAGCGCAGTGGTCCGATCGCGCGGCTCCTGCTCCGCTACAGGTTCACGCTGCTCTGCGCGGCCTGGTGGTGAAGAAGCGGTAGTCGACGAGCGCGCCGAGCGTGCGCGGATCGCTGCTCGTGCTCGGGCTCAACTGTCGCGGGATGAACTTGTTCTCCACGAGGACGTGCACGGCGAATCCGCGCGCTGGGACGTGCAGCCAGACCGTCGTCGTCTTCGCACCGCTGATCACGACGCGCTTCTCGCGGATGAGGCCCCCGAGCACGGGCGAGTTCTCCTGCTCGGCGATGTGCGTGAGCTGGATCTCGACGGGCGAGGGCGGCCAGTTCTGCCGCGAGAGACGGATGCGGATCCAGCCGGGATGCGTGCCGGAGTAGCGGAAATACGTGCTGTCGTTCGGGCCGCTCCAGCCGTCGGGGTAGATCCCACTGCACGTCGCGAGCAGCCGGTTCGGCTTCGTCAGCCGGATCAGCCGCCAGAGCTTCGGCGAGTTGCCGACGAGGTAGGGATGCCTCTCGACGAGCGTTCCGGCGAAGTCGACGCACGGCCAGTCCTCGACCGCGTAGTCGAAGATCTTCCCGGGCCGGGCCGGGTCGGCAGTCCAGTAAAGGCGGCCCGCCGTCGTGATGTTCGGCGCGCCCGCCGGGCCCGGGCCGCCGATCGTCGCGTCGAGGCTCGACACCGTCGTGATCGAGCGGTTCCAGAACTCGAGCAGCCACTCCGGCCGCTGGTCGACGACGCCCTGGCCCAGGTAGATGGTGGGCTTCCGGCCCGTCGCGTCGTCGACCCAGCTGAACGGATGCTGGAGGATGTGCCCGAAGTCGCGGCTGATCGACACGGAGCCCGAGGCGGCGGCGATCTCGCCGGTGACGTTCCAGGCGAGGATGCCCACGGCGAGCACCCCCGCGAGGCCGAGTGCGAGGCCGCGCCGCACGCGCGGGAGCGTCGCCGCGACCACGAGCGCAACGCCGACGACGAAGACGACGAGCAGGAGCGTGCGTGCGTCGCTCACCGTCCACTCGTAGTAGCGGTTCGCACCCTGGATGATCGCGAAGCCGAGGGCGTCGGAGACGAGCTGCACGCCCAGCTGGAGCGGCGTGCCGAGCACGAGATAGAGGACGTACGCCGACGCCGCTGCGAGCGCGAACCAGTTCACGCGCCGCCGGTCGAGCACGAGCGCCGTGCCGACGAAGAGCAGCGGTGCGATGTAGATGAGGTCGCGTTCCCAGACGCGCGTCTCGAAGAACTGCGACTCGTACGACGCCTTCATCGCGGTGTAGAGGCCGAAGCCGATGACCGCGGCCGTCGCGATGCAGCGGAACACGCGGACCTCCCGCAGCCGCACCTCGCCTCGCGGCGCCACGAGCGACGCGAGCCCCGCGACGACGGGAATCGCGCCGAGTCCGGTCACGAGGGCGCCGACCGCCCAATCGCCGTAGGCGAACGCCCGGTACTTCGTCCAGTTGTACGCGGTGACGTCGTACCACTCCTGGTAGTACCTGCTGGCGAAGCCGCTGATCACGATGATCGCCCCGGCCCAGAGCGCGACTGCGCCGAGCCAGTCGCTCCACGACCACGACCTGCGGCGCTCCCGCTGCGTGTCGCTCGACCACCACATGAAGAAGAGCCCGAGCACGAAGAGGATCGGCACGACGATCAACTCGCCGCGCACCGCGGGCGCGACGATCGCCGCGACGACGGCCGAGACGATCCAGCCCCGGCTGCGTACGACGAACGCCTTCGCGATCAGCAAGAAGCACAGGGCGGCGTACGGATACGCGAGGTTCTCCTCGACGATGTACGACGAGTACGCGAGCGACGGGATCGCGGCCGCTCCAGCAGCCGCGAACAGCGCCCACGGCTTCCGCACGAGCATCCGCGCGAGGAAGTAGGTCGGGAAGAGCACCGATGCCATCACGAACACGTCGACGTACTTGATCGCCGCGTATGCGGTCGACACCTTGTGGATCAACCAGAGCGGCGCGAGCAGTACGACGTAGAGCGTGTGGATCCCGTAGGGCTGGCCGCGCCGGGCCGGATGCCCGGTGTCGGCGATCGAGCGGGAGATCTGCGTCAGCTCGAGCTCGTCGGTGAAGACCCACGGTGTCGCGCGCTTCCAGGCCTCGAAGCAGTAGACGATGCAGAGCCAGGCATAGACGCTCGCGAGCGGGGCGGCCGCGAGCAGCCGGTCGGCGACGGCCGCGCGCGGACGGACGGCCGCGTCGACCACGCGGCGCCTCGACCGAGCGACGGTGCTCATTCCGCGACCGTACCGAGGACGGCTGCCGGATCGACGGCGAACTGACGGCGGACGAAGCGGCAGGGTACGCCCGCGCGGCGCGACGCCTCCATCACGGCCTCGATCCGCTCGCGCCGCGCATCCGGGATCGTCACGAGCACGTCGTCTGGAACGAACCGCCCGAGTGCCCAGCCGATCTCGTCGACGTTGGAGACGACCGGTACCCCCTGGATGCGCCGACCGCGGAAGCGCGGATCGTCGTCGACGAACCCGATCACCCGCACGCCCGGCGTCTCGCGAAGCTCGCGCAAGAGGCTGCGCCCGCTGCGGCCGGCGCCGACGATCAACGTCCGCTTCTGCTCCTTCCCGCGCGCGACGAGCACGCGGATCGCGTGTGCAGCCGCGCGCTCCCAGAACCGTGCCGCGCCGATCAGCATCGAGCACAGCAGCACGTCGATCAGATACGTCCCGCGTGGGAAGCCGTCCCAGGGAACGGTTCCCCAGATAAAGAGGAACGCCGCGCCTTCCGAGGCGACGACTGCCGTGAAGATGTTCAGCGCGTCGCGCGCACCGGCGTAGCGCCAGACGCCGCGGTAGAGACCGAAGAGCACGAACGCGATGTACCGCGCGACGAGGATCGCCGGGAGCGACAACTGGAACACGTGCCGTTGCCACGCAAAGCCCGTTCCCTCCACGCGGATCATGAAGGCGATCGTGAACGACGCGGTAATGAGCGCGAAGTCGATCAGCACTTCGATCAGCCGCCGGCGGTGCACGAGCAGCGAGCGGATGAACGACGCAGGGCGGTCGGCGCGCGGTGCGCGCTCGACCTCGGCGAGATAGCTGCCGAATTGGAGCAGGAACGCAAACGTGATCAGGACGCCGACGAGCGTGACGCGCGTATCGTCGAGAACTTTGTAGGCGAGGCTTGTCAGGCCGAGCGCAGCAGAGACGACAGCGAGCAGCACGACTGCGCGTGCGTCGGAAAGTCCCTGGTAGACCAGCCGGTGCGACGTATGGTCGCGCCCCCCGCGCGTGAGGGGCCGGCCCTCGAGCAGCCGCACCACGGTGACGAGCGTCGTGTCGAGGATCGGCACCGCAAGCACGAGGATCGGGAGGAGAAGGGTCGCAACCGTCGAGCCGGCGACCGTCCAGCTCGAGGCGAGCCCGAGCGCGGCGAGGGCGAAGCCGAGCAGCTGGCTGCCGCTGTCGCCCATGAAGACCTCCGCAGGGCGCTGCAGGCGCAGGTTGTACGGAAGGAACCCGAGGCACGCGAAGCAGACCGCGAGCGCGACCAACGCCACGAAATGGCTCGGGTGGACGGTGTAGGCGTCGATCGCGAAGAAGACGCACGCGATCGCCGCAAGCGTCGCGGCAAGGCCGTCCATGTTGTCGAGGAGGTTGAACGCGTTCGTCATCCCGATCAGCCAGAGGACGCCGACGAGCGTCGCGAGCGCGTCGTTTCCGATGATCTCCACGCGGATCCCCGAGGCGAGCACGACCGCAGCCGCGGCGCCCTGGGCGACGAGCTTCGCGAGCGGTGGGAGCCGGAAGAGGTCGTCGACGAGACCGGCGAAATAGAGGATCGCGCAGCCGCCGACGATGCCTGCGAGCTTCCCGCCCTCGTGCACCTGCCCCGCAGCGAGCCCGATCCCCACCGCGAGCAGGAGCCCGGCGAAGAAGCCGCTCCCGCCGAGGAGCGGCGTCGACCGCGTGTGCCAGCGATCCTCCCGCGGAGCGGCCACGACGTGGCGCGCCGCCGGAGTGTGGAGGAGCCCCCGGATCGTCAGGAAGCTCGCCGGCAGCGCGGCAAGGGCAGCCACGGCGACCGTCACGTCCGCAGCGTAACGAAGTGCTGTATGGACGGTGTTTGGGGGCCGTCCGGCCGGTAGCGTGGCGCCGCGATGGAGCTGCTCGAGATCCTCCGCTGCCCCTTCTGCGCGAGCCCCCTCGGCGAGGACGGCGGCCGGCTCGAGTGCTCCGGCTGCCGCCGGGCCTTCGGCCGCTCGCCGGACGGGATCCCGTTGATGCTCCACGAGGAGCTCCCGGGCGCCCGTGAGAAGCTGCGCGAGGCGGAGGGCTGGCTCGACAAGGCGCGGAACGAGGGCTGGTACGAGCCGGACGACAGGGTCGACGCCGTGCTCCCGTTCGTGAACCGCGAGCTCGGCTGGAACGACCCGAACTGGCTCGCGAACGGCCACTCGTTCCAGGTGCTGCTCGACCGCTACATCGACGACGCGCGCGGATTTCGCGTGCTCGAGGTGGGCGCGGCGAAGGCGTGGGCGGCGCGCTTCTGGCTCGAGCGAGACTGCGACTACGTCGCCACGGACATCCTCGTCGACCGCAACATCGGCCTCGGCCGCGGCGCCTTCTACGGCGATTTCGGCCGCGTGCAGGCGGACGGCGAGCATCTTCCGTTCGGCGAGGCTGCGTTCGACGTCACCTACTGCGTCGCGACGCTCCATCACGCGCTCGATCTGCCGAAGATGGTGAAGGAGATGGCCCGCGTGACGAAGCCGGGCGGAATCGTCGCCGGGCTGAACGAGGGCACGCGCGGGATCGGCCGCAGCGCCGACAACCCCGAGCAGGCGGGCGAGAAGGAGCTCGGCATCAACGAGCACGTGCACACGGCGCTCGCGTACGCCGCGGCGTTCATGTGCGCGGGCCTCGTCGTCCGGCGGATGGAGCGCTCGGACGGCTGGCCGCCGGTGCCGTTCGGCTACTTCCTCTCGCGCATCCCGAAGCTCGGAATGACGGTCGGCACGATCGCGCACCTGAGCGCGGCGCGGTACGCGGGCGTGTCGATCTACGCGCGCAAGCGCGGCTGATGCGCGCGACGTTCGTCTACCCGAACTCGAGGCGCGAGCTGCTGGCGGGGATCGAGCGGGGCGAGGAACCCGATTCGCAGCTCCACGGCGCGCTCTATCTCCCCGAGCACGGGATCGACGTCGCGTTCCACGATCCGCTGCTCACGCGACGCCCCGTGCGCGCGCCGCTCGACCGGCTCGCGTGGAACGCGCGCGAGCTGACGCTTCCGTTCGAGGTCGGGCCGACCGACGTCGTCTTCAGCCCGCTCGCGGCGCTGCTGCCGCTCGCTTCGCGCATGCGGCGGCTGCCGGTCGTGGCGATCAACTTCGGGCTCAACCTGATCTGGCGGCGGGCCTCCGGGACCCGGCGCGCACTGCTCCGTCGATCGCTGCGCGCGGCCGCGCGCCTGATCTGCCTCGGCGAGTCGCAGCGCCGGGAGCTCGTCGAGCTCGCCCGCCTCGACGCCGAGCGCGTCGTCACCCTGCCGATCCCGGTGGACGACCGGTTCTTCCGTCCGCAGGACGGCGACGGCACCGGGCCCGTCCTCGCCGTCGGCAAGGACCTCGCACGCGACTACGGCACGCTCGCCGCCGCGGGCATCGACGGAGAGGTCCGCGTCGTGGCGCATCCCCGCAACGTGGAGGGCATCCGGATCCCGCCGAACATGCGGGTCCTGCAGGGCCTGCCGTCGGTCGCGCTCCGCGACGAGTACGCGCGCGCCGCTTGCGTCGTCCTGCCGCAGCGAAGCGATGCCTATGCGTTCGGCTCGGAGGGAGGAGGCCTCACCGCGCTGCTCGAGGCGATGGCGATGGGACGGCCGATCGTCGCATCCGACCGCGCGATCCTCCATGACTACGTCGACGACGGCGTCGAGGCGCTGCTCGTCCCGCCCGAGGACCCGGTCGCGCTGCGGGCCGCGGTCGAGCGCGTTCTCGGAGACGATGAGCTTGCGCGCTCGCTCGGAGCCGCCGCGCGCGCACGTGTCGAGCGCGGCCATACGTCGCGCGGCTTCGCCGCGCGGCTCGCCCCGGTGCTCCGGAGCGTCGTCTAACCTCGCCGCGCATGGAAACGTACGCCGACGTCCTCCGCTACCGCGAGCTGCTCGGCAACCTCTTCCGCCGGGACCTGCAGGCGAAGTACCGCGGCTCCGCGCTCGGCGTGCTGTGGACGGTCGCCAATCCCGTGATGCTGATGGGCGTCTATCTGCTCGTCTTCGGGGTTGTCTGGAAATCGCCGTTTGCGACGGAGGGCGGGCATTATCCGCTCTTCCTGCTCAGCGGCCTCGCGCTCTGGACGTTCTTCGCCGCGGCCGTGCAATCGTCGACGCGCTCGATGCTCGACAACGCGAACCTGATCCGCAAGACGCGCTTTCCGCGGCAGCTCGTGCCGCTCTCGGTCGTGTTCGCGCACCTCGTCAGCTTCGCGGTCATGCTCGTGCTCCTGCTCCTCGTCAACTTCGTCGCGCTCCCGCGTGTGCGTGCGACGGAGTGGCTCGCGATCCCGCTTTCGATGCTCTTCGTCGCACTCGTCTGCGGCATCGCGCTCGGAGCGGCTTCGCTGAACGTCCTCTTCCGCGACGTCGAGTTCATGGTCGCCGCGCTGCTCGTCCCGCTCTTCTTCCTCACGCCGATCCTGTATCCGCTGGCCGGGTCGCCGCTCGGCCGCCACCACACGATCGTCCAGTTCATTCACTGGGCGAATCCGCTCTCGCCGGCGATCGAGGCGGTGCGCGCGCCGCTCTTCGCCGGGACGCTGCCGCACTGGTCCGATGCGCTCTATCTCTGCGTTGCGGCCGTCGTCTCGCTCGTGCTCGGCGCGTTCATCTTCAGAAGCGTCGACGACCAGATCGCGATCGAAGTCTGAGCACGAGCCGCCCGTCGTACATCGCCGGCTCGTCGCCCTGCGGCACGTAGGCGGGCAGCCCGTTCAGCTCGGTGTTCGGCCGGAGCCCCGGCAGGAGCGACGGGCAGACGAGCGGATGCGGGAAGCGCGGATGGCGGCCGCCGCCGGGCGCGTAGTCGGCGAACCCCCGCGCGTCGATCGCCCCGCCGACCGCCGAATAGCCCTCACGGTGCAGCGTGGCGGCGTGCCGAAGCCATTCCTCGTCCGGCTCCGCGCCGTACACGCGCGCACCCGACGCGTCCCGCGGCTCCACGTCGACCGTTTCGACGAAGGGCTCGTTGCCGAGCTCCGCGAGCCAGAAGCGGTGCTCTTCGACGAAGTCGACCGCGAGCCGGTAGCGCGCGGGCGGGATGGGAGCGCGAATCGCGAGCTCCTGACGCAGCACCTCGCCGGGCGCGACAGCATCGCCGAGCGCCGTCCGCCGGCCGTCCCAGACGATCGGATTGTCGCGGTCGTCGAGCCAGTGGTACGAGAGGAAGAGGCCGTCCTCGTGGCCGCGCGTCCGCCAGGGTGCCGTGCCGGCGTTCTCGACCTCCGCCTGCGCGAGCACGAGCGTTCCCGCCTCGACGGGCCCGTGCTCGAGCGTGCGCCAGCGTGCGACGAGCGGTCCCACGGCCGCACTAGTCTAGGTTCGTGCCGCTTCCGCTTCTCGTGCGTGTTGCGCGGCGCGAGCCGGTCGAGCGGACGCCCGTGTGGTTCATGCGCCAGGCCGGCCGCTCGCTGCCCGAGTACCGCGCGCTGCGCGAGCGCCATTCGTTCTTCGAGCTCGCGCGCACGCCGGAGCTGTGCGCGGAGGTGACGCTGCAGCCCGTGCGACGCCACGGTGTGGACGCAGCGGTCCTCTTCGCGGACATCATGTCGCCCGTCGTCGGCATGGGAATCGGCGTCGAGCTCGTCGAGGGCGTCGGCCCCGTCGTCGAGCGGCCGATCCGCTCGTACGCCGACGTCGAGGCGCTGCACACGACGGAGCCCGACGCCGCAGTGCTCGAGGCGATCCGGATCGTCCGCCGCGAGCTCGGCAGCGACAAGACGCTGATCGGCTTCTGCGGCGCGCCGTTCACGGTCGCCGGCTACCTCGTCGAAGGACGTCCGTCACGCGATTTCGCACGCACGAAGGAGCTCATGTACCGCGAGCCCGAAACGTGGCGGGCGCTCCTCGACGTGCTCGCCGAGCAGTTCGTCCGGTACGTGCGCGCGCAGCAGGACGCCGGCGCCGATGTGATCCAGCTCTTCGACTCGTGGGTCGGCGCGCTCTCGACGCCCGACTACGAGGAGTTCGTCGCGCCGTACAGCGCACGCATCCTCGCCGCGGTCGACGTACCGACGATCCATTTCGGCACCGGCGCCACCGAGGAGCTGCTGCGTGCGCTCGCCGGCGCCGGCGGCGACGTGATCGGCGTCGACTGGCGGCTCTCGTTCGAGGCCGTGCCGCATGATCGCGCGGTCCAGGGAAACCTCGATCCCGCCGTCCTGCTCGGGCCGTGGGAGCGGATCGAGGCCGGTGCGCAGGCGGTGCTCGACGCCGCGGAGGGCCGCTCGCACGTCTTCAACCTCGGCCACGGCGTTCTGCCCGCGACCGACCCCGGGGTCCTCACGCAGCTGGCGCAGCTCGTCCAGGAGCAGACCGTGGAGGCGCGTGTCTAGCGAGGCGGTCGTGCTCATGGCCTACGGCTCGCCCGAGCGCCTCGCGGACGTTCCCGCGTACTACGCGGACATCCGCGGCGGGCGCCCGATCGCGCCGGAGCACCTCGACGATCTCGTCGAGCGCTACCGCCGGCTCGGCATCGAGGAGTCCTCGCCGCTGAACGCGATCACCGAACGCACACGCGGCGCGCTCGAGCGGGAGCTCGGCCTTCCCGTCTTCACCGGGATGAAGCACTGGACGCCGCGGATCGCGGAGGCGGCCGGCGCTGCGCTCGCCGCCGGGGCCGGCACGGTCGTCGGCCTCGTCCTCGCCCCGCATTACTCGGCGCTCTCGATCAAGGGCTACCGCGATCAGCTCGAGCGGGCGCTCGCGGGACGCGCGGAACTTCGCTTCGTCGAGAGCTGGCACGACGACGACGCCTTCGTCGCGCTGCTCGCCGGCAAGGTGCGCGGAAGCGACGCCCACGTCGTCTTCACGGCGCATTCCCTGCCCGAGCGGATTCTCGCGCTCGGCGATCCGTACAAGGACCAGCTGCTCGAGACCTCGCGCCTCGTCGCCGAAGCGGCAGCGCTCGACGACTGGTCTTTCTCGTTCCAGAGCGAATCGCCGACGGGCGAGCCCTGGCTCGGCCCCGACATCCTCGACCACCTCCGCGACCTGCATGCCCGCGGCGTCGAGCGCGTCCTCGTCTGTCCGGTCGGCTTCGTCTCGGACCATCTCGAGATCCGCTGGGACCTCGACGTCGAGGCCGCCGAGCTCGCGCGCGAGCTCGGCCTCAACCTGCGCCGGATCGAGATGCCGAACGACGAGCCCGCGTTCGTCGCGGCGCTCGCGGCGATCGTCCGGCGCACCCTGTCGGTACCGTCCGCCGCGTGACGCCGGGCGAGATCCTCGTCGAGCATGCGGCGCGGCGTTTCCGCGTCTACCCGCGCGAGAGCCGCGCGCTCAAGGATCTCGTCTTCGCGCGCACCCGCACGCGCGGCTCGGACGTCTGGGCGCTCCGAGACGTCTCGTTCGCCGTCGAGCCCGGGAGCGCCGTCGGGCTCGTCGGGCGCAACGGCTCCGGCAAGACGACGCTCCTGCGCCTGCTCTCGGGAATCATCAAGCCGACCTCGGGCCGCGTCGAGGTCGGCGGCCGGATCGGCTCGCTGCTCGAGCTCGGGGCGGGCTTCCATCCCGACATGACGGGAAGGGAGAACGTCTACCTGAACGGCTCGATCCACGGCCTCCGCCGCACTGCGATCCGCGAGCGATTCGACGAGATCGTGTCGTTCGCCGGCCTCGAGGAGTTCATCGACCTGCCCGTGCGCACGTACTCGTCGGGGATGTACATGCGGCTCGGGTTCGCGATCGCGTCGCACGTCGCCGCCGACGTGCTGCTGCTGGACGAGGTGTTCGCCGTCGGCGACGAGGCCTTTCAGCGCAAATGCTTCGGGAAGATCTTCGAGTTCAAGCAGGCAGGCGGGACGATCGTGTTCGTGTCGCACGACGCAGGCTCCGTCGAGCGTCTCTGCGACCGCGCGATTCTGCTGCGCGACGGCGCCGTCTCGTTCGACGGGCCGACGCACGAGGCGATCGTCGCCTACCGGTCGCAGCTCGCGGGCGAGCGAAATCCGGAGGAGCGCGCCGCCGGCCTGAAGGAATGGGGCGGGGACATCGCGCGCGTCGAGAACGTGCGCCTCCTGGCAGGCGACGAGGAGCGGCGCCAGGTGCTCGCCGGCGAGCCGTTCGCGATCGCGCTCGACCTCGTCGCCGAGCGGCAGCTCGCACCGCCCCGGGTCGGGTGGGAGCTGCGCGACGACGCATCGATCCTCGTCGCCGGCGGCGCCGTCTCGACCGAGGAGCTCGGCTGGGACGACGCGACGCGGTCGCTGCCGCTTCGCTTCGACGCCGAGCAGCCGCCCTTCGCCGAGGGGCGGCTCCATCTGCGACTCGACCTGACGGACGAGCGCGGCGAGGCGCAGTATCACTCGCTCGACGACGCGCTCGTGTTCGTCGTCTATCCGGGCGACGACTCGCGCGGGCTCGTCCGCCTGGAAGGACGGTGGACCCACGCTGCCGAACTGGAGCGGACATGAGCTCTCGGACCTGTCCCGATTGGCCTGAGCTGATGGAGCTCGCCCCGGAGTTGCAGTTCAAGCACTACACCGCCGCGGAGGCGCAGCTTCCCGCCGATGCCCTCATGCACGTGCCCGACCGCTCGCTCTCCGACGTCTCGCTCTGCGCGGATCTCGACCACAACGTCTTCTACGCGGCTCACACCGATCCGCGTCTCGCCGACGCGCTCGGGCAGAGCCACTGGTTCGAGGTGCGCGGCTGGATCGCAGCCGGCCGCCCCGGCGCCTACTAGACGACGCGCGTCGGCAGCTCCTCGCCGCGCGCGTACGCGAGCACGTTGTCGACGACGATCCGCGTCATCGCGGCGCGCGTCTCGACCGCGGCGCTCGCGATGTGCGGCGTCAGCACGACGTTCGGCAGGCCGCGCAGCCGCTCGGGCACGTGCGGCTCGTGTGCGAAGACGTCGAGGCCGGCGCTCAGGCGGCCTCGCTCGAGCTCGTCGATCAGGGCTTCCTCGTCCACGACGGCACCGCGCGCCGTGTTGACGAGCGTCGCGCCGTCCGCGAGCAGCGCCAGCCGCCCGCGGGAGATGAGCCCGGTCGTCTCCGGGGACAGCGGCACGTGCACGGTGACGACGTCGGACTCTGCGAGCAACTGCTCGAGCGGCGTCTCCCGCGTGTGGAGCACGCGCATCTCGAAGCCCTGCGCGCGGCGCGCGACGGCCCGGCCGATGCGTCCGTAGCCGACGATGCCGAGCGTCGCGCCGGTGACCTCGCGGCCGAGGAACGGGCCGGCGGCCCAGCCGGACTCCCACGCGCCCGAGCGCACGTGGGCATCGCCCTCGACGATGCGCCGGCGTGCAGCGATGATCAGGCCGAAGGTCAGGTCGGCGACGGCCGCGTCGAGCACGCCCGGCGTGTTCGTGACCGCGATTCCGCGTTCGCGCGCTCCTGCGACGTCGATCCGGTCGTAGCCGACGCTGAAGTTCGCGATCAGCCGCAGTGCCGGAAACGCGGCGAAGTCGACGGCTTCGTTCGCGACGATCAGGACGTCGACGTCGTCGCGCGGCTCGAGCGGCCCGATCTCGACGTCCGGCAGCTCGTCCCACGCCTCGCCCGGAAAACGGCGCGTCGCGAGGATCTTCACGACGCGAGTACAGCAGTTCAGCGCCGCCGCAGCCCGAGCACCTCGTCGACCCCGCGCGTGTTCAGCACGTCCGCGGCGGTCGCCCAGCCGCGGCGCGCGGTCGCGACCGAGAGCTGCATGTTGCCGAGGCCGCGCACGGAATGCGCGTCGGTCGAGCACACGATCGGCACGCCTGCGTCGACCGCGAGGCGCACCTCCTCGTCTCGCAGGTCGAGGCGGTCGGGCAGGCCGTTCGTCTCCAGCGCCACGCCCTCCTCGAGCGCGACCTCGAGCACGCGCTCGAGCTCGAGCGCGTTCGGCGGCCGGTGGTTGATGATCCGGCCTTTCGGGTGGCTGAGGCAGCGCACCGCGGGATGGCGCATCGCCTCGACCACCTTGCGCGTCAGCGTCTCGGCGTCCTGGCGCTGCCCGGCGTGGAGCGAGAGCTGGACCCAGTCGAGCTCGCCGAGCACGTCGTCGGGGAGGTCGAGCGTTCCGTCGGCGCGGATGTCGCACTCCGTTCCGCGCAGGACCCGGAACGGCGCGAGGCGCTCGTTCGCCGCAGCGATCTCCTCGCCTTGCCGGCGCAGCGCGTCGGCGTCGAGGCCGGGGACGACGCGGACGTTCGGGGTGTGGTCGCAGATCGCGAGGTAGTCGTACCCGAGGTCGCGCGCCGCGACCGCCATCTCCTCCACCGAAGCCTTGCCGTCCGACCACACCGTGTGGCAGTGGAGGTCGCCGCGGATGTCGGCGGGCTCGACGAGGTGCGGCGGCGGCGCCGCGAGCGGCGCCTCGCGGAGCTCCGGCGGGCACCAGGGGATCCCGAGCCCTGCGTACACCTCGAGCTCGGTCGGGCCGAGCGGCAGCGGCTCGAGCGCGGCGACGTACGCCGGCGAACCGGTCGCGCGGAGGAGCGCCGTCCCGTACGTCGCGGCGCCGGCGACGACGACCTCGACCGGAATTCCCTCGACCGTGACGCCCACCGCGCGCGCACCGTCTCGCTCGACGATCGCGACGATCGTGGGCGAGGACTCGAGACGCTCCAGTGCGTCCGGCGCGGCCGTGACGACGGCGAGCTCGTGCACGACGTCGCGCCAGCGCCGGACCTCGCCTGCGATCTCGCCCCCGAGCTCCTGCGCGACCGCGCCGGCCAGGGCGCGTGCCCTGTTCAGCAGCAGGCCGCGGCGGCGCGTGGTGCGCTCGCGCGCGAGCCCGGCGATGATCTTGCGCTCGGTCTCCGGCCCGATCCCCCGCGCCGTGCGAAGGCGACCCTCGTGCGCCGCCGCCCGGAGCTCGTCGGCGGTTCGGATGCCGAGCTCCCGGCCGAGTGCGACCATCCGCTGCGGCCCGAGCCCGACGAGCCGCCCGAGCGCGACGAGCTGCGGCTCGACCTCGCGCTCGAGCTCGTCGAGCTCTGCGATCCGTCCGGTCGTCACGAGCTCCTGCAGTCGTCGCTCGATCCCCGGTCCGATGCCGCGCAGCTCCCGGACCCGGCCGGCTGTCACGAGCTCCGCGACCGGTGCGCGCGTCTCGCGCACGAGCTCGGCAGCGCGGCGATACGCACGCACCGTGTAGTAGCCCGCCCCTGCGAGATCGAGCAGGCCGGCGTATGCCTCGAGGGTCTGCGCGATCCGGGCGTTGTCCACGCGGCTAGTCTCTTCCCGTGACGACCGTCGTCATTCCGTTTGCCGGCGCGGGGAAGACACGCCTGCGCGCGCCGCGCCGCCTCCGGCGCGAGCTGTCGCTCGCGATGCTCGGCGACGTGCTCGCGGCCGCGTGCACGCTCGGTCGCGTGCGAGTCGTCACGGCCGACGAGGCAGGTGCGGCTCTCGCACGCGACGCCGGCGCCGAGGTCGTCGCGGATCCGGGCGGCGGTCAGGGAGCGGCGGTGGAGGCGGCGGTCGCCGGGCTCGAGCCCGGCGCGATCCTGATCGCGAACGCAGACCTGCCGTGCGCCCTCCCGCACGACTTCCGCTCCCTGCTCGGAGCGACTCCGGCGGGCGGGATCGCTCTCGTGGCGGCGCGCGACGGCACGACGAACGCGCTCAGCATTTCCGCGCCGTCGGTCTTCGCCCCCCTCTACGGATCCGGCAGCGCGCACCGGTTCATGGGCCGGGCCCGTAGCCTCGGGCTCGAGGCGGTCTCGGTCGCCGTCCCGAATCTCGCCGACGACGTCGACACCGTCGACGACCTCCAGCGGCTGCAGCTGCGACTCGGACCGCGCACGCAGGCGTGTGTCGCGTCGTTGCACGCGGAGGCTCTCGGCTGAGCATCGCGGTGCTCTCGGGAGGCGTCGGCGGTGCGCGCTTCGTGCGCGGGCTCGTCGACGCGGCTCCCGGCGTCGACGTGACGGTCATCGGGAACGTGGGCGACGACGTCGAGGTGCTCGGCATGCACGTCTCGCCGGACCTCGACTCGATCCTCTACGCGCTCGCCGACGTGAACGACGTCGAGCGCGGCTGGGGACGCGCCGACGAGTCGTGGCGCGCACTCGAGACCGTCGAGGAGCTCGGCGGCGAGTCGTGGTTCCGGCTCGGCGACCGCGATCTCGGCCTGCATCTCGTGCGCACGGCGGCTCTCCGCGACGGTGTCGCGCTTTCCGCGGTGACCATGCGCTTCGCACGGGCCTTCGGGATCGCGGCGGCAGTCCTGCCGGCGACGGACGACCGGCTGCGCACGCGGATCTCGACTCCGGCCGGCGAGTTCTCCTTTCAGGAGTGGTTCGTCGCGCGCGGCCACCGCGACGAGGTGGACGGCGTGCGCTTCGCCGGTGCCGACACGGCGGCGGCGGCGCCGGGCGTTCTCGCCGCGCTCGAGCGCGCGCAGCTGCTGGTGCTGGCACCGAGCAATCCGTACGTCTCGATCGCGCCGATCCTCGCCGTTCGCGAGATCCGCGAGGCGCTCGAGCGGCGTCGCGTGCCCTGCATCGCGGTCAGCCCCCTGATCGCGGGCCGAGCGGTCAAAGGGCCAGCCGACCGGATGCTCGCCCGCCTCGCGGGCGGCACCGCGCCGCGGCACGTCGCGGGCTGCTATCCGGGTCTGATCGACGCGCTCGTCGTCGACGAGGCAGACGGACACGATGCAGACGGTCTCGGCAACGTGCAGCCGGTCGTGACGCGGACGCTGATGACGGACACCGGTGCTCGGCGACGGCTCGCCGAGGCGGTCCTCGCCGCAGCGGAGCGCCACGGCGCTCCGGCTTCTCGCTCTTGAGCGGCTATTCCGTCTTCCCGGTGGAGGGGCTGCCCGAGCTCCGCGCCGGTGACGACCTCGCCGCGCTCGTCGCCGAGCGCGTGCAGCTCGAGGAGCTCGACGTCGTCGTCGTCGCGCAGAAGGCGATCTCGAAGGTCGAGGGCCGCGTCGTGCGGCTCGACGACGCGACGCCCTCGGAGCGCGCCCGCGAGATCGCAGGCGACGAGGGCGACCCGCGGCGCATCGAATGGATCCTGCGCGAGGCGAAGCGCGTCGTCCGCGTGCGGGCGCCCCTCGTGATCTGCGAGACGCGGCACGGCTTCATCTGCGCATCGGCAGGCGTCGACCAGTCGAACACGCCCGAGCCCGGGACGCTGGTCCTCCTCCCGGTCGACCCCGACGGGTCGGCGACCCGCCTCCGTGAAGCGCTTCGAGCGCGCACCGGCCACGACGTCGGCGTCGTGATCACGGACTCGTTCGGACGGCCGTGGCGGCAGGGGACGACCGACGTGGCGATCGGCGCGTCCGGCATCGAGGTCATCTCCGACCTGTCGGGCGAGCGCGACCCGGTCGGGTACGAGCTGAAGGCGACGTTCATCGCCGTGGCGGACGAGCTCGCAGGCGCCGCGCAGCTCGTCTCCGGGAAGCTCGATCGCAACCCGGTGACGATCGTCCGCGGCCTCGACGTGCGCGGCGACGGTCGTGCCGCCGACATTCCGGTCCCGCCAGAACGCGACCTCTTTCGTTAGGGTCGGGCCGTGCAGGAGATCGACGCCGCGAACGCGTTGCTGCGCGCGAAGGGCTACGCGGAGCGCGATCTGGCGGTGCATGCGGCCCCGCGCGGGCGCGCGCTCCTGAAGGGCAACAAGATCCTCAGTCCCTTCAGCGACGAGCCCGCGCTCGTGCTGCGTGTCGTACGTGAGCTCGTGCCGCCGGACGAAGAGCTCGGACACAAGGTGCTCCGGCCGGCGGACCTGCGGAGCAAGCTGTAGAGCTTCGCCGTCGCGATCTCGACGCGGACCCGCTGCGCCAGTTCGAGCAGTGGTTCGGGGCGGCGCGCGAGGTCGTGCCGGCTCCGGAGAAGATGGCGGTCGCGACCGCCGACGCGAACGGAGTCCCGTCCGTGCGAATGGTGCTCCTGAAGCAGGCAGACGCCCGTGGTCTCGTCTTCTTCACGCACACGACGAGCCGCAAGGGACGCGAGTTGACGGCGAACCCGCGTGCCGCGCTGCTCTTCTACTGGGAGCCGCTCGGCCGGCAGGTGCGCGTCGAAGGGACGGTCGCGGAGGTCGAGGCGGAGGAGTCGGATGCGTACTTCGCCACGCGACCGCTCGGTGCGCGCGTCGGCGCGGCTGTCTCGCGGCAGAGCGAGCCGCTCGCAACGCGCGAGGCGCTCGAGCAGGAGGTGGCCGCGTTCGCGGGCTCCGAGCCGGCGCGGCCGGCGACGTGGGGCGGCTACCGGGTGCGGCCGCTGGCGTGGGAGTTCTGGCAGCACCGCGACGACCGCCTGCACGACCGCTTCCGCTATACGCGGCACGGCGACGGCTGGCTCATCGAGCGGCTCTACCCGTGACCGAGAGGGCACGCCGGAGTCGAGCAAGGCGGTCGTCCCACGCCGCTCCGACGTCGACCATCCAGGCGACCGCCTCCCCGAGCGGCTCCGGCGTCACCGCGTAGCGCGTCTCGCGCCCGGCGCGGCGGGCGCAGAGGAGCCCGGCGTCGGCGAGCGCGGCGAGCTGTTTCGCAACGGCCTGCCGCGTCACCGGCAGGTCCGCCGCAAGCTGCGTGGCGGTCGCCTCGCCCCGTGCGGCGACCGCCTCGACGAGCGCGCGCCGCGCCGGGTCGCCGAGCGCGGCGAAGACGAGGTCTACGCGACCGCGGCCCACGCGAGCGCGCGCAGCTCGAGCGCCGTGCTCCACTCGGGCGAGGTCTCGGTGACGTGCAGCCGCGTGCCGCCGTCGACCTCGTCGAGCTCGAGGATCACCTCGCCCGCGTCGTCCCAGTCGAGCACGAGCCGCTCCTCCGGCTCGGCCTCGCGGACGACGGCGCGCCGCTCCTCGCCGTCACCCCAGCGGAAGACGCCCTCGCCGCCGGGGCTCGGGTCGAGCTCGACGTCGGTCGCGAACCACTCCTCGAGGCGGCCCGGGTCGGTCAACGCCTCCCAGACCTCGGCGGGCGATGCCGGCAGGACGATCTCGCGCTCGATCTGCATCAGGAGCTCCTCTCACTTGACGTGCAACCAACTGGTTGCGTATAACGTGCAACCAATGAGTTTCACATTCAACCAGCTCGTGCCGATGGTCGTCGAGTCGGACGGCCGCCACGAGCGCTCATTCGACATCTTCTCGCGCCTCCTGCGCGAGCGGATCGTGTTTCTCGGCACCGCGGTGAGCGACCAGTCGGCGAACCTCGTCGTCGCGCAGCTCCTCTTCCTCGAGGCGGAGGACCCGGATGCCGACATCCGCCTCTACATCAACTCTCCGGGCGGGGACGCCTACGCGGGCTTCGCGATCTACGACGCCATGCAGTTCGTGAAGCCGGACGTCCAGACGTATGCGGTCGGGATGGCGATGTCGGCCGGGGCGCTGATCCTCGCGGCCGGCGCGGCCGGCAAGCGATTCGTCCTGCCGAACTCGAAGGTGATGATCCATCAGGGCTCCGGCGGCTTCAGCGGGACACCTGCCGACATTCAGATCGCCGCACGCGAGATCCTGTCGCTCACGCGACGGTATGCGGAGATCATCGCGCTGCACTCGCGCCGCGACGTCGAGACGGTCATGCGCGACATCGACCGTGACCGCTTTCTCGGCCCCGGCGAAGCCGTGGCCTACGGGCTCGCCGACCGGGTGTTGGCCACTCGGGCGGAAGCGGCGTAGCTGTAGGTCTTCAGGCGATCTCCAGCAGCGCCTCGCACGAGCGCTCGAGCGCACGCAGCGCCGGGAGCGCAGCCGAGGTATCGAGACGTCCGTGCATGGGCTCGAGCTCGCGGATCGCGGACCGCGCCGACTCGCGGCAGAGCCGGCACGCGGCGAGCACGAGGTGCGGCGGATGGTCGATCAGGTCGATCAGGACGCGCGCGATCGCCGCCGGAGCGACGAGCGCCGAGACGGCGCGACGCTGGAGCTCGGTGTCGTCCTGCGCGCGCACCGCCTCGAGCAGCTCCTCGCAGGCGTCCGCGCAGACCTGGGCATCGGTCAGACAGCGGGCCAGCTCGTCCGCCAACTCGGTGAACCATGCGCCTTCCATCGCGTGCCTGGCCGCTCGCTACCCATCCGGGCGCCGATCCGAACGGCACCGGGTACGGTTCGCGGATCGCGACCGCGCACGACCTCCGCTCAGAGCTGTTGCGAGCCGTGCCCGACGAGGCGCGCGTGAGCGACGGTGAGTCGGTCCTCGACCACCACGCAGCCGACCTGAGCTACCACCCTCCGCGACGTCCCGACGTCGTCGTCTACCCCGACTCGACCGCCGAGGTCGCCGCGGTCCTGCGGGTCGCGGAGGCGACCGGCACGCCCGTCGTCGCGTTCGGCGCCGGAACGAGCCTCGAAGGGCATGTGATCCCGGTGCGCGGCGGAATCAGCCTCGACCTGACGCGGCTGAACGCCGTCGTCGACCTCCGTCCGGACGATCTCGCCGTGACCGTGCAGGCCGGCGTGACGCGGTCGCAGCTCGAGGCCGCGGCGGGCCCGCACGGGCTGTGGTTTCCGGTCGATCCCGGAGCGGACGCCACGCTCGGCGGGATGGCGGCGACGAACGCGAGCGGCACGACGACCGTGCGCTACGGCGGCATGCGCGCTCACGTGCTCGCGCTCGAGGTGGTGTTGGCCGGCGGCAGGGTGATCCGCACCGGTTCGCGCGCGGTGAAGACGTCCGCCGGCTACAACCTGACCGGCCTCTTCGTCGGGTCGGAGGGGACGCTCGGCGTGATCACCGAGCTCACGTTGCGGCTGCATCCGATCCCCGACGAGATCGTCGTCGCGCGCGCGGCGTTTCCGTCCGTGGAGGCAGCGTGTCGCGCCGCCGCGGCGATGATCGGCTCCGGTGTGCCGGTGACGCGCTGCGAGCTGCTCGACGCGACGACGATCGCGGCGCTGAACGCGTTCTCCGGCACGAGCTTTCCCGAGTCGCCGTACCTCTTCATCGAGTTCGGCGGGTCGGGCGTCGACGGCGACCTCGAGACGACGCGTGCCCTTGCGGCAGACGAAGGGGCGACGGCGTTCGAATCGGAGCGCGACCCGACCGCGCGTGCGCGGATGTGGAGCGCGCGGCACAACGCGCTGATGGCGTCGCTCGCGGTCGCGCCGGGCGCGAAGGCGATGACGACGGACGTCGCAGTCCCCGTCTCGCAGCTCCCCGCCGCGATCGAGCACGCGCGGCGCGCGCTCGACGACTCCGGCCTCCGGGGCGGGATCGTCGGCCACGTCGGCGACGGCAACTTCCACGTCGCCTTCCTGCTCGATCCGGGAGAGGAGCGCTCGGTCGCCCGCGCCGAGTCGCTGAACGCGAGCATCGTGGAGGACGCGCTCGCGCGCGGCGGCACGTCGACGGGCGAGCACGGCATCGGCTACGGCAAGCTCGCCTACCTCGAGCGCGAGCACGGGGATCTCGTGCCGCTCTACCGCGGCATCAAGGAGCTCTTCGACCCGAGGGGGATCCTCAATCCCGGGAAGGCGGTGCCGTAGTCAGAGCCGAGGCAGCAGGCCCTCCTCGTAGGAGCAGCGCTGCGACGGCGGAAAGCGCGCGTACGCCTCGGCCGAGCTCGTCGTCCGAGTCGCGACGGCCGCGCCGAGCCGCCGGGCCGTGGCCTCGGCGAGGTAGACGATCCCCTTGCGCCCGCCGCGGGCGCCGACGGCGAGAAGGACGGCCGGCCCGTCGCCCGCACCCACGATCGCGTGGGCGGTGCCGCCGGGGTAATGGAAGAAGTCCCAGGCGTGGAGCGTTCGCTGCTCGGCCTCGACGACGAGCACCGCTTCGCCGGCCAGCACGAGGAAGCCCTCCTGGTGCTTCTCGCGGTGGTACATCGCGAGCGCCTCCCCCGGCTCGAGCACGTTGATGTCGAGGCCGAGCTGCTTGAACGGCCGCTTGCCCTCGAAGTTGCAGGCGACCCCGAGCGGGCCCTAGTTGTACCGACTACAGACGTGTGAGACACGGCTGATTGGCGGCCGGCCGCCGATGGAGCTGTGTGGTCGTCGTTGGTTGTACCAGCGGAGGTAGCCGGGGAGGGCGCGTGCGCGGTTGGCGCTGCTGGGGTAGGCGAAGCGGTAGCACCACTCGCGCAGCAGCGTCTTGATCAGCGCTTCGGCTTT